>Ga0209426_1000016_pt1 | contig 403412 bp, 394 predicted proteins | sample Deesub1362B_J571_FD_187697 | JGI IMG/M metagenome (GOLD analysis project Ga0209426, IMG submission 187697) | Deep oceanic, basalt-hosted subsurface ecosystem from Juan de Fuca Ridge flank, Pacific Ocean, CORK Borehole 1362B_J2.571 (SPAdes)... ...
AAATTTTGAGAAGTTTTTTTGTTCCAAAACTCTGTAATCACTGTGATAATCCTCCTTGTGTTCAGGTATGTCCTGTGGGTGCAACGTATAAGACAATAGATGGGGTTATACTTGTTGATAGCGAATACTGTATAGGATGTAGATACTGTATTCAGGCATGTCCCTATGGGGCAAGATTTCTGCATCCAAAAACAAGAACAGCAGAAAAATGCACCTTCTGTTATCACAGAATAACAAAGGGACTTAAGCCAGCATGTGTGGAAGTCTGCCCCACTCAGGCAAGAATATTTGGAGAGGTTAAACCCAGAAATAATCCTCTTGCCAGATTTGTTAGAATGCATAAAATAAGAGTTTTGAAACCCTATCTTAATACAGAACCAAAGGTTTATTATGCAAACTTAGATAAGGAGGTGACTTAAAGTGGAAAAATTACTTGAACAATTGGCTCTTGCTCTTAAGGAGGTAACGGGGTATATATATCCGAATGAAATTGAGCTTCACTGGGGTCTTCTTGTTGTTATATATCCCTATATTACAGGACTTGTTGCAGGTGCTTTTATCCTTGCTTCACTTGTGAAGGTCTTTAATGTAAAGGAGGTTGCTCCTACATACAGACTCGCCCTTTTAACAGCTCTTGCTTTTTTACTTTGTGCTCCTCTTCCTCTGCTTGCCCATCTCGGTCATCCTGAAAGGTCTTTTGAGATTTTCCTTACTCCCCACTTCAGTTCAGCGATGGCAATGTTCGGATTTGTGTATGCTTGGTATCTAATGGTTGTTCTTATGCTTGAAATATGGTTTGAATACAGAGAAAATTTTGTATTATGGAGTAGAAATGAAAAAGGATGGAAAAGAATCATTTACACAATTTTAACACTCGGTTCAATGGATATTTCCGAAAAAGCAGTTGAATTTGACCATAAAGCAGCAAAGTTCATAACAGTTATAGGAATACCTTCTGCTTTTCTTTTGCATGGATATGTTGGGTTTATCTTCGGTTCTGTTAAAGCAAATCCCTGGTGGAGCAGTGTTTTAATGCCTATTGTGTTTCTCTTTTCAGCAATGGTTTCGGGTATAGCTCTTGTTCTTTTCCTTTACTATGTAATCACACTTATCCGTGGCGAAAAAATTGATATGAAGTGTATGGATAAACTGGCAAGTTATCTCCTCTATGCAATGATTCTTGATTTTTCTCTTGAAGCCCTTGATTTCATTCATCGTGTTTATGAATCTGAGGAATCCATAAAGATTCTTTCAAAATTGCTTTTCAGTAAACTTTTTGTGAGTTTACTTATTGTTCAGGTTCTTATAGGTACTCTTGTTCCAATGGGACTTATTGCATGGACAAAGATTGTAAAACTTCCTTCTGAATTGAGAAGAGTTATATACTTCATATCTGCTTTTCTTGTTCAGGTGGGAATATTCACGACAAGATGGAACGTGGTAATTGGTGGCCAACTCTTTTCAAAAAGTCTTAAGGGACTCATGACATATAAAGTAGAACTGATGGGTACAGAAGGATTAATAATGGGGATCTTTCTGCTTGCATTACCCTTTATTATTCTTTATATTCTTCTGAAGTTATTACCCCCATGGAAAAATGGGGAAGAAAGTTCTTCTCCGAAAAGTGGAAAAGTAGTGGAGCATGCATGATACTTTTCCTTGAAAAGGACACAAATTTTTCATTATAATAATAGAAATGATTGGAAAATGGAGGGTCCAAATCCCTTTTAAAAAATAATAAAAGGAGGAATTAATGAAAAAAATAATTACCTTACTGGCAGTGGCTGGAGTACTCTCTCTTTATGCAGGAGAGAAGAAATTTGAGTACATTAAGAGCAGTAGCTGTAAGATGTGTCACAAATCAGAAAAAAGAGGTAACCAGTGGGGAGTCTGGGAAGGAACAAAACATGCAAAGGCATTTGAAGCTCTTAAGACAGATAAAGCAAAGGAAATTGCAAAAGCAAAGGGAATAGATGACCCCACCACTTCTGACAAATGTGTAACATGTCATAATGGCTGGGATGGAGAGGAAGGAGTTGGATGTCAGGATTGTCATGGCCCTGGTTCTGAATATAAATCCATGAAGGTTATGAAGGATCTTTATGCTGGAAAGATCAAACCCGAAGATGTGGGACTTATAAAACCTGATGAAAATTATTGTAAAAAATGCCATAACGAAAATTCTCCCACATATAAAGAGTTCAAATTTGAGGAATTTTTCAAGAAAATAGCACATCCTGTTCCTAAGGGTTAATAAGGAAAGAGAATATTGATTTAAATTTTTAAGGGTTCAAATCCCTTTTTCCCTTTTTAAAAAAGTGTTTAATAAAAAATTTTTTTTATTTTTAGCTTTTTTTATTTTTTTTCTTTCCTGTAAAGGTAAAGAAAAAACTACTCTTTTAAATACAGATGTTTTTCCAGAGACTGAAAATTTGACCTATATAATTCAGACAGTCCAGGGTGAGTCCTTAGGAGTTATGAATATTTCCATTAAAAAAGAAGGCGGATTTATAAGTTTTACACAGGATTTTCCTTATTCTGAGGTTAAAATGGACCCAAAAACTTTGAAACCTGTTTCCTCTCTTTTCAGGGTTATGCTCTCAAGAGGACCACTTGAGATATCTTCTGAGTTTAAAAAGGGTGAAATTCTTTTAAAGGCAAAAATGCCGGGAGGAGAAAGAGATACTACAATTAAAGCTGAAGGAAATTTCTATCACAGTGATTTTATGCTTATGGTACCAAGAGTTCTTCCTTTTGTAAATGGTAAAACATATGAATTAAAAAGTTTTGTCCCGGTTCGAGCACAGATTTTTGATGTTAAGGTAAATTTTGTAGGAATTGAGGAAATAAGTGCAGGAAAGAAAAAATTTAAGGGGTATCATGTTATTTTTGATTATGGGACAGAAAAGCATGATGCTTATTATGAGGAAAAAGTACCTCATCGTCTTTTATATTATACAAACGGGAGGAACAGTATAGTTCTTAAACTTTGATGAAGGATATACCCCCTGACATAAAAAGGCTTCTTCTGGAAGCGCAAAAAAAAGAAATTACAGAATATTATGTATATTTACATCTTTCTGAGAAGATGGGAGGTGAGGAAGGGGAAAAAATCAAGAAAATAGCCGAAGATGAGTTTCATCATTATAATAGAATAAAAGAGGTTAGCGGAATAGATGTAAAACCTGATAGACTAAGAGTCTTTATCTATAAAATCATAATCAAGATTTTTGGTGTTATTTTCGGGTTAAAATTGATGGAGGAAGGAGAAGAGCTGTCAGAAAAAACATATGAGATACTTGAAAACAATTTTGAAAGTTTAAAAGGTATAAGAGAGGAAGAAGAGGAACATGAGAGAAGATTGATTTCTTATATAAATGAAGAAAGGTTGAAATATGTGGGTTCAATGATTCTCGGAACATCCGATGCCCTGGTTGAGCTGACAGGAGCACTTGCAGGTCTTACCTTTGCTTTAAGAAAATCTTCTCTTATTGCTGTTGCAGGCTTTATAACAGGTTTTGCAGCTTCACTTTCAATGGCTGCCTCTGAATATCTATCTGTAAAAGCAGAAAAACTTGGAGATAGAGACCCCTTAAAATCTGCTATCTATACGGGAATAATGTATATCACTGTGGTTCTAATACTGATTATACCTTTTTTAATTTTTAGCAATCCTTTGATTTCCCTTTCCTTTTCTCTTCTGTTTGCCTTTTTAATTATTGCAATATTTACTTTTTACGTTTCTGTGGTGTATGAAGAAAGCTATGGTTCAAGATTTTTTGAGATGTTTATTATAATAACATCTGTTGCTTTTTTGAGTTTTACAGTTGGAATATTAATAAGGAAGTTTTTTGGGATTGAAATTTAATGTAGTTTTTTAATAAAATAAAAAATATTAAATTAACAATTTAACAGGAGGGGAAAATTATGAGATATACGAAATTAATAAAAGTTCTTTTCTGGTTTTTTACATTTTTCTGGTTTTTTATAATTTTTGTATTTTCCTTTGTTTATATTAACCCGAGCCTTGAAGAAGGTCCAAGATGGAGAGAAATAGATAAAGTGGAGAATTTTATTGAACCCGAGGTGAAATTTTATAAAATTGATACTCCCCTTTTTATAATTTTTAATGGAAAGGAGTTTATTGCTTTAAGCGCAATATGTCCTTTTAGAAGAAGTATTCTTGAATATGATGAAAAAAATAATATTTTTATATGTCCTTCTCATGGAGAAAAATTTGATTTAAATGGCAATCCATTGAATAAAAAAGTAAAAAGATTGAAGAGTTTTTCCATAACAATAAAAGGAGGAAAAATATATGTCCTTCTGGGAGAAGGTTATTAGTTTTATTGAGAGAAGAATCTCTCTTAATGAGCTTCTTTCATTTTTCACATCTTTTGGAATTTTTTATACCCCTCTACCTCACAATAAACCTGTAAAAGAGGCGATTAAGGATGCTATGGAGACTCCCTCACCCTCCTATGCCAGATGGCCATATCTTCTTGGAATACTGACTTTCATACTTTTCATTTTTCAGGTGATTACAGGATTTCTCCTTCTCTTCTACTATATTCCATCTACAAATGGTGCTTATAGTTCCACGGTAAGTATAATAAGAGACAAACCCTTCGGATTCTTTATATTTAATATTCACCACTGGTCAGCAATCCTGCTTCTGGTTATGATAATTTTCAGGCTGATAAGGTTCATATATCATAAGGTGTTTTCACCACCCAGGGAGATATTCTGGATTATTGCATATTTTCTTTTTCTATTTATAGCTTTTGCCTATGTTACTGGTTCTGTTCTTCCCATGGATGCAGGAGCCGGATGGGTGAGTTACAGGTTTTTTGAAATAATTTCTCCTATACCTATTGTGGGAAAGATTTATAAGATTCTTCTTGGAGCAGGTAAAATTAATGATATTTTTATATTGAGAAGCTATGTATTTCATGTAGTAATTATACCTATTCTCATATTTTTCCTTTTTTATATTCATTTTCTTTCTGTCAGAAAAGTTGGGCTCAGCTTTGGAAATTATGAGGGTAAGTCAGTATTTCCCGGTTATTTTTTTGAGATACTTATTATAGTGTTCATTACTTTTGCTGTTGTTTTTACTCTTGCAAATATCTTTCCGAGGAAGATTTTTGATCCCTTCCTTGAATATAAAAACTATTTTGGGTTCAATGTGCCTTTTATGTTCTTATTCTTTGACTTCCTGAGAACCAATTTGCCCCTTTTCCTCTATTCTATCATAATTTTTGTTCTTCTCCTGATTCCTATATTCCTTCCCTGGATTGACAGGTCTCCTCCTATTCCTCTTATAAAAAAACCTGTTGCTTTTGTTATATACATGGTAATTTTTCTGGCAATTTTATTTACATCAATAATGGAGTATATAAAATGATAGAAATTCTGATTTTATTTTCGATAATAGCAGATTCAACAGGATGTTTTCTTTGTCACAGTGAAGTAAGGTCAAAGTACAAACTGAGTATACATTATTCTGAAAATGTATCCTGTTCTGATTGTCATGGCGGTAATGAAACAGCACTTGATATCAAGAAGGCGCATTCAGGAAATTTCAGAGAGAAATTCACAAAAATGGGTGTCATAGAAGTATGTTCAAAGTGTCATTCCTCAGCAGAAAGAATGGCTCCATATGGAATTCCTTTTGACCAGAAAGAATTATATATGATGTCAGCTCACGGGAAATTACTTTTAAAAAATAAAAATGTACCTGTGTGTTCGGATTGTCATGATTATCATGAGGTCTATAAAAGTCAGGATAAAGAGTCTCCTGTAAATAGACTTAAGGTTCCCTATCTGTGTGGAAACTGCCATAAGGTTGAGTTTGAAGATTATTCACAGAGTATACATTTTGAGGATGTTAAAAAAGGAAACGGAAATTCTCCTACCTGTGTAGATTGTCATGGTTCTCATGGAGCATATCCTCCTGGTTTCAGAGATATTGATAAGATATGTGGTAAATGTCATATTCAGGCAAGAGAGAATTTCCTTAAGAGTCCTCATTATAAGCCTTTCATAGAGATGGGACTTAAAGAATGCGAAGCCTGTCATGATAATCATAAGGTCAAAAGGGCTGATATTACTTTGTGGGATGGAAAATGCACAAGCTGTCATAATGAAAAGGAAGAAGCTTTTAAAGTCAAGGAAGAAATCAAAAGTTTGTTGATTGAAACTGAGAATTCATATAAATTTGCAGAGGAATGGATATCAAAAATAGAAAAAATTCCACTTGAGACAGAGGACCTGATTAATCGTCTTAAGGATGCGAAAAAAGGAATAGAGAATGAAAAGGGAGTATTACATACTCTGAATGTAGAAAGAATAAAAGAGGTTATCAATCAATATAAGGGAGTTTATGATGATGTGGCACATGAAGCCATAAATAAATACAAATTATTTCAAACAAGATATCTCTTAATACCTGCTTTATGGTTTTTAATTATTGTGACAATATTCCTTATACAGGAATATAGAAAGAGGATAAGCAAGGGTGAAGAATGAGAAAGATTTATGCCTTCATATTCGGTTTTTCTCTGCTTATTGCTCTTGCATTAATATTTGCTGTTTTTTCTTTTCAGGTAACCTCTCATCCAAACTTCTGTGGTTCCTGTCATGTTATGAGACCTTATTATGAATCCTGGAAGACTTCATCCCACTATGGTATTCCCTGTGTTGATTGCCATATTCCGCCTGGAATAACATCTGAATTCAGAAAAAAATATGAAGCTCTTGCTATGGTTGCGAGATATTTTACAGGAACATATGGGACAAATCCCTGGGCAGAGGTTGAAGATGCTGCCTGTCTTAGATGTCATGAGAAAAGACTTCTGTCAGGTAAGGTCATTTTTAAAAATGTTTTATTTGACCATACTCCTCATCTTACTCAGTTAAGAAGAGGTAAAAAGTTAAGATGTACTTCCTGTCATTCTCAGATAGTTCAGGGTACCCATATTAAGGTTACAGAGACTACCTGTTTTTTATGTCATTTTAAGGATACAAAAATTGGAGAAGGAACAGCAAGATGCACTATTTGTCATGAAATTCCCGAAAAAGAAATTAAACTTGCAGGGTTTTCTTTTGATCATTCTGATGTTGTTAAGTATGATATGGACTGTCTTATGTGTCATGCCCATTCAGTAGAAGGTGAAGGCAATGTTCCTAAGGAGAGATGTTATACATGCCATAATGACCCTGAAAGAGTGAGAGAATATGAAAAAACAGAAATGATGCACCAGATACATGTTACAGACCATAAGGTGGAGTGTATGAACTGCCATCAGGAAATATACCATGGTCCTCCAAAGGAAATCGAAGAAGTAGTGAAAACACCCTGTGGTTCCTGTCATCTCCAGGGACATTCCCCACAAAAGGATCTTTACATGGGAATAGGAGGAAAAGGAGTTGAACCCACTCCTTCTGTTATGTTTCTTGCAGGGATAAGATGTGAAGGATGTCATATTATGGGAAAGGATGGAAAAGTTAAAAGGTCAGGTCCTTTCTCATGTATGAACTGTCATGGTGCTTCTTATTTTAAAATTTATAATGAATGGAAAGAAAGCATAGAAAGAAAGATAAGGGAGGCAGAGACTGTTCTGAGTAATGTCAGGAGTAAAATTGGCAATACTGAGCTATTTAGAAATGCAATGTATAATTTAAATCTTGTAAAAAATGGAGTAGGAATTCATAATGTTATTTATTCTGAGAAACTTTTATTGAAATCAATTGAATTTGTAAATGAAGCTTTAAAGAAAAAAGGTTATACTCCTATAAAAACAGAACCTCTCTTTATAACAAAGGCTTATATTGAATGCACGAGATGCCATTATGGGATTGAGAAAAAGAAGATAAAATTTGAAAAAACAATTTTCCCCCATTATCCTCATATTCTTCAGAAAATACCATGTGACAGATGTCATATTGAAAATAAAAATCAAAAACCTCATATGACAACGGCATTTAAGACCTCGAGGGATTGTTCTCCATGTCATCATAAGAAAAACATAGGAAGGGATTGTATATCCTGTCATGGAGATGTTTTTAACAGGAAAATTGTATTCCAGAATAAAAGATTTTCACATCAGGTACATGTTAAGGATATGGAACTTTCATGCGATAATTGCCATCGTACCAAGAAAATGGTTATTAATAAAGAATTCTGCTCAGAATGTCACTGATATATTTATTCCTGATTTTTAAAAGTTGCCTTGATTGTCATCCTAAATCAATAAGGGATACTCTGAGTGTTTCTATACATAAGGTTCTTAAGTGTTCTGATTGTCATAAAGGTTTTGCGAATACCCCTCATCCCAAAATCAAAGGTTTATGTGAGAGGTGTCATAGTGATGTTGTAGAGTTTTTTAAAAAGAGTGCACATTACGGAAAATTAAAATGTTTTGATTGTCATGGTAAACATAAGACAATTTCTTTTGAAATTCCTGGTGGGAAATTAATTATTGCTTCAAAATGCTCAGGATGTCATTCAGCTGAGGGAGAAAATTATGAAAAAAGTATACATTTTCAGGCTCTTAAGAGAGGCTTAAAGGATGCTCCATCTTGTGTTGATTGTCATTCAGAGCATTATATTTTATCTCCGGAAAAAGAGGAATCTCCTGTTTATTATAAAAATATTCCGAAAACCTGTGCACATTGTCATGAGAATAGAGCAATAACATCAAAGTATGGATTACCTCCCAGAAGATATTCAACGTTTTTGAAAAGTTATCATGGAATATTCTTAGAGGAAGGAATTCCTTATGCAGCAAACTGTGTTTCCTGCCATGAAGCTCATTTTATTCTCCCTGCCTCTGATGAGAGAAGTTCAATTCACCCTGATAATTTACCAAAAACCTGTTCTAAATGCCATCCTGGAGCGGATTTTAAATTTACTCAGGGAAAAATTCATGTGGAGGCAAAAAAGGAGGTATCACCGCATGTCTTTGCTGTGAGATTATTTTATACAATTTTTATCTCTATTCTGGTAATAGGTTTTGTTATTCATATAATATTTGATTTATTGAAGTTTATTAAAAAAAGGAGGGGGCATGAATGATAAAATTTTAAGGTTTTCAAGGACATGGAGAGTTCAGCATTTACTTTTGATGATAAGTGTGTTTTTGCTTATAATCTCCGGATTCTCGCTTAAATATTCTCATACCGCAATTGGGAAAATTCTGATATTCCTTGAAGGAGGATTTGAAGCCAGAGGCGCACTTCATAGAATTTCTGCTTTCCTGTTAATATTTACCACAATTTACCATTTAATATATATAATCTTTACAAAGGAAGGGAGAAAGGAGTTTAAAGCCCTGATTCCGCGCAAGAAGGATTTTGACGATTTTATAAAAAGTATTTTATATGATATCGGGAAAGTTGATAAGAGACCGGAGTTTGATAGATATTCTTACAAAGAAAAACTCCAGTACTGGACAATATCTCTTTTTGTACTGATAATGGTTATATCAGGTGCAATTCTGATGTTTCATAATTATCTGTTTGCTGTGTTCCCGAAGTGGATTATAGACCTCTCACTTTCTTTTCATTCATGGATAGCCACTCTTGTGATTATTTTTCTGATATTATGGCATTTTTACATTGTTCATCTGTCTCCAGAAAACTTCCCCTGGAATTCTTCTTTCTGGGATGGATATGTGGATGAAAAGTGGCTAAAGGAGAATCATTATCTTGAATATAAAAGGATAAAGAAAACATGAAGACACTAATTCTTTTGGTTTTGCTTTTACAGACACCCGAAGATCAGAACCGAAGATGCCTTCTCTGTCACGGTAAAAAGGATTTTGGTATTGTGGAAAATGGCAAATTTAAGAGTCTGTATGTAAATTATGATAATTTAAAAAGCTCTGTTCATAAAAAATTTACCTGTGTTACATGTCATAATGATGTAAGGGTTATTCCTCATCTCATAAAACCCAAGAAAATTCACTGTCTTCAATGTCATTTTGCAGGAAATGTTGTGGGAGCACCTGTGGAGGAAATGCCTGAAAAATATAAAGAGAGTATTCATGCAAAAGCTAAAAGAGAAGGAAAGAAGGCACCTGAATGTTATGACTGTCATGGAATTCATAATGTGAGACCTCCTGATGATACTCTCTCTACAGTATATAAGGAAAACATACCTTCAACATGTGGGAAGTGTCATACTAAGGAAAAAGGGAGTTATGAGATTTCAATTCACTGGCAGGGGATTAAAAAGGGGATTCTGGAGTCAGCTGTGTGTAATGATTGCCATCGTGAACATGATATACTGCCTCCTGATGACCCACGTTCAACACTGAACCCCAGAAATGTGGTCCATACCTGTGAGAAATGTCATGCCAATGTTCAAATAATGAAAAAGACAGGGGTTCCTATAAAACAGGTGGAAGCATTCAAAGAAAGTTTTCATGGTATTGCCCTTGAATTTGGAGTATTAAAAGCGGCTAACTGTACTTCATGCCATAGATATCATGATATATTACCTTCTACTGACCCCAGGTCTCCGATTCATCCAGATAATCTTGCTGAAACCTGTGGAAAATGTCATCCCAATGCTTCTCAAAATGTGGCAAAAGGTAAAGTTCATATTTTACCTGAAGAAAAAGAGGCAGGAATAGTTTATTATGTTTATACATTTTTTAAAATTTTTACATTTACAGTTATTCTGGGTCTTGTAATTCATATAATACTTGACCTGTTCGGACAATTCAGGAGGAGGAGGTATGGGAAAAAATGATTTTGAAGAAAAAATTATTGAAGAAATTGAAAATGAAGAGGAAATAAAATTTGACGAAAAACTCAGAGAAAAAATTAAAAAGGAGATAAAGGAGAAGTATAAGAAAGAAATAAAGAAGATAAAAAGGGAGATTGAGAAGAAAAGAAAAAAGAAGGAGAAGGAAGAGGAAGAATATTTTATAAGGTTCAGTTTGAATATAAGATTACAGCATTTCATTCTTGCGGTTGGTGTTCTTATTCTCATAATTACAGGACTGCCGATAAAATTTCATGAAGCAATGTGGGCGAAAATTATTCTAAAAATAATGGGAGGAATCCAGGTATCCAGAATCCTTCACAGGGTCGGGGCTTCGTTGCTTTTCATTGTTTCTGTGTGGCACATGCTGTATATAATTTTTACAAGAGAGGGAAGAAGAGAATTTATAGAACTTTTACCCCGTCCAAAGGATATTATGGATTTTATCCAGAATATAAAGTATTTTCTTGGTCTTGTAAATGAAAAGCCTAAATTCGGAAGATTTTCATATATAGAAAAATTTGATTACTGGGCTGTTTACTGGGGAATGGTTATTATGCTCGGGTCTGGTACAATCCTGTGGTTTCATAATTTCTTCCTTGGAGTTCTTCCCAAATTTATCCTTGATATAGCAAAAGAAGTTCATTCAGATGAAGCCATGCTTGCAACACTTGCGATTGTTATATGGCACTGGTATAATGCTCACTTCAATCCAGAAGTTTTTCCATTTAATCCCACAATATTTACAGGGAAAATACCAAAAGAGAGGATGCTCAAGGAGCATCCTCTTGAGTATGAAAAAATAATGAAGGAAAAGAGTAAAAAATGAAAAAGATAACAATATTTTTTACAATTGGATTTATAGTATTTTTATACTTAATATTTCTGTTTTTCAGAGCCTCTGATAATCCTGATTTCTGTAAAAACTGTCATTTTATGAAACCCTATTATGAAAACTGGGCTGGTTCCTCCCATAATACAGTTCCATGTTATAAATGTCATTATGGGCCTGAGTTAAAGGATTATATAGGAGGTAAATTCAGGTTGCTCGGAGAGATGCTGAGATATTTTGCAGGAGTTTATCACAGAGAGATAAGAACAAAGGTAAAGGATGAGGTATGTTATTCCTGTCACGAAAAAGAAGATTTTGTTGATAAAAAACTTTTATTTACTGATAAAAAGATAAATTTTACCCATTCCTCCCACCTTGATGATAAGATAAGGGAACTGAATTTTAAATGTCAGAACTGTCATTCAGAACTTGTTCAGGGAAAACACACTGCTGTTTCTGTAAAAGTGTGTTTGTTGTGTCATTTTATGGGAGGAATGGTTGAATTAAAAGGAAAATGTGGAATATGTCATGGACCCCCAAAGGAAAAATTGCTCTTATGGGGTGTTCCCTTTGAACATTCTCAATATATAAAAGCAGGTGTTTCCTGTAATACCTGCCATTTGAATGTTACCCAGGGTAGAGGAGATGTTAAATCAGAGAAATGTGAAGAATGTCATGTTGAGATAAGAAAGGAAATGTTTGATTACAGAAAGGTTCATAAAATTCATGTGAATTTAAACAATATTTCCTGTTTTAGATGTCATGAAGAAATAAAACACGGTAAGATACAGGTATTTCAGGTATTTTCCCCCCTGTGTCAGGAATGCCATGGTAATACTCATTTTGTTCAGGAGAAAGTGTATTCAGGAACAGGAGGTTTAGGTACTCCTAACCTCCCTGACAGGATGTTCATAGCAGGTGTTGTATGTCAGGGATGTCATCAGATAAGAGTTGAAGAAACTTCTCTTGGTCCCCATTTTGAACTTCCCAAAGCAAAGCCTTCTTCCTGTGTTTTCTGTCATGGTAAAAACTTTGATAAACTTTTATTGAAATGGCAGAAACTTATAAAGGAAAGATTGAAGAAAATCAGAAAATTTAAAGAACTTTACAGTCTGTTTAAAGAATTTGGAATTTTCAATTTTGATGAGAAAAAGATAAATATAAATATTCAACTTATTGAAAGTGACAAGAGTTTTGGAGCACACAATATAAGGTATATAAATCTATTACTTGATGCAATTGAAAGAGAATTGAACTTGGAGGTAAAGAAACCCAGTATAGAAAAAATTTATGCAGAAAATGCAAATTGTATTGAATGTCATTTTGGTATTGAGAATAAAAATTCTGAGTTCAATGGCAGAAACTTCTTGCATGGACCACATTTGTTTAAATATAGATGTACAGTCTGTCATGTAGAGTCAGACCCCCAAAAAAGTATTCATGGTAATTTAAAGAAAATTTCAAAAAATTGTGATTCCTGTCATCACAGGAATGTATCTGAAAATTGTGATTCCTGTCATAAAATTCAGGAAAAATTTTATAGTGGAAAATTTTTATCAGATTCTCCTGATTTTATGAGGGAAGCAGAGGTGTCCTGCACTGATTGTCATGTTGAGGATGAGAAAATAGTAAGACCCGACCCTTCTGTTTGCTCAAATTGCCATGAAGAAGAATATGAAAAAGATTTCAGGGGAAAAATAAGTTTTATTAAAAAGAAAATAAAGGAGTTTGAAAAGAGTATTCCTGGAATTGTTAAAAGTCTTAGAAAAAAGAAAAATAAAAAAGAAGTTATGGAGTTTTATAAAATTATAAAAGAGTATGAGAAGTTCAGAAAGGAGGGTTCCAATGGAGCTCATAATCTTATGTATATGGAGGAATTTATTGATAAAATGGAGAAATTTTAATTTTTTAAATTTAAATTAAAAAAGGAGGGGGATATGGCTTTGATATATTTTTTATTTTTGATTGAGAGCAGTGATTGTCTTGTGTGCCATGAAGATGTTAAAGTTTCGCAACCCCATAACAAAATAAATTGTATCGAATGTCATAAAGGAATTAAAGATTTACCTCATGATGTCCCTCTGTTATCAGTGAACTGTTTGAATTGTCACAGTAAAATTAAAACTTCATTTTCTCTTGATTTCCATTTTAGAGCCAGGAAAAAGGGAAATGAGAAGGCTCCTGACTGTAAGAAGTGTCATGGAAAACATGAATTGAGAATTTTTAAAAAGGATAATATTACTTCTATCAGGAAACTATGTAATGGGTGCCATCAAAATGTTAGATATGTTTATCCTTATCATTTAAACCGATATTCAGGAAAAAAATGCCTGGAATGTCATGACGAGGAAATAAAGAAAAAACTGGATTTATCGGTTCATAAAGATAAAGAATGCATGGATTGCCACAGAACCCTTTATTCCCTGGAACCGGAAGATGAGAAACATGTTGAGAAGATTGACTGTGAAAATTGTGGGATGTGTCATAAATCTGAATTTAAAGAGCATGAAAAGAGCATTCATGGAGAAGGAATTAAAGAAGAAAAACCTGCTGCTAAATGTTATGATTGTCATGGTACACATGATATATTCAAAACCAGTGATAAGAGGTCAAAGGTTCATTATTCAAATCTTCCTGAGACATGTGGTAAATGTCATTCGGATACGAAGTTTGCAGAAAAATGGGGTATCCCGATTAAAAATCCATATGAACTTTATGAACAAAGCATACATCATAAATTAATAAAGCAGGGAAGGAGAGCTGCGACCTGTTCTGATTGTCATGGAATTCATGATATAAGACCACACAGAGAAGCTCAGGCATATATAAATAAACTTAATGTTCCTAAAACATGTTCTAAATGTCATGAAAAGGAATATGGTGAATATGTGAAGAGTGTACATTTCAAATCATTGAAAAATGGAAATACTGATTCACCTTCCTGTACTGATTGTCATTCTGAACACAGAATTTTGCCTCCATGGGACCCGTTATCCCCTGTTTATCCCCTGAATGTTCCGAAAACCTGTGCTGATTGTCATGAAAGTGTAAAGCTGGTTCAGCGTTATGGTATGCCAAAGATGGCTCTTAAAACCTATACAAGGAGTTATCATGGTGTTGCTTTAAAAGCTGGTAATCTTGAGGCAGCAAACTGTGCTTCCTGTCATGGTAACCACAAAATACTCCCTTCCTCAGATCCTGAGTCTCCAATAAATAAAAATAATCTTCCCAGAACATGCGGTAAATGCCATCCAGCCGCTAAATCAGGGAAAATAGGTTCTGTTCATGTAAGGATTGATAAGACGGTTAAAAATATAAAAAAGATAGTTTCTATTATTTATATATTGCTTATTATTGTTACAATTGGTGGAATGATAGTATACTGTTTTCTTGATTATTTGAAAAAGATAAAGGAAATCAGTAATAAAAAAATAAAAGAAATTAAATTTGAAATAAAGGAAAATTCAAAGTTCTCCAGAGCCGAAAGAGTAATGCACTTTATTCATCTGGTTTCTTTCTTTGTTCTTGTATATACAGGGTTTGCTCACCGTTATCCTGATAATATTTTGTTCAGTTTTTTTGTTAAAATACAGGATGGTCTCTTAAGAGGCTATCTACATAGGATTGCAGGAGTTTTGATAACTCTTGTATTTTTAGTTATGTTCTTTCTTATGGTATTTACACGAAAGGGAAGAAAAAAATTCAAAGGATTATTGTTTAACCTTAAGGACGTAGAGGATGCAATAAATCTGTTTTTATATAATATTGGAGTGAAAAAAGAAAGACCTGAATTGAATCATCCTTTTACATTTTATGAAAAATTTGAATTCTGGGCCCTGGTCTGGGGAACCTTTTTGATGGGAATTACAGGATTTTTGCTCTGGTTCAGAAATTTTTCTCTTGCTTTTATTCCAAACTGGGTGCTTGATGTATTTCTTCTGTTACATTTTTATGAGGCAATACTTGCTACTCTTGCAATTTTAATCTGGCATCTTTACTGGGTAATATTTGACCCCTTTGTCCATCCTATTAATATGTCCATATTTTCAGACAAGGAGGTTACCAAGGTCTTCGTGGAGTAAAATTTGAAAAAATTTTAAGAACTTGAAGTTTTTTTAATCTTTTTAATATAATTTAAAAACATCAATATTTTAAAAAATTCAAATATAGAATGAAAAGATTTTTAAAATATTTTTTAGTTTTTGTTATTGCCTTTGTGGCGGGGATTCTATACTCACAGATAAGGAGTCCTGTGACTTTTCAACCTATAAAATTCAACCATAAAAAACATGTTGTTGAAAATGAGCTGGAGTGTACCTTCTGTCATAAAGGAGCCAAGGAAAGCAGGTTTGCTACGTTCCCTTCTATCAAGACCTGTATTGAGTGCCATGAGGAAGCATTGACTCAGAGTAAAGAGGAAGAGAAAATAAGGATTTTCTATAAAAAAAATATGGAAATTCCTTGGCAAAAAATACTCAGAATGCCAGAACATGTCTACTTTTCTCATTATAGACATACTGTGCTGGGTAATATAGAATGTACACAGTGCCATGGAAATATGCCTGAAAGAACCTTTCCTCCTGATAAGCCTTTAAAAAGACTACGAATGAAAGACTGTATAAATTGTCATAAAAAAAATAAAGTTACAACTGATTGTAACGCATGCCATAAATAAAAATGAACAGAAGAGAATTTTTAAAATTAATAGGAAGTGCAGGTTTGGGAGTTATAGTATCACAAACTCCCTTGGGCAGAATAATTCCTGTTGTGAAAGCAAAAGAATCATCTCTTCCACTTGAGGATGAGAGATTTATAACAACTTCATGTCTTCTGTGTCCTGCAAGTTGTGGAATAGAGGCAAGGATAAGAAATGGAATTTTGCTTTCTGTTAGAGGTAATAAACTCCATCCTGTATCAAGAGGAGGTGTGTGTGCGAAAGGACTTCTATCTCCTCATTTTTTATACCATCCTGATAGAATAAAATCTCCTCTTAAAAGAAAAGGTAAAAGGGGCTCTCTTGACTTTGTGGAAATAAAACTTGAGGATGTTTTAGAAGAGATTTCAGGAAAAATAAAAAATATTCTGGAGAAGGGTGAAGGCAAAAAAATTTATTTCATAAATGGAAGACCATATGGATTGATGGATAAGCTCATAGAAAAGTTTATGAAATTTATAAATTCTGATTCTTTGATAAAAGAGGATATTTTTTACAGCATTAAAAGAATAATAAAGGAAATTCATGGTAAGCCTCTGATTCCTGTCTTTGATATAAAAAATTCCAATTACGTTCTTTCTATAGGCTCTGATTTGTTTGATGGTAGTTACAATCCTGTTGGATTTGGTAAAATATTTTCATATTTCAGGCAGGGAAGGGAAGGTAAGAGAGGAATATTTGTTCATGTGGAACCCAGATATTCTGTTACATCCTCAAAGGCAGACAGATGGGTTAAAATAAAGCCAAACTCTTATTACGAATTTTTACTCGGTGTTCACTATGTGATAATCAAAGAAAAACTTTATGATGAAGAATTTGTGAATGAATTTGTAGAAGGATTCAATGATTTTAAAAGTTTTATTGAAAATAATGTTCATATTCAGGATATTGAAAGAAGAACAGGAATATCAGGAGGTTATATATATTTGATAGCAAGAGAATTCGTGCAGAATAAACCTTCTGTTTGTATCCCCGGATTCCATTTAATTTCTGATGAGAAATATTTTGAGACACTTTATCTTGCGTATGTTTTGAATGTTATAACAGGAAATATCGAAAAGGATGGAGGAGTGAAGTTTCCCTATGAACTACCATATAAAAAAATCGGAGGGGTATTTGAGGAAGAGCATGATTTTAAAAATACTCTGGAACTGGATAATAAAGAAATACCCGAAATTCTCTTTCTTTATCACTCAAATCCTGTATATAAAAATGGCAATAGAAAAAAGATAAGGGAATTTCTAAATAGAACAGGTTTGATTATATCCTTTTCACCCTTCTTTGATGAAACTTCACTATATGCTGATTATATTATTCCTGATCATACCTTTCTTGAAAAATGGCAAGATGCTCCTGTTCCTGTAGTTTCAGAAGAAATAGCCTGTTCTATAGTTAAACCTGTTGTAAAGCCTTTATTCAATACTGTGCATACAGGAGATTTTATAATAAATCTTGCAAAAAAAATAGACGAAAGAGGTGAGAAAGAATTTCCTTATAGAGACTTCAAGGAATTTATTTTCGAGGGACTGAAAGGATTTTATGAGGCTGAGACAGGTTCTATCTTTGAATCAGAGTTTGAATCAAAACAATTAAAAATAATGGAAGAGAGTGGATTCTGGTTTCCTTCTTATAAAAATCTTGATGAATTTTATGACAAGCTTATTCAGACAGGTGGATGGTTTGATCCTGCTTATACAAAAGGAGAGTGGAGAAGGATACTAAAAAATAAGAAGTTTACCTTGAAGAAAAAATATCATAAAAAACCCAGAGGAAAGGATGAAAGCCTTTATTTGTATGTATATAAACCTCTTACAATAAGTTACGGAACAGATTCAATATTCCCCTATTCTCATGAAATAATTGGATTTCATGTGAATATTATGTATGATTCTTTCTGTGAGATAAGTGAAGAACTTGCAAGGAAACTCGGTTTAAAAGACGCGGAAATAATAGAGATAGAGTCTGAATTTGGAAAAATTAAGACAAGAATTAAGATAGTCGAGAAGGGAGACGAAAATATAATTTCTTTTCCTTTATCACTTGGACATACAGAGTTTGGAAGATTTACAAAAAATATAGGAGAAAATCCCCTTAAAGTTTTAAAATCCGTAGAAAATTTAAGCATTATAAAAATAAAAATAAGGAGGATTTAAAATGAGATTTGGAATGGTGATAGACCTTGATAGATGTATAGGTTGTAGAGCATGTGTTATAGCTTGTAAAATTGAAAATAACATACCATATGCAACTCCTAAAAGGGTTAGAGAAAGAAGGGTTATTCAGTGGATGCAGATGATTCCACGTTCACATGAAGAAAAGTTTAAGTTTCTTCCAAGACCCTGTATGATGTGTGACAATCCTCCCTGTATCAAGGTGTGTCCTGTTAAGGCAACTTATAAAGGAGAGTATGGTCTTATTGGACAGATTTATCCCAGATGCATAGGATGCAGATACTGTATGAATAACTGTCCTTACAACGTGAAGTTTTTTAACTGGTTTAAACCTGAATGGGATGAGAATTATGATAAAATTAAGAATCCTGATGTTTCTGTAAGACCTAAGGGGGTTGTTGAAAAATGTATTTTCTGTCATCACAGATTACAGAAAGCTAAAGAAAAAGCAAAGAGAGAAAAAAGAAAATTAAAAGAGGGAGATTATGTGCCTGCCTGTGCAGAAGTTTGCCCAGCAGATGCAATTGTTTTTGGTGATTTGGATAATCCAAACAGCAAGGTCTCAAGGCTTGCACATTCACCAAGAGCATACAGATTACTGGAAGATTTAGGGACAGAACCCAAGGTTTATTATTTAACAGAGGAGAAGGTATTATGAATATCCCGAAAGTAAATCCAAAAGAACTTGGACCAGAAGAAAAAATAGTTGCACCTATAGAAAGAACAAGAAAGGAATTTTGGATTGTGGTTTCAATCCTTGGTTTTTTTGCTCTTACAGGATTTCTTGCATGGATGTGGCAAATAAGGTATGGACTTGGAGTCACAGGCTTAAATCAGCCGGTTTACTGGGGAATATACATAATTGATTTTGTCTTTTTCATTGGAATTTCACATGCTGGAACGCTCATTTCCGCTATATTACGTGCGACCAAAGCAGAATGGAGAAGAACTATCACAAGGTCTGCGGAGATGATTACAGTTCTTGTCCTCATAATTGGTGGTATACAGCCAATTATAGACCTGGGTAGACCTGATAGAATAGCCAATATTCTATATCATCCTCATTTAAGGTCACCTCTTTTATGGGATGTTATCAGTATTACCACATATCTTATAGGAAGTACAACATACCTTTATCTTCCTCTGATTCCTGACCTTGCAATATTGAGAGATAGAGGTACAAAACCGAGATGGTTGTATAGAATTTTAGCGCTCGGTTTCAGGGGTACTGAGAGACAATGGAAAATTTTACACAGACTCATGACAATTATGATGGTAATTATAATACCCATTGCAGTATCCGTGCATACTGTGGTTTCATGGGTTTTTTCAATGACAATCCAGCCCTTCTGGCATTCTACAATTTTCGGTCCTTTCTTCGTTGCTGGTGCTATCTTCTCAGGAATAGCTGCTCTGATAGTTGCCATGGCTTTAATAAGAAGGATTTATTATCTTGAAGATTACTTTAAACCTGTTCATTTCAATAATCTCGGATTATTGCTTCTTGTAATGGCATTGATATGGGCATATTTTATAATTGCAGAACACCTTACCTCATATTATGGTGCAGAACCTGCAGAGATGAAGATTTTTTATGATAAGTTATTTGGAAGATATAAGTTTGCTTTCTGGGGCATGATTTTAACAAATTTTATTATTCCTGTCCCGATACTTGCCTTTAAAAAAACAAGAACTGTAACAGGGACAACAATAGCCTCTCTTTCTGTCTTGATAGGAATGTGGCTGGAAAGATACCAGATAGTGGTTCCCACTCTTGTAAATCCAAGACTTCCTTATGAAAGGGGTGTTTATTTCCCATCTGTTGTTGAATGGTTGATTTTTATAGGCTGTGGTGCCTTCTTCCTTCTTTTATATGTTCTTTTTACAAAATTCTTCCCGATTGTATCTATCTGGGAGATTAAAGAAGGAAGGGAATATGGATTGAAGGAAACAGAAGAGAGAGTTAAATCGTACCTGTGATGGATAATTATAACTTTTTGAAAAAGAATCTTATTCTTGTAATTGCTGATTGTTTTGATTATCCAGAAGAAAGATATCTGAAGATAGATGAAAAAAATATTCTTTTGAATAATCTGGGATTTTTAAGAAAATTATATCCGGATAAAAAAATATCCCTATTTTTTGATAAATTATTCAATTTTCTTGAAAACATAGATGCAGAGGAAATTGAAAGGATAAAAAAGGAACATTTTGAATATTTTACATCACCAAAGGCAAAAACCCCACCTTATGCATCCTATTACATTGATGGCAAATTATTCGGGAATTCTTATTTTAAGATGAAAGAATTGCTTTTAAAAGAGGGATATGTTAGAAATCCTCATTTTGGTAATACAGAGGACTATATTTCAAATGAACTTGAATATATCTATCACATATATGATAAAAAAGAAAAATTAAAAAAATTTCTGAAGGAACATTTTTCTATATGGTTTATGAAATTTTATGATGAGATAAAGGATAAAAAAATATCCGAGTTTTACAAAATATGTATTGAGTTAATTAAAATTTTAATAGAGGAGGAGCAAAATGATTTTTAAGATAGTGTCAATAGTTTTGTTTTCACTACCTCAGGAATTTCCTGAGTTTACAAGGGTTCTCAAGAATCCTCTTGAAGGAAGAAAGATTTTTGTGGAAAAGGGCTGTATTACATGTCATTCATTGAAAGGAACAGGAGGGAAACTTGGACCGGACCTCGGAAGTTTAACAAAGAGATTGACCTTTCTCAGATTTGCAGGGCTTCTTTTCAGTCATTCTCCCAGAATGTTGAAGGTGGCAGAGGAGATGGGAATAAGCTGGTCACTTGTTACACCCGGTGAAATTGCCTCTCTTTTTGGTTATCTTTATTATCTAAATTATTTTGAAGAACCAGGAGATTACAGTGAGGGCAAAAGAGTTTTCAGTGAAAAAAGATGTGTATTATGTCATACAGTTGGAAAGGGTAAATTTGATCTGAAAAAATATGCAGATAAGAGGTCTCCTATTTTCCTTTTTGTTGGTATGTGGAACTCTGCTGAAATAATGACAGGCAAAATGAAAAAAAGAGGAATAGAAATTCCTTTTCTTTCAGGAAGAGATTTTATTAATATACTCGCCTATATAAGAGGAGAGTCCAGGGAAAAAGAAAATGTTTTCTATTTAAAACCAGGTAATCCCTTGAACGGCGAAAAATTATTTCAAAAAAAGAAATGTTCCTCATGCCATTCAATTCATGGAAAAGGAAAAAAGATAGGTCCTGACCTGGGTGACCTTGAAAACGTTAGAGGTCTTTCCGATATCCTGTCAAATTTATGGAATCATGCAACTCAGATGATTTCGATGATGAAAAATGTAGGAATTAAGAAGCCCTCCTTTACCTATGAAGAAATGAATGATTTACTTTCTTATTTATATTCTGTTCAATACTATGATGAAAGGGGAGATGTAAAAAATGGAGAAAGAGTTTATAGGGAAAAGATGTGTTCATATTGCCATGAGACAGGAAAGGCTGAAAAATTGACACAGATGAAGGTTTTAAGTTCTCCTTTTGTTTTTGCCGCAGCTGCATGGAATCATATTCCCATAATGTTTGAGAGTTATGAGAAAGAGAAAATTCTATGGCCAAGATTTGAAAATGATGAGATGAGAGACCTTGTTGAATATTTAATATTTAAAAGTAAAACTCTTAAAGAAGAAAAAGGAGGAAAAAAATGAGGAAAATTATGACAGGGCTTCTTGCCCTTGTCCTGGTAGGGTGCAAGGCACCCAGAGTGAATATATATTTTCTTGTTTCCCTCACAGGTCCTGAGGCAACTTACGGGAAACAGGCAAAAGAAGGTATAGAACTTCTTTATGAAAAGATGAAAGGAAAGAAGATTAATGGTAAAGAGATAAATATAATTATTAAGGATGTAAAAAGCAGTGTCTCAGAGGTTAAAAATATTGTTGAGAAAATTGCAAGTGATAAAGATGCGATTTGTATTATAGGTCCTGAAATTTCAAAGCTTGCAATTGTGGCAGGTGCTGTAGCTGATAAGAAAGGAATTCCACTTATTACACCTACAGCCACACATCCGCTTGTAACAGAAGGCAAGAATTATGTTTTCAGATTAACCTATACTGATCCCCTTCAGGGCTCATATATGGCAAAGTTTGCTATATATAATTTAAAAAAGAAAAAAGCAGGTATACTTTTTGAAGCAAATAATCCTTATTCCGAGGAACTTGCAAGACAATTTGAAGCTACCTTTAAAAATGAGGGAGGAGAAATAGTGTTTTCCACATTTTATCTGAAGGACGATACTCTGTTTGAAGCTCAGATAGAGAGTTTTAAAAAGTATAAGCCTGATATAATATTTATTCCTGGATATATAAAAGAGATAGTTTATTTCTTGAAGGAGGCTGACAGAAAAAATTTAAAAACAGTTTTTCTTGGTGGGGATGGATGGCATTCTCCTGAGCTTATAACATCTCTTAAGGATTTATGGAGAAAGGGTTTTGAAGCATATATTACTACTCCATTTTCTCCACAGGATACATCAAGCAAAGTGAGAAAATTTGTTGAAGAGTTTAAGAATAAATATGGTAGAATCCCTGAGGTTGCTTCAGCTCTCTATTATGATGCTTTTGATATGAGTTTATTTATTCTGGAAGGATTGCCCAAAATCGAGACAAAGGAATTTATGAAAGCTTTACTTAAACTGAAGGAGTTTAAAGGTGTAACTGGTAAGGTGAGCTATGATGGTAAAAGAGATCCGAAAAGAGATGTTTTTATTCTAAAGCCTGAAGAGTCAGGGTTTAAATTTGTAACAAAACTTCACTTTAAATAAAATGAAGGCAATAATTTTATTCATCTTTTATTTCACTCCTTCTTCTGAATGTGGAAATTGCCACAGTGATATATACAGGGAATGGAAAAATTCACTTCATGCTCAAAGTTTAAAAGACCCTATCTTTTTGAATACTTATAAAGAAATTGAAAATAAGAATGAAAAAAAGCTCTGTTTAAAATGTCATGCTCCAACTGTTCTTGTTACAGGAGACTATTCATTGAAAAAGGATATTACAAGAGAGGGTGTCACCTGTGATTTCTGTCATAGTGTTAGAGGGATAAAAAAGGATAACAGTTATGAACTTGATGTGGGAGAAGTAAAATATGGCCCTCTTCCTTATATTCTTGAAACACTTGAAATAGGGCATAAAAATAAATATTCTGAGCTTCATAAAAAGTCTGAATTCTGTAAAGGGTGTCATGAATTTAAAAATAAGTATGGAATTTATGTTCTTGATACCTATAATGAATGGAAGAAGAGCGAATATAGTGCCAAGGATGTCCAGTGTCAAAACTGTCATATGCCAGAAGACCCTTTTTCAAAAATTGTTGATCCTGAAGTTTACCCTTCAGATAAACCTGTTACAGCTCATAAATTTCTTGGAGGGCATTCTCAGATAAGATTAAAAGAGGCTGCAGAAATATCACTCTTTTATAAAGTTGAAAAAAACAGTCTGGTAGCAAGTGTTTATATAACAAATAAGGAATCAGGACACAGACTCCCTACAGGTATACCCATAAGGAAATTGATTCTTGAAGTTTCCCTTGTGGATAAATATGGAAAGATTGTTGAGAAGAAAATAAAAGTATATCAGCGTTTGCTGGCGGATAAAGAAGGGAAAATAATTACGGATATAAAGAGGATATTTACAGATGCTCATAAGGTGGTTGAAGATAACAGAATTTATCCTAAAGAAACAAGAAGGGAAAATTTTACATTTTCCCTTAAAGGAGAAGGACCATTTACCCTTAGGGCCCGGCTTAAATACGAGTACAGAGTCCCTTATCTTGAACCAAATATAATGAGTATGACAATTTATGAAAAGGAGATGATTATCGGAAGTGAGGGCAATTTGAAAATGGAAAGAATTGGATTTATAATATTCTCTTTACTGATTTTTGTAGGCATTATTCTTCTTATATATCTACTTTTCAAAACAATAAAGAAGGAGGAATGAAGGATGGATGAAAAAAATAAAAGGAGGAGTTTTTTAAAAAACCTTGCATTATGGATAATAGGAGGTACAACCGCATTATTTGCTTCACCCATTTTTTTTTACTTATTGCCTAAGAAAGAGAAGAAGAAACTCAACCTGTTTACCGATGCAAACGGGAATCCTATACCTGAAAATGCTGTAGAAGAAGGAAGTTATAAAATAGGACTTTCAGAAGAAGGCCCTACAATTGTTATCAGGAGAGAAGGATCTCTATTTGCATTTTCAGCTGTGTGCACACATCTTGGATGCATAGTGAAATGGCTTCCTGAAAGAGAGGAGTTTCTCTGTCCCTGTCATGCTGGAAGATTTGATGCAAATGGTGCTGTAATCTCCGGTCCCCCTCCTGCTCCTTTAAAGAGATACAGTGTGGAAATAACACCTGAAGGTTTAATTGTTTTATCCTGATTAATTAAAGGAGGAAGTGTGGATGAATAAATTAATAAAAGCAATAGATGAAAGATTAAAAATTACAGAATTATACAATAAATATCTTGCAGGGTATATGGTTCCTGAAAATCTCAATTTCTGGTATTCAATGGGTTCTGTCCTTCTTGTTATGTTCTCAATCCAGATTATTACAGGAATTCTTCTTCTTATGTATTATATTCCTTCTGTGGAAAAAGCATTTGAGAGTGTTACCTTTATAACAAATAAAGTTCCCATGGGCTGGCTCATAAGGAGAGTTCATGCTGTTGCAGCGAATCTTTTTGTCTTTGTTCTTTTTCTTCACATGTTTTCAACCCTTATTATGGGTTCTTATAAAAAACCGAGAGAAATTCACTGGATTACAGGATTTTTGCTCTTTGGTCTTGTTCTTGTGGAGGCTCTTTCAGGATATCTTTTACCATGGAGCCAGCTTTCTTACTGGGCAACAACGGTTGCGACTAACTTCCCTGGTGCATTTCCTTTTATAGGTGACTGGCTTGTTTATTTAATAAGAGGTGGTGAAAAAGTAACACAGTTGACTCTTGGAAGATTCTTTTCCGTTCATGTTTCACTTGTTCCCTTTACAATTTTTATTCTCATTGCAATTCATATATTTGTGATGAGAAGGACAGGAATTTCCTATCCTCCAGGAACAGATGAAACAAAGATTAAAAAGATACCCTTTTTCCCTCATTTTGTTCTGGAAGATCTTAAAGTAATATACCTTTTCCTTGCTCTTATGTTTGTTATTGTCTTCTTTTTCCCTCAATTTGTTCTTCCAAAGGATGCTTTGATTCCTGCAGACCCGCTTTCTACACCGGAACACATAAAACCCGAATGGTATTTCCTTGCTAACTATCAATTTTTAAAGTTGATACCAAATGAATTTCTGGGAATATTTCTGCAGATGATAATTGCACTTCTTATTTTCCTTCTTCCTTTTATAGATAGGACTCCTGAGAGAAGAATATGGAAAAGACCCGTTTTCTTTACAATAGTTGTACTTGGAATTATCTTTTATATAATTTTAACAGTCTGGGGGTATATATCATGAGAAACGCAAAAATTTTATTTATATTTATAGCAATTTTTTCCACAAAACTTTTTGCAAAAAAAGAGACAGTATGTATTACATGTCATCTTGAAAGCGGTGATGAATATCTCATGAAACCCGTGCAGGAATGGCAGAAAAGTATTCATGCTGAAAATGGAATTTCCTGTCATAATTGTCACGGCGGAAATCCCAAAGATGAAGAAACTGCGATGAGTCCGGAATTTGGATTTGTTGGAGTACCTGAGTATGAGAAGGTGCCTGAGTTCTGCGGAAAATGTCATGTTGGAGTAAAGGAGAATTATTTAAAGAGTGCACATGGAGAGTTACTTCCTGATGGTCCGAATTGTGTTACCTGTCATACAGCTCATAGCCAGCAAAAAGCAGGACTTCATCTTATAACACCCGAACTGTGCTCTCAGTGTCATGATTATGAGAGAGCTGAGAAGATTAAATTTGCTCTGATGAATACAGAAAATACCATTTCCCACCTTTCAAAAAGAATAGAAAATCTATGGACAAACGGATTTGATGTTGAGGAATTGAATAAGATGCTTTTTGCCACAAGAAATTCCTTCAGAAGATTGACTCATATTGTTGAAGTTGACTATATTCTTGCACAGACAGGAGGAATTTATGCTGACCTTGGTAAAATCGAAGATGAGGTTAAAAAGAGAGAGAACATATTAAACAGAAGAAAACTTATAGGAGCTATTATAATAGTATTCCTGTTGATTTCTGCATATATTTTTGGAAAATTACATGAGGAGCTTAAAAAAGAAGCGACAGGAAAATAAAACTGGATTTCAAAAAACTTTTCCCTGTTAAGAGTAAACTTTTTTATCTGAACTCAGCAGGGGTTGGTCCCCTATCACTTCCTGCATATAAAGCAATTAAAAAATGTCTTGATATTTTTTTATACAGAGGAAGAATTGATTATTTTAAAGATTTAATAAAGGTCAGAGAAGAATTAAGAAAGAATCTGTCAAATCTTATAGGATGCAGAAAGGAGGAGATAGCTTTTATAAAGAATACATCCCATGGAATTTTGTTATCACTTCTTTCAATACCTGCTAAAAAGAATTCCAATATAATTGTTCAGAAGGATGCATTTCCGGCCATTAAGATTCCTGCAATTTATTCAGGATTCAATGTTATCTATGCTGATTTTGAAAAAGACCCTTTAAAGGAATTGAAAAAGAAAATCAATAAAAATACAGCTGCAGTGCTTATTGACTGGGTGCATTTCTTTAAGGGGTATGTGAATGACTTAAAGCTCATAGGAGATTTTCTTAAAGAAAAGGAAATATTTTTCATAGTGGATGGAATTCAGGGGGCAGGAGTTATTCCACTGAATTTAAACAGATTGAATGTTGATTTTTTCTCATCTCATTCTGCAAAATGGCTTTTAGGACCTCAGGGTATAGGGTTTCTTTATATAAAAAAAGAAACTTTTGAAAAAATCAATAAAAGATATGTTGGTTGGATTTCCCTTGACTGGAAAAGCTTTTCTGATTTTAATAACTTCCCTTCTTTAAGAAAAGGTGCACAGATTTTTGAAGAAGGTTCATATAATTCTCCGGGTGTGTTCGGATTCAATGAGAATATAAAGCTTATATTGAAATTCGGTAAGTTTGAAATCAATAAAAAAGTGAAAAAATTGAAGGCAAAATTGAGAAAAGAGTTTGAAAGAATGGAATTTGAGATTCTGCCATATAAAGAAGAAGAAAGATATGTAAGTGGAATTATTTCCTTCAGAAGCAAAAATTCTGATAAGCTTTTCAATTATCTAACAAAAAAGAAAATTTCGGTTTCCTACAGGAATGGATTTATAAGAGTTTCACCCCATTTTTTCAATGATGAGAAAGAAATTGATTATCTTTTAAAAAATATTAAAGAATTTTATGTTACCGAAGATTAATCTCGGTAACACGGATATTAAAATTCCCATATTTGCTCTCGGAACCTGGGCAATCAGGGATAAAGAGGAAATGATAAAGACAATTCATTATGCAGTTGAAAGGGGTTTAAATCACATTGACACAGCTGAAATGTATATTGGAGCAGAGGAGATTGTCGGGGAAGCTATAAAAAGTTATGATAGGGAAAAATTTTTTATTACAAGTAAGGTTCTTCCTTCCAATGCCTCTTATGAGGGAACGATTAAAGCATGTGAAAGGTCTTTAAGAAAATTGAAAACAGATTATATAGATTTATACCTTTTACATTATTACACAGGACAGTATCCTTTAAAAGAAACCTTTGATGCCTTTTCCTATCTTATAGAAAAAGGGAAAATAAGATATGCAGGTGTAAGTAATTTTGATGAAAATGATTTTGAAAAATTCAGAGAACTTTTGAGAGAATACGGTATTAAAAACAATCAGGTGGAGTATAACCTTTCAAATTTCAGATATGTTGAAAATAAACTTCTGCCTTTATATGAAAAAGAAAAAATAACACTCTCGGGTTACTCTCTCTTCTGGCAGGGTAATTTACCTGAAAGCAGAAAATGGAAAATTCTTGAAAAAATCGGAAAAAAATATGATAAGAATCCCTTTCAGGTTATTTTGAATTTTTTAACAAGACACAGAAAAATATTTGTGATTTTCAAGACAGAAAGAATAGAACATTTAAAACATAACCTTGAATCCCTTGATTTTGCCCTTGAAACACAGGATATAAATGAGATATCCGGGATTTTTTGATATTAAATTTTTATCTGAATACAACAAAGGAATAGCTTACAGTTGAATCTGTTGGGCTTTCATAATATTTTCTATAGTCTATAATCCTTCCTTTTTGAACTCCCAGTTCCTTTAGAATGCCGAGAAATAAAAAGTTTGTATTTTTTCCATCAATTCTTGTTCTGTTTTCATTTTTATCCAGAAAATCAAATGCCTCCTCATTTTTTAAGTTAACAAGATACTCAAGATAAGCCTTATCCACGTCTTCAGGGTCATAACTTCTCTCATCTCCGAACTTTCTCCCTATATGGCTTAAATCAATACTTGATATAAAAAATATATCATTTTTTATATCCCTTATTGCTTCACAGATTTTTTCCTTTATCTTTATAAGATTTTCCTTTTGATTTTCAGATACAAGAGAAGTAATAACTTTCTTTTTTTCTTCAAGAAAACTTATAAAAATAACAGGGAAATCAATGGAATGTTCATTTTTAAAAGAAAAACAGTCCTCTGTTATATCATATTCAAAACTTGAATTTATTTTTTCTATTAAATTAAAATCACTTTCAATAATTTTATCATTAACCCTGAAATTTTTGGGAAATATTGAAAAAGGAATTTCATACCAGAAATGAGGAACTCCAAAAATAAATATGATTTTTTCCTTTATATTTTTCAAATATGAAAAAACCTTTATATATGTATCAAGGGCAACATTTATATCAATATGTGGAATTATCATTCCTTTGATATTTTCCTGGACTTCCTTAATTCTTTCATTGAAAACTTTTTCAAGTTCAGAGATATTATAATGAGTTTTAATTTCTTTAAATTCACTTTCCTTTATTTTATTTTTTTCTTCTTCAACTTTCTTCAAAAATCTTTCATTATAAAGAAGGAAATTCTTATCAAGTTCTCCTATAAAACTCATGATTTCAATATCAGATAACAGAATTCCGGTCATTTTTAAAAATTTCATTTTTATATCATTTATTGTGTTATTCCCGTCTATGAGCGATAACAAAAGAAAACTCTCTCTTGAAAAAAGCATCTCATTTGAAATTGAGAGAGGGTCTTTTATAATAAATCCCCTTCTATCAGGAATTACATCAAAATATCTTAATTTAGGTTTCTCTTCCATACTTTATCCCCCTTGGTGAAGGGGGATTAAAGGTAATTGACATTTAATAATTCTCAAATCAGACTTTTTCCCCTATTAGGTGTTATTACATCATCTTCAATATCAAATATCTTTAAAATAGTGCTTGCTATATCATAGATTTCAGCGTCTTTTCTTCCCTTTATGTTATTATCAGGACTTTTAATTATATAAACTCCCTCATAAGAATGATTTGCATCATCGGGTCCTGTGTCATTTTCAAGGGTATAAATTTTATTTATTCCAACAGACCCCACACTTCTGTAGTCAAGGTCTCCGAATATAACAATCAAATCAGGTGGGAATCCTTTTATCTCGGGATAAATTTCTTCAGGATAATATGCCCTTGTTCCTATGTGTTTTCCTTCTTCATCTTTTAAGGATTCAAACATTTCCTTTAATTCTTTTCTTACTTTTTCATAATCCTTTTTATCAATAATTCCTTCTTTATCCCTTTCTTTAACATTCAGAAAAACTCTTGCATAATAACCGCCTTCGCCGTATGCATAGGTGTTTTTAAAGTCTATCATATCAGGTTCAAGTCGGGTTTGCTCCTTTGGATTTTCTTTTAATTTAAGATAACCCTCTTTAATTAAGAGTTCATTGACAGCAATACATCCCTCAATCTTCTTTGCACCATGGTCTGAAAGAACCATAATCCATGTGTCAGAAGGTAAAATTTCAAGAATTTCTCCGATTTTTTTATCAAGGAATTCATAATATTCAGGGATTACATTCTCATACTTATTACCCTTTTCATAGAGTTTATGATTTTCATCAAAGAATCTCCAGAAGCCGTGATGTATTCTGTCTGTTCCCATTTCAACAAAGAAGAATAAGTCCCATTTCTTTGTTTTAAGAAAATATTTAACAATTTCAAATCTCTGTTCTGTTAGCTTATAAATCTCATCTTTTAACCAGTCCTTATTATCGGTTCTAAAACCCCTTGCATCAAAAATATATTCTCCAAATTTTTCCTCTATTTCCTTTTTAATTTCTTTCGGATAGGCATATTCACTTTTGGGTCCGGGAGTTAGAAAACATGAGATTCTTATTCCGTTTAAGGGTTTAGGAGGGTATGAAGGAGGAATTCCGATTGCTATCACATTTTTTCCTTTTTTTGAAAGTATTTCAAAGACCGTATCTGTTTTAAGGTTTCCTGATGTTATCACGAATAGTTTATAATCATCGGCTTTCCTGTTTCTGAAGCCGTATATTCCAAGGTCTCCCGGAGTTTTTCCCGAAAGCATACAAGCCCAGGCAGGAACGGTTATGGGGGGAGTTATGCTTTTCAGTATCCCGTATTGAGAATTTTCCATAAGGTTTCTTATATTGGGTAATCTTTCCTTTAATTTTTCATCAAAAAAATCAAAAGGAACACCATCAAGTCCGAATACAAATAATCTCATTTTTTTCTCCTTTTTAAAGGTTTAATTATAAAGGAGTATATTTTTAAAAATAAATTATTACTTAATAATTACAACCTCCCTTCTTATTTTCCTTTATAGATTTTTTAAAAAAATTAAATTTCAAAATTTTCATCTTAGCTTTATTATTTTTTTAATTGCTTTCCCATCATATTTTATGTGCAGAAAATATGTCCCTGTTGAAGGTAAAGATTTTTTATTAAAAATAATCTTCTTATAACCTTTAACTTCTCCTATTTTCCTGCCTGTCACATCAAAAACTTCTATCTTTATTTCCTTATTTAAATCTGATTCTATTTCTATTTTATTTCCTTTCTCATAAATTCTGTAGTTTTGTTTTTTAATTTTTTCTTTTTCTTTAATTCCTATTTCTCCTGCATATAGATATGCTCTTCCAGCATAAGGGCACCAGAAAGGCTCACATGGATTTGTTGCCCAGGGAGCTGTGACTATCAAGTCATTTACTCCATCCCCTGTAAAATCACCTGCTGAAACCACACTCCAGCCGAAATCGTGGTCTCCTTCCAATTGGCGGTCGTAGGGGTGCCATATCTCCTCATCTGCCGGGAAAGGGAAATTGGTTAATGTGTCCCTACCATAATAAATAAGAACCCTTTCGGTCCCTATTGCTCCTAACACAAGTTCATCATACCCATCCCCGTTCAAATCCTTTATTATGCCGACGCCCATAGCGGGATATGGTAGTTGGATGAACTGAGTAGGGTCAAATGGGTTTCCGCCGTAGAAAAAACGGACAGGATCATTCCCGTAAACCGTATCAGGAACTATTCCTACTATGTCATTATAACCATCACCATTGAAATCTCCCTCGGCTGAAGGAGGACGAACTGAACCTATAGGTAAAGCATAATCATAATCAGTGTCAAATGGATTTCCACCGAGATATATTCGTGTCTGGTTAGCAGAGACTCCTCTTGATACAAGTAAATCCTCATAACCATCCCCGTTTATATCCCCTGTGGCTATACCATTTTCTCCAAGATGGGTATTCTCCGCTTCTCCGAGTATTAAATAGTCCACACTGTCATCCAATAATGAGCCCCCGAGCCATATTGCTACTGCTCCTCTGTTATTCAATCCTCCTGTATTCACTGCACCTCCGGCTATTATTATTTCATCGTATCCATCTCCGTTCAAATCTCCTGTTGTACACCAGAAGCCTAATCCATAAGGTCCATCATTACCCGGGAGGTCCACAATTAACCTCATATCAAAAGTATCATCAAAATTCGGACCACCAAACCACACCCACACAACCGCACTATCATAAAAATACCTGCTTATTATTAAATCCACAAACGAATCAGCATTAACATAACCGAATGCCCAGTTTGGGTACCCAGCATAATCTATCTCATAAGTTCTTAATGTATCATCTATCACCGTATCCCAATCGGTGCCTCCATAATACAATCCAGCACCGGCATTATTGGTTTTATTTATAAATATTACATATCTCCCTGTCCCATCCAACTCTTTCCCTGCACTAAACCTCACCAAACAAGAATTCTCACCTCCATTAGGACCTCCCACAGGCCAAAATGTCCCAACAAGCTGTAATGAACCTAATGAAGAAGAAATTAAAATTAACACTAAATACCTCATCCTTAAACAAGAAAATAAAATCAATAGATAACGCCTAAAATACTTTAAATCTTTCCTTTTCAACCCTTCCATTTTAAACTCTCCAGTTTAAAATATATTTTATTGTAAAATAAAACCAAGTTTTTGTCAAAATAAATTGTTTATTTTAAATCTTATTCCAAGCACGAACTCTATTTTTTGAATCCATGCAGGCGGGTTAGGAGCATCTAATGCACGAACAGGTGTCCAGTATTTGTCCACACTAAACCCTGAAAAGAAATCCGTATTAAATAAACGAAGGTTCATCCCTGACTTATAGAAAACAAAAAATAAAACACACTTGATGTAGTATGATAGGAATATTATAACCGTTACCCAAGCCTAAATTTCCTGAAAAATAAAAACAAATTTTGTCATTAATGGAAAAATTTTTACCTGTTTTTAAAAGAAAAAATCTGAATTTACTCAATTGCTTATCATAAGCAACATCATGTTTTATTATATTTATAAATTCTACTCTCCATTCTTCCAATCCTATAGATACGAAAAATTTATTTCTAAATTCAGTTTCCAAAAATATCTGATAAGAGATATTCCATGGTTTTATGTCTGATATTTTCCAATCAATTGAACGATGATTTACCTATCAACTTCTCCGAAAACAGGGTCTAAAGAACCAACAATTGCAACTAAATCCGAAATTAAATGTCCCGGTAAAATTTTTTCTAAAATCTGTAAATTTGCAAAAGAAGGAGACCTTATATGAACCCTGTAAGGCTTTTCAGAACCGTCTGAAACTATATAAACTCCGAATTCTCCTTTTGCGCTTTCAACAGAGGCATAAACCTCTCCTTCAGGGACAGGAAACCCCTGTGTTACTATAAGGAAATGATGTATCATTTCCTCTATTGAATGATAGACTTTATCCTTGGAAGGAGGAACAATTTTATAATCATTTATCAGGATGTCTCCCTCAGGTATTTTTTCTATCGCCTGCTCAATTATCTTTATTGACCATCTCATCTCCTGCACCCTGACCATATATCTTGAATATACATCACCATCATAATAAACAGGAATATCAAACTCAATTTCAGGATAAACAGAATAGGGAAAATTTTTTCTTACATCATATTTTATTCCAGAACCCCTTAAAACAGGTCCTGTCACTCCATATTCAACAGCTGTTTCAGGTGAAATTATTCCTATTCCCTTTGTTCTTTTCTCAAAAATAAAACTTTTCTGTATCATTTCATCCATTTCATCTATTGCTTCGGATAGCCCTTTTAAGAATTCTTTTAGATTGTTCAGCCATCCATGAGGAACATCAGCAGCAACTCCTCCTATTCTGAAAAAAGAAGGATTCATTCTCTGCCCCGAAATTTCTTCAAAAAAATCAAGAATTTTTTCTCTCCATTCAAAAGCATACATAAAGGTTGTCATGAGTCCCAGGTCAAGTAAATGGGTTCCGAGCCATACAAGATGGGCAGCAATTCTCTGAAGTTCTCCCAAAATAACCCTTATATATTCCGCCCTTTCAGGAACTTTTATTTTTAAAAGTTTTTCAACAGCCATTACATAAGCCCAGTTCTGAAGCAGGGGAGCAGTATAATCCATCCTGTCAGTCCACACCATTGCTTTCTGATAGGGCATGTTTTCCATTATTTTTTCAGAGCCCCTGTGAAGAAACCCTATAACAGTTTCCGCCTTTTTAATTGTTTCTCCATCCAGATAAACCTTTAATCGCATTACCCCGTGAGTGGCAGGATGCTGGGGACCTATGTTTAATTCAATTAATTCTTCCATCAGTAAATATCCTCAAGTTCCGGTATTGAAACTTCCTTTTCAAGAGGGAAATCCTTTCTCAAAGGGTGTCCTGGAAATTTTTCCCATAAAAGTATTCTCTTTAAATTGGGATGATTTTCAAATTTTATTCCGAATAAATCATAAATCTCTCTCTCAAACCAGTTTGCAGCAGGATAAATTGATGTGATTGATAAAATTAAGGGATTGTCTCTTTCTACCTCTGTCTTTAATCTTATCCTTTCATTTCTTAAAAAAGATAAAAGATGATAAATGACTTCAAGTGCATTTCTTTCAGGATAATCACATGCAGTTATATCAATGAGGTAATCAAATATGAGTTCAGAATCATATCTCAGTTTTTTAACTGCTTTTATTAAATCCTCTTTTTTTACAATTATTGTCAATATATCCTTTGTTTTTATTTGGAAATCTATGTTTTCTTCTTTCAATTTTGATTCGATTGATTGTATTAAATTTTTCAATCTTTTTTCTGGATTTTTTCCTGCAATTGTTGAATTGCATATAAAAGAGCATCGGGTCTGGGAGGACATCCTGGAACATAAATATCAACAGGAATTACATTATCAACACCTTTCAGAACCGAATAGCTCCTGTAATAGGGTCCTCCTGTTGAAGCACATATTCCCATTGAAATAACCCATTTCGGTTCCGGCATCTGTTCATAGAGTCTTTTTATAACAGGAGCCATTTTTAATGTAACGGTTCCTGCTATTATTAATAAATCCGCTTGTCTCGGAGAAGGTCTGAAAACCTCTGCCCCAAATCTTGATAAATCAAAAACAGGGTCAGTTGAAGCCATCATTTCTATTGCACAACAGGCAAGTCCAAAGGTTAAAGGCCATAAACTGTACTTTCTACCCCAGTTTATTACGTCTTCCACACGGGTTAGAATAAAAGGAGGAAAATCTTTCATTTCAAATTTTAAAAACCTTATAATCTTAAATTCAAATGGATAAAAGAAAAATAGTTTCCGGTATCTTTGTCCTCCTCTCAATAGTGGTTCTTGTTCTTATTTATATGTTCTTTACTGAATTTAAGATTTCTAAAGACAGATTTTATTATGAGGTGACTGTTCCTGATGCTTCCTGGCTTGAAAGAGGAGATATTGTTACTGTGATGGGAATAAACATGGGAAGAGTTGAAAAACTGTGGATTGAAAAGGATAAAGTGGTAATCAGATTTTTTATAGATGGTCTTAAATTAAGAGAAGGTGCAAAGATAATAGTTGAGAATCAGGGTTTTCTTGGAAGAAAGAGACTCATAATAAAACAGGGAAATGGACCGGAACTACCCCCTGGCACACGTTTTGAAGGAACAACAGGATGGGACTTGGGAAACCTTATAGCAGCAGGAGAGAATCTTGTTGATTCCCTGAATGTTCTTTTAAAAGGTGTAAAGGAGCTTGTTATTACCTATAATAATACAGGAAAGGAGATGCTGAAGGAATTAAAATCCCTTTCTACCGATCTTTCTCAATTTCTCAATACCTGGGAAAAAACAGGCGGAAATTTAAATAAACTTGCGGAGGATTTAAGGGAAATTTCTGTTTTGATAAAAAGAGCCGATTCTATTTTACAGGGTTTTGAAAAAAGTGAAGGGACTCTTAAAAAATTCATGTATGATGATTCAGCCTACAGGAAAATTGATTCTCTTTTGACTGAGATTAAAATACTGATAAAAGATATAAAACAGAATCCAAGGAAATATTTTAAATTTTCAATTTTCTGATGAAAAAGGAAAAGGTTATTTATATATGTGAAAACTGCGGATATGAGTCACCGAAATGGATGGGAAAATGTCCGGTATGTGATGCATGGGACTCTTTTAAAGAATTGAAGGAGAAAAAGGTTAAATCAGTTTCTGAAAGGGAGAAAATAATAAGATTTAATGAGATAAGAGCGGATGAAAGAAGTTATATAAAAACAGAGATTTCTGAAATAGACAGGGTTCTTGGAGGCGGAATTGTTGAAGGTGGATTTTATCTGATAGGTGGAGACCCTGGAATAGGGAAAACCACACTTTTGCTGGAAATAGCGGAGAGATTGTCTGAAAAGGGTAAAAAGGTGCTTTTTATTTCAGCCGAAGAATCAAAAGAACAGCTTAAAATGAAAGCAGAGAGAATAGGTGTAAAAGGAGAAAATATATGGATTTCTCAGAATCCCGATATTTATGCAATTAAGGACGAGATAGAGGAACTGGAGCCTGATTTTGTGATAATTGATTCAATTCAGACAGTTTATAATCCTGATAATCCCTCTTCTCCCGGAAGTGTTTCTCAGGTAAGGGATGTTGGGTCTTTTTTTCTGAAACTTGCAAAAACAAAAAATATTTCAACCTTTTTAATAGGTCATGTTACAAAATCCGGTGAAATTGCAGGTCCCAAAACCCTGGAACATATGGTTGATTGTGTTCTATATCTTGAAGGAGAGAAAAAGGAGGGACTCAGAATTTTAAGACCTTTTAAAAACAGGTTCGGTTCAACAGAAGAGATAGGAATCTTTGAGATGACGGAAAGGGGTCTCATAGAAGTAAAAGACCCATCCACTCTGTTCATATCAAATATAAGATCCCCTGGAATATCCCTTTTCCCGATGATGGAAGGTAAAAGGGTTATAATGGTTGAAATACAGGCACTTGTTTCAAAAACTTTCTTTCCTGTTCCGAAAAGAGAATCTCAGGGTTTTGATATAAGAAGACTATCAATGATTTTAACTGTTATGGAAAAATATTTGAATTTACCTTTATATCAATATGATGTATATATAAATGTGGCTGGAGGAATAAGAATAACAGAAACAGCAGGTGACCTTCCCCTTGCTCTTGCTATTTTTTCCTCTTTTAAAAATATAGAACTTCCTGATAGGTTTTTCAGTTTTGGAGAAATAGGACTTGCCGGAGAAATAAGAAATGTTAGAAATTTACAGAAAAGAATTCAGGAAGCACAGAGAATGGGTTTTAGAAAAGGTGTGATACCTTACAATTCTGAAAATTTTTCTGAGTTTTTAAAGGTTAAAAGCCTTAAAGAAGCAATAAGAAATTTATTCCCATGAGTGCATTTGCTTTTAAAACATTAAATAATTATTACCTGCCCCTGATTATTATATTGCTTTTTATATTAGTATTCCTTGTTATTATCCTAATTTTACGTAAAAAAAATAATCTTCCTGTGTATATAATAGATTTTGATACCCTTAAGGACGAAAGATTCCTTGAGCTCTTTATAAATAATTTATTCTGCTTTAAAGTTCTTTTGTCAGAAAGTGATTTTGAAAAATTCAGGGATTTTATTATGGAACTTGATAATGAGGAAAAAGAGAAATTCATGTATTATTTAAAGGAATTGAAATTTAAAGAGAAGAAGGGAGATTTAAAACTTGTGAAGAAAAGATTTGAGGAAATTATTTTGAAGAGAAAAAACGAAAATATACTGATTTCGGATAATGAGAAAAAAGAAAAGTTTGAGAATGAGAATATTGACTTTGTTTATTTTCCTGAGATTGCCAGGATTTTCCACAGAAGAGTTAAAATCGGTGAGGTAATAAGAGTAAAGATTGTAAAAAGAGGAAGAAGTTTTGATGAGGGAATCGGCTACATGCCTAATGGAACTCCTGTTTTTATTAAAGAGGGAGCATCTTATTTAGGTCAGGAGGTAAAAGTAAGAATTGATAATTCAAAAGAAACTTATGCAGGTCTAATCTATGAAGGTTCTATTATAAAAGAAGAGATTTTTTAGCCCAGTACCTCCTTGATTTTTGCCAGAGTTTTCTTTGTTTCAATCCTTGCAAGACCCAGGTTCTGAATTGCTCCGGCAAGCACAAGCATAAAGTAAACTTCTTCATTAACAGGTCTTACAAGGATGGTGTATTTATCTGTGGTAAAAAATATTTCTTTAAGTTCACCACCTTCAAGACTATCTGAAGCTCTTTTTATAACACCTATTATATTTGCAATTTCTGCATCAGCCACAGCAGGGTCAAACTGTGCCTCTTTCACATGCTGAGAAAGGGCGATCCCATCGTTTCCAACACAGGAGGCATATACAGCCCCCTCCACACGCAGAACAATTTCTTCAAGTATTGAGCCAAGATTCATTTTTATAAAAATTTTTTTAAGGGATTTGAACCAGGGTTATAACAAAATTTTATTAAATCAGACCAGGATTTTTCAAATATTTTTAAATTGTTGTAATTTAATAAGATTCTTCCTTTCTTAATTTGTTATTGATTCTATAGGACCTTTTCTTGCAGGATGGAACTATTACTGGTTTTACTTTAATGATGGAGATACAGGAATTGTGTCTCTGAAAGATTCATTTTATGTGCAGGGTGTTGGTGTAAAAGAATTTGTCCATAAAAATAATAATCATGTTAGGGTTGTTGTGGTTAACAGAGATATAAAAATTTATGGAGTCAGAAATTTTAAACTCGATATTTTCAATGTCTCCGGAAGAAAGATTTATTCATTCAGACAAAATTCTTCCAGTCTATCAATTCCGTCCAGGATAAAAAGAGGAGTATATTTCTTAAATTTAAAGACAAAAAAGAAGGATGTTAAACGGAAAATAATTATTTTTAAATAATTTTGAATTGAAGGAAATAAAATTTTATAATTAAGGCAAAACTTGAGTTCTAACCTCTTCTAAAAAAGGAGGTTTTATGATGGCTGTATATAAAAAAATAGAAATAGTGGGAACAAGTAAAAACTCAATAGAAGAGGCAATAAAAGAAGCTGTAAAGAGGGCATCTCAGACTCTCAGAAATCTGAAATGGTTTGAAATAAAAGAAATAAGAGGTGCTATCGAAGATGGTGATGTCAGTGAATTTCAGGTTGTTCTTCAGGTGGCATTCAGGCTTGAAGAAGGCGAGAAGTTATGATATTATCGCTTCTGGTATCTATTGCCTGGCAGATTATAAGAGTTGATACAGCTGGTGATGTAGGTTCTTTTTCTTCTCTTGTTGTTAGAGACTCTGAATTACACATAGCTTATTATGATGTTACAGGTAATCTTATAAAATATGCTTATTCAGGCGATTTCGGAAATACCTGGATTTTTGACACTGTTTTAACTTTTGGGCCAGGAAATAATTTAAGATGGCTTAGTATGGCTCTTGATACAAGTGGAAATCCCCATATTGCTTATAATGATAACCAGAATAAAAATTTGTATCATGTATATTATGATGGAACTAACTGGATTAATCAGACTGTGGATAACAATAATGATGTAGGTAGATTCTGTTCAATATTTATAGACGATAGTAATCACATACATATTGCCTATGCAGAGAATAATCCACAGAGAAGCCTGAAGTATGCTTTTAAAAGAGGAAATATATGGCAAAAGGAATATGTGGATTTGGGTCTGGGTAATAAGCAACCAGAAGGTATTGATATTACAGTTGATAATATGAGTTATAAGGTTCACATAAGTTACTGGGATAAAAACAATAACAAAGTTAAATATGCTCGAGGAGTGTTTGGTAACTGGGGAATTTTTGATGTTGAAAATACAGGTACAAATACAGGTCATCAAACTTCGATAGTTCTGGATTCTTCAGCAAACCCTCATATATCATACTTTAGATATGCAGGGCAGACAGGTTTAAAGTTAGCTCTTTTGAACGGTGCGGTCTTTGACACTTTTTATCTTGATAGTTTTACCTCTGGTATAAATCCGAACCAGGGGCAATGGAGTTCTATAGATATAAGCCAGCTTGATTCTCTCTGGATTTCCTATTATGATGATGATATAGCAGGACTTAAAGTTTTACATTACACAGGGACAAAATGGGATACAATGGTTGTGGACACTGTGTCAAGTAATGACGTTGGAAGATATTGCTTTCTGGACTTGACTCAGACAGGAGAACCTGTTATAAGTTACTATGACTTCACAAGTGGTGATTTAATACTTGCTATAGGAAAAAAAGGAGATGTATCTCCTCCAGGACCTCCTCAAAACCTGCAGGCAAATGGAAATAACCCTTCACCCTGGAGTAACACAGGTGTTTTCGAATTGACCTGGGTTACACCTTTTGATGAATCAGGTATCAAAAGATCACTTTACAAACTATTTTCACAGCCTGTTTCAGATTATGATACCACAGGTTCATTAAAACCCTACTCTCCTGATACTGTTATAATTAATCAGGAGGGTGTTATCCCTTTATATATGTGGCTTGAGGACTCAGTAGGAAATACCTCTTATACCAGTTATGCTTTGGTTAATTTAAGATACGATACCACCAGGCCTTTAAATTCTGTTGTAAATATCCTTCCAAATTCTATTAATCAATCCTCATTTAATGTTGAATGGACAAGAGGTAATGATAATCTTTCAGGAATTGAATTTTATAATCTGTATTATAAGGTTAAAGGAGGAAACTGGACCTTATGGGCTGACAGTATAATAGATACATTTGTTAATTTTAATGCATCGCTTCAGGATACAATGTATTATTTTGAGGTTGTTTCAATTGATAGTGCTGGGAATCAGGAAGAACTCGTAGGTATTCCCGAAGATTCAGTTTTTATTGATGTTTCAGCACCTGCTCCTCCCCAGAATCTTCTTGCAAATGGCTCAAATCCTTCTCCCTGGACATTTGATTCAATATTTGTTTTGACTTGGACAAATCCAACAGAGCCAAGTGGCATTTCAAAAGCACTTTACAAAACAGGTTCAAGACCTGTGTCAAATTATGATACAACAGGTTCATTAAATCCCTTATCCCCTGATACTGTTTATACAACTGTGGAAGGAGGTATATGGCTCTTTATGTGGCTTGTTGATGGACTCGGAAATGTTGATTATAACAATCTGGATTCTGTTTTATTGAGGCATGATCATACACCACCTTCTGGAGCAGTTGCTCAGACGCCTCTTTATTCAAATAAGGATACAGTTTTAATTTCATGGTCACAAGGACAAGATCAGGGTGGAGCAGGGGTAAGAGGATATGATGTTTATTATAAAGATGGTGCAGGTCCATGGAATCTCTTAATAAGTGATACAAATTCCCTTTCAGCTTACTTTATAGGCATTGATGGACATAAATATTACTTTGAGGTTGTTTCAAAAGATTCAGCAGGGAATACAGAAGTTCAGAATATGGTTCCAGAAGATTCAGTTATATTTGACCTTACTCCTCCCATCATAACGTCAATAAATCCTCCAGATGGTTCTCAGAATGTGCCTGTAAATACTGATATAATGCTTACATTTTCCGAAAAATTAAAAAAATCTACAGTTATTGATACAAATTTTGAAATAGAAGGAAGAATAAGCGGATTTCATACCTTCACATTAAATTATGATTCATTTAATTATGTGGTAAATCTTTCCCCTCAAACAGGTTTTGCATCCCATGAAACAGTATTTGTGCGGATTTCGACAGATGTTCAGGACCCTGCTGGAAATCACCTCCAGGGGCAAAATCAATTTTTGTTTGTAACTGAGATACTCCCTGATACAGAAGGTCCTGTGTGTCTTACGACGATTAATCCATCTTCTCCAGAACCGTTTAATTATTTAAATGTAAATGTGATTATTTCTGACACAGGAGCTGGGAACTCAATGATTACTTATGCTGAAATGTTTATGGATTCTATAGGTTCTGATGGCACAGGTATTCCTCTTGACCCTGTTGATGGAAGTTATGATGAAAATATCGAAGAGGTATATAAGAGGATAGACCTTGTACCATATAACTTTAAACCAGGAGAAACACATTATATTTTTGTGCATGCAAAGGATATAAATAATAATTTTGGATTGTATGATACAATCCAATTTGTAATTTCACCTGATGATGATACCTTACCCCCTGATTTTTCATTCTTTACACAGGATACCCTTTTACCAGGGGTTTCATTTTACATAAAAGGTATTATAACTGACCCATCAAATGTCTATGATGATTCAACAGGCTCAGAAGGGCAGGGAGCTTATATCTTATGGGATACTGATAATGAAATTGATACATCTTATAATGAATTACAGCTTGAAAGAATAAACGGTGATACATTTGTAACTATTACACAGATAACGGGACCATCTTCTGGGAAAATAGTTTATAAAGTTTACGCCTATGACAATGATTTTGATACTCAACATCCTCTTGATAGAACTAAAGGCTCCAGTCAGTTATTAGAAATTAATTTTTATTCTCCCATGATTGTAAATCTTGCCCATTCTCCTGATGTAATTTATATCGGAGATAGCTTGAATGTTGAAATAACCGCCAATATTTCCTTTAGTTCTGCACCTGTATGCAGCCTGATAACCTCAAAGGGTAGTTTAAAAGAACAGATAACAGTCTTTCAGGAGGCAGGAAATAGATATAAGGGTAAAATAATAACAGCAGGTGCGGATATTGGTAATGCGAGAATTGTTGCATATTATTATGATTTTGGAAGTCTGAAAAGAAAAGAAGATACTGTTTTGATTAAAGCAAAAGGAGAGTTTATGCCAGAAAATACTGTGTATGTATGGCCGAATCCTGCAGATAATGAAGGTAATTTCCATTTTTATATTAATCAGAATGCAAAAGTTAAAGTCGAAATTTTTGATATAAGGGGTAAAAAAATTATGGAAAGTTCTGGTATATTTAAAGGAGGTATAAAACCACATACTATAAACTCAAATGCCATAAAACTTAATTTAAAAAATCTTGCCCCCGGAATTTATATTTTCAGGTTAAGAGCCGAAGCCCTTGATACTGACGAGAAGAAAACAGTAATTAAGAAATTTGCAATAGTGAGGTAGGTAAAATGTCAGGTTTACTGATAAGTATCCTTTTCATTTCTGTGGGAGCAAAATTTCTTACCCTTGGAATCGGAGCAAGAGAAGTAGCTATGGGTTCCATAGGTTCTGTTCTCGTAAGAGATGCGAATGCAACATATTTTAATCCTGCTCTTCTATCCTTTGTAAAAAGTGGTAATCTGTCTGCAATGCACTCAAATTATCTCCTTGATATGAGGATGGAAAGTGTAAGTTTATCATATCCTTTTGGAAAGATTTTTACAGGTATTAACTTTTATGGATTTTTTGTTTCAGAACTTGAAGGAAGGTCAGGACCCTCTGAAACATTTATACCCTTTGGTGCTTCTTTTCTGAATTCAAATTTTTCGCTTTCTACTCTTTTATTCAAAAATCTCAGTATCGGATTAACTTTGAAAAATATTTATGAAAAGATTGATACCTTCAGTTCCTCTTCCTTTGCTTTTGATATAGGTGTTGTTTATAAACCTGAAAAGTCCTATTTTGAGGTAGGAGGTGTTATTTCAAACATAGGAGGGAAATTAAAATTAAGATCCGAGAATTTCGAACTCCCGTCATCCTTTAAAATAGGAGCTGGATTTTATTACAAAAATGTTAAATTTGCTCTTGAAGTTTTTAAGATTTTTAAAGAAAATACCGAATTTAAGATAGGAGGAGAGTACACCATTAAAGAAATTCTCTCACTCAGAGCAGGGTATGTTACAGGTTATTCACAGACTTCTTCTCTGGCAGGTTTCACCACAGGATTCGGTGTTAAGTATCATAATTTCAATTTTGATTATGCCTTTCAGCCTTATGGTGATTTGGGTAATGTCCACAGAGTGAGTGTGGGATTTGCTTTTGCACCTTTAAGAATAAAGTTTCCGGAGAGAAAAAAAATACAAGAGCCTAAGATAAAGAAAGAAAAAATTGTTAGAAAGGAGTTAATGAAAAAAACAATCTTCAATCTGGATTCCCTTTATAGCCGTGCATTAAAAGAATATAATAATAAAAATCTTGTTTTATCTCTGGAGCTTTTCTTCAAAATTGTATATGTTAGATCTGACTTTAAAGAAGCATTGGAGTATTTTGATGCAATTAAAGAAGAATTGATAAAGAGTAAAATCAAATTTGTTATGAATGAATATAAAAGAGAACTTGATAAAGGAAACCTACTTGATGCTTATGCAGTTTTAAAAAAATCTTATGATAATCTGAACAATCCAGAAGTTTTAAAGGATAAGATTATTGAGATTGAAAATTTAATAATTAGAAAAGGCAGGTTAAAGAAAACAGAGAGTAAACTTCTTAAAAATGCTCTTGTTCTTTATTCAGATAAAAAATATAAGAAAGCTTTGAGTGAATTTAAAAAAATATCTAATAACAATGTGATAAATAATTTTATTTCAATCTGCGATGAAAAAAGAAACAGACTTATTAGGTCATTAAAAAGAGACCTCGAATTTTATTTAAGAAATGAATATTTTGAAAAGGCCTATACAGTTGTAAAAAGACTTGAAGAAGAGGGATATTACAGCTCTGAATTTATGGTTACAAAGACACGTGTGGAAAGAAAACTTGAACAAACATCATTCAGTTTTTTAGAACAGGCAAAAATTTATAAAAAAAGTGGGAACTATATAGATGCTCTTATTTTGATTTCAAGGAGTATTGAACTGTATTCTATCAAAGAGGCTGAAAGGCTTGAAAAAGAAATTTTGGATGATTTTAAAAATAAAAAGGAACTTTATGAAAAATTGATGGAAAAAGCTATTGTTCTTTTTAATGAAGGAAAAACAGATGATGCTCTTTTACTATGGAAAGAAGCTGAAAAAATTGGTATAAAGGATAGAAGGCTTGAATATGTGAAAATACTACAAAGCCTATAAAATTTATTTAAATTTGCTTTAAATTTTTTTCAATCTCGTTATAATCAGGTTCATTTGTTATTTCAGAGACAAGTTGAATATATTTTATTTTATCCTCTTTATCGAGAATGAATACACATCTTGCAAGCAACCCTGTCTCCTTAATTAAAACTCCATAATTTTTACCAAATGATTTATCCTTAAAATCAGAAAGAGTTATAACATTACTGACTCCCTGAGCTCCACACCATCTCTTCTGTGCGAAGGGTAAATCCATACTTATTGTGATAAAAATATAATCTTCTCCCAGCCTCTTCATCATATCGGATAGTTTTTTTGTTTCAAGAGAACATACAGGTGTATCAAGTGAAGGTACCGACGAAAGTATCTTTATTTTTTCTTTAAAATCCTTAAGTGTTTTTGGAGAGAAGTTTTCATCAAGAACCATAAAATCAGGTGCTTTTTCATCTACTTGCGGGAGGGTCCCTTCAAGGGTTAAAGGCTTTCCCTTTGCTGTTATTCTGTTCATTTTTCCTCCTTTAGTTTTAAAATTATACTCATTTAAAAATTTAAATTATATACATCCGCTATATTTTTAACCTGGATTAGCACTTTCCTTTAATTTTAAATTATAATTAAAATTGGAATGATTTTTCAAAATGAAATACAAAAAGAGTATACTGGAGCTTATCGGTAGGACGCCTCTGGTTGAGTTGAGTCAGAGGGTGAAAGGTAATATTAAATGTAAAATTCTTTTAAAACTCGAATTTCTTAATCCTGGAGGAAGTGTTAAGGATAGAATCGGGATAAGGATGATTGAGGAAGCAGAAAAAAAAGGACTTATAAAAGAGGGTGCCACTATTATAGAGCCAACATCAGGTAATACAGGAGTCGGACTTGCACTTGTATGTGCAATAAAGGGTTATAAGATGATATTCACAATGCCTGATAAGGTGAGTAAGGAAAAAGAGATGCTTTTAAGGGCTTATGGAGCAGAGGTTATAAGGTGTCCAACAGAGGTTCCACCGGATGATGAAAGAAGTTATTATAAAGTTGCTGAAAGATTACATAAAGAAATTAAAAATTCTTTTATTCCAAATCAGTATTTCAATCCTGCAAATCCTGAAGCCCATTATTTAACAACAGGTCCTGAAATATGGGAGGATACGGATGGTAGAATCACACATTTTGTATGCGGAATAGGAACAGGTGGAACAATCACAGGAGTTGCAAAGTTTTTAAAAGAAAAAAATCCTGAAATCAAAATAATAGGAATCGATCCCGAAGGTTCGATCTATCATGAGGAATTTTATAAGACAAAGGGAGAGATTCACCAGTATAAGGTTGAGGGTATAGGAGAGGATTTTTTACCTCCTACTTGTGATTTGAGTTTGATAGATGAGATAATTGTTGTTGATGATAGAACCTCTTTTGAAATGGCAAGAAAACTTGCAAAAGAGGAGGGTATTCTGGCAGGCGGTTCTTCTGGCTCTGCACTTTACGGAGCTTTAAAAGTTGCTGAGAAACTTGATGAGAATTCCCTTATGGTTGTGCTTTTACCGGACACAGGCAGAAATTATCTTTCAAAATTTTTTGATGATGAATGGATGAAAAAGGAGGGATTTTTATGAGATATGATACAAAGCTCATACATATTGGAGAGGAGCCGAATTTAAAGGAAGGTGGAGCAGGTGATGTTGTAATTCCAATTCATCTTTCCACAACCTTTGCAAGGAAAGAGGTTGAAAAACCCACAGCAGGATATGAGTATTCAAGGACTTCAAATCCCACGAGGGATGCTCTTGAAAAAAGACTTGCTATTCTGGAAAATGCAAAATATGCACTTGCCTTTTCTTCAGGGATGGCAGCCGAGACGGTTTTACTTTTGACGCTTTTGAAACCAGGGGATCATATAGTTGCCTTTGATGATTTATATGGAGGAACAAAGAGATTATTTAAGGTTTTAAAAGAAAGCTCTGGTATTGATTTTACCTATGTGGATGCAAGAGAACCTTCAAATGTTAAGAAGGCGATAAAGGATAATACAAAAATTATATGGCTTGAAACTCCCACAAATCCTTTAATGAAATTATGTGATATAAAAGAAATTTCAAAAATTGCGAAAGAAAATAAAATTCTAACAGTTGTTGATAATACCTTTGCAAGTCCCTATTTTCAGAAACCTCTTGAACTCGGTGCTGATATCGTGATTCACAGCACAACAAAATACATAAACGGTCATTCTGATTCTATAGGAGGTGCAGTAATGCTGAATGATGAGGAAATTTATGAAAGGTTAAAATTCAATCAGAATGCAACAGGTGCTATTCTTTCACCCTTTGACAGTTATGTGGTTTTAAGGGGTATAAAGACACTTCATGTAAGAATGGAAAGACATGAAAAAAATGCAAAAAAGATTGCCGAATATCTTGAAAACCATTCAAAAGTGGAAAAGGTTTATTATCCAGGTCTTCCTTCTCATCCTCAATATGAACTTGCAAAAAGACAGATGAAAGGATTTGGTGGAATGTTATCCTTTGAAATAAAGGGTTCTTTAAAAGAGGCAAAGAAGTTTGTGGAATCTCTTGAAATTTTTTCTCTTGCAGAAAGTCTGGGAGGAGTTGAATCTTTGATCGAACTCCCATATTTAATGACCCATGCCTCTTTAACAGAGGAAGAGAGAAAAAAGACAGGTATAAATGAGACTCTCATAAGAGTTTCTGTTGGTATAGAGGATGTGGATGATTTGATTGAGGATATGGAAAGGGCTTTTAATTTATTATGAAGGATAAATTTATAATTTTTCTGGGGCATGGCGCTTTTCCATCAGATTTTCCACGTGAAAAGTTAAAGAGATATTTATTTCTGAGGTCAAAATTTTTTAAAAAAAATTTAAAGGAAAGAGAAAAAAAGGAATTTGAGAAACTTGAGAAAGAGATTTTGGATTATAAAAGGACAAAAAGGAATGATTCACATTTTTATTTCCATAAGAAACTCTCTGAAGAAATTCAGAAAAAACTCAAAATAAAATGTTTTTTTGCATTTAATGAATTCTGTGCTCCTTTGCTTGACGATGTTATAAAGGAATTATATGAAAGGAATAAAAAAGCAGATGTTCTTATTGTTCCCACAATGTTTTCAGGAGGTTATCATGTTGGAAAGGAGATTCCTGAAAAAATAAAAAAACTGAAGAAGAAATATAAGGGTATGAAATTGTATTATCTTCTTCCCTTTAAAAATGAACTTATCATTGAATTTTTTGTAAAAAGTATCAGGGATAAATTTTTAAAATGAGCAAAAAAATAATATGGGAAGAGGACATTAAAATAAAGTCATATCATATTGATAAAAAAGGGAGATTGTCCATTCCCTCAATTCTATCCTTTATTCAGGAAATTGCAGGAAACCATGCAATTCATCTGGGTTATGGATATTCTGAAATGAAAAAACTGAATATGGTCTGGATGCTTTCAAGACTTAAATTAAAAGTTTTTGAGATGCCCTTATGGCTTGAAGAAATAAAGGTAAAGACCTGGATAGCAGGTGTTAAAAAGTTTTTCACAAGAAGGGATTTTGAATTTTTTAAAAATGATAAAAGATCAATATTAATTGTAACAGAATGGATTCTTTTTGATTTTAAAAATCAGAGACTGATTCCTGTTAACAAACTTGAGTCAAGAGAAAATCTTATAGTTGATAAATATGTGATACAGGACGAACCTGAGAAACTTAAAAAGATTGAAAAACCTGATAAAGTTGATGAGTATTCTGTGAAATACAGTGATATAGATATACTGGGTCACATGAACAATAAAGAATATGCAAGAATAGTCCTTGACACCTATCCCTTAAACTGGCTTGAAAACAATGATATAGATATTATTGAAATAAATTTTAAAAATCAGGCATTGATACACGAGAAGCTATTGATTTATACAGTTGAAGAGGAAAAGAGCTTCTTTCATCAAATTTTGAAACCGGATGGTAAAATTTCTGCTCTTTTGAAAATTATCTGGAAATAATTTTAATTATAGAGGGAAATAAAAAACCTGTTTTGTCTTTGTATTCTTTCCATTCCTTTCCAAATTTTTTTAAAAGTTCCTTTTCTTCCATTCTGGCTCTTGTGATAAGTAGAGGTAAATATGTCAGGAAAAGCAACACAAAGCCGGGTATGCTTTTTAAAACAAGGACAGAACCCAGAAGCATTAAAAAGGTTCCAAGATACACAGGATGTCTTATATATCTGTAAGGACCCTCCTTTACAAGTGAATCAGCTTTTGGTGTAACAAGACCCATGACACCGCCTTTTATAAAAATAAGAGCCCAGATTGCAATCAAAAAACCTGTTAACAGAATTATAAACCCCGCATATTTTAAGAAAGGAGCAAAAGAGTAGAATTTCCATTTTTCAACAAAGGATACAAAAAGTATGAGAATTATTGATAGTATGTATAAAAAAGTAACAATTTTCTCTTTTGATGTTTCCTTTTCCATCAAATCTCTTTTATCACATTACTGAATATATCAAGAGCATTTTCAAGAAGTTTTCTGTTGTGATATATGGATAAGAATAGAGCTTCAAATGGAGAAGGGGGGAGAAGAATTCCCTTTTTGAGTAATTTCCCGAAAATTTTAACAAAAATTTCCTTATTCGTTTTCTGAACTTCATCAAGATTCTTGGGTTCTTTTTCAGAGAAGAAAATTGAGAAGAATGTTACGGATTTCGGTATTGAGACCTTTATTCCCTTTTCTTCAAATATTTTCTTTAAATTATCGGTAAAATAGTTTAGATTGTTTTCAATCTCTTTATAAGGATTTGTTCTTTCAAGTATTTCAAGTGTTTTTAAACCACAGGTTGTTGCTATGGGATTCCCTGATAGTGTTCCTGCCTGATAAACAGGACCGTCAGGTGAAATAAGTTCCATTATTTCCCTTCTGCCTCCATAAGCTCCTATAGGAAACCCTCCACCTATTACCTTTCCGAGTGTTACAAGGTCAGGAGTTATATTCTTTTTTGTGCTTACTCCATCGAATCCTACTCTGAAACCTGTTATAACTTCATCAAATATTAAAATTGAGTCAAATTTCTTTGTTATTTCCCTTAAATCTTCAAGAAAACCCTCTTCAGGTAATATAACACCCATGTTACCTGCGATAGGTTCAACAATTACGCAGGCAATTTCATCACCCATTTTTTCAAAGGTCTCTTTCACACTTTCAATATCATTATAGGGAAGAAGAATTGTATCCTTTGTTACACTTTCAGGAACACCCGGTGAGGAAGGGACCCCGAACGTTAATCCTCCTGACCCTGCCTTTACAAGAAATGAGTCAGAGTGTCCATGATAACAGCCCTCAAATTTGATAACCTTGCTTCTCTTTGTAAACGCTCTTGCAACCCTTAGAGCAGACATCGTGGCTTCTGTTCCCGAATTTACAAACCTCACTTTGTCAATAAAGGGAAAGCCCTTTTTGATTTTTTCAGCAAGAAGTATTTCCTTTTCAGTAGGCATTCCATAGGAAAATCCTTTTTCACTTGCTTTTTTAACCTCCTCCACAACCTCAGGATGGGAATGACCGAGAATCAATGGTCCCCATGATAAAACAAAATCAATGTAACTGTTTCCATCCACATCGTATATAAAGGCTCCCTCTCCCTTTTCAATAAAAATCGGGTCAGAATCAACTGCTTTGAAAGCCCTTACAGGTGATGATACACCTCCTGGCATCAATTCTTTTGCTCTTTCAAAAAGTTTCTTTGATTTTAAGTTTTCCATGAATGAACCTCCTTTATTATTTCTTTCAAAATTTCAATGTCAGTTTCAGGTAAAACTCCATGACCCAGATTGAAAATATATCCTTTGAAATTTTTTCTTGCCTTTTCAATCTTATTCAATTCTTCTTTAACTCTCTTAATATCAGAAAATAAAAGAGCAGGGTCAAGATTACCCTGAATAGAGTGTTTTTTACCAAAGAAATCAATTGCAAAATCAAGCGGAATTCTCCAGTCCACACCTATTATTTCACAATTGTATTCATTTATTATGGCTACAAGGTGTGAACTCTGAATTGAAAAATAAATCCTTATTTTCCCTTCAAGGGAATTGAAAATTTTCTGTGTATAAGGGAATACTTTTTCAAGATAAATTTCAGGAGATAATGCACCTGTCCAGGAATCAAAAAGCATTAAAGCATCACATCCTGCATCAGCCTGAAATTTTAGAAAATCCTCTATTCCCCTTGAAATTTTATCCATAAGATAATCCCATTTATCAGGATTTTTGTATAAAAATTTTCTTGTTTCAGGAAAATCCCTTTTATAACTTTTCTCAATTAAATAGGATAAAAGGGTAAAGGGTGCTGCTGTGAAACCTATAAGAGGAACATCCAGTTCTTTTTTAAGAATTTTTATCTCTTCTTCTATGAATTTGAGATTTTTAACAGAAAAATTTGAGAGTTCTCCTATTTTTACAACAGGACCTTCACCCTTTCCCCATTCAAAATCAATGTTGAATCCCCATAGAACAACAAGTAAGTCAGAAAATAGAATGGCTGCATCAAGGTCAAGATATTTAAAGGGCATAAGGGTGACCTTTGCTGAAAGTGTAGGGTCTGTTACAAGTTCTTTCATAGAATATTTTTCCCTCAGTTCAAGATATTCAGGAATATATCTTCCTGCCTGTCTCATAAACCATACAGGCACCCTTTCGGGTTTCTGTTTAAGGGATGCCTTTATGAAAGATTTTTTCATCTTACAAACCTCATTGAAAAGTAAATTATAAGAAGCATGAGTAAAAGATTTAATCTTGCGATTATCATTGTTGATTTATAATAAAATCCGGGTTCCTTTTCCCTTGCAGCTCTGGGTGCAATAAAGAAATCATGGAGAGCTTTCAGGGGCACAAGAATTATAAAAATTAAAAGTTTCAATGTCATAAATATATCAATTCCTCCCCATCTTTTTATGAGTAAATATGTTCCTGTTAATGTAAGGAGAATCACAGAAATCCAGCTTCCCACTCTGAAGGTTCTTCCAAGTGCCCTGAATCCCGGAATCAAATCTTTATCTTTATATATTTTTCTGATTGAGTAACCGAAGGAGAAAAAAAGTAAATTACCCCCAACCCAGTAAAGGGCGGAGAGAATGTGGATATAAATTAAAAATAGTTCAAATGTTTCCTTCATTTTTCAAAATTTCGGTTACGTCCTCCCTTTTTCCCCATCCGAAATGTTCTTCGCTTAAAAGATAAATTTTATCTATTTCAAACTCAAAAAAGGCAAATTCTCCTCTTTTTTCTATTATATCCTTTAAGGGAAGTCTTCCCTGTGCTCCGGGAAATCTTTTTATATATACTTTCAATCCTCTTAAATTTTCCTTCCCTTTTAAGATTTTAACCTTTCCTTCCATCTGAATTCCTCTTAAAGGTCTTAAATTTTTGGGATAAATTGATGCTGCCATATTCTGATTTTTTTCAATATTTTTTGCATGCCTTGTTGTTTTTCTTGATAAAAAATAAAATTTCCTCTTTCCATCCCATGCATAAATTACAGGTGTTGCCCATGGCTTATCATTTAAAGATGTGGCAAGAACCATTATTTTTTCATTTTTTAAAATTTCCTGTAGCAATTTTTTAATTTCTTTCTTTTTATCTTTCATTTTCCTTTTGTAATATGAACTAGAAAATTTGATGGAGTCATAATTTTTAATTTTTTCAAACTTACCTTTTTGAGTTTTTCATAATCTATTTCTATTAAATCCTCATCCCAGGTTAAAAGATAATCAGCCTTGATTTTTTTACATACACTTAAGTATTTGTTATCCGTTTCATCCCTACATAAATTTATTTTTTCTTCAGGAGTAACCTTTTGAGCCATTTTGAGCAATTCCTCTGAAAGTTCCTTAAATTTTTTCACTCTTTCCTTTCCTATTTTACTTTGGAATTTTTTCTCAAGTTTTTTAAACTCTTCAATAATACTCTCACTTATATAAACTTTGTGATTTGAAAATATATAAATGACAGCATCCCTTGAGATTCCACCATAACAGGCTGATACTATTACACTTGCATCTATCACAATCTTTTTTATCAACTTTTACTTTTTATTATATTTATTACCTCTTTCTCACTTATCCCTGCTTCATCCAGGATTTTTCTCATCTCCTCAAGAAGATAATAAGCTTTGATTCCTTTCTCATTCAGGGGTAGGAGCAAAGCAAAGGGTCCTTCCCTTGAAATCAATATTACACTTTTACCTTTTTTAATTTCCTTTTTCACCTTTCCAGGATTTCTGAGGAAATCACGAAGTTTTATTTTCATAGTTAATTATAAAATATTGTCTGACATTTGTCAATAATTCTTTATTAATTCTTCGTCAAAGAAACAGAGAGGGTCTTCTTCAAGAAAATCTCCCTTCATCCCGAAAGCCCTTGCCCTTGAACCACCGCATATATTTTTGAAAAAACAGATTCCGCATTTTCCTTTCAGAAGTTCTGTATTTCTTAATTTTTTCATCGTTTCGTGATCCTTATAAATCTCTGACAGTTTTTCTTCCCTGACATTTCCGAGTTTTAAAGGCAGAAATCCGGAGGGGTATATTTCACCCTTATGGGATATAAATACAACACCATTGCCATCCCTTACACCGAAAGCCATTTTCCTTTTTGAATTTATTATATCAATAAGCTCTTTTCCCTTTTCTTTTTCCTTTAAAAGATAAAATACCTTATAAAAGGGTGCTTCTGTTGTTGTTATATGAAAGGGAGATGATTTTGATTTTTCATAAAGAAATTCAAATATTTCCTTAACCTCCTCATATGAGGGAAGTTCAAGTTCAGAACCCCTTCCCACAGGAACAAGAAAAAATATGCTCCATCTTTTAACAGGTGGAGAAAATTTTTCTATAAGGAGATTATAAATTTTTCTTATCTCTTCAATTGTTCCTTTTGTGCACACGCTATTGACCTGGACAGGAATATCAAGTTCCTTTGCATAATTCAGAACATTCATTGAGTTTTCAAAGGTTCCTTCAACCCCGCGAAAGGTGTCCTGGGCTTTTTCATCACCACCATCAAGACTCACACCCAAAGCAAGTATTCCCTTTTCCTTCATCTTTTTTATTCTTTCAAAAGTTGCAAGAGGAGATGTTGTGGGAGTGACCGATACAGGAAGTTTTATTTCTTTAGCATATTCAAGAAGTTCAAACAGGTCTTCTCTTTTTAAGGGGTCTCCTCCTGATATGACAAGGTGTGAGCCCATTTCCTTTATGTCCTTCATAAGTTCCTTTACCTCTTCTGTGTTTAATTCCTCAGGACTTCTCTCAGGAATCGCTTCTGCTCTGCAGTGTTTACACTTCAAATCACAGGCGATTGTTATTTCAAGATAAACATTTATTGGTTTATGATAAATGAATTGCGGTAATTCTTTCATGACTCTTTTATCCATTTAACAGCATCCCTTGCATGATATGTTAATATCAAATCAGCTCCTGCTCTTTTGATTGATGTTAGAATCTCAAGAACAATATCCCTTTCATTTATCCATCCTTTCATTGCAGCTGCTTTAACCATTGAGTATTCTCCTGAGACATTATAGGCTGCAACAGGGCGGTTGAACTTTTCCCTTACTTTTTTAATTATATCAAGATAGGATAGAGCAGGTTTTACCATCAAAATATCCGCACCCTCTTTAAAATCAAGTTCTGCTTCAAGAATTGCCTCTCTTGAATTTGCAGGGTCCATCTGATAACCTCTTCTGTCACCAAACTGAGGAGCAGACTCAGCAGCATCCCTGAAAGGTCCATAGAAGGAAGAGGCATATTTTACCGCATAAGAAAGAATCGGAATATGTTCAAAACCCTCTTTATCAAGTGCTTCTCTTATTGCCTTGACCATCCCGTCCATCATTCCTGAAGGAGCAACAATGTCAGCTCCTGCCTTAACCTGTGAAATCGCAATTTTTCCGAGATATTCAAGGGTTTTATCATTATCAACCTCTTTATCCTTCAAAATACCGCAATGTCCATGGGATGTGTATTCACACATGCAGAGGTCCGCAATAAGTATAATTTCCTTTTCATATTTTCTTATCTCTCTTAATGCTCTCTGTATTATTCCTTGTTCATCAAAGGCACCCGTGCCAACATCATCCTTTTCTTCAGGAACACCGAAGAGAATTATTGACTTGATTCCTTCTTCTTTTATTTTCTGAACTTCTTCAGGAAGTAAATCAACTGTGTATCTGAACTGTCCCGGCATTGAAGGTATTTCTTCCTTTTTACCCTTTCCTGGTATCACAAAAAGGGGATATATGAAATCATCAGGAGTCAGGATGGTTTCCCTTACAATATCCCTTAAAAATTTTGTTCTTCTTAATCTTCGCATCCTTATTAAAGGAAATTCCATTTTATTTCCTCCTTTTTAAAAGTTCCTTTATAATTCCATCACCTGTAAATTTTTTTGGCACAAGATGAACTTTAAATCCCTTTTTAATTATATGTTCTTCAGTTATTCTTCCAATTGAGATTATACGACTTTTCTTTAACAAATTTTCACCCTTTTTCCCTGTTACTTCAAGAAATGCATCAAAAAGTTTCGGGCTCGTAAATATAAAGTCCCTTGCTTTAAAGATAAGAGGAAAAAATATTTTTAATTTATTCTTATCCTCAAAAACCATTCTGTAAATTTTTATTTCCTTTACTTTATGCCCCATTTCTCTGAGTTTTTCAAGGATATATTCCCTGCCCTGTGTTCTCAAAATCAGGACTCTTTTTTTATTTTTCACGTTTTTTAAAAAATAATCAACAATCCCCTCCTGTGAAAATTCTTTCGGAACTATTGACTCAAATCCCAGTTCAGAGATTTCTTTTTCTGTTTCAGACCCGATGGATATTATTTTTTTATCTCTTAAAAAATCATATATTTTTTTTGAGTTATTCAAAATGTTCTTAAAGGCAATAACTCCCCTTTTACTTGTGAAAATCACATAATCCCATTTTTGATTTAAGACTTTCTCAAAGTTTTCAGGTTTATTTGTTTCAAATTTTAAAACAGGAAAGGGAATTGCTCTTGCTCCCAGTTTTTCAAGTTTATTTGAAAAATAAAGGGCATCGGGTAAAGGACGAACAACACAGAAAAAATTGTTCTTCAATTTACCCTCGGGTAATGAATATTTTATCCTGATTTCTGTCAAATTTTTTTTATTCTTAAATAACTCTAAAATATAATCCCTGTTTGATTTCTCTCCCAGTAAAAATAATGTTTTATTTTTTATTTTTATTTTTTCTCTTTTAAATTTTTTCCATTTTGAATTTTCTGAAGCCCAGAGAACTCCAGGAGGTGTCTTTTTATCAAAATAAATTTCTTTAAATTCAGAGAGGAAATTCCATATCTCAGGAAAAAGAGTGAAACTGTTTGTTTTAATGTAAACTGAATAAATTTCAGATAAGTTTTTCATAGGCTTTTTCTGCAGCTTCTTCGGGTGAGTCAGCAATAACATCTGCCCTTTTCAATTTTCCATCCTTCATATACATTGCAAAAAGATGTATTTTTTTATCCTTTAACTCAGCATAACATCCGAAAGGAATTGCACAGCCCCCGCCCAGTTTTTTCAGTAATTCTCTTTCTGTCCTGACTTCTATTTCGGTTTTTCTGTGAGATAGGTTTCTTAAAACTTCATAAAAGGGCGAATCTTTTCTTGTTTCAACACATATTGCTCCCTGACCCGGAGAGGGAGGAAATTCATGAATATCAAGCATTATGTAAGGTTCATCAATTCCCGTTCTCTTGATTGCAGGGTAGGCAAGCATGATTGCATCAACCTCCCCCATCTTCCATTTCCTTATTCTTGTATCAACATTTCCCCTCAGAGGAATAAATTCAAAATCTTTTCTTTTTACAGAAAGAAAAGCCATTCTTCTTACACTGCTTGTTCCTATTTTTGCATTTTCAGGTATTTCCTCAATTGATTTGTATTCACAGATGATAACGTCATTCGGTTCATCCCTTTCAAGATACATCACAATTTTGAGTTCTTCGTGAATATCTGTTGGGACATCCTTTGCGCTGTGAACCGCAATATCTATTTTACCTTCAATTAAAGCTTCCTCAAGTGCCTTAATAAAAACACCTTTTGATTCCATCTTAAAAAGAGGAGTTCTCCTGTCTCTGTCACCTTCAGTTTTTATCGGAATAAATTCTGTTTTCAATCCCCTTTTTTCAAGAATACTTATGACCTTCTGTGCCTGAATTCTGCTGAGCTTTGAGCCTCTTGCTCCTACTCTTATTTTATCCAATTTTTTACAATTTCCTCTACAGGTCTTTCGCTTCTGATAGATTTTAAAGTCGGATAAAGACAGAATTTCTCCATTTTTTTCAGAATTTCCTCTATTTCTTTACTATCCTTTCCGTTCTTTTTCAGAATCTTCTTTGTTTTTAAATCCACAAATTTAAGAATTTTTAAAATTTCTTCCTCTTTTCTTATCCATTTTTCAAATCTTTCACTTTCCCTTTTTGCCCTGAATTTCACATAGGATAGAAGATTTTCCTTTTCTTTTATTCTCTCTTCAATTATCTTTTTGAACTCATCAATCTGATGGAAATCTATATTTTTTAAGTTTTTAATACTCGGGTCAACATTATTCGGGAAACCCAAGTCTATGATAACTTTTGGCTTATCTTTAACCTTTAAATGTTCGGGTTTTAAAAGATATTCTTCTGTATCCGTGGCAAAAATAATGGCATCAAAATGGGATACAAAGAGCGGGAGAGTTTGCTGTGTGTATACAATTGTATTGAGTTTTGCATGTTCTTCTAAAAATTTTGCTCTTTCCTTACTTCTTGTTGCTATCCAGAAGGGAATTTTTTCTTCATGAAGATATTTTGATATGGCTGTTCCCATTTCACCTGTTCCCACAATCAGACATTTAATTCTGGAAGGAGAATTGAAGTAATCTTTTAGATAAAGAGACACTATTCTGGGAATTGACATTGAACCTGATTGAAGTTTTGTTTCCTCTCTTATCTTCTTTGCTACAAATATTGCCTTTTCAAAAGCTCTTACCAGGTATTTTGAAACCCATCCCTTTTTTAATGCTTCCTCATAGGCATCCTTGAGCTGTCCGAAGACCTCTGGTTCTCCAACAGCCGGAGAATCTGCGCCAGAACCAACAATTACAAGATGTTCAAATATCCGGGAAGGAGAACTTAATATTTCAGCATATTCCTTAAGTTCAGGGGGGATGAGCTTATTTATTATTTTTTCTTTATTTCCTTCAAATCTTAAATAGAGTTCAACACGATAACAGGTTACAAGAAGCACCTTTTCTTTTATTTCCTCAATATCTTTTTCCAGTATTCCTTCCCAGTGTTTATAAATCTTTTCCCTCACCCCTCCCGGTGAATTTCTGTGGGTGAAAAGAATTGAGAGTAGCATTTTTCCCTCCTTAAGTTTTTTAAGAAAGTATATGAAAATTAAAACAAAAAATTCAATCTGGTGTTTTTAATTTACAGAAAATTTTTCAGGGATTTTTTTACTGTTTTTATTTTATTATAGTTTATGAAATTCAAATTCTTTTATCTTTTTCTTCCTGTTATTTTTATAATAGTTGGTTTAATTTTTGTTTTTCTTGGTTTAAAGGATGTATATCTCGCTTACAGAACCCTGAATTACCCTGAGACAGAGGGCATAGTTTTGAAGTCTGAAATTGTTAAAAAAGTGAGTCATTCAGAAGGAAGAACATCGATTACCTATGAGCCCCGTGTTTTTTACCAGTACAGGGTCGGTAACAGAATTTATCAGAATGATGAAATAAGGAAAAGGATAAAAGGGCTTTCAAGTTCATATTCATGGGCAAAGGGAATTGTTAGTAAATATCCGTCAGGTAAAAAAGTTTATGTCTATTTCAATCCATCAGACCCTCAGGATTCTGTTCTTGAAAAGGGAATTTATTTTGAACAGTTTTTTAAACTCATATTCGGTCTTTCCTTTTTGCTTTTCGGTACTCTGTTTTTAATGATTTTTTTAGCCTCACGGAAAAAGAAAAAAGACTATAGGGAAATTCTCATCAAGCCTTCCGTGTCTTCAAGATACAGGATATTTTTTATATTCGGGCTGCTTTTCATTGTCATGACCCTGCCTTTTATGATTCTGGATTTTTCTGAGTTTTTAAAAAACAAACAATTCCATATATTAATAATTCTCTCAATTTTTCCCATTGTTGGTTTATCTTTTATTATTTATTCTGTTATCAAAATGATAAGTTTAAACAGATTCAGGGTAAGAGGTCTGAAAATTTCTGGTGGGAAAGGAATTCTTGGCGGTTATTTAAAGGGAAACCTGTACACAAAAATCAATCCCCGTGAAATTGAAAGTATATTTGTTATAATCAAATGCGAGGAGGTTATAAGAACAAGAAATTCAAGTTCTGTTAACACAATCTGGTATTATGAAAAGGAGATAGAAAAGAGTAATATAGAAAGGGGATTTAAAGAAACTATAATTTCTTTTGAAATTCCTGTTCCATATGATTTGCCTCCTTCAGGACTGTATGAGGAAAAACAGAATGTTATGTCTTTAAATGTCAGTGTTTATAAAAACATAGTGTGGAAAATTATGTTCAAGTGTGTTATGAAAGGCATTGATGCGGGTGCAGAATTTGAAATTCCTGTGGTCAAAACAGAGGAGAGTGACCCTGAATTGACAAGGGAAAAAATACTTGACATGGATATTATGCAGGAAAATATTTTATTGAGTGATTTCAAAAAAGAGCAGGGTGGTTACTCAATAAAGCCTGATTTAAAAAAATTGAGAATGGAAAGTTTCCTGACCCTTTTTGCAGTTCTATTTTCATCAGGTTTTCTCCTTCTGGGTTTAAATCTTATGAAAAAAGATAAATCCGGAGGATGGATATTCACTCTGGTATCTTTACTTTTTCTTATTGTAACAATTCCTGCTTATATTTATGCAATTACCTATAATGTGAAGGTCATTGTAAAAAATAATTCCTTTGAAATTTTGAGAAAAAGTTTTCTGTTTTACAGAAAAATTAAAGAATATTTTTATAAGGATATAGCAGATATAGATATTTTTGAAGATGGTAAATCAGGTTATCTATGGTTCGGGCTCAAGATAGTTTTAAAGAATGGAGAAACAATAAAGGAAGGTAAAATTTCCAGGAAAATGGATGAAATAAGAAAAATAGCAAAGTTGATTCAGAGTAAAATTACGAATTTAAGCTGAATTCAAAATTACAGGGTTTTGCCTAAACCCTCATAATTCTCATCGCATTGAAAATTGCTATAAGTGATACTCCCATATCAGCAAAGACTGCTTCCCACATTGTTGCAACACCGAGAGAACCTAAAATAAGGAATATGAGTTTCACACCTATTGCAAATATTATATTCTGCCATACAATCTTTCTTGTTTTCTTTGCAATCTTAATTGCTGATACGAGTTTTGAAAGATTGTCATCCATTATGACAATATCAGAACTTTCAATTGCTGCGTCCTGTCCCATTGCTCCCATTGCTATTCCCACATCACTTGTTGCAATTGCTGCTGCATCATTGATTCCATCACCCACAAATGCAACCGTATTTTCCCTTCTCAATCTCTCTATTTCCTTAACTTTTTCTTCCGGCAAAAGTTCTGCCTTATAAAAATCAAGATTTAATTTTTTGTAAATATTCTCTGCAGGAAATTTTTCATCACCTGTAAGCATTCCTGTTTTTTTAATTCCGAGTTTTTTAAGTTCTTTAAAAACTTCTCTTGCCTCTTCCCTTATTTCATCGGAAATAATTAGATATCCTGCATATACATTATCAATTACAACATGAACGGTTGTTCCATCTCCTTTGCACAGCTCATGCTCTATTCCCTGTTCATGCAATAACCTGTCACTTCCAACCATTATTTTTTTACCCTCAATTTTTGCAAGAACTCCAAATCCTGCCTTTTCCTGAAATTCTTCAGGGTCAATTCCATTCAGAGGTTTTCTATAGTAATCTTTGATTGCTTTTGCAATGGGATGATTTGAGTGTTTTTCAGCAAGAGCAGCTATTCTCACAAATTCCTCTTTACTGAATCCGTTAAATGTAACAACCTCTTTTACCTTAAAAACACCCTTTGTGATTGTTCCTGTTTTATCAAAAAGGAAAACATCAACGCTGTTCAGAAGGTCAAGATAATTTGAACCTTTTATAAGAATTCCTTTCTTTGATGAACTGCCTATCCCTGCAAAATAAGAAAGAGGAACACTTATCACAAGGGCACAGGGGCAGGCAATTACAAGTAAAACAAGAGACCTGTAAATTGAATCCTTAAAAGAAAGGTCGGTTATAAAAGGAAGACCAAAGGCAATAAATGCACCTATTAAAAGAACTGCTGGTGTATAATATTTTGCAAACTTTGTTATAAACTTCTCAGCATTTGCTTTTCTTTCTCTTGCCTTTTCAACAAGTTCAAGAATCCTTGTAATACTTGATTCATTAAATTCCTTTAAAACCTTTATCTCAAGAAGCCCCTCTTTATTTATAACACCTGCCAGAATATTGTCCCCTTCTTTGAATAATCTTGGAACAGATTCTCCTGTTATCGGAGATGTATCAATAAGGGATTCTCCTTTTATCACAACTCCATCAAGGGGTATCTTTTCACCCGGTCTTACAACAATTATGTCACCTTTTTTTACCTCTTCAGGTTTAACCCTTTTTATTTCTCCGTTTACCTTTAAATTTGCAAAACTCGGTTTTAATTCAAGGATTTTTCTGATTCTTCTTCGCGATTTCTGGATTGAAAGGTCCTGAAAGAATTCACCTATTCTGAATAAAAGCATTACAAGAACTGCTTCAGGAATTTCATGAATAAGAATTGCTCCAATGGTTGCAATTGCAAGAAGAGCATTCTCATCAAAGAAGTTCTTTTTAAAAATATTTTGAATTGCTTTTCTCAGAAACTTTGTTCCAACAAGGAAATAGGCTGTAAGATAAATCGCATATTCCAGAAGTGAAAGACCCTCTGAGTGCATTCTTTTCTCAAAAAATATACCTATTAAAAGTAGAATTCCTGATACAAGGATTATTGAGATTTCCCTTATATTCTCGTATTTATCCTCCTGCTCTTCTGTCTGGTAAACAGCTTTACATTTTTCACAACTTACTCCTTCTGAATGTTCATGATGATTGTAATTTCCCATATGATCATGCTCCTTTTCAGGAGTTTTAAAAAATAGACTCATTTAAAAATTATTTCAGAAATTTAAAAATCGTTTCGGTCAGTTCCTCTATCATTTCATCTTTATTCTTATCTTCTTTTATAGCGTGGGTTACGTGATTTTTAATATGAGATTCCATCACAATAAGTCCTGCCTTTTCCAGAGCCCTTCTTGCAGCATTAATCTGGTTTATAATATCAATGCAGTATCTTCTTTCTTCAATCATTTTGATAATACCCTGAATCTGACCCTCAATTTTTTTCATCCTGGGTAAAAGTTCTTCCTTTGTTTTTTCATCAAGTTTCATCATAATTTTTTCCTCCTTTTATACACTATACATGTATGGTGTAATTATACATTATATTTTGAGAAAATTCAAGGCTATTTTATAGTCCTCTTTTGCCTCTTTACAACCTAACCAACACAACAAACCCAATAAACGCGATTAACTCAATTAACCCAACAAACGCAATTAACGCAAAAAACGCAATTATTACGAATCCTCCCTCATCACCTCCTCGCCTTTTCTTCCTGTAACGATGTCAATTACGGTTTCAACAGGGATTACAGCAATGATTCCGTCACCGGGTGTTCCTGTGTGAGTGTGTTCATAGATTGTTTCTATTACCCATGAAACCCATTCATCAGGCACAAGTAATTCGCATTTACAATGTTCCAACTCATGAGGCTCAAGTAACATTATCTCTTCTCTTCCGAAACCTTTAACCTTTTCAAAGGTTACACCCATAACTCCTTTTTTCACAAGAGCCTCTTCCAGTTCCTTCTTTTTTGTAGGTCTGATTACCGCCCATATAAGTTTCATTTTTGTCCTCCTTTTTCTTAAATTTCTACTAAATATCATAGTATATTATAAAATGAAATTTTAATTTTTGCAAAAAATTTAAGCTTTTTCACATTTGTTACATTTATCTTCCTCGCGCATCTCACCCTTTCACAAGCCCAATAAACTCGACAAACGCAATAAACCCAATAAACCCAATAAACCCAATAAACGCGATAAACTTAACTCTTTTACTTCGTCATTTCGTCAATTGTAAAAATGTGAAAGTGATATTAAAATTATTTAGCGTAAAGCGGTAGGCGAATAGTGGAAAGTAATTTATCAATCCCCCTTCTCCAAGGGGGAATTATTTTTTACGATGAATCGTACCGCTACTCTTTATGTTTATTTTTTGTGGCTTTAAATATTCTTAATATTCCGCCTATCTTTTCTTCTTTTACTTCAAATTCTGCCTTTATAAGATTTTCTTTTGTTTTTCTGTTTATATGTGCTCCTGTTAGATTAAAAGTAATAGGGTCAATGATATCCATTATTTTTCCGAAAAATTCATTTTCAGCCCTTACATGTTCAAGCATGAAAAGTTTTCCATCAGGTTTTAATACCCTTTTTATTTCCTTAAGCCCTGTAACAGGTTCAGCAACGGAACAAAAAACAAAGGTTGTGATTACAATATCAAAGGAATTATCCTTAAATCCCAATAATTGAGCATCAGTATTTAAAAGAAAAACTCTTCTTCTTAAATCCTCACTTCTCTTTTTAGCTTTTTCAAGCATTCCGTAACTTAAGTCACATCCGTATATCTTCAGATCTTCAGGATAATAAGGAAGATTCTTACCTGTTCCTATGCCTATTTCAAGGACTTTTAAATTTTTTCCTTCTGGTTTTTCAAAAACTTTTCTGAAAAATCTTTTCCTGAGTGATTTAAAGGTTATAAATTCCATCGGGCTTTCAAAGAAATCATAGAATTTTGAGTTCCTTTCATATATGTTTTTTCCCTTTCTGTGTTCAAAGGATTTTTTGATTTGCCTTTCTATATCTTTCTCTTCAAAGGGATAATAGAGAAAGAACCTTCCATCAATTTCAATTACAGGAACTTTCTGATTATATTTTTTGAAAAGTTCGGAGTTCTTTTCTATGAATACTTCCTTTATTTCAAATTTATACCTATTCTTTAGTTTCTCCAGAATTTCTCTTGCCTTTTTACATAGAGGGCAATTTCTTGCTATGTAAAGTGTAATTTTTGTTTCCATTATTTCTTAAACCTCGGTTTATATCTCTTTAAAAATAGAGAGTTTGTTACAACTGACACAGAGCTTAAAGCCATTGCTGCTGCTGCCCATTCAGGACGGAAGGCAAATTTAAATAAAACATAACCGAGTCCTGCAGCAATCGGAATAAGTGATACGTTATAAAATAAAGCCCAGAACAGATTCTGTTTGATTTTATTAAGGGTCTTTGCTGAAAGCTCTATTGCAATTGCAACATCCCTTAAATCATCTTTTATCAAAACAATGTCACCACTTTCTATAGCAATATCGGTTCCAGAACCTATAGCTATTCCTATATCTGCCTGCGCAAGAGCAGGAGCATCATTTATACCATCCCCAACAAAAGCAACAATTTCACCTCTTTGCTGAAGTTCCTTAACCTTGTTTCTTTTATCCTGGGGTAAAACCTCTGCTAAGACTTCATCAATTCCCAGTTTCTTTGCAATTGCTTCCGCCGACCTTCTGGTATCCCCTGTAATCATATATATCTTTTTACCGAGTTTTTTCAGATATAAAATGGCTTCCCAAGCATTTTCCTTTATTGTATCAGAGACCGCAACTATTCCTTTTATTTCTTTTTCAACAGAAAGAATTATACATGTTTTTGCTTCTTCCTCAAGTTTTTTAATTTTTTCATCTATATCTTCTTTAATTTCAATTCCGTTTTCTTTGAAAAGCACTCTGTTACCCACAAGGATTTCTTTTCCTGAAATGGCTGCTTTTATTCCTTTTCCGGTTATTGCTTCAAATTTTTCAGAGTCAGTAAGAGGTATTTTATGTTTTTCAGCATATGATAGAATTGCCTTTGCAATGGGATGTTCTGAATTCTTTTCTGCAGAGGCAATATAATAGAGTAATTCTTTTTCATCTATATTTATAGGTACAACATCTGTAACTTCCGGTTTTCCTTTTGTAAGAGTTCCTGTTTTATCAAAAAGAACTGCTGTTATTTTTCTTGCAAGTTCAAGTGCATCTCCTGTTCTTATAAGGATACCCATTTCAGCTCCTTTACCCATTCCAACGGTTATGGCGGTTGGTGTTGCAAGACCGAAGGCACAGGGGCAGGCAATTACAAGGACAGAAATTAAGGAAATAAAAGCAAATAAGGAAGGTGGCATTATGTCAACATTTCCAAAGAATCTCCAGAAAATATAGGAAAGAACAGCTATTACAAGAACTACAGGGATAAAATAGGCAACTATCTTATCGGCAAGTTTTTGAATAGGAGGTTTTGAACTCTGAGCTTCTTCAACCATTTTTATTATCTGAGACAGGAAGGTATCCTTACCCACTCTTGTTGCTTTAAATTTTATAAAACCATTCTGATTAATTGTTGCTCCTATAACCTCATCGCCTTTTTTCTTGAGATTTGGTATGGGTTCTCCTGTTATCATTGATTCATCAACATAACTCTCTCCTTCAATAACAATTCCATCAACAGGTATTTTTTCTCCTGGTTTCACAATTACTATATCACCTGGTTTAACCTCACTTACAGGGATTTTCATTTCCTTTCCATCTCTTAAAACAAGGGCTTCCTTTGCCTGAAGTCCTATAAGTTTTTTAATTGCTTCACTTGTTCTTCCTTTTGCTATTGTTTCAAGAAGTCTTCCGAGCATGAGAAAAGCTGCAAGAAGAACCGCTGCCTCATAGAATATGTAATTTTCAGGAATTAAACCTATGGTTGCAAGCACACTTGAGAAATAGGCTGCTCCTGTTCCCATTGCATACATCACATCCATATTTAAATTTTTATTTTGAAGTGATCTGAAAGCAGCTTTGAATATCGGACCTGCCACATATATCATAACAGGGGTTGCAATCAGAAACTGGATATATAAAAATCCGGGAATGTTTTTTAAATTCAATCCTATATATTCACCGTAAATCATGAGAAGGAGAACGATTCCTGCACCGAATCCTATATAAACCCTCTTTTTTAATTTATTGATGTATTCCTCTCTTGCCTTTTCCTCTGTTTCCACAATTTCTTCTGTAACGACGCCTATAAATTGATAGCCCACATCTTCAATCCTCTTTTTTATGTCATTAAGTTCTATAAGGGTTTCATCATAAACAACCTTTGCACTTTCTGTTCCCAGATTTACACTTACTTCAAAAACTCCCTTTAAATTTTTAAGTGCATTTTCTATTGTTCGCACACAGGTTGCACAGGTCATTCCACCTATTTTTATGATTACTTCCCGTTTTTCCTTAACAGGCTCATAACCCACATCTTCTATTGTTTTTAAAACTTTATCAAGGCTTATTTTTTCAGGGTCAAATTTAATATTTGCCGTTTCTGTTCCGAGATTCACATAAACTTCCTGAATACCATCCAGTCTTTTAAGTGAGTTCTCAATGGTCCTTACACAGGTTGCACAGGTCATTCCTTTAATTTTCAGTTTTTTCTCTTTTAAAGTATCCTTTTTAATTTTCATTTTTTACCTCCTTTTGTTATACATAATACCTGTATAATGTATAATTATACATTTTCCTTTTGAGATTTTCAAGACTTTGTGAATTTTGTGAAAAACTTGAAAAAATGGCTGTGACATAATATACTATATACATGTAGGCTGTATATAAAAATGAAAAAGATTTTTAAATTCGGTTTTATTGAAAGAATACTGGAGGCCCTTGCGGATTTTTCTTCCAGGTATCCCTGGCATCTTTTAACATTTTCTTTAATATTAACTGTAATCGCAGGATTTTTTGCTGTTAAATTACGTATTGAGCTCGGGTTTATAAATCTGATGCCTGAAAAGGATGATAGGTTTCAGCAATATAAATACATTACAGGAGAATTCGGTGGAACAGACCTTCTTATTGTGGTTCTTGAGACCGATGATATAGAAAAGGCAAAAATTATGGCTGATACCCTTGCAAGAAGATTCAAAAAATATCCTGAATATATAAGGATGGTTGATTATAAAATTGATATTGATTTTTTTGAGCATTACGGTCTTTATTTCTTAAATCAGAAAGATTTGAAAAAACTTGAAAAAGACCTTAAAAAAGAAGGGTGGTTGAGAAAACTCCTTCAGAGTTCTGACCTTATCAGTTTTTACAATGAAATTAACAGGCGTCTTTTTGAATATTCAGAAGACCAGGACCTTTCAGGAGATGAGGAGGATTTAAAAAAGGGCTTTAAAGGAATAAGAAGATTTCTGGAAGTTCAGAAGAAATATTTTAATGATAATGGAGATTCAAAAGCTCTGAAAAAAGCACTTGAGAAGATGTGGATGGAACCTGAGATTTCTGAGCGGGAAATTGTTGAAGATGGTTATTATATATCAAAAGATAAAAAGATGCTTTTGATAATTTTAAAACCAACAAATCCTGAGCACAACATGGGTTTTTTCCAGAGTATGTCAAATAATGTTGAAAAGGAAATAAATGAGGTGCAGTCACTCTTTCCTGATGTGAATGTTAAGTTAACAGGTATGGTAAAAATGATGGCTGAAGACTGGGATGCAATTATGAGGGATTTGAAACTTACAGGAACACTTGCTCTTCTTCTTATATTTGGTCTTTTCATAATTTCTTTCAGAAATATAAAATCTCCTTTTATTGCTGCAATTCCCCTTGTTATGGGAATTATATGGACACTCGGGCTTACCCAGATTTTAATAGGACGTTTAAATGTTGTAACTTCGATAATTGCGCCCATTCTTCTTGGACTTGGAGTTGATTTTACCATACACATTATTTCAAGATTTCAGGAGGAAAAGGGAAAGGGTAAGGATTTTGAGGAAGCTATAAGAATAGCTCTTTCCCAAACAGGGCATGGAGTTTTCATAGGAGCGGTAACAACAAGTTTTGCTTTCTTTTCCCTTATGTTTGGAGATTTTAAAGGCATACAGGAGATGGGAATTGTAATAGGTATAGGACTTCTCTTATGTCTTTTGGCTGTTTTTCTTGTTCTCCCTCCTCTTCTTTACTGGTTTGATAAAAAAGATAAAAAGAAAAAGGAATTTCGCAGAGTGGATATGGAGGTAATGGAATCACTGGGCAGAAGGATAATAAAGCATCCCAGAATTTTAATTTTTGCAGGAGTTTTAATTTCTATCTTTATGGGAGCAGGACTTTTATTCCTTCGTTATGAATATAACTCTCTTGCTCTTTTACCCAAAATTCCTTCTGTTGATATACAGAATGAAGTTTCGGATAAGTTTGATATGTCCTTTGATTTCGGAATTCTGATGGTTCCAGATATTAAATCAGCAAGAAAAGTTTATAAAACTCTGAAAGATGATACCACAATAGGAATGGTTGATGCACCGAGTGAATATATCCCTGAAAATCAAAAACAAAAGATTCCTGTTTTGAGGTCTATTTATTCCTCTATAAAAGATTTGGAAGTTTCTGCTTCCAATAACCATGATCCTATTAAACTCACAGAAGCTCTTAAAGAATTAAAGAAAAATATCATTGAAATAAGTGACCTTGCTTTTATCAGTGGACTGGATGTTGTGGAGCAGGAGGCTCAGAAGACTCTGGAAGTTCTTGAGGAAAATTTAAAGATTCTGAGTCCAAAAACTGATTACAGAACTTTACAAAAAGATTTTTCAAAAGAACTTAAACGTCTTGTAAAAAAATTCAAAGAAATGGCTCAGGCAGAAACTTTGAGTTTTTTTATGTTACCTGAAGAAATTAAAGATAAATTTGTTTCAAAAAGTGACGGATTTGCTGTTTATGTTTATCCAAAAGGAAATATATGGGATGAGAGAAATATGGAAACTTTTAATAATCTCCTTCTCTCATTATCCGACAAAGCAACCGGTTCATCCCTTATATGGGCTCGGGTCCTTGAATATTTAAGAAGGGATATTGTGGTAACAACCTCAATTGCTGCTTTTGTAATATTTATAATTCTTTTAATAAATTTTCGCTCATTATTACTTACCCTGCTTACAATGATTCCTGTTTCTCTTGCAGTTTTATGGACTCTCGGAACAATGGGATTTTTAGGTTTAACACTTAATTTTGCCTCTATTGTTGGTATTCCATTGATTCTCGGAATAGGTATTGATGATGGAGTTCATATTGTTCATAGATACAGACTTGAGAATTACAGAAATTTACCTCTTGTTCTCAGGTCAACAGGAAGAGCCATTCTTCTTACAACTCTCACAACAGCAAGCGGATTCGGAGTCCTTATATTTGCCCTTGATAAATCAATATGGTTTATCGGAACAACAGTTGCTATAGGTATTACCTTTGCCTATTTTGCCACAATTTTTGTGCTTGTTCCGATTTTATCTTTAATTAAAAAAAATAGAAAAACAAAGGAGGAGTTATGAGAATTTTATTTTTATCAATTTTTTATTTGAGTTTCTTATTTGCTCAAACAGGTCAGGAAATCCTTAAAAAGGTGGATGAATCGGCTTTTGAAGGTGCAAGTTATTCACTTGTTTTGCAGAAAATCAAAACATCAAAAGGAAAAGAGAGGGAATTTCTGATAAAGATTTATCAGAAGGATTATGGCAAAAAAATTCTTTTCCGATATGTAAAACCTGCAAGGATTAAAGGAACAAGTTTTCTTTTTACTGAACAGGGAATATGGGCATATTTTCCAAAAACAGGAAGAATAAGAAGAATTGCATCAAAGGCTAAAAAGGAAAGGATGATGGGTTCAGGTTTTACATATGAGGACATTTCCATGTCAGGAAATTTTTCTGATAATTACAGTGCAAAACTTTTGCGTTCAGAGGTTTTAAACGGTGAAGACACCTATGTTCTTGAACTTATTCCAAAAAAAGAATCCTCTTACAGTAAACTTATTGTATGGGCCAGAAAAAAGGATTATATACCTTTGTTCATAGAATTCTATAATAAGGAAAATAAACTTATTAAAAAACTCAGGGAAGAAAAAATTGAGATAATTGATGGACAGCCCACTCCCATGAGAATAATTCTTGAAGACCTTGAGGAAAACTCAGAAACAATAATGGAGTTTAAAGAGGTAAAATATTCCATATCCCTTCCTGATGATTTCTTCACATTGCGTGAACTGGAGAAGGGAAAATGAGAAATAAGATTATTTTTGTTTCCTTTTTTCTTTCCTCTCTTGCTTTTGGACTTGAACCATCGGGCTATCTTCGTCTGGAAAAAAGGTTTCCTGTTTTTGTTGATACCCTTTATTTTCTTGATTTTTACAACGAACTCTTTTTTGAAATTGAAGAGAGCGGTGGAGACAATTTTTCTTTTAAGGCAAGTATTGATGCTAGGTTTTATACCTTTCCTGATATAGGCAGTTTACAGGAACTTCAGGAGCCTGAAAAAAATCCGCCTCTGGACATTTTTTTATGGGAAGCCTATATTGATATAAGAAGATTTCCCTTTAATAACATAGATTTAAGAATAGGAAAACAGCGAGTTTCCTGGGGAACCGCGGATGGTTTAAATCCAACCGATAATATAAATCCTGATGATTTCTCAGACCTTCTGGACTTTACAAAAAAAATGCCAACAGAAACTTTTCTTGCAACTTTTTATATTAAGGATTTTTCCCTTTCTGCTGTATGGAGTCCTGCAGTGTATCCTGCTCTTTTACCAAAGGATATCTCCCTTTTTTCCTTTTCTGAAATTATTGAAGATATTTATGTCTCACATATAGAAGATCATCTTATTCTTCCTGCCAGAAATATTAAGAATGGGCAGATGGGAATAAGATTAAAGGGAAAATTATTCACTTATGACGTATCTTTGAGCAATTTTTACGGATATGAACATTTTCCTTTTCCCACACAGATAACAATTTATCCTGATACGCTGAATCCGCTTAATTCAAAAGCAGAAATTTTCCTTGAACTTCCGAAAATTCCTGCCATAGGAGCTGATTTTGCAGGGGATATAGGAGATTTCGGAGTATGGGGAGAAGCTGGGATTTTCTTTCCTGAAAAGATTTTAACAAAAATTATAAGTCCTCTTGGAAAAGATTCTGTTGAGATTCTTTCTGAAGAACCTTACTTAAAATGGACCCTGGGATTTGATACCTTTTTCTGGGATGGTGCTTATCTGAATTTTCAATTTGCTTACGGATTCCCCACAGAAATAGGAAGGGATAATCTTGGTAATTATTTCACGGGTGTATTTGAAAAACCCTTTTTATCGGATAGATTGAATTTGAGAGTTTATGGTGTTCTTGAAATAAGAGATTTTGACAGGTTTAAGGAAACTTCAGGAAATCTCGTTTCAACAGAACTCTCCTATCTTCTGAATGATAATCTTGAAATAACTCTTGGTATTCTTTCACTTAATGGTGAAAAGGAATCCCTTTTCGGACAGTGGAAGGAATGGGACCTCGGATTTGTAAGAATAAAGGCAAGTTTTTAATTTATGACATTAAATCCTTTTTCATTCTTTCAAATTCTTTCTTGGTGATTTCACCTTTTGCATATCTGATTTTAAGAATTTGTAAAGGATCCTCTGCATTGGAGTCTGTTTTTTGAGGATAATTTGAGGGCTGGTTCATCAGATATTTAATCAGAAATATAATTCCTACAATAATTACAATCACTAAGAGAAAGGAGAAAATTGAGTTTAAGCCTCCTAATCCCAGGAGGTTTCCTATTCCTCCCATTCCACCACCCATCATTCCTGGTCCCATCATGATTTTTCCTCCTTTTTATTTTTTAAAAGAAGTTCAAATAATTTAATACTTTCTTCTTTATCCCATTCCCGTGCCCCGATTGCCTTTCCGATGATTTTTCCATCCCGATCTATTATGTAAGTTGTGGGGATGGCTGTTATCTGATAGGGTCTCATTGTCTTCTGGTTTTTATCAAGAAGAACAGGAAATGTGAGTTTGTTCTCTTTAATGAATGATATAACTTTTTCCTTAGGTTCTCCAAGGTCAATGGCCAAAATTACAAAATCTTCATCTTTGAACTTCTGCCACAATCTTTCCATGGACGGCATTTCAACCCGACAGGCAGGGCACCAGCTTGCCCAGAAATTCAGAAATACGATTTTACCTTTATAATCTTTGAGAGAAACCTTATTTCCCGAAAGGTCCTCAAGCTCAAATTGAGGAGCTTCCTTTTTTTCTATGGGAATTATCCCCATTTTTTTGTAAAGGGTATTTAGGTTTTTAGATTTTAGAGATAAGGGAAATATAAAAAATAAAAATATCAAAAATTTTTGCATATAATTACCTCCTTTTGTTAAGTGATGCACTTTCTTTATAATTCAGGGCTTGAACCTTTTCTTTGCTTTTATTTGATTTCAGGGTAAAAAATAAGGGAAGGATGAATATAGTTAAAAAATAAAATGCTCCTCCTGTGCTTAAAGAAACTGAAAATCCGGTTTGCAAACTCAGAATAATTGAAAGAGTTGCTCCAAAAACTGAAGAAATACTGCTTGTAGCCCATGCAAGAGCAACAGAATTACCTCTTTTTTCAGCAATATCAAGCCCTAAGGGAAAAGGAATACCCATCAGAAAGGATATGGGAAATAGAATTGCCAGGATTAAAATAGAGGCTTTAATCAGAGATATTTTAAAGAGAAAAGATATGAGTGTTTTTTGGAAAATAATAAATATAAAAATCAATATTGTAAGATAAAAAAATATTCTGAATCTCCACCCCTTTTTGAACAAATATTCCCCCCATAGACTTCCTATCCCTCCCCATAGAAGTATTGCAAAAAGAACAAGTGAAAAGCTCAGAATTGGATAACCAAGAGGTAAGGTAAGTTTTTGAATCAAAGGTATTTCAACAAGCATGAATCCTGTTCCTGTTAGAAAGAAATAAAAGAAGAGAGAAGGTTGTTTGAGTTTTACAAAAATTATGAATAATATCATAAGAAGTCCTGAGGTCAATCCTATGAGAATAAGAAGTGGTAAAGGAATATTTTTGGACATTTCATAGAAATATGGAGAGTCATCGGTAACAGGTTTTATGTTTTCCTTCGTTTTTTTATAAAATTCTTTGAGAGAAACTTTGCCTTCCTTGAGTGCTTCCAGTTTTCCTTTTTCAAAATAATACGGAATAAAATAAGGAATATACCCCATGGTTACACTTTCATTCAAAATTTTCTGAGCTGTTTCTTTATCCAGGGGTTGCCTGGAGACCAAAAGAAGCGGGAACATTACATTTTCCGATTTCTCCAATAAAGCCTTAGGGTCTTTATGCACAATGATTATATGTTTCAGAGCCTCTGATAGATACTCTCCCTTTTCTTTAAAAATTTCAAGAGCAGTGGAAGTTGCTCTCAAGAGGTCGGGTAAAAAATGAGCCGCGATAACAATTTTTCCATTTTTGGTGAGATGTTTAAGATAGCTTCTGAAAGCTTCCTTTGTGAATATATAATTTTCAATTAAAGAATTGGTTACTGCTTCAAAGGATTGGGTATAGACAAGGGGAAGATAAATAATATCATATCTCTTCTCTGTTTTCTCAATGAATCTTCTTCCTTCATCAAGTATCCAGTTGACATTTTTATAATTTAAAAGATTACCGTTTATTTCACGGGTTTTATATAAAAATTTAAAAACAGCAGGGTTTATTTCCACAGCATCAATTTCCTTTGCTCCTGCTGCAAGACCGTAAAGAACTTCTTTACCTCCACCCGGACCGATAATGAGAATTTTTTTCACTTTTCCCAGATGAAAAGGAAAAAAGCCAAGGGTATGGAATCTGAAGAAATTTGTGGAATCGAATTTCCCCTTAAATTCAGGTATCTCGGTGCCAGCAGCTCCATCTGTAAAGATATAAAAATTTCCTTTGATTTTTACCAGGTCAGTTTTTGCAAATGCATTCCATCTGGAATCAATTATTCTGGCATCTTTTTTTAATAGTCTGGATAGGGTTTTTCTTGATTTAAGATTGAACCCTAGTATTGGTTTTCCAAAAAAGAGTAAATAGATAGAAAAGGCTAAAATAAAAAAAGAAAAAATAATTCTATATTTATTGCGTGTTGTGAAAATTATTGATAAGAATAAAATTATCCCGATAAACCCGAAAGCAGGTATGACTTCAAGTTTTTCAAGGAGAAAGATGGTTAAAAGTGCTCCTGTAGAAGCACCGAGAAGGTCCACAAAATAAAGGAAGAATTTGTTATTGCTCTCTTTATATGTTCTGGTTAGAAAAATTCCTGCAAGAAAAAAACACACAAAACTTACGAAAGAAAGAATAAGCAGGGTGGATGGAAGTATGCCTGAAAAAAGAAAAGGCAGTAATACAAAAATCAGGCTGAACATGGAAAAAACAGATAAAATATCTTTATTTAAATCTGGTTTAAAATATACCAGACTTCCTCCTATTCCAAGTCCTAAGATTGCTATAGAAGCAGCCAGAAAAATGTAATGATAATAAAAAAGAAAAGAAAAAAATCTTATTAAGGTAATTTCCAGAAATATTATCGAGAAACTTGTTAAAAAGAGAAAAAAATAAATGGAACGTTTCATTGTTTTGAATTAAAAATTTGATTTTGAATTTTTTTGTTGTAATTTTTTCTTTTTCATTTCTCTGAAATGCTTTATTATCCTTTCCTGCCTTTTTCTTAAAAAAGTTTTCATGTTATCGGTTTGAAAGATTGAATTAGGAGGAGATTCAAGCAGTTTTTGAACCGGTGGGGTGTAATTCCACCAGTATGTGCCTATTCTATTTATTACAAGAAACCATAAACTGATGGAAATAAAAACAACCGAGATACTTATATATATGTTTTTTCTGATCATCCGATAACCTTTATCAGGGTTTTAATATCAAGAATTTTTCTGTATTTTTCAAAAAAGAGAAAACTTTTTGCACTTGCCAGTTTGCCTGATAAAGCAATTACCTGGTTCGGTAAAGAGGTGAGATATTTCTGAAAGAAAGTGAACATTCTGTAATATTTTCTTTTTTTATTTACAAAGTTTGTGTAAATTCTTTGGGCTGATTTTATGCTTATTTCCTTTGAGAGCACTTTTTTCAATAGATAATTCAAAAATGTGCCGAAATAAAGGGCGGGTCTTATTCCTTCTCCTGTTAAGGCAAGACACTGACCTGCAGAATCTCCAACCCTGAAAATTCCATTAACAACAGGTTTTCTCAAGAAAAAGGGGAAAATATTACTATGGAAATTTTGCGGAGGATTTAAAAAGTTATAATTTTTAACAAAAGTAAAAAGGGGTTCTTTTATCTCTTCCTTTCCAAAATAACTCCCAGAACCGATTCTTAATTTTTCCCTTGCAGGAAAAATCCAGTAAACTCTTTTGGTTTTTCTACCCTCATAAAAGAAATGAAGCCCTTCTTCTTTTCCGGATAAAATGACTTCTAAACCTGTGTTATAACTGTTCTTTGGAAATTGTTCATCAGTAAGAACAGATTTCCAGCCTGATGCATCTATGAGTATATCTGCCTCAAAGTCTCCTTTTGTAGTAAAGATAGTTTTATTTTTCCTTCCTGTAACCCTTGCCTGAATAAAGTCAAAATCTGAATAAGATGCCAGTTTTGTGCAAAAGATTCTGTAATCAATTACACAGAAAGAATAGGGAGTTTTGAAATCTATTTCTTTATCACCGATATGCAGTAACACATCTTTGTGTTCCTGTAAAATTGATTCTTCTATATTAAAACCCAGAGGCACATCTATGAGGGTTCCACAAGCAGAGGTTTCATTTTCTCCTATGGGTTTTCTGTCTATAATAAGTCCCTTTCCGGGTAATTTTCTTGCTGTCACAAGACCCGCAAATGAACCGCCAACAATTATCCAGTCATACCTTTCCATCCTTAATATGCTCCTTGCAATGCTCATGCTCTATTTCATCTTCTTTATGAGAGTGTGAACATCCTCCACAACATCCTCCGTTATGTGCTCTATTGTGTGTTCCTTTTTTAGTTATATATCTGAGAATAAAAATTAAAAAGAGACCTATAAATACCCAGGATATAAAATTTTCAATCATTTTTTTTCTTTCTCTTTTTTCTTTTCTTTATATATTCCTCAGGATATTTTTTAAAAATTTTAAAACAAGAATCACTGCAGAAATAAAAGGTATGTTGGAAATAATTGGTCTTAAAAAGCCGCCCTATACTTTCAATTTCAACTTCCATTTCACAAACCGGACAAATTGCGATTTTTGCTTTATCCATAATTCACCTCCTTGTATTTTTTGTTTTGTAATAAAAAAAACCAGAGGATAGCACCTGTTATTACAACTAAGGAAATAATATGGGCTATCCTGAACCCGAAAATATAATGACTGTCTCCACGAAAGAACTCAATGAAGAATCGCCCTGAGAAATAAAGAATCATAAATATTGCGAAAAGCATACCTGCTTTCTGGAATCTGGTTCTAAGCGGATATAAAAAAGAAAAAATTAAAAATCCCCAGAGCATTTCATAAAGGGGTGTAGGATGAAGGGGTATGCCCTTTATAGGAATAAGGGCATTAGGGTGATTATAAACAAAGCCCCAGGGCATAGCAGTGGGGGTTCCCCAGGTGTCTCCGTTTATAATACAGGCAAATCTTCCCAGGGCTGTTCCAAGAATTATACCAGGTGTTGCAGAGTCCAGTATGGATAAGAATTTAAATCCCTTTAAACGGGTTACAACGTATCCTGCTATAAAACCACCGATAACCGCTCCCTGAATTGATAATCCACCTTCCTGAAAAGCAAATACTTTCAAGGGATTTGCGATATAATAATCCATCATTGAAAAGATATGAAACAATCTGGCACCTATGGTTCCTCCTATTACACTCCAGAAAGTAAGGTCAGAGAGAAAACTTAAGGGGAGTTTCCTTTTCTGAAATTCCTTTCGGGTAAGCAGATAGGCAATTCCGATAGCGATAAGGATGATTGCTCCATACCAGCGGATTTCCAGACCTGCTAAGGAAAATATAACCGGGTTGATGTTTATATTAATCACCAGAATGGAGAGGGGGAGGGTTTTCTGTCCCTCCCCCTTTAGGGTTGTTAGTGGTGGTGATGTTCACCGTGGTGCTCACCATGTTCGTGTTCTTTATGCTCTTTTTTCAGGTATTTTTCAGGATCTCTTTCAAAGGCAGTTTTACATCCCACAGCACAGAAATAGTATGTTTTACCCTGATATTCTACTTTTGCAGCTGCTTTTTCAGGGTCTATTTCCATCCCGCATACCGGGTCTATGATTTTGTGCTCTTTGTGTTCCATTTTAAATGCCTCCTTGTTTTTTAAGGGTTTGAACCTTTAAATTTATGCGCCGAAAAGTTTTTCACCGGGTTTAAGTCCGGCTAAATAAATCTTTCCTTCTTTGACAAATACTTCATATTTTGGCAGGGGTCTTGGAGGAGGACCGCCGAGCACAGCACCGGTTACACTGTATACTCCTGCATGACAAACACAGTGAGTATTATTATCCATTGGTCTACCACATTCGACTTTTCTTCCCACCTCATCATTCCTGTGCACAATGCATCCCAGATGAGTGCAAATGGCTGATAAAGCAATAAGACCATAATCCAGAGAATTAATTATCATTACGGGATTGTCATCACTATCCACCACAAGTTTGGAACTTCCTGGTGGAATTTCATCAATGGATGCCACTTCTTTGATTCCCTTTCCCCTTTTCTCTTTTCTTATAGGGAGAATAAAGGAAAAAACAGGGTAAAGAAATGCAATAAGAGTTCCCACAAGGGGAATTCCTATAATGTATCTCCAGATAAATTTTCTTCTTGCAATCTTTTTATTTTTTTCTTTTGTATCTTCCATTTTTACCTCCTTATACACTATACATGTAAAGGGTATATTTAATAATACCACCTTTTTTTCTTTTTTGCAAGTTATCACTCAATTTTTTGTATCTTTTTTTCAGGATGGAATATTTTGTATTTTTCTTCCAGCATAGATGAAATTTTTTCTATGTCTTTATTATTTTCTTTCATCTTTATTACATCCAGAATTTCCTTAATACATACATCGCAGTTGGAGGCGTGGTCTTCAAATTGATTTTCTATAATGTAACAATCTTTTAAATTTTTATGCTGGCTTGCTATATCGCATCCACAGTAACAGATGAAATTTTGAACAAATTCTTTATTCTTAAATACAAACTTATAGGCTTCTAAAATATTTTTTGACCTGAAAGCAAAATCAGGAAGTTCTTTATAATCAAATTCCTGAGGGTCTTTATTAGAGGGTATTACTTTAGCCTGAATAAATACTTTCTTTACAGGGTTTTCAGGGTCATTGGAGTGAATTAAAATTTCCTTTTTTACACTCCCTGTTATTTTGTGACTACCGGGAGAGAAGTGCACTATAAGTTTTGTTGAATCATCGGGTAAAAGAAAGGTGTTTTCTATTTTTGCTTCAGTGCATTTACAGGAGGTTCTTACATTATAAATTTTCAGGGTATCGTCCCCCTGATTTATTACAAGGAAACCGAAACTTACATTCTCCCAGCCTATTCTTCCAAAATTATGGGTATCCGGGAAAACAGTGATTCTGGGAAAGGTTGTTAAAAGCAGAAATAATAATTTCATCCTCTATCCCCTCCTTTAATGAATATGTGTTAACCCAAGTTTCATAAAAATTAGGATGAAATAAAAAGTGAATACACTTCCTGTAAAAATAAAAGGGACGATTCTCTTTCTAAAATATTGATAATTTTTTACTATTAAATAAACACCCCATAAAAAACCCAGGAAAATGATTAAACCTCCGGTTAATTTAATATAAGAACCTATCTCCATCCATTCCCTTCCCGGAGGATTTAGGCCTAATTTTTCTCGAAAGTCAGATACTAAATGGATAAAACTATGGAATAGATGAAGCCCGAATACAAGAGGAAGAATAATATAAAGAAATTCAAAATCTTCTTTTAAAAAAAACTTTTGAACTAATTTAAAAAAAAGATAAAGAAAAACAAAAATAGTGATGAGGGTGATAAAAAGAAAAGAAAAGGAAATGTAAAAGTTTTTAAAAGGAGTAAGGAGAAAAATTGATTTCATAATTCCGGGATAAATTTTAGACATTTGAAAAGTCTGAAGAAAAACAAGGGGACCAAAGATAAGAAGAAAAACTTTTTCATCAGCCCGATATTTAAAATTTTGAATTAATTCTCTTCCCGGTGGCTCTATGGTTAGGATGTATTCTCCCTTTTCTTTTTCTCGAAAACATTTGAAACACAGAATACAATCTTTGTTGCTTTTTATATTGACGGGTGATATATACATCGGACATTGAAAAGGCTTCTTAAATTTTATATTTTTGCTCTTATATCTAATAAAGGAAAGACGGGTATATAAACTGAGTAGAGGTTTCAAAGGGCATAAGGATTTGCAGAAAATCCTTCCAGGGTATAGTAGGGAAATAATTGCAACGAAAAGGAGTAGAGAAAAAAACAACAAAAAAGTCCATCTTGGACTACCTGTGATTCCGTATCCCCAGTCTAACCAGCTTATAACTAAAAAAAGAATTATTGCAAACCAGGTGCCATTTATAAGAAGAAATTTAGAAGGTTTCTTTTTTTGGAATTTTTTAATTTTATTTAAGATATCTGATACTGTTCCCAGTGGACAGATACCACACCAGGCTCTCGCGGAAAGAAAGATAATGATAGGGAGAAGTGACCACCAGAGTGTCCATACAACATAGGTTAAAGGATTTTTTGATGAAAAGGAAGGACCTGAAACGCCAATAATTAATAATACAAAGAAACCGATTAAAAATATTGATTGCACATAATCTGGGTAAAATTTTTTTATACCTTTCTGAACTAAGTTAAATTTTAAAAAATTCATTTTATAGCGTTCTGTAAAATATAGACTGGTAATTGAAGTAGACACATAGAAATATTAATCATCACATTCCAACAGGAAGTTTATAAGGCAATAATTTTGAGAGGATAGCCGAGAGTTGTGTAAATTTACCCAGTAGCATAAGGATTCCGAAAAAGATAAGAATGATTCCACTTATAATATTTAAAATAGACAGTATATTCCGTGTTTTTTTGAGTTTATCTAACGTAAAGGAGAGAAAAACAGCTGTAAATAGATATGGAATTGCTAATCCGATTGAAAAAGAAAACATGGAGAAGGCTCCTAATTGAGGTGAGGCTAAAATTCCTGAATATATAAGTGTGGAGTAGAGCATCGGACCTATACAATGAGAACATACAAGAGCGAAAAAGAAACCCACGAGTAAAGCACCAAAAAGTCCCAAGGGTTTTTTCCCGATATTCCATTCAGGGAAGAACTTAACTTTTTTAATAAAGTTCAGCTTAAATATTCCAGCAAGATGAAATCCAAAAAGGATAACAAAGATTCCCCCTATTATTTCCATTAATCGGATATACTCTTTTAATAACTTACCCACAAATCCGGCAGCACTACCGGCTAAAGTGAAAACAAGGGTGAAACCCAAGATAAAAAATAGAGTATTGACGAGTATACCTTTTTTGAATCTTGTAAGGGTATCCATTTCAAGTAAACGTTCTGCTGAAATTCCTGTAATAAGACTTAAATACACAGTAATCATTGGAATTATACAGGGTGAAGCAAAAGAAGCAAATCCGGCGAGGAAAGGAATACCGGAAACGATCTGAAAAGACATAATTTTACAGAATTTATTTTGTGAGGTCCCACAAAAATTTTAAGTCATTCCCGAATACCCCTGGGATTACAAGTTCAAGAGTCTTTATATCTTTTTTACTTTTTCTGAAATACATTATACCATTTCTGTGATGGGAAGGCATCATACTCTGTCCTTCCTCCCATTCAAAAATCTTTATCTTTTCTTTTTTATTAATTATTATATAGGGTTCTTTGTCCATTGGATATGTTGTAAAATCATAAGACGGTGAGTGGGTGTTAAAGAATATCTGGAAGGCAAGCAGGTTCTCTTTTTTCAGTTTTTTTATAAGTTCTTTATTTCCATCGGGTCTCAGTTCAAGTAAATCTTCTTTCAGCCACAGAACCTGTGACATAATTCCCTGAACCTCTGTGTTTTTCAATAACTTCTTCTGAAGACCTTCTGTATTGTCCCCGGCATTCAGTCTGTTTCCTTTTATGAAAATTGTTAGAAATATGATAAGAGGAAGCAGATTTTTTGAATACTTTATCATGGCTTTGGTAAACCTTTTATAATTCATTGGTGCACCCCCAGGACTTTTATAGGATTTGAACCTGAATGAATGCTTCTTATCTACTTTTGGATGTTTCATATTTTTCTTTTATGAAAGACAGAATTTTGGTTTTATCTATATTCTGTTTTCTTAAATTTGTAATATCCAGAACCTCATCTATACATATATCACAGTCTGATGCATGCTCAATTATTCTGCCTTCTAAAATATAACATTCTTTTAGACTGTTATGAATATTATCACATCCACAATAGCAGGGAAAGCTTTCGTAGAATTCCGGGTTTTCTTTTACAGAAATATATGCTTTTAATGTGTTCTGAGAACTGAATGCAAAATCGGGCAGTTCTTTATACTTTTTTCTACTTGAATATGTTTCAGGAGGAAATACCTTAGCACTTATTGTTATTATTTTTACAGGGTTTTCAGGGTCATTTGAGCGAATGGAAATTTTTCTGATTACGTCTCCTCTTATTTTGTGACTTCCAGGAGAAAATGTTACTATAAGTTTTGTGGTATCCCCGGGTGGAAGAATTTTTTTCTCTATTTTTGCCTGAGTGCAACCGCAGGATGTTCCTACTTTTTGAATTTTTAAAGTATCATCTCCTTCATTTATTATTAAAAAAGTGTAACTTACCCTTTCCCAGGTTATTTCTCCGAAATCATATGAATCCGGTGATACATTGATTCTCGGTACTGCAATTAAAAGAAATAAAAATGTTTGCATTTTAAAACCTCCTTTTTATTTATAAATTGACCTTTCAAGGTCTTTTATTGCATCAAAAGCAAGGGATGTGTTTGCCGATAGCCAGAAAAGAGTTTTATCCAGTCTGAAGAAAAAATGTCCCTGCCCCAGACCATATGTAACATAAAGGGGAGAAATTTTAAACTTCTCATGTGAAACTTCCTCAGGAGGTAGAAAAGGACCTTTTGACTCCTTCATTTTTCTTACCATGCTCTGTAATAAAGAATCTGCTTTATCTGAATTCTCTGCTTCAAACATATAGAGAATGATTTCTCTATTTTTACCATAAAGAGCTATTATTCCGTGCTGTATGGGGATTGATGTTCTGTGGAGTTGGTTTATCGCTTTAAGGGCATTTTTACCTTCAATCTTTTCAGATATGGTTTTACCTGCAAGTATTTCCGGTATTTTAAAATTGCTGCTCTTTTCTTTTTTTACACAGGATGACAGGATAAAAACTAAAAGAATAAGATTTATTTTATTTCTCATAGCGGTTTCTTTAATGTTTCAATTTTTTTGTTTATTTCATAGACTTCTTTTTCAAGATAATTTCTTATTGCAATATATTCATTTTCGCTGAGTTTTCCCGCCTTATATTCTATTTCCAGGTCTTTTATCTCTTTTAAAAGAATAATTTTCTTTTTCTGAAGTTCACTCAGGTTTTCAGAAACACTGCTTTCTTCGGGCACCTTTATCTTTGAAAAAGAAAAAACCGGTTCAAAGAAAAACCAGAGGGAAAAAATTATAATTAATGTAATAAGAAGATAGGTCATTCTATATCCTCCAGTTCTTTTTCAATTTTTTTTCTTTCCTCTTCGGATATTACTTTTTTCTCACTTTCTTCAAGGATATATGTTGATTTTTTCTGAGACCTTATAAAATAGAAGATGATAAATACCGAAATTAAAGCAACTGCAAACGGAAGTATATAACCTGTCCAGTTAAAACCCTTTTTAAGAGGTGAGGCAAGGATACTTTCTCCATATTGATTCACATAATTATTAACAATCTGCTCCGGAGTAAAACCTTTGTCAAGTAAAGAGGCTATCTCCTCCTGCATTTTATAGGCAGTTCCGCAATCACAATTTACCACAACCCTTCCGCAACCACACGGACACATGAACTGTGATGCAAGTGCTCTTACTTCAGGCTTCTGTGTTTTTACAGGAGCCTGAAAAAATATAACAAGGGAAAGGATATAACTCATTTTTCTCCTCCTTTTTTTATTTCCAGGGAATTTTTTGAATTGTTTTGTTTTTGAGTTATAGGTTCTTTTTGTCTTCTATCAGGCAGAAGAGCAAATATTCCTCCGATTACCATAATGAGTCCGCCCAACCATATTAAATAGATAAAGGGATGAAATTGAACTCTGAGATATGCGGTTCCATCTTTATCCCAGCCCTCTAAAATTGCATAAAAATCTCCTGCAAGAGTTGTTTTAATGTCAACTTCTGTGTTAGGCTGTTCAGACCATGTTCTGTAAAATCTTTTTTCTGGTTTTAACCAGAAGGATTCTTTTTTATTTACAAAATTCAGAGGAGCTCTAAACCAGGTGTAATGAGGAGTGTCTTCATACATAAGATGGGAATATCTGATTTTATATCCCATAAATTCTGCTTCCTGTCCGGGTTTTAAAGTAATCTCTGCTTCCTTTTTGAATGCAGTGGAAAGAATGATTCCAGCTGCTGTAAATATAACTCCTATGTGAACAACAAATCCCCCGTATCTCCTTTTGTTTGATAATAGAAGTCTGTACAGGGATGTTATATAAGGTAGTTTTTGAACTTTGGCTTTTACATAAGCTGTTCTTAAAATCTCAAAAATTATGATGTAAAAAACCAGTATGGAAAGGGAAACAGCTGTAAGAGGTAAAGCACGCGTGATTCCTCCGAGATATAAAAAGGGTATTGTAATAAGTGTTAACAGAAAAGGAATTAGCATTGTTTTTATTATTCCTTTAAGTGTGGCTTTTCTCCATCCGATGGAAGGGCATATTCCCATTATTAAAAGGAGAATTAAAAAGAAGGGAATTGTGACCTGTTCATAAAATGGAGGTCCCACAGTGATTTTCACTCCACGAACAATTTCCGCTATTATAGGGAAAAGGACACCCCAGAAAATTGTGAAGGCAATGATAACAAGAATCCAGTTGTTTATATAAAATGTTCCTTCTCTTGAAAGGACATTTTCAATAGGAATTTTTGATTTTAATTTTTTCCATCTCAGAGCCAGCAGAATAAGGAATAATGCAAACCATCCCCCAATAAAAGCTGCAAAGAATGGACCTAAGTTACTCTGAGCAAATGCATGGACAGATGCCAGAGCTCCGCTTCTTGTTATGTATGTTCCAAAAATTGTAAGTGCAAATGTGAGCATTATAAGAACCATATTCCATATTTTTAGCATATTTCTTTTTTCCTGCATCATAACAGAATGTAAAAAGGCGGTTCCTGTCAGCCATGGCATAAAGGATGCATTTTCAACCGGGTCCCATGCCCAGTATCCACCCCAGCCCAGTTCCACATAAGCCCATTTTCCTCCGTAAATTATTCCTATGGTTAGAAAAATCCAGGAAAGAATTGTCCATTTTCTTACTTTTGTTATCCAGTGGATGTCAATTTTTCCTGTAATTAATGAAGCCATTGCATAGGCAAAGGGAATTGTAAAACCTACATAACCGAGGTATAGAGTGGGGGGATGAATTAACATGCTTACATTCTGTAAAAGAGGATTCAGACCCCTTCCATCAGCAGGTGTAAAAGGAAGGGTTTTGAAAGGATTTGAAAGGAAGACGAGTAGTGTGTTAAAGAAAAATAAGACTCCCAGATTAAAAATCATTGCCCATACATGTATTTTCCTGTAATCCTGTCTGTTTTCAATCCATAACCATAATATAAGTATTACCAGGGTGAGAGCCCAGAAAAGTAGACTTCCTTCCATTCCTGCCCAGAAGGCAGAGATTTTATATAGAAGCGGGAGTGTTCTGTCAGTATAACTTGCCACGTATTCAATGGAAAAATCACTTGTTACAAGTGCGTAAAGCAGGGATACAGAAGAAATAACAATAAAAGAGAATATAAGAATTACTCCTCTCTGTGCAGAAATGAAAAATCTCAAATCCTTTGATTTCAGGAAGAGAAGATAAAAAATTATTGTTAAAGGTGTTAAAATAAATGAAAAAATCAGGGTAAATCTTCCGAGTTCAACCATGTTTTTCTTCCATGTTTTTTATATAGAATAGAACTATTGATAATGAAACCATAAAAATTAAGGAAGATAGAATTAAAATAATTAAAATATTTGCAAATTCCTTTTTCTTCTTTGCAGGATAATCAGAAGGGTCACCGGGATTTGTTCCCTTTTCTATTTCTATTTTGTTTATAAATCCGTCACCATCCGAATCAATCTCCATCAGTTTATCCATTTTTATATTCTCAAAATCTCTGCCAAAGGGATTAAAACCTCTTCCCCCTCTTGTGAGATGACAGGTTCTGCATTTTTTAAGTTTTGGTGGCAGTTCTTTTAAATAAAGTGGTCTTGAATTTAATGGGGCATAAGAGAGTACAAATAAAAACAGAAACGCCTTTATACCATAATTTACCATTTTAATTTGAGGTGATGAAAAAGGAGTTAAAGTCCTCTTTCATATGGGAATCATTCATGTTGTGATGCATACCCTTCATCCTCATATACATTGTGTCCGCCATCATTTCTTTTCCAATATGAATTATCAGTGTATCATTGGGCGGTAAAAGTGAATTGGGGTAAAATTTCAGAATTTTTCTTTCATTTTCAAATTGAAAAGTTCCATGAATGGTATCATTTTTTACCATCAGATGAAAATTATGCATTGCGGATAGTGTGTCACAGGGGTGGTTGAATGTAATTTGAATAAAGGTATCCCTTTTTATATCAGTTGCGTTGTTTTCTGGTAATACTGTCAATATCTGAAATTCATCTATGGTAGGTTCATTTATGTTATTTTCTGGTTTTGAGCAAAAACTCAATGAAATTAAAGATAAAAAGATAGTGAATATAAAAGCTTTTTTCATCCTATCTTTCTCCTTTCCATACTATATTTCATAGTATTTAAATTTAAAAAAATTTAAGGGTGAGAGAAGGGAATAAACCCGATTCTCTCACCCCTTTTAATCATTATTCAGCGTTTTTATTTATCTTTCTGAGGTGCCATCATGCCCTTCATCATTCCGCCGCCCTGCTGTCCCTGTTGCATCATCATGGGCATTGAGAAGAGCTTTTTGAAGTTATCCTTTCCTATGGTTTTTCTCAGGTTTGAGAGTGAGTTTATGTAGTATTCCTTCAGTTTGTATTCTTTATCTGTTATGGATTTCAGAAGTTTTTTTGCATCAGAGGGGTTGAAATCAGGTGATTTCAGGAGTTCAGAGAGTTTCATTTTTTCTATTTTGATTTCTGTCTTCTGTCTGAGGGTTTTTTCAATAAGTTCCATTCTAAGAGCTTTTACCTTTGGTTTCAGATTTTCAGGCACTATATTTTCTGCTTTATAAAATATTTTCTGGATATGTCCCATTCCCATTCCTTCCATCATCATCCCGTGCATTCCACCCTGCATCATTCCGCACATACCGCCTTGCATCATACCACCGTGCATTTGCATCATTCCACCACCCATCATCGGTGACTGCTGGGAGCCCTGTGAGCCTCCCATCATTCCCATCTGGGAAAATAGAGGATAAAAGCCTATTATTCCTCCAACTATAAGGAGAGAAAGTAATTTTTTCATTTTTTAACTCCTTTTTTTAAAGTTTTCAGGGAATTGAACCCTTTTACTATGGTATATAGTAATTATAAAATAAAGTTTAAAAAAATTCAAGTTCATTTGAGTTCTCTCTTTAAAGTTTCAAATTCTTTTTTTGAAATTTCACCTTTTGCAAGTCTGAGTTTCAGGACTTCAAGAGGGTCTTCTCTTGTTATTCTTGCCTCATTCGGCTTGTTTTCTTTTATAAGATATTTTATAAGATAAACTATACCCAGAATTAAAAGGGCATAGAAAAGTATCATAAATACAGAACCGAATCCAAAAAGTCCGAGGGAATTTCCCATTCCGTTTCCCATCATTCCTCCCATCATAATATTTCCTCCTTTTGTTTTTCAGGATTTGAACCTTATACATGTACTGGGTATCTTATTATAACAGTTTTTTTTGAAATTTTCAAGTTTTTGATTAAGTTTTGACTTGAGTATAGAGTAATAATTAAAAATGGCAAATAAGAAAAAATCAGATAAAAAATGAATATTAATGACTTGAAAAAAAAAAGGTTTGGGAGAGTATAATTAAAATATGGGGTTGAAAAACGGTTTATTTGTGTTTTTAATTATTTTCTCAATAAGTTGTAGAGAAGAATTTGAAGTTCCCTCTACTCCTCGTCTTCCAGAAAAGAATGAAGCAGGAATATTAAGTTTGAATTCAGAAATATTTCTTGATAGGCGTGGGTTAGAAGAAGGCGGTACTATTCAAACTGTAAAATTAGAAGGTTCTGCTCCAAATATAAAAATTTATTGGTCGTGGTATGATCCGGATGACCCAGCAACAAATCTAACAATTGACCCGAACGGAGGAGAACCTTGGGATGACAGTATAAAAATTGAATTTATAAACACTCAGGAAGAAAATGGACATCCTTATACAGAAACTGATGAGAACGGATATACTCAGGTGCAATATAGAATAATCTATAAGGCACAAAGAAGAAAAACATTCCCGGGAGATAATTTTCAGATAATAGCAGTAAAAGGTTCTCCTGATGGCGTTGATTCCTCGATAAGTAAACCTGTTTATGTTATGAAAAGAATCTGGATTGAGTATGACCATTTTGCATCGCATCCTGAGTATGGATGGGAAGCTGATATAACTCATTATTGGGATATTCAGGGCGATTTGACAAAACTTTTACATGAACATAGAAAGGAATATTCAGGAAACAGAGATGTTTATATAAGATTGATGAGATTTGTGGATATAGATGAAAATATTTATGAACCTTATGAATATACCGCTATTTTGTGGGATCAAGAAAATGAAAGTTTACCAGAAGCTTGTCAACCTTATGCAGATGTTTTAATAGATTCAATAGTAGATAATGGTGCAAGTGTTAATTATGTGCATTTAATAGGAGCAACGCATGTAACAAATATTTATGGAGAAGAAGTAGACATATTAGGTACTGCAAAAATAAGAAGTTGGAATACTGCAGGTTTTTCTTTTATTTTTACTATTCAAGCAATATGGCGTGATGCATTACCGATATCTTCTCTTATATACATTACACTTCACGAAATAGGACATCAAATTGGTCCTTTACTGGATACGGAAGAGCAGGAACATACATATGATTGTGTTATGAATGATTATGATCCTTATGATCCAAGATCTACAGATCCGCATTACGGCGTAAAATGTGTAAAAAGAATAAGAAATGACATAGGGAGGTTATGAAATGAAAAAGTTAATTTTTATATTTTATATAACTTTATTAAATGCAAAATTAGAACTAACCATTCATCTTAATCAAACGACATTTTACACACATCAAAAAATATGGATTAAAGTGAGTTTAAAAAACATGGAAAATGAATCAATACTTATTGTTCCACTCTATTATGGTCCTCCCTTTCCCTTAACTTTTAAAGTCTGGCAAGAAGGGAAAAAGCCTTTGCCATATGAAGGTGGCTCTTTTCTCTTAAATAGTTATCCGATAGATACTTTAAAACCCAGACAAGAGTGGGAAGTGTATCGTAATTTATTAAGCAGCTTTCAGAATTCGGTTTTTATAAAAGAGAATGAGCCTCCACATTTATTGCCGGGTAAGTATTATGTGCAGGCTATCTTTACAGTATGTACTCCTGTTTCAAAAAGAAAAATAAAGAAACTCTACAAATTGGAAAGTAATATTTTGTCTTTTACGATTATTTCAGGAGAGGGGAGACCTGATTGGGAAGAGTACCGAAGACTTATTAAAAACCGTAAAACTCCACCTTCTGAATATATCTCTTTTGTGGAAAGGTATCCTGAGTCTCCACTTGCAAAAGATGCATATTATGAAGCTGCTCGTAAAGCCTATGTTTTAGCAACTTTAAAGAAAGATTTAAAAAATTATGCAATTAAAATTTTAAAAGATTTTGCTCTTAGATATCCTTATTTTCATAGAACAAGAACTGTGCCGGGTAAAATTATGTTTCTTTACTGGGAAAACAAGGAAAAAGGGGTCACTATATTAAAAGAACTTTTAAAACTGGCACCTTCTGATGCAGTGTTTATAGAAGAAGCAGAAAAACAAATTAAAAGATATGAAGAAATATACAAGCAAAAGGAGGAACAAGAATGAGATTTATTATGATTTTATTTTGTGTTAATGTTATAAAGGATTATAAAAATGTAGAAGAATATAAAGCACGACTTTTAAAAGTCCTTATAAAAACTCATAGGCAAATAGATTCATTAAGACAAGAAAATATTTCCCCTCTTTTATCGGATTACCCTTTTTCCTTTGACGCTTTTTCTTCTCCTGAAAGTAAATTAGTGCCTAAGAAAATTTGGAATGATCCTGAAATATGGAAATTCACAAAAGGCATTGCAAATGAATATTTTGAGACAGACCTTTTTAGAGGTTTAAACAGAGTAGCAGCAGCTGAATTTAATTATAAAATTTTGATAAGAGATTGGACAGGAGAATGGATATATAAACCAATGAAGGGTAAAGTTATAATGTTTTCGGATATTCAACTCTCAAGGCTTATATGGCATGTGAAAGGAAGTAGAGCAATTTTGGCATATGGTGAGTATGGGGAAGGAGTGGGAAAATTTAAGTACCCTCAAGGAATTGAGATTGTATTTCCTCATGTTTTTGTTGCAGACCCCGGCAACCGAAGGGTAGTCCATTTAAAATTTAAATTATTTCCCGAAGGTTCTATAGCTCCTGGATATCCCTACGCACTTGAATGGGTTGGAGTTATTGAAAAAAGAAATGGAAAGAACCTTTTTGCTCCTTTTTCGCCAAGTGACATAGCATACAGCAATAATGGAACCCCGGATGATTCAACAGATGATCTAATATATGTGGGTTCAATAAATGATAATTTTATATTAAAATTTAAATTCAATAATTTAGAACTATTGGGACAAATAGGATTTTATGAAGAATTGTTTGATGATATACAATATTACCCTTTTATCCCTTCAATCTACGGACCGATAAGCATTGCAATTGGGCAAAATCAAGGGAAGCATACAAATGAGATATACGCTACTGGATATTTTAAAAATGAAGTTTATAGAATTATTGATTCTCTTGATTATAACGGAAAGGTAAAAGTGAAAAAATTAAAACTTCCTGGTCAACCTATTTCTATCCAAACAGATTACTGGGGATATGTGTATGTTGCTGATAAAACAAACGATAAAATAATAAAAATATATCCTGATTTACATGATACTATATGGACATATGGAGAACATGGAAATGGTGTCGGAAAATTTAATAAAATAAGAGACATTTATATTCTGGGCGGACAGGTCATTGTTACAGAAAACTGGACGGACAACTCTGGGATTTCCTATTTCTGGATTCAAGGAATTTTTGAAGATAATACACCTCCGGAAGTTAAAATTTTGTCTCCACCAGATTCTACATACATAAACGGACAAATTTCAATAATAGGAAAAGTTGAAGACAATATAGGAGTTAAAGGATGGACATTATCACTTGTTCCTTATTCTGACTTTCAGCAATCAGAATTTTTGGGTTCTGGCTCTGGAGAAATATTATATGATACACTATTTCTATGGAATACTGATTCTTTTCCGCAAGGAGTATATTATCTTATATTAAATGCAGAAGACGAATACGGGAATTTTAGTTCAGACACGCATCTTCTTTACTTAGGAGAACCTTCTCCTGTTTTAGAGATTTCGGGTAAAGGTAAAGAGCCGGGTGAATTCCGTCTTCCTTGTGATGTTGCGGTTGATTCTGAATTTATTTACATAGCAGATTCTCAGAATGATAGAGTTCAAAAGTTCAATAAATACGGAAATTTCATATTAAAATTCGGAAAACATGGTAAAGATAAAGGAGAATTTATTCAACCCGATTTTATCACATATTTTAATAGAAAGTTATTTGTTTCTGACAGAAACAATTCAAGGATAGAAGTGTTTGATATAAATGGAAATTATTTATTTGAATTTGGGGGAAGGGATTTATTTAATCAGGTAGGGGGTGTTGCTTTTGATAAAGATAAAAACATATATGTTTCTGATATACACAATCACAGGATAAATGTGTTTGATTCTACTTTTAATTATATAAGGTCTTTTGGGGGATATGGGGATACAGTGGGTAAATTTGATCAGCCTCATGGGATATTTATTTTGGATACGTTGATTTACATTGCAGATAGACAAAATAATAGAGTTCAGGTTTTTGGTCTTGATGGTAAATTTATAAAAGTCTTTGGGGAAGAAGGCTCTGAAAGGGGTATGTTTTCTCATCCTTATGATTTAGTGATTGATATGGATACTTCTTTATATGTTTCTGATCAGCACAATAACAGGGTTCAGAAGTTTGATAAGTTTGGGAATGTTTTATTAGAGATTTATGGGGAGAAGTTAAATGACAGTTTAAAACAGCCGAAGGGGCTTTCTATTGATGGTAAATTCTTATATGTTATGGATACATATAATAACAGATTAGTTGTGTTTCCCTTAAAGATAGGTTATGGAGTGGATTCGCTTGCGAAATATGATGTAAAGCCGGGTGATATGATGGTTTTATATGATAAAGGAAGAATTTATTTTATTTTAAATATCAAGGGAGGAGAAAGGAGAATTGAAACATTGGGGGTTTCCGGTTCAGGAAAGGGTTATGTTGAAATAAAAATATTTGACATTTTAGGGAGAAGGCTCGGGTATCTTTTAAAGGGTTTTTATCCGGAAGGTAAGATGAAGGTTTTATTGAACAAGAATTTAAGGAAAGGGATTTATTTCTTAAAGGGTGAAATTTCAGGAAATAAAATAAGAAAAAAATTTATAGTACTGGATTGATGGTTTCTGAGAAATTTATTTTTAAGTTTTGCTTTTAGTTCTATATCCTTTTCCCTGTTTTCCACAATCTCTGGGCATTGAGAGCAACAATTACCGTTGAAAGGGACATAAAAATAGCTGCAACCGCAGGGGAAAGTAAAATCCCGAGTTTATAAAGAACTCCTGCTGCAAGAGGAATTGCAAATATGTTATAACCTGTAGCCCATGCAAGATTTTCCTGCATTTTTCTGTATGTTGCCTTTGAAAGACCGAGAATTGCAACCACATCCCTGGGGTCATTTCTTACGAGAACTATATCTGCTGCTTCAATAGCAACATCGGTTCCTGCACCGATTGCAATTCCGACATCTGCCTGAACAAGAGCAGGCGCATCATTTACTCCATCTCCAACCATTGCTACTGTAAGACCTCTTTTCTGAACTTCTTTCACCTTTTCCGCTTTCTGATGAGGTAATACTTCTGCAAAGAATTCATCAAGTCCGAGTTCCTTTGAAACCCATGAGGCTACTTCTCTATTATCTCCTGTTAACATCATAACCTTCATTCTCATTTTCTTTAATTTCTGGACCGCTTCCCTCGATTCCTCTCTTATTATATCAGCAAGCCCGAGAATCCCTATTATCTTTTTGTCTTCAAGAACAAATATCACTGTTTTCCCCTGTGATGCTACTGTTTTTATTTTTCCTTCATCATAATTAATATTATTTTCTTTAAGATATCCGGGACTTACCACTCTATACAATTTTCCATCTATTTTACCTTCAACACCTTTTCCTGGGATTGCCTTGAAATCAGCTACCTTTTTGAGATTCAATCCCTTTTTCTGAGCACTCCTCACAACTCCCTGTGCTATCGGATGTTCCGAGGAACTTTCAAGACTTGCAGCAATAAGAAGAACTTCATCCTCCTTTGAAGAGTTAAGAGGAATTATATCGGTTACCCCGAACATTCCTTCTGTAAGTGTCCCTGTTTTATCAAAAATTACGGCTTTTAAATCCTTTGCTTTTTCAAATGCGGTTCTATCTCTTATTAAGAGTCCATTTCTTGCAGATAGAGCAGTTGAAACTGCCACCACAAGAGGAACTGCAAGTCCAAGTGCATGAGGGCAAGTTATTACCATCACGGTAACCGTTCTTTCAATGGAGAAAGCAAAGCTCTGCCCAAGACTCATCCATATAATCATGGTTAATCCTCCCACTGTAATAGCAATGATTGTTAACCAAAAAGCTGCTTTATTTGCCAAATCCTGTGTTTTTGATCTTGCCTCCTGAGCCTGTTTTACAAGTTCCACAACCTGTGAAAGATAGGTATCTTTTCCTGTTTTTTTAACTTCCACAGTCAATGCACCTTCACCGTTTATCGCTCCACCTATAACCTCGTCACCCTTCTTTTTTTCAACGGGTTTTGATTCACCGGTAAGCATTGCCTCATTTACACTTGAAGCTCCATCCAACACAATTCCATCAACAGGTATTTTTTCTCCCGGCTTTACAAGAACTTTATCTCCTGGTTTTAAATCTGATACAGGGACATCCTTTGTTGTTCCATCAGGTAATAATAGATGTGCTTCAGAGGGTAATAATTTTACAAGTTCTTCCAAAGCTCTTGATGCACCGAGGATTGATTTCATTTCTATCCAGTGTCCTAAAAGCATAATATCAATAAGAGTGGCAAGTTCCCAGAAGAATACTTTTCCTGTGAGACCGAAAATTACCGCTGTGCTGTATACATAGGCAACTGTAATGGCAAGTGCAATAAGGGTCATCATTCCTGGATTTTTCTTTCTAACCTCATTTATAAATCCCTTTAAAAATGGAAAGCCACCATAGAAAAATACAAAGGAAGAGAGAATCCACAGAATCCACTGATCACCGGGAAATCTCAAACTTATTCTTAAAACCCCCTGTATCATCGGAGAGAGTATAAGAATCGGAATCGTTACAATCAGGGAGATCCAGAATCTTTTTCTGTAGTCTTTTACCATCTGTTCATGATGAGAACCGTGTCCCTTATGTTTATCATGCTCCATCTTGTGCTCTGATGGATGTTCTTTGTGATGTGTATGATTTAACTTCTCTTCATGTTTTTCATGCTCATGCGACTTATGGTTATGTTCCTTCATATATTTATTCCTGTTTCATATATTTATTTTTTTTGAGGTTTTATGAGTTTAAAGCCTGCTTCCTTCCACTGAAATATTCCAAGACCATTAAAAACATTTTTAAAGCCATTCTCTTTAAAAATTTTCTGAGCAATTCCTGCTCTGTGTCCTGTTCTGCAATATAAAACAATTGTATCCTTTTCGGGGTCAAATTTTAATTTCGGAAATTTTTCCATTATTACCTGTAAGGGAATTAATGTATCTGTTCCAGGTATAAAGCCTGCTTCATGCTCTTCGGGAGTCCTGACATCAATTAAAACAAAGTGCTTTTTACCCTTTTCTCTTAATTCAATCCATTTCTTAAGTTCTTCAGGTTTTAATTCCTGAGAAATTAAAAGATAGGGAAAAAGAACGAGGAATAAAATAAACTTCTTCATTTTATGCCTCCTTTTTTTCATTTATGTGCGATAAGTTGCACCGCAACTTAAACGATTTTTGATTCAAAGGGAATTTTATTCTGAACTGTGAAGGCAGCAGGACATTTTTTGTCAGCTTCCTTTCTTATTTCTTCAATAATAGTTCTATCAGCATCACTTTCTATTTCAAGTTCAATCCATACCTTTTCAACAATAGGACCTTCTTCTATTTCAAAGACTGATTTCATATTTACTTCAGATGCTCCTCTTGCTTTTAATTTTTTTATTTCAACACCCTTAGTTGCTGCTATTGTCATGAATGTTGTGGCATAACAGGAAATCATTGCAAATACACAGTATTGAACAGGATTAGGGGCATTTCCGTTTCCTCCTGAAGGAGGGGGCTGGTCAGTTATTAAAGTTATTTTACCCTTGGGAAATTCAAGTGTTCCTTTAAACTGTCCTTCTTCTGAAAAAATCCATTCACCTTCTGCTATGAAAGGTTTTCTTTCAGGAAATTCTCCTTTTGTTATAGCTTCTTTTGTTTTTTGTATGTTTTCAAGGTTTATGTTGTTCATTTTTTCCTCCTTGTTTTAAATTTTTAATTGTCGCATAAATGCGACCGCTACATTTAATTTTTAAAAATATACTTTATAAGGGCAATTATACCCAGTATAACAAGCGCGGTAATGAGCACCCAATATATGCCCATCCATCCAAACCATCCATGCATTCCGTAGTTTCCCATCATTTTTAACCTCCTTTTACATTATACACGTATAAGGTATAATAACATCAAATTTTAAATTTTTCAAGATTTAGAATTTTTATTTTTTGAATTCATTTTAAAGGTTCTATTTTGTCAAGTTTTTGATAATTCCTTGCTTGTGTCCATACTTTCTTGAGTTCTTTTTGATGTATTGAAGCCCATTCTATGACTAATCCTAGTGCCCTTGCGGGGAGTTTTCCTGCTAAAATACTGAGATTTTCTATTTCTATTATTGCTTCATATTCACCATAAATTGCATGGAAGTGAGGAGGGTTATGGTCGTTATAATAAATATAAATACTGATACCATAAAATCTACTAATTTCTGGCACTTATTTTTTTATTGTTTCTTTATTTCTTAATACTTCAATAGGGTTAACTTTTAGTATCTCGGCATATAACGTATCAGAACATAGGTCAATTTCTTCTCCCCAGGTGAGGGTACCTGTTTGAGGATTGATTTTAACCGATTCAAAGAAATTTCTGTCTTTCCATTTTTTAAAAACTCCTTTTCCCACTAATTTTGAAAGGTCTACAATACCTTCAGCTCCGTCAGCGAATTTAAGCCATAATTTATAATTCTCAAGGATTTTTACTTTTGTAATTCTTTTCATAATCTTTAATTATAAAGTATATTTATTAATATTTGAATTTATTCTTCAATATTTCATATTCATTTGAATCCTTTGCTGTTTTTACAAGTTGAAAAAAGAGATTTTTTTCAATTTCCGTGTCCTTGAATTTTTCATAGGCTTTGAGTAAAAAATCAAATCCTTCTTTATGCCTTCCTGATTTTTCAAATGCCTGAACTGTGTAATTTATGATTGATCCCAGATAAAACAAGGTTGCTTTGTTTAATTTATCTTCATACTCCTCCAGTAATCTATGACCAATATCAATCATTTCATTATATTTTTCATTCTTTAAAAGAATACCCATGTAATACATATAAAGTAAAAGTTTTGTTACAGGGACTTCGGGTTTCATCTTTTCAGCCCTTTCAGTCATATTTTTGAGCCAGTTTAAAATTTCTTCATCCTTAAAATAATTTTTCTTTTTATGATAGAGTATTATCATGGGATGGGTGTAGGTATAGTCATAAAAAAATCTTGCCCATTCATCCTTTTCCCTCTCATAAAATTCTTTTCTGAATTTCTTTAGTTTTTTATAAATTGTTTCATAATCAAGGGCAAGTTTTCTCACAAAAATTTCCTGTTCCAGATTTTTTTCTTTAAGGAATTTTTTAACACTCTCAGGAAGCACTATCTGTATATAGTTTTCTTTAATTATTACCCTTTCTTTTTTTCCTTTACATGAAACAAAAAGACATAGAAGGATAAAAACTAAATAACTTCTATACACCATATTTAAATATTATAACCTTTTATCGGGTTTTATTCAAAGGAAATTTTTCTTTTAGCATTCTGTAAAATTCATCTCCGCAAAACCATGGAAAATCAGGGACTCCTTCAACCTTTATTTCTCCATCTATAATTATTGTAGGCACTGCTTTAATTTTGTATTTCACAATCTTTTTTCTTAAAAATTCATCAATTTTATTTATGTCATAAATAACAAGTTTGCAACTTCCACATTTCCCGAGTTCTACTATATTTATTGCATCAACACACAGTGGACAACCCGCGGAAAAGATTTCAATAATATGCCCTTTTTTTGAATTATGCATAATTAATTATATAATTTGATTTGCCCAAATAAAAAGAAGGTCCTAGTTAAATGGATATAAAAACTTGAATTTTTTATTCTTAAGATTGTTATTAAAACTATGATGATAGATATAGATCTAGATTTCAGGGTTCAAATTCTTCTTTTACCAACAAAAGGTTATTTTATGATTTTTAAAAAACAAAGGTATAGCTGTAATTGTATGTGTTGTAAGGAAAAGTGTAAATCTCAATGCTATGAAGAAGGAAAATATGAATGTGGCTCTCCTACGAGTGTAGTTGTTGCAGGTGAAAGTCTTTTGAAATTATGAGATCAAAGATGAAAGAAAAATGTTATGAAATGTGTATAACAAACATATGGATAAGGGAAAAGTAGAGGAAATTCTTTTAAGATTGAGAGGAATTAAGGGGTTATATTGGGGATGTAATGAAAATGATTGAGGGTGGTAGTAAATGCATTAAAATTCTTTATTGGAGAATATTTCATGGTTTTGATATAAAAATGACTTGATTTTTGGGGATTTTTTCCTTCTTGCTTAATTTATAAATTTATAAGGGTGTATAGGGGGCATTTAAGTGATAAATTCGGAGGCGAGAAGACTGCAATAATGAGTTATTCCCTTGTTCTTCTTTGTGCTCTTGTTCTTATATTTTTTTACTGCTTTCTTTTTATGTTTTGATGGGTGGGCTTTTGATGGCCCTTGGAATGGGAATAACAAATGCAGTGATTTTCAAACTGATTGCAGAACGTTTCTTAGATAGTGGGTGGTGCGTCAGGATAGGTAGGTAGTCTTGGTGCCTTCGGTATTTTTTTGTGCTTCTGATTCTGGGTATTTTTGTTGATAAAATGGGGAATATATGTTATGCAAGGGTTTTTATTGTTTACTTAATTCTAGCAATTTTGTGCATAACAATGGCAATGATACTTAAAACCACATATGCTGAGGAATAGTATAAAAATTTTTTAATATATTTGTTTTTTTAATTTTAAATCTTATATAATTTTATTTTAGGTTCAAATCCTTAAAAAGCCTTTGAGGTAAGATGAGAAGTATAAAAGGCTTATTTTTATTTTTGTTTTTATTATTTCCTCTGGAGTCTCAGGAACTCAAAGGTTTTGACCCTAAGTTCCATGGCTGGTACTGGGAAAATTTTAAATTGAAACCTGTACCAGAAAATGTATTAAAAGAAACATTTATAGGATTTTCTCCTGATATAGATTTAGGAGATTTCATTTTTTATGAAGCTGTTCGTGACTTTGGGAAAAATGGACATTGCCTTGGAACAGTCCTTTCTGCCGCAATAATTTTTAAAGAAAACGGCTTAAGGGGATTTTGCAAACCCATATATTTGTATGGAACACCGGATACTAACTCTTCCTTCTGGAGAGATACCCTTGTTCCTTTAATTCAGATGCTTCATTTCAGACAATTTGGGAAAGAATTTGTTGAATATGTTTTTGAGGTTCTGAATTTTGACCCTGTTAACTTTGTTGATGGCAGTAAAGCATATCTTGCTGTTGAAAGAATATTGAGTGAAAAAAAAGTGCCTCTTATCACTATCTTTAAAGGACCCTTTGAATCTGATGGTCATGCCCTTTTGGCTTACAAGCTTGAAGATAATGGGGTTCAAAAAAGAATATATGTTTATGATCCTAACAGACCTTATAATGATAATAGAACATGGTATGATAATAAGGAAAATTTTATAAAAATTGATGGAGATAACTGGGAATTTGTGTTTTCAGGAGGAGACACCTGGAGTAATGGAATAATAATTGTTTATCCTGCGGATATACTTACTTTCCCTCAGGAACATATGGGAGATATGATTGAGGATTTAATGACAATTGTTGTTGCAAAAGCAGATATATCTCAAGTGGAAGATGGAAAAGGTAATAAACTTTTTAAAAGAGATATTGAGGGAAAGCCAAAACTTGAAGATTTTGAAAGAGAGTCAAAAATAAAAGGTTTTATAAAGTTCCCTTATGTGGGAGTAAAAGATATGTTTGATAAAGAGATATATATTGTAAAAAAAGGGCTTTTTGAAAGTTTAAAAATTAAATTAAGAGATAAGGGAAAGGGATATACCTTTGAGATTTTTTTTCCTAATAATGCTTTAAAAATTGAGTCAGATATGGGAAGTAAGGGTAAAGACCTTATTATATTAAAAAACTTGGGTTCTGATATAAGAGAGATTGAGATCAAAAACAGCACAAAGTCAAAAAGTAAATATGAATTAAAAGTTTATTCCTTGATTGAAAAAGATATCTCAAAAACTGTTGAAATAAAAAATTTAGATTTAGAAAAAGATAAAAAAGTTATTTTTTCCTTTTCAGGTAACGGTAAATATTTTTCCTTTTCCTCTAACAAAGATTTGATTCTGGACATAAAATTATACGGTAAAGAGAAAAGGGTTGAGATTAAAGATAATAAAAAATTGGATTTGATCTACAAAACTGATATGAAAAATTTTATTATTAAGGAAAGAATAAAGGAGAGTTTAAAATGAAGGTTTTATTTTTATCCTTTTGTTTTGTTTCTTTTTTATTTTCTCAGGATTTTACAATTGATTTTTTTATTTCTCCTCAAATTTCTCCTTATATTCACGAATGGGAAAGAAACCCTGATATTTTTCATTTAAAGATAGCATATTCAGGAGCAGAGTCTAAAAATGTTCTTCTCTACGCAGAAGTTAATCATTCAGGAATGGGTAAGGTTCTATCGGGTTATAGCAGGGAAATGATTTTTAATCCCGGAGAAATGAAAAATATAAACAGCACGAATGTTATTGATTGGGGCACTGTTTCATACCACGGTGAATTCAGAAGAATAATAATAAGAACAGGAAGATTACCAGAAGGGGATTATGAGATATGTATTGAAATTAGAGATTTATCTGATAATATTCTTGGAAGAGCTTGTGAATATTTCACAATTACATATCCTTCTCCTCCAAATCTTATCTATCCGGTTGATGTAGAGGTTCCAGAAATTTTACCCTTTTTCAACTGGAGTTCGGTTTCTGTGCCCTGGGATGTTACTGTAAGTTATAAAATAAGGATATGGAAAGGAATTATTGACCCCTTTACCGGTAAATTGGACATTGAAAGAAGTATAGGCTTTTCTCCTTATTTTGAATATGAGCTTAATGTTAATGTTTTTAACTATCCTGTTTCAGCGCCTCCCCTGGAAGAAGGAGGGGTTTATATATGGCAGGTTCAAGCATTTGACAATTTCGGTAACCCCTTAGGAGAAAATGAAGGGAGAAGTGAATTCGGAATATTTAAATATCATCCTTTACCACCTTATATTAAAATAGGAGATTTTAAGATTGAGGTTCAAAGATATGCGAAGGAGGCAAGTACTAACAATCTATCAGGTAAAGGAAGAACTTATTTTTCTGACGACGAAAGGGGAAATATATATTTTAATGTTGATTTCAGTAATTTGAGAGGAATAAAAAGGGGTGATACCCTGGTTATAACTGATGGGAGAATTGACAAAGAGTTTGATTCTCCTTTGGAGTTAAAGAAGTCAGACTATATTTTTTATATAAAAGAAATTCATCTTTTAGTTGATTCTTCCTATGCTTTATTTGATCTTGAAATTTCCTATTTGTTTGATACTCTTAATTATGAACCTCTTAGAATTTCCGATTTACAGAAAAAGGTAAATCAGGGTCTGGAGATATATTTCAAGACTTCAGGAGATAAGATTCCTGTATTTAGTTTCGGGAATTATGGAATTTATTTTAGTATAACAGATAGTGTTATATTTGATTTAAGTTATTCTTATCCCTTCATTCGTGTGGGCGACAGGATTATACCTGATCTTTCAAAAAAGATATTTTTTAAAAAGGGAGTTACTATCAAAAGAGAAAGAATGAAATATTCAAATACAGGTTATCTTTATGGAATTTATACTTTTGAGGAAGCTGTTTTGTGGAGAAATTTTTTCAAAGCAACCCTTTCTCTTAAAGAGCCATTTAAATTTACAACCCTTGTCCCTTACGGTTTTAGATTTAAGGTAACTAAAGCAAAAATTTTGATAGATAGTTCAAAAATCAAAGGTGGTTATTTAAAGGGTGATTTATTTTTACCTTCAGGTAAAAATGGAATAAAACATGAAGTTTCAGATACTGTGATTGTTAAATATGATTCCCTTATAATAACCCCTTCTTTGAATTTTGAAGGCAATGCTTATTTTTTTCATAATGTATTTATCTGGAGTGATGTTTTTTCGGTAAAAGGTATAAGTTGGAGAATATGCAGGTTGAGAATAAAGGGTAAATCTCCCTATTTTGTTAAACCTGATTTAGATTCTCTCCCCTTTTATTCCGATTGGGATACCTTATACGGTCTTTGGTTTGATTTTAGACCAAATGATACCTTTTACATTTATTCCGAGGATGTAATAGATAAAGTTTTGGAAATCTATGGAAGGGAGAATGTCTACTTTCAGGGAAAGTTTTTGCTTTCTGTTCAGGGAATTACAGGATTTATAAATATTAAAGATATAAAAGGAGAGGGTTTAATATTTGAGGAAAAAATGGGAAGAACCGGCTCTGAATATTATAAATCTAATAGAGATTTTTGTTTTAAAATTGAAGCAAAGGCAAAAACAGATTCTTACAGTTTTTATATATCCTTTGTAGGAAATTCCCTTTATGATGCAAACATAAATGGAAGAGCAGATACCGTGGGTATAAGGAAATGTATATCGGGTGATAAAGTAAATAAAGATAGTTCTCTCGCCTGTATTGATATTCCCTTTAAAAAGATGAATTTAACATCTACTGGAAGTTTTATAGGAGGAAGAATTAAATTTTCAGAACCCAGAAGGTTAAGATACTGGGGGGTTGATATAACATCAGAGAATGGGGTTATAAGTGTTAAAGAAGGAGTTGCTATTTTTACTCATGCTTTTATTTCTGAAAAAAGACATTTTTCAAAACCTTTTAATATATTATGGGGAGAAATTCTTGCTGATGGAAGGTGTGATAATTTTTATTTTAATAAAGCCATAAGTCAGAAATTTGATGGATATCCTCTAACTCTTTCAGAAGTTTCCTTAGAAAGATCACCAAATACTGCTATTTCAAAAAAGGGAGCCCTTGTTGTTAAAGGTTGGGTTCATTTCAAATTTTTCGGTTTACCGAATACAGAACTTACAATTTATGATATAGCATACAGGGATACAGCGAACCCCTTTGTTGGAAGATATGTTATTGTAAAACCTGATTCCTTTGGTTTACATGCCAGCTGGGGCAGAAGGTATATAGTGTTTGATATAAATAAAGTTAGATATAATAGGGAAGAACAGAACGGATTCAAAGGCAGTGGGTTCAGTGAAGTTAGTTTTTTCTTGGACTCTCCTGTTTTTACATTATTCAGGTCTGATTCTTTAAATACTCTTTTATGTCTATCTGACCCTGATACAGTTTCTCATACTTTATCCTTTAGAATAGGTGGTGTACCTATGTTGAAACTCTTTGATGTGTGGGGCTGTATTTTTATTTCAGGAGATACTTTAAGGGAGTTAACAATAGGGGGGTATCTTGTGGATTATGCCCAAACAGAGGAATTTTTCCTTTACCCCATAAGGGGTTCGGCTTTGAGAACAAAAGTTAATCTGGTTGTATCCCCTACCAAGGTTAGGACCCTCATTCAGGGGGAGTTTTATTTAAGATTGTTTGAAACAGTGCGTATTTTAGGGTACCTTTATTCCCTTTATAAAAGAGATGAATTTTATATGGACGGTATTATAGAGGCAGAGTTCAGACCGAACACTTCTGAACTCGGAGTTCTTGCTTTTGGAAGGATAAAAGGTAAAGTTGATTTCCATTTAAGTGAGGAAAAGTTTTATTTGATGGGTGAGGTATCTATTACTACAGTCTTTAATGTTGCAGGTATTTTATTTGGAAAAAGCATTCATGCAAGAGGTAACTTTTTCTTGGGGTATAATGTTCCAAAAGAGGATATATGGGTTTTTAATGCAGATTATGGAAGATTTAGGTTTAGAAAGGAGCTTATAATAGATAGAAATGTAACAGGATTTTTTGCTTCATCAGGAGTTGATGGAGGGGTGGACCTTTTTGTAATTTCTGGTAGGGTTCAGATATTTGTCGCAGGAGGATTGTTTATGAGTTCTATTGGAACAAATCCGGTTGGTCAATGTGGAGTTTATTTAAGGGGGGAAATTTTAAGAGGACTTCTATCTGCTGCTTTATTTGCTGATTTAGGTTTACAAGTTATAGATATGATTCCTGTGGGTTTTGGAGGTAGTGTAGGACTTGAAGTTTGTGCTGCATGGCTTTTATGTGAAACCCTTGTTTTAGATTTTTCTATAACTTTAGAAGAACCAGAAGGAAGGGGAGGTTATCGCTATGATGTTGAAATTGAAGTCCATTAAAAATCTATTAGTTCTAAAATTATTTTTTCTTACTCTCTTTTCTCAGGAAATCAAGTTTAAGGCTGCTACTGATATTAATAGAAGAGGTAATCCCTTTGTTTTACTTTACTGGAATTATGTGGAAAATGCAGAGTCCTTTTTGATTTATAAAAAGGGAGAAAGGGGAGAGTATAATATTCTTTATTCTTCTCCTGTATTACCTGTAAGAGATTGTGAAAAAATAAATAGAATTCTTACTGATAAAGAAAAAGAAATAATAAAAAGTATTATCGGAGATACAAATGTTTGTAACTTATTTAATGTCAATGATACATTAATGAACCTTCTCAGAATTGTCGGATTGAAACATTTTAGAATCGGGTTGATTCTTGCAGAGGCTGTTGTGGATTCTCTTGTAGAAAGGGGTAAAATTTATAAATATAAAATAAGAGTAATAACCAGTGAAGGGGATACAACGGATTTTCTTGATTCTCTCAGCATAAAAGCGGGTTTTTATAAACCCATTCCATCACCGAAAAATGTTAGGGTATTTCCCGGTGACAATGAAATTCTTCTTAGATGGGATAATGTTGAGGATGCAGTAGGTTATATAGTAGAAAGGGAAATACATGTGAGGGAATTTGGCAGGAGAATAAGTAGGTGGGTAAAGGTAAATAAAAATACTTCCCTTCCTGCATGTTCTACAGATATTGAAGGTAACACAATAGGAAAAGGAATCTGTTTTTTGGATTTTGCAAAATGGAATGAGGATGGTAGCCCCAAATATGAAGTAATATTTGTTCCGGGAATGAGATTCCCGATTTCTATTTCCGGCCCCTTTAACGGAAGAACTTATAGATACAGGATAACACCTATAGATATACTAGGAAGGAAAGGTAAAACTTCTGATGTTGTTGATGGAAGACCGGTTGATAGAACCCCTCCTTCTGCTCCGGAAATAACTGTAAACTCCTTCAGAACATTTATTGAAATAAAATGGAAAAAGGTTACCCTTGACATAAGAGGTCATCAAGAAATGGAGGGTATAAGGGAATACAGGGTTTATAGATATGAATCTGCTCAAGATACAGAAGGAATTATGATAGCCACCCTTCCCCAACCCCATCCGGATAGTGGAGATATAATTATTTATCACGATAGGGATCCCGAACTATTACCTGAATACGGTGAAAGAATTCATTACTATAGAGTATTTTGTGTTGACAAAGCCGGGAATATAAGTGCAGGATCAAATGCCTTATTCGGATATGTAAAGGATACAATACCTCCATCTCCGCCTAAGGACCTTTCGGCAGAAGGTTCCGAGAATTCAATAACCCTTAGATGGGATAAAAATACAGAGCCAGATATTGCAGGTTATATCGTTTATAGAGGAATATGTGGAAAAGAAATTATAATTGATACAACAGTTGATACAGTAAAAACCCAGGAGGGATTAAAAGAAGTTATAAGTATTGATACCATGAAAGTTCCCTTTCCCTTAAGTCCAATTGCCAGAATTGATTCCCCTGATTCTTCTATTTTTGTTGATTTAACAATCCCGGAAGGCTCTGAAATATGTTATAAATATTCTGTAAGGGCTATTGATAGGACAGAAAATATCAGTGATACTTCAAAAACCGTATGTGAAAAATTGAGGGACAGGACCCCTCCTCTTTCTCCTGTTTTAACTGCATTAAAGGCAAGGGAAAGAAAGATAATTATTGAATGGATTTCTCCTCCTGTTCAGGATCTTTTTGGATTTATAGTGGAAAGAAGTGAAAATGGAAGGGATTGGGTAAGAATTTCAGAAGAGTTAGAATTACCTTCTGTTGTTAGATGTGAAAATATCCCTCCCTATAATATATGGGCTATGGACACGACTTTTTCTTTCACAGACACCACAGTTTTGCCAAAGAAGATATATTATTACAGAGTTAAATCAGTTGATTATTCCGGAAATATATCCCAACCCTCAACACCTTTTGAAACATTTACCTATTCTTTTGATAGCCCGTTAACACCAGAAATTTTAGAGATTAGAAAAGAGGGTAAAAATGTAGTAATAAGATGGAAACCTGGTTTCTATGAGGATATTGAAGGATTTGCGGTTTTTAGAAGTAATAATAGGGATAGGGATTATATTCAAATAAGCCCTTTTATAAAAAATAACTCTTTTACCGATAAAAAGATTATGCCCGGTAGAACCTATTACTATAAGATTCTTTTAATCCACAAAGAGGGCACTTTATCCTATTCAGAACCTGTGAGAGTTGATTTACCATGATTATTTTTTTGTTAATTTTTTTATCCCAGACTTCCTTTAAGTATAATTTGAAATATGAATTCCATATTGAATACTACAACCCAAATGATACATTGATAAGATACAGAGGATTTATAAACAGATTTTCTCTCTTACCGGAAATAAAGCTTTATGGAATACCTTTTAATTTAAATATAAACCTTGACTCCTATAAGGGAAAATTTGTGGGGAAGTTAAAAAGTTTAAGTTTGAACTTCTCTCTTTACGATTACAGAAAAAATTTTGGTTTGCTTTTATCTCCTTTATTTTTATTTACTTCTTTTAATATAGGGAGATTCAGTTTGTTAAACACTGATCTTACATTTAAGGGATTTTACACCGATGGTTTAAGTTTTGGATACAGATTGTTTTTTATTAATATATATTATGCAGGAGGAGAACTTAAAAGAGATGTTTCATCTAATGATACAATGCAATTTTATAATAGAAAATTTAACCTATTTAAATTAGGTATAGGGAGAGAAGAGGGAAATAATTTTTCTATTACCTATGCCCATTTTTATGACACAGGGTATAAATCTTCTGACACATCAAAAGCTCCTCCTTCTGAAAACAGAGTGGTTTCTACTTTTTTAAAATTAAAGGTTAAAAAATTTTTAAATGAGACTGAAGTTTCTTTTTCTATTACAACCCCTGATTTATTTTCACAGAAGATAGTAAGCGAAGAATTGCCAGGTTTTGTTATAAAATTTTTCAAACCGAGAATCTCAAGTTATTCAGATATAGCAGTTATAAATAAAACTTTGTTTACAATAGGAAAGATAAAAACCGGTGTTGATATTAAATACATAGGACCTGGGTATAACTCCTTTGGAGTATACAATTTAAAGAATGATGTTTTCAGTTTAAATTCTCATATAGAAGGTTCTTTTTTTGAAAATAAATTAAAACAGAGAATTTTTTATATAAAAAGATTTGATAACCTGGAAGCGATAAAGAGAAAAAGGACAGAAATTTTAACTATTGGAACAGGAACTTTTATCTTTATTCCCGGTTTTCCGTATATAAATTTAAATTTTTCAAACACAATGACTAAAGGTTCCCTTTATTCTGAACTCAATTTTTTTTCTTTTGGTTCAGGATATAATTACAGTTTATCAAAATTTTTTCTTTCAACGAGTTTGATTCTTTCTTATCAGAAGGAAAGTCATAATAACTATAGTTCTTTTAATTTTATAGCAAATCAGGGAGTAGGTTTTAAAAGAATCAATCTTAATTTAGGTGTAGGTATTTCAGAAATGTATAATATAGATAAGGAAAAAATAAAAAGTTTAAGTATATCCCTTTCTTATCCTATTTGGAAATTTAACATCAGGAACAGTATAGGTTATGAATTTTTAAAAGACAACGACAGAAATGATATATCTTTAAATATCTCCTCAAATTTGAGTTCTTTTTTAAAACTGAGCTTTTATTTTAGATACAGTAATGTAAAAAACAAAGGGGAAGTTAATTCAGGCATTGTAATTTCAGGTTTTTTATTTTGAATTTAACAGAGGTTCAACCCCTCATTTAAATAAGGAGGTATTTTATGGGTTTTCTGAAATATATTTTTATTTTAACAATAACCTATGAGTTTTTATTATCTCAGATTACACCTTACTGGTATTTTCTTTATGATTATGGTGACAGTTTATCAGGGGAAACTGCTTATAAAATAATACAGGATGAAACAGGAAATGTGTATGCTATAGGAGTTTTAAAGGAATCCGGAGGAATTAACAGACTCTCTTTATTCAGTCTTAAAAAAGATGGGAGTTTGAGATGGAGTTATATTCACAATAACGAAAGTAAGGGTTATGATATTTTATATAGTCAGGGAAACATTTTTATTACCGGTTATACAAGTGATATATACTATAGTGAAACAGTCTTTCTCATGGCGTTTGATACATTAGGTAATCTTTTGTTTTCAAAGGCATATACAACTGATCCTGGAAGGGGGAAATCTATTGATATAGGAGGGGGTTATATATTTGTAGGGGCAGTAGTTGATGTTAATAATCAATCCAATTTTTTCCCCGCTTTATTTGTATTCAACTGGGATAGCTTAGTTAATGTAAGTTACTACAGTCCCGGTTTTCCTTATGCTTATTATGATTTCTCTCTTGTTTCAATTGATTATGGAGGGGATGGAAACATTTATATGGGAACAAGCTCAGGAACCGTTGCGTCTCAAAATTATGATTTTACAATTTTAAGTTTTCAGCCGAATGGGAATTTGAACTTTTCTTATCACTATGACTCAGGAAACCATGATTATGTTAGAAAAATGGTTTATGGTGGTGATGATAATATTTATGCAGTAGGAGATTTAGGAACTAATGATACTATTTGTGTTATAAGTGTTACAAATTCAGGTTCTTACAGATGGGCTTTTAAATTAGGCTACGGATGGGGTTGTAGAGGTAATGATTTAGAATTTGGAGAGGATGGAAATGTGTATATATGTGGAAGGGGTAAGGATAATATAAGATTTTTTTCTCTTTATAGTAATGGAAATCTCAGATGGATTGATTCATCCTATTCTTATGTTTATGGTTCTGATTTCTATGATATTGAATGGGGAAAGGATGGAAATTTGTATGTGTCAGGTATTATGGATTTCAATTATCCCAATGGTATACTTTTCAGTTATACTACCTCAGGTATTAAAAGATTTGAAAGATTTTATGATGGAAATATAACCCCTCTTAACGAAGGAGCATATTATTCTATTGTGCATGGTGAAGATGGTTATTTGTATATAGCAGGATGGGGAGATATATATTCCGAAGGAACAGATGAAGACTTCCTTGTTTTTTCTGTTGACCCTTCTCTTCTGGGAATTGAAGAGAAAGTAGTATTTAAAACTGCTTTCCCTGTAATAACTTTTAAAAAAGGCACAATTCATATACCTGATAAATTTTCTTATAAAGATATTTATATCTTTTCTGTTGATGGAAGAGTTGTAAATAAAATAAATTTGGGATTCAGAAATAGAAATACTATAAGATTATCTGATATAAAAAGAGGTGTTTATTTTATTAAACTACAAAACAGAAATAAAGCTTATAAAGTTAAATTCATTAAATTCTGAAAAGCTTATAAAGTAAGTTTATAGGCATAGACCCTATATCTATAATTTTAAGGTCCAAATCTTTGATATGCCCCTATTTTTGGACAAAATTAAGATTAGTGTTTTTATTATAGAATATTTCATCAGGGGTTTTAAAGTTTAGGCTTGAGTGAGGTCTTTTTGAGTTATAGAACAGGGTGTATTTTGAGAGGAGTTTATTGAGTTCTTTTATGTTTTCAAAGTGATGGAGGAAATGCTTTCTTCTTTAATTGAACGTATCAGTCTTTCAATAAATCCATTTTTGTTAGGCTTGCCTTTTGGAATGAATTCCTGTTTTATTCTGTGTTTATAGAGAAATTTGGTGAATTGCTTGATTTTAAGTCTTTTTTTTTAAAATCTCCCTTAAAGTCCAAATTTCAAACCCTTTTTCAGCAAGAAGCTTTCTTAATACTCTCTCCTTCTTTTTCAACGCCTTGCATTTTTTAGCTTAATTCTTACTCAGATTCCTGTATTTTCTCATTCATACATAAAAGGTATTCTCAGATATACCATATTTCCTGTATGTCCCGTAATCCTATTTATCCTTATTAATTCATCTGATTTTGTATTTCCCTCCCATTTTTTACCTCCCCTTTTATTTTATAACCATAATCTTAATTTTGTCCAATTTTTGGGGCCATTACAAGAAAAATAGGATACGTGGCAAATTTGAAAATAAAGAAAAATAAATAGGATATGTAAGAAAAATTATCAATGTTATTGAGAAATCATACCATATGTGCGATAAATCGCACCGCTACTTTTCTTCTTCTTTCAATCCTCTTCCTTTCCACACCTTATATATTGCAGGTATTACAAAAAGATTCATGAATATTGATGTTACCATTCCTCCTATCATCGGAGCAGCTATTCTTTTCATCACATCGGCACCTGCACCGTGGGACCACATTATGGGAATTAACCCCATTATTATTGCTGTCCCTGTCATTATTATGGGTCTCAATCTCTGAGCAGCTCCTTCAAAAATTGCCCTGTCTATGTCAGTTTTATATTTCATCTCATCCCTAAGATACCTTCTTTTATAAGCATCCTCAAGATAAACAACTATTATTACTCCAATCTCAGCAGTTACACCGGCAAGAGCAATAATTCCCACCCATACAGCAACACTGAAGTTATAACCGAGTAAGTACATATACCAGATACTTCCTATTATTCCAAAGGGAATTGATAACATTACAAGGAGTGTATGGGATATTCTCCCGAAGTTCATGAATATAAGAAAAAAGACAAGAAAAAGGGTAAATGGTAAAATCAGTTTTAATTTTCCCATTGCCCTTTCCATATATTCATACTGTCCGCTGAAGGTTAGACCGTATCCGGGAGGTAATTTTAAATTTTTATCAAGAATTTCTTTGATTTCTTTAACAAATCCACCGATATCCCTTCCAGCCATATCCACAAAAACCCATCCTGTTAACATTCCGTTCTCCGATTTGACCACAGGAGGTCCTGTTACTATCCTTATATCAGCCAGCTGATAAATGGGAACCTGTGCTTCGGTGGGTGTCGGAACAAGAACTCTCTTTAATTTTTCAAGATCATCTCTTAATTCCCTTGCATATCTCAAATTAACAGGATATCTTTCCCTTCCTTCAATGGTATATGTAATTGTTTTTCCTCCGAGTGCGGATTCTATTATATCCTGAACATCACTTACAGTTAATCCGTATCTTGCTGCCTCTTCTCTTTTTATGACAAAATCAACAAAATATCCGCCTGTTACCCTTTCAGCATATACACTTCTTACCCCTTTAACATTACCTATCAGTCCTTCTATTTTTTCCCCTATTTTCTGAATTGTGTCAAGGTTTGGACCGAAAATTTTAATTCCAACTGGTGTTTTTATTCCTGTTGTGAGCATATCTATTCTTGTTTTTATGGGCATTGTCCATACATTTGGCATTCCGGGAAACTGTAAAGCTGAGTCAAGTTTTGCGATTAGTTTTTCCCATGTCATTCCTTTTCTCCAGTATTTTTTATCTTTTAATAGTATTGTGGTTTCAACCATTGAAAGGGGTGCAGGGTCTGTTGGTGTTTCGGCTCTTCCTACCTTTCCGAAAACCATTTCTACCTCAGGGAAAGATTTTATGATTCTGTCCTGAATCTGAAGTATCTTTCCTGCTTCTGTAATTGAAATACCGGGAAGGGAAGAGGGCATGTAAAGGATTGAACCTTCATTTAAGGGTGGCATGAATTCAGAACCTATCCTTTTTAAAGGGATAAGTGTAACAAGAAGAAGGATTATTGAAGCTCCTATGATAAGTTTCGGGAATCTTAAAACAAAGTTTATGACAGGTGTGTATATTTTAAGCAGAAATTTATTAACAGGGTTTTTCTCCTCTGGTAAGACTTTGTCAGGAATTAAAAGAACCATAAGAGCAGGTCCGAGTGTTATTGAAAGAAGTGCTGCAAAGAACATTGCAAAAGTTTTTGTATAGGCAAGGGGTTTAAATAATCTTCCTTCCTGTGCCTCAAGGGCAAAAACAGGTAAAAAGGAAACGGTTATTACAAGTAATGAGAAAAATAAGGGTTTTCCCACCTGTTTGGCTGCTTCAATTATAACTTGACTTTTCCTTTCTTTATTTATTTTCTTTCCCTTGTTTCTTTCCTGTGCCTTTTCTATCCATTTATGAGCATTTTCAATCATTACTATTGCAGCATCAACCATTGCACCGATTGCAATTGCAATTCCTCCCAGAGACATTATGTTGGATGTTACACGCATAAATAACATGGGTATAAAGGAAAGAAGTATTGCAATAGGCAGAATTAATATTGCAACAAGTGCACTTCTGAATGTAAAGAGAAATACTATTGCAACAATTGAAACAATAACCGATTCCTCAATAAGTTTTTCTCTTAATGTTGCTATGCTCTTTTTAATGAGTTCTGAGCGGTCATAGGTTATGACAAGTTCAACTCCTTCAGGAAAAGAATTTTTTACCTCTTCAAGTTTCTTTTTAACATTTTCTATCACAGTTAAAGCATTTTCTCCGTATCTCATAACAACTATTCCACCTACAACTTCTCCCATTCCATTTAATTCTGCAATTCCCCTTCTCATCTGAGGACCGAGATGAACGGTTGCAATGTCCTTTACAAGCACGGGTGTTCCATCTTTTCTGATTGCAACAGGAATATTTTCAATATCCTCTATGCTTTTTATATAACCAAGTCCTCTTATGAAATATTCTCTTCCTGAAATTTCAATAACCCTTCCGCCCACATCATTGTTTGACCTCATTATCGCATGGAAGACTTTATTTAAAGGTATGTTATAGGCAAGGAGTTTGTTCGGGTCTATATCAACCTGATACTGTTTTACAAATCCTCCAACAGATGCAACTTCTGCAACTCCTGGAACCTCCTGAAGCCAGTATTTTAAATAAAAGTCATTGAAAGACCTTAACTCGGATAAATCATGTTTTCCTGTTGTATCTATTAATGCATATTCAAATACCCATCCAACACCTGTTGCATCAGGACCCAGTTGAGGAGAAACACCCTTTGGAAGTTTTGATTTTACCTGGTCAAGATATTCAAGAACTCTTGAACGAGCCCAGTACATATCGGTGCCGTCTTCAAATATTACATAAACAAAGGAAAATCCGAAAAAGGAATACCCTCTTACTGTTTTAACCTTCGGCGCTGATAGAAGGGTTGTAACAATAGGGTATGTAATCTGGTCTTCTATTATTGTGGGGCTTCTTCCCATCCATTCTGTATAGATAATTACCTGAGTATCAGAGAGGTCAGGAATTGCATCAAGGGGAACTCTTGTCATGGAATAAATTCCAAAGGCGATCCCGAATAAAGTTAAAATAAAAACATAAAATTTATTTCTTGCACTCCATTCTATAATCTTTTCAATCATTATTTATTTCCTCCTTTTTGTGCAATAGGTTGTGCCGTTACATTTTTCATTTTTAATGCTGGTGAATAGAAATTCCTTTTAAAGCTGCCTGTATTTTTGATTCAGAATCTATTAAGAAGTTTCCTGATGTTACGATTTCTTCACCTTCTGAAAGACCCTTCAGAACTATATATCCGTCATCAACCTTGGGTCCGAGCTCAATAACTCTGGGTTCAAAGGTTCCTTTACCTTTTTTCACAAATACATAGTTGTATTTTCCTGAAAATAAAATCGCATCAACAGGAATGATAATTTTTTCCTCATCAGATGATATATTTATATTCACATTTACATACATTCCTGGTTTCAGTTTAAAGGAAGGATTTTTAAGTGCAATTCTTACCTTTGCTGTTCTTGTTTTTATATCAAGGTCAGGGTATACATAATCAATATATCCTTTAAATTTTTCTCCTGGTATGTACGGAACCTCAACTTCTGCTTTGAGTCCCCTTTTTATAAAGGGAAGCTCATATTCATAAATATCCGCGATAACCCATACTTCACTTAAATCCGCTATTTTATAAAGATTCATCCCGGGATTTACCTTCATTCCTTCAAAAATTTTCTTTTCAATCACAAAACCTGAATAGGGTGAATAAAAGGATAAGATTTCCTGTGCTTTTTTATTTTCAAGTATTTTTTTAATCTGAAATTCCCTTATACCCCATAGAATAAGTTTTCTTTTGACATTTTCAAATAGAACCTTATCATCTCTTTCATATGCAAGTATTAATTCCTCCTGTGTCTGATAGAGTTCGGGTGAATAAATATCAAATAATTTTTCTCCTTTTTTTATGAATTTTCCCTCATAATCCACATAAAGTTTTTCAATCCATCCTCCGAATTTGAGATTAATTGCATAGATTTTGTCTTCACTGTATTCCACCTTTCCGTAAGTTCTTATCCTTTTAACAGGTTTTTTCTTTTTAACTATTTCTGTTTTTACACCAATCAAATATTGCCTTTCCACAGGAATATTTATCTTTGTAAGACCAGGTGGCATCTTCATTTCATGTTCTCCTTTCATCTCCATTCCTTCCATTTTCATCTCTCCTTCTTCCATTTCTTCTTCAAAAGGAACCCATTTACCGTTTTTGTAAACCATTTTTTTAGGAACAAGGTCCATTCCGCATATCGGACATTTACCCGGTTTTTCCTGAATAACCTGGGGATGCATCGGACCCTGATACATAATCCTTACTTCTCCTTCCTGTGGAGGTTTTGTTTCTTTTTTACATGAATAAATGCCGAAAATAAAAAGGGTGGTTATAGAAATCAATATGAATCTTTTCATGGTTCCCTCCTTTTTATATTTGTGTTACAGTTTTATACATCGCGGTTTGGAAACCGCTCCTACATGTGCGATAAATCGCACCGCTACACATTCGCTTTTCTGCCTTTGACTCCTCGCTTATCGAAGGATAAAAATTGTTTTGAATATCGCCTTTATATAGGACAGCAAACTTTCTCATAATTCACCTCCTGTTAATTCTTCAATTTTTGCTTTAATTTTTAAAACATCTGTAAGGGAAACAAAATATCCGATTTTTGCATCAAAGAGCATCTTCTCTGTTTCTATATAGGTTAAAAAATCAAATTTTCCTGTTATATATCCTGCCTCAGCTGAACTGAAGGCTTCCTCTGTTTTCGGTAAAATCACATTCTTAAATAAATTGAATCTATCAAGTTTTGCCTTATACATTGAAAAAAGGCTCTCAAGTTTTTCATTTAATTTAAGTTCCAGATTTTTAAATCTGAATTCTGAAACTTTAAGTTTTGATGATTTTTCCCTTATTTTACCTATCTCATGAAAATAAAAGAGGGGTATTTCAAAAGAAATTGCAAATTTTTTGTCTCCTGTTTCAATGTTATATAAAACCTGTGGCATGACATCAGGCAAGAGGGATTGGATTGCAATCAGTTTTTCCTTGTTTCTTGCTTTAACGTCATATTCAAAGGCTTTTAGAAGGGGGTTTTTTTCTGATAAAAGTTTCTTCAATATCTCTTTTTCGGGTATTTCTTCTTTTAATTCAATTTCCTGAGGTGTAAAACTTTCAAGGTTTACTGAATCTAAAAGTGTTTTTAATTCTGAAAGTGCTTTTTCCTTTTGAGCTTCAAAAATTTGGAGATTATTTTTAGCTTTTTCAAGCTCAATTTCAGCCTTTAGAACATCCCATATTTTACCTCTTCCTGTTTCATACTTTCTTCTTGCAATTTCTTTCATCTTTTCAAGGATTTCCACAATTTCCCTTGTTATTTCAATTTTTTTATATGCAAGAAAGTAATCGTAATAACTTTCCTTTACCTTCCTTATTACTTCAAGGGTTTTCGTCTTATAGAGATAGAAAAATTTTCTGTATTCATCATTCATCATAAGCCCTTTTGTAATCAGTTTTGTGGGAAAGGGTATTGGTTGGCCCAGAGAAATGTTATTTTCCATAAACATTGCCTGATATGTTACCCTCGGGTTCGGAGGAAGAAAAGAGGGAAACAGTTTTGAATGAATCTCTCTCAGTTTTTCGTATGAGGATTTAATTTCAGGATTTCTTTCCATTGCCCTTTTTATTGCATCTTGAAGCGAAAGGGTATCTGAAAATACATTTAAAGGAAACAACATAAAAGTTAAGAATAAAAAAGTTCTTTTCATTTTTACCTCCTTTTACTATAATGTATAGTATTTAATTTTAAAAAAATATTTAGCATCAAATAGTGCATATATCATTTACCATCTGGCATTGAACCTGACATGATCCTGATTTTGGAATAAATGAAATAAAGAGAAAGCCTGTTATTATAATTAATAAAATAAAAAGGACATTGTAAAATCTGTTTCTTTTCTTGTTTTCAATCAGTTCAATTCTCTTTAGAAGAGGAGAGGATGCAAAGCTCAGAAGTGGACTTGAGTTCAATATAAGTGACACTTTTGCTATTGTTTTTAGAATAAGATTTCTTTCCTTTGTTTCCTTAAGAGCAAACTCATCAGCAGAAAGTTCAGATATTTCTTCAAATGATTTTTCAAGAAGGAAAAAGAAAGGTAAATAGAAAAAGGTTTTGGATAGAAGAGAAAAGATTAGTTTAAAAAGGGTATCTTTATTTCTTATATGCTGGATTTCATGCAGAAGCACTATTTTTCTTTCCTTTTTATTTAATTTTTCCCATAGTGTCCTGTCAATAAAAATAAAAGGTTTTAAAACTCCTTTAGCCGAAATTCCATCTTTATTTTTACCGAAATAGATAATCCTTTTTATTCTGAGCTTTTTTTCCCTTAATAAATAAGTAAGGAAAAGAGATAAAAAGGTTATAAAGGATATGAGAGGTAAATAGAGGATTTCCTTTTTTATACTTATTCCACCAAGTGTTATACATCTTATTTCACAGCTTTTAAGACCTTGAAAATAAAGATAAAAGGGATAGAGGGAAAGTAGAAAGATAACAAGTGAGAAATAGGGGAAGAGTCTTCTTAAAGTTATTTTTGAAAAAGGAAGTTCCTTATACAGAAAAACAAGAAGTGATAACAGGGAGTAGAAAAGGAGGATTTTGAAATAAAAATTCATTCTTCCTTGGAGAGAATTTCGAGTATTTTCTTTTTTTCCTTTTCGCTTAATTTTGTTTTCTTTATAAAGTTCATTGCAACAAGTTCCGGATATTCTTCAAGAAGAGGTGAAAGGAGTTCATCAAGTTTTTTGTTAAGAAATTCTTCTTTTTTAATTAAGGGAATGTATAAGTTCTGTTTCCCGATTCTTTCTGCTCTCAGAAGTCCCTTTTTTTCAAGATTCTGCATTTCTGTAAGTATAGTCGTATATGCATAATTTTTTCCTCTTTTTTTAAATATTTCAAGAACATCTTTAACCGTTCCCTTTCCCAGATTCCACAAAATTTCCAGGCATTCTGCCTGAAGTTCTCCCAGGAATAATTTCAAAGATTTACTAATTTTCATAGTAGAATTATACTATTTTTGAATTTAAATTTCAAGTTTTTTAAAAAATCATCCAATATTTGATTTATCATAAATTCATAAATTATAATAATATAAAATTAAGAAACTTATTAATTTCTAAATAATGGTTCAATTCCATAATTCTAAAATAAGGAGGGTATATGGGTTTTAAAAAACTTGGGCTTTTTATGCTCTTAATGTTCCTGGTAGTCTCATGTAAAGAGGAAGAAAAGGAATGTCCCACGCAGCCTACACCTCCTACTGCTTCTGAATTATTGCAGAATTCTCTTCATGGAACTACAAATGGAATGGCATATTGGTATTCCGCTCAAAATGGAGGGTTTGAAAATATAAGTAATATTCCCTATGATAATCTTGGATGTCAGGGGTGTCATATTGAACCGGATGCTTGTAATACGTGCCATGTGATAGAAGGAGACGTGCCTATTGATAATGCGTGTCTTGGGTGTCATGGTAGACAAAATGCAGAAATAAGTCTCGGATATACAGATGTTCACAGAGATATGGGATTCCCCTGTGCAAAATGTCATAATGAAGAAGATGCTCACGGAGATGGAAATATGTATAATTCAATGCTTGAAGGAGCAATTCATATAAATTGTTACGATTGTCATGCTGATAGTTTACCTTCTAATTCTGCTCATAATCAGCACCTCGGGGCACTTGGTAATCCGGATGATGACGAACTTGATTGCTCTGCATGCCATGTAAAAACAGTGGTTACCTGTTATAATTGTCATTTTGAATCACTTGTTAATGAAGGACAGAAAGTTGCGTATAGTAAATTTCATGGGTGGAAAATTCTTGTTAAAAGGAATGGTAAAGTTCACGCAGGAAATTTAATGACAGTTGTATACCAGGGTAAAGCATTTGTTGCGATTGCTCCTTTTTATGGACATACAATTTATAAACCTGACCCTTCTACAATATGTGATGAATGTCATAGTAATGCAATAGTCCAGGAATATAATACAAATGGAACAATGACTGCTGTATGGTGGGATTCTGATTCATCAAAACTTGAATATTTTGAGGGAACAATACCTCTTCCCTCTGATTGGCAATCTTCTCTTAGGCTTTCTTTTGTCACAAAAGATACATCCGGTAACTGGATTCATTTAAAAGATGAGGCTGATTTAAAACAGATTCTTTTTGCAGAGCCTCTGGACAAACTACCCCCTCAATTTTAGACAGAGTTTTAAAAACCGGTTAAAAGGGTTCAATTCCCTTAACCGGTTGCTTTTTTAATTAATTTAGATTATAATTAAATAATGAAATATGAAAAATCTGTCCCTGAAGTTTATTATTTACAGGCTGAGTTTTGTAAAACAATTGCTCAGCCCAAACGTTTGATAATTCTTGAAACACTTGAAAGGGGACCGAAAACAATTTCAGAACTTTCAAAAGAATTAGGTTTTTCTCCTCCTAACATTGCTCAGCATATAAAAGCTCTATATGAGAAAGGAATTATTGAGAGGGTAAGGGAGAGCAATTTCGTTTACTATAAACTTAAATATCCTGAAGTTCTGGAAGCATCAAAAATAGTCAGAGAGGTAATGCTGAAGATTTATTCCGAAAGGGGTAAAATTCTTGTAGAGAAGGGAGTCTAAAAGTTCAATTTAAAAAAAATTCAAGTTTTTTTACTTGACAAATAATATTTAAAATTCTTATAATTAATTAACAATTTAGTAAATAATTAAAAACTTAATTTTCGGAGGGGGTCCGAATCCCTCTTAACCCTTAAGGAGGGTGTATGAATAAATATGTAAAACTATCAGGTGCACTCCTGATAGTAACTTTTTTACTACTCTCAGGGTGCACCAAGAAAGAGGAGACCACAATAATTCAGGAGCCGACTCCAGCTACATTTGTTGGTTCCTCAACATGTGAAACATGTCACAGTGATGAATATACAGAGTTCATGACAACAGGTCATCCCTGGAAGCTTAATAAAGTGAGTGATATTCAGGCAGCAGGCGGATTTGCTTCCTATTATCCTTCTCCTTCAAATACATACTGGCAACAGTCCAATGCAGGCTGGCCTCCTGGAACCGATGCATCCCAGTTTGTGTATGTAATAGGTGGTTGGGGATGGAAGGCAAGATTTGTGAAAACCGATGGATATATCTACACAGAACCTGACCAGGGACAGTATAATCTTGAAACTAACGAATGGGTTGATTATCATGGTGGACAGCAGAAGGAATATTCCTGCGGTCCGTGTCATACAACAGGATATAGGGATGAAGGTCATCAGGATGGACTTCAGGGTATAGTCGGGACATGGGCTTATCCTGGAATTCAGTGTGAAAGATGTCATGGTCCAGGAAGTAAACATGTGGATTCTCCTTATGATTATCCAATGCAGGTTGAAAGAAGCAGTGCTCTTTGTGGAGAATGTCATGTGAGAGGTGACCCCTATGAAATTGATGCAAAAGGTGGGTTTGTGAAACATCATGAACAATATGAAGAACTTCTTGCTTCAAAACATTCTGTTTTTGATTGTGTAGATTGTCATGATCCTCATCAGAGATCTCACAGATTTCCCAATGAGGTTAATAATGCAGGATATATGCCAGGCATTAAAATGCAATGTGAGTCCTGTCATTATGAAGAAGCTGAAGCTTACGCAACCAGTAATATAGGAAGTAAAATGAAGAACTTTGTTAAATGTATTGATTGTCATATGCCATATGCTGCTAAATCAGCGGTTGTAAGAGGAACATATAAAGGAGATGTAAGGTCCCACCTCTTTGCAATAAATACTGATTCAGAAGCAGTTTTTATTGATACCACAACAAACCTTGCTAACCCTTATTTAACTCTTGAATATACCTGTATTGTTGATGATGGATGTCATGACCAGGGTTCTGCTCATCCACTGACAAAAGCAGAGGCAGCAATCTACGCTGATTCAATACATCCTGTTTCCATACTAAGCACAAAATAAAAAATCATGAGGGGGGTCCGAATCCCCCCTCTTTTTTATAATGAAGTTCATTTAAAATATGAATATGATTATAATTTTGTTATCCTTTTTTAAATTTTCCTTAAATCCCTATTTTTATCCTTATGCAATAAATGATAGCGAAAGATTCTATCCCCTTTATACCTATCTTAATTTTGAAGCAAAGGATGTAGGAATAGAAGGCTTCTCCTTCTCTTTTTCAGGAAATCACTTTTATTCTGATACCTTGTCAGAATTTAGGATTTTTGGGCTTACTGCTTCCTATTCAAACAGTAATTATTTTATAAATTTCGGAAGACTTTTTGTGTATCAGGGAGCCTCTTCTTTTATTGATGGTATGAGAGCAGGTCTTAATCTTGAAAAATTGAGCATTTCCTTTTACGGGGGTAAAAAGGCTTTTCTTCCCTTTAAATCAGATGATGTTTTTTCTGAAAAAAATCCCTATATTTATGGAGCTCTTTTGAAATTTTTATTTGAACCCTTTAACTTTTCTTTTTACTTTAATAGAGAAACCGATGATTTAATTAAAGATGCCAATTTTGCTGGAATTTCTTTTAAATTTGAGAAATTTTTGAAGCCTTTTCTTTCAATCGGATATTCATTTAAGGATAATGAAATAGAGAGAGTTGAAACAGGTTTAAGTTATGTATGTAAGGGAAAATTCTATACAAATTTGAGATATTACTTTGAAAAAAGACCTTTTAAATATCTTTATTATCTTAATGAGATTCTGCCGAAAAAAGAAAGACACAGATTTTTGCTGAGTGTTCATTTAAGAAAAATAAAGTTTATAACTCCTTCCTTTTATTACAGATTTACCTATTATGAGAAAAAGGCAAATTATTTTTATTTGAATTTAAGAAGGAAATTTCTGTCTTTTGGAATCGGGCTGGGTAATATTGAAGATAGAACACAGGTTCTTTATTTTGCAGATCTTTATTATCCTTACAGAGGTTTTGTATTTAATATATCTTATAAAACTTTTGATGATTCAGAATACAACTATTACCTTAATTCCTTCAGAGCAGGGGTTGAATATAAAGGGATAAAATACATGACTTTCATTTCTGAAATAAGATTTTTTGCAAATCCTGATTATGAAAGTGATGTAAGGGGATTTTTCGGAGTTAAATTTACATACGGAGGGTGAAAATGAAATTATTGATATTTGTTTTTTTAATAAGTCAGGGAGATTATTTTAAATTTTCTCATAAAAAACACATTGAATCAGATGTTACCTGCACAACATGTCATCCGAAATCTGAAACATCTCTGAACCCTCAGGATAATCTCTTCCCCTCACATGATGAGTGTTCTCAGTGCCATGAAATTGAAGAGAATTGTTCAACATGTCATATCGGAGAGCCAAGAGAAATAGAAAAACCTGCACTTTATATTTCATATTTTCCTCATAAGAAACATTTTAAATTTGATTGCTCAACCTGCCATCAGAAAATAAAAGGTGAAGATATTTTCCTCTCAATGAGAGAATATGCTTATCCAAAAATGAATACATGTATTACATGTCATAAAGAAAATAACGTAAGTGTATCATGTAATCTCTGTCATACTGATAAGGAAGAAAAGCTTTTTGTATTTCATTCTGTTAAATACAGGAATCTTCATTCTGAAGAGGCAAAGTTTGAGGAGAAAAATTGTGAGATGTGCCATAATGTTGAAAATGAAAAATATATAGGTGGTTTAAAAATTCCTGCCTGTAATACGTGTCATTCAAAAGAAAATATTTTCTTTAAAAATCACCCTGAGAACTTTAAATTTTCACATTCTTTCTCTTATTTATCAGGTGAAAGTGCATGTTCAAATTGTCATAATGACTACAGGGATTGTGTTGAATGTCACAGGAGTCAAAAAATTTATCCTTTTGACCATAACTCAATTGAATGGGTGACGAATACAGGTGGTGAACATGCAGAGGAGGCAGAAACAAATCCTGAAAAATGTGTGGTATGTCATGAACAGAAGGATAATGTTTGTCTTTCATGTCATGGAGGTGGAAAATGAAATTTTTTAAATTTTTGATTCTTGTGATTCCTTTGTTTTTATTCTGTGCAAAGAGAAACCCGGAGGTGCCAAAGGAATATCATCCTGATAAATGGGTTGAACTTCATCATGATAAAGTTCATAACATGGGCACCTATGAACCATGTCTTAGATGTCATGCAATGGAAGGTGAATCTCCTTTAGAAGAAGCGCCTTCCTGCAGAAGCTGTCATACCTCAGAGCCCACACCTTAAATAAATAGTTCTCTTTATGGCGGTTTTTTCTTATACAGCATTTTAAAAAGTGTTTGATAAATCAAACCGCTACATATTTAAAATAAAATTTAATGGAAATTTATGTAGGAACTTCCGGATGGCTTTATTCATGGAATAAAGAAGGAAATTTTGATTTTTATATAAGAAATTCAGGTTTAAATGCTGTTGAGTTAAATGCTTCCTTTTACAGATTTCCCTTTAAAAATCAGGTTAAATCCTGGGCTAAAAGGAGAACTTGTGATTGTGATACCTGATGAAGAAGAGGAGTTGATATCTCCTATGCCACCTGCATCTTTTCAAGAGTTAATTGAGAATTTGAAAGAAGAATCCTTTTCGGATGACAAACTTAATATAGTGAAACAGGCAGCTAAATATAATTATTTCTCAGTAAATCAGGTTCTTCAGATAATGGAAACTTTTGATTTTGACAATGATAAAGTGGAAGCTGTTAGAATTTTATACCCCCGTATAATTGATAAGGAAAATGCTTTTAAGTTACAAAATGGAGTTACACATTCTTCAAGTAAGGAAGAGATAAATAAGATCGTATCTGTAGAAGGGACAGAGGACTGATATTATTACCGCTGGTAGTTGAAAGAAATTGCTTCTGAATTTTTTAAAAGCAGAAATAGAGTTTGGGGTAAAGGGGTGAAATTGGGAGATATTTATAAAAAAGAAATATTAATAAAGGCTAAGATAAAGCCTAAGACAAACGGATTATCTCCTACAAATATGACAGCAATACATTTTGTACTGTAGGAGCCATATCCTTACGGCGAAAGGGATATCGCGATTAGGAAATCGCTTCTACAATTTTTAGATTTCTCTTTGCTAAGGATTTTTTAATATGCTGTTTAAGAATTTAAGTAAGTTTTATTTTATAATATTTTTATGAAGTCAAAAATTAACAGGATAAAAATAAAGTATAAACAAAAAATAAAAATTCCTGAAGAATTTAAAAAATATTTCTGGGATGAACCTGACGGGTTCACTTTTCTTGAAAAATTTATTTTAAGAGTTTTTAAATACGGAAATTTTGAAGAAATTAAAAGAGTTTATGATAAGTATCCATCTGAGGCATATGATATAGGATTCAGGTATCCTGATATAAAAAGGGGAATAAGATATTGGCTTAAGAGGTGGAAAGGTGAAATTTGAGGAGATTTATAAAAAAAATTTAGCACTTGCAAAGGAAATAAGTAAGAATTTTCCTGATTTTTATCTTGCAGGTGGAACCGCTCTTATGCTTAAACATAAACACAGAGTAAGTGAAGACCTGGATTTTTTAAAAGAAAAAAGTTTCTCTTTTTTGAGATTGTCGAAAAAAGTCAGAGAAATGTTTAAAGTGGAAAAGGAAGAAAGATTTACAGATAATGTAGATTTCTGGATTAAGGGGATAAAGGTTTCTTTTGTTTTCTTTCCTTTTAAAAATATTGAACCCCTTGAGAATTTTAAAGGAATTAAAATTGCATCAGATTATGATATTTTTTTAAATAAAATTTATGCTGCAGGGAGAAGAATAGAACCTAAAGATCCCTTTGATTTTGCCTTTTTGTATAAAAAATACAGATGGGAAAAAGAGAAAGTCAAAAAAGATTTTGAAAAGAAATTTCCTGACCAGGATTTTGATATTTATTTAGGGGCAATTCTTAATATTGAGGATTATCCGGACATTGATGAAGAGACAAAGAAGGTTTTAAGAGAAATTGCCAAGAAGTGGACATAAATGGAAAAATTTATAAAAGTTAAGGTAAAACCCAAAGCAAAAAGGGAGTATATTAAAAAAATTTCTGAAGATGAATTTGAGGTTGCAGTAAACGAACCTCCTGAAAAAGGTAGGGCAAATAAAAGATTAATAGAATTGATTTCAAAATATTTTAAGGTTTCAAAAAGTAATGTTACTATTTTAAAAGGAGAGAAAAGCAGAAACAAAGTTCTGAAAATAGTGTTTTAAAATTTTTCCTTTAAATTCCTCTTATATTTTTCCCTTATTCTCAGAAAAACCTTCTCATAAATATTTTCCTTGAAATCAGGAAAGGCTGTTAAAAGAGGCTTGAATTTGCCTTTTTCATACCATAGGGTTATATCAGCCCATACACCTTTTCCGAGATAAATTTTATAACCACCTATTTTAAATGAGGCAAGCACAACCTTGAAATAATCCATATAACCCGGGTCAATGTTAACTTTTCTTTTTCCATCAATCATCAATTTTTTTTCTATTTCCCATGTTATATGTTTTATATCAACTATTTTTGAAGGGTCTATTAAATCTTTGAAGGAATAGAAAATTCTTTTAATTCCTTTACCCATCTCCTGTTCATAATAGGATGTGAATTCAAAATCAAAAACGTCACTCTCAAAATCTATCTCTCCTATACTCTTTATTAATTCTTCTTTTGCCCTTAGAAGTAAATTTTTATCTGTGAAAAAAATTCCCGTGAATAATTTAACCGGAACAGGTTTTTCAGGTTTGCTCAAGGTATATTATAAGAAAAAAAGAGGGGACCGATTAAAGTCCCCTATTAAATTTTATTAAGGTATCCAGAAATTGAATTTTGCAGAGGCAGTTTTTCCTCCGTAGGAAATTGTTACTGTTGCTATTACAAAAGTTCCGCTTGCCGGAACCGAATTAAACTGGGCTGTTATCTTTGAATATCCCTTTGTAAGACCTAAACCCAGTGCACTGAAAATCCTATCAAGTGCATTTGCTGAATCAGCATTAGCATAAATTCCACCTGTTTCATTTGCGAGTCTCTGGAGAGAATCGGTAGCCACATCACTTCCCAGTCCTATTACAAATACAGGAATTCCCTTTGTTTTTGAGACATCAATTACAGCACCGAGAGAATCTTCAAATGCACTTGAATTATCTCTGCCGTCTGTAAGGGCAAGTATATTTCTTGAATAATCAGCAGAGGAAACGGTTGTATCTGTATGTTCAATAAATACTCTTACTCCTGAATAGAGAGCTGTTGAACCTGAAGCTCCCACACTGTCGATGGCTGTAAATAGATTCTGTGTATCAGAAACCTGTGTGTAGTCCTGTAAGAGATTAAAGTAATAATCAGCAAAGTCAGCAACTGCTGAAAGATGTGCAGTATTATCATTGCGTAATCTTCTTATGAGTTCCTTTGAGGCATCTTTTCTTTTCTCATAGGGGTCATTCCAGCTCATGCTTCCACTTGCATCAAGTAATATACCAACAGATACTTTGGATTTCTGTGGAGTCATAAAATTCACATTAACCGGGTTTATTTTATAACCTGAGCCATTACTCACAGAGTCAACGGTGAAGCTGGCTGATTGTGTTGAGAAATTTATCACATCTCCGTTTTCTGCAATTGCAATAACAGCAAGTTCGAATTTTCCTGAGGTCTGAAAATTTGGCAGGAAGTAAGGTGCACTGAGCACCTGAACTTCTTTTATAGATGATGATTCCTGAGGTGCAGTTGTCTCTTTCTTACAGGATGCTATAATTAAGAAGGAGAAGAACAGCACCCCCATTGTTAACTTTTTCATCTTGAACTCCTTTTTTCTATGGATTAGAACCGTTTTAATATAATTTTCTATTGACTTTTAAAATTAAGTCCTGACTTATATTAACATGAGTTATGATTTTTTTCAAATCTTTAAAGGTTATCTTTTTATAATAGGTCTTTCCGTCCTTAATTTTATGGAAATGTTCATCTTTTATATAAATAAGTCCATCTTCTATTTCTTTTGATAAAATCAAATGATTCATCATCTCAAATTCAAAGGACTTTTCCCATGCAGAAATGAAAATATCCTCATTTACTCTTTCCCTTTTAATTTTGTATCTGAATTTTTTGAAACCTCTTTCATTTTTTGTAAAAACATAAATTCCGTCTTCCTTGTTTTCCAGAATGAAATTATATGCCTTTGTTTTAAATTCAAAGATTTCACCTGTAAGAGGGATGGGTCTGTATATTAAATAGCCCACATCACATAAGTATTTTTCACCGTTTATTTCCACGGAGACAAGGGTATGGGTGTTTTCTCCGTAACTTCTGTCAGCAAGGAGAAATTCTGTTTTAAAACCTGCATAATCAAGGAAATTTTTTAAAAAATAAACAAGGGAAAAACAGGTTCCTCCTGCTCCTTTTTCAAAATAATCTTTAATTATATAATATGGGGTTCTCAACTTTTTCTCAAAATTTTTCTCTTCTGCCTCAATGAGTTTTGTTAAATTTTCGTAGGGGATATTTGAAAACACTTTTAATATTTTTGAAAGCAAAAATAACTTATCCCTTTCATCCCTTAAATTAAATTTCTCCGCAAATTCATCAAAAAGTTTTATGTCTTTTTCCTTTAAAAGCATAATTTATTATAATTAAACTTGGATGAAATTCAAAAAGATAATAAAAGATTTAATAGAAAACTTTGAGAGGGAAAAAATCAGATACGGGTTGATAGGCGGTTTAAGTCTTATTTTTTACGGGATACCAAGAGCAACCTTTGATATTGATTTTCTTATTGATAAAAAAGACCTTGAGAAAGTTGATAAAATAATGGAAAAAATGAAATTTAAACTTTTTTTCAGAACAGAAAATGTTTCACAGTTTATAAAAAAAGAACCATATGAGTTTGAAGTTGATTTTATACATGCATTCAGGAAATATTCACTTGAGATGCTTGATAGGGTATCTGAGAAGGAATTAGAAGGAATAAAGGTAAAAGTTCCTAAACCCGAAGATATTATAGGTTTAAAAATTCAGGCTATGGTAAATGACAAAACAAGGGAGGAAAGAGAAATAGCAGACATTGTTGAAATTTTAAAAAAATTTAAAGGTGAAATAAACTGGTCTTTAATCAAAAATTATTTTAAAATATTTAATCTGGAAGATATTTATGAAAATTTGAGAGAGAAATATGGATAAAAAGATTAAAAAGGAAATGTTAGAAGATGCTTTTTCCGAAAGAAGAAGAAATGATTTTAAAAAGTTGAAAGAAAAAAAATATAGAGTTTTTTATTTTGAGTGGCTCGATGAGATTTATGAAATCTTAAAGATTAAATATCCGAGACATATAATCAAGGATAAGAAGAATGTTTTGTGAGTTAAAATGAGGAGTTGAAAAATATAATTTTAAAATGTATTATATTATGTTAACTAATTTTATTTTAATTAACCTTTTTATTAAAAATGGAAGTGCCTAATTGGATTAAAAAGAGATATTTAGTCCTGTGGGCTCATTTCCGCAGGGAAAATTTTACTTTTGATGAAGTAGTTAAGTTTTTAAAGGGGAAATTCGGAGATTCAGAAGAGCAGGTTAAGTTAATTCTTTCATATCTTAAAAGGGGAGGTTATCTTATGGTGAAACGCTCGGAAAAAGATTTAAGGGAAAAAATTTATAAATTAAATGAGTTATTTCCGAAAACAAATCATATATTAACAAGACAGGAACTTGATAATGTTCTTAAAAAAGCGGCGGATATAATACGCACAAGTGTGGATTATACTTTTATTTTGCTTCTTCTCTTTTACAAAACCATGTCTGATAAGTTTAAAAGAGAGTATGAAAAGAAATATAAAGAATTACTGAAAAAAGGTTTGGGGGAGAGTGAAGTTCGTGAAGAGGTGGAGAGAAGAGAATGGTATGATTTTTATATTCCGCAAAATTTTCTATGGGAAAACTTGGGAAAAGACCCCTTAAAGCTTTCTGAAAATTTTTCAAAGGCATTAAAAAATCTTGCACAATTAAATCCTGATTATAAGGATATCTTTGACCACTTTGATTTTATTGAATTTATAAGAAATCCGGAAAATTCAGAAATTTTAAGGCAATTATATGAAATTTTCAGTGCTTATTCCTTTGATAGTGTTTCTCCTGATGTTTTGGGTGATGCCTACGAATGGATTTTAAAATATTTTGCACCGACCAAGGCAAAGGAAGGGGAGGTTTATACCCCGCGTGAGGTTATAAGATTAATGGTTGAAATTTTGAAACCCCAGCCCGAAAAAACTTTATATGACCCTGCAATGGGTTCAGGAGGCATGCTTATTATTGCGTATCAGTATGTGGCTGAAAAATACGGAAAGGAAAAAGCGGATACTCTTACCCTTTACGGGCAGGAATTAAATCCAAAAACCTTAGCTCTCGCAAAAATGAATATTTTAATTCATGATATTAAAAACATTAATGTTTTGCAGGGTAATACTTTAAGGTCTCCCAAGTTTAAAACGGGTTCTTATATAAAACAATTTGATTATGTTATAGCCAATCCGCCCTGGAATCAAAAAGGATATGGAGAGAAGGAATTAAAAAAGGGAGAATTCTGGAGGGAGAGATTTGAGTTCGGTTTTCCTACAAAACAATCAGCAGACTGGGCATGGATTCAGCACATGCTTGCTTCTGCAAAAGATGACGGGAAAGTTGCGGTTGTTATTGATACAGGTGCAGTATCAAGAGGAGGAAGAGAAAAAGAAATAAGGAAAAAAATTCTGGAAGAAAAAGACTGGTTTGAGTGTATAATCTTGCTTCCTGAAAAACTTTTTTATAATACAGGAGCACCGGGATTAATAATAATTTTTAATAAAAACAAGCCAGAGCAAAGAAAAGATAAAATTTTGTTGATAAATGCTTCAAAAGAATTTGTTCCCGGAAAGCCTCAGAATTCTCTGGGTAATGAGAATATCAAAAAAATTGTCCGTATTTATGATGAATTTAAGGAAGTAGAAGGAATAAGCAAAATTATAACAAAGGAGAGAGCCCGTGAATCAGACTATAATTTGAGTCCTTCAAGGTTTGTGAGTATTATAGAAGAAGAAAATTACAGGGAAATAGGAGAGATTGTGAAGGAGATTAAAGAAGTGGAAAAGGAAAGAGTGGAGATTGAGAAAAAAATAGAAAAAATTTTATCAAAATTAAATGTAGGTGCAACCTTCAGATTGCGGGGAAAAACAAAGGAGATAAAGGATGGGTGAAAATGTTGTGGTTGCATTTATGCGACAATTGAGACACTTCAGAAAACTTCGGTCAACTTCGGAGAATAAGAAAAAATGAAAGATAGATTAACTTTTGAGGTCATAGCGTATGATTCGGCTCTTCCTCAAACGGGAAGTAAAAAATTAGTGTATTTTACAGATACAAATTCTAATAATGAGGCTTGTAGTATTACTCTTTTGTCGGAGCAGTTTATAATTAAATTTGTATTCAACCACGAGAGTGCAAAAGAGCTGATTTTTAAAAAATTAGATATACCTTTAAATTCAAAGGTGGTGTTTGAGGTGAAACACCCCCTTGTTTCACCCAGGGAGCCTGATATTGATGTAATGATTTATAAAGAATCAGAACCTCATAAAACTATAGCTATTCAAGTTAAAAGAGTTAAAGTTGAGGCAGTTTCGCAAAAAAAGGATAAAGTAAATAAAATTGAAGATATAAAAAAAGGAATAAAACAGGCTAACATCACAAAGGATTTGGGGTTTTACAAGGTATACCTTATGATATTAGCAGAAGTGGATGGAAGAGAAAGGAAGGAATATAATTTTTTATCACGCGGTATGACACCACAAACTTTTACCCAATTATATGAAATTGCGACATTTGAGAAATTATATAGAGAGATTGGTATAATAATTGTTGAGATTGTTCAACCTGTGGACAAAGACATAACTCAAGCAGGTGCTATTGGTGTTTGTCTTTTGAGAGATGCCAAACCAGAGGAACAGAAAGAAAAATTGACTAATAAAATTAAAGGTTTCATAAGATATAGAGAAAAATTGGAAGGTAAAGTATGGGCAGTGTATTAACGTATAAGGAGATAATAAGGTTCAATTCCTTGATTATCTCGGAGGTAGAACATTATGGAGATAATAGATGATTATATAGAGACAGGGGATCCATTTGAGGTGATGGATAAGCTCAAAGATGCAGCAGAGTTAATAGGGCTAGGTTATATTTACTTAAGGGTGGGGAGGACAAATGATCCCGAAAGAAGAGCAGAGGAACTTCATAGGGAATATGGGATTCCTGAGAATGCCATAATGTTTCTTTTATATAAAACTTCCAGTGTTGAGCATGTGATGGAAGTAGAGAAAGAGTTACATGAATTTCTATGTGAAATTCAGAAAAGATGCGCCTTTAACTATGCACATGATTCACGTGGAAATTATAATGAAGGGGAGAATCAATATGTTTATATTGTGGCGTGGTATTAAGGAGGGGGTGGAACGTGATTAAACAAATATATACTTATGCTTTAATAAAATCTTTTTATGAAACAGGTGAGGATTATTTAGATACTTTTTATCCTTTTATTGTGGATATAATCTCAAATAAAAAGGGAGGTGTTTTAATAAACGATCTGCAAAGAGAATTAGAAAGTAAATTTGGATTACATATACCTATTCATACTTTGAATACAATTGCTACTCGTGCAAAAAGAAAAGGATATATTGAATCCCGGGAAAGAAAATTTTTTTTAACTAAGAAAGGCAAGGAATATTTTGGCTTTGAAAAATTGAGGGAAGAAATAACTAATGAGGTGGAATATTTATTTTCTGACGTGGTTAATTTTATAAAGAATAAATATTCTATCTCAATTTCTCCTTCAGAAATAAAAAATGAATTTTATAAATTTGTACAGAAATATATAGATTTTCTTACTTATTTTTTATTAGATGAAAAGGAGTATTCTAAATTACCTCCTTCTCAGATTACACCTAAAGAAAGGTTCATAATGGACTATATTATTATGGCTAAAGACACAAAAAAAGAAACTTTTGAAATAATAGAAAAAATTATATTTGGGTCTATAATTTCGATAGTCTTAAAATTTGAGGACATTTCAAAGGTCGAACAAAAATTTAAGGATTGCGAGGTGTATTTAGATTCTAATTTTATATTTAGTTTATTAGAATTAGATAGGAAAGAGTTCTCAAAGCCTGCTAAAGAGTTATTTAATCTTCTTAGACTCTATAAGTTTAAAATTAAAGTCTTTAGTTTTACGCTTGATGAAATTTCTAATGTTTTAAGAGGATATATAGAAAAACAATATGATTATTTTTATGGTATAAAAGTTGATTCTGTTTATAGTAATTTAAAAGAAAAAGGATGGACAAGTGAAGATGTATTAGAATTTATTGCTGAGTTAAATAGTAAAGTTTTGAATTTGGGAATTGAAATTAATTGGATAAATAAAGATTTAAGGTCGTATGAAGGAAGTTTAGAAAAATATAGAAAATTGCTAAAAGTTTATAAACCTAATCAACCAACCTTATCACAAAATCATGATTTAATGGCAATTGAAGAAATACAAAAAATAAGAAAAAAGAAACCAAGAAAATTAGAAGAATGCAGAGCTTTATTTTTGACATCTGATATAAAACTAAGTAGGTTTAATTATGAGGAAATGGGACACCGAGAAGGAAAAACTGTGAGTGAGGTGATTTTAGATCGGCTTTTTACTAATATTTTGTGGTTAAAAAACCCAAAGTTATCACCAAAACTCCCATTGGAATTTTTTATTTCTTTTTACTATAAAAACCTAATTATAAAAAGAGAAATTTGGGAAAAATTCCTTAGTATCATCAAAATTTTACTAAATGAGAAAAAGACTTCAATTAAAAATGTGACAATGTTATTTTATCATAAGTATATAGAGGAAGAATTAAAAGAATTTACAGAAAATGATATTGATAAGATAAATGAAAACTATGTATTGAAAAAAATTGAAGAAGCTTTAGAAATTGAAAAAAAAGAAAAGAAAAGCCATGAGGAAAAAATAAGAAAGGAAATAACAGAGTCCTTGGGAAAAGAGATAAAAGAAAGAGATTTTAGACTTCAAGAAATCTTTAAATTTATTGAAAAGACAAAAACAGAGATAGAATTACATTCTTCTAAAAAGGCTAAAGTTATTTCTTGGATAACATCTTTTATATTGTCTGCTTTCTTATCCATTTTATTAGTGATTGTTTATTTTTGTTTTAAAAATAAGGAGATGCCCGATCTATATATTGCTTTTATTAATATTTTGTTAGGTGGTGGTGGAATATGGAAAATATTTTCTCGCTTACGAGATATTATAGAAAGGAGGTCGTTTAAATATATTTATAATAAAGAAATTAAAAAATTTAAAGTTTATGAGTTACAAAACATTTTATCTTCAAGTAAAAATGAATAATATTTACCGCAAAGTCTCCACTGTCCCTCTTAAAAAACTTATAAAAATAGAAACTGGTAAAAGACCCAAAGGAGGAGGGGCTTTAGAGGGAGAAGTTATAACTATTGGTGGTGAACACATAGATAAATCAGGAAATATTTTGTGGGATAAGAATTTGAAATATATCTCGGAGAAATTTTATCAAGATTTAACTCAAGGTAAAGTAAAAGAAGAGGATATTTTGTTGGTAAAAGATGGTGCTACAACAGGTAAAGTAGCTTTTGTGGAAGATTTACCTTATGAGAAGGTAGCTGTAAATGAACATTTGTTTATAATAAGAATTAAAGAAAATAAGTTACTTTTGAGCAAGTATCTCTTCTTTGTGTTGCTTTCTTTTATAGGTCAGAATCACATAAGGAGAGTTTTTCAAGGAATTATAGGTGGTATAAAAAAGAAAGATGTAGAAAATCTCAAAATCCCTCTTCCCCCTCTCCCTATCCAGCAAAAAATAGTTAGAATTTTAGACACGCTTCAGTCCGCAGTAAAGATTCAAAACCGAATTATTGAACTTTCAAAGGAATTTAAAAAATCTTTGATGGCTGAACTGTTTAAATACGGTGCTCCGTCCTTCAGAAAAGGAAGAAAATTAAAAAAAACTGAAATAGGAGAGATTCCGGAAGATTGGGAAGTGAGGAAAGCTGAGGAATTTTGTGTGTTTGTAACCGATGGTACACATGATACTCCAAAACCTGCTGAGGATGGATATTATCTTATAACCTCAAAAAATCTCAAAGAAGGTAAAATTGATTTTACTCAAGCCTATAAAATTACAGAAGAAGATTTTGACAAGGTGAATAAAAGAAGTAAGGTTGATCAATATGATGTACTTTTTAGTATGATTGGGACTGTGGGATTAACGGTTTTAGTGAAAGATGAAAATCCTTCATTTGCTATTAAAAATGTAGGATTATTTAAACTCGGAGGAGATTATTTAAAAAGTCTGTACCTTACATATTATTTACAATCTAATAAAGCCAAAATTTTTGTTAGAAATAACATGAAGAGGACTACACAGCAATATTTTACACTTGGTTTACTCAGGAGTTTCCCTATAGTTACTCCTTCAAACAGAAAAGAACAACAGGAAATTGCGGAGATTCTCTCCACAATTGACAAAAAAATAGAAATTGAAGAAAAAAAGAAAAAACTTTATGAAGAACTCTTTAAAACAGTGCTGAATAAAATAATGAATGGTGAAATAGATGTGGAGAGTATTAAAATCTAAAAATGTCTTATATATTTATGGATGAATCTGGAGATCTCGGTTTTGATTTCACCAAAAGAAAAACTACCAGATATTTTGTTATCACTTTTTTGTTTACTGAAAATAAAAGGACAATTGAAAAAGTCATTAGGAAAATTCACAGAAATTTAAGAAAGAAGTTTAAAAGGAAAACGAGTGTTCTCCATGCTACAAAAGAAAGACCCGAAACAAGACGCCGTTTATTGAAATACCTTAAAGAAAAAAATGTCAGTGTAATGACTATCCTGCTCAATAAAAAAAGAGTATACACAAGATTACAAAACGAAAAAGCTGTGCTTTACAACTATGTTACAAATATTCTCCTTGATAGAATCTATTCCAAAAAAATTATTGATCCGTCAAAAAATATAATTCTAATAGCCTCCAAAAGAGAAACAAATAAATTTCTCAATCAGAATTTTGAGAGTTATTTAAATAGCCAGGTTGATAATAAGTTTAAAGCTCAACTAAAAATACTTATAAAGACCCCGGCCGAAGAAAAAGCTCTACAAGCAGTTGATTTTGTGAGCTGGGCAATTTTCAGAAAATATGAATATAATGATGATAGTTATTATAATATAATAAAGGAAAAAATTGTTGAAGAAAATGCTTTATTTAAATAAAAAAGCAACGCCCCATGCGCTATTTAAGAGCAACCATCCGGAAGCCCACGCATGGGGACTTACTTGCTTATTAATATTATACCAAAATAAAAAAAGTTTGTCAAGTTTTTATACCAAAAAATTAATCATAAGTGAAAAAATAAAATTTACTGAAAGCACCTTGAAGAGTGAAATTAAAAATAAAATTTCCTTTCTTAAAAAATCAATATTTAAAATTTGTGGAATGTCATTCCACAAAAAAATTTTTAAACATCCTTATAAATGGGAGTCTGTAAAAGAAAAATATAGTTATGCTGGAACAAATTGAAAGAAAATTGGTTGAGGATTATTTAATAGATGGACTTCAAATAAGAGGATGGAGGTTTGTGCAAGCGAAGAACCTTGAACGAGAAAGCATTACCGAGCCTCTTTTGATAGAGAATTTTAAAAGGGCTTTAAAAGAATTGAACGCTGATACTGGAATAAGTGAAGAAGAAATAAATGAGATTCTGCTTGAAATTCAATTACTCCCTTCATCCTTTGAAGGTGTTAAAAGATTTTTAAAATTTTTAAAATACGGAATTGATATTAAGTTTGAGAAGGAAAGGGTTATTAAAAATGTTAAATTGATTGACTATGAAAATCCTGAAAAAAATGAATTTATAGTATCAAGACAGGTTTCTTTTAAAGGAAAGGAATTAATAAGACCTGACATTATCCTATTTATTAATGGAATTCCACTGATTAATATTGAATGTAAAAGTCCGGTTAGAAAAAAATTTACTTTTGAGGAAGGATTTAGACAGATTAAGGATTATGAAAAAACTGTTTCGGAACTTTATAAATATGTTCAGGTAGGTGTGGTGGTTGCTGAATTTACCAGATATTTCCCGATTATCCCCTGGCCCAATGCAAATGTAGAAATTTATGAATGGAAGGAAGAAGGTAAAGATAATGTAGAGTCAATTTTAGAATTTTTAAGACCCGAAAGAATTATTGATATTTTAAGAAATTTTCTTTTTATAAGAGAAGAAAAAGGTGAGAAAACAAAGGTGATGGGAAGGTATATGCAGGTGAGGGCGGTTAATAAAATTTATAAAAGGGTTATTGATAATATTGAAGGAAAGGAAGATAAAAATAAAGGTTTAATATGGCACTGGCAGGGCTCCGGAAAAACGTTTACAATGATTTTTTCTGCTCATAAACTTTACTTTGATAAAAGACTTGAAAATCCGACCATATTTTTTATTGTTGATAGGCAAGAACTTGAAGAACAATTAAACGGAGAGCTTAATGCTCTTGATTTAAATTTTACAGCAGAAAGGATAGAGAATGTTGAAGCTCTGAAAAAGGTAATAGCTCATAATAATTATCACGGTAAAAAGGGAATATTTTTGACTTTAATCCACAAGTTCAGACCCGACGAAAAATTTTTACCTGAAGAAATAGAAGATAAAATAAAAGGAAAGACTTTTACTATTGCTGATAGAAAAAATGTAATTTGTTTTCTTGATGAGGTTCACAGAACTCAATACGGACTCTTAGCAGCTCAGATGAAAAAAGTTTTAAAGAATGCCTTCTTTTTCGGATTTACAGGAACACCGATTGCTTATCAAGACAGGAATACATATAAGGAATTCGGTTATCCACTGGAAAAGGAAAAACACCGTGATTATCTTGATAAATATTTTATTGATGACTCTTTGAAAGATGGATTTACCATTCCTATTGTTTTTTTGGAGAGAAGGGAAGATTTATGGCTTGAAAAAAAAGATTTTGACTGGTTTCTGGATAAAGAGCTTGATGCGGATGATATTGATGAGGTTTTAAAAATGAAAATAAAAGAGAAAGTCAGAGATAGAATTGACCATGTTACCGCAATACTGGAGGATGAGAACAGAATTAGAGAAATTGTTAAAGATATTGTTTCCCATTTTAAAGAATATGTTGAAGGAAGGTTTAAGGCACTCATTGCCTGCGGAAGCAGGAAAGCATGTATTTTATACAAAAAATATCTTGATAAACATTTACCGGAAGATTATTCAGAAATTGTTATGACTTTTAACGCTTATGAAGAAGATGACGAAATAAAGGAATATTATAAAAGATGGAAGGAAAAATATTCGGCTTATAAAGACGATAATGAGATAAGGAATGCAATAACAAGTGATTTTAAAAATAAGGAAAACCCGAAGATTTTAATTGTTGTTGATATGCTTTTAACGGGTTTTGATGCTCCTGTTTTACAGACGATTTATCTTGATAAACTTCTAAAAAGGCATCGTTTACTTCAGGCAATTGCAAGGGTTAATAGACCTTTACCCCCTCATAAATATGTAGGTGTGATAGTTGATTATGTGGGAATTTTAAAAGAGGTTAAAAAGACTTTTAAGGAATATTATGAAGAAAAGGAAGTTGAAGGGATTATATCGGATTACAGTATTCTTGTTAAAAGGTTTGAGGACTTAATTAAAGAAATTTCAAAAATTTTTGAAGATATTGATTTTGAAATAAATAAAGAAAATATAAACAAGGTTATTGAAATATTGAAGGATGAGAATAGAGAAAAGGATTTTATTAGAAAATTTAGGGAATTGAGAAAAATTTATGAACTTCTGGGAGCCCATGAGATTAAAATTGAATATAACAAAACTTATAAATTTCTTTCCTCAATTTATAATTACTGGAATAAATTGAAAACCACACCCGAGGAGAGGGAGCTCATTAAAAAATATTTTAAAAAAACAATATCAGCGATTCATGATTCAATAGAGATTAAAAAGATTGAAGAATTGCCCGATTTTTCCCTTGACATTTCATATTTTGATAAAATAAAAGAAAGTGTTATAAACAAAAGAGATAAGGCAATTAATATATTGTTTGCTCTTGAAAAATTTGTTCTTGTAGAGCAAAGGAAAAATCCTGTATATAAGTCTTTAAGTGAAAGGGTTGAGGAATTAATAAAAGAATGGAGGGAGAGGAAAATAGCTGAAGATGTTTTGCTGGAAAAAGAAGATGAAATATTGAAAGAAATAAAAAAATATTATGAAGAAAAAAAGCTTTTTGGGCTTGATAATTTTAGTTTTGCTCTATTTTCTGTGTTGAAAAAGGAGTTGGGTATATCATCTCAAGAAAGTTATGAACTTGCTTCCGGATTAATAAGGGTACTTAAAAATTATCTTCTTGAAAACTGGCTTGAAAATCCTGTTCTTATGAAGAATGTTGAACAGAAAACAAGAGAATTTTTACTTGATGTTAAGATTAGATTTAATTTATCTTATGAAAAGTTTAATCAGATTTATAATGTTTTGATAGATGTTATTAAAAGTTATGGGTGAAAGACCTCTCATTATAAGACGAAATGTTAAGTATGCAAGGATTGAGTTAAAAACAGGTAATCTTGTCATAATTTTGCCAAAGAAAGAAAAAATTTCAGAAAGAGAATTTATTGAAAGACATAAAAAATGGATTAAGAAAAAACTTGCTTTTATTGAAGATATTAAAAAAGAATTTAAAAAAGCCTCTTTAATAAAAAGAAAAGAAGAGGAATTTTATGAATTGGTTTATAATTTTTTAAATGAGATAAAGAAAAAGATGAATGTAAATGTCAGAAATGTAAGATTCAGATATATGAAAACAAAATGGGGTAGTTTTAGTAAAAGAGGAAATGTAACTGTAAATATTCTTGCAAAGTATTTACCTGAGAATCTTATAAAATATATCATTTTTCATGAAACAGTCCACTCAATTATACCTGATCACAGTAAAAAATTTTGGTTTATTGTGGAAAAGGAATTTCCAAATTATGAAGAATTAGAAAAAGCATTGCTCGGATATTGGTTTTTACTGAGTGAGAGGTTAACGGATTTGAGAAAGAAATAACGGGGTTGTTAAGCTTTAACTCACACCAACTTCCTTAAAAGTGAGGGCATTACCTTTTTTAAGTTTAAATGTTTGTTTAAATAAAAAATATGGGGCAGGAATTTGAGAAGGATTTTTGTTTTTATGAAAAAGTTCGGGGCTGTTAGAAACTCCATTAAGTTTCCCATTAAATAAAGCAATTTTTCTTTATAAGGATAATACCAGATTTCGGGTTTGTTATTAAAATCAAAATCAATATACTGAATCTGAACAAGTTCAAGTAATCCGTATTTTCCGTGTGTCCTTCCGAGCCCGGATTCCTTAAAACCTCCCCATGCACTTTCAGGCTCTGCAAAGGGATAAACATGACTGTTTGTTGTTATTACTCCTGCCTCTATTTCTTCAGCGATTCTCTTTGCCCTATCTTTATCTCTTGTCCATATTGAAGCGGTTAATCCATAGTTTGAATAATTTGCCTTTCTGATTACCTCTTCATCCTTTTCAAAATAATCAACACATACAACAGGTCCGAAGGTTTCTTCCTTTATTATCTTCATTTTCTCATTTACATCTATTATCAGTGTGGGTGAATAATAAAGTTCTCCGATTTCAGTAAGTTTTTTTCCTCCTGTTATAATTTTTGCTCCTTTTTCTAAAGCATCTTCCACATGACTTATTACTTTTTCAAGTTGAAATTTTGCTGTCATAGGTCCCATATCAGTGTCAAAATTAAAAGGGTTTCCGACCCTTATCTTTTCTATTTCTTCTTTTAATCCATCAATAAATTCCTTATATACAGTTTTTTCCACATAGACCCTTTCTATAGAAGCACAGGTCTGACCTGCATTCATCATTGCTCCCCAGGTAATTCCCTTTATTGTATTTTCAAGATTTGCACCCTTTAAGACAATTGCAGGGTCATTTCCTCCGAGTTCAAAAATCACCTTTTTAAGAGTATGAGAGGATATTTCCATTACCCTTTTACCCGTATCTGCACTTCCTGTGAATAAAACTCCTCTTATTCTTTTATCCGATAAAAGAATCTCTCCCTCTTTTGCAGCACCCTGAATTATCTCAATTGTTCCATCAGGAAATTCGGCTTTTTTAATAATTTCAAAAATTTTCTGACCTGTAAAAGGTGTCACAGGACTCGGTTTAAAGACACATGTATTTCCTGCAAATAAAAGGGAAATTATCTGAATAAAGGGAATTGCAAAGGGATAGTTCCAGGGTGATATGACTGCAAAAACACCATAGGGTTTAAATTTATAATATGCTTTTTTTCCTGATAAAAGTGCCTGAAAATGTTTTACCTTTTCTTCCCTTAAAATTTTTTCTCCTTTTTCAATCAGATAATTTATTGAATCAAGAGAAGGTAAAACCTCGGCAATAAAGGCTTCTATTACAGGTTTTCCCTGCTCTTTTGTTATGAGTTCTGCTATTTCGTTTCTCTCATTGAATAAAATTTTTTTTAGATTTTTAAGATATTCCCTTCTTTTTTCAAAGGATGTTTTCTTCCATTCCTTAAATGCCTTTTCTACTTTTTCAATTTTTTCTGCTATTTCCTTCTCATCATTGAATTTTATTTCACCTATTAAACTTCCATCAACAGGGCTTTTTATTTTTAATATTTTATTTTTCATTTTTTATTATGTCGCATAAATGCGATCGCTACAATTTTATTTGAGGAGCTTTCCATGGTCCGACTTTTATTTCTTTTCTTTTTTCAAGGAAGAATCTAACAATATTGGGTGCATACTCTTTTATATCAGGAACATTCCATCCGATATCTTCAATTGCATTTTTGCATATATAAATTGCATTGCATTCAAAATAGGGTAATGCTTCAACAGGAACACTTCCTTTTAAAGGAGGAAATTTTAACATGAATTTAAAAACAGAGGTGCTTATTTTTCCAACAGGATTGGTTCTTCCGAGCAATTTGTTAAATAAATAATAAAGTTCTTTTGCTGTTTTCGGATTCGGGTCAGTCAGATGATAGGTTTTTCCGATTGATTTATCTGTTAATGATATTTTGAAAATTCCATCAATTATATAATCCACAGGAACAAGATTGACCTTTGCCTTTCCCTCTCCTATATAGGGAAGAGGAAACCATTTCGGAAATCTTGAAAGTGCTTCCATGACAAAATAGGGTCCATCAAATTTTGCTGTTTCTCCTGTTTTTGAATCACCAACGACAATTCCAGGTCTTATAACAGTCGGTTTTAAATCATTATATTTTTCCCTAACGAGTTTCTCTGCAAGGAATTTTGTTTCCTCATAAAAGTTTTTAAATTTCTGACCCATATCAAGTTCTTCCTCATAAATTTCACCTTCCCTTGTTCCTGATACATAGGCTGTTGAAACATGAATAATTCTTTCTATTTTATTTTTCATTGCAAATTCCATTACATTTTCGGTTCCTTTAACATTTATTTCATAGGCAGGTTCCCTTGAAACTGCTAAATCATAAATAGCAGCAAGATGGAAAAGATGGGTTACATTTTTAAAATCACCCTTTATACCAAAATTCTCTTTTCTTATATCACCGAAATATATTTCAAGATTTTTGCTTTCTTCAAGGGTTTTGACATAATCCTTTAATTTTTCCTCAACAAGAACAATTATTTTATCAAACTTTTTTGATTCAAGTAATTTTAAAACAAGCCTTCTTCCCAGAAAACCCGGATAACCTGTTATAAAAGCAATCATGTTTTAAACAAAAGTTTAAATTTTGATTATTAAATAATTCAAATTTTTGTTTTATTTTTTCTAATCCCCTTACCTCCTTCTAAAGAAAAGGGAATTATGAAGATAAAAGATAAAAGATAAAAGATAAAAGAGATTATTATGTCATATAAATGCGAGCGCTACAAAAATTATAAACGTGGTAAACACAAACCATAGCACTACAGTTTATTACACAACTTTTTTCTTGGTTAGGGAGAAATTTTATACACCTTTTCTACTTTTTCTGCTATTTTCATCCAGTCAAAATTTTTTGAAAATTCAAGTCCTTTATTCTCTAATTTTTCTCTAAGATTTCTATCATTTATTAAAATTTCAATTTTTTCTGCAAGGTCATTTTCATTTTTATTTCTAAATAAAAACCCGTTTACCCCATGCTTTACAACTTCATTATATCCCTCAATATCAGAACATATAACAGAGGTTCCTGATGCCATTGCTTCGATTAAAACAATTCCAAAGGTTTCACCACCTATTGCAGGTGATACGTATATATCAGCACTTCTGAAAATTACAGGTAATTCTTCAGCAGATACAAATCCGAAAAACCTTACATTCAGGTCGTTCTCCTCAGAGAATTTTTTTGCATTCTCAAGCAAAGGTCCTTTTCCCACCATCCAGAAATCAATGTTTCTGTATTCCTTTTCCCTTAATATCTTCACTGCCTTTAAAAAAACAAAAGGTCCTTTCCTGGGCTCAAATCTTCCGACAAATAAAACCGCTAAATTATTTTTTTTAATTCTTTTTCCTTCAGGATTAAATCTTTTTGTGTCAACTCCGTTCGGAATAATGACATAATTCCCAAAAGGAAAATATTTTTTAATTTCCCTGTGTGCTTTTTTTGAGACACATATCACCCTATATAGTTTTTTGAAACTTTCTTTATAAAAGATTCTTGCGAGTTTGTAAAAATTGAAACCAACAAAGGCAGTGTGAAAGGTTGCAATATTTTTTGAATCTGAAAACATAAGGGCATGGTAAGGCAGGTTATGTCCCAAAGGTCCATGTGTATGAACAATATCATAATTTCTTTGGAATACTTCTCTTAATTTTTTCCTGTAACCCTTTTCCCATGTAAAGGTAATCTGTGTGAAATTTAAGGGCAGAATATTTATTTTTCCAACCCTTATAACATCCTTTTCTGATTCTTCTCCATCATAACGGGCTGTTAAAATTTTAACATCATGCCCTCTTTCCCTTAATGCTTTTGACAAATGATGCATGTGTTCTGATACTCCTCCTGGAAAGGGATAATATGCATCAGAGACCATTAAAATTTTCATTTAATTCTTTCCAGAACCCTTGACTCAATTTCTAAAAGAATTTCAGGGATTTTTGCTCCTTTTATCAATGATGAAAAACCGAGTGTTTCAAGAAGATGAACTATTGCCAGGACAAAAAGTATTGAGAGTAAGAATAAAAATAATGAACCGAATAATTTATCCCAGAAGGAAAGTCCTAAATTTTTTATTGCCTTTTTCCCTGCCTTTAAAAGTAAGGCAAAAATTATTATTGATATCAGAAATATAAAAAAGAATGTTAAAAGATGAGGAAAAGGAATGAATTTCGGAAGATAAATTTTTATTTTAGGTGAGAGATTATAAGCAAGTAATATTGAAAAGGCAATTGAAAACCATCCTGTTAAAAGACGCCATAGACCCTGAAATATACCGATGGCAATTGATATACCGAACAGGACTAAAATAAATATGTCAAAAGGATGCATTCTAATTAATTATAGCATTAAAATTATATATATGTCTTTTTCTTTCATTTTGCGAGAAACATATAAAGGTATAAAAAATAATATCAGAATGGCTGTTACAAGTGTTTTTATTATGTCCTTTTCCTTTTTCTTTTTTATGTTTTTTATCATTTTAACGATAAATTCCTTTAATGTTATTTATAAAAGGTCAGAGAGTATAATGTTTGAGGTTTATCCTGATGAGAATCTTGATAAAAAGGCATTGAATTTTCTTTCAGATATACTATCATCACTCAGAGGGGTTAAAAAGGCAGAGTTTATTGATTCAAAAAAAGCAAGAGAGGTTTTTTTAAATGATTATCCTGAATATAAAGAACTGCTTGATATTTTTAATGAAGAAATTTTCCCACCAAAATTCACACTTCATTTAAAACCCTATCTTCTTTTAAGGGGTGAGATACCGGAACTTAAATCCTTTATACTTAGGCTTCCTTTTATTAAAGAGGTGTATTTTGGTGAAGAGTATCTTTTAAAGGTTTTCAAAGTTCTTTTATTTTTAATTTTTATTGACATTTTTTTCTTTTTCTTTCTTCTGTTTTTGCTTTCACTTACAATACTTCAGACATTGAGATTAACAATAAGGTCAAGGCTTCCTTTACTTGAAGTTCTTTATCTTATAGGTGCTGATGAGGAATATATACGTTCTCCCTTTGCACTTGAAGGTTCCATTTACGGACTTTCAGGTTCTCTTATTGCTTCTCTCCTTTTTATATTTTTTATATTTATTTTAAAAAAGTTCTTCGGTATTTCTTTTCAATATATAACCCCTGTAATTGCAGGGATGATAACCTTCGGGATTTTTCTGGGATTTCTTTCCTCTCAGATAGCCCTTTCTGACCTTGAAAAAATATGATTTTTTTGATTTTTTTGATTAATGCGGGTTTGAAGTCAAAGATTGATTCTCTGAATCTTGAGCTGAAAAGAATCAGACAGGAGAGAAAGATACTGGAAAGGGAAGAAGTTAAAATTCTTTCGTCTCTTGAATCTTTGAGAAGAGAACTTGAGGTTTTGGGTGAAATGGAAAAATCACTTTTAAAGGAAAGAATTTCCCTTGAAAAGGAAATTATGAATCTTGAAAATCTTATATTTGAAAATGAGAAAGAACTTGAAAAATCCAAGGGAGTTATAAGGAAGTTTCTTGTTTCCCTTTATAAATATGGTAAAATCAGCCCTTTTAATATAATAAGGGGACAGGGTTCTTTTCTTAATTTTTATACAGGTCTTCTTGCAATTAAGAAAGGGATAGAATTCAAAAAAAATATTCTTGAAAAGGGAGTTCTTCTTGTTAAAAGTTTAAGGGATAAGAAGGAAATCTATGAGCAGAAGGTAAAGAATTTAAAAGAAATACAGGAGATAACAGCTGAGAAAAAGATTGAGCTTTTAAGTGCAAAGAAAAAAAGGGAGAAGATTCTTTCCGGTTTAAGAAAAAAGAAAAAAGAGAGAAAAAAACTTGAAAAGGAACTTGCTCTTCAGGTTAAGAAATTTGAGAAACTTCTTGAAAAACTTGAAAAGGAAAGAATAGCAAGGCTTAGAAAGAAACCACCAAAAAATGTGCCGAAAAAAATATTTTCATGGCCTATTAAAGGTGAAATCGTTTCCTATTTCGGCAATTTATGGCATCCTGAATATAAGACAAAAATTAAGAATAATGGAATAGATATTAAAGGGAAACCAGGAGATAAGGTTTTAGCTGCAGAAGCCGGTATTGTTGTTTATGCAAATTTATTTATGGGATATGGGCTCACGGTTATAATAGACCATGGAGACGGATTTTATACAGTATATGCAGGGCTTGGAAAGATTTATGTATTTCCAGGTAAGGCAGTTTCAAGGGGCGAGACAATAGGAGAAGTAGGTATGTCAATGTTCGGTTCAGGGTATACCCTTCATTTTGAAATAAGATACGGAGGAAAAGCTCTTGACCCAATTCTGTTTTTACCCTTTGAAAGTTGAGATTGAGTTTTTTTTAATTTTAAAATTTTAAAAAAATGTGACGTATTTTATAGAAAGTTTTTATTTTTTTCTATATAATATAAATTATGATGGAGGAGCTTAAAAATTATTATGAAATTCTCGGTTTAAAATTCGGAGCGTCACAGGTTGAAATAGAAAAGGCATTCAAAAGAATGGTAAGGGAATTCCATCCTGATAGATACAAAAAGGATGGGGATGAGGCTTACAGAAAGGCTGTGGAAAGATTCACCCTGATAAATGAAGCCTACAATGTTCTTTCTGACCCTGAGAAAAGGAAAAAGTATGATGAGATGCTGAAGTCAGGGACTTTTATTCCTCCTCAGCTTAAAGCGAAAAAAATTCAGGCAAGAAATGCTTTTAAAATGGGAATGGAAGTTTTCCAGAAAGGAGAGTATTCAAAAGCTTCAATGTATTTCAAATCTGCACTCGCTCTTGATCCTTCTTTCAATCAGGCAAGGGCATATCTTGCAATAAGTTATGTAAGGTCTGGAAGAAAAAAGGAGGAGGTTTTACAGATTTTAAAGAGATTTGATTTGGTTATTGATAAAATTAATGACCCTGAAATGTTTTATCTAATTGCAAGAGCCTATCTTGCTGCCGGTGAAAAAAATAAAGCAAAATCTGTAATTGAGACAGGACTTAAACTCTTTAAAAATCACGAAAAATTAAAAAAACTTTATAAAGAAATCGGTGGTTCTATTTTTAAAATTTTTCCTTTTAAATAACATAATAAATTTCCCCTATCCTTTAAAATCAAGGGAATATCAGTTTATCCCTGATTTTAAGGCAAAAAAAATTTTTTATCTTAAAAAGGCAAATGGTTTTATAGATGAGCCTGATAGTGTCTATGAATACCTTAAAAAATTTCTTGAGATTTCGGATTTTGAGGATTCAATAAAAGTGTTGCCCCTTTATCTTCTTGCAGGGATTGAATTGAAAAGAGAGAAACTTTCTGACTATGAAAGGTATTTTAAATATTTTAAACCTGAGTTAAAAAATCTGCTTTTAATATTTGAGAATATAGACAAAAAATATTTTGAAAATATAAGTTTTAAGGATACTTTTCTTTATTACGCATATATTCTTAATGCAATAAATTTTAAAAAAAACATTGATCTGCCCTATGTAAAGGAAGAACCCTATTTTCTTTATTCCTATTCTTATATGAAGTTCAATTCAGGAAAAATAAAGGATGCAGAAAAGTTTTTGAAAAAGTTTATTTCAAACAGAAAAAATTATTTCAATGAACTTTATGATGATGCCCTTTATATTTTGAGTCTTATAGAGAGATTCAGGGGGAATGAAAATAGAGAAATGAGATATCTCCTGAAGTTAAAAAATGAATTTCCTGGAACCGACTATAAATATGAGGTTTATTTGAGATTATTAACTATTTACTTTGATAAAGGAGAATATTCAAAAATTCTTGAGATAAAAAAAGAGATTCACCCTTTTCTCAAAAGACTTGTGTCTTATTTTTATGCTGCCTATGTTTTTGAAGGGAAAATAGATTCTGCTGAAAAAATTATTAAGTATGTTGAAAATGAAGAGAGAAGAGATTCAATAAGATACTTTACATCAGATAAACTTTTAAAGAGAAAAAGATACAAGGAAGCAGAGGTTTTACTGGATTTTTTTGAGGATAAAGAAAAGGAAAAGTATTTTAAACTTACCCTTAATATTCTTTTTCTGAATGAAAGGGAGGATAAGCTCATAGGAATTTTTGAAAAAGAGGAACGTAAAGAAAGAAAAGCATTGATTGCAAAATATATTGCTGACCTTTATATGAAAAAGGAAAATTATGCTGAAAGTGAAAAATATTACAGAATTTCATATGAACTTAAAAGAGATGATAGTGTTTTATATTCTCTTCTATTTGCAGAGCTGAAATCAGGGAAAATCAGGGAAGAAGAGCTTTTTGAGAAATTCATATCCAGTGCCCAGGATACTTTCTGGATAAAAAAGATAAGAACTGATTACCATTTTTATTTAAAAGAACATGATAAATTCAGAGAATGTGAAAAAAATCTTCTTGAAGTTTTGAATATTCTTAAGGATGAGGATGAAATGAAATTTTATCTCAAAGAATTTTATGAGATTGAAAGATTTGTTAAAAATGATTCTATTTTTCTTAATATTCTTCTTGAAAAGGGTAAAAATAATCTTTCCTCATTTGCTGCATTTCTTGCACTCAAATATATGATTGAAAGGGGATTTCCTGAGGAGGAGATTTTTTCCTTTATTTCAAATTTCAAAATAAATGAGGATGAATTTGGAAGAAAGATTTTCTTTAATCTTTCAAAACTTTATTTAAACGAGAACAAGGTTAAGGAGGCAAAGGTTCTTTTAAAGGATCTGTTAAGTGAAAGAGATTCGGTCTCAGACAAAGCAATTCTTTTACTCGGTGATATTGCAATAAGTGAGGGAAATATTTCACTTCTTGATACTGTTATTGATTATCTCTCTCCTTCAATAAGTGAGAATAATCCCTATCTTTTTTATTTCCTTGCAGAAAGAGAAAAACTAAAGGGAAATGTGGAAAAAGCTGTTGATTTATTTGAAAAAGCTGCTGAAAGTTTTAAGGAGGATAGGGATAGTGCTGCAAGAATGCTTTTGAAGGCAGCTTTAATCTCTCCGCAAGAAAAAAAGGATTATTTCTTTAAAAGAGCAATGGTACTTGCAGAGGATGAAAATTTAAAAAGGGAAATAGAGGAGATATGGAAAAAGGAGATGTTTTAAATTTAAAATAAAAAATGTTAAAAAGGATTTTCCCGATATTTCTTGTTCTTGCTGGATGTGATTTCAATAAGGAGAAAATTGACCCCTCTTCCATAAGGGTTGAAGTTCTTAATGCCACAGGTGAAATGCATCTTGCAAGGATTGTTTCAATGGAATTAAGAAGAAGAGGATTTGATGTTATAAGATTTGATAATGCGGATGATACCCTTAAAAATACTGTTATCTTTGATAGAAAGAGTCCTGACAAAAAATATGCGAAAGTTCTGGCAAAAAGTATAGGCTGCAAAAGAATTGAATTTGAACCTGACCCTCAAGGGATATGTGAAGTCACAATAGTTATAGGAAAGGATTATAAAAAAATTTTCAAGGATAATCTTCTGCTTTGGAAATAGTAAAATTTATTTCAAAAATAATTTATGATAAAAAGGGTGAAGATATTGTTATAATCGATGTTAGTGATGTTCTTAAAGGGATATGTGATTACTTTATAATAGCGACCTCACTTTCAGATGAGCATGCAAGAGCTCTTGCGGATGAAATTGAATTAAAACTTAAAAAAGAGAAAGGAATTTTAATAGACCATATTGAAGGTTATGAAAAGGGAAAGTGGGTTCTTGTTGATACAGGAGATGTGGTTGTTCATATCTTTGATAAAGAAACGCGAGCGTTCTATGACATTGAATCCCTTTATGAAGATGATAAAAAAATCAAATATGAAGGGGAATAGTGTGATGGGGATTCGGGGTGGGGGGTTAGGGAAAATTGTAGAAGCGGTTTCTAAACTGCAAGGAAAAACCGCAGAATCGCTATCCGCTCTCCGCTCTCCGCTGTCTGATTTTTATTTTTCGGCGAGCGAGGAGCGAAAAGCAGAGAGCGAATACGTAGCGGTGCGATTTATCGCACAAAAGGAGAATTGAATGAAATGAAATTATCAGAAATTAAAAAGATTATCAAGAAAATAATAAAGGAAAAGGGAGAAGAGGATTTTAAAATAGAAATTGATGAACCGAGGATAAAAAATATTAATGCTGACCTTTCCTTTCCTGCTTTTGAGATTCTGAAGAAAGATAAGAATAAACTCGGAGTTATTATTGATGAATTGAAAAGCACAGGATTTTTTGAAAAGATTGAAAATGTTTCAGGATTTGTGAATTTAAAAGTAAGAGACGAAGTTCTTGTGAATTCTCTTGAATTAATTTATAAAGATGTTTCAGAGTATTTCAGGGAAGAAAAAAAGAATAAAAAAGTTCTCATTGAGTACATTTCAGCAAATCCAACAGGTCCTTTGAATGTGGCAAATGCAAGAGCAGCATGCATAGGTGATTTACTTGTTCAGGCACTCAATATAAGCGGTTTTGAAGCCCATTCAGAATATTATTACAATGACTCAGGAAAACAGGTTGAACTTCTTGGCATATCCTTAAGGGAAAGGGTTAAAGAATTAAAAGGAGAGAACTTTGAGATTCCTGAAGATGGTTATCATGGAGAGTATTTAAAGGATATCGCTGAGGATTATATAAAGGAAAAAAGCAATGAGGATTATGTAAAATATGCGCTTAAAAAGATAATAGAGAAACAGAAGAAAAGTTTAGAAAGATTTGGCACAGAGTTTGATAACTTTGTATATGAAAGTGATATAAGAAGGAGCGGTTTAATTGAGGAAACCTTAAAAAAACTTGAGAAATATATATATAAGGAAGAAGGAGCTTTATTTTTTAAAAGTACGGAATTCGGAGATGAAAAGGACAGAGTTCTGGTTAAATCAAACGGAGAATATACCTATTTTCTTGTTGATATTGCCTATCATCTTCATAAAATAAAAAGAGGATATGATTTTATTTTAAATCTATGGGGACCTGACCATCATGGTTATATTCCAAGAATGAAAGGGGCTTTAAAGGCACTTTACTTTGAAAAATTTGATGTTTTAATTGTTCAGCAGGTTAATTTAAAAAGGGGAAAAGAAAGGGTAAGGATGAGTAAAAGAAAGGGTGAAATCTATTCCCTTGATGACCTTATGGACGAAGTGGGAAAGGATGCTGCAAGATTTTTTCTATTACTGAGAACACCTTCTTCCCCTCTTGATTTTGATCTGGAACTTGCAAAAAAAATGAGTCAGGAGAATCCTTTGTATTATGTTCAGTATGCCCATGCAAGATGTAATCAGATTATGGAATTTGCAAAGAAAAAGGGTTTTTCTGAAATAAATGTACCTGAAAAAATTATTCTAGATGAAAGAGAAAGGGAGGTTGTGAAAAAAATGTTTTTAATTCAGGATATTTATGATAGAATAAGAAGAAATTATATGACCCATCTGTTACCAGCAAAATTAATGGAACTTGTCTCTGTTTTTCATTCCTTTTATCAGGCAGAAAGGGTTGTTGATGAGAATAATAAGGAAAATACGATAAAAAGGCTTTTTATTGTTAATACTTTAAAAAATCTATTAAAATTTACTCTGGATTCAATGAAAATAAACGCACCGGAGAAAATGTAAATGGAACCTGTAATTCAGTGTATAAAGGTAACAAAAATATATGAGGGAAGATTTAAAGCTCTTGATGATGTTAATCTTGAGATTAAAAAAGGTGATTTTGTTTTTATTGTAGGACCCACAGGAGCAGGGAAAACCACCCTTTTAAGACATATTTATATGGCTGAATTCCCTGATGATGGAGAGGTGAGGGTTCTTGATTATTCTTCAAGGCATATAAAGAGGGATGAGATTAAATTTTTAAGGAGAAAAATAGGAATAATTTTTCAGGATTTTAAATTGCTTCCTGATAGGGATGCCTTATCCAATGTTTCCCTTGCACTTGAGGCAATAGGCGAAAATCCCAGAAAGGCAAGAGAAAAAGCATTGAATATTCTTTATAATCTCGGAATGCTTTCAAAAGCAGAAAAGAGTATTTACGAGCTTTCAGGTGGAGAAAAGCAGAAGGTTGCAATAGCGAGGGCTCTTGTGAGGGAGCCTGTTGTCTTAATAGCGGATGAACCAACAGGAAATATTGACCCAAAAGCACAGGAAGAAATAATGGAGCTTTTGCAGGAGATTCATTCAAAGGGAACAACTGTTTTAATGGCCACACATAATTATTCTTTGATTGAAAAAGTTAAACTCAAAAGATTAATATATATGGAGTATGGGAGAATAAAAAGGGTTCAAAACCCGTAAAATAAGAGGAGTTTAAATATGAACCTTTTAACTCTGGTATTTTTTTTATATTTGAATGAGTTAGGTCAACCAGTAGATAAATGTTTGACTGGAAAGATTATTGAGGAATTTCAGAAAACAGGAAAAATTTCCGTATCTACTCCTGTTTTGAGTAAAAAAGCTGATTATTATACAACTCATTTTGTAATTCATTATGACCCTACACAGGTTCCGACCACCTATGTTGAATCAACCGCAAAATATTTTGAATACTCATGGGAGATTGAGGTGGATACTCTGGGATGGGATGCTCCTCCTATAGACCCGAGTGTGGGTTATTATGAAGTCACCCTGAGTGATTTAAGCGGTGGAGTTCTTGGCTATACGTATCCTTATGCTCCTGGTCCTGACCCGACTCAGGAAGATTATTATTCATATATTGTGGTTGACATAAATTTACCTTACAGTACCTTAAAAGCTACTGTTTCTCATGAATTTAACCATGCATGTCAGTTCAGTTATACTGCTTTTGATGCCACGTTCTTTTATGAGAATTGTGCTACATGGATTGAAGATTTGGTGTACGATAATATTAATGACTACATTGGTTATTTAAATGGTACAAGTCCGATTAAGAATCCCTGGCTTAACATAACAAGCACCCTTGACCTTTACGAATATGCAGGCTGTCTGTTCCCTATGTTTCTTTCCGAATGGTTGAATACCCCAAATGTGGTCCGTGATATATGGGCTTTAATGGGAGTTCATTCGGGTAACAATACTTTAAAAGATATAGATTCCATTTTAAAAACAGATTATGGAAAAACTCTTGAAGAGGCTTTTACAGAATATGCAGAATGGAGATTTTTTGTAGGTGTATTCAATGATGGATATCATTTTGAAGAAGCTGGTTCATGGCCCAATCCTTTTGTAGAAAATGTTACTTCATATCCTTTTAGTGGTGATAACAGTGCTCATCCTTTAAAAGAATTTGGAAGTGCATACTTTATAAGATTTTTAAATGTTAATAGTGAAAGACTTGTAATAAGTTTTCAGGGAGACTGGGTTTCTGGTAGACCTTGGAATGTAAGATTATTTGAAAGATCAACTCCTCCTTATCCTGAATGGGATATGCCTCTTACAGATGGTCAGGGAACAGATACCACAAATGGTGGAGTAAATCAAATTTATATGGTTGTTAGTGATGCAAAATGGAAAGCTCCTGTTTACTCAAATGTTTATTTCAATTACAGTGCTGATTTTTATACCTCTGTAGGAGAGAGAATAGTGTCCGATATAAGGGACATTAAAATAAAATTTTCCCCCAAAAATGGCAGAGTTTTGATCCAAAACAAAGGAGAACCTGTTGTTGTCACTCTTGTTAACTCTTCTGGAAGGAGTAGAAAGCTGGAGATTAAAAAAGGACTGAATACTCTATTCATCAGGAATAAAGGACCTTATTTCATGAAGTTAAAAGAAAATACATTAAAATTTATTGTTTTTTGAAAAAGGTGACCATATTTTCCTTAAAATAAAAAACTATGTTTGATTTAACACCCACGCAGGAATTTTTATATATTAAACTTTCAAGTTATATCCTGCTTCTTGCGGTTTTCCTTTTGTGGCTTTCCTTTCTTTTTGCGGGAATTATTGCCAGAAGATTTGAAAAAGTTCTTAGGTTAAAAACAGGCTGGCTCTTTATAATAATTGCACCAACAGGTCTTTTCCTTTATGGTGTGTTCTTTCTGTATTCCACCTTTCAGGGTAAAATAAAAATGAGTCCTGGAATGACATTAATTTCCTATTCTTTATTCTTTCTCGGTGGATTACTCACATTTATAAGTTTCAGAAGCTTTCTGAATGTGGTTAAAGGAGGTTTCAGGAAATGAAATTTGATATAAGAGCCGAAATACTCTTTTTTATAGGAACAATTCTTTTTATGATTTCTCTTTTTTATTTTTCAGGTGTTCTCTCCAGAATGCTAACACTCCTCAGAAAACCAAAGTTCTTGTCCTCCTTTCCTCTAATAGGAGCTTTCTTTCTCCTTTTTGCCTCTCTCATTCATTTTTACAAAATAATTTTTGTGTACCCACGACTCAAAGTTGCTGGTTTTGAGCTGTTTGATATTCTTATTAATTCATTTAAACTGACTTTTGTTGAGAATTTGCTTTTCCTTTTAAGCGCAATTTTTGCATTTTTTGCCACCTCAATTTACCTTTACTGGGTCTCAAAATGAAATATCTTTTTGGAAATAAGGAAAAGGTTTTGTTTATAATTTCTCTGGTTCAACCCCAGAAAAACTAAACTATAAAAGGATAAAATGCAGGGAATACTTTCCTTTTTGTTAATCAGTCAGGAAGGTGGAATCATTCAGGGAATGGTTGATTACTTCCACAAAGGTGGAGGTATGATGTGGCTTCTCTTAATCGTGGCTATTCTCTCTATAGTGGTAATGCTGGAACGTCTCTTTACACTTTTCAGACTCAGAAAGAACCCCAGAAAATTTGTCAATCAGTTGATAGAGATTATTGAAGGAGAGGGTGTTGAGGCAGCAAGAGATTTTTGTGCACGAGACGCTTCTGTAGTTGCTAAGATATGTGAGGCAGCTCTTGAGAAAGCAGGAGAGGCAAAAGAGATAATGGAGGAGAGTGTGGCAAGAAAGGCAACCTCAGAGCTTGCCTTTCTTGATAGAGGAATGCTCTGGCTTGCGTCTTTTGCTACAATTGCTCCGTTACTTGGATTCCTTGGAACAGTTACAGGAATGATCAGAGCATTCCAGGCAGTTGCAGCTGCTGGTGAGGTTGAACCTACACTTGTTGCTGCTGGTATTTCCGAGGCTTTGATTACAACAGCAACAGGTCTTTTAATTGCTGCTCCTGTTGCTCTTGCGCATACCTTTTTCTCTTCCAGAATAAATGCTTTTTCAAGGGAGATGGAGGAAGCAGCGAATACTTTAATTGAATATTTACTCCAGGCTAAGGTAAAATAAAATAATGCCTCTTATAAAAAAGAAAATTCACCACGAGGCAGAAATCCCGACTGCCTCAATGGCGGACATTGCTTTCCTCTTGATTATATTCTTTATGGTTACAACCATCTTCTCACGCGATAGAGGTCTGAAACTGATCCTTCCTGAGAAAACCGAGGAGAGTAAGGTAAAAATAAAGAAGGAAAATTTGCTTTCAATATTTATCAATCCTGAAGGCAAAATATTTTTAAAGGATGAATTAACAGAGACACCTTTTGAAAAATTAAGAGAAAGAGTAAGAGAAGAGATAATGAACAATCCTGAAAAACTTGTAATTTTTGTAAAGACTAATATAAATGCACCCTATAATAAAATGATTGATGTGTTTGATGAGGTTCTTCTTGCTTATGAGGAAGCAGATTCAATAATGTGGGAAAGAGGCCTTCTGGATAAAAATGGGAATGGAATTTTTGATAAAGATGAACATTTAAAGAAAAAAATATCCATTAAAGGTATAGGTGAAGGGTCATGAAAATTGAAAGAATTGCAAAGGCAAAGGCAGTTATTCCAACTGCCTCAATGGCGGATATTGCATTCCTTTTAATTATATTCTTTATGCTTACGACCGTTTTCAGAAAGGAAAAAGGTTTAAAAACAATTCAGTTTCCTCAGGCCGAACAAACCCAAAGGATTAAGAAGCATAAACATCTTGCTTATGTATGGATTTCAAATACAGGTGATATTTTTGTTCATGATTTACCCGTGGATACCACCTTTATAAAAAGAGAATTCCAGCAGAGGGTTTTTGAAGACCCACAGCTCTTAACCATGATTATGGCGGATAAAAGGGTTCAATATAAATATGTCCATATGGTTACTGAGGCTCTGAGAGCGGTAAAAGCCCTTAGAGTGAGCTTCAGAACCGACTTTGAAAATAAATGAATTTACTTGACAAACTTTTTAAAATTGCTTAAAATTTAACCATGTTTGATCCAAGAGAAAAATATGATATAATCTTTCAAATCTCTATGAGTATCACCCTGATTTTCTTTATCCTGCTTTTCCTGGGTCTGAGAGTTACTATAAATCCTTATGTTCCCAAAGGTGCAAGAGAAATAATAATGGAAAATATAGAAGAAAAACTTGAGGAACTTGAACTTCCAAAACCTCCTCCGAAACCTAAAATTGCTGTTGAAATAGAGGAAGCTGAAGCCGAGGAAGAGGATGTTCAGGAGACAATTGAAGAAACAGCAGGAGATGTGGAAGAAATTGATATACCTGTTCCTGAACCAGGACAGGTTTTCAATGAGTTTGAGGTAGAGGAAAAACCTGTGTTGATAAAGAAGGCAATGCCTGAATATCCTGATATTGCAAGACAACTTGGCTTGGAAGGAATTGCAAGGGTTGTGGTCATTGTAGGACCGGACGGAAAGGTCATTAAAGTTGAAAGAGTTATTGCTGATAATGATATTTTTAAAGAGCCTGCCATGAGGGCGGCTCTTAAGTGTTTGTTTAAACCTGCAAAACAGGCAGGTGTGCCTGTTTCAGTAAGGGTGATTATTCCCTTTATATTCAAATTAACAAAATAGAAAAGGGAGGTAAAACTATGAATTTAAAAATAAAAGGTCTGTTCCTGCTCGGAGGTATTTTGGTTTCTTTACTCTGGGCAGGGACAACAGGTAAAATTACCGGTCGTGTAACAGATGCCACGACCGGAGATGGGCTTCCCTTTGCTGTTGTGAAAATCAAGGGAACCCAGATGGGTGCTTTTACAGATGATCAGGGTTATTATGTTATCCTGAATGTGCCTCCTGGAGCTTATGATATTGAAGTGACCTATACAGGTTATCAGCCAGGAATTGTTCAGGGTGTTGTTGTGGAGGCTGATAGAACGGTAGAAATTAATATTGCATTAAAACCTACAACCGTTGAGGTTGAACCGATTGTTGTAGAGGCTAAGGAAAAATTGATTAAACCCGATGTTCCAGAAAGTAGACAGACTTTAAGGGCTGAAGAAGTCCAGACTATACCTGTTACAACCATTCAGCAGACAGTTACACTTTCAGCTGGTGTTGTGCAGAGAGGAGGACTTCATATAAGAGGTGGAAGACCAGATGAGGTAGTTTATGTGGTTAATGGGGTTGAAGTAAGGGACCCTTATACAAACTATACAACAGCAGGTGCTCCTCTTATTGCTTTAGAAGAAGCTTCAGTGTTAAGAGGTGGGTTTGATGTGGATCAGGGAATAACCGCTTCAGGTGCAATTCAGATTGTTACAAGAAGTGGTTCTGATAAGTACAGTGTTGAATACAGAGCTTCGACAAATAATATGAGATTTTTAAGTGAGCCTGTTTACAGGTTCTTTAATTCTGAGAAAGGAGATTATTATCAGGATGTTATACTTGGATTTAATCCTGATGTAAATTACATAGGTAAGAACAGATACAGTGATGATGAGATATTTCATGAATTTTCAATTTCTGGTCCGTTGATTCCAACAAAAAGAGACTGGGCTAATTTCTTTATTGGAGGAGAATATAGAACTGACAGAGGAGGAAGATTTCCTATCAGTATGGATAGAAAATATAGGAATTTGAATGAGGCAATTACATATAGAATAAACATTCCATTTACAAAATATTTCCTTTTCTTTATTTCTGGATTCTACAGAAATGAAAAATGGAGAAACTGGCATCCCAACTGGAGACTTGCCCTTGATAATTATTTCAGGTTTAAACAAAAACAATTTCAGATTTCAGGAGGCATAAACTGGCTTATAGCGAATAAATACATGAATGAGTTTAGATTTGGTTATTATGATAGAGAATGGAAACGTAACGCACCGGAGGACGTAGATTTTGATGGTGTAGATGATTTTGATGACAGGGATGCAGATGGTTTTGTTGAAATCGACCTCGATTATTTCAGAGTTGTTTATTATGATACCATCCAGCAGAAATGGATTGTGGATAATAACTTTACAGGTCTTGATAGTTTGAGCAAAAGATACGGAGTTGATAAAAAATATTTCAAAATTAATAAAGAAGAAGGATATGTAGAACTTCCCTTCTTCTGGTGGGAAGAGCCTGTTGCTAATATGTATCCTGCATCAAGTACAGGTCCTTACTGGTGGCCCAGTGACTCCACATATACAGCTCCGTATAATACCTTCGGATGGGGTGAAAGGACAAGACAGGATATAGAAGTGGTGGAAATAGTATGGTATGAAGAAGGATATCCTAATGTGGATACCCTTGTTAAGATAGGTGATACCTATTACGAATATCCTTATAGAGCTACGTTTGATTATCTTTTAAATGCCAAGGTTACTCCACCTGAGAATTTTCAGGTTACAAAAGTTTTAGCCTCGCTTGGTAATCAATATCTTCCCTATCCATGGGTCTACCCCAGAAGCCAGTGGGGAACCGGAAGAAGTAAACTTATGACCTTCAGCTGGAGACTTGTTTCTCAGCTTGTTAAAAAAACAAAAACAACTGCTGGTCATGAATTACTTGCAGGTATTGAATATAAGAGAATGGATATAATGAGATATACAGTTGACTTTGCAGGTGGATTGTCAAATGTATATTTTGATTTTGTGAATCCACCTTTTGAGAGAAGAGAATGGGATACTGTTTATTCTTTTGTTGACTGGATGAAAGACCATCCTGTGAAACCTTGGCAGTTTGCCTTCTACATAAGAGACAAGATTGAGATGGAAGGAATGGTGGCTAAGGTGGGAATAAGATTTGATTATTATGACCCTTCGGGATATTACTTTACAGATTCTACAAGTCCATTTGTTCAGGATACTCTTTTCCTTCAGAATGGAATTAAATACCTTAATCAAGCGAAGAAAGCTGAGCCCAAATGGTATTTCTCACCCAGAATAGGAATTTCACATCCGATTACAGAAAGAGATGTTTTGCATTTCACATATGGACACTTCTTCCAGATTCCGCCCTATTATCAGATGATTACATCCTATGCCTTTTCAGGTGCATTCCCGATTGTGGGTAATCCTACTCTTGATCCTGAGAGAACAATTGCTTATGAGCTTGGTATAAAGCATGGATTTACTGAGGATTTCATAATGGATATAACAGCTTTCTATAAGGATATATACTCCTGGGCAAGGTCAAAGATGTTTGTTGGAACAGGATACAGTTATACAACATTTGTGAATGAAGACTATGGATTTGCAAGAGGAGTAGAAATCAGCTTTATTAAAAGAACAGGTGGTGCATTTCTGCCTTATCTTGGAATAAATGCTAATTACACTTATCAAATAGCAAAGGGTTCATTTTCCTCGCCGTACAGCGGTTATTTATGGCAGTGGTCAAGATATCCTTCACCTCCAAGGGAATCTCCGCTTGACTGGGATATAAGGCATAATCTTAATCTGGTTATTTCATGGATTGTCCCTAAAGGTGATAAGAAATTTATAATAGATGACTGGGGATTGACAATCAATTACAGATACAGTTCAGGAAGTCCATGGACTCCAACCTTCAGGTCTCCAAGAGATGCTATGGAAAAGATAAATGCAGAAAGATTACCTCCTACAAAAACTGCAGACCTGAGATTGTATAAGAACATAACCCTTATGAAGAATGTGAGTTTACAGTTGTTTATGGATATCTATAATATCTTTAATGAAAGGAATCTTAATGATATAGCCAATGTTGAGTGGTATGAACAGTTTGGTAATCCTGAAGGAGAAGATGGAACACTCAGTGTCTGGGGACAGAGAAGAACAACAAGAATCGGATTCTTTTTGAAAGTTGCTGGATTTTAAAAAAGGAGGTATTAGAAGATGAAAAAAGTATATCTATTTTTACTCCCTGCACTACTTTTAGCTGCCAATAAGGTAGATATTGGCAGCAAGAAAAATGTAAATGTCCTTTCAGAGAAGAACAGTTTTATTCCTCTTAAGAAAGCAAGACCCGGTGACGCTGTAGTACTTATCACGGTACCTGAAGTATGGAACTGGATAAGTAATGATGGAGCAATGGGTGGTGAATTTTCAGGTTATATGGGGGCAGATTATGGGTATACCTGGCCTGGTGGTGCTACTGTTAATAACTACTACCTATGGGGTTCTTATTTTGTTATAGGAGCAAAAGTAGGGGGTGTCCCTTATGTGACCTATACAGAGTTTCCTCCATATAATGGTGAGTGGGCACCCTCTGTTGAGCCTCAATTCAAAATTGGACCAGGAAAATCCGTCTATGATGTTGTAGTTGGATGGGATGATTTTAAAACAAATCCCAGGAACTCTTCAGGTAGACATCTTGGAGTAAAAGTGATCTGGAGAACTCTTTCCTGGCCACATGAGCCCTATAATGACTTTATTGCACATGAACTTTATATAACATTTATAAAAGATTCTTCCGATATTCCAGGAGTGGGTAATCAGCTTGATTCAGTGTATATTGGAATGTGGTATGATTGTGATGTTTCCGGTGCTGATGTCACCAATCCTCATATAGATGACCTTGTGGGATTTAATGGATGGACAAGTGGAGAATGGAATAATCCTGATTTCAAGAATCTGTATGATGGAATGGATGTAGTTACTCATCTTTCTAATGACACCTTCCTTTCTGAACCTGATGGTATCCCTGATTTTTATTTTATCTGGGGTGATGAGGAGGAGGAACATCTTACGAATCCTAATGATGCAATAGAGATTACCCAGATGGGTAATACTTATACAGGTTATTTAATTCCTTATGGTATGAGTTATATATATGATGGTGATGACCCTGCAAATCCTGGTGATGATACAGGAGAGGGTGGTGCTTCAGCAGGGTTTATAGGAGGAACTTTTATTTATGCTCCTCCTTCCCCTTCTGATTCAATTGTTGTGAATGGTTCGGATACTTTCAGAATAATAAGACCTTGGTCTCATCAGTGGTGGAACTGGGAATCAGACCCTGGAATTGATAGAGATGTTTATGCATATCTTGCCGGAAGACATCCTGCAACAGCTCCCTACAGATATGCTCCACATCCGAAAGATTTTGGAGCAAAAGAATTCGATTACAGGTTCTTAAATACAGTGGGACCATATACCCTGAAAAATGGTGATACACTCAAATTTGTATGGGTTGTAGGAGTCGGACAGGGATTAGATGGTGGTTATGATTCTTACTGGGGTAGAGGATGGCAGAGAGGTTTAAGACATGTTATAGAATGGGCATTCAAAGCTTATTATTCAGGAGACCCTGGAGACCCTGCTCATCCAACACCTCCAAAATTTGATCCTAATAAAGATACTCACTGGAAGATAAAAGTTCCACCTCCAACGCCGCTTCTGTCATATACAGCTTCTCCTTATGGTGTGGAACTTGTATGGAATAATGTGGCTGAAAATTATATTGATCCGCTTAAAGGAGTTGCGGATTTTGCAGGATATAAAGTTTATAGAGCACTTTTTGAGCCAAGAAATTATGAGTTACTTGCTACCATAACAAAGGACCAGAGTGGTAATATCCAGAGAAGTTTTATTGATACTACAGCAAAAATAGGATATCCATATTATTATGTTGTTACTGCATTTGATGAGGATAGCCTTGAAAGCGCAAAGACAAATTATAAGAAATCTTCAGAAGGTATTCCTGAACCTGTTATAATCCCAGATACAGCTGAAACAGAACTTGATAGGGTTTTTGTAGTCCCTAATCCTTTTGTTGGATCTGCAAAATGGTCTGCAAGTGACCTTCAAAATAGAATAGAATTCAGGAATCTTCCTCCTTCCTGTGTAATATTTATATTTACATTCAGTGGGAAACTGGTTAAGAAAATTGTTCATAATTCAGGATATGGAAGTGAATACTGGGATTTACTGAATAAAGATGGAATCAAGGTTTCAAGTGGAGTCTATTACTACAAAGTTGTAACTCCTGACGGCAAATATAAGTTTGGTAAGTTTATGATTCTTGATTAAAAAGGAGGTTAAGATGATTAAAAAAATAACAGGTTTACTTTTAATTTCCGGGGCTATCCTCTTTGCCCAGGAAAAAGTAGGAAGAATAGGTGCTGATTTTCTTTCTGTTGAATTACCTCCTCAGGCTGCTGGAATGGGTGGAGCTTATGTGGCTGCTATAGAGGGTGTTGAAAGTATATTCTGGAATATAAGCGGGACAGCAAATGTTAAAACTCAGGGTTTATTTGCAGGATATATACCTTGGTTTGTTGAATCATATATTCCTTACTTTGGTTATGTAAGAAAGGTTGCACCCTATGGTAATATCGGTTTGTTTGTCTCTGGTGTAAGTTCACGAAATTTTCAGAAGGCGACCGAGGATGATGGGCTTATAGATGAGACTTTTAATTATACTGCAGTACAGATAGGAGTTTCCTATGCACGATATTTTACAGATAAATTTGCAGCTGGTATAGCATTAAAGTTCATAAATGAGGATTTTGGAGGAATAACAAATACAAGAGGTATTGCGATTGATGCAGGGACAATTTTCTGGACAGGATTTAAATCTTTAAGACTTGGAATGTCTTTTATGAATCTTGGTCCTGACCTTACACCTTCAGGTACATATTATCAATATCAGACAGATACTTATGAGAAATATTCTTCTTATCCTCTTCCAGTTATTTTCAGGATTGGTGGAGCAATGGAGATAATTGAGACACAGAATATGAAACTCACTGCTTCAGTTGAACTTGACCATCCCACAGATTATTATGAATCTCTTAGAGCAGGATTAAGACTTGTTTTTTCACCTTATATTTCTATTTATACAGGTTACAGATACTATATAGGAGAACTGGATGAATCTTTTGCTCCTGGAGGACTCGGTGCAGGAATATCCATTAAATATAACTACTTTGGACTTTCATATTCTTTCAGTGAGATGGGAAGTTTACCTGATGTTCATAGATTTTCAATCTTTTATGAATTATAAAAAGGAGGTTAAGATATGAGAAGACTTTTATTAACTTTAATACCCGCCTTAACCTTCGCTGTTCCAAGTGTTGGTGATGTCAAGGATTATAAAATTCTTGAGTTTGGACAAAATATTTCTGCACATAGTGTGAGTGTTGTATGTAGATATGTTGACACGTCTCGCCATTACGCTATTTGGACTCCTTATCAACAGTTAAATGTAGTTGCTTTCTTTAATGGGAAGACGAATATTACACGCAAAAAAACACTTGTATTTTCAAAACTTGGATATTTTCTCTATGACCCTGTTAATTTAACTTTTAACAGAAAGTTATCTTCTGAATGCTATTCAGCTGGATATATTCCTCTGGAAAATACTAATCCTTATTATGTAGTTCTTGATAAAAAAATATACTTAGTGAATAAGACATCTCTGGGTATTTCTGATAGTCTTGTAATCACTGATTTCGGAACTACTATACAGCCTTATTTTGTTGATAAAAAGAATACTTCTGATACTTTCTATGTAGCCACAGAATATGGAATTTACATAGGATTTGGTAATCCCAGAGTCTGGCAGAAGATTGGTAATCTTTCTGACCCTATAAAATCATTTGTTTTTGTAGGTGATTCAATTGTAGCAGGTGGTCCACTCGGATTTTATCTCTGGGATACACAAAATTTTGTAAAACTTAGTAGTAAGAATATTGAAAAATTGATAAAGGTTAATGATTCTACTGTTTATGTCCTTGCAGATGATGGGGTTTATTATTTCTATGTTCAGAATTTAACAAACTGGAATTCTGCAATTGGATTTTATGTTAGTGATATGAAAGTTTATACGGCAGATACACTTCTCTTTGCTGCTCCTGATTCAGGAGTTTATTTCTACAGTGTATCCCAGAATTCCATAGTTTATCACTTCCCCAACACAGGACTTCAAGAACTAAAATCTGTAGGTGCAATGAGCATTAATTCTGTGGATTTCAGTTTATTCGGGCCCGAAATATATGTAGGCACAGATCTTGGAGCATTTGTTTTTGAGAATGGGAAATGGAACCTTGTTGCTGGTTATACCACAAATCCGGGTTTTGTTGGTGTTGATGGTTTACCTGATAATTTACTTGGTTTTAATGTTGAGAGTGCTTTTGTGGATACAGTTGTCGCTGTTTTAAATACTATCTTTACAACGACAGATAATCCTTATGTAAATGTTAAGACTCATTTTAATGAATTGTTTGGCAGATATGGATATTCATATCCTGATAAGGATAATTTTGATGGACTGCATATTGTGCTTTTCCCTCTTTATGAAACATCTCCTGACTTCAATAGTGGATATTATCCTGATATAAAAACAGTTTTCGGCTATTTTTCTGAATCTTTTTATAAAACAGAGCCTTTAAAAGAAGCGGTAACATTTGACCCTTATGAATTTGTGGCTCTACCAGGGACCGAAAGAATGAGAGCCTACATTGATTATCTCCTCTGGAGAATTGGAATATTTGGTAATAAGGATTTTGAGGACCCATGGATCACAACAGGCTTTGCTCTTGCATTTGCAGGTAAATATGAAGGAGATACTATTCTTGAGGAAGGACTTATTCCTGATTCCCTTCATGCAAGTTATCTGTATTCATATGTTGAAGGATTCTATCAGAATCCAAATAGAGACCTTATGATTTTCTCACAGACTCATCCGTCAATTCCTGATCCTGTAGAACCCGATAAGGAAAAACTTTACAGCTTTTTCAATTATCTGGTTCAGAAATATGATACCGTCTGGGCACAGATACTTTATAGAAGAAGATATACAGGAATTGACCTTTTGAAATTGATTCTTTCCCTTAAAGGAGACACGCTTGAGAATGAAGTAACAAAATGGAGAAATTCAATGGTGGAAAGTAAGTATCTCCAGAGTAAAGATATAGATGATTTCTCTGATGGACAGCAAAGAGCACTTGATATATACGCAGGGATATATCTAAAAATAAATGAATATGATACCCTTGTGTTTGACGTTGAAAATGGAAATGATGTAAGAATTTATAAGATAACTACTGATACGCTATATAATGTGATAAGTTCCGAAAGAGTATTGCTTGACTCAACAACTTATAAAGCCTATGTTACAACGGATTCTGACTCATCTACCTATGAGATATTCGTGGTGACGAATGTTGAACCCTATCAGGTTTTTGTATCATACGGTTATATGAGAAAGTTACCACCCAATCTCAATGTTGTTTTACTCCAGAACCCAGGTATTGAGAACGAGATTGATATTTATGGATGGAACGATAGTGAAGCTGTATATGTTGACCCTAATAAAAATGGATTTATGTATAGAATGTATAAGATTGGAACAGATACAACAGTAAAAAAACCTGCTCTTATACCTGTGACAGACCAGTTGTCAGAGAATCTCTATATATACAAGACAAGTTTTACTCTTAATGACCAAGGTACATTTATATTTGATTATCTCTATCAGGATAAGTCAGGTAATATGAACATAGTTGCAAGGGATACAATTTCTGCTTTTGTTCTCACTGGAAGTTCTCAGACACTCAGCCTGTGGAATGGAGAGCTTGATATTTATATACCTGAAAATTCAGTCTATGGAAAAGTAATTATTCATAAGGAAAATGAAAATGAACTTGCAGAAATCGGAGTTGTACCCAAGGATTATCTGAATCAGGGAATTTCAAAGGTGTATGTTATAGGTAACGAAAATATTAATGTGAATAAAGAATTTTATATTACACTCAGAAATCCTGTTCTTATGAATGAAGATGTGAATCTCTATAAATTTGATAATGGTAACTGGATTCCTGTTTCCGCAAATATAGATAGAAAAGATGGTATACTTGTTGCAAAACTTTCAAAATTTGGAATGTATCAATTAAGAAAAGGTAAAGGACTGTTTGCAGGGGATAAAGTTCAATTTATTGTTCCTTCTCTTATGAATGCCAATTCCGGAATTCAACTCTTTGTACCTTACAGGGCTAATATTAAGATGGAGATTTACAGTGTAAATGGAAGAAAACTTACTTCTCTTGAAAGGAATTTCTCACCTGGTGTTTATATCCTTAATACCTCCACTCTCAAATCCGGTGTTTACTTCATTAAGGGATATGTGAATGGAAATGAGAAATTTAAGAAGAAATTTGTTTATTTTGTGAAATAAAGGAGGAAGAAAATGAAAAGAAACTTAATTTTAATAGCCTTTGTTCTTCTCGGATACGCATGTAAGAAAGAAAAAATCGATATTCCTTCTCCCCCTGATGTCCAGAGATTAATAAATGATGGATGGAAGGCTTATGACGAGCTGAATTTTTCTCTTGCTGAAGCAAGATTTGATTCTGCACTTCAGTATGAAGTTGAAAATGCTGAGGCTCTGCTTGGTAAAGGTTTTTCTCTTTTACAGCAAAATGATTATGCAGGTTCAAATGATTATTTTTCTCTTGCAATAACAAGGGAGAATGCTTTTCTTTATAATATTTACACCAAGGAACCTCATCCTGATGTTGAATGGAATTATACAGATAGCCTTCCCTTTATAGGCACATCTGGATACGAAATTATTGTAAATGCACCCGTATATATACTTTATGTTAATTCAGCTTATAGAAAAAATTCTGAAGGTATTCTGGATATTACCCCCTATTACTTTTATAAAAATCGAATTTATGTAGACAATGCAGACCTTGATGATCCTTCACTTGCGGATACATTATTTATCTTCTATGTGGGTTATGATACTACAAAGAATATAAATGTATCCAATCTTGCAGAATGGGCATATGCAGGAACAGGATTTTCCTCTCTTGCGGATGATAAATATTCTGATGCAATATCATATCTGGGAGCTCTTACATTTTATCTGGAAAAATCAGGTACCTCCTTTAGTTTTCCCCATTATCCTAACTTTACAGAGAACAATATAATGGCATCCCTTGCATATTCCTATTTTAAAGACGGGCTTTATGGTAATTCTTATGATGTGCTCAAAATTGCTGACCCTGCTTTTGACAGTTTGAACACTCTGAATCCTTTCAATGCAGATGGTATTAAAGCTTTATTGTTTGAAATTCAAAAATTGATGAAGTAAAATTTTAAATATATTAATAATGGGTTCAAATCCCAACAAATTTTTAAGGAGGAGCTATGTTTAAAAAAGTAATGCTCCTAGCCGGGGCGGTGGGAATTTTAATAGCCGCCCAGAGTACACCGGTTAAGGCTGTAAATAAGGATGCAGGTAAAGCTCTCAAATCTTCCACCTATTCACCAATTCACTTTACTGCTAAAAAACAGCCATCCTATGTAAGTACAGATTATCAAAAACCCTATGTTCCTGCTATAGGAAGGGATTATCAAGCAAATGGTCCTACACCTATCAGAATATGGGCACTTTCCGAGGGTGTTTATGCAAGTATGTTTATGTTTGGTCCATTAATGTGGCTGTGGTATGACTTTAATACAGGCACATGGACACCGAGTGGACCTCCTGATACATTTGCATATCCCCCTTCAGATACAGCTGGTTATGGTGGAATGTTTGTAAACCTCAGTCCTCTTGCAACCACAACATATAAATTTCCTTTCTTCTTTGGACATGACTACGAAAGAGGTAACTATGATGATGCAGACTGGTGGCCTGCTTCAACAAATACATACCCGGATTGGGCAAACTTTGATACCAGTTATGTTGAGGTTGTTGGAGAAGGAACAGGAGTATGGCCAAGATTCGGTATTACAGGAGATTCAATGCTTGGACATCAGATTTCAACAGATTACTTCAATACAGGTGGAATATTCTATAACAGATTAAGAAATATTGAAGGCACACCCACATGGGATGGAAAGCTTCTTATTGTTTCAGATGATGTTGGTCCTTGGTACAGTTTCTTTGCTGACCCCTATGGTAAAAAACTTGTTGTATGGTATATGGACCCTGCTGGAAAAGCTGTTCTCCTCGTGGATACAAGTCAGGGAGTTGATTTCTATGGTGGAACATTCCAGCTGATAAATCTTTCTGATACTCTTTTCAATCAGGGTGAGGCGACATATTATTACGATTACGTAAATGGAAGTGTTCCATTTATTGATAGAGACCACAAGATTCATTATCTCTTCTTCTCAAATGATGGAACAAATGTTTCGCCTGTAATTTTGAGACATTATTATGAAGGAAGAGGAATTGTTACAATTGATACAATTGGTGATGGAAATGTTTATTATAGTGTTCACATAAACACAACTCTTGCAGGAAGAGGTCAGATGGGTCAGAGATGGGACAATGGTGCACTCTATGCTGTTTATGAAGAATTTATTCAGGAACCAGGTAACTTTGTAACGGCTTCCACAGGTGATACGCTTGCACCTACAAGAATAGTTCTTATAAGGTCAGTTGATGTTGCCGGCGGATATACTACATGGGAAGTTGTTGATACACTTGTTCAGTCTGGTCTAAATGCTACATTCCCTGGAACAGAGAACCACTGGTTCAGATATCCTGTTATGTCACCATTTGTTGTGGCAAAAGCTGATACAGACCTTGTTATCTGGGGAGTTTATGAAGATTATGATCCTGGATTCCAGTGGCAGGGTGTTGGAGATTATTCCGAGGTTGATTTCATAGTAGGATTCACAAAGGTATATCCCACAGATGTTTCTGAGAGACCTGGAGTTAAAACAGAATACATGAATCTCACAGCATTTCTTAACTATCTCAAAAATGGTAATGTTGAGCTTGTTGTAAATCTCCCTGCAGAAGGACCTCTCAGTGTAAAAGTTTTTGATATTTCCGGTAAACTTGTCAATACTCTCAACTTCAATGGAAAAGCCGGAAGAAACGTTCTTCCTGTTTCAATGAAGAATCTTGCAAATGGTATCTACTTTGCAAATGTAAATTACAGAGGTCAGAACCTCATAAAGAAATTCGTCATCACAAAGTAAAAATAAATCGATGTTAAAATTTAAAAGGGGGGGTGCAATCCCCCCCTTTTTTTTAATTTTAGTCTCAGTTCTGTTCTTATCTTTTCAGAAACAAGAGGGTTCAATAGAAAATATAAATAAATTAATAAGGGAAAAAAGATATAAAAAAGCTGAGGAGATTATCAGGAAGGATAGAAGAGAGGGAAAAACAGATGAACTTAAGGATTATCTTTTTATTTATGTATTTTTTAAACAGGAAATTGCTGATTCTATAATATATTACTCTAATGAGTTTTTGAAAAAGTATCCTGAAAGTAAATATAAAGTGAATGTTCTTTATATGCTTGCTAAAGGGTATGAAAAGAAGAGGTTTTCTATAAGAGCATTTGAGACATATATTGAGATTTTAAACCTTGGAGAATCTGTCTATTACAAGGATGCCAGGAAAAAGGTTATAGAACTTGCTAAGAATGTTACTCTGAAGGATATATTAAGAAATCTATCAAAAGTTCAGAATTTGCCAGTTTATCCTGAAATTCTTTCTGTTGCATTTGATAAAGCAAGACAGGAAGGAGATGTTAAAGCCCAGGAAGAAATTTATACCATCCTCAGAGAATATTTCCCTGAATACGAAAAAACGAAAGAAGCAGAAAAAATTTTCAAAAGAAAGAAGAAATTTCTTCCCTTTTTCCGTGAAAGAAAAGGTAATATTTTTCTTTATTTACCGATTTCTGGTCCTGATAGTATTTATGGAAAGGATTTTTTAAGAGGATTTAAACTTGCATTCAAAGATGAAAACTCTCTGAGAATCTTTGATACAAGAGGGGAACCTGTTTATACTCACCGATTGCTTGAGGAACATTTTAATTACTTTTCCGAATTTTCTATATTTGTGGGTCCGCTTTTAAGGAAAAATGTTTATCTTGCACTTCCTTATTTCAGCAGAAAAAGAGACAGGGTCTTTATTGTTCCCTCCCTTTCCTATGTAAGAGCAGGTGAGTTTGGGAATAACATTATAAATCTTTCAAATTCTATTTATCAGGAAGTTAAAGCAATTGTTGAAAGGTTTATAACACCCAATAATTTTGACAGTATCTGTGTTCTTGTTCCTGAAACAGAAGAAGGTGAGAGTATTTATTCTTTGCTTTATGACCTTTTATCTCCAAAATACGGGTCAAATGTATTGTTTCTTACATTTTCTCCGGATACTCTTGATTTTCAGCCTAAAATTGATTCAATGATGAAGTTCTTTAATGATACACTTGGTCCTGACCTTATAATTTTTCCCACAGGAACAGATGAAGCACTCCTTTCTCTTGCCTCTCAGGTTGTTTTCAAAGGTTTAAAATCATTGATTATTACCACAGGAAAATTTACAAGTGAGGATTTTGCTCTGAAATCGAATAGATATATTGAGGAAAAGGTTATATTTGCTTCTGCCGGATTATGGGATAGAGCCATAGCAGAGAAGTTTTTGAATGAATTTAGGAATACTTATAATACATATCCAGGTGAAGCAGCCTATATAGGTTATGATATAGGAAGTCTTTTAAGCTTTGCTTATGAAAGAAATATGACAGGGGCTTTATCTTTTCTTAATTTTTTATATAATCTTTCTGTATATAAGGGGGCTTACAAGTTTTATCTTTTTGATAGGAATGGGTATATATTTGTAAAATTTTACAGAATAAAAGATAAAAGATTTTTTGAAATAGAATATTAAGGATTTGAATTTCAAACTATTCTCATATTAAAATTAAACATGAAAAATTCTTTACCTTATAAAAAAGAAAATTATATTTTAATATTTGCGGGTATAATATCTGCATTAATCGGTTTTGTATTCCTCTGGTTCGGAGATAAAACCTTCTCCGTTATTTTTATGGTTATAGGTTACCTTGTTTTGATCCCTCTTGGCCTTTTATTAAAGTTTAAATAGTTGTATTAAAAATTAATCAATCCAACAAACTCAATAAACACAATGAACGTGTAAACACATTAAAGTTTTTTATCTATTTCTTCCTGCAGTTTTTTAACGTGTTCTGCTGATTTTTTGAGTGCTTCAAGTTCATCAGGTTCAAGTTTCATTTCAACGACTTTTTCAGCTCCCTTTGCTCCGAGAATTACAGGGACTCCAACAAACACATCATTTATTCCGTATTCACCTTTGAGTAAGACAGATGCAGGAAGCACCCTCTTTTTATCTTTTATGATTGCCTCAACCATTATTGCACCGGAGACACCTGGTGCATAATAGGCACTTCCTGTTTTTAAAAGTGAAACAATTTCTCCACCTGCTTTCCTTGTTCTTTGAACTATTGCGTCAATTTTTTCCTGAGGTAAAAGATGTGTTACAGGAATTCCCCCAACGGTTGCATATTTGGGCAGTGGAACCATTAAATCACCGTGGGAGCCGAGAGTTATGGCAGAAACATCCTCGTATGCGACTCCGAGTTCCATTGCCAGAAATGCCCTGAATCTTGTGGAATCAAGAACTCCTGCCATTCCCATTACCCTTTCCCTTTCAAATCCTGATAATTTATAAGCTGTATAGGTCATTGCATCAAGGGGATTGGTAATTATTATTAATATTGCTTTATTGTTTCTCTTTGTAATCTCTCCTATGATGCTCTTCATAATATTGAAATTTGTTTCAAGTAATTCCTCTCTTGACATTCCTGGTTTCCTCGGAACTCCTGCTGTTATCACTATTACATTTGCCTCCTCAATTCCATCATAAGTGTTTTGGCCCCTTATATTGGGAGAGATATACCTTATTGGATTTGCATGTGTCATATCAAGAGATTTTCCCTGGGGCATTCCTTCAACTATGTCTATTAAAACGACATCACAGAAGTCCTTTTTTGCAAGTTCATTTGCGCATTCTGCACCCACATGACCTGCGCCGATAATGTAAACTTTTTCCTTCATTTTTCCCTCCTTAATAATTAAATTCAGGATTTGAACCCGAAAAAATATTATAAGATAAATCATCAGGATAAGTGAAAAATTTTTTATCTTTATTCCTGATAATTTTTTCAAAAATCTTTTTTCCGCACACTGTATTTTTATTGAAAAGGAAATGAAAGGAAAATTTTTTTATATGAAACCTCTTGTATAGAAATTCAAAAAGATTTAAAAGCGAGGTTATCTGTTTTTCTTTAATTTCTTCGATTTCAAAGTTCCCTATGAGAGAAATACCTATGGAGAAATTATATCTTTTTGTATGAGCTCCTTCTTCACCAATTTCCCTTCCTTCAAAAATTTTCCCATCAGGTGCTATGATGAAGTGATACCCTATTAATAAAAATCCTCTCTGTCTGTGGAATCTATCAAGATAGTTGATTTCTCCTTTATATTCTTCAGCAGGTGTTGCTGTGTGATGTATGACTGAAAAAGGATGATTTAAAACCTTATTTATTCTTCCCGTGATTCCTGACTTTAACCACTCCTCCCTTTTTATTATTTTAAAACCTGTAGACAAATCTTATTGTGGCTCTGTTTTGAATGGGATTGAATTCTCCTTTTAAATCCAGATTTTTTTGCTGAAGTTTAATGTGTATAAAGGTATATACTGCCGAGAATATATGATACGAGATTATGAAACCCTGGAATAATTTCATCCTTGATTCAATTTTCCTCTCTTTTTCCCTCATGTGAAGAAATTCATCCCAGGAAGTTGTATCTCTCCATGCCCATTTATAGGAAACAGAATTTTGGTTTACATATTGTTCCCATCTTGAAGGGTCACCTGGATATAAGGCTCTTGCCTCTCTTAAAAGATACTCATAATAAGCCGAATAATCATAATAGTTCTCAACAGCGTTCCAGTAATTTTCATCATCTGTTCCTGCAAATGCATCCGCCCTGTTGAAAGCAAAAATTTTATAGTTCTGTCTTATTTCCTTTTTTGTCCTGGAATCATAAAAATAGAAAGAAAGGAGGGAAATTTCACCTGTCAGCAGAACGAAAAATTCCTTATCATTACCTGCTACCTTTTCACCAAGTCCTGGAATTAAAAGTGAAAGGAATGCTCCTTTTACAGGATTTATTGAAAAAATAAAAAGAGCAAAAATGTTGTTCAGCATTTTCAGACCTCTCCTGCGGGAATTTTTGCACAACCTACAATTTTATCTCCTTCCTTTACTTTTATTAATTTTACTCCTCTTGTTGACCTTGACATAACAGGTATATTTCCTGCTTTCTGCCTCAATAGTTTTGAAGAACTTGTAAGTATAACAAGGTCATCATCTTTTGATAAAGGTTTTATCCATATTGCCTTTCCTGTTTTTTCATTTACCTTCTGAACAATCATTCCCTTTGTTCCTCTTCCTTTTGCTGAAATTTCTTTTGGTCTAAATCTCTTCCCATAACCTTTTTCTGTTACAATAATAAGAGGAGTGTCATCTTTTATTACAGTTCCTGAAACACATTCTGCATCTTTTGTTCTGACTCCTATTATTCCCTGTCCGGCTCTTCCCATGGGTCTTACGATTTTTGATTTTATTCTTGCAGCAAGTCCATTTGATTTAAGAAGTATAACATCATCTTTATCCGTAACGAGCAATCCATCAACAGTTTCGTCATCTTTTCTTAATTTCTGTGCAATGACTCCTCTTTTTCCTGCATTTTTGAAAAGCTCCATTGCTGTCTTTTTTATAATTCCTTTCCTTGTAATCAGGAACAAATAATGTTCTTTTTTAAAATCAGAAATCGGTATCATGTCCACAATTCTCTCATCTTCGGAGAGTTTGAGAATTGTACTTATCGGTCTCCCTTTGCCCCTGAGTCCGCTTTCAGGCAGTTCATAAGCTTTTAATGCATAGACCTTCCCACGATTTGAGACGAATATAACATAATCATGAGAGAAGGCATAAAAAACATCTTCAGGAAAATCATCTTCATCAAGAAGAAGACCTCTCTGTCCCTGAGTTCCTCTTGTCTGTGTTTTTAGATATGCTCCGGGGACTCTTTTTATATAACCATTTCTTGAAAGTAATATAAGTATTTTTTCCTTTTTAATCAGTTTTTCAAGGTCTATTTCCTCGGGTTCTTCATCGATTATCTCTGTTCTTCTTTCATCACCGTATTTTCCCTTTAATTCAATAAGTTCTTTTTTTATTTCCTCAAACAAAAGTTTTCTGTTTTCAAGAATAGCTTTTAATCTTGCTATCTCCTTTATAAGATTTTTATATTCCTCTTCAATTTTGGAAGCTTCAAGTCTTGTTAAAGCCTGAAGTTTCATATCAAGGATTGCCTGTGCCTGAATTTCTGTGAGTTTAAAGTTTTTAATAAGTTTTGCTTTTGCTTCCTTTGGGTCTTTTGATTTCTTTATTATTTCAATAACCTTATCTATATTCGCGAGAGCTATTTTAAGTCCCTCTAAAATATGTGCTCTGTGTTCTGCTTTTTTGAGCAGAAACTCTGTCTTTCTTCTTGTGACTTCTTCCCTGTGTTTGAGGTAAAGTTCAAGAGTTTCCCTTAAAGATAGAACTTTAGGCTCATTATCCACAAGTGCAAGCATTATTACTCCAAATCTATCCTGAAGCTGTGTATATTTGAAGAGTTGATTTAAAACAAATTTTTCAGAAACTCCTCTTTTAAGCTCTACCACAATTCTTAAACCCTCTCTATCCGATTCATCCCTTAAATCCTGAATTCCCTCAATTCTTTTTTCCTTTACAAGGGTTGCGATTCTTGTGAGTAGATTCGCTTTATTAACAAGATAGGGGATTTCTGTAAATATAATTTTCTTCCTTCCTTTTTCCTCTATGTAATATTTTGCTCTCACAGTTACGGAACCTCTTCCTGTCCTGAAATAGTCATATATTCCCTTTTTACCAAATATTATTCCGCCTGTTGGAAAATCAGGGCCCTGAATAATTTCAAAAATTTCCTCATCTTTGCATTCAGGGTTGTCTATGAGATATAAAAGGGCATCGATTATTTCATTTAAATTATGGGGAGGTATATTTGTTGACATCCCTACAGCGATACCTGTGGAGCCATTGACAAGTAAGTTGGGCAGAAGAGCAGGTAAAACTGTTGGTTCCTTTAATCTACCGTCAAAATTCGGAATAAAGTCAACAGTATCCTTATCAATATCCCTGAGCATTTCCATTGCAATTTTTGAAAGTCTTGCTTCTGTGTATCTGTAAGCAGCAGGTGGGTCGCCGTCAATCGAACCGAAATTACCTTGTCCATCAATTAAAGGATATCTTAAAGAAAAGTCCTGAGCCATTCGGACAAGTGCGTCATACACAGCCATGTCTCCGTGGGGATGATATTTACCCAGAACATCACCAATAACCGTTGCACTCTTTTTATATGGTCTGTTTGGATAAAGACCTGCCTCATACATTGCATAAAGAATTCTTCTGTGAACAGGTTTTAATCCGTCCCTTACGTCAGGAAGAGCTCTGCCCACAATTACACTCATTGCATAGTCAATATAACTGGTGGTCATTTCATCTTCTATTGGAGTGGGAATGAGTCTTTCAGACATTTTTTACCTCCTACCTTTTGTTAATTTTCCCCCTTGGAGAAGGGGGATAAAGGGGGATTGATAAAAATTCATAATGTTTCTTCTCCTCCTTTTAAAAGGATTTATAAAAAAATTAAAATAGAAGATAGAAAAAATCTCCAAAGGGTTTTTCATAGATAATTATAAACTAAATCCCCCTAAATTTTCAAAATCCCTTTATTTTCAAATAAAAACCGAGCCTTGCATTTCTTCTTTCTCCCCATACACTTATATCTTTTGATTCTCCTTAGTAAATAAATTTAATTTTTCCTCAAACAATAATTTTATTTTTACCTTTAATTATTTCTCCTAAAAGATAAAAACTTTCCTTTCTGTCAATCAAGAATTCCCTTATTTTATTAAAATTTTTAGAATCAATAACCGCTATCATCCCTATTCCCATGTTAAATACTTTAAGCATCTCATCCATAGGAACATTTCCCTCTTTCTGTATTATCTCAAAAATTAAAGGTTTTTTGATATCTCTTATATCTATCTCAAATCCCAGATTTTTCGGAACTATTCTCTTTAAATTTCCTTCAATTCCTCCTCCTGTTATATGGGCAAGTCCTTTTATGAGATTTTTCTCAATTAAGGGAAATATCGTATTAAAATAACTTCTGTGAGGTTTTAAGAGCATTGATTCAATTGTTTTTCCCTGAATTTTATCCTTTAATTTATACTTTTTTAGAAGAACCTTTCTTGCAAGTGAATATCCGTTTGTATGTAATCCTGTTGATGGGAAACCTATCAATATATCACCTTCTTTTATTTTTTTCGGTAAAAGATTTTTCTTTTTTATAACTCCAACACAGAATCCAACGATATCCCATTCTTCCTTATTATATATGTCAGGCATTTCTGCTGTTTCACCTCCCAGAAGCAGAACATCCCCGTTTTCCTTTAATGCTTTTTTAATTCCTTTTGCGATTTTTTTAATTGCTTTTATATCAAGATTTGAAGAAGCGAGGTAATCAAGAAAAAATAAAGGTTTTGCTCCCTGACATAAAAGGTCATTAACACAGTGGTTAACAATATCCTCACCGAGAATTTCAAATTTTCCTGCCATTCTTGCAACCTGTGTTTTTGTCCCGACTCCGTCACATGTAGCCGCAAGATAGAAATTTCCGAGTTTGTATATTCCTGAAAATCTTTCCTCTTGAGATGTTAATATTTTGAAAATCTTTGAAACAGAATCTGCCTTTTTTAAATCTACTCCTGCGTCTTTATATTTCATTTGTATCTATATTCAATTTCTTTGACTATTTTTTTAATACATCTTTCAATCAATTTAGCCACTTTTCTGTAGAACTGAATGTCATTTCCATAGGGGTCAGGTATTTCTCTGAGTTTTCTATCAGAACACAAAAGGCGTGTTTTTTCATAATATCCCATTTTCTGGATTTCTCTTAGATGGTTTCTCTCCATAACATATACAAAGTCAGCCCATTCCAGTTCTTCCCTTTTAAGGGATTTTGTTCTCATGTAATTAAGATTCACCCTGTATTCATTTTCGAGTATTCTGAGGGTATTTTCAGCGACAGGAAGTCCGTTATAGGCTCTTATTCCAGCTGATTTGATGTTTACATAGTCTTTTAATCTCTTTGGTAAGAGTGCATAAAAAATTCCCATTGCCATGGGTGACCTGCATGTATTTCCTGTGCAGACAAAGAGTATATTTGTTTTAATCTTTTTTGAAAGTTTGATTTTTCTTAAAAGAACATTCTCAATCTGTGCAATTCCAACCGGTCCTTTTCTTTCCATGAAAAAGGGATATCTTGAAACATCAAGAATTGTTGATGCAATTTTTCCATAGGAATCCTGCGGATAAACATAATCAACGTATCTTCCGAACCTTTCAAATACTTCTCTATATTTTGTAAATTCTCTCTGACCTGATATGTTAACCGAAGTCTGAACAAGTGGACCGACTTCTTTGCATAGTTTTAGAGGAACAGGATGAGAAGGGATTCTGAGAGAAATGGTTTTTCTTGTAGGGTGAATTAAATAGGAAGAAATTTTTTTCCTTGCCTGGAATAAAAGAGTTAATGAACCCGGCCATAAGCTGTATATTATTCTCTTTCTTGTTTCTGTTATATTTTTTGCAAATTTTTTGGCTTCCTTCTTCTCGCCTATAAAAAGACCCATTATTTTTCTTTTTTCCCTTCTCTTTATTCTGTAAATTCTTTCAATACCCTCCTTTGACCACCAGGGGGTAACAAAACCGAATACAGTATCAGTGGGAACAGCTATGACTCCACCTTTTTTTAGTATTTCAACTGCCTTCTGGAAACTTCTTGAAGATGCTCTGAGGTCCAAGATATTTTAAAATAGCCCGCGGCCGGACTCGAACCGGCGACCTCTTCCTTACCAAGGAAGTGCTCTACCGCCTGAGCTACGCGGGCAGGTCATAGATAATTATAAAAGAAAAACAATTATTTTTCAAAAGAAAATCTCAAGGGAAAATCCTGTAACAATTATATCAGTTTTATATTCTTTTTTTATGCCTGTTTTATACATTATTCCCCAGTTAATATCAAAATTTCTTAACCTTATTCCACTTCCTACGCTCATTAAAACTTCCGAAAACTCTTGAATAGTTTCGTCATTCGGATTTTGGCTTTTTACCATTCCTTCCTCATATCCTGAGCCTGCTCTTATATAAAATTTATCTCGAAATTTATATTCAAATCCTCCTTTGATGCTGAATGTATTTCTGAACTTAAAATCCGTAAAAAATAAAGTATCTTTTTTTGTAAATCTATCATAAATATGAAATCCCTTTACTTTTGACCAATTGGAAAATTTTAAATCAAATAGAAAAATTAAATTGTTTGATTTTTTAAAAAATAAACCCGAACGAATAACAAAGGGAAATTTAAGAATAGATTCTGTATAATTCACAGAATAGGAATCTATATCATATTGATATGTTTCGTCGGTTCCGTAAATTTTGAGGTCAAAATCTTTTTTAAAGGAGGCACCGAAGGATATACATTCCTTAAGTTTTGCAAATATTCCAAAGGTTATATTCCCTATACTTTTTTCTCCTTTCTTTATATTTCTAAAAAGGTTCGTTTCTTTGAATTCAATTAAGTATCTTCCTTTTAAAAAATCAAAAGAAACACCGGAACTTATTTTGTTATTAAGTTTAAGCCCAATTCCTATTGAGTAAGATTCAACAAGGATTTCGGAAGAAAAACTTATATTGTTGTTTGTGATATTATTTTCAAACCCGATAAAAGGGGTGAAATGACCGCCGAATATTGTGAATTTTTTAATTTTAATTAAGAAAGAATATACAAAAAGAGTTCTTTTGTTTTTTATATATTTTTTTCTTTGTTCTTTTAAAATAAAATTAATTCCTGCACATTTTTCATTTTCTTTAAAAGAGGGAAGAGCGGGATTAAAAAATAGAGAAAAGAGATTTAATGGAAAAGCTGTTTCGCAGTTTCCCATACCCATTGCTCTGACGTCTATTAATTCATTCTCCCATGTAGATGCTTTCAAAATCGGACATAAAATAAAAAGCAGAGTTAAGATTTTTATTTGAAATTTCTCTTTTGACATATTATAATTATAACGCAAAAAGGTTCAATCCCTTTTAAAAATAAAATTTTTGGGAAAATAAATGCCAACAATTAATCAGCTCGTAAGAAAGGGAAGAAAACCGAAAACAAGAAAATCAAAGAGTCCTGCACTTGAAAGATGCCCTCAGAAAAGAGGGGTCTGTATACGTGTTTATACAACAAACCCGAAAAAACCAAATTCTGCATTAAGAAAGGTTGCAAAAGTAAGATTATCAAATGGAAGAGAGGTTATTGCGTATATTCCCGGTGAAGGACATAATCTTCAGGAACACTCTGTTGTGCTTGTAAGAGGTGGAAGAGTTAAAGACCTTCCTGGTGTTAAATATCATATTGTAAGAGGTGTTTACGACTGTGCAGGTGTTGAAGGAAGGTCAAGTTCAAGAAGTTTATATGGAACAAAAAGAAAGAAAAAGGAGGGATAAAAAATGAGAAGAAGAAGAGCTCCTGAAAGAAAAGTTCCCCCTGATCCCATTTACAATTCACCTCTTGTTACAAAATTCATAAACAATTTAATGTGGGATGGTAAAAAAACAAAGGCAATGAAGATTTTTTATGGAGCAATGAAAAGAATTGAAGAGTTAACAGGTGAAGAAGGAATAAAGGTATTTGAAAAAGCAATAGAAAATGTTAAGCCCCAGCTTGAGGTAAGACCCAGAAGAGTTGGTGGAGCAACATATCAGGTTCCTGTGGAGGTGAGACCCAAGAGACAGCTTTCTCTTGCAATTAAATGGATAATAAAATCAGCAAGAGCAAGGAGTGAGAGAGGAATGGTGGAAAAATTAGCAAAGGAATTAATTGATGCATCGAAAGGTGAGGGTGGAGCAGTTAAAATCAGGGAGAATACCCACAAGATGGCAGAGGCAAACAGAGCCTTTGCTCATTTCAGGTGGTAATGAACTTTTTAGATTTTAGTAACGCGGAAGAGGATTCAGAGGAAAACTCTTTTAATTTAATTCCTTTATATTAATTTTATGGATTTAAGTAAAATCCGTAATATCGGTTTTGCCGCTCATATTGACGCAGGTAAAACAACCACAACCGAGCGTGTTCTTTTCTACACTCAGAGAATTCACAGAATGGGAGATGTGGATGAGGGAACAGCAACAATGGATTATATGATTCAGGAAAAGGAAAGGGGAATCACTATCACAGCGGCTGCGACCTTTTGTGAGTGGAAGGGATATATCATTCATATTGTTGATACACCCGGTCATGTGGATTTTACAGCAGAAGTTGAAAGGTCCCTGAGAATACTTGATGGGCTTGTAATAATCTTTTCTGCGGTTGAGGGAGTTGAGCCACAATCAGAGACCATCTGGAGACAGGCGGAAAAATTCAATGTTCCGAGAATTGCCTTTATCAACAAAATGGACAGACAGGGAGCAGACCATTTAAGGGTTTTAGAGCAGATAGAAAAAAAATTCAGAATAAAACCTCTTCTTCTTGAATGGCCGGTCGGAACAGAATCAGAATTTAAAGGTGTTTACCATTTTGTTGAATATAAAAAAATTTTATGGGATAAGGATGAGATGGGTGTGGAGTATTCTGTTTATGATATAGATGCTTTACCAGAGGAGTCCCAGAAATTTTATGAGGAAATGATAATAACCCTTTCAGAGATGGATGAATCAGTGGCAGATGAATTCTATGAAAAAGGGTATGTTAACCCTGAGAAGTTGAATGAATTAATAAGAAAAGGAACCCTTGAAAAGAAATTTTTACCCGTGTTCATAGGGAGTGCACTGAAAAACAAAGGAATTCAACCCCTGATGGATGGAATATGTTTCTATCTCCCATCTCCTCTTGACAGGGGAGAGATTAAGGGAAAGGATCCGATTACAGGGAATGAGATAATAAGGAAACCTGAACCCTCACAGCCCTTCAGTGGAGTTATATTTAAAATTCAGATTTTTGAGGATATGGGTAAGCTCTGTTATCTGAGAATATATTCAGGAACACTCAAACAGGGAATGAAAATCTATAATCCGAGAACAAAAGAAGTTATAAGGATTCAACGCCTTTACAGATTACATGCAAATAGAAGAAAGGCACTGAAAGAGGCATTGTGTGGTGAGATAGTGGGTATTGTAGGACCAAAGGAAGTCAGAACAGGTGATACTGTCTGTGAAATTGAAAATCCGATTATATTTGAAGAAATGCTTTTCCCAGAACCTGTTGTTTCTCAGGCAATTGAACCGATTACCGCTAAAGACCTTCCAAAGCTGGAACAGAGATTAAAATGGATGGTTGAAGAAGACCCTACTTTCAAGTTAAAGGTTGATGATGAGTCAGGTCAGATAATAATTTCAGGAATGGGTGAACTTCATCTTGATATAATTCTTGATAGGCTGAGAAGAGAGTATAAACTCAATTTCAGAGCATTAAAACCACAGGTTCATTACAGGGAAAGTGTTTTAAAGGAAGCAGAAGCCACCCTTGAGGTCAAAAAAGTTATAGGAGGAGAGGAACAGTATGGAAAGGTTCATATAATAGTTTCACCTTTTAAAGAAGCCATGAGAAATGATGTGGGCATAGAGGAGGGCTTAAATATATCTGATGAGATGAGAGAGGTTGCCATTTCCTCTTTAAATGAGGTTCTTGAGTTTGGACCACTTGCAGGTTATCCGCTTATAAATGTGAAAATTCACCTTAAAAAGATTTATAATATTGAAAAAACGAGTCCGATTGGCTTAAGATTAGCAATACAGGAGGCGGGAAAAGAGGCAATAAGGAAAGCAAATCCTGTAGTGCTTGAACCATACTCCTATATTGAAATAACAGTACCACAGGAATACATGGGTAATGTTATACAGGATCTAATGCAGAGGGAAGCAGATATAATTGAACAGGCAATAGATGAAGCTACAGGATGGATGAAGATAAAGGCAGAGATGCCACTTAAAAACACCTTCGGGTATGCCACGAGTTTGAGGTCTCATACAAAGGGAAGGGCAAGCCTGTGGATGAAGGTTTCGAAGTTTAAACCTTTAAAACTTGAAAAAAAGGAATTTATATATTAAAATTATATTTTAATAACCCCGTTTAAAAGGGGAGGGATAAATATACCCTTGGGTTCAAGTCCCTGACAAAAGAAAAAGAGTTTAAAATGAGTAAACCTAAGTTTGAAAGGAAAAAACCGCATGTGAATGTTGGAACCATCGGTCATATTGACCATGGTAAGACAACACTTACAGCTGCTATCACAAAGGTTCTTTCAAAGCACGGATTTGCAGAAGAAATGGATTATGACCAGGTTGCAAAAGCTGATGCTAAACTTTTCAGAAGGGATGAAACAAAAATTTTGACAGTTAACCTTGCACACGTTGAATATGAAACAGAAAAAAGACATTACGCTCATATTGACTGTCCCGGACACCATGATTACATTAAGAACATGATTACAGGTGCTGCACAGATGGATGGTTCAATCCTTGTTGTCTCTGCTGTTGACTCGGTGATGCCCCAGACAAGAGAGCATGTTCTCCTTGCAAGACAGGTTAATGTTCCATCTATTGTTGTATTTGTGAATAAAGTTGATGCAGTTGATGACCCTGAGATTGTTGAACTTGTTGAGGAGGAAGTGAGAGATCTTCTTAATAAATATGAATTCCCTGGAGATGAGGTTCCGGTTGTTAAAGGAAGTGCTTTGAATGCTTTAAAATGTGGATGCGGGCAGAGGGAATGCGAACATTGTGGAAAGATATGGGAGCTGCTTGATGCAATGGATAATTACATTCCTGAACCCAAGAGAGATATTGATAAACCATTCCTTATGGCAATAGAGGATGTATTCTCAATTACAGGAAGAGGAACAGTTGTTACAGGAAGGGTTGAGAGAGGAGTTTTAAAACCCGGTGAAGAGGTTGAAATAGTTGGATTCGGACCTACAAGAAAAACAGTTGCGACATCAATTGAGATGTTCAGAAAAATACTTGATGAGGCAAGAGCCGGAGATAATGTTGGAATTCTTTTAAGAGGAATTGGAAAGGATGAGGTAGAAAGAGGAATGGTTCTTGCAAAACCCGGTTCAATTACACCTCATACGAAATTCAGAGCACAGGTTTATGTTCTCACAAAAGAGGAAGGTGGAAGACATACACCTTTCTTTACAGGATACAAACCTCAGTTCTATTTCAGAACAACCGATGTTACAGGAACAATTAAGCTTCCTGAAGGAAGAGAAATGGTTATGCCCGGTGACCATGTAAATCTTGAAGTTGAGCTTATGTATCCTGTAGCTCTTGAAAAAGAATTGAGATTTGCTATCAGAGAAGGTGGAAGAACAGTTGGTGCTGGTGTTATTACTGATATAATAGAGTAAAGAAGGTAAATTATGCCCTTTACAGAGAAGATAAGAATTAAACTTAAAAGCTACGACCCCAGATTAATTGAAAAATCTGCTAAAAGAATTGCGCTTACAGCAAGAGGAACAGGTGCTGATGTGAGAGGTCCAATTCCCCTTCCCACAAAGAGGACTCTTATCAGTGTTATAAGGAGTCCTCATGTCCATAAAAGGTCAAGGGAACAGTTTTTCTATTCCATACATAAAAGGTTGATTGAAATTGTGAATCCGACTCAGGAAACAGTTGAAAAACTTTCAAAACTTGACCTTCCTGCAGGTGTTGAAGTAAAAATTGAAGTGAGTGTGGAGAAATGAAAGCGCTCCTTGCGAAGAAAATCGGTATGACTCAGATTCCCTATCAGGATGAAATGTGTGCCTGTACTCTTCTTCATGTGGAAAATGTTTATGTTCTTGGCTTGAGAACCCCTGAAAAGGATGGATATTCTGCGGTTCGCCTCTGTATGGGGAGGAAGAAGAAGACAAAAATCAAAAAACCTCTGCTTGGTGAATTTGTTAAAGTGTTTGGAGAAAGGGAAGAATATCCTGTAGAGATAATAAAAGAGGTAAGGGGTGAGTTTGACCCTGAAATTTTTAAACCGGGTGAGGAACTGAATCCTTCCATATTTGAAGTTGGTGAAAAGGTGGATGTTATAGGATACACAAAGGGAAGAGGTTTTGCGGGTGTGGTTAAAAGATGGAATTTTGGAGGAGGACCTTCCTCTCATGGTTCCATGACTCACAGAAGACCCGGTTCAATAGGGCAGACAACCGACCCTGGAAGAGTATGGAAGGGGAAAAAGATGGCAGGACATTATGGTAATGAAAGGGAGACCATACATAATCTGACCGTTGTTTATGTTGACCCTGAGAATAAAATAATAGGTGTAAAAGGTTCTGTACCCGGTCCAAGGGGAGGTGTTGTAATAATAAGAAGTCCGAAAAGAGTGAGGTTGAAGGCACAATGAAGGCTAAGATTTTTGATATTTCCGGAAAGGAAATCGGTGAAAAGGAATTGCCTGAAAATATTTTCGGACTGAAGCCAAATGTTCATCTGCTCTGGCTTGCTGTAAAGTATTATCTTTCAAGAAAAAGAAGAGGAACCGCTAAAGCGAAAACAAGGGCAGAGGTCAGAGGTGGTGGAAGAAAGCCATGGCCTCAGAAGCATACAGGCAGGGCAAGACATGGTTCAATAAGGTCACCTATATGGAGAAAGGGAGGAGTAACATTCGGACCAAGACCCAGAGACTTCTCAATAAGAATACCCTATAAGGCAAAATTAAAGGCACTTTTTATTGCATTAAGTGACAGAGCAAAAGAGGATAGAGTTAAAATAATAGAGGGAGTTGAAAATATTGAACCAAAAACAAAGGAAGGTAAAAAGGTTCTTGAGAATCTCGGGCTCTTCGGCAAAAAGGTTCTGATACTTCTCGGAGATGGTGAAAGGGATAAATTTTATGCTTTCAGAAATATCGAAAAAATTGATTATGCAAGAGCAATTGATGTAAATGCATATCAGGTTCTGAATTCTCATTATGTTCTATTTTCAAGTAAGGGATTTGATGAGTTTTTAAAAGTAAGGGGGAGGTTAAACGGTGAATAAAAGCCCATACGATATAATAATCGCTCCTGTCATTACTGAAAAAGCGGCATTTCTGAGAGAAAAATATAATCAGTATGTTTTCAGGGTTGCTAAGGATGCAAATAAAAAAGAAATAAAATGGGCGATTGAAAATCTTTATAAGGTAAAGGTTGAAAAGGTAAGGACTCTTAATGTTAAACCAAAACCAAGAAGACTCAGACACAGGTTATATGGAAGGACCTCATCCTGGAAAAAGGCTTATGTGAAGCTGAAGGCAGGTGAGAGTATCCCTCTTTATGAGGGTGTATAGGAGGTAAAAAATGGGAATTAAAAAATATAAACCGGTTACTCCTTCAAGAAGGTTCATGACAGGTTTCACCTTTGAGGAGATTACAAAGGCTGAACCTGAAAAGAGTTTGACCGAACCCCTGAAAAAGACAGGTGGAAGAAATAATTATGGAAGAATAACTGTAAGGTTCAGGGGAGGTGGACATAAAAGGTTATATCGTATTATTGATTTCAGAAGGGAAAAATTTGGAGTGCCTGCAAGGGTTTTGAGTATTGAATATGACCCGAACAGAACAGCAAGAATAGCTCTTGTTGTTTATAAAGATGGAGAAAAGAGATATATAATTGCACCTGATGGATTGAAAGTGGGTGATGAAATTGTTTCAGGACCCGGTTCCCCGTTAAAGGTTGGAAACGCATTACCCCTTGCTGAGATACCGGAAGGTATGGAAATTCATAACATTGAACTTGTTCCTGGAAAAGGTGGTCAGCTTGTGAGGGCTGCAGGGACAGCTGCTATTATTCTTGCAAAGGAAGGGAATTATGCCCATGTTCAGCTTCCTTCAGGAGAGGTGAGATTAATACATATAAAATGTCTTGCTACAATAGGAAGAGTTTCAAATATTGATAATGAAAATATAATAATTGGAAAAGCGGGAAGAACAAGATGGCTTGGAAGAAAACCCCATGTTAGAGGAACGGCAATGAATCCTGTAGATCATCCACATGGTGGAGGCGAGGGAAGAACAAAGGGTAAAATACCGAGAACTCCCTGGGGCAAAATTACAAAGGGTAAAAAGACAAGGAATCCAAGAAAACCCTCAAGTAAATTTATTATTAAAAGGAGAAAATAATTATGCCAAGATCAAGGAAAAAAGGTGTTTATGTTGACCCGAAACTTCTAAAAAAAGTGCTTAAGGCAAAACAGACAGGAGATAACACTCCCATAAAAACATATTCAAGAAGAAGCACAATTATACCTGAAATGGTTGGATTAACGATAGCTGTTCATAATGGTAAAAAATTTATTCCGGTTTATATTACAGAATTAATGGTTGGGCACAAACTCGGTGAGTTTTCTCCAACAAGAACATTTAGAGGACATAAAGGTCAAAAGGCAAAAGAGGGTAAAAAATAATGGAAGGAATTGCAAAAGCAAAATATTTGAGAACATCGGTTAAAAAGGCAAAAAGAGTGTGTGACCTTGTCAGAGGAAAAACAGCCAAAGAGGCTCTTGATATGTTATATTTCCTTCCGCAAAAACCTGCAAAACTTTTATACAAGGTTATACAATCTGCCTGTAATTCCTGGGCAGTGAAGAGTGGATTAAAATTTGAGGACATTGATTTTTCAAAATTGAGAATTAAAGTATGCAAAGTTGACAGAGGTCCTTACTGGAGAATTCCGAGACCAGGATTCAGGGGAGTTCCTGCAATAATTAAAAGACATACAGCTCATTTCACTGTAATAGTGGAGGAGGTGAAATAATGGGACAGAAAGTTCATCCCTATGGTTTCAGACTTGGTATTTATAAGGACTGGAAGGCACACTGGTTTGCTGACAGAAAGGGTGAATATGTTAAGTATCTTGAAGAAGATTTAAAAATCAGGGATTATCTCAGGGAAAGATATAAGGATGCCAGGGTTTCTGATATAATAATTGATAGAGCAGGTGAACAGATTACTGTTACAATTCATACTGCATCTCCTGGAATGGTTATAGGTCAGAAGGGAAAGGAAATTGAACTTGTCAAAAAAGAATTATCAAAACTTCTGAGGAATGAAAACATCACAATACATGTTCAGGAAATAAGGGTTCCTGAACTTGATGCCCAGCTGGTTGCAGATGGAATTGCAAGAAGGATAGAACAGCAGGTTTCCCACAGAAGGGCAATGAAAAGGGCTGTTTCTCAGGCAATGCGAATGGGAGCAAAGGGAATAAAGGTTCAGTGTAAAGGTCGTCTTGCAGGAGCTGAGATCGCGAGAAAAGAGGGATATATGCAGGGAAGAGTTCCACTTCAGACAATAAGGGCAGATATTGATTATGGATTTGCAACTGCTTTTACAAGATACGGAACAATAGGAGTTAAGGTATGGATTTATAAGGGTGATATCCTTGAAAGACCTGAAATTGAGGAGGTGTAAAAATGTTACAGCCTAAAAGAATGAAATTCAGAAAACAGCACAGGGGAAGGAGAAAAGGTAAAGCAATTGCGGGTTCATATCTTGCATTCGGAGAATACGGTTTAAAAGCCCTTGAGTCAGCATGGATAACAGCCAATCAGATTGAATCCGTGAGAATTACAATAGGAAGATACCTTAAAAAAGGTGGAAAGTTATGGATAAGAATTTTCCCTGATAAACCTGTTACAAAGAAGCCTGCTGAAACAAGAATGGGTAAGGGTAAGGGAAATGTTGACCATTATGTTGCGGTTGTTAAAAGAGGAAGAATTATGTTTGAACTTGCAGGAGTCTCAGAGGAAGATGCAAGGGAGGCATTCCGCCTTGCTGCACATAAACTTCCGATTAAAACAAGATTTGTAAGTTACAAGGAGGGAGGAGTATGAAGGCATCCGAATTAAGGGAACTTGATGAAGACGAACTTTTGAGAATTCTTAAGGAATTAAAAGAAAAATTATTTGAATTAAGAACAAAGAAAGTTCTTGGAAACATTGAAAATCCGATGGAAATAAGGAATGTGAGAAGAGATATAGCCAGAGTAAAGACAGTTTTAAGGGAGAAGTTTGGAAAGAATTATTGAGAATTATTTTGAGCAAAATTTGGGTCAGATCCGGATATAGGGAAAATGCAGTATAACATACAGGTCAATTGCTCCTACAGAAATGATTGAAAAATATATTTTATAAAACAAATAACGAGAATTTTTAATTACATTTGTAGGAGCAGCTTCCGAACCGTGCCCTTTCATTTTAAGAAGTCCCGAGGTATTTACATCTCGGGAGAGTGGTATCCTTACCGCGAGAATATAGTGGAGATACAGATATTTGATATTGTTGGGAGAAGGTTTTATGATATACCCCCTTTTTATGAGAGTTTTCTTTAGATAAAGGTTAAATTTTTTTAGCAGGGATTGACAGTGAATAGGGAAAGGTGTAAAATATTAAGGTATGTGTGGGTTAATTTTATTATTTATGTTTTCGTATCCTGATTCAGCGGTTGTGATAGATACTGTTAACGGGTATGTGGTGCTGGGGGGGTTTTGTGGTAATTATCCTATATTGAGGAGGGGAGATACGGTATATATTGCTTATTCTGGTGGGTATGGTAATTATATAGGGGAGGATGCTGCGCTTTTTATGAGGTATTCGGTGGATAATGGTTTGACGTGGTCTTCAAGGGTAAGGATAAGTCCATGGGATTCTCTTGGGGGTGATGAGGCTACGTTATTTTTTGATAGGCAGGGGAGGTTGCATTGTGTATGGAGGCAGGCGATTCCTGGTAGTTATTATCCTTGGTTTGTTGTGCATAGTGTATTTGATAATGGGGTGTGGAGTTTTCCTGAGACAATTAGTCCTTCTATGACGGCGGCGAGTGGTTATTCTTCGGTAGTTGTTGACAGTTCAGGTGTTATACATGTTGTTTATGATGATCAGGTTTCGTCGGGAAATTATGATATTTTTTATACGAGGTATGAGGGTGGTTCTTGGACTGTTCCACAGGATTTGAGTCAGGATCCTTATGATTCAGCGTTTCCTGCGTTAGCGATAGATAGTAGGCAGAGGTTGCATGTTGTGTGGAGGAGGAGGTCTGGTTATCCTTATCCTATTATTTATCGGAGATATGAAAACGGTGTATGGACTCCGCAAGAGATAATAAGTGATACTTTTTATGGAGGAAGGGCAGGAATAGCAATTGATTTTAATGATAGGGTTCATGTTGTTTTTGGGGGGTTATATGGGAAAATATATCATACAGTTTTGATAAAGGATAGATGGACGGTGCCGGAGTTAATATATCAGGATTCTGACTCTTTTTACATTCCTCTTACAGGGATTGGGGTTGATTCAAATAATATTCTTTATCTTGTTTGGACTCAGTGGGAGGAGACAGGAGGTTATAGTGATATATATTATATGACTTATGATGGTAATAGTTGGGTTGGTCCTTTGAATTTGACGAGGGATACTTTTTCATCTCTTTATCCTCATATACCGAGGTATATAAGTTCAAGGGGTGTTGATTTGGGTTGGACGAGTTTTGTGAGGACAGATTCTATGAGTGGATATTTTGAGATAGTTTACATGAGGTTGAGGTCAGGGGTGATAGGGGTGAGGGAGGGGGTAGGATTTGTTAAAAAGCACAATAAGTTTAGGAATATTTTTTATGAGGGGGTTAATTTAGGTGGGTGTTTTGAGGTTTTTGATATTTTGGGGAGGAGGGTTAGGAATGTGAGGAGTTTAAGGAGCGGGAAGTATTTTATAAGAGGTGATAGGGTAAAAAGAAGTTTTATTTTGATAAGGTAGAAAGGGAGGGTGTAAGCAGAGGTTTTTTCTTATAGAGGTATTTTCATTATTTTTTTATTTTTGGGGTCCTTGCAAATAAAAGGTTAGAATAGTGAAGTTGAAATGAAGGGGGTAAAAAATTTGCGGATTTAAGGATGTGGAAAATTTTAAAGGGTGGGGATTGGTATGAATTAATTGCTGCGCAGTTAGGTTTTAAAAGATATTTTGTGACATTTTTAGTTTTCCACATAATTTCCACATTGAAAGGGTGTTAAAAAAATTTACAGTTTAGGATTTTAAAATTTAAAATCTTGTTGTGTTTTAAGCAAATTATTATAATTCAAAAATGGTTAAAAAATAAGGATCAGATATAATTTTTGGGATTGAAACTTGAAATTTTGAAAAAAAAAAAAAGTAAAATATGGATATGGGAAATATAATTACTTTATTTTTGTGTTTAAATTTTGAGGTAAATTTGGGTTTTGTGCTTTCTTATTATTTTATACCGATAGGATATTATACTGAAACAGAGGAATTAAAAGTTGTTCCCAAGGGATTAAACTTTGCCTTTTCTTTCAGAGATGAAAACGTATTTGACACTTATGAATGAAATTATGAATGAAATTTTTATAATTTCGTTAATGAGTTTTGTATTTGTGTCCTTTCTTTTAGGGTTTCAAGTTCAGATGATAGAAAATAGAGGTATTTTTATAACATGGCAAAGCAAAGAACCTTTAAAAGAGGTTCAGATTTTATATTCACCTTCAGGAAAAAATTATTATAAAGTTGCAATTAAAAGGTATTCTTTTCCAAGGGAAAATATTAAAGATACATTTATATGGGTTTTTGAGCCTGTTGATTTTAAAATTCTCAATAAAATTAAAGAAAAGGCGAAAATAAAAATTATTTATGTTACGGGGGAAGGAGGAAGATTAAGTAAGGAGTTGTTCTTAAGGGGTTTAAATATTTCATCAAAGTTTTCAGGTGGGATTCGTGATATTGAGTATGAGGTGAAATCAGGGAGGTTTATCAATTTTTATTTACCCGATGAGGATCCGGGAGTCCAGTGGAGGACGTTTCATTATGATTTCGGGAGGAGTGGTTATTATCCTTATGTACTTACGCCTCCTTTTGAGAAAATTTGGGAGAGAAAGTCTTTATGGAATGAATATACGATGAATTCATTTTCAGCAGGGAACGGGTATATTTACATGAGTGATGGGGGGTATGAGTTGTGGTTTGTGGATGCGGAGGGGGGTGGTATAATGTATAAGAAGTATTTAACGAGTAATGTATGGGTCACGATGTTAAAGGATAGTTTATTATTTGTAGGGACTTCATTTGATTTAACATTCAGTAATCCTACTTTGTATTGCATAAATATAAGGACTTTGGATACATTATGGGCGAGATTTTTTTATACTGTTGAGTTTCCTTTTGTTTATGATGATAGTTTATTGGTGGTGGCGAATTTGCAGGGAGAAATAGCGGCATTCAGGATAAAGGATGGTTCAATTAAATGGAAAGTGCAGTATCCGGGGCATGGGGATATGGTTTCAATGGATGAAAAAGGAGATATTTACAGTATAGGAGATGATAAATCACCTCATGTTGTAATACTTGATAAGCAGACGGGTAATGAGAAGTGGAGATTTGAATATGATTATTACACAGGCTCAATAATTTATGTGGATTCATTGAATTTTTATTTCTGGATATGGGCATCTGGAGCGAGAGATACATTAATAGCATTTGAAAAGAAAATGAAAGAAATAATATGGAAAATCCCGGCACAAACTATAGGAGGTAATTTAATTTACGATAACAAAAATATCACATACCATGCCCTACCTTTATGTGCTTTCCCATGTAATGACACTTTAATTAAGATAAAGAAAACTAACAAAAGTGAAAAATGGAGAATAGTAGATGAGATATCTCATATAATTGGTCCAGGTTTTATCCTTTCAGGAAATTACATTTTATATCCTAATTTCAGAGCAATTGACTATTTTACAGGAAGGTTGATAGAAAGGATGTGGAATCAAGTTGGTCATTATGCATTTCCGATAGCCTATAAAGATAAAATATATTTTGCCTCAGGAAAAAATTTACTTGCCTATGAGGGAAGATTTAAAGGTAAAAAACCCATAAATTCGCCTTTAATTTTTCCTTTGGTTTCTTTTAATAAGATTTATTTGGATTTGAATTTAGGTGGAGAAAGGGGGATTTTAAAAGTTTATGACAGATTGGGGAGGTTAAAGGAAGTTCTTTTAGAGGGTATTTTACCTTCCTTTTACATTTGGGATATAGGAGATTTATCTTCGGGTATTTATTTTTTGATTTTAAAAACAGAGAAAAATATAATAAAAAAGAAGGTGATTATTTTAAAGGGAGGTTAGGTTATGGGAAGGTATAATTTATATCTTCTCATGATAATGGCTCTTATTAAAGGGCTGGGGGCTGAAAATACGATTATCAGGGCGAGAAAAACGGGTATAGAAAAAGAGAATATTAAAAGATCTGTTTCTAAGCCTGTTGAATTGGTGGAAAAAAGGACATGGAATTCAAAAACCTTTTTAAATCCTGATGGTTCATATACCGCGATTATTTATCCTGTTTCGATTCATTATTATGAAAATGGGGAATGGAAGGAGATACCGGGTATTTTATCAAATAATAAAGATTATGGTTTCAGTGTTATACAAAATATTGATTCTCTGGGATTCTACAAGTCATTTTGTATTTTGAGATATAAGCAAGACACTTATACTTTTTATAGTCCCATCAGTTTTGACTACATTGGGACAAATGAAAACTTTGATGAATCTTACACTCAGGAAACATTTAGGACCCTTTTTGATTATGACGTTTCTGCTATACCGAGTAATGCTATAGTTCAAGAGCTTTATTTAATATTAAGGTTTTCTTCTAATGCTCATGGAAATATAGATTTTACCGTTGAAGTTAGTTCTCGGAAAAAAAAGATTGAAAGTTATACTACATGGCCTGATACATTATGGTTGGATATTGACAATGGTAAATTTTATGGAAGTAAGTATATTGAGATGGATTCCTTAAGTGCAGGATTTACGAAAAAACAAATAACTTTGAATTCTGATGCTGTTCAGGACTTTCAAAATAGGCTTCCGTTTGGTTTATTTAAAGTGGGATTAAAATCACAGAGTGAAGGAACCGATGGTGCTTGAGCTGAACTTGATGGCGGTTTGTGTTATTTAAAAGTAAAATATATTCTCAATGTTCAGACTGACATTTCGCTTTACTGGCCCAATACACAGAGCCTGATTCTCGGAACAGGTTCTCAATATGCCATAAAATGGACTGCATTGGATCCAGATTATGTAGAAAGGGTCATAGATTCGTTATCTACAAATGGAGGAATTAGTTTCATTATAAAAACTGGCGCAAAAAACAATGATTCACTTAAAAATCCTTGGCAATCTTTTCATTACTGGCGTGTTTCTTCAGATATTGTTTTGCAGGAATGGGGGAGTTTGGATAATTGTAAGATAAAGATAGTTGCGATAGGGACAAGTAATGCATATGATGTGTCCGATAATCCTTTTAAAATAGTTAATTTCCCTTGGTATTATTCAGGGACAAGTGATTCAAGGTGGGAAGAGATACATGGTGGAACAGCAAATGATATACTCGTTCATCCGGAGGACAATGGTGTTATTCTTTTAGCAGGAGGTGGAATATCAAGGTCAGAAGATTTCGGAAATTCTTGGACATTTCTTGAAGAAACATCAGGGGCGACTTTTGAATGTATAGAATATGCACCATCAAGTCCTGATATTATATATGCGGGAGTGGGATTCACACTTGAGTCAGATAAAAGAGGGGTATGGAAATCAACAGATGGAGGAAGGACATTTTTCAGAACTTCTGGTTCTTCTCAGATGGATATCCATTATGTGAAGTCTATTTCAATACATCCTACAAATCCGAATATTGTTTATGTTGCAGGGTATAAAGAGGAAGTTGTGGGAGAGGAAATAGTGTATATAGGCAGAGTTTACAAAACAACCGATGGAGGAAATACATGGGTATTAAAGACAAGCGGGCTTCCTTATTACGGGTATTTTCGTTCAATTGCAGTTTCACCTTCAAATCCGAATGTGATATATCTTGGGATGGGATACGGTGGACTGGGTGCTTTTAAAAATACGGGTATATGGAAAAGTACAAATGGAGGGAACTCCTGGGTTCAGGTATCCAACGGGTTGGTTGATGATAGTATGAGTATTTATGCAGATATATTCGGTATAGCAATTGACCCCTCGAATTCAGATGAGGTTTATGCTTCTGTTTCTTTTGATGGTTGGGGAGACCCTGAGCCCAAAGTCTGGGGTATATATAAGACAACCAATGGCGGAAACAGTTGGTTTCCAGTAAATCAAGGAGTGGATTCAAGTACTTATGCACTTGACATTGACATTTTTATGAATGGTGAGATTATACTTTCCGGAAGTAATGGAGACCCACGATTACCCAACGGACAGACAATAAATACGATGTGGATGAGTTTAAATAAAGGTAAGACATGGATAAGAACATCTGAAGATTTGGGAAGGGGTGATGTAAGAGATGTTGAAATGGATTTAAAAGTGGAGTTTCCAGAACCTTATCGGAGAATATTATATATGATAAAGAAAGCGGATCCTTTGGATGAGGGTCCTCCAATACCCACTGATAAAGTCCTTAGATATAATCCTTTTGATGTTCCTCCTTCTCAGGGTCCTTCGCTTCAGATTACCAATTTTACATCCAGTTCAATTACAGTATCCTGGACGCCCATAGATAATGTTGCGGGTTATAAGCTTGCTTACAAAGAGGAGCCAAATGGTTCTTGGCAGACCATAAATGTTTATAACAGGACTTCTTATACTTTAACAAACCTTACAGGTGAGGCTTATTCAGTAAAAGTGAAGGGGTATAATTTTGAAGGAGACGGACCGTTTTCAAATACGGTGTTTAAGGTTATAAAACTAAACCCGCCCTCTGATCTTCATGCGACGGTTAATTCTGATTATACAGTTACTTTGAGTTGGAGTGACAATTCGTGGTTTAATGATGGTTATGAGGTTTGGCGTGAGAGTGAGGTTGAGGGTAAGAGATTGGTAGCGAGTATAGGGGATGTTACTTCTTATACTGATAATACGGCGAAGTTTGGGCATGAGTACAGGTATTTTGTTTATGCTGTGAAGGGGGGTATAAGGTCAGTGGGTGATTCTTTTGAGGTATTGACGAGGCCTAATACTATTGTTTATAAAGATGATGCTACATTTTCGTTTTATTCAAGGGGGGTTGATGTTGGGAAGAAGATTTATGCTCTTTATGGTGATTATCCGGATGGGTATACTTATGATAAAGTGAATATTTATCTTTGTGAGGGTATTGATATAAGTAGTTTAAGTTTTGGAGGGTTAGTGGATGCTCCGCCTCCTACGGGTACAGAGGTTTATTATTCACTTGCTCAGGATACATCTGGAGGGGTACTTATTGCTGTTCAGAGGGTAATTCCCCATTATCCTGAGTTCAGGTTGAGGTATAGAAAAGAGGGGCAGGTTTTGGGTTATTCGGAGTATGTTTCATTTTCGGGTTCTGTTTATCCTTTATTCAGTGAATATTTATCCGGGGATGATACGTTGAATTTTATTGTTGCGGGTATTTTATCTAATTTATCCGATTTATCCATTTATAAAGTTTCTGTTTTTCAGGAGGGTATGAATGTAAATCAGTTGTCTTATTCTGATGTTGTTCCCGGGGGTGTGGGTTATTATGTATTGAGGTTAGCGAGTGATGGGTTTTATGTACCTATTTTATTGAGTTATGAGGAGTTTGGTGAGGGGGTGATTTATTACGGTTATTTAAAGTTAAACAGGATTTATTTTGAGAATACTTTTTTTTCCGGTTTTGAGGTATTAGAGAGGTTTAATTCTTCTACCGGGGTAATACCTTGTGATATAGATTATGAGGCGGGTAAGGTTTTCATTGTTTACGTAAAGAAAGATACTGTGAAATTGATTAAGATGGATGGAGTGAATGCTCAGCCCAGGGTTATATATAAAAAGTTATTTGATCATACTCCTCAGAGTGTTAGGATAAGGGTTGAGGGTAATACGGGTGTTTTGATGGTGGATGATTATTATATGAGGTTTCATGCTATGACAGAGGATTATTTTAGTGAGTTTGTGAAGTTTCCGCATCTTTTTTCTTTCAAGTATTCTGATATGGATATAAGGAAGGAGGTTGAGGGTAATGTAGTGAGCACTTATTTATACTCTTTATGGACAACAAGGGTGAATAATGAGGAAAGGGTTGTGGTATGGAGAAAGAGGGTATTGATGGAGACTGTTGGAGGAGAGGTAGTAGAAGAAATTGCGTATGGAATAGATGAGCCGCCTCCCAACAATGCGAACAGGATTTTAGAGGATAATTCGGGTAATATACATTTTGTGTATTCAAAGAATGATTCTGTTTATGATTATGTTTTGAATAGTTCTGAAAGGTATTTTATAGGAAGAGGTAAGAATCCTGCTCTTTCTGTTGATGATTCAAACAATTTATATTGTGTTTTTGCGTACAATGATACGACGGGTTTAGAGGAGTTGAGGTTTTCAAGATTTACAGGGGATGGGTGGACGGAGTATATTCCTCTTTGGACGAGTACAGGGACTTATTATTGGGGTATAGGGGCTCCTTCTTTTGATATTTACGGGGATAAAGGTTATGTTGCATGGGAAGGGATGTGGGGACCTACTTATCATGGGCCTCCCGGGTATTTGCCCACAGATATTAAGTTGTGGTCAGGAAAGATACTTATGCTGCTTAAGTTCAATTTAGATACTCCTGATTCAACTGATTTATTTTTTACTTATTTTATAAGCAGTATAGGGAAGTTACCTCCGCCTCAGGATACTTTTCCTGTTCCTGTGCCTAAGTTTTATGATACACTTATTTCGAAACTCATATCCCCTTCAATTGTTCTTGACAATCAGGGTAAAATCCATCTTATATGGGATGGTGTGAATGATTCTTTGAGATATTATTATCTTTCTCCTGATACGAATGCGAATTTGATTACAAGGGGAAAAGAGACAGGTTATTCTGTTTTTGAACCTTATATAACAAAAACGAATTCTCAGGTTTCCTTTGTATTCAGGAAAGATGACTCGTTAAATACAAGTATAAATTTCGGATATACCTTTGAAGGATTAAGTATTCTTTCAGAGTTCTTTCCGATTTATTCAGGAGACATTTTAACGGGATTTGATCCATTTATTGAGAGGAATTATATTACTTTTGTAAAAAGGGGAGGGGATGTTTCAGAGCTTATTTATAAGGAGATAAATTCTACTGATGAAAACATTCTTTTCACTGATTATGATATAAGGAGTCCTCAGGTTTTTTATAAGAACAGGGTTCTTCATTTTGTTTTTTATGCGGGTGATGGAGAGAGTTATTCAATTTATTATACAAAGGTTTCTTTTGAGAAGGACTTACCTGTTATTTCTTTGAATTTTGGGAATGAGATTCAGAGTCCTGGTACATTATACAGGGAAGGGAATATTTCTTATGGTTCTGAGTATTATAAAAATGTTGATTACGGAGATTCTTTGGTTTATGAGATTCCCTTTAATCCCAATAGTTTGTATAAAATAAAGTTTGAAGGGTATTCGGATGAGGATTTGAAGGAAAAGATATATATTAATGGTATTCCTCTTGGAAACTGGCATATTGAGGAAAATGAGTATTCTTATTTTGAGAAGATGATACCGAATTCAGCGGTTTCAGACATATTAAAGATAAGAATAAAGAGAAAGAAAGGGGACAAGGCTATTCTGGGAGCTTTAAAGATTTATTTAGAGAGGGAGACAGGTAATGATGGACCTCAATCAGCGGGGACAAAAAGATTTATGATATTTGACATAAAATTTCCTACACTTCTTGATAAGAGCAAAGTATTTCTGATGGTTCCCGGAAAGGGCAGGGTAAAATTAGGTATATTTGACATCACAGGAAGAAAAAGGTTTTATCTTGAAAAGATTTTTAAAAAAGGAATACACACAGTGAATATTCCTGAATTTAAATCAGGAATTTACTTCATTAAGGCCGAATTTCAGGATAAAAAGAAAATTAAAAAGATTTTGAAAATAAAATAAGGTTACAGGGAGGCAGAAAAAGGCATAATATTTGAATTTTTCTATTATAATTCAATATTATAAATAACACAGTATGTTGGTCTTGAAAATAACAAAAGGTATTGAAAGGTGAAGAATATTTTTAAGTTTTTTAATATATTCCTCGGAAATGAAGTAGCGGTTGACCTCGGGACCGCTACGACCCTTATTTATCTGAAGGAAAAAGGGATTGTTCTCGATGAACCCTCGGTTGTTGCAATAGATAAGGAAACAGGCAAGGTTATTGCTGTTGGTGATGAAGCAAAGAAGATGCTCGGAAAAACACCCACAGAAATAATTGCAAGAAGACCGATGAAGGACGGAGTTATAGCTGATTTTGTTCTTGTTCAGGAGATGCTTCATCATTTCATAACAAAGGTTACAAAAAAATCTCTTTTCCTCCATCCTAAAGTTCTTATATGTGTTCCATCAGGTATAACAGAAGTTGAGATGAGAGCTGTTAAGGATTCTGCAATTCAGGCAGGGGCAAGAGAGGTTTATCTTGTTTCTGAACCCATTGCTGCTGCTGTTGGAATAGGGCTTCCGATTTCAGAACCAATAGGTAATATGGTTATTGATATAGGAGGAGGAACAACAGAAATTGCTGTTATCGCTTTGAGTGGGATTGTCTCCAGTATCTCTGTTAGAACAGCAGGTGATGAAATGGATGAGGCAATTGTGGAATATGTTAAAAGAAAATATAATGTGCTTATAGGAGAGCAAACAGCAGAAAGAATTAAAATGGAAATAGGAGATTGTGTGCCTCTCGGAGAGGATAAGGAGATGGAGATAAGGGGAAGAGACCTTGTTAGGGGTGTCCCGAGAACCCTGAAAATTACATCTTCAGAAGTTAGAGAAGCTTTGAAGGAACCTCTTTCCCAGATAATTGATGCAACAAAAAAAGCCCTTGACAGAACACCTCCTGAACTTTCATCGGATATAATTGATAAAGGAATCTATCTTACAGGTGGAGGAGCACTTCTTAAAAATCTTGATGTTTTGATTCAAGAAGCCACAGGTCTTCCTGTAAGGATTGCAGAGGACCCGAGAACATGTGTTGTAAGAGGTGCGGGTAAAATTCTTGATAATATTGAAAATTACGAGAAGGTTCTTTTAAAGGAAAGAAAGAGAATTATTGACTAAAAACTATTTTGTATATTTCCTTTTATTCCTATCACTGCTTCTTTTTCAGAAAGATTTAAGAAAAAAAATAGATTATGAAATTGAAACTCTTATATATTATCCCTATTTTTCCCTTTATGAAGAAATAAATTCTCTTCTGTATATAAGGAATAAAAAAGTTGAGGTGGTGAAAAATCTTTTTCTTTTAAAGGAAAATATACCTGTTTTTGTTAGTTTCCCTGTTTACTACGATAAGTTCCCCTATCCTGAGAAGATTGTCCTGAAAGGTGAAGGAAATAAGGGAGATGTTGTGGTTACTCAGGGTGCACTTGTGGGTAAAGTTATAGATAAAAATGGAAATCTCTTAAAGGTCAGAACAATATTCAACCCTGATTTCAAGTGCTCTCTTATATCAAAATACAAAATTCTTTCACTCTATCAGGGAACAGGGAAGAGAAAGGGAATATTGAATTTTTACCCCATCTGGGCTGAAATTAAAAAGGGTGATACTCTTTATACATCAGGTTTAACCGAAAATTTTCCCAGGGGAATTCCTGCTTTTATTGTTGATAGTATTGTTAAAAAGAGGGGTGAAATATTTTATGAAATTTATGTAACTCCTCTATGGAAGCCCCAGGTCTATGGGTTTTATTACACAGTTCCTCCAAAACCATGATTAAACTTATTATTTTTCTTTTTAATATACTTTTTGTCCTTCCTGTTATGAGAATTTTTTCACCTCAATTTTTAATTGATATTCCTTATATTATAATTTTTCTTATTGTTTTGAAAGATGTAAGAGCATTAGGTTTTGTTTATCTTTTTATATTTGGTGTTCTCAATGATTATTTCTTTAACTTCCCTGTCACTTTTATTCTTCTTCTCATATATCTTTTATATGCCTATCTTAAAAATAAAATTAATTTTTCCATTCATTTTATAAGATTTCTAAGAGATTTAGTCTTCTTTTTACCCCTTTTAATTCAGAGAGGTTTCAGAGTATTTGTGATTTCCTTCATCGTATTTTTTATAATTGAGAGTATACCATGGAGAAGATTTTTAGCAATAAAATTCTGAAATTCTCTGTTTATTTTGTAACAGTCCTTTTTCTGTTTAAGATTTTTGAAATTCAGATACTTAAAGGTGAGTTTTATGAAGAAAAAGCCATAACAATCAAGTCAAAAAAGATAAGGTTACCCTCAAAAAGAGGAAGGATTTTTGATAGAAAGGGCAGAAATGTGGCTTACTGGAGAACAGGTTTCAGACTTTTAAGAAACGGTGAAGTATTTCTTGAAGATGTTTCTTTTGAAGAAATTGTTAATTATCTTGAAGATCCTGATTCCTCAAAGATTTTCAGTGTATATGCACTTCCCTATAGGTTTTATCCCTATAAAAACATTTATGCCCAGACCATAGGATTTACAGGATTACCATCTGAGAAAGAAATAGAAGAAGGAATTGATCCCCTTTTAAGAACAGGTAAATCGGGGATTGAAAAATTTTATGATGAAATTCTGAGGGGTAAGGATGGTTATAAATTTTTGTTAATAGATGCAAAAGGCAGGGTTTATTCAGAAGAAACAAGACCTCCGATTGAACCTGTTGATGGTAAAGATATAACTCTCACTCTTGATTTTGAACTCGGAAGGTATATTGATTCTCTATTTAAGCCTTATGAGAAAGGGGCATGTGTTGTTCTTAAGCCCAAGACAGGTGAAGTTCTTGCTCTTTACTCAAAACCCTCTTTTGATTTAAATCTTCTGACCGGCAAAAGGGAAAAAGAAGAACTTCTGAAAATACTCAATGATACTCTTAAACCACTTTTAAACAGAGCTATTCAGGGGTTGTATCCACCGGGGAGTATTTTTAAAGTAATTACATCTCTTATTGCTCTTGAGGAGGGAGTAATTGATACAAATGAGTTTTTGTACTGTCAGGGAAAATACAGATTTGGAAACAGAGTTTTCAAGGACTGGAAAGAAGAGGGCCATGGAAGAGTTAATTTTTTCAGGGGAATTGAGGTTTCCTGTGACGTTTATTTTTATGAAGTTTCAAAGAGAATAGGTCTGAAGAGATTTCTGGAATATTTTGAAAAACTTAAAATTTTTGATAAGACAGATATTGATTTACCGGGTGAGAAAAAGGGATTTTATCCAACAATTGAATTTTATAAAAAGCGTTATGGTAAATACGGTTACGGAGAAGGTAATGCCCTTAATCTTGGAATAGGTCAGGGAGAAGTTTTAATGACACCTATTGAGATAGCACTTCTATTCGGTGCAATAGCACTTGAGGGTAAATGTAAAAAACCGCATCTTTTGAAGAATAAAGAAACAGATTACTTTGAACTACCATTTAAAAGTGAAAATATCAGAATATTAAAAAAAGCACTTTTCAGAGTTGTGCAGGGAGATAAGGGAACAGGCCGTCTTGCAGGTGTTAAAGGTCTGAATATAGGAGGTAAAACAGGGACTGCTCAAAATCCAAAAGGAGAAGACCATGCTCAGTTTGTTGCCTTTTTTCCTTTTGAAAATCCTGAGTATGTTGTTTATGTAATTGTGGAAAACAGTGGAATGGGCGGAGAAATAGCTGCTCCGCTTGCAGGAAAAATAATAAAATGGATTTATGAGAAATATATTAAAGCTTCATAACAGATTATTTTTTGTTTTTATCCTGATTTCAATACTGGGACTGCTTAACATTTTTTCAGTATCAAGGTCCTTTGGTGAAGTTTTATTTATAAGGCACGTTTCCTATGTTCTTATAGGAATTCTTTTTTATTTCATATTTTCAAGAGTAAAAATACCGGAATGGAAGGAGTTATCCTATGTATTTTTTGCTCTGGCAATTTTCCTCTTGATTTTTGTTCTCCTGAAAGAAAAGGGTGTAAAGAGATGGCTCCATATTGCAGGAGTTTCCTTTCAGGTTTCTGATGCTGTAAAACCCCTTATCATATATTTTCTCTCCATGATGTGGTTCAAAAATAAAAAAGCAGGTTACAGGGATTCTTTTTATCTTTTCTTTCTGCATTCCATTCCTTTTATTCTTGTTCTACTTGAACCTGACCTTGGTTCAGCAGGTTATTTTATATTTTTATTCGGGGTTTACCTTTTGTTTTCACGATTTGAACTAAAGATTAAATTACTTTATGTCTTTTGTTTTTTATCACTTATTCTTTCCTTTAATTTTATACTATTTCTTATATTTTCAGCTGTCAGTCTTCTTTATGTGATCTTTAATGCAAGATTTGTTACAGGTGATAAACTTTTTTTAACTCTTGCAATACTTATGCCTGGCTTAACTGTTCCTTTCGTTTTTAATAATGTTTTGAAAGAATATCAGAGGAAAAGAATTATTTATTTTTTAAATCCATCCAAGGACCCCAGGGGTGCTGGATGGCAGATTTTGCAGGGAAAACTTGCTATAGGGTCAGGTGGGATTTTTGGTAAGGGATTTCTTAAAGGAACACATAAATCCCTTGCCTTTTTACCCCAAGCACATTCTGATTTTGCCTTTTCTTCCTTTGCAGAAGAATTCGGGTTTATTGGTTCTTCATTTCTTATTCTTCTTTATTTTTTACTTCTCAGAGATTTATTTAATCTCTCATTGAACCTTGGAGGTTTTTCCTCTTATTTTGTACTCGGTGTTTTTGCTTCTATTTTCTATTCCTTTTTCACAAATCTCGGAGGGGTTCTCGGTCTTTTACCTCTTACAGGAATTCCGTTAACGTTCTTTTCTTATGGAGGAACAAATTTTGTAATACACAGTATGCTTATCGGCCTGAGTGTCAGTTTTATGAAGTGAATTTAAGAAAAAGGAATTTGCAACAGATATGTGATTTATTTTATTGTTAAGAAGTTTAAAACCAATAAGGTAAAATATGAAGGAAAAAAAGAATGTTCTGAGAATTTTAAGGAGTTTTATTCCTGAAATAGTCTTCAAAAGGATTGCACAGAAAAAGGGAATTTCTGATTTCAGGATACTTGATTTATCATTTCTCTATGCTGATATTTCAGGATTTACAGCCATGTCTGAGAAGCTTTCAAAATATGGGAGAGAGGGTTCAGAGAAACTTACAAAAATCATTAACAGGTTCTTTTCAGAACTTATTAAAATAATAAAGAGTTTTGAAGGTGATATCTATGGATTTGGAGGGGATGCAATATTTGCTTTTTTTGAAGGAGAGGATAAAGAAAAAAGAGCACTTGAATGTGCAATTGCGATGCTTGATTTTGTTAATAAAAATAAAAGAATAAAAAAATTTAACTATACTTTCAGAATCGGAATGCATGCCGGTATTGTAACAGGTAAAGTATTTTTTAAGGATTTTGGCACAGATGATTTTATGGGAGGCAGGATTTTGAGATATCTTTCAAATATTGTTTCTGTTACCGAGAAGGGAGAAATTGCTATATGTGGTAAGACCGCTAAAAAATTAAAGGAATTTGATTTTTATAAGAAAAAGGGTTTTTATTTTGTTAAGAAATTGAAAAAGACCAGATACCCGGATTTCCAGGCAGAGGATATCAGATTCAGGAAGGAAATATTTGAAGAACTCAAAAAGTATATTCCTGATTTTATAATTGAAAGAGTAAATATAAAACCCTTTTTTGAAGCAAAGGATGGAGAACACAGAAAGGTAACAAGTGTTTTTATTTACATAAAAGGATTTGATTTTGATAAAAGTCCTGATAGGTCTTCAAAAAAACTTGAAAAATTTTATAAAGTCCTGAAAGATAACTGTAGAATTTACGGTGGTTATATTAATAAATTTGACATTGCTGATAAGGGAGAGAGACTTTTTGTTACCTTCGGTTTTCCAAAAGCAATGGAGGATGATGAGTTAAGAGCCATTAATTTCTGTTATGATATTTTAAATGAGAAAACTTTGAAAGACCTTGATTTAAGAATAGGTGTTAATTCAGGACATGTTTTTGCAGGACCTGTGGGTTCTGATTTGAGGAATGAATTCACAGTGATGGGAGATGCTGTAAATCTGGCAGCCCGTCTCGCGTCAAAGGCAAGAAAACGGGAGATTCTGATTTCAGAAGGCGTATGCAGGAAAATAAATAAATTTTTTGAAGCAAAAAGTAAAGGTAAAATCAAATTCAGGGGCAAGGCAAAAGAGATAGAGGTTTTTTCTGTAAGAAAAAAAGCAAAATTAAAGACCCGAATGATTGAAAGGTGGGTATCTGAGAGTGCTGTGCTTGTTGGAAGAGATAGGGAAATTGAGGAGTTTAAGAAGATAATTAAGGAGGTTAAAAATAAAAAAGGGTATGTGGTTTTAATAAAGGGAGAAGCAGGAATTGGAAAGTCAAGGCTTACAAGAGAATTTATAAATCTTTGTGTAAAAAGCAATTTCAGAATATTTCAGGGTGAGTGTGTTTCTTATGGAAAATCATTCTTATATTATCCATGGACACAGATTTTGAATGATTTTTTTGGGATTTCGCCTTTTGATGATATGGAGATTAAAAAAAAGAAAATAATGGATAAAGTGTTAAAAATGAACAGGAAGTTGAGAGAATGGTTACCTGTGATAGGAGAACCTATGGGTGTTATTTTTAAAGAAACTTCTCTAACAAAATATATTGATGCAAAATTAAGGAAACAAAAACTTTTTGATATAATATTTAATTTTTTTAAACATGAAACAGGGAAAATGCCTTTATGTATTGTTATGGAAGATATGCAATGGTCTGATACTTCAAGTATTGAACTTCTTAACCATATAGCGAGGAATATTTATGATAAACCCTTTCTTTTAATTATTGTAACAAGACCTGGAATTGAAAAGCAGGAATTTATGGAGAAGAAGTGGTATAAAGAATTTATCTTAAGAGAACTTTCTGAAACTGACACTTTAAATCTTATAAAGAATCTCCTTGATGTTAAGGAATTGCCTTCTAATTTAAAAAGATTGATTTGTGATAAAGCACAGGGTAATCCTTTCTATATAGAAGAGATTATTAAATCTCTTATAGAGGAGGGATTTATTTTTCTAAGGAAAGGAAAGTGGAGTTTTAAAGGTGAAATTAAAAATGTCAGATTGCCTGACAGGGTTGAAGGTGTTATAATGTCAAGAATAGATAGACTTGATTACAGAGCGAAGGATGTTTTGCAGGTTGCCTCTGTTCTGGGAAGAGAGTTTGATGAATTTCTTATAAGAGGTATATACCCTGATATTAGGTTTCTTGAAAAAACATTAAAAGATTTGAATTCACTTGACCTTGTAAAAATTGAAAAGGGAAAGGGAAGAGCAAAATATCTTTTCAAACATATTCTTACTCAGGAAGTGGCTTATAACAGTTTGTCTTTTGAGAGAAGGAGAGTCTTACATTTGAGAGTGGGAAAATTTATTGAGGAAAACCTTAAGGACAGGAGGGACGAATTTCTTGGTTTGTTATCCTACCATTTCTACAGGGCGAATGACTGGGAAAAGGCTTTGTATTATTCTGTGGAAGCAGGGGAAAGGGCAAAAAAAGTTTATGCGAATTATGAAGCAATTGAATTTTTCACAAGAGCAATTGAAAGTTATGAAAAAATGGAAAGAATGCATGTTAAATAAGTTTTATGAATAGAGAAGAATTTTTATTAAAGGCTTTGAAAGGGAGAACAGAAGTTTATACCGTTCTTGGTAAATATAAAGAAGCAATAAATGATGCTGAGAAAGGATTGTATGTCACAAGGAATATTGGATGGAAAAATCTTGAAATAGATTTTCTCAATAGAATAAGTTTTATTCATAACATAATTCGTGATTACCAGACAGCACTGAGTTTTTCAAAAAAAGCTCTCTTGCTTTCCAGAAAAACAGGATACATAAAAGGTGAAGCTGATAGTTTGAATATTCTCGGACTTATGTATTATTATATGGGAAATTATAAAAAATCACTTAAGTATCTTGTTGAGTCTATGGATATAATAAAAAAAATGGGTGAGAAATTCAGGGAAGCAAGAGCACTGAATAATATGGGCATGGTCTATTTCAATTTTGGTGAATATAAAAAAGCCATGAGATATTATATGAAAGCTCTAAAAATAGCCGGGAAAATCGGGAATCGTAATTTGGAAGGTGCCCTTTTTAACAATATTGGAAATGTGTATTATGTTCTTGGAAATTACAGGAAGTCCCTTGAGTTTTATCTTAAATCACTTAAAATAAGAAGACGCATTGGAGAATTCAGGGGAGCAGGGATTAGTTTGATAAACATAGGTAATGTGTATTATGAACTTGGAGATTACAGGAAATCTCTTAAATATTATCTTGAATTTATGAAAATATGCAAAGAAATCGGTGACAGAGGTAGAGAATGTGTTGCTCTGCATAACATCGGAGAGGTATATTTTCATATAGGAAACTATAAAAAGGCTCTTGAATATTATAACAGGTCCTTAAAAATAAGCGAAGAAATAGGGGCTCAGGGAATAAGAGCTGAAACACTTCTTGCAATTGCTCAATTATACATTGAAAAAGAAGAATTTTTAAAAGCAGAAGAATACGTTAAATCCTCTGAAAAAATTGTAAGAAATATTAATGAGAAACATCTTTTGAAAAAGATTATGCTTTCTTTAAGTAAAATTAAACTCAAAAAAGATAAAATTGTAGAATCAATCTATTATGCAGATGAAGCATTGAAATTGTCCAGAGAACTGAAATCAAAGATTGGTGAAGGAGAGGTTTTTCTTATTTATGGAATAATTTTTTATAAAAAAGAAGAATTTTCAAAAGCTGAAAAGTATTTTAAAAAAGCAATTAAAATATTTAAGAAGTTGAAACAGGAATTTGAGCTTTCACTGGCATATTATTACTATGTTGAGTTTTTAATTTCTCAGAGAAAGAATGGAATTGCACAATATTATTTACAAAGTTCAGAAAGAATTTTTGAAAGGATAGGGCATAGGCATTATTTGAGAAAAATAAAAAATTTGAGGAGAGTTTTGAATAATGGAAAACAGAAAAATTCTTTATTTAAAAGCACTTAATTCAAGAGCAGAGGTTTATTATGATATAGGGAAGTTTAATCATTCATTGAGGGATTATGTAAAAGCAAGGAAGTTCCAGAGTTCTCGGTTAAAAAAGATGGAGATTTTAATTAATATTGTGAATATTTTTATAAAGATAGGTAAACTTGATGAAGCAGAGAGGTTAATTGAGAAAATATTTCTTTATAAGAAAATACGTAAGAATGAAATATACATAGAAGCTTTAAGACTTATGAGTATTATTTTTCTTTTAAAAGGGAAGTTTAAAAAGGCAACTCGTCTGTGCAAAAAAGCTCTTTTAATGTCAGATAGGTTAAACCTGAAAATCCAGAAAGCATATCTTTATAACATAATGGGTTTTATATTTCATGAAAAAGGAATTTTTAAAAAATCTCTTGAATATGCCAAGAGATACTTACATCTCAGTCAGGAGAGTAAGGATATTCCAAACATTTGCCTTGCAAATTTTAATATAGGAAATTCTTATCTTGAACTTGGAAGAATAGACGAAGCTTTAAAGTTTTACAGAAGGACAATTAAACTGGCGGATAAAATCTGTTACACAGGTTTATTAAACGAAACACATAACAGCATGGGGCTGTGTTTCTTTTACAGAGCAGAACTGGATAAGGCTTTTGAATATTTTGAAAAATCTTATGAAGTCAGCAAAGAGATTAAAAATAAAAAGGTTCTTTTTATGGCAGCATTTAATATTGGTGAAATATATCTTATGAAAGGAAATTTGAAAAAGGCACTCAGGTATTACAGTGAATCTTTTGATATATCAAAGGATATAAAATATATTACAGGACAATATCAGGCAAGTATGGAGATAGCAAGGATTTTTATGGAACAGGAAAATTATGACCTGGCAGAGCAAAAACTTTTAGCAGTAAAAGGAGTTATTGAAAAAGTGAACGATAATTTTTTCATTTCTACTTTTTATACTCTGATGTCGGAGATTAAATTATTTAAAAGAAGAAGAAAAACAGCTTTTCACTATATTAAAAAAGCAATATATTTTTCTAATAAAATATTTACGAATATAGAAAAAGGAAAGATTCTAAGAGAGATAGGCAGGATGTTATTTAAAACTGGAAATGAAAGAGAAGCCATACTCTTTGTTAAAAAATCGATGAGATATTTTAAAAAATTCAATGTTAAGATTGAATATGCCAGGTCTGTTCTGGAACTCTGTAATATATATTTTGATAAAGGTAAAAAAGAGAAAAGTAGAAAATATTTGAAAGAAGCTAAAAGAATTTTTAAAAAAGCAGGAGCAGAGTTTTATTTAAAAATAATCAGGTATATGGAATTGATGCTGAATAACAGGGAATAATTGGAAATATATATCTTTTCTTTATCAATCCTGTTTTTATATAATACTTTTAATGATAAAGAAATACTTTGCCACTGCTCTTTTTATTTTTTTCATTATTTTCATTATTTATTTTTCTATTTTACTTTATCCTTTTAATAAGACACATATAATTGAAATTCTGAGTAGAACAGGAATACTTGCACCTTTTCTTTTAATCTTCTTTCATTCTTTCTAGGTTATTGTAGCACCCATTCCCGGTCAGATTTTTCCTTTTCTGATGGGTTTTCTTTATGGTGTATTTCCGGGTATTGTAATGGCAATACTTGGTAACCTGATTGGTTCTTTTATGGGTTATTATTTAGGTAGAATGGGAGAGGAACATCTTTTCCATATTAAGGAGCTTGAAAAGTTTGAGAAATACAGGGAAAGATTAGTTTCAAAGAGTGTAATATGGCTTGTTATCCTTTTTATACTTCCGATTCCGGGTCTGCCAAAAGACCTTTTATGTTATTTTGCGGGATTGATAGGTGTTAAAAGCAGAGATTTTATCATTTCAGTGTTGCTGGGAAGGGCTCCTGTTGAAATTTTATGGGTTCTTGCAGGTGCAGGAGTGTATAAGTATTTTATTCCACCCGTTTAATTTAAATCCATCTTTCTTTTTTCATTTTTTTGAAATAAAAATAGATAAAGGTAAAAATTATAAGAGTTGATACAATATAAAACAATATTAAATTAGTTGTTTTGAATATACTCAAAGGTATATATTGAATAAATTTCCTGATTAAAGTAAAAAATAGATAACTGCCGAAAAATATGAAGAAGAATAAAATTCTGGGGTCTTTTATTATGAAGAAAAGCATTGCTATAAGACCTGTAAGTGATAAAGCAAACAGAGGAGAGAGAACAAGAAAAACTGTGATGTCAGAGAAACTTAACTTATTCAGGAAAATCCCGCTTTTTGTATAAAGGTTGATTAATATACCCAATATTATTGAAATATAATATAGTGTTATTACAACAATAGAAGCAACAATAAATTTTGATAACCATACATCAAAGGGAGAGAAAGAAAGAGAAAAAAATACTTCAAGGGATTTATTTTTTTTATCAGAGTAAATTGGCTCTGTTAACAGAATATATGAAAAGAGAGTAATCAGAAAAATTGGCAGCACATTTATCAATATTTTAAGAATCAATATGTTTTTGACTGTTCTAGAAAAGAAGTTTGCAAAGTAAAAAGACAGGAATACCACATTAACGATAAGCACAATAAACACAATTTTTCTTTTTAAATAATATTCCTTTATTTCCCTTTTTAAAAGCGACTTTAACATTTCATTTCCCCCTTATTTTTTCCATATAAAACCTTTCAAGAGTATTCCAGTTTTGCTTTATTTCTTCTATGTTCCATTTTCCTAAGAAATTTCCATTATAAATTAAGCCCACAGTATCTGTGAATGTTTCGATTTCATACAGGTTATGAGATGTTATTATTATGATTTTCCCTTCCTTTTTGAGATTTAAAAGATAGTCCCTTATTTCATACCTTGTTTCAGGTTCGATACCTTCAAAGGGCTCATCAAGAATAAGGATATCAGGGTCATGAATTAAAGCTTTTGCGAGACATAGTTTCTTTTTATTTCCTTTAGAAAGGTTTTTATTAAGAATATTTTTATAACTTTCAAGTTTTAAAAAATGAAGCAGCTCTTTAAAATCTCTTTTCTTTAAACCGTAACATTCTGAGAAAAATTCAAGGTAATCAATGGGTGAGAGTCCTTCAAAGGGAACTTCATCCTCCAGAACAAAACCAAATTTCAGTTTTTTTTCACTTTCATTTTCGAGAAACTTAACTTCTCCTTCCTCCTTTTCGTATGTCCCGAGTATTATTCTTATCGTGGTGGTTTTTCCAGAACCATTCGGACCAATATAGGAGAAGATTTCACCTGAAGTGACTTCAAAGCTTACTCTGTTGAGGACAAATCCATTTTTAAAGGATTTTTTTATGTTTCTCACTTCAATTTTTTTCATGAGAAGATTATTATAAGAAAAAATTTAAATAAAAATAAAAACCCCCGGGCTACGACCTACTCTCCCATACCCTTGCGGGTATAGTACCATCGGCCCTGGAGGGCTTAACTTCCGTGTTCGGAATGGGAACGGGTGTTTCCCCTCCGGCATGGTAGCCCGGGGAGATTATATTATAAGGGAAAAATTTCGGAATTTCAAGAGCAGGGTAAAAGTTGAATATGAGAAATATTCATTGTATAATTTAATTTAAAAAATGTGGAATAAAATTAATTTAAAATTAAAAGCCGAGAAAGGAGGGGTGGGATTATCTCCATAGATACAATGAATTCCAGAATAGAATTCTCCTATAATTCCTGTTGTTTAAAAAACAAAGTTAAATTGCTTTATTTAAATTTAGGTTATAAAAAAAATCCATTATTTATAAAAAAGGTTTTAAACCTTATAAATTTAAAATTTAAAAATGGAGATTAATGGAATAATAGGTGAATATAAAAGGACAATAAGAGGGCTCATAAGAAGGGTAAATAGTTTTGAGCCCTTTGACCTGGTAATCGGGATACCGTTCTTCAAGGAAACTCAAACCCTTTACGGTGTGATAAAAACAGCTGAAGAGGGCATAAGGAGATATTTCCCTGAAAAGAGGGTTCTGATTCTCGGGGCAGGTGTTAGAGGGATAAGTGAAGAGGGGGCAAAGGTTTTTAATTCAGCCCCTGTTGAAATGCCAAGTATTAAGAAAATCTGTGCCCTATTAACGGTAAGAGGAAAGGGATGGGGAATGAGAGCTGCCCTTGATATTGCCAATATATTCAACACTAATCTTATATTCCTTGATGCTGATTTGAGAACCACAACAGATAAAAACGGTCATAAGATAGGACTTTTACCCGAGACAATTAAATGGATTTATGAACCCATTATAAAAGAGGGTTTTGATTATGTATGTCCCTATTACATCAGACACAAATGGGATGGAACAATTACAAATTTTATCTGTTTCCCTCTTGTGACTGCTCTTTATGGAAAAAGAATAAGACAACCCATTGGAGGTGAAATAGGGTTGTCAAAGAAATTTGTAAGAGTTCTTCTGAATCAACCTGATTCCTGGTTTACCGATATTGGGACATACGGTATTGATATCTGGATTACTGTTGAAGCAATTGTAAACAGGATGAGTATTGCCCAGACATTCTTAACAAGTAAAATTCATGACCCTTCTGAAGGGAAACTCGAGGTTATGTTCAAGCAGGTTGCAAATTCTCTCTTTGAAAGGATAATCGAACACAGAGGGTTTATTATGAGTTTGAATGGTCAGGAATTCAGAAGAAAAATGAGGGTTAAGACTTTTAACGGTTATCCTTATAAAATTGAACCTGAAGAAGTTCCCTTTCACTGGAAAGACAGAATTGATTATTTCAGAAAAGAATTTGATAAAAGAAAATCAAAATATGAAAAACTTCTTGAAAGTGAAAATTTTGGTTATCTTCAGGAGCTTTACAATAAAAAATACGATATTGAATTTGATAAAGCTAAATGGGCTGAAATTGTTTATGATTTTATTCTTAAATATTCCCTTTCCCATATTAAAAAAATTGAGTTTGAAAAAGATGAGATTCTTGACCTTATGATACCTGTATATCTTTTAAGAGCAGCAAGTTTTGTGATACATACACAGAATATAACAACTCTTGAAGCAGAGAAGAGAATAGAGGAGCAGGTGAATGAATTTATCAGATTGAGAAGGAAATTTATAAAAGAGTTTTCCCTGATATTCGGGCTTATAAAGGTTTAAAAAATCGGGAAACTGTGTGAAGGTTCCCTTCTCCTTTTGAGGAAAATGGAGAGAAAACAGGGATTTTGGGATAACTTTTAAGATTCTCAACTTTCATTTTCTCATTTAGTTAATTGTCCAAATGAAAAATTTAGAGTATTTCTGGAATGGATGAAAGCTTTGTTTTAAAATTAAAAATGTCAGATTCTATAAAAATTTTGAAAAATCTTTATCATGAAATTGTTGTTTCTTTTAGCCCTCAAAATATTTTGAAAAATTTTATTTATTATGATATAAAGGGTGATGTCCTGTTTGTTAAAAATAAAAAGTTAAATCTTTCCGGCAAAAGAGTTCTGGTATTTTCCATAGGAAAATCTGGATATGAATCAGGAGAAGGTATTTATAAAATTTTAAAAGAGAGAATTGATGATGGATTAATAATAACAAACAGGGATTATAAGATGAAAAGACTGGGAAAGCTTGAAATAAAAACAGGTTCACACCCTCTTCCTGATAAAAAGAGCCTTTCATGTGGAAGAAAGATTTATGAGAAAATATTAAGAACAAGTAAAGAGGACATTATTATATTTCTGATTTCAGGGGGTGGTTCTGATATGATGGTTTATCCAGAGAATGGTATAACTCTCGGTGAGTATAAAAAAACAGTTAGAATTCTGAAAATCTGCGGTGCTGATATCGGAGAGATAAACACGATAAGGAAAAAAATTGATAAAGTGAAGGGAGGAAAACTGAGGATCTTATCAAAATCAGAAAAATTTATAAATCTTCTTTTTTCCGATGTTCCGGGTCTAAATGATGATGTAATATTTATTGCCTCGGGTCCTGTATTCAGGGATGACACGACATTCAGAGATGCATGGCAGATACTTCTAAAATATGGAATTGAAAATAAAGTTCCAAAAAGTGTCAGAAATTTTCTGAAAGGAAACATTAAGAAAGGAAAAAAACAGGATAATAAAAAATTTGAAAAAGATATCACATATTTACTGGCAAGAAACAGGGATGTGGTTAGATTTGCCGGAGAATATTTAAAAAGGAAAGAGTACAGAGTGATTTATTTAAAAAAGACAATAAAAAAGGAAGTGAATCATGAAAAAGAGTATATTATGAGAAAAATTAAACAATACTCTTTATATAAAAGAACAGCAATAATAGCAGGAGGAGAGCCCACTGTTAAAATAAAAGCTGAAAACCCGGGAAAAGGAGGGAGAATGAGTCATCTTTCTCTTTTGTTGCTGAAAGAATTTCTTAAAGAAAGGATTTATAATGTTTCCTTTTTACTTGCAGGCACCGATGGTATAGATGGAAATTCAGATATTGCAGGAGCTATTGTTAATGCAGAAAATTTAAAGAAAATCAAGCTGGTTGAGGTTGAAAAATATATTAAAAATTTTAATTCCGCAAACTTTATGAAAAAATACAATTTTGAATTAAAACCCGGGTTAACGGGTATAAATCTTGCGGATATAATGATTTTTATAATTGAATAGACATTTGAATTTTTTTTATTTTTATGTTATATTTATATATGTAAATATGTAAATATATGAAAATGAATGAAATTTTTAAAGCACTTTCTGACCCTACAAGAAGAAAGATTCTTGAATTATTAAAAGAAAGAGATATGACACCTTCTGAAATTCTTGAGAAGATAAAAATTGCCCAGCCAACCCTTTCCCATCATCTTGATATTTTAAAAAGAGCAGGACTCGTTGATTATGAAAGAGACGGAAAATTTTTAAAATATTCCTTAAATATGGGAGTCTTTGAAATGGCTCTTGAGTATTTAATGAAGTTTTTTAAAAAAGGAGGTAAAAAATGAGATGGAATTTTAAAAGAGATATAATAGCAATGCTTGTACCCGTATCTGCCATAGTAATAACCCTTTTTCTGTATCCTTCACTTCCTGAAAAAATCCCCACCCATTTCAATATTGAAGGAATACCTGATAGATATGATTCAAAATTTGTTTATTTTTTCTGGTATAATGTGATGCTTTCAGGAATTTATCTTTTAATGACCTTTATTCCAATGATTGACCCTTTCTGGAAAAAGATAAAAAAAAGATATAATCTGTTTTTGATTTTTCGGGATATAATTCTTTTTTTCATGTTCTTTGTTTTTATTTTAAGTATAAAAGCAATGAAATCAGGAAGACTTGATGTTGGATGGATGGGAATAGGACTTGGACTCCTATTTATTCTCATCGGAAATTATCTTCCAAAAATACCGAGAAATTTCTTTTTCGGAATAAGGGTTCCCTGGACACTTGCCTCAGAGACGGTATGGAAAAGGACACATATAATGGGAGGCTGGGTTTTTGTGCTTGCAGGACTCTTAATGATGATTCTTTCTTTTTCAAAGATAACACTTTTTATAACCGTAATGATATCCACAGGAATAATTTTAATTTTTTCAATACTCTATCCTTTTTTCCTTTATAAAAAACTTGAAAAACAGGGAGAGATTAAAACACCTGAATTATAAAAGGAGGTTATAAATGAATTTTTTACTCACTTTAATTCTGATTTCCCAGACACCTCAGGAGATTGCTCAAAAGTTTGTTAATCTTTTAAAAGAGGAAAAATTCAGTGAAGCTGATGATTATTTCAATTCTCAGATGGCATCAGCACTTCCTTCATATAAATTAAAGGAGGTCTGGAAAAGTATAATAAATCAGTATGGAGAATTTGAAAGAATTGTTAATATCACCTCTCAAAGAGAAGGAGCCTATTTTTCTGTTTATGTGACGTCAAAATTTGAAAACAGCGGAGTTAACATAAAAGTTGTTTTTGATAAGGATAATAAAATTGCAGGATTATGGTTTCAGCCTGTTGTGTTGCTTGAGGAACCTGAAAAATCAGAGGAGCCATCTTATATAAAGCCTGAAAAATATAAAGAAATAAAAGTAAAGTTCGGCAAAAAGGGGTGGGAATTAAATGGAATTTTGTCCATTCCTGAAGGTAAGGGACCTTTCCCCTGTGTTATTTTAATTCATGGTTCAGGTCCACATGATTATGATGAAACAATAGGCCCGAATAAGCCCTTCAGGGATATCGCCCTTTTCCTGTCATCAAATGGAATTGCTGTATTAAGATACAACAAGAGAACTTTCGAACATAAAAATAAATTTACACCTGAATTGCTTTCAAAAACGGGAATTTATGATGTTATTGTAGAGGATGTCATTTATGCTTATAAATTTCTGGAAAAAAGAAAGGAAATTGATAAAAAGAATATATTTCTTCTCGGGCACAGCTTAGGCGGGTATCTTTTACCTGAAATTGTAAAATATATAAAGGATGTGAAAGGACTTATATTTCTTGCAGCAAACTCAAGAAATATTCTGGACTTAATGATAGAACAGACAGAATATCTGGTAAAACTGGATGGGAAAATTGATAATAAGGAGAGAAAGCAGATTTATAATTTAAAAAAGGAAATTGAAAAAATTAAGAAAGGGGAAATAGGCGAAAAAGAAATAATATTAGGGGCAGGAAAAAGATTCTGGAATGATTTAATGAATTACAGTCCTCTGGAGATGGTTAAAAATATAGAAAAACCCATGCTATTCCTTCAGGGAAAAAGGGATTATCAGGTTACCTTGAAAGATTTTGAGTTATGGAAAAAAGCACTTAAAGGAAGAAAGGATGTAACATTTAAGCTTTATCCTGATTTAAATCATTTATTTATGAAAGGAAAAGGTAAATCCACTCCTTCGGAATATAATGTAAAGGGATTTGTTGATGAAAGTGTTTTAAAAGATATATTGAGCTGGATAAAAGATAAATTATAATTTTTCTTAGATTTTAAATATTTGATTTATAATACCAAATAAATTTAAATTAAATTATGGGTTCTAAAACAGAATGGTGGGAAGATTATTTCGATGAAATTTACTTAAAAATATATTCATTTCTTGATAATCCTGAATTAAATCAAAAGCAGGCAGATTTTATTGAAAAAATTCTGGGATTTAAAAAAAATATGAAAGTTCTTGATTTAGCCTGTGGACAGGGCAGGCACGCAATTCCTCTTGCAAAAAAAGGATATAACATAACAGGGCTTGATTATTCCGATTATCTTCTAAAGGTTGCAAGAGAAAGAGCAGAAAAAGAAAATGTAAAAATAAATTTTGTTAAAGGTGATATGCGTAATATTCCCTTTGAAAATGAATTTGATGCTGTTTATAACTTTTTCACTTCTTTCGGTTATTTTTCTGATGAAGAAAATTTTAAGGTCTTAAAAGAAATAAACAAATGTTTGAAAAAGAAAGGAAAATTTTTAATTGATCTATCCAATCCGATTCGTGTTATTAAAAATTTAATGTCTCAGACATGGTTTGAGACAGAGGAGGGAGTATATTGTCTTGAAAAGAATGAAATTGATTATGTGACCATGAGAATAAAATCAGAAAGAATTATATTAAAAAATGGAAAGGAAATTGATAGAAAAGTTCATTATGTGAGATTATACACACCTTCAGAACTTTCATATTTAATGAGACTTGCAGGTTTAAGACCTTTAAAATTTTACGGTGACTGGAGAGATTTCTCTGAATATAATGAAAATTCAAGAAGATTGATAATTGTTGCTGAAAAAATATGAAAATAAAAATTGATAAAATACAGCCGAGTCAGCTTTACATAAATGAGAAAAAATTTAAGAAAATATGGGAAAGATTTAATCCCGAAGATTATGAACCCATACCCATTAGGGAACTTGATGGAGAGATAATATTTGTTGATGGACATACAAGGGCACTTGTTGCATATTTAAAGGGTTTAGAGGAAATTGAGGTTGAATGGGAAAAAGAGGAATGGGACTGGGATTTATATAGAGAGTGTATTAGATGGTGTAAGGAGGAAGGAATAAGAAAAATATCTGACTTGAAGAATAGAATAATTTCTGACAAGGACTTTGAAATTTTATGGCTTGAAAGATGCAAAAAATTTGCTTTAAGGTCTAAAAAGAAATGAGTTTAAAGTTTGTTATTTTATATATCATCTATACACTTGTCACCATAGCAGGAATTTTTGTTATATATAAACTTGCAGAATACAAAAAGATAAAAAGTGAATTAACAGAAGGAAAAAAATATTTTATAACACAGGGACTGATTATACAGGTAGTAATTCTGTTAATGCTCTATGCAATTGCCCACTTTATTACTACAGATTTTTTATCAAAGGAGCTTTTTAGATACATCTTTGTATTGATTTATTTTGTAATTTTGGATATTTTTCTTGATTATCTTCTGGAAAATTCTAAAAAGAAAGAAATTTTTAGTTATCTGGAACTTTCATTGTTTGTTATATACGGTATTATAACTGCCTTAACATTTACTGTTTTTCTGGTTAAGTTATAATCGATGAAAAAAGGTATACATTTTGAGGACTTTCCCTGGCTTTATAAAATAGCAAAAACAGAAAAGGATAAAGAATTAATTTCAGTAATTGAAAAGGACCATAAGAAGGTTTTTTCGGAAGGTAAATTACCTGAAGGTGATGATTTATTCATTATAAATCTGGGGGAACATACATTATGGTTTAAGAGAAAATCTGCTTATTCATCAATTGAGATATATACAGAAATTTTCAAATACAGGAATCACATGATTGCAAAGGGTTTTGATGGAAAGGATGCAAAAATAATAATAGACATAGGAGCATGTGAAGGATATTATACTTTGAAGATAAAAGAAAACAACCCTGATGTATTTGTAATAGCAATTGAACCGAATCCCGATGTTTTTGAAATTTTAAAGAGAAATATTGAATCTAACAATTTAAAAAATGTAGAAATCATGAATATGGCGGTTTATGGTCAGAAAGGTGAAAAGAGATTTGAGTTTATCCCGAACATTCCCGCAATTTCTTCCTTTAAAATAAAAAAGCCATGGGTGAATTCTAAATGGATAAGTAAAACAAAGGTAAAAACCCTTACACTTTCTGATATTTTTGAAATTTTTGATTTAAAAGAGGTTGATATTCTTAAAATTGACACAGAAGGAAGTGAGCATGAGATTTTAAAAAGTGCGGAGAATGTTCTTAACAGGATAAATAAAATTGTTGTTGAATATCATTCTGAAGATTTAAGAAAAAAATTAATTTCTATTCTCTCTCATAAATTTGAGCTGATTTTTGAAAATAAAGGGGATGGGGAATTTTACGGAGAGCTTTATTTTATAAGAAAAACATAAATACTGTTAATATTCTTTGTCTACTTTAAAAAATAACATAAAATGAATTATAATTGAAATTTGAGACACAGTTATAAAAAAGTTCTTGTAATAGGTTCAGGACCTATCACAATAGGTCAGGCATGTGAATTTGATTATTCAGGGACTCAGGCATTAAAAGCGTTGAAAGAAGAGGGAATAAAAACCATTCTTATAAACTCAAATCCTGCCACAATAATGACTGACCCTGAATTTTCGTATAAGACCTATATAGAACCCATTACCGCTGAAATTGTTGAACAGATTATAAAAAAAGAAAAACCCGATGCAATTCTTCCAACAATAGGAGGACAGACCGCCCTTAATATAGCGATTGAATTGAAGGAAAAAGGTATACTTGATAGATACAGAGTCAAGTTAATAGGTGCTAATTATAAATCAATTAAAAAAGCAGAGGATAGAATTCTTTTTAAAAAATCAATGGAAAAGATAGGACTTAAAGTTCCTCCTTCTTTCTATGTTTCATCACTGGATGAGGCACTTAAAAGTTATAAAAAAATAGGCTTTCCTCTTGTTATAAGACCTTCTTTTACTCTTGGAGGCACAGGAGGTAGGATTGTAAATAACCTTAGGGAGTTCAGAGAGGCTGTTGAAAATGCAATTAAAATAAGCCCTGTTCATAAAGCATTAATAGAGAAATCTTTGATAGGATGGAAGGAGTTTGAACTTGAGGTTGTGAGAGATAGAAATGACAATGTTATTATTGTCTGCTCAATTGAAAATATTGACCCCATGGGAGTTCACACAGGTGACTCTGTAACAGTTGCTCCGCAGCAGACATTGAGAGATAAGGAATATCAGGATTTAAGAGATGCTTCAATTGAAATAATGAGGGAAATAGGAGTTGATACAGGCGGTTCAAACATTCAATTTGCAGTTTCACCTGACCATAAAGAATTTTATGTAATAGAGATGAATCCCAGGGTTTCAAGATCATCTGCACTTGCAAGTAAGGCAACAGGGTTTCCGATTGCAAAAATCGCGACAAAACTTGCAATAGGTTATACCATTGACCAGCTGAAAAATGAGATAACCAGAATAACCCCCTCTTCCTTTGAACCCTCCCTTGATTATGTTGCTGTTAAAATCCCCAAGTTTGCCTTTGAAAAATTTCCTGGTGCAGAACCCTATCTCTCCACTCAGATGAAATCAGTGGGAGAGGTGCTTGCAATAGGTAGAAATTTTAAAGAGGCACTTTTGAAAGGAATAATTTCCCTTGAAGATAAATGGACAGGATTGAATTCACTTGTTGAAAAATGGATAAGCGAGGGAAAGTTAAAATATTCTGAGGTTAGGGATTATCTTGAGGAAAGTTTAAAGAAGTTTACTCCCTTCAGGTTATGGCTGATTGCGGATGCTCTGAGATGGGGATTCAGTGTGGAAAAAATTTATGAACTTACAGGAATAGACCCCTTTTTTATCTATCAAATAAAGGAGATTGTTGAACAGGAAGATTTGATTGTGAGTAAAACCATAGGAAGATTAAGTGAAGAAGATTTGAGAAAAACAAAAGAACTCGGATTTTCTGATAAAAGAATTTCTGAACTTCTTGAAATTTCCGAAGATGCGGTAAAGGAGATAAGAAGAGAGTTTAAGATAAAACCCTGTTTCTATATGGTTGATACATGTGCAGGAGAGTTCCCTGCAAAAACACCCTATTTTTACTCCACTTATGAAAAGGGAAAAAATGAAGTGAAACCCTTTGGTAAAAATGGAGTTGTTATTCTTGGTGCAGGTCCTTCAAGAATAGGACAGGGAATTGAATTTGATTACATATGTGTTCAGGGAATATTTGCCATAAAAGAGGAAGGCAAAAAGGGAATACTGATCAATTCAAATCCTGAGACAGTTTCAACTGATTTTGATATTTCAGATAGATTGTATTTTGAACCTGTGGAAAAAGAAAAAATAATGGAGATACTTGAGTTTGAAAAACCCCAAGGTGTTATTCTTCAATTTGGAGGGCAGACACCTTTGAATATTGCTGTAGATATAGAGAAGGAAGGATACAGGGTTCTTGGAACTTCACCCCATCAGATTGAAAGGGCAGAAGACAGGAAGCATTTCAGTGAGCTTATTGAAAAACTCGGACTTAAAAAACCGAGATGCAGGATAGTTTATGATGAAAATGAAGCTTTAAAGGCAGTTAGAGAGATAGGATTTCCTGTTCTTATAAGACCTTCCTTCGTTCTGGGTGGAAGAGCGATGTATATAGGGTATGATATGGAAGATGTGAGAGGGTTTTTGAAGGAAGTCTTTGAAATATCAAAGGGGACCTCGGTTCTGATAGATGAGTTTTTGATAGATGCAAAAGAGTTTGATGTTGATGCTATTTCTGATGGAAGGGATTTTTATTTATGTGGAATCATTGAGCATATTCATGAGGCAGGTGTTCATTCAGGAGATTCCTCGATGATTTTTCCTCCTCTTTATACTCCAGAAAGGATTTTGAAAGAAATTGAAGAAATTGCAAGGTTAATTGCAAAGGAGCTTGAAATAAAAGGGTTTATAAATCTTCAGATTGCCTTGAGGGATGAGGATATTTACATTCTTGAAGTAAATCCGAGAGCATCAAGAACTGTTCCTTTTTTATCAAAGGCACAAAAAATACCTTTTGCAAGAATAGCAACAAAGGTTATACTCGGGAAAAAATTAAGAAATTATTTAAAAGAAACAGGAAGAATAACTCATTATGCTGTAAAAGAACCTGTATTTTCCTTCTCCAAACTCCCTGGTTCTGATCCTGTACTGGGTCCTGAGATGAGGTCAACAGGAGAGGCAATGGGAATTGATAAAAGTCCCTATTCTGCATTTTTAAAAGCATATTTCGGTGCAGGGTGGAAGATGAATAGAGGTAAAAAAGTTTTCATATCAGTGAGAGATGCTCATAAACCTCTGATTTTGCAGACTGCAGAAATCATAAAAAGAATGGGATTTGAAATTCTTGCAACAGAAGGAACAGCCAGTTATCTGAGAAAACACAATATTAAATGCAGTAATGTGAAAAAAATAAGCGATGGATTTAATGAAATAATAGAGTTTATTAAAAAAGGAGAAATAAGTATTATCATAAATACACCCATGAGAAAAAATGAGATTGAAGACGCTAAAAAAATAAGATGGAATGCAATTTTATATGGGATTCCATGTTTTACAACAATATCCGAGGCAAAAATGTTTTTTGAGGCAATAAAAAGAGAAAATGAGTTAAAAATATTTAAACCATTGCAGAATTTAAAATGAATAAAGCATATCTTTTGCTTGAGAACGGGACTTTATTTGAGGGAAAACCTTTTGGTAAAAAAGGTAAAACCTTCGGTGAGATAGTTTTCTGCACATCAATGACAGGTTATCAGGAGATTCTTACTGACCCTTCCTATAAAGGACAGATTGTTGTTTTAACATACCCATTGATCGGAAATTACGGAATTCATAAAGATGATGAAGAAAGCATAAAACCATGGGTTAATGGATTTGTTATAAAGGAGCCCTTTGAGAATCCGTATCATAAAAGTTCTGTTTCAAATCTTGAAAAGTATTTGATAAATAATAACATTGTAGCAATAAAAAATGTACCAACAAGAGAAATAACAAAGATAATAAGGGATAGAGGTTCAATGAAGGCATGTATTTTTCAGGAAGGAGAAAGTTTGAATAAAATTAAGAAAGAATTGAGAAATTTTCCTTCAATTGTGGGTAAAGACCTTGTAAAAGAAGTTACGATAAAAGATGTTGTTATAAGAAAAAGGGGCAAGCCTTTTATTGCAGTTTATGATTTCGGATGCAAAAAATCAATTTTGAAAAACCTTGAAAAATTAAATCTCGGTTTGAGAATTTATCCTGCTGATTTTCCTGCAGAGGAGATTTTAAAAGAAAAACCTGAGTTTATATTGCTTTCAAACGGACCCGGAGACCCTGAGCCCTTAAAATATGCAATAGAAAATGTTCAGAAAATTCTCGGTAAAATAAAGATTTATGGAATTTGTCTTGGGCATCAAATTCTTGGACTTGCAGTTGGAGCCAGAACATATAAATTGAAATTTGGTCATAGAGGAGCAAATCATCCTGTTAAAAATTTAAAAACAGGCAGGGTCAGAGTTACAACACAGAATCATGGGTTTGCAGTTGATGAAAAAACATTACCAGAGGATGTGAGAATAACTCACATTTCTTTGTTTGATAACACTCTTGAAGGAATGGAGAGCAGGAAATTTAAATTTAAATCTGTTCAATTTCATCCAGAGGCTTCTCCAGGTCCCCGTGACGAAATTTCCTTCTTTGATTTCAGATATTGAAATTATCTTTTCAATTTAATTATAATACCCCTGACCATGGAAAAGGAAGGAAATAAATGCGAAAAATTCTTGAAAAAAATGCGTCACGTCTTTCTACACCATGTTATATATATGACAAAGATAGAATACTCAATAATTTAAAGTTTCTCCAGAATATTTTTTCTGAATGTAATGCTGAAATCTTTTTTGCTATAAAAGCGAATACAAATATTTCTGTTCTTGAAATAATAAAAAAAGCAGGTGCTGGAGCTGAAGTTGTATCACAGGGTGAGATTTATATAGCGTTAAAAGCGGGTTTCAAACCGGAAAAGATTCTTTTTAACAATATTGCAAGAAAAGAAGAGGAAGTGCTATATGCAATCAGAAAGGGTGTGAAATATTTTAATTTTGAGGCAATTGACCAGGTGATTCTGCTTGAAAAATGTGCTAAAAAACTTAATAAAAAAATTGAAATATTTGTCAGAATAAATCCTGGTATTTTCCCGGACACACATCCGCATCTTTCCACAGGTTCCCCTTCAAGTAAGTTTGGAATCACATTTGAAGAGTTGAAGGAAAACATAGATAGAGTGAAAAGATTCAGATTTGCAGAACTGAAAGGTATTCACTCTCATATAGGTTCACAGATTTTAGAACCTGACCCGTTTATTAGGGGTGTGGAAAAGGTTGAGGCGGTTTTGAAATTTTTGAGAAACAGGGGATTCAGTATAAACTATGTAAATCTTGGTGGAGGTTTTGGAGTTCCATATCACCCTGAAGAAGAAAGACTTGATTTTAAACCGATTGTAATTGCCTATGAAAATTTACATAAAAAATACGGAGTCAAAATCTTTCTTGAGCCAGGGAGATTTGTTGTTGCAGATGCAGGTGTTATTCTTACAAGGGTTATTTCAATTAAAAGAAGAATGGGTATGCCCCTCTATATCATTGATGCGGGTATGACAGAAAACCCACGACCTGCAATTTATGAAGCGTATCATCACATAGAGCCTCTTTTTAAAAAAAGGAGAAAAAAAATTAAATCAAAAGTTGCAGGTCCTTTATGTGAGAACTCTGATGAATTCGGGGTTTATGAGTTGCCTGAGCTAAAAATCGGGGACTTACTTCTTATTTATAACTGTGGTGCATATACAAGAACAATGGCATCAAATTATAACGGAAGATTGTTGCCACCTGAATATCTTCTTGATGGGAAACTCAGAATTATAAGAAAAAAACAGAAACTCGAAAGTTTAATCGAGAATGAGAAACATTAAGATTTTTAAAATAGGCGGTTCAATACTGAGAGAACCTGAAGATTTTCTAAAGATAGCAAATAATCTGTTAAAGAGTTATAAAAAGGCAAGGATATGTATAATAACATCCGCAATGAAAGGTAGGACCAATGACCTTGTCAACACTTTTAAAAGAGCTGTTCCTGAGACCAATTTCTGGAATTTTGAAAAATTCATTCCTTCAGGTGAGATAGAGGCAGCCCTTCTTTTTGAATCTGTATTTAATTATTTGAATATAAAATCAAGGGCAGTTCTTCCCTGGATGAAGGAATGGCCACTTTATGTTTCATTGTCAAAAGTGAATAATTTAATGCAAAGAGATATGAATGAGAAGAGAAATTTCAGGATTCTGGATTTGAGTAAAAGGAAAGCCGAAAAGATGTTTTTACCGCTTTTTAAGAAATACAGGGTTTTGATATTGCCCGGTTTTGTTGCAAAGGATGGGAAGGGAAGAGTTTTTACTCTTGGAAGAGGCGGTAGTGATATTTCAGCTATTCTTGTTGCAGAACTTTTGAATATAAAGGAGGTAAATTTTATAAAGGATACAGGAGGGATTTTGAATGCTGACCCTGCAATTTCCAGAAAAGTAAAAACTCTTAAATTCATTGAATCAGATAAACTTGCGATTCTTGCTTCCTCCGGAGCAAAGGTTTTAAATCCTGTTGCTCTCAAGTTTGCAGAGAAAATTGACAAAATAAAGGTTCTTTCTCCTGAATTCAGGAAGGGAACAGATGTGAAATTTACAGAAAAGGTTGAGATAAAAAAAGTTGAAGAAACATTTTCTGTGTTTACATTTATAGGTGAAAGATTGCCTGAAACCCCTGGTATTCTGTTCAGAATTTCAGAGATTCTCCACAAAGAAAATATATCAATTTATTCAATCACAGTTTCGGATAATCTGCTTGCCATATATTTGAGGGAAGAGGATACTGAGAGAGGTTATAAACTTTTATCACCCCTTGTAAACATAATTGAGAATCTGGAAATTTTAAATGTGAAGAAAAAAATAAAAAAAATTATTTTGAGAAGTTTGAAATTTATAAATGAACCGGGTGTTATAAGAAAAATTGTGGCACCGATTTCAAGAGAGGGAATCAATATATGGGAAATTTTAACAGTTCATACTGATATTATGATTTTTGTTGAAGATGAGGACTCTCACAGGGCTTATAACATTTTAAAAAATTTATTTATAAGGAGGTAGAAAATGAACTTACCTGAAAGAATAAAGGGCATACCCCCATATATATATGCAGAGATGGACAGGTCTATAAAAAGAGCAAAAGAAAAAGGTCTTGATATAATAAATTTAGCCCATGGAGACCCTGATTTAGAACCTCCGGAGGAGGTTATGGAAGAGTTGAAAAAGGCTCTTTCTGAAAAGAACTTTCATAAATATCCCTCTTACTGGGGAATGATTGAGTTACGGGAAAAAATTGCAGAATGGATGGAAAAAAGGTTCTCTGTTGGACTTGACCCTGAAAAGGAGGTGATGGTTTTAATCGGAGCAAAGGAGGGAATAACCCATCTTTTTCTTGCTTTATGTGATAAGGGAGATTATGCTCTTATTCCAGACCCTTCCTACCCTACATACAGAACATCAGCGATTTTTTCAGAAGCCATACCCCATGAAATTCCTCTTTTAAAAGAGAATGAATTTCTTCCTGATTTACACTCTGTTAAAGAAGATATTTTAAAAAAAGCGAAGGTAATAATATTAAATTATCCAAGTAATCCCACATCCAAAAAGGCTGATAGAGAGTTTTTAAAGGAGATTGTTGAGTTCTGTTCAAAATGGGGAATTTATATAATTCATGATGCAGCTTATTCAGAGATATATGAGGATGAGCCGCCTCCTTCAATTCTTGAAATTGAAGGAGCCAGAGAAATAGCAGTTGAACTTCATTCTTTTTCAAAAACTTATAGTATGCAGGGTTTTAGAATAGGATGGGTTTGTGGTAACAGTGAAATACTCAGAGCACTTTCAATAATAAAAACAAACACTGATTCAGGAGTTTTTACTCCTTTACAAAAAGCGGCTATCAAGGCAATTGAAGTTTATGACAGATTTGTGCCTAAATTAAGAGAAATTTATAGAAAGAGAAGAAAAATATTAAAAAGTTATCTTAATAAAATTGGCTTTAATTATTACAATTCTGATTCAACAATTTATGTCTGGGCTGAAATTGAGAGTGATAACAAGAATTCTATAAAATTAGTTTCAGATTTGATTGATAGTAAAGGAGTAATGATTGGACCTGGTGCCGGTTATGGTAAATCAGGTGAAGGATATTTAAGGTTTGCAATAACACAGCCAGAAGAAAGAATCAGAGAGGGGATGGAGAGATTTCTGGATTATTTGAATGGTAAATAATTTATAATTGAAATTAATAAAGTATTAAAAAGGAGGGAAAAATTGAGAGTAAAACAAAATATAATTGAGGCTGTTGGTAATACTCCTCTGGTGAAAATAAATAATATTACAGAGGGAACATATGCAGAAATTTATGCAAAGCTTGAATTCTGTAATCCTCTGAGTTCAATAAAGGATAGGGTTGCTGTAGCAATTATAGAGGATGCTGAAAAGAAAGGATTGATTGATGAAGATACTGTGATAATAGAAGCAACAAGCGGGAATATGGGTATAGGTTTTGCATTTGTATGTGCTCACAAAGGATACAGATTCATTGCCTGTATGCCTGAAACCGCGAGTATTGAAAGGGTAAAAATAATGAAATTTCTCGGAGCAGAGGTAATTCTTACACCAGGAGAATACGGAACAAAGGGTGCACTTGAAAAGGCAAAAGAACTTGCGAAAGAATACAAAAAATCTTTTATCCCATCTCAGTTTACAAATCCTGTGAATCCGGAGGTACACAGAAAAAAAACAGGTCCTGAAATCTGGGAAGATATGGATGGTAAAATAGACATATTTGTTGCAGGTGTCGGGACAGGAGGAACACTCACAGGGGTAGGGGAATTTTTAAAATCAAAAAATAAAGACATAAAGGTTATTGCTGTTGAACCCGAGAAAGCTCCAATGCTTTTAAAAGGAGAGTTCTGTCCCCATCGTATTCAGGGAATTGCCTCAGGAATGATACCTGAAATATTAAACAGGGATATCATTGATGAAATAATACTTGTCAAGGATGAAGACGCAATTGAGACATCACGAATGCTTGCTAAAAAAGAGGGAATTTTTGCAGGAATTTCTTCAGGAGCAAACATCTGGGCATCAATTGAGATTGCAAAGAGAAAAGAAAATAAAGGTAAACGAATAGCTACTGTTTTACCTGACACAGCAGAAAGATATATATCAACAGAGTTGTTTAATATTTAAAAAATCCTCTTGCCCTTTTAGTATATAGAGAAGAAATAATCACAAGAACAATCTTTATCATATCACCGGGTATAAAAGGAAAAACTCCCATTATCAGAATAGAATAAATTGATTTTTTGAAAGAAAAGAAAAGGGCGAGTCCGAGTGCACCAAGTGTATAAATGATAAAAAGAGAAATAAGAGAAATAATTAAAACTTTCAATTTACTCAAAGGAAGATTTAAAAACTTTCCCATTATAAATGATGCTACAGGAAATGCAATTAAATAACCTCCTGTAGGTCCAAATAGGACATTTATCCCTGAGTTTGCCTTTGCAAATACCGGTAAACCGAGAATTCCGAGAAGAACATAAAAGACCTGAGATAAAAATCCATCGGTGCTTCCGAGATACATACCTGAAAGCAGAACAAAGAATACCTGAAGTGTTACAGGCACAGGAGTAAAGGGAAGGGGAATGTATATATAAGCTCCAATGACTGTTAAAAGGGTGAATGTAAGAATTGCACCTGCCCTCACAAGTATTACAGGTAATTTCCATGTTCTTTCCTTTAAAAGAATTTCAAGCATTTTATCCTCCTTAAGGTTGGGTATTGATTCAATTTTCGAGTAGGTTATTTTAAAAAAATTCAAACATTTAATTCAACATAGAACATCTCATATGTAAATTTCGTCTTTATATAAAAAGGAGGTGAGGGATGGATAAAGTCATAAAAACCCTTATGGGTCTTATGATTTTTAACACAGTATTATTTGCTTCTGAGAAAAGAGGATGGCTGGGAGTATATGCTCATGAACCATCGGATGCTGTTAAGATTGCTCTTGGTATTGATCACGGAGTGATAGTTGATGATGTTATTGAAGAATCACCTGCTGATAAAGCAGGTATTAAAAAAGGAGATATTATACTTAAAATAGATGGTGAAGAAATAACCGATATGGATGACCTTCATTATATGGTGAAAAAGAATCCGGGTAGAGAGGTTAAAATTGAGGTTCTGAGAAAAGGCAAAAAGAAAACTTTAAGTGTAAAACTGGGTGAAAAGGAAAGAGAATTTTATGAAAGATACAGAATGAGAATGGAGATACCGGGCTGTGGAAAATTTAAAATCCCTGAATTTAAATTCTGGATGCCTGAGAAGTTTGAGGATATAATAGAAATAATACCCCATAATGAAGAAAAAATTGAAAAGCTGGAGCAGGAAATTGAAGAAATAAAGAAGGAACTCAAGGAGCTGGAGAAAAAAGTCAGGTAAAAATATCAGGATTTAAAAAACTCAATATTCCTTAAGAAGAGAAATTTTTCTGTTTTAAGTAAAGTATTTTTTACTTTATGTAAAGCATACTTGACATTCTGGATTTTTTCTGGTATAATTTTTATATGAAAAATAAAAAATTAAAATGTCATTTAAAAAAAATAAGGTTTCTGGAGGGAGAAATGACACAGGAAGAACTTGCAAGAAAAGTGGGGGTTTCAAGACAGACAATAATTGCAATTGAAAAAGGTAAATACACTCCCTCTGTTTATCTTGCTCTAAAAATTGCCAGAGTCTTGAACAAAAAAGTTGAGGAAATCTTTGAACTTGAAGAAGAGTAAATATTACGGTTCTATTCCTTTTAAAAACTCAAGGAGGAAAATAAAATGAAAATAGAAAGTTTAGTCACTTTTATAATTATTTCAATTTTTGTAATCCTTGGACTTTCAGTGTCTCCTTTTTTCTTCCTCGGCTCTGTAATAACTGCAATTGTCTTTCTTTACCTGAAAAGAACAGGGATTGTGCTGGGTCAGGATGAAATGCAGGAATTTATTGATTTGAAATCAGGATATTATTCTTTTTACTTTGTAATTATTATTGCGACAATTTTTCTAATGATAAGATTACTTAAAGAACCAGGAAAGGTACCTCCTGACCTTTCCATAATAATTCTTCTTCCCTTAATTTTTAAATTTGCAATCCAGTCTTTTGAACACAGAAATTACAAAAGGGCAGGTTTTTTGATTTCTTTAATAATCGGGATCTTCTGGCTGTTATTTTCCCTCCTGGGAGAAGGATTTTCTACTGGTTTTCTTATTGAAGGAAGTATAGGAGCAGTAATTGTTTTATTTTCCATAGCAGGACTCAAATTTCCCAGAGTTTCAGGGACATTTTTTCTTATTTTTTCTCTCTTTATACTGTATCTCCTCATAAAAAGTAATATGCCTGACCTTGTAAAGATAGGAGTGGGTGTTTTCCTGCCTCTCCCTTTGCTTATGTCAGGTTTTTTTTATCTATTTTCAAAAAAGGAGGGATATTTAAATGAATAATCTATTTTTTGCAATTCTGATATTTACAGGTCTTCAGAACACAGAAATAGGAATAAAAATAAGTATAGATGGTGTTATATTTCCTTCCTTTTCTGTGTCCTATTATCTGGATAATAAAAATGGAATTGAACTTTCTCTTACAGGAGTTCCTGTGCAGGGTACCTTTATTTTTCGATATGAAATAAATTATATTTTTAGGAACACAACAAACCAAAACTTTTTCCCCTATGTAAAAGCAGGTATAGGTCATATGGGAGGTGAAGGAAAACATATTCTGGATTTTCATCCAGAACCAGGTATTGTTTTCAACAGATGGAACAGAACAAAATTATATCTGGGACTTGAAGGTCTGTTCATTTTTAAAAGATTTGGAACCCAGAGAAAAACAATAAGATTTGTGCCTATGATAAACTTTTCGGGAATGTACAGGTTATAGAAGATAATAAAATAAATCTTTCTTAATGGCAAAAATAAAGAATAAAACTTTATCATTCTAAATCAGGAGAAAAAAGGAGGTGAAATGAATAAAGAGAAAGCAAAAATTATGAAAATAATAGATAAGTATGTTCAGGCTTTTGAAAATGCTGATGCTGACCTCATGCAGAGTCTTTTCTGGTTTGATGATGAGAAATTCATAGAGGTTGAAAATCATATTCCAGAACCTTTTGGCAAAGAAAGATTTTTATGGATTATAGATTGGATAAGAAAAAATCAAAAACCGGGATGGAAAATGAAATTTTATGACACAAAGATATATTTTCTCTCACCTGATATTGCTTACAGCGTTTCTATGCGTGAAACAGAAGAAGATGGAGAAATTACCAAAAGCAGGGTAACTCTTATTTTTCTTAAAAAAGGTAATGAATGGAAAATAATACACGGACATTTTTCTTATGTTTCAGAATAAATGATTAAAATAAAAAATGTAACTTCTGAAAATATTGAAGATTTTATAAAGATATGTATCCCTCCTGATAAACTCAAAGATGAAAGCTTTATAAAAGGATTTGAAATAAAGAAAAAATGGATTTTAAAGATGATTGAGAAATATCAGAACATTGGTAAGATCGCTTATTTTGAGAATAAACCTGTGGGTATGATCCAGTATAAACCTGTACCTGATAAGAAAATCACTGAAATAAACTGCATTTTTGTTCCTGAAGAAAAATTTCAAAGAAAAGGGATAGCAAAAAATCTTTTTAAAAGTTTTTTTGAGGAAGTAAATAGACCACAAGAGTATTTTGACAATGAACCACCTGATGGGATTATTGTATATGCATTTCCGGTTCCTGGAAGATATCCACAACATCTTTTCTTTGAAAAAATGGGATTTAAAAAAATTTATGAAGATAACCCTTATCTTATGTATTGTCCGTTAAAAAAAGATTTTACTTATAAACCCGAAGAAAAATCTTATAAGCCTGTCCCTGAGGATAAAGGGAAAGCAATTATTTTTTATAATCCTTCATGCCCCTGGTCAATCTATTTTTCAGAGTTAATGAAGAAAAAAATAAAAGAAGTCTTACCTGATGTTCCAGTGATTATGTATAACAGATTTGAAGATAAAGAGGAAGTTATAAAAAGAGTAAATCCTCCTGATTGTATAGTAAATGCAAAGGAAATAAAGACATTCGTTCTTGATAATGAGGGGTTTAAAGAAGAAGTTGAAAGAGCTTGGGAAAGATAATAGTTAAATAAAAATTATTTTGAAATGGTAATACTATAACCTGTTAAAATATTCGACGGAATATCCTCTTATTTTTATTTACGGAATAGGTGAACAGAAGGCTGGATATTCAAAAGAATTTGAAAAAGGATAAAAAAAGAAAAGCTAACGCGAAAATTTACTGGTTTAAATGTTATTGGGCCGATGTAACGAAAAGGGTGGAGATAAACTCAAAATAAGAACAGGAGTTAAGGGTAAATTAAGAGAGTTTTTCATTAGTTCTCCTGGAGATACTGTAGTCTATTCAAATATTCCTTATCCTCCTGATAAGAATTCAGAAAAAGATTTAGTTTCTCCTTTGAAAAATCTTAATCCTGCATATAGGGAAGTAATTAAAGAAGATACATGTTTAAATCAAAAGGGCGGTGTTAATTTCTTTAAAATAATTGCTCGAACTTTTATCTCTGTACTTCCCTTATTCAACATTAAGGTCCATTCCTATTGTTTTGATGATAATAAAATTATAAATAAAATTGCGGATTTGATATCAGGTTCTTAAAATAGTCCATTTGTTCCTATTTACCTAAAAACATTAAAATTGTAACATTATGAATTTTTTTAAATATTTATCAATCTCTTTTATTTTTTCAGTTTTAGTATCAGGATGTCATAAAAATGAAGAAATATCGGCCGAGACCACTGTGACACCCATTGATTCACCACAACTTCCTTCACGTGGTTTTTTTATGGGAATCCTTCCTACTCCCGGTGATAATCAGAGTTTTGGAGAAGCTTATTCTCAGGCAGCGCAGTATTCGGAATTTGTGCCTGTATGGGGAACTCCGAGTCCCTTTTACCAACTTCCTGATGACCTGGCGGGTTCATGGGGACAGACATTTCTTCAAGGTTATATAAGGGGTAATAACATGTTTCCTATAATTCATCTTTCATTTTTCGGTCAAGGTGTTACTCTTGTTAAACCTCCCGGTATGGATAATGCCACACTTTCTGACCCTGAGTGGAGAAATGCCTATAAAAAAGCTGCAATTGATGTGGTGAAAATTGCAAAGCCCCTTTATATATCACTCGGGAATGAGGTTAATCGCTGGTATGAAAAATACGGTGCTCAGGATGGTGACCCGAATGGATTTCAACATTTTGTAACCCTTTATGAAGAAATATACGATTCATTGAAAAAAATCTGTCCTGAAATAATAGTTTTCTGTATCTTTGCAAGGGAAATTGTTTCAGAAAACAGGGAAGCGGATTTAAGTATTATATCAATGTTCAATCCTGATAAACTGGACTTACTTGTTTTTACAAGTTACCCCTATGCGGTCCAGGGTATAAATAGACCCTATGATATACCTGATGATTATTATTCAAGGGTATTTAATTATATAACTGATAAACCTTTTGGATTCAGTGAACTTGGCTGGCCTTCAATGAGTGCTTTCGGAGGAGAACAGGGGCAGGCTGACTTTATAATTGATGCAGCAAACAGACTTACAAGAAATCAGGGTATAAATCTTTATCTTTTCGGATGGGCATGGCTTCATGATATTGATACAAACGATTATATCGGTCTTATAAAAAGGGATGGAACAGAAAAACTCGGTTATCAGACATGGAAAAATCTATCAGTTTCAGGTAAATAAGGCTTTATCTTATCTTTTAAAACCAAGAAGTTCAGAAAGAGATACCTTCTTGTATCCTGAAGGAACGGTGAATTCAGATGAAGGTATATTTTTCTTTTCAATTGCTATTGCTTCTTTTGATAATTCAACACCAAAACTTGAAACCACGAGTTTTTTCAAGTCATATCCCTTGTACATGAGTTTTTCATATTCAGGTGTATCATCATAAGCCATTTCACCGTTTAAAGCTTCTCTTAACCTGGTATTAAAATCTCTTATTTTTTTGAGGTCAACTTCTTTACTTACATCAATTTTATCTGAAATCCATATTTCTTCCTTTAACTTACCATCAACATAAACATTATATTTTACTCCCTCATAACCCGCTATTTTCTCCTTTTTAGAGGTCTTTTCTATTCTGACTGAATAATTCTTTTTCTCGGGTTTCATCATTTTTTCAAATTCTTCTTTCTCTTTTGGAGTCATTCCTTCTGTCATCTTTTTCATCATTTCCTTCATTGTTTTCTTATTTTCTTTAATGAAATCATTTAAAGACCCGCTCCAGTAAATTTTACTGCCTTTATTTATAATCGCAATGGTCTCTTTATTGAAGTTATAAATTGTAATAAATTGACCATCGTCGGTTTTTATCATGTTGTTCTGAAAATAGGTTATAACGGTTTTAGGTGGCTCGCCAGAGTTTTTGTATTCCTCTTTCTCTTTTATTATCCATCCTGAAAACAGAGTTGAGGCAAAAGAAGAAAGTATCAGAAGAGAGAGTAAATTTTTTCTCATTTTGAATGTCTCCTCCTATTAATAATGGAATTGAACCTGTAGAGTATAATACCCTGGCATTTTGAATAAATCAAATTTTTGAACATTTTAAATTTTTATTGAAAAATATTTATGATTCTTTTAAAATTTCTTTATGGATAAAATAGAAAAATTTGTAAGTAAAATAAAGGATACACATAAGAAAATTGCAGAAATCCTCGCTTTGCCTTCTGATGTTCTTGAAAGAAAAATAAAAAACTGGACAGTAAAAGAAACAATAATTCATATAATTTCGTGGAGAAAAGAAATATTGAAAATTATGAAAAAGGCATTAAAAGAAAAAAATCCTGAATGGGATTATTTCTTAAAAACTCAGGAAGAACTTGATAAATGGAATGAAAGAGAAATTGAAAAAAGGAAGCATAAGACCCAGAAGAAGTTAAAAGAAGAACTTGAAAAATTATTAAAAGAATGGATAAAGTTTCTTGAGAGGATAAATGAAAAAGATCTTAAAAGAAAGTTTCAACCTCCATGGGAAGAAGAGACAACAATTGAGGAGTGTATTGAGATAGAAATTGAGCATGCAAAAGAACACTTGAACAAGATAAAGAAACTTGTTGAAAACCTGTAACCTCGGACTTTGGTTTTGCACAATATTTTATAGCAAAAATAAAAATCAAAAAGTGTTTGATTTTTTTTAGAATACTAATATATAATTTTTCTCGTAAATAATAAAATTCCTAAAAGGAGGAAAAATATGAAAAATATGAAAAAATTGAAAACAAATAAAGAATGCTGTAAAATAGAATCAGTGGTGAGCGTTGATAATAAAGGTCAAATATTGTTACCTAAGGAAATAAGAAAGAGAGCGAATATAAAAGCAGGAGATAAACTTGCTATCATAAGTTTTGAACAAAATGACAAAATATGTTGTTTTTTACTGATGAAAGTAGACGCAATAAACGAAGTGATTGAAAATATGTTTAGACCGATTTTAAAAAGTATCTAAAGGGAGGAATATTATGAGATTTAAAGAAAAAATATTGAAGTTTTTTACACGATTAAGGCCTCTAAAATCTCAGACAGTGTTTTATGCGGTTAAAAAGATGCCTGTTTCTGAAAAATACGAGCGGATGAGGGAGGCTCTAGTAAAGACTATTTTAGCATTTTCCTATGCTCTGATTGATAAATACGGGGAAGAAGGAAAAGAGATTATAAAAAAAGTTTTCAATGAGAATAACGAAGAGTATATGAAACTTAGCATGAGTCTGTTCAATATAAAAGAAAGAGATGCGAGAACTGCATGCAGTATAACAGCTGCTTCTGATTTTCTTATCGGTGTAAAGGCTGAAATTGTAGAGTTTACACCAAAAAGATGTGTGAGAAGAATTAAGGAGTGTCCAATTTATTCTGAGTCGAAAAAAATCGGTAAGAAGGATGAGGAAGTTTTAGAGCTATGTGAGACAATCATGCAAAGTTTATGCGTAAGTTCTGCAAAGGCTATAAACCCTAAATTGAATTATAGATATACCCGTTGGTTAGCTAAAGGGGACAAATACTGTGAAGAGGTTATTGAGTTAAAAGCCACAGGAGGTGACTTTCAATGAAAAGAGAATATAAGAATCATCCATCCTTGGAAAATCTAATTGAGAGTGAAGATCTTGGATTAGAAGTTCTCCATCCCGGCGGGTTGGAGATAACACGAGAACTTGCTGAACTATGTCATATTGATAGAAATAAGGTAGTTCTTGATGTGGCAAGCGGTACAGGAGAAAGTGCGTGCTATCTTGCGGAGAAATTTGGCTGTAAGGTTGTCGGTGTCGATGTTTCAGAATTCATGATCAAAAGAGCAAGGAAAAAGGCAATGGAAAGAGGTTTAAAAATAGAATTTAGAACAGGTAATGCCCATAATCTACCCTTTAATGACAATACCTTTGATGTTGTTATTTCAGAATGCACAACGTGCCTTCTGGACAAAGAACAAGCGATTAAAGAAATGACAAGAGTTGCGAAGTCAGGGGGATATGTGGGAATTCATGACATATGCTGGAAAGAAAACACTCCTGAAGAGATAAAAAAGAGACTCGCAGATATTGAAGGTGAAAGACCGGAGACACTGGAGGGATGGAAAAAGCTGTTCCAAAAGGCAGGACTTAAAAAAATCATTGCTATTGATAAATCTCACCTTATACCAGGTTGGGGTGATGAGATAAAAAGAAAAATTGGAGTTTTCGGTCAAATAAAAATATTTTTGAAAGTTATTAAAAACTGGGGAATAAGTGGATACAGGACTATAAGAGAGTCAGAACAAATCTTTAAGAGTAAATACATGGGTTATGGAATCATTGTAGGAAAGAAGCCTTAATTCCTTTACATTCGTCGTTACTTGACTTGGAGAGATGAGATTAGTCTTCTAAGAGATAAAAATTAATAAAAGTTTCATAAAAATTTTAATTTACTGTTTTTAGTTTTTGATTCCAGTTTTCTCAATTGTAAAAAAAATCTTATGATAAAAACAAAGGGTAATATTATAATCACAGGCAAAAACCATTGAGGCATTTTTTTATCAATTGTTCCTTTGAATATCACAATTTCAAGTATTAAAAGATAGACAGAAAGCCATACCGAAAGTTCAAGAAAAATTTTAAAATACTCATTTGTCCATTTACCCCTTTTTTCATAAGGGATTTTATAAACATAAGAGAAAAATCCTGGCAGACTTAAAAGATAGGGATATTTATTAATAAAGGTAAAACGGTATCTTGCTATAAAAAAGAGTATTATCGGTGCCAGATTAAAGGCAAAAGGAAGTATTAGAAATATAATTTTACTTCCATAGGCATCGGGTTCTCCCTTGAAATTAAAATGGGTGGGGATTTTTTCAGGTAATGTAAAATAAGCATAAAAACCGATAGCAAAAATAAGCAATATGCAAATCAAAAGTATGTTCATTAATCTTTCGCCTTTTTCATCAAAGGGTTCATAGGGTATGAGAGTTTCCTGATTTTGCATAATTAATTATAAAATAAATGATTTAAAAGAACAGAAAGATAATAGATTTTAAAATTTTTTTATTAAATCGTAAAAATTTTACGATGTCATCGTAAATTTTTCAGCAGGGTAGTTTGAAATTTATGATTCGGAAGCTGCTATAATCTGAATTATATCAGATAGATACTCTGTCCTGTCCATATCAGGTGGACAAAAATTTTCTTTTAATTCGTTGTTATAATTTTTTAAAAGATATTCAATTAGTTCTTGTAGAGTATCTCTATTTCCTTCCAAATCTATTAGTTTGTCATATAAAAGTCTTAAGTCTCTATCTTTCTTTAGAATATTTTTGAAAATAATTGTATAATTTATTCTATATTTTAGAAGAAATTCCCTTTCTTTTATTGTTCTTAAAAGCGAGAGCCATATATCGTCATATTTAAGTGTCAGAAGATCCGTTACAGTGTAGTTCTTTCTAAAAAGTACACGTGGTATCTCATCCCCATATGTAGCGCGAAATCTTATTTTTATGTGTTCAAAATTTTCTATGGAAAACTCTATTGACAGATCCTGAAAATTATCTTCAGAAATTTTTATATTATCAAGTTGATATATATAGTTGATTAAATCTTTATATCCTTCCTCATTTGAGGAATAGAATCCTTTTTCTTTGTCTCCTTCTTTTGTTGCAGGTGTTCCATCTAAATTGAAAAGAATTCCTATATATATTTCCAGTTTTTTTATGCTAAAATAATTTAATACTTCTATTAAAGAAAACAGCTCTTTTCCTTTTTTATAAATCTTTTTATCAGGATTTTTAATAAAGTTTAAAATATCCCTGAATTTTTTTGTCCATATTTCTCTCCTTGCAGCTGTACCTCCTGAATCTACCCTATTTTTTAATTCCATTAATACAATAGTATTTTCCTCATTCAGAATATTACCTATATCTGTTTTTTCATCGCCTTTATCTAAATAATCCCATTCAGCTCTTCTTAAAATGGATTTTTCTTCACGTGACAATCCTGATAGGGTGAATAGTCCCTTTTTATGATAGATTTCAGGATAGGTTAACCATAGAGGAATTTCACTTATTCTTATATCTAACGCACATGTTCTCATTAAAGAAGAAAGTTTCTTTTCAATATACCGTCCTCTCCCACCTTTACTTGCATGATAGTAAGAGGTAACTTCTAAAAGAGAAGTATAGTAATATCTTATTTCTTCTGATATGCTTTCAATACCACTGAAAGCTTTTGAAACAGGGTCAAATTCTATAGCTTCGGGATTAATAGCGAGTTCAACGAGATTTGACAGAATGTTTTTATAAGGCTCATATAATATAAGATGCCCTAAATCTAAATTTTCTTTCTTTTTAATACATAAGAGGTTTCTTTTTTTAATAGACATATTTTATTTTTCACATATTATTATACTTTCTCCTCTAATAGCCCTATTTCTTGCTCCTAAGAGAGGGTTAAAAATTAATCTTTTAAACTTAAATCCCACTTCTTCACAAAATTTTTTTGTCATCATAGTTGTAGGGATTTTTTTCCCACTTACTGTGCTATCGCCTATTATAATTGCTAATTTACCTCCTGGTTTTAAGGACCAATACATGTTCTCTATAGATTTTCTGAGGTCTTCATAATAAAGAATAACTTTAGTTGGTAAATTAAGGTTTCTCTTTTTGAAATTACTGTTATTTTTCATACCAAGATATTTTCCTTCTATTCTTTTCATATCAATACCAAGATATTCATAGGCGATTTTATCTTTACCTACATAATCAATAGAAAAATAATAAGGCGGGCTTGTAATTATTGCATCAAATTTATTCTTAAATTCTTTAAACTTTTTTATTTCTAAAACATCATCTTCGATAAGTTTAGCTTTTTCAAACTTTAAACTGAATTTTTCTTTAATTTCTATCAATTTTTTAAAACAATCTTTTACATAATTAAATTTTTCAACAAAAAGTCCTATTTTACCTTTCTTGTCATATCGGCTTGTTCGTTGAAAGGCATCTATTGTGTCAAAATATAAGACCAGCATTAAATAGTAAATAGTTTTATTTGAATATTCCCATTTTTTATTTTCAATAGCATTAAAAATATCAATTAAATCCTTATCTGTGAAATCAAATTCTTTTTCATTTAAAAATGGAAGTGTGTTTTTTAGTTCAGAAAGGATTACACCCATTGGAGTTATGTCAATTCCTACACTTTTAATTCCCATCAGAGATGCTTCGTGAGTTGTAGTTCCAGAGCCGTTGAATGGGTCTAAAATAAAATTCCCTTCCTTTAATTTAAAAGCATTAATTATTGTCCTCACAATTCTGGGGTAGAATTTGCCTTTGTATGGGTAAAGATTATGAAAGGCATAAGCGTTTGTATCTCCATAAGAATCAACAAATTCTGTATATAAAGTTTTTTCACCATTAACTTTTTCTAAATGTGCTATTCTTCTTTTTATAAATTCTGTATCACCCTTTAATTCAACTGTTCTATTAATTGGATTTATTTTATACTTTTCCGTTAGTCCTTTAAGTTCAATATCAAGTAGTTCAAGGTCCGCTAAGGTCTGCATCCAGAAGCCGAAAACACTTTCTCCTTTAGGAGTTATAAGTTTTTTGAATTCAAAGGAATACTCATGAACTATTTCCTCATAGGTAGGAAACTCATCTGTCCCAAACATCTTTAACTTTAATTGTGAATTTTTACCTTTCATATATAGGAAATATTATAAAAAATAAGGGTTTCCAAGTCAATAACTTATAAAAATATTCAGAAAACCTGTTAAAATGTATTTTTTTAAAAAAAGTGTTTTTAATTGTGGAGGCTTGTAAAAATTCATACAATTTAATCAAAGTCTACAATGTAATTTGTTTCAAAAAATATTTTATTATAATTTTAATATGGAAAATTTTGTTATTCTTGATACCTTCCCTGAATTTCTCAGATTCTGGAAAAAAGTAAAGGATAAAAATATAAAAGAGCAGGTTGAGTTATGGGAAAAGGATTACATGAATGAGTTTCCTGAATTATTTGAAAAGCAGAAAAGAGATTATAAAGAACAGGGAATTGATTGGAGAAAAATCGCAGAAAAAAGAATTTTTCCTTTTATAAACAAAAATGTTAAAGATATAATAGAAACTCATGAACTTTTAATAAAAATTTTGTCGAAAATTTATAAAACATCGGTTGAGGTTTCTAAAGAAATATTTGATATGAAGTTTTCTTTAAACTGTGTAATTTATGTGGGTATCGGTTGTGGTGCAGGATGGGTTACGGATTATGAGGGTAAGGCATCGATCCTTTTCGGTATTGAGAATATAGTTGAGTGTGGATGGACTGATGAAGAATCACTTTCAGGACTTATTACACATGAAATAGGTCATGTGGTTCACAGAATTCTGAGAAAAAAGAATAATAAAAAATGGGGAGAAAGTCCATATTTCCAGCTTTATTGTGAAGGTTTTGCTCAGAGATTTGTTGAACTTGTATTTAAAAAACCTTTCTTTTATCAGGCAAAAGGGGATGATAAATGGTTTGAGTTCTGTAAAAATAACATAAAATTTTTAGCAGAGAAATTTATTGAACATGTTTCTCAGGGGAAATCTTTAAACATTTTTTTCGGTTCATGGTTTAATATAAAAGGACATAAAGAAACAGGCTATTTTCTGAGCACCTTGGTTATCAGAATCCTTGAAGAAGAATATAATTTAAAACAGATTGCAGTTATGAATGAAAAGGAAATAAAAGAAAAGATACAAGTTTCTCTTTTGTCCCTTAAAAATTATAGATAATATAAGGACCCTCTATAAGCAAAGATAATTCTAAAAGTAACTTTGCCACTTTTTCAATTGAGAAAATCTCGAAGTGAGATTTTTTTATTTTTAATTTTGTGATTGAAATTATATGTTACTGCATATAATCGTCATAAATAATTTCAAGTCGTAATTTGTGTTTCGCCTCTTCCTGTGCAAGGGAAATTAAAATATTTTTTGCTTCTTGGGTTTCAGCAAGCTCAACAAGCTCCATGTACATTCTGAATACATCTTTTTCCCTGTTCATTGCAAAAATAAGGACATCCTGAATATCAAAGTCACCTTTAAGTTCTGATTTTATAAGATTTTCTGAAATTTTCAGGTCTACCACCTTCTCACTTTTAGGAGTAAGATATATTCTGCCCTCTTTGAAATCAATAAGTTTCTGTTTATGTTTTAGCTCCTCTTCAGCGAGTTCTTCAAAAACTTTTTTAATTGCTCTGTCCTCTGTCTTTTCCTTTAATTTGTTATAAAGATTAAAGGATTCCTCCTCTTTCTTTATTGCAAACTCAATTATTTCATCTATTGTTTTAAATTCCATAAAATCCTCCTATTTTTCTCTGAATCTTCCGCATTTCAGATAATATCCGATATTTGCCTCTTCTTTTCTCTGTAATTCTATTTTTTCACTTTTTTCTGTTGTGAGCACAGGTAGAACACCCGGACCATGCCCTGAAAGTTTTGAATCTCCGTGAATTACAACTCCTATTGTTATTGCTCCTTTTCTTAAACAGGGTCCATAACCGCAATAATGGTCTTTTATGGCGACAATGTCACCGAGCTTCAAATCTTTAAGTTCATATTTTTCAAGCATTTTTTCATCTGATGTCATTATGTCATAATCAATATTTGTGGACATTGCACCAAGACCCGAACCCATAAATTCACCAGGAATTTCTTTTTTGATATTTATCTTCAATTTGTCTCCCTCTTCATGACAGAATTTTTCCAGAAGATCGGGATCAATGTTTGAAACTTTAATGTCCCTGAAATTAACAAGTTCAAGACCTGTTCCATAACATATTATCTTTATCTTATCACCTATGGTAAGTTTTTCAAGAACATCATCAGGGAAATCAACAAGTATTCCTGTATGAAAACCTGTCACAGTCCCTTCTTTCCCTTTTGCCTCACCACCTGTTACGATTGCTTTATTTCCTATGCAGGCAGGAATTATGAAAGCCCACCATTCTTTATCCTTTGCTTCTTTTTCAAGTCCAACAGTGACACCTGGTTCAGTGTGGTCTGCGACCCATCCATAGGCTGAATCTCCTACCTTTACATTAAATACAATTCCTCCGCATCCTGGTGGCAACATTAAAGGTTCCCCTTTATGGGAAACCTCATATAAAAGCCAGGCAAGGGGAGGAATTACCTCCCCCTGAATTAATATTTTTATAAGTTTTTCTTTATTTGTTTTTAACATTTTAAAATTTTACAAATTCCTCTTTCTTTACATTACATATAGGACATTTATCAGGTGGTTCTCCTATATGTGTATATCCGCAAACAGGACATATATAAACTTCTGGAATTTCTATATCTTTCCCTTTTGATACTTCTTCCTTTGCTTTTTTATAAAGTTCTGCATGGATTTTTTCTGCCTCAATTGCATAATGAATTGAAAGCTGAGCGCCTTTTTCTTCCTGTAATTTTGCAATTGCATCATAGGCAGGATACATTTCCTCTATTTCAAAGGTTTCACCATCTATTCCTGTCTGGATATTTTCCTCTGTTTTTCCTATGTAGCCCAGATTCCTTGCATGATTTTTCGCATGAACAAATTCTGCATAGGCAATTGCCTTGAAAAGTCGTGCAACGTTTTTTAAACCCTCTTTTTCAGCAATTTCACTGAAGATGAGATATTTCATATGAGCCATTGACTCACCTGCAAAAGCTTCAGAAAGAGATTTCTTTGTCATTTCTTTCATTTTTTACTCCTTTTTTGTTTTTATATTTTTATTTATTCCTCAAAATTCTCAAGTAAACTCATGAAGGTATCGTGATGGTCTTCTTCTTCCTCAAGTATTTCCTTGAAAATAAATGCTGTTGTATAATCTCCTTCCTCTTCTGCTTTTTTTATAATCTGTTTATAGAGTTCAATCGTCATTTCTTCATCTTTTTTGTCCTGTTCAAGCATTTCCTTTAAGGTTTTTCCCACATTTATTGTTGATGGCTGAGTGGTTGGTGTTCCTCCGAGATAAAATAATCTTTCAGCTATTTTTTCAGCATGTTTCATTTCATCAATTGCAATTTTTTTAAATTCATCTTTTATTGCAAAGTGTTTTGGTCCGCTCCAGAGAACATGTTGCCACATGTATTGGATGCACACCTGCAATTCTCCTGCAATTGCTTTATTTAACAGTTCAAGTAATTCTTTTGATGCCATTTTTCCCTCCTTATTTTAATTTAAATTTAAGGAATTGAACCTCAGGGTCCGAGATGCATCAGGGGATTTTCAATATCATAATCTTCAAATTTAAGAGCATTCTCCTTTTCAATTTCAAAAATTTTGTAATGTCCCAATTCCATTGAAGCAATATAGTTTATCATCTGTTCTGTATCTGCCTCATCCCTGAAATGGGGTGCAAGAGCTAAATAAAATTCATGGGCAGCTTTTTCAGCTTTCATTGCCATCTCAAATATCTCGCTTAACTTAATTCTTTCTGATTCAATTTTTAATTCAGGCAATGGAACTGGAGATTTTTCAGGTAATACAATTCTTTTACCCGGAAATCTGCTTCTGAAAATTGCTTCAAAGGTTTCCCTATGCTTTTTTTCCTCTTCTGCAAGAAATTTTAATTTTTCCTTTAAAAAAGCATTTTTCACCCTTTCAGCCACTTTTTCATATATCTCCTTTGCCTCTATTTCACTTTTTATTGCTGCAAGTAAAAGCTCTTCAAGTGTATACTGATCAAGTTCCATTCAGAATCCTCCTTATTATTTCAGAATTTTATTTCTTTTGAATTAGCCCATAAACCATGTATATTACAATGAGAGAAAGCAAACAGTTCCCCTTCTTTTTCTGTTTTGAATTCAAAGATGACAAATGGCTCTGTATATACAGTGCTTGTATCAACTCCTTTTGTTGAAGCACCGTGTGAAACAAATTCAAACCTACCAAGGTGATACGGAAATTTCTCGTCCTTTGGTAAAAAGAAAACATCTATCCAGGAAATGTGATGTGCGGTTGTATTCGGGTGAGATATCTCTTTGCCTACACTGACCTCCACCTTTATTTTTTCTCCTTTTTTGATTTCCCCTATTATCTCAATTACAGGTGTATGTTTTTCTTTTTTCCAGTCAGCTGACTGAAAAAGTTCTTTAAAGTGATGCATATTTATCCTCCTTTTAAATTTAAATTATTATTAAATTACTACCCAAATTAAATTATACTCAATTGTGTATATAGTATTCAAAAATGGAAAAATAATCTGTAAAGGTATTATATTTTTAAAATGAAATTTTTTGGAAAGGATAAACCGGGTTCAAATGTAGTTATAAAAGGGGTACCCTTTGAGAGTGTTTCTTTTTCACAAGGATGTGCTCTTGCTCCTTATTTTCTGAGATACTGTGCTGAGTCGATTGAGACAAAAAGTTCTTATTTTGATAAAAATTGTGAGAATTTTGAGGATGCTGGAGATATATCATGTTATGGAATTGATTTTAATGAGGCAATGGAGTTTATTGAAAGAGAAACAGAAAGTATTTTGAAAAATAAAAAACTCGGAATTTTTATAGGCGGTGACCATACAATAACCTATTCTATTTTTAAGTCAGCAAAGAAAATTTATCCTGATTTAAAACTTTTAATCCTTGATGCTCATACTGATTTCAGAGATGAATTTATGGGCTCAGAGTTAAATCATGCAACATGGCTTAAAAAATTATATAAAGAAAAAATTGTAAAGGAAAATGAGGTGTATATTTATGGTGTAAGAGAGAATTTCCCAGAGACACCTTTCAATCTGATAAAAAATATTGAGGAATTTAAAAATCTTACAGGAAAATTTTATCTTTCCTTTGACCTCGATGTTTTTAACCCTTCGGTTTTTTCTTCTCTGTCAAATCCTTTTCCTGGAGGTATCTCTTTTAAAGAGGCAATTGATATTTTAAGTATCATTGCAGAAAATTTAATAGGATCAGATTTTGTTGAATATAATCCTTTAAGAGGTGATGCCCTTAATTCAGGAACAACTCTGGGAGCTTTGATACGTGAGTTTATTGTTTTGATTTCTGATTAAACTTTATTATTAAAACTCTAAAAGGAGGATGAACAATGGATGAGAAGATTAATGAAATTTTGAATGCTTTAAAAAAGGTTATTGACCCTGAGCTGGGTCGGGATATAGTTTCTCTGGGAATGATAAGTGATGTAAAGGTGTGTGATGGTGCTGTATCTTTTAAGTTCACATTGACCACTCCTGCATGTCCGATAAGAGACCAGCTGAAAAAACAGGCAGAGGAAGCTGTAAAAGCTCTTCCCTGGGTTGAAAGTGTAAAGGTGGTTATGGATGCGAGTGTCAGAACCAAAACTGTAATTCCTGAAAGAAAAGTGAAAGGAGTCAAGCATGTGATCGCTGTTGTTAGTGGGAAAGGCGGTGTTGGTAAATCAACTGTTGCCATCAATCTTGCTCTTGCACTTAAAAGTTTTAATTCAAAAGTGGGACTTCTTGACGGAGATGTATACGGTCCTACCCTTTCAATAATGGGAAAAACACAGGCACCGCCTCTTGTGAATGAAGAGGAAAAGATAGTTCCTCCTCTCTATTATGGAATTCCGATTCTTTCAATCGGATTCATGACAAATCCTGACCAGGCAGTTGTATGGAGGGGTCCTATAGTTCATACAGCTTACAGACAGATGCTTTTTGATGCTGAATGGGGTGAACTTGATTATCTGATTGTCGATTTACCTCCCGGAACAGGAGACCCTTTAATTTCAATAACACAGCTTGTTCAGCTTTCAGGATCTGTACTTGTTACAACACCCCAGGATGTTTCTGTTTCAGATGTGAGAAGGGCAGCAAATTTTCTTAAAAAGGTGAATGTTCCGGTTCTTTCTGTTGTGGAAAATATGAGTGAATTTATCTGTCCGCATTGTGGTAAACCTTCAAAACTTTTCAGCGGTTCTGGAGGAGAAATTCTTGCAAAAGAGTTCGGTATCGATGAATACATAAAAATTCCCTTTGACCCTTTAATTTCAGAATATTCTGAGAAAGGAGAGCCCTATTTTGAAAAGGTAAAGGATTCTCCTTCAAAAGATGCCTTTAGAAAACTTGCACAGAAGGTTGCTTCAAAAATAAGTGTAATCGTTAATAAGTAATCACCTATTTTAAATCAAGCCCTCTGTTTTTAAGAATGAATATGTAACCGAGAAACAGGATTAATATGAATATCACTGCTTCAATTATTGCGTAGGTTCCGAATTTTTTTGCCTCTATTGCCCAGGGAAAGAGGATAACAGCCTCTATATCAAAGAGTAAAAATAAAAGCAGAAAGGGAAATACTCTTATTCCGTATCTTTTATATGGTGTATCCTTATATAGCATTCCACTTTCATAGGGCTCAAGTTCCTCATCTGATGCTTTATAACCAAAGATTCTGTTTTTTATGGTTGAAGAAACAAATTCAACAATGAGAAATATGAAAAATATAAGAGAGGTAAAGAGCAGGAAATAGAGATATGCTTTCATTTTTCCTTTAAAAATTCAGCAAGTACAAAGGGTAAAATGCCTCCGTATTTCAGATATTCAATTTCCATCCAGGTGTCAAGACGCAGAATCCCATAAAATACCTTTTCCTCACCATTTTTCCTTGCAATTATTTTTACTTTTTTGTTGGGTTCTAAATCGTTTTCAATACCCTCTATGAGATATTCTTCATCACCTTTTAAACCCAGTTTTTCTGCGTTCTCACCTTCTTCAAACTGAATGGGAATCACACCCATCTGAACAAGGTTTGACCTGTGTATTCTTTCAAAACTTTCCGCAATCACTGCCTTTATTCCAAGGAGTTTTGTGCCTTTTGCAGCCCAGTCTCTTGATGAACCACTACCGTATTCCTTTCCTGCAATAACAATAAGAGGAGTTCCTTCTTTTATATATCTCATTGCAGCCTCATATACACTCATAATTTCATTTTCAGGAAACTTCCTTGTCCATCCTCCTTCTTTTTCAGGCACAAGTTTGTTTCTTAACCTTACATTTCCAAAAGTTCCTCTTATCATGACTTCATGATTTCCCCTTCTTGAACCAAAGGTGTTGAATTCAAAGGGTTTTACTCCTTTTGAAATTAAATACTGTCCTGCAGGGGAATCCTCGGGAATTCTTCCTGCAGGAGATATATGGTCTGTTGTTATTGAATCACCGAGCATCAAAAGACACCTTGCATTTTTTATATCCTTTAAGGGTTCAGGTTCAATCTTAAAATCTTCAAAAAAGGGTGGCTCCTTTATATATGTTGATTTATCATCAAATTTGAAAATCTCTCCTGAGGGTGCTTTCAGGTTTTCCCAGTTTTTATCTCCTTTAAATATTTCTGAATAAACTTTTTCATAATAATCTTTTGATAAAAATTCTTGTGTATATTCCCTTACTTCCTCTTCAGAAGGCCATATATCTTTAAGATATACCGGATTATCATTCGGGTCAAAACCTATGGGTTCTTCATAAGGATTGAAATCAATTCTTCCTTTGATTGCGAAGGCAACAACAAGTGGTGGACTCATCAGGAAATTCATTTTTACAAGGGGATGCACTCTTGCTTCAAAATTTCTGTTCCCTGAAAGAACAGACGCAACAACAAGCCCTCTTTCTTTTATTACATTTTCAACACCAGGAGCAAGAGGACCCGAGTTTCCTATACATGTTGTGCAACCGAATCCCACAATGTGAAATCCGAGTGCCTCAAGATATGAAATGAGTCCTGATTTTTCAAGATATTCTTTCACAACCCTTGAACCAGGTGCAAGGGATGTTTTTATAAAGGGTTTTACCTTTAATCCCCTTTCAACAGCTTTTTTTGCAAGAAGTCCTGCTGAGAAAAGAAGATAGGGATTACTTGTATTTGTGCAACTTGTTATGGCTGCAATTACTATTGAACCGTCTTTTAATTCAAAATGCACATCTCCCTTTTTAATCTCCACAATTCTGAGCTCCTTCCCTCTTACCTTTGGTTGGGCTCCTCCTTCTGTTTCCCAGTGTTCAATATGTTCTCCTGATACCTCAATTTTAAAATCCTTTTCAAGAATTTCTTCAATCCTGTTTTTCAGTTTATCAAGGGTTATTCTGTCCTGAGGTCTTTTCGGTCCTGCTGTTGAGGGAAATACATCAGATAAATCTATTTCCACCACATCTGTATAAACCGGTTCTGTTTCGTAGGTGTTGAAAAGAAGTTGTTCCTTTGTATATTTTTCAACCCTTTTAATAATTTCCTCTTTTCTTCCTGTTTCATAAAGATATTCAAGGGTTTTTTCATCAACAGGGAAGAATCCACAGGTGGAACCGTATTCAGGGCTCATATTTGAAATTGTTGCCCTATCAGGAACGGATAGATTTTTAACTCCTTCACCAAAATATTCAACAAATTTTCCAACAACTCCCTTTTCCCTTAATTTCTGTGTTATATAAAGGACAAGGTCTGTAGGAGTAACTCCTTCTTTGAGTTCCCCCTTTAACTTAACTCCGATGACCTCAGGAATTTTCAAATGAATCGCTTCTCCAAGCATCACAGCTTCTGCCTCAATCCCTCCAACCCCCCATCCCAGAACTCCTATTCCGTTTATCATTGTTGTATGGGAATCCGTTCCTATCAGTGTGTCAGGAATTAAAATTTCCTTATCACCGTATTTTCTCACATTCACCACCTCTGCAAGATGTTCAAGATTTACCTGATGAATTATTCCCTTTCCAGGAGGGACAACCCTGAAGTTTTCAAAGGCATTCTGAGCCCATTTTAATAAAGTATATCTCTCTTTATTTCTTTCAAATTCCTTCTGAATGTTCAGGGGTAAGGAAAATGTTGTGCCGAAGTAGTCAACCTGAACCGAATGGTCTATTATAAGATGGCAGGGAATTTTTGGATTTACCTTTTTCGGGTCTCCTCCGTTTTTCCTCATTGCATTTCTCATTGCTGCAAGGTCGACAACTGCAGGAACTCCTGTGAAATCTTGAAGAATCACTCTTGAGGGATAATAGGGAATTTCTTTGTCAAGTTCTACTTTACCTTTCCAGTTTTTAAAAGCAAGAATTGTTTCCTCTTTAATATTCTCATTATCGAAATTTCTTATTATATTTTCAAGAAGTATTCTTATTGTGAAGGGGAGTTTCTGTATCTTGATTCCGTATTTTTGGGCTGCTTCTGGAAGGGAAAAAAAATAATAATTCCCTGAATCAAGTTTCAATTCCTTTAAAATGTCCTTTAATCCTTTCATGCTTTTATTTTAAAATAACACTTGAATAATTTTAAATAAGGGATTATAATTTAGAACATGAAATTGAAAAGGAAGAAAAAAATAACAAAAAGGGAATTAAAAAGAGACCCCTTTGTTGAGTTTGTTGAGAAAACATATGAGAGAGTGAGGGAAAAGCCGAGAGAGTATATAGGAGGGGTTTTACTTGTTATTGCTGCTATTTTCCTTATATATGTGCTAAGGTCGGGTTCAAATCAGGATTTTCCTGTGGCAAGGCAGATGTGGTTTCAGGCTGTAAGTTTAATGCAGGCACAGAGATTGAATGATGCTACTCAGATTTTGCAGGACCTCTCTGTCAGGTTTCCAAAATCACCGGAGGGTAAAAAAGCCATTTATTATCTTGCGAATTTTGCCTTTTTCCAGGGCGATTATGTTACAGCAAAAACAAGATATGAAACTTATCTTTCCAGAAAGCCAGAGGACCCTCTTTTAAAAGCAGCGGCAAAAGAGGCACTCGGAGTCATTGATTTTATTATGGGTAATTATGAATCAGGAAGAAAAAGAATAATGGAAGCTTATAAAGAAATTCCCTATAAAAGTTTTAAAACCTATTTTGCCTATCATCTGATTAAACTGCTTATTCAGAAGGAACTTTACAAAGAAGCTTATGATTTCCTTAAAAAAGTTAAGGATGATGTTACACCTCAATTCAAGGTGGATTTTGTTAAACTTGAAAGTTTCCTTGAGGGTGTTTTAGAATTATAGGATATGGAAAACGTACAAAAGGTTAAAAGAAAAACAAAAAAGAAAAATAACGAAAGGCATATCTATGCTTCCTTTGCCTATATCCCTGTTTTGAATTTTCTTCCGCTTTTTGATAAAGAAGCGGGCAATTTTGTTCATTTTCACGCAAAACAGGGTTTTTTAATTTTTGTAATTGAATTCATAGGTCTTTTACTTTTCTTTTCTTTTTATTTACTTGTGGGAACCTTTCCTATAATAAGATATATCTTTGTAAATTTCTTTTTTGCTTTCTACATCCTCTGTGTGGCTATTTTGATTGTAATGGGGATGTATGGTGCTTTGACAGGTAAGGAATTTGAAATTCCTTTTATAGGTGAGATTGCTAAAAAAATAAACATTTAAAAGGAGGAAAAATTTTGTTAGGAGAATCCTATTTTGATAAGTTTACGCAGAGAGCAAAAAGGGCATTCCAGATTGCAAGGGATGAAGCAATAAGGCTTGCCCATTCTGAGGTAGGAACAGAACATCTTTTACTTGCTCTTACCAGGATGACAGATTCTGTTGCTGCAATGGTGCTTTCAAATCTTGGAATTGATTTTGATATTTTGAGAGATAAGATAGAAACAGCACATCCACCCGGAAATTATAATCACCCCAGTCAAGAACTTCCCTTAAGCCCTAGCCTTAGAAGAACTATACAGTATGCTGCCGAGGAAGCAAGGAAACTTGGGCATACACATATAGGAACAGAGCATCTTTTAATAGGGATAATGAGGGAAAAGAGAGGACTTGGTTCAAAGGTTCTTTCTCAGATGGGAGTTGATTTTGAACTTGTCCTTGAAGAAACTTTGAGAATTCTTTCAAGTATTGAAGAACCCCAGCCCCAGACAAGACAGAGAGGGATGGGATTTAAAAAAAGCAAATTAATTGAGCAGTTTGCGACCGACCTTACTCTTCTTGCAAAACAGAATAAGCTTGACCCTGTTATAGGAAGAGAAGTTGAAATTGAAAGGGTTATGCAGATTCTTTCAAGAAGAAAGAAAAATAATCCTGTCCTGATAGGAGAACCAGGGGTTGGAAAAACAGCCATTGTTGAAGGACTTGCCCAGAAGATTGTAAGAGGAGAGGTTCCCGAATCATTACAGGATAAAAGAATACTGGCACTTGACCTTGCTGCAATTGTTGCAGGGACAAAATACAGGGGACAGTTTGAAGAAAGATTAAAAGCAATTTTAAATGAGGTTGTTTCAAGCAAAAATATAATTCTTTTTATTGATGAATTGCATACACTTGTGGGAGCAGGTGCAGCAGAAGGTGCAATTGATGCCTCAAATATTTTAAAACCTGCACTTGCAAGAGGTGAAATTCAGTGCATAGGTGCCACAACAATGGAGGAATACAGAAAATATATAGAAAGGGATGGAGCACTTGAGAGAAGGTTTCAACCAATTATAGTTGATCCCCCGACAGTGGATGAAACAATTGAAATATTGAAAGGTTTAAGAGAAAAATATGAGAATTATCACGGAGTTAAGTATACAGATGAGGCGCTTGATGCAGCAGCTCGTCTTGCTGATAGATACATTTCAGACAGATTTTTACCTGATAAGGCAATTGATGTTATAGATGAAGCAGGTGCAAGGGTGAAACTTATGTCAGGATTTCAGGATGAGGTTATAGAGAAATATAAAAAGGAGATTGAAAGATTAAAGGATGAGAAGAACAAGGCTGTTATGGAACAGATGTATGAAAAGGCGGCAAGGATACGTGATGAAATTATGAGATTAACACAGCTTATAGAGCAGAGAAAAGATGAACTTAAGAGAAAAAGAGAAAGACCGAAAGTTACTGCAGAAGATATTGCCTATGTTGTTTCAAGATGGACGGGTATTCCTTTAACGAAGATTGAGGAAGAGGAACAGGCAAGATTGCTCAAGATGGAAGAAGAACTCAAGAAAAAGGTTGTGGGACAGGATGAGGCAATCCAGCTTATTGCAAGAGCAATAAGGAGGTCAAGGGCAGGAATAAAGGACCCAAGGAGACCCATAGGTTCTTTTATATTTCTTGGTCCGACAGGAGTTGGTAAAACACATCTTGCCAAGGTTCTTGCAGAATTTCTATTTGGTGATGAAAATGCTCTTATTCGCCTTGATATGTCTGAATATATGGAAAAGTTCAATGTTTCAAAATTGATAGGAGCTCCTCCAGGATATGTGGGATATGAAGAGGGTGGTCAGTTGACCGAAAGAGTGAGAAGAAAACCCTATTCTGTGGTTCTTTTTGATGAGTTTGAGAAGGCACACCCTGATGTGTTTAATATCTTATTACAGATTCTTGAAGATGGTGTTCTAACAGATAGCTTTGGAAGGAGAGTGAATTTTAAAAATACAGTTATAATTTTAACAAGTAATATAGGAACAAAGTATCTAAAGTCACATCACGGACTCGGATTTCACAAAGAAGAGGAAGGTGAGTTTGACTTTGAAGCGATGAGAAGTTTTCTGCTTGATCAGATTAAGGATATGCTTCCACCTGAATTTATAAACAGAATAGATGAGATAATTGTATTCAAACCTCTCACAAAGGAAGAATCAATTAAAATTTCTGAAATTCTTCTGAATGAACTTGCAGAAAGAGTTTATGCGGATAGAAAAATAAAAGTTGTATTCACAAGAAAAGCCATGGAGTTTATAACAGAGAAGGGCTTTGATCCTGATTTTGGAGCAAGACCACTCAAGAGAACCATAAGAAACTATATAGAAGACCCTCTTTCCGAGGAAATTCTAAAAGGTGCTTTTGAGGAAGGAGACGAGGTTGAGGTTGATGTTGAGGATGGTAAGATAGTTTTCAGAAAACTTGAAGGTGCACATATAGAAAATAATTAGTTTATTGAAAGTATACTTTCTTTTTAATTATCATAAATGATGAAATTGTTATTTTTTTATTTAATTTTTAATGTTTTTCAGGGAGGGTTTGTTACAGATATAAAAGTTGAAGGTAATCTCAACGTATCCGATGAGTTTATAATAAGTTCCTCTGGTATTAAGAAAGGAAAGTTTATAACCTCTTCTGATGTAAAGAAGGCAATTAAAAATTTATATGCAACAAAGAACTTTGAAAAAGTTGAGATTGATATTCTTGAAGGTGAGAATGAGGGAGAGATAGTTCTTCTGATAAAGGTTTCTGAAAATCCGAGGATATATGGTGTTAAGATACAGGGGACAAGAAAGCTTAAAGACGAGGAAATAATAGAAAAGATTGATGTTACAAAAGGAATGCCCTTAACAGGAAGCGATATTAAAAAATGGGAAAATGAAATTATAAAACTTTATCAGGAGAAGGGATTTTCAGGAACAGAGGTTGAGACAGAAATTTTGAATACAGAAAGAGAAGGTTTTGTTGATATCCTTTTCAAGATACATGAAGGAGAAAAGGCAAAGATTAAGGAGATAGATGTTGTGGGGAATAAAAATTTCCCTGATAAAAAACTTGAGATACTTTTAAGAAACAGAGAAAAAACATGGTATAGAAAGGCGATTTTCAGGGAGGAATACTGGGAGGAGGATTTACCCAAAATTGAAGAATTTTATAAAAATCACGGATTCCTTGATGCAAAGGTTGATTCCTATAAAATAAATCCTGAGGGTGAGTGGCTTTATATTAAAATTTTTGTAACAGAAGGCAAAAAGTATTATTTCGGAGATTACAGGTTTGAGGGAAATAAGTTTTTTGATGATAAAACACTTTCAAAAAAACTGAAACTTAAAAAGGGTGATGTTTTTTCTTTCAAAAAGTTTATAGAATCGGTTCAGGAAATTCAGGGCCTGTATGCTGATTCTGGTTTTCTCCTTGTGAGGGTTATACCTGAGGAGAAAAGAAAATCAGAAGAGAAAGGAATTTCTGATTCTGAAATTGAAGTTGATACAATCTCGGTTATCTTTCATATAAATGAGGGTAAACCCTGTTATGTAAGAAAGATAAATATTGAAGGAAATACAAGAACAAGAGATTATGTTATAAGAAGAGAACTTGATATTTATCCTGGAGATAAATTTAACAGACAAAAAGTTATAAAGAGTCTGAGAGACCTTTATTTTCTTAATTATTTTGAAAAGGTTGATTTTAAGTTTAATATTCTTGATGACTCGGAACATGTTGATTTGACTTTTAAGGTCAAGGATAAACCCACAGGAACACTCCAGGCAGGTGGTTCATGGTCCCAGACACAGAAAGGTTCCCTTTTGCTTGCTGTTACAGAGAGCAATCTTTTTGGAAAAGGTCAGCAACTTTCCCTGTCACTGGAGATTGGACCTTACAGACAGAATGCGAGATTTTCCTTTACAGAACCCTGGATGTTTCAGAGACATTATCTTTTTGGATTTGATATTCATCACTATATTGATGTATTTCCAGGTGAGTATTCTGTTCAGAGAACAGGATTTTCTCTTACCTTTGCAAGACCCTATGACAGAAATGAGTATCTATGGACAAGCACAAGATATGAATTTGACAGGACAAGATTGTTTGACTTTGCCTCAACATATACTCCTTCAGGTCCTTATGATTTAAGGAAAGAAAAATGGCCAAAAATAGTTTCCAGAATAATACATTCCTTTTACAGGGATTCAAGGGATAGAAAATTCAATACAAGAAAGGGATTAAGAGCAGAGTATAAAATTACACTTTCGGGTGGTATCTTTCAGGGAGACGAGCATTATCACAGACATGTTTTCAGTGTTTCCTATTATAAATCCTTTTTCAATGAAAAATTTGTTCCCGTGTTCAATGTTAAACTCGGAGTCATGTATCCTTACACAGAATCAAAGCCCATTCCTGTTTATGAGTATTTCAGACCGGGTGGTGTTATGTTCACGGATTTTGTTGTTAGAGGATATGATGAAAGGTCACTCGGTTTTAAATCAAAGGGAGCTATCATAGGCGGAACTGCTGCCTATGCTTTTAATTTTGAATTGAGATTTGTTGTATCTGACCAGTTATACATAAGTGCCTTTTTTGATGCAGGTAATGCATGGCTCACCCCCTATTATATGGAAAGGGAGTTCAAGAGATTACTTGAGGGAAAAACTGTAAGACTCAAAAGAGGTGCTGGAATAGGTGTCAGAATGGAAATACCCATGCTGGGAATAGTTGGTGTTGACCTGGCTTATGGATTTGATAAATTAAACAAAGGATGGATTCCTCACTTTGTCATGGGTATTCCTCTATGGTAAAAAAAATATTTATACCCCTGATTCTTTTATCAGGTGTTCTTTTTTCAGCTGATACAAAAATAGGTATTGTTGATTTAAAAAGAATAACAGAAAATTATGAGGGAATGAAGGAAGCAAAGGGAGATATAGAACGACTTTTAAAGGAATGGGAACAGGAGCTTAACAAGAAAAAGGCAAAAATAGATTCACTTGAAAGGCTTTATCAGGAGGAGAAGCCGGGTCTTTCAGAAGAAGCAAGATTAAAAAGAGAGGCAGAAATTGAAACTTTGAAAAGGGAGTATCAGAATTTTATAAAAGAGGTATGGGGAAAGGGAGGTAAACTTGAAAAGGCAACACAGGAAAGGATTAAACCGCTGACAGAAAAGATAAGAAATATGATAAAAGAGGTGGCTGAAGAGGAAGGAGTCGATATTGTTTTTGATGCTTCAAAGGATGATATTCTTTATGCAAAGGATGCAATTGATTTGACAGAGAGAGTTCTTGAGAGATTGAACAGAGAATATAGGGGAACAGAGATAACAGAGGTGGGAATAATAAGAAAGTTGAGAATAAGTGTTTTTCCATTTAAAGTTTCATCTGAACTTATAGGTTCAATTTATCCGCAGATTTTTAATTCTGAACTTGAAAAGGGACTGAGAAAATCACCCAAGTTTGAAATCACAGGTATTAATGCAAGCAGGAATGCCATTCAGTCCATAGGTTATGATGAAAACAGATTACCTGAAGCGCAGATTCAATTTGTTATAACCAAACTCGGGGTGGATTACGCTGTTTATGGAGAACTGAAGAGAAAAGGTACCGGTGGGGTTGAGATAACTTTTTATATTTATAATATAAAAGGAGAGAAGGTGAAAGAAACAACATTTGAGACTGAGGAAACCGAAGAAAAGGTAAAAGAAGCAGCTTATTCGGTTGCTCAGCAGGTTATAAATTATTTTACTGAAAAAGAAAAATAATCAAAAGGATTTTCTGTTAAAATCTCCTCTCCCTTTTCCATATTTTTTAATTTAACTATATTTTTCTTTTTCTCCTCTTCTCCTATTATTAAGACCCATTTTGCTCTTCTCTTATCCGCCTTTCTCATCTGTGCTTTCAAACTCTTTGTATCCCATTCCATATCAGCATAGATTCCCTTTTCCCTTAGTTTAATTACCCATTTAATAGCCTCTTCTTTTTCCTTTTCAGAAACATATATTACATAAACAAGTTCTTTTTCCTTTTTTTCAAAATCTTCCATTGCTATCATCAATCTTTCAACTCCAAAGGCAAATCCTATTCCGGGTGCGTCAGGTCCTCCCATGTTTTTAAGAAGATAGTCATACCTTCCTCCTCCACCAAGAGAATCCTGTGCTCCGAGTTTATCGGAAATTATTTCAAAGGCAGTTTTTGTATAATAGTCAAGTCCTCTTACGATAAAGGGATTAAGTTTGAAATTAAATTTTTCTTTTTCTAAAATCTCAATCAATTTTTCATAATGTTCTTTACAATCTTTACAGAGGAATTCGGTTAATGGTTTTAAATCTTTCAGTTTTCCCCTATCAATTTTACAATCAATAATTCTGAAGGGATTTCTTTCGTATCTTATTTTGCAGTTATCGCATAATTCATTGAGTTTACCTTTGAGCACATCTTTAAGATATTCAGAATATCTCTTTCTGTCCTCCACACAACCCACAGAGTTTATTTCAAATCTGTAATTTTTTATATTGATACTTTTTAAAATTTCATCGGCAAGTAAAAGAACTTCAAAATCAATATAGGGTTCCCTGTAACCGATTGCTTCTGCTCCGAGCTGATAGAATTCTCTGTATCTTCCCTTCTGCGGTCTCTCATATCTGAACATATTCATAAAATAGGCAAATTTCCCTGGAATCTCCAGATTTTCCTCTATTATTGCTCTTAAAACAGGCGGTGTTCCTTCAGGTCTTAAAGCAAGAACCCTTCCTTTCGGGTCTTCGAATACATACATCTCTTTCTGAACAATATCCGTTGTTTCTCCTGTGGATTTTTCAAAAAGTTCCTTGTATTCGAATGTAGGAGTTATTATGAATTTATAACCGAATTTTTCAAATACCTTTCTTGAATTTTTAAAAATAAATATGAATTTATCAAATTCCTCTCCGTAAATATCCCTTGTTCCGCGAATCTTTTGATATTTTTTTTTCATTTGAATTAAAATTTTATAATAAAGGTTCGAATCCTTTCTATATTTCAAAGGAGAAATCCTGTGAAAAAATTATTTTTTGCTTTTTTAATATTTGTAATTTTTCTTTCCTGTAAAAGAAAGGAAGAAAAGCCCCTTACAGGCACACCCATAGCAAAAGTTGGAAATGTTTATATAACCCAGGAAGACCTTGAAAAAGGGTTACCCCAGTTTACATATCAGCTGATGGGAGAGGAGCAGAGAAAGCAATTTTTTGATTATGTGCTTGACCTTGTCCTTTTTTCCCTTGCAGCAGAGAAAGAAGGGATAGATAAAGAACCGATTATGAGGGAGAGGCTTTTATGGGCAAAAAGAATGGTTCTCTCGGACGAGTATTTCAGAAGAAAAACACAGAATATTATAGTGACTCAGGCAGAAGTGGATTCCTTTTATAAAAGATTTGAGAATGATTTTTTGAAGGAGATTGAATTTGTTTATTTCTTTGTTAATTCAATGAAGGATGCTGAGGAGATAAAGAGAATTCTTGAGAGAAGTGTTTTCAGCAGAAAAATTGTTGAGACAATAACATCCAAATATAATGCTGTTGGAGATCTGACAAGTGTAAATGCAGGTTATCTGCATCTTGAGACAGCACTTCCGTTTCCAAAGGAAATTGCACAGGCACTTTTAAATTTACCAAAAGGGAAGGTTTCGGACGTAATTTCTGTCCAGAGTCCTCCTGGTTTTGCAATTGTTAAAATTCTCAGTTCTACACCGACAAAACTTTCAAAACAGGATATCCTGAATGATATAAGGCAGTATCTTCAGTTGACAAAAATTATGAGAGCAAAGGATTCATTGAGAGAAGAATTGAAGAAAATTTTCCCTGTTGAAGTATATTCAAAAGGTGTTAAATAACATTAAATAAGGTTCGAGCCCTTTTTATTTTAATATTCGGGGATAAAAATGAAAGTAGGAATCTGTGGTGCAGGGACAATGGGAAATGGAATAGCACATGTTTTTGCACTCTCAGGATATGATGTTATACTTCAGGATTTATCAATGGAAATTGTTGAAAGAGCGATAGAAACAATTTCTAAAAATATGGACAGGCAGATAAAAAAGGGAATCATTGATGAGAATAAAAAGAATGAAGCTCTCTCAAGAATTAAGAAAACTGTTTCACTTGATGACCTTTCAGATTGTGATTTAATTGTAGAGGCAATTTTTGAAAATGCTGAAGTTAAGAAAGACCTTTTTAAAAAACTTGATAAAATTGTAAAAAAAGAAGCAATATTTGCCTCAAATACTTCCTCTATTTCCATTACTTTGCTTGCCTCGGCTACAGAAAGACAGGAAAAATTTATAGGAATGCATTTTTTCAATCCTGTCCCTGTTATGAAACTTGTTGAAGTTGTTAAGGGACTAAGGACTTCTGAAGAAACAGCAATTTTCATATTTGAACTTGCTAAAAAGCTGGGGAAAGAGCCTGTTTTTGTGAATGATTATCCTGGATTTGTTTCAAACAGAATTTTAATGCCCATGATAAATGAAGCAATATATGCATTAATGGAGGGAGTTGCTACAAAAGAAGCAATAGATACTGTTATGAAACTTGGAATGAATCATCCAATGGGTCCGCTTCAACTTGCAGATTTTATAGGGCTTGATGTTTGCTTGAATATACTTGAGGTTTTATACAGAGACCTGGGAGATCCCAAATACAGACCCTGTCCTCTGCTGAGAAAAATGGTTGAGGCAGGTTTGCTCGGAAGAAAAACAGGAAAGGGATTTTACGATTATACAAAGTAGGGATAGTTTCCGACCGCAAACTTTTACTTTTTGTTTTCCACTCCCCACTATCCGTTTTTAACTATTTTTGGGTGAGCGAGGAGCAAAAGATAAGAGACGGAATGTAATAGGTGATAAGTGAATTCCTATGATTGACTTTAAAAAATTAAGAGAATTACAGAAAGAATTAGCTAAAAGAGTGAAATTGAAAGATGTTGATTTAAGAAAAATAAGATATATAGGTGCCTGTGATGTTTCGTATAGGGGAGGTAAAGCAAAAGGAGCAATTGTTATTTATGATAAAGTTAAAAATAAAATTATTTATGAAAATGTTATAGAAAAAGAAATTGACTTTCCCTATGTTCCTACTTTTCTATCCTTCAGGGAGATTCCTGTTATTGAAGAATTGTTTAAAAGATTAGAAATAAAACCTCAGGCAGTATTTTTTGATGGTCAGGGAATATTACATCCTTTTGGACTGGGTCTTGCTTCACATTTCGGTGTGCTTTATAATCTCCTAACTATAGGGATTGCCAAAAGAAAACTTGTGGGGGAAGTAAAGAGATTACCTGAAAAGGAACTGGAATATAAGCCTGTTTATCTTGGTGATGAAGTCAGAGGTTATTGCTTGCGCCTAAAGAAAGGAAAGAAATTTCTCTGGATTTCACCGGGAAATTTGATAACACCCCATAAGGCACTTAGATTGACACTTAGATTCATAAAAGAAGGTAAACATATTCTGATGGAGGAAGCTGATAGATTGAGTAAAACTTAATTTTTTTATTTGATTTAATTTTTAGTTTTTTATTTAATTTGATTTTGTAAAGGGTTTTTTTTATAATATCTATTCTAAGGTTCTATCCCTTGAATTTTTAAAAGGAGGTTTTTATGAAGTACCAAATAAAAGCAGTAGTCTTAGCTGTGGGTGTATTCCTTTTAATGGGAATGACCCCAAAGGATGTGGTGAAGAAAAGTGTAGACACTTCTGCTAAGAAGAAGGCTCTGGATTTCCCTTCTCATGCGAAGCCATTCTATGCTCCCTCTGTTAAGAAGCCAAAAATTGGAATCACAAAGCAGATGTGGATTACAGTTATGCAGGAAGATTTTGAATCAGGTGTTATGCCAACAGGATGGACTGTTATAGATGGGAATGGGGATGGTGTAACCTGGACTGTAGGAGTAAGTGACGATGGGTATAATCCTCCTGATTATGGAACAGCTTATCTCTATTTCTCAGATGATGATGCTGGTTCAGGAGTTTCTTCATATGATACTGTTAAGACAGTATCTTATCCTGTTGCAGGTTATACTGATTTAAGATTCATATACGCCTATGATTTTGAAGCATTTGGAACGGAACCTCAATATGGAGAAATATGGGCAAGGTTTTTCTCCTCAGGAGCATGGGGTTCATGGAACATGCTTGTTCAGTATGGTGCTGATACAGGACCTCTTTATGATACTCTTTATATGGGAAGTTTCCTGCCCGCTGATAGTGTCCAGCTTATGTTTGTGTTCTGGGACCAGGCTGCCTGGGGATGGGGTTTCTATCTTGATAACTTCCTTCTTGAAGGTTTCTTACAACTTCATGTTCTTTTAGTTGATGATGACGAAGGTGCTTCTTATGATACATTCTTCGTGAATTCTCTTGTTTTCCTTGGTGTTGACCATGATACATTTGTAGTTACTTCTGGCGGAAACGGTCCTGATTCAGCAACCATGGCTGGTTATGATATAGTAATATGGAATACAGGAGATGACTGGACCAATACCCTAACACCTACAGATACACTTGAAATAAAAAAATATTTAAATGCAGGGGGTAGATTGTGGCTCTCCTCTCAGGATGTGTTGTATGACATTGGTTCAGCATCTTGGATGCATTTGAGTAGTTATTCAAGTGATGTTGGGTGTGCACAGGCAACAGGTGTTGGTCTTATAATGGGTGGATTCAATTTTGCCACAGATGGAGGAGTAATCTGGGATTATTCAGATGCTGTTGTTCCTGATACTCTTGCCTGGTCAGAGGTTATAAACGAATACGGTGACACAAATACAGTTGCTATTGACACCAGTGCAGGTATCCCATATTATCTTTTCTTTAATACTTTTCCTTTTGAAAACATCGCAAATGAATATGATAGGCATGAGTTTGCAAGAAGAGTTCTGAGATTTCTGGGTTATCCTATGCCTTCAAGGGATGTTGGAATAACCGCTATTTTATCACCTTCAGGAATGTATCAGCCTGATGATACTGTATCAGTTATAGGAATATTCTCCAATTTCGGTTCTCTTTTCCCTGAAACATTTACAGCTCATATGGAAGTTCAGGACCCGTCTTCAAATGTAATATTTACAAAAGATTCTGTTATTACCCTTAACCCTGGAACCATAGATACAATTGATTTTGGACAGGTTGTATTTGGTGCTACAGGAGTATACACTATTCTTGGATATTCAGTGAGTGTTTTTGATGAAGATGCAACAAATGATACACTTTCTGCAACAGCAAGTGTTAGCTCATGGGGTTCATGGACACAGTATACAGACCCTGGAGTTAATACCGATAGATTGACTCATGCAACCGTTTATGATTCTGATAATGATAAAATCTATATGATAGGAGGAACCCCTGATGGAACAGCTGGTTCAAATGTTTCCTATATTTACAGATATGACCCCTTGACAGATACATGGGAAACAAATCTTTCACCAATGCCGACTCCGAGAGGATGGATACAGGGTGCTTACTGGAATGGATTTATCTATGTTGCAGGAGGATATTCAAACTCCCAGACAGCTTTAAATGTGCTGGAAGCCTATGATATTGCAAATGACCAGTGGGTAACACTCTCTCCTCTTCCTGCAGCAAGACTTGCGCACGGAACAGCTGTATGGAATGGAAGCATTTATATACTGGGTGGTTTAGATGCTTCATTTAATGCCACCAATACAGTTTACAGATATGATATAAGTACAGATTCCTGGAGCACAGCTACACCACTTCCGGATGCTTTCTTTATGGGTGGTGTTACACAGAGGAAAGACACAATATTCATTGTTGGAGGATGGAATGGAGCCGCAGCATGGTCTAACCTCTGGATGGGTATAATTGATTCCACAAATCCTGATAATATCGTATGGACAGACCTTGGTCCTCTCCCCTATCCAAATATGAATAACGCTGCAGCTGCTCTTCCCGGGACTATAGTTATGATTGGTGGATTTGTTGATGGTGCAGTGGATACAAATGCTGTGTGGGAGTATGACATATCTTCAGGAACATGGGTGGAAATGCCCTATTATGTTGTATCTGTTACAAGAAACCATTTTGCAATAGGAAGACAGGCAAGAGGTGGAACCGGTGACAGAATTTATGTTGTGGCCGGGGATGCAAATGGTGACTGGAGTCCACCAAATAATTATTATTATTATATTGAAAGACCTGCTGCTGTGAGTGTTTCAGAAAAAGATAGCAAAAATCTTAAACCCATGTTTGCTGTTAAACAGAATATTGTTAAAGGAAATATTGCAATTCATTTTGCACTTACAGAAAAAACAAATGTTGATATTTCCCTTTATAATGTCCTTGGACAGAAGGTTGTGACCATTGTAAAAGGTATAAAGGATAGAGGTGAATATACAGTTAACTACAGAGGAAGAAAACTCAGACCTGGTGTATATTTCATAAAGATGAAAGCTGGAAAGGAATTTCCTGTTCAAAGAGTTATAATGGTTAAATAAAATTCGGTTTAAAGATGTAATTTAAAAGGGGGAGGTTCAATTCCTCCCCCTTTTTATTTTAACCTTTTAAATATCTTATCATTTATCATGGAAAAGACACTTTTAATTATAAAACCTGATGCTGTGGAGAGGAACTTAATTGGTAAAATTATCAGTATGTGTGAGGATAACGGATTCAAAATTCTGAATATAAAGATGGAAAATATTACAAGGGAGAAGGCAGAGAGTTTCTATGCGGTTCATAAGGGGAAAGAATTTTTTGAAAAACTTGTAGATTACATAACATCAGGACCTGTTGTTGCCCTTTTACTTGAAAGAGAAAATGCAATTGAGATGCTCAGGGAATTAATAGGAAGCACAGACCCGAAAAAGGCAAGACCGGGGACCGTTAGATTTCTTTATGGTATAGACATTACAAAAAATTCTGTCCATGCGTCAGATTCAAAGGAAAGTTTTGAGTATGAGGTAAAGCATTTCTTTTAATGAAGCATCATTTTTCTGAATTCTTCTTCCCTGTTTTAAAAAGGGAAGTTGATGAAATTTTAAGAAAGAAAAAGGTTAAAAAAATTTTATTGAAGGACTTTAAAGTTTTTATAGTATTTGATAAAAACATTTCCCTGAAAATTTCACTTCACCCTGACCTATATTACTTTTATCCTTTTAAAGGAAAAGTTGGATGTGAAAAAGAATTACCCTATTTGAAGGATTTTTCTTACCAAGGCTCAGATATAATCGAAGGAGAAAGAATTTTTTTTATTGATTTTGTGAAAAAGAATCCCTTAGGTGAGGTTAAAAAAAGAAAAGGAATTATTGATTTTACAAGAAGGGGAAGGGATTTTTTGATTATGGAGGATAATAAAGTGCTTTTTTCATTTAGAAAAAGAAAAGAATTTAAACCCCTATTTCCTGAAAAGATAAATATTTTCAGAACCCATAACTCTGATAAATTGATTGAATATATCGAAAAATACATACCTTTTCTTTATGAATTTGTTAAAGAAAAAAATATGGATTTTTTAAATCTTAAAAATGAATTTGAAGAAATTTATAAAGGTCCCTTTTATGTAGATGAAAATCTGAATCTTCATCTCATAAGAAAGGAGAAATTCCTTGAGTTCAAAAGACTTTATGAGGCACTTATGTTTATTTATGAAAAAATTGAACAAAAAATTGAGGAGGAAAAATTAAAAAAGAAAAAGTCAAAGAAAAAAAAGGAGAAAAAAGTTCCTGAAATTGACCCTGAAATTTACAGAATAAAGGGTGAGGTTATTTTGGTGAACCTTGAAAAACTTAAAGGAAAAAAAGGAAAATTTAAACTTCTTCATCCTGAATACGGAGAAGTTGAGATTGAAATAAAGAAAGATGAGACACCTTCAAAAGCAGCTGAAAGGTATTTTGGGAGATATAAAAGATTAAAAAGGGGAAAAGAAATAAAGGAAAAAATAAAAAAAGAGGATAGAAAAATGCCCTACAGGGTTTTTATTTCACCATCCGGTTTTAAAGTTCTTGTTTCAAAAAATAAGGAATTTGCAAATGAGCTCACATTTAAAATTGCGGGTCCTGATGATTATTTCTTCCATGTAAAGGATGCACCGGGTGCTCATGTGATTTTAAAGAAGGGAAAAAATGAAAAGGTCAGTGAGGAGGATATAATCTTTGCCTCAAAGATAGCGAAAGAATTCAGTAAATTGAAAAATGAAAAAAAAGTGAAGGTGATTTATACTTTAAGAAAATATGTAAAACCTGTTAAAGGAGAAAAGGGACTTGTAAGAATTAAAAGGGAAAATATTATTGTGATATGATTAAATACCTGATTCTTTCATCAAAACTTTTTATATTTTTTAGCTCAAAAAATTTCTATATTTCACTTTTTCCTTTAGATACTTTAAAACTTGAGAAACCGATATATTTCAGGGATGTTAAGACCGATGGACTCTTTTTTTATTTCCTCACCAATGACTCAAAGGTCCTGGCTGTTAATCCCGAAAACGGAAATATAAAATCAGAGTTCAAAATGAATGCACTTTTTTATTCTCAAAATTTTGATATAACCGGAAAAGGTAATTTCTATTTTCTGATAAATAAAGGGGGAATTCTTAAAATTTTAAGAATTAAATTTTCTCCCTTTGATTCCACAAGGATATTTTTTAATTTAAATGATAATATCTCTGACTTTTTTGTACTGAATGATTCTTTTTTTGTTTTTATATGCAATAAGAAAATCTATATTTATAACAGAAAAGATAAAATTTATGAAATTTCAGGGGAATACAAGAATTATTTTAAGTATAGAGAAAATTTTTATATTTACAAAAATGACACCCTTTATAAGTTTGATGGAACATTTACCGGAATTTATGCAGGTAATTATGAACGTTTATACAGAGGAGATAAGGGATATTTTGTTTTTAAAAACGGAAAATGGGAGTATATAGAAAAATAATACCTGTAATTCTTTTATTAATTTCTGGTTTAAAATCAGATGATTATGAAGTTAAAAAAGAAATTATCACTTTTGAAAAGCCCTATGCTGTTCTTACATCTCCTTTAATCGACTCAATAAAGGTTCTAAAGGATAGTTATGAGGTCCCCTATAAATTGAAGGGTGATACTGTTTTGCCTCTTATACCTTTAAAAAAAGAGGATACCCTTTATGTTATCTACAGTTCATTTTTTTATAAAAAAGACACAACAATTTTTAAGATTAAACCTTTTCTTCCTGAAGAAAGAGAAAGCAAAGAGAAGAAGTTTCTTGAATTTGAAGAAGGAATTAATTTTAGTGGAGAGAAAACACTTTCTGCAGGATTTACAGAGTCCGGTTTCAGAATTGACCAGAGTCTGCATTTTGAGATAGATGGTGAAATAACAGAGGGTTACAGGGTTAAGGGTATAGTAAGTGATGAGTCTTATCCTGAAGGAGAGGAGTTTACAAGAAATCTGTCAGAACTGGAGGAGGCAAGCATAAAATTTGAAGGTCCTGAAATTCAAGCAAAAATAGGTGAATTCAGATTGAAGTCACATTTTAATAGAAATTTTAAAAAGGAAATTTTAGGTCTTGAATTGAATTATAATACTGAGAGGAATATTTTTAGCTTTGTTCTGGGTTATCCTAAGGGAAAATTCAAAACCATTTATATAGAACTTGATAAAAATGATTTAAACACATTTACCATAATAGACCCTTTAAAGGAAAGAATTGTTCCCGGCTCTGAAAGGGTATATCTTGATGGGAAATTACTTAAAAAAGGGAGAGAGAATGATTATATAATTGATTACTCAAGAGGTATAATTACTCTTACCCCGAATGTGTCATATACACTGAATTCAAGGTTAAGAATAGACTTTGAGGTAACAGAGGATGCATATCAGAGTTATACTGTTTTTTCAGAAACCAGTAAAAAGTTCAAGAATTTCAAAATTAGCTTTATGTATTTCAATGAAAGTGATATTCCTTCAATGCCCAGATTTCTTTTATCAGATGCTGATAAAGAGGAATTGAAAAAAAGAGCAGATACATCCTGGATTCTGTTAAATGGTATTGTTTATGTTGATTCAGGTAAAGGTGACTATATATTAAGAAATGATACCCTTATATATGTGGGTAAAAATAAGGGCAACATAAATCCTCAATTTGTATTTGTGGGACCATCGAAGGGTGATTATGATTATGTTGAAGAAAAAAATTATTTTATATATGTTGGAGAAGGCAATGGTTCTTATGTTGTCGGGAAATGGGGTATAACACCGAAAAGGAATCAAAATTTTATAATTGCTTTTGATTCTGAAAATAAGTTTTTAAAAGCAAATTTGAAAACAGGATTTTCCCTTTATAATCCCAATTTATTTTCAAAAGGAAAAATGGAGGGATTTTTCAATGATTTTAGACTTGATGTTGAAAAAGGAGAAAAATTTATATATGGCACGGGTTTTAAATTTTTAAATCGGAGAGATTTCAGGTCACCCTTCAGAATATATGAAGAAAATTATTTCTATTACTGGGGAAAAAGTATAAAAGGAAATTTTTATGATATAAGAGTTAAGCCCTATATTGAATTTTCAAACAGATTGAAGCTTTTCGGGGGGTATTCATTTTTGAAGTCACAGAGTTTTAATATTTATAAAAAATCAGCAGGATATGATTTAAATTTTATTTTAAAGAATAATTCTGAATTTGAAAACATTGAATTTGAAAATAAAAAAATACACAGATTCAGATTTTATGTAGAAAAGAATTTCAGGATAACCCCTTTTTATTCCTATTTTTATGAAAAGGATACACTGAACCTGAAAAAGATAGAAGAAAAAACAGGAATTAAATTAAATTTTGATAACAGAAATTTTATTTATGAATTAGTGTCTTTCAGATACCAGAATAAAAAAGAGTTAAAAAACAATTTCCGTTTAATGTCGGATTTTGCTAAATATAATTTCAAACTATCAGCAAGTTATGTGATAAGAGAAGAAAATGAAGAAAAAAGAAAGGATTTTAATTATTATCTTGAGTCAAATTTTTATCCATCTCCTTTCTTAACCATGACCCTGATTTCAAATCTGATAAGAGAAACAGGGACAAGAAAAATTTTTGAATATGTTTTTGTTGGTGAGGGCAGAGGAACTTTCAGCTATGATTCTTTAAATAAAACCTTTTATCCTGACCCTGAAGGTTCCTATATAAAAAGAATAAGGGAAATTCCCCTGAATCAAGGGGTATTGAAGTTTGAAAATGAAGGGTCAATTTTTCTCACATTTGAAAAGATTAATTTCAATACAAATGCCATATATCGTAAAGAGGAAAGCTCGGAATTTAAAAGGTATGTATCTTTTATTTCAAACCTTGATTTGAATATTTTTCTGAGTCCATATTTGAATTTTCTCTATATAGATGATATAAACAGTTTATTTGAGGGAGTTTTAAGAAATGAAAATTATGATATAACAGGAGGTATGAAAAGAAATATAGGTAATTATGTATTTGATTCAGGGTTAAATTTCAGAAAGGATTTTTTTGAAGGATTTAACAGTATGTATGAGAAATTTATCTATTCTGTGTTTTTTTCTCTAAATATTCTGACAAAAGAAAGGGATATAAGAGTGAAACTTTCCCCGGGATATATGAATTTCTATTATAAGAAACCTGAAACAGATAACTTCAGTTCTCCTTTTTTTGAAATAAATGTTCATTTGAGTTCTGCTTTCCTTTACAGAACAAAATTATTTTTTGATTTAACCTCTTTAATAAAAAAATCCTATGAGAAGAGTTTTGTTACGAATTATGACAGGGATAGATGGAGATATAGTTTTAATTTAAGAATCGAAAGAAATCTTACAAAAAATATACGGGTGCTTTTGAGGACTGATTATAGAAAAGGATCTGCATCAAGACCCTTTTATAATTTTTATATAGAAACAAGATTGCTTTTTTAGATAGTTTGGTTTAAAATTAAATTATGGAAAGAATATGGTATAAGTTTTATGATAAGGGTGTAAACCCAAAGATAGAGATACCCGAGATTCCACTTTATGAGTTCCTTGTAAAATCAGCGGAAGAATTTCCTGAAAAAGTTGCGTATATATTTTTTGAAAAGGAAACAAGATACAGAGAGCTTCTGAAAAAATGTAAGAAATTTGCAGGTTTTTTAAAGGATGAAGGTATAAAAAAGGGTGACAGAATAGCACTTCTTCTGCCGAATACCCCTGAATTTGTTATATCCTATTATGGAACATTGATGACGGGTGCTATAGTTGTTCAGCTAAATCCCCTTTTATCAGAAAGAGAAGTTGAGCTTTTGTTAAAAGATTCAGGTTCAAAGGTTCTCATTACACTTGAAATTTTACTTCCTAAATTTGTAAATGCAATCAGAAATTCTGATATAGAATTTTTAATTATTGCTAAAATGGAAACGCATCTTCCTTCTTTCAAGAAAATAGCCTTCAAACTGATGAAGCTCTTTAAGGGAGTTAAGGGCAGTTACGGTAAACTCGGTAAAAAATACTTTTCTTTTACCGAAATAGATAATGCTGAGGAGATTGATAAATTTTCACACATAAATCCGAAGGAAGATTTGGCTTCACTTCAGTATACAGGTGGAACAACAGGAATTCCCAAAGGTGCGATGCTTACCCATTACAATCTTGTTGCAAATTCTCTTCAGGCAACAGAATGGGTTCCTGATTTGAAAAAGGGAAATGAGGTTGTTATGGGAGTTTTGCCCTTTTTCCATGTTTATGGAATGTCCATTACACTCAATTTCTCAATAGCAAATGCCCTGACAATAATACTTGTTCCGAAGTTTAAAACAGAAGAAATACTTGATTTACTTGAAAAATACAGGGTAACAATATTCCCGGGAGTTCCCCAGATGTATCAGGCAATAAATTCATTTAAAGATGTGAAGAAATATAAGCTTGATTCAATAAGAGCCTGTATATCAGGAGCAGCTCCTCTTCCACCAATTGTTAAAGAGAAATTTGAGGAATTGACAGGAGCACGTCTTGTTGAAGGTTATGGTCTTTCCGAGGCATCACCTGTTACCCATTGTAATCCCATGTACGGTTTGAACAAAAGAAAAAGCATAGGAGTCCCCTTTCCCCTTACAGATGCAAAAATAGTTGACCCTGAAAACGGTGAAAAGGAGATGTCTGTTGGAGAAGCAGGTGAACTCATTGTTAAGGGACCTCAGGTTATGAAGGGATACTGGAATAGAGAAGATGAAACAAAGAAGGTTTTGAGGAATGGATGGCTTTATACAGGTGATATAGCAAAGATGGATGAGGATGGTTATTTTTATATTCTTGATAGAAAAAAGGATATTATAATAGTAAGCGGTTTTAATGTTTATCCCAGGAATATTGAGGAGACAATTTTAACCCATCCTAAGGTTAAGGATGTTGCATGTATAGGTATCCCTTCAGAAAGGACAGGAGAGGCGGTAAAGGTTTTTATTGTTCCGAAGGAAGGAGCGGAATTAAAAGAAGAAGAGATTCTTGAGTTCTGTAAAAAGAATCTTGCGAAATACGAGGTTCCCTCAGAAATTGCATTTGTAAAAGAGATTCCCAAAACAGCTGTTGGAAAAACATTAAGAAGGGTTTTGAGGGAGAAGGGATAGATTTTTAATTTTAAACCCTAAATCCGACAGGACACACATTCAATGAATCTATGTTTTCATCACTTATTTTCAACCTATTCTTTATTTTACTCTTAAATATTTCCCCCCTTGTCCCCTTATCCTCTCTCAAAAATTTATTATAATTTTCTGAATATAAATTACATAAACTGCAGAGTACACATAGTTTATCCTTTTCTCCTGGATTATACTTAAAGGTTTTAAATCCTTTTTCTATTTTTCCCCTGTTGAATAAATCATCAGGGTCAAGTGCCTTTTTTATTTTTTTCATTATTTCATATTCCTTGAATCTTTTTGTATATTCCATATATTTTATTCCGAATCCATGCTCTCCTGTTATTGTTCCTCCTGATTCAATGACAAATTCACATATTCCCCTTTTTATTTTTTCTGCTTTTCTTTCCTCTCCTTTACTGAAAATCAAACTTGTATGTATGTTACCGTCACCGAAATGTCCATAGGGAATTATTTTTATTTTATATTTTCTTTCAATTTTTTCATAATAAGAAAGAAGAAAATCTATCTTTGATACCGGAACGGTTACATCAATTGATTTTTTTCTTCCCTTTAAAATCCACATCATATTTGAGTATTTTCTTCTCAGTGACAAAATCTCTTTTTCTTTTTCCTCATTTTCAGGAAAAACAAATTCTCCTTTTACTTTTTTTCTTAATTTTTCTATTTCCTTTAAAACATCTTCTTTTTTACCTTCAAATTCTCCCCATAAGAGAAATTTTTTATTCCATTCCATTATTTCACAAAGTGAAGTTTCCTCTTTGTTTAAAAGCACTCCTGCAATTTCAATCATCTCTTCCCTTTTGTTAAATTCAATCAAAAAACTTTTTCTGAAAGCAGGAATTTTTTTTACCTTTAAATAGATTTCGGTGATAAGACCTAAAGTACCCTCAGAGCCAACGAAGATTTCATTAATTGAATAAAATAATTTATTTTTCCTTAAAAATCCCTTTGTTTTTAAAAGAGTTCCATCCGAAAGCAGAATTTCAAGCCCTTTTACATAATTGATTGTTACTCCATATTTGAAAGCCCTTGGACCTCCTGCATTTGTTGAGACTGTTCCTCCGATACTCGCAATATCACCTGAAGCAGGGTCAGGTGGATAAAAATATCCGTAATTTTTTAAAAAAATATTTATCTCATCAATTGAAAAACCGGGTTCACACATAAGAATTTCGTCATCAATAAAAAATTCAATTCTGTTTTTTAATCTTTCGGTGCTTATAACAACACTTTCAGGATGGGGGACACATCCTCCGCTCCTTCCTGTTGCTCTGCCCCTGGGAGTGACAGGGATTTTGTTCTCAAGTAAATATGAAACAACATCAATTAATTTATTCTTTTCTCTGGGAATAAATACTGCTGAAGGTATTGAATACAAAAAGGATGTGTCAAAGGAGTAAGCAATTTTTACATCATCTTCCATGAAAAACTCATCAGGAAATTTTCTTTTTAATTTACTGAAGATTTTCTTCATCTTTCATAAGAACATCTTTCAGAAAAGGTATAAGTGTTAAAAGAATATTGATTATCACATTCCCAGGAAATCTTGCAAAAGGTATTAAAAAGGGCATATATTGTTTGAGTAGAAACTCCATAGTATCTATCTGAATTTCTCGTGTAATCCTTTTTTTTATCTCAGCTTCATTAGGAAAAAGGACAGGAACTGCCTTTAAAACCGCATCTTTCCCCTGCGATTCATATATTTTTCTCAAAATTTCTTTTTCCTTTGAATAAATATTCTTTTCCCTTTTCTGACTGAATCTCAGAAGCTCACCATGATTGAAAAACATTCCCTTACAGGAGGAGCAGAATAAAATTAAGAAGTTTTTATATTTAGGATTTATGTATTTCTCCATTTTGTTTCTACAGAAAGGACAGTTAAAGGATTTTCGGTTTTGTAAGGGGAATTTTGCTTTTAAAAGTGGCAGGTTCACCTCTTCCAGTTTTTCAGCCTCCTTTTTGTCTATTCTCAATCCTCCCAGATTTGTCAAAAATATACCACCACACTGAAAGCATTGATACGCTTTTTCTTCTTTTCCATATATATTCTTGAATTTTCTTTCTCTTAACCTGATTCTGCATAAAGGACAGTTCATCGGGAAAAGTACTTTCTTACTTCTTTTATAACATCCACAAATTTATCAATTTCTTCTTTTGTATTATAAAGATAGAAGCTTGCTCTTGCAGAATTTTCTATACCGAAATGTCTCATCAAGGGTTGTGTACAGTGATGTCCGCTCCTTATTGCGATTCCCTCTTCATCACATATTCCTGCTATATCATGGGGGTGTATTCCCTTTATGTTAAAGGAGATTATCCCGAGTGCCTTCTGACCTTTATGACCGTAAATCTCTATGTCTTCAATTTCCTTCATTTTTGAAAGTGCATAATCGGTTAATTCTTTTTCATGTTTCTCTATATTATCTATTCCGACCTCATTTATATAATCAATCGCAGCTCCGAGTCCTATCCCGCCTGCAATGTTTGGTGTTCCTGCTTCAAATTTCCATGGAAGTTCATTCCAGGTAGCTCCTTCTGTTGTGACCTCAAAAATCATATCACCCCCGAATAGAAAGGGCTCCATTTTTTCAAGAAGTTCTTTTTTACCATAAAGAAAACCTATTCCTGTAGGCCCTGCCATTTTATGACCGCTTGCTGCAAGAAAATCACAATCAATCTCCTTTACATTAACTTTAAAATGGGGAACTGCCTGTGCACCGTCACATACTATCAGAGCATCACTTTTATTTCTCACAATTTTAACAATTTCTTTTGCAGGGGTTACTGTTCCAAGGAAATTTGAGGCAAGGGTGAATGTCACTATTTTTGTTTTTTTATTCAAGAGTTTCTCAAGGTGTTCCAGGTCAAGTGTTCCGTCTTCAAGAACATTGACATAATGAAGTTTTATCTTTTTAACTTTTCTCAGCATCTGCCAGGGGACAATATTTGAATGGTGTTCCATTAAGGTTGTGATGATTTCATCTCCTTCTTCCAGCCAGTGAATCCCTATGGAATAGGCAACAAGATTCAAAGCTTCACTTGCATTTCTTGTAAAAACAATTTCCTGCATTGAATTTGCACCTATGAACTCTGCAACCTTCTGATGTGCCTCTTCATACTTTACTGATGCTTCATAACTCAGAGTATGAACTCCTCTGTGAACATTTGCATTGTAATTTTCATAAAACTCTTTGACTGCATCAATGACCTTTTCAGGTCTCTGGGTGGTTGCTGCATTATCAAAATAAATTAAATCCTTTCCCCTTATTTTCCTTTTTAAACACGGAAAATCCTCTCTTATTTTGTTAACATCAAAAATCCTTTCTTCTGTTTTCATTTTTTTAATTTTAAAAAACAGGGATTGAACCTGAAGATAAATTATAATATAATTTCTATATGAAAAGATTATTTATTTTACTTTTTGTGCCTTTTATTTTGTTTTCTAAACAGAATATAAAAGTCGGGGTGAGCACCTCCTTTATTTATGAGAATGGAGAGGCATACCCTGTGTTTGGAGTAAATATAGGATATTATCCTGTTTCTTTCTTTTTTGTGGAGGCGAGTGGTGAGTATATTATGAAAAATTCCTATAAAGAATTTGCTTTTCCTGTTACAGCAAACTTTATCTATAATATGAGATTTTTTTCACCCTATGCAGGTTTCGGGGTTGCCTATCATTATTATTCATATGATTCTTACTCGGATAATTCCTTGGGTTACCGGTTAAAACTGGGTTTTAAGATAGCTGACAGGAGCGGGGCTTCGGTATATTTTGAGACAAGTTATGATGTTCCTGATTTCAGAGAAGGTGGTGGAAGATGGTATTTTACGGGAAGGGCTGATAAGAGTTTTAATTTTGAATTCTGATATGAAGGTAAATCACATTTCTGTTGCGGTTAGTGATTTTGAAAAGGGTGTTAAAACTTTTAAAAAACTTTTTTCCATTGAACCTGAAATAGTTCATTTTGAGGAAAGAAAATTGAAAATTGCCATCTTTCATCTTGAAAATCTTTTATTTGAATTGATTTCCCCCATGGAGGGAGAAAAAACCGTGTCAAAATTTCTGGAAAAAAGGGGAGATGGAATTCATCACATAGCTCTTGAGGTTGAGAGTGTGGAGGAGAAAAGAAAGGAGTTTGAGGAAAAGGGATTTAAAGTTGTTCATGGACCGAGAAGGGGTGTTAAAAGCAAAAATGTAATATTCCTTGACCCTAAGACAACAGGAAGAGTTCTGATAGAAATTGTTGAAAAATAACTGTAAATTATACATATGTCCCGCAACTATTTATTATGAAATTACATTTTTACATTTCGTCAATTGACGAAATGACGAATTAAGATTATGATGATTTTTTAAAATTAAGGCATTCGGAATAAATTGTAATTAATTTAGGGTCCGAGTTTTATTGTTGTGTAAGCTTTAAGATACCGGGTAGCACATCTTTTTATATCGTCAGGTTTTACCTCTTCAATTCTGGATATGATTGAATCAATATAATCAGGGTTTCCTGTGAGTATATATGACCTGAACATAATCATTAATGCACCGTCAGTTGATGCATTTTGCAAATACCTGTATGTTTTCCAAAGATTTAATGTCTCTTTTATTTCCTTTTCCTTTACTCCTTCTTTTTTTATTTTTTCAACCTCTTCAAGCATCATTTTCCAGGCTGAATCAGGTAAGGATGAAGAGACGTAAAAATATCCATAATTTCTTTTTCTCATAGAGGAGCCTGCAAACACAGCATAGGAAATTCCTGTTTTTGTTCTTACCTTTTCCTCAAATCTGTTGGATAATATCTCTGAGAGGGCAAGTATTGCGGGATAATCCTTGTGAGTTACAGAGGGCAGCGGGAATTTACACGCAACATAACTTGTTTTATAATTAGGTTCTTTAACAAAAAAGAATGTATCCTTTGATGAAAAATCAGGAAGTTCCTTTATTTTAAATTCTCTTTCCAGAAGATTTCCGAAGATTTCATTTAAGAGATTTAAAATTTCTGCTTTTTCAACAGGTCCTGTTATGCCTACTACGATTCCCCTTGCATGAAAATTCTGTTCAAGAAATTTTTTAACGTCTTCAATTCCGAATTTTTCAAGTGTGTTCACCCTTCCCTGTGGGTCAATTAAATAGGGATGATTTTTATAAAAAACCTTATTTAAGAGGTCAAAAAGTTTTGTGTTGGGACCTTCCTCCCTTCTTTTTGCATTTGCAATTAATCTGTTTTTTACAATCTTTATTCTATCAGGGTTCAGTTCAGGTTCATTAAGGACTTCAGCAATGAGGTAGATTGTTCTTTTATAACTTCTGAGAGGTGATTTGAAGATTAAAACAGAATAGTCAAAATCAGTTTCAACTCTTTTCTGAATTCCCTCCCTTGTCATTATTTTCTGCAATTCAGGATATGGATGTTTTTTTGTTCCTTCAAGAATTGAATTCAAAGCGAAAAGTTCAATCCCATCCATTCCTTTTTCATATTTTGCAGAGCCACCTTTAAAAAGCATTCCGATACTGAATACATCTATCCCTTCTGTCTTTTTATAAATAACAGGAATGCCATTTTTAAGGGTTAAAACTTCAGAAAAAAGTAAAGAGAAAAAAATGTATGTTAAACAGATTATCTTTTTCATCTTACCCTCCTTATTTTTCTGGTTCAAGGATTCCAAAGACATAGTTCTGGTTTTTAACATATTTTTTCATAAACTCTTTTATATCCTCCTTTGTTATCTTCTTTATTTCATCAACATAGTTTCTGAAATATTCAAAATCAGCTGTACAGACCCAGAAACCGAGGCTCAGAGCAAATCTCTGTGAATTTTCGGTTGATAATGCAAATTCATTTTCTATTGCAATTTTGGCATCTTCTATAAGTTCATCAGGAAACCACTTTTCATCATCACATGTGTTTAAAAATTCATAAATTTTTTCCTTTGCCTTATCTATGTTTTCCTTTGATAATTCAAGTGAAAGATAGATTTCACCTGTGGATGGTTTTGTGTAATAACTGAAACTTGCAGAGGTTGCAATTCCTGAATGCACGAATTCCTTTTGAAAGGGGGAATAGGGAAGAGAGAAAATTTTTCCTATTAAATCTCCGATATATGTGTCTCTTCTTTGATAGAGTGTTCCAGGTCCCCTGAATTCAGCCACAATTCTTGCTGTTTTTACCTCATTTGATGATATTTTAAGGAATTTTTTTGTTCTTAAAGGTGGTAATGGTTCGGGTTTCTGATAAAATGTTTTTTTCTTCCATTTTCCGAAGATTTTTTTAATAAGTTTCTCCGCTTTATCAAATTCAATATCACCTGAAATTATTAGATTACAGTTACCCGGACCATAAAATTTGTTATACTGTTCAATTAAAAGTTTTTTGTCAGCTTTTAATATATTATGTTTTGGACCCAGGAGGTCATCCCTGTAAAAGAGTTCCTCATAAAATAATCTTGAAAGGTCGGTATAAAAATTTGAAACAGGGTCCGAGTAGTCCCTGTTGTATTCATCAAGAACCACGGTTCTCTCTTTTTCAAGTTCCTTTTCATCAAAAAGAATATCTGTCATTGCATTATAGGCAAAATCAAGCCCTTCTTTAAGTTTTTCTTTGGGCAGGGTGTAAAAATAGATGACATAGTTGTGGGATGTCATACCATTGTAAACTATACCCAGCTCCCTTATTCTCTCCATGAATTTTTCCTGTGTTCTGTATTTTTTGTTTCCTTTAAAAAACATATGTTCAACAAGATGAAAGAGTCCCGCATCTTCAGGCGATTGATACTCTCCTCCTGCTCTGAAGGCAAGGGCTATTGTAACTATGGGGGAAAGTTGGTTTTTGTATAAATAGACATTTAACCCTGTGTTTAAGGTAATTTTTTCTATGTTTAGTGAAATGACCAAAAGGATTAAGATTTCCATCAGAATTTTTTATTTTATATTAGGGATTGAACCTTGATTAGTAAAAATTTTATTATCATCAGTTGTATTAAATCAATTCTGTTTTACAGATTTGATTTTTGTAATGATTTTTTATAAAATTTTTTCGTAAGGGTCCAAATCCCTTTAAGGAAGGAGGTTTAAAATTGTTAAGTATTCTGATTTTTTTTGTTTTAAGTGCAGGAAGAGAGGTTCCGGGAAAGATAATATTATGGTTAAAGCCGGAAGCAAGGAGTTATATAAATTGGGAAAAGAATTCTGGGAAAACAGGAATTCAGGATATTGATGCTGTGTTGAGTGAATTTGGAGTTTATGAAGTTGATAGGTTGACAAAAGGAAAAATCCCTAAGAAAGCGATAGAGTATGGACTTGACCTTATTTTTCTTCTTAAATTTCCTGAAGCTATAAACTCAAAAGAAATAATAAGTGCTCTGAAATCTTGTGAATATATCAGATATATTTTCCCCGATAAAGCCTATCCCTTAGCAGTTTTACCCAATGACCCTATGGTTCAGGATTCATCAATGTGGAATATATTTAAGATGCAGGTTCCTGAGGCATGGGATATAACACAGGGTGATTCTAATGTTGTAGTTGGAGCTGCAGATTCAGGTCTGTGGTGGGATCATCCTGATATAATTGATAACCTATGGGTAAACCCTGGTGAAGATATAAATAATAACGGAAAATTTGATTACCCTGATGACCTTAACGGAATAGATGATGACGGTAATGGATATGTGGATGATATTATAGGATGGAATTTTTCGTGGGGAACATGGGACCCTAAACCTCAAATAACAAGTGATGGAGGAGGGTGGATGCACGGGACACATGTGGGTGGTACCATGGCGGCTACCACTGACAATGGGATAGGTATTGCAGGGGTAGGATGGAAGGTGAGAATTGCAGGTTTTAATTGTCAACTTGTATATCACGATTCAACTTTTATTGATATGTATTCATGTGTTGAAGCTCATTATTACGCTGCTAATATGGGTTTTGGAGTTGTGAATAATAGTTGGGGAGGGTATTATTGGAGTTCTGCTGAAAAAGAAATGTTTCAGGCGGTTGTGAATTATTGTATTTCAAAGGGAGTTGTTGTTGTAGCTGCAGCAGGAAATGAAGGAGTAAGTATTGAACTTTATCCAGCTGCTCTTGATAGTGTAATTGCTGTAGCTGCAACAAACATTTACGATAAAAAAACTTCTTGGTCTAATTACGGAACTTGGGTGGATGTATCAGCCCCAGGTTCAGGTATATGGAGCACAATTCCTCCTTCCGGATATGCTGCATGGGATGGAACAAGTATGGCTTCCCCAAACGCAGCAGGAGTCTGTGCTTTAATGAAGTCCTTCCTCCCTGATTTACCAGCAGAATCAATCGGAATATACTTGAAGCTTGCAGCTGACAATATTGATTCTTTAAATCAGGGATTTGAAGGACTTCTTGGTACCGGAAGGGTTAATGCTTATAGAACCTTAATGGCACCATTTCATTCGGGTTTAACTTTTCTTGATTATAGAATAGTTGAAAAATATGGAGATTTCGATAGAATTTTTGAACAGGGTGAAACTTTAATGGTTTACGTTAAAGTAAAAAATAAGGGACCAAAACCAGCCACAGGAACTACAGAGTTTGTTCTCAGTACCCAGGACCCCTCTGTTGAAATTGTAAAACAGGTTATTCAATATACAGGTGATATAAATGTTAACGATACTATTGAAATATCAGATTATTTTCTAATTGTACCTAATAACTCTTCAGGTAGAGTCAAGTTTGAATTTAAGATTTTGGCAAATCCTCCCGCTTTTGATTCTTTGAACTATTTTTATATTACTTTTGGTTCATCTCCCCTTTTACTCGTGGAAAAGGGAGACAGGAAAATTTCAAAATATTATGAGAAAGTACTCGACTCTCTTAGTTTAAGCTATGACCCATGGCGGGTTTCCTGGAGAGGTATTCCACCTCTTACTTTATATAATCCCCATTCAGTTATTTGGTTTACCGGGAACACAGATATAAATACTTTGACTCCTGAGGAGAGTGACTCAATAATAAAATATCTTGATAATGGGGGCAATATACTTATGAGTTCTCAGTATCTTTTTGATGCAGTAAATTGGAGTGATTCCTTGATAATGTCCCAATACTTTGGAGTACAGGTGGATACAATTTCAATTGATCCTTCTCAGGTTTATAGAGTTAAAGGCATTTCAGGTGATACAGTATGTGATGGGTGGTTGATTTATCTTACAGGTGGAGTTGAAAATTATAATTCTCCAGATGGTCTGATAGGGGTTAATGGAGGAATTGTATGTGCTGATTATAAAATTGGACCAATTACAGTTTCAGGAGCAGCTGTAAGAAAAGAGAGCAATTATAAAACATTTTTTACCTCTTTCCCTCTGGAATCGATAAATATCAAAGAGAGTGCTCCCTTGATAGGTTTAAGAGATGTAATAAGAGATGTACTTGAATGGTTTGGTATGGTCTCTATAAATGAAAATAAAAAAAATACTCCGGATATGAATTATACCAGATGTTTATTACTTGGTTCTATCTACTATTTTAAAAATAGAAGAAACTTTCAGGTTTTTGATAATTCAGGAAGAGAAATAATTGGGGGTAAAGGACCTTCTATTTTAAGTTTTAAAAGAAAGGGGATATTCTTCTTAAAAGATGGAGAACGAACTATAAAGATAATAAATATAAAAGGGAGGTAAAAATGAAAAAGAGTATACTTCTTTTGTTTTTAAGTTTTATTCTATTAAAATCAGGTGAAATCCTCCTTATAGATCATGATGGAGGAGGAACTCTTGATGATGGAACCCCTTATGAACAAATAATGATTAATTCTCTTTCTAATCTTGGTTATCTTTATAAAGTATGGAATTATCAATCTTTGGGGTCACCTTTACTCGATACTCTTTTGAATTATAAGGTAGTAATATGGGATAATGCCTGCTGGATGGGAACCTTTACTGCCTCAGATACGCAAGTGATGTATCAATACCTACAGTCAGGAGGGGAGATGTTTATTCTTGGTCCTGATTTTCTTTATAATCTGGAGTTTGGACCTGGAATACCCAAATTTCTGGGTATTTATTATTATGAAGAGGCTGATTTTGCAAATAAAACAGCAACAGGTATCCAAGGAGTCCCATATTTTGAAAATTTCTCTTTTCAATTTGATGATTTCTCTAATAATTCAAATCAATACGGGTATCAGGACATAGTAGAGCTTACGTCATCACAGAGGGTTATGGAAATTAATAACCATCCCTTTTCTATAAATGATTCATGCGTAATGCTCTATAGAGAATTTCCTCTTTCCTCAGATACTGGAAGAGTTGTATTCTTTTCAGCATCTTTTGAGGATATATTACTTTCGGAAAAGAAAGACACCTTTGTTAAAAAGGTTATAGAAGGTCTTCTAAAATATCAGAAACCTGCTCAACCTGACCTAAGATTAGAATCCATTTCTCCTCTTGAGATTGCCTTTGATTCAATTTTACCAGTAACTTCTATTAATGAAAAATTTGTCTATACAGCAAAGATAAGAAACATAGGTCAAGCAAATTCAGGTCCTGCTCAAATCATTCTTTATTTAAAAGATTATCAAACTCAAAATATTATATTTTCTGATACACAGAGTATTTCTCCTTTAAATCCCGGAGATACTTTTAGTGTTCTATTTGATACAATAAAATATGTAGTTCCTTATAAGTACATATTTGATATGGGAATTACATATTCTGATTTAAATCCTGCCAATAATATATTTATTGATACCTTCAGAGCTCTCTTTGTTCCCTTCTGGGATGATTTTGAAAATGCATCCAGAACTTGGAATAAATGGGAAGTTGGATTTGAGTTGACCGATGAAAGAAGTTATACGGGTGTGTATTCTTTCTGTGAGAAAGCATATTCCTTTTATCCCAATATGGCAGATATAAGAACAGAAAATATTTATCCTATCTCTTTAAAAGATTTTAAAACAGCCTATCTTAGCTTCTGGGTCTATTATAATATTGAGCCTGGTTTTGATTACTGTTATGTTGACATATCAAAAGATAAAATCCATTATACCACAATAAAAGAATTTTCTGGATTGCATCCTTTCTGGGAAAGGATAAATCTTGATATTTCTGGCTATGGTGGAGAAGATTCTGTATATATTAGGTTAAGATTTAAATCAGATCCTGGTGCCCAAATGGAGGGTATTTTTGTAGATAATTTTATGATTTTATGTGATACAGTCGATAATGGTGTCCCTCTTATAATACATAAAGAATTAAGTGATACAGTGAGCTTTGATACAGTATGTGTCCTTGCTGCTGAAGTATATGATTCTGACCCTCTACAGGTTGCTTATCTGAGATATTTTAAGGAGTCAAATCCTATAGATACTATTTCTGTTATTTTTGATAGTGTGAAGACAAATAAGTATTATTTTAGTCTTCCTTTTGAAGGAGTAGGAGAAAGAATATATTATTTCTTTGAAGCTACTGATTTGAATGGGAATACAGGAAAAACCAGAGTTTTTGAAATTGTTCAAGGTAAAAAGATCTATAATTTTCAGGATGTATCATCTCCTTCTCTTTACTATGATAGATTTGGAGCTCCTTACGTAAAAAAGGGTGATATTCTCGCTACAGGATTCATATGTTTATATGATTCTATTGAATTAAATTCTGTCCTTTACATGACTTATTATGATGATGCATCACCAATTGATACTATAATGATTTATATTTTGGATAATTTTCCTGATACAATTCCTTTATTGAAATTTAAAGATTATCCTGAAAATACTTCAGAAAGAAGGTATTCTTGGAATCTTGCTATTTTACCCCAGATAATTAAATTTAAAAAATATGACACTTTTTATATATCTATAAAAAATTACAGGAATACCAGCGGTTATCCTTTCTTTCTTATTGAAGATTTTAATCCTGCTTCACAAAAGAGTTATATATATAAAAGTTCAACAGGTTCTTGGGAAAATGTTAAAAATGAAATTTCATGGAATAAAGCTGACCCTTATATAATGGGGGTGATAAAATCATATGGAGCTCCAGTATCTATAAGAGATAAAAACAAAAATTTTGATAAGCTTAAGCTGATTTATATAAATCTGGTTCCATATCTTTATATTTCTCAGAGTAAAGATAATACAGAATTCAAAATATTCGATGTACAGGGTAGAGTGGTTAAAAATATAAAAATAGGAGCAGGAAATAAAGCCCTTTTACTGCCTTTAAATATGAAAAGAAAAGGTATATTTTTTATAAGGACTGAAAAAAAGAAGTTTAAATTTTTTATAATTAAATAATTTGAAAAAAGTACTCTTTTTATATTATAATTTTTGGTTTTTTCTTGGGTCCAAGCCCCATATAATGAATTCAGCTTAAAGTATGAATAGTTTAAACAAGCTCTTGATATTAGCAGTTTTATTCCCTATTTTGGGAAGAGGTGAGGGGATAAGGACGGGAGACCTGATAAAACTGGAAACTAAAGCTTTCCTTAAAGGATATGTAGGGTTAAAAGATTATACTTCCGCTATGCTGTATTATACTTATCTTCTTACATTCAGGAATAACTTTGATTTTAAACATTTAAATGTGAAAGTTCAAAAATCTGTTTTTTCTCTTTATAGAGCGGAAAACAGAAATACTGATCTACCTGATGATATTTCTAAGATATATGGTTCCTATTCTAATGATTCCAGATATGCCGCAATGGTCATGAATAGGTACAAAAAGGTGAAGGCCGAAGTTATGAGGAATATGAAAACATTAATTATGAATGAAAAACCCACCAAATTTGACCCTGAAAAAGAAAAACGTATAGAAAGTATAAAAAGGATTCTTCATCAGAAATATTATGACATACATACCCAGGTGGCTAAGGAGAACAATTTAACAGATAAAATTATCATTGTAAAAAAAGCACAGTCGAAACAACTTAATTATATCAATAAGAGGAGGAGTAAAAAATGAGAAGGGTTATAATATTATCTGTTCTCTTTGCATCCCTTTTTTCACAGAATTTTGAGGAGAAAATTGAACCTATACTGAGAGATAAACTTTCACAGATGGCTGATGATGAAAGGATAAATGTGATATTCTTTTTGGGTTACTACGATTATGATTTTCTTATGAGGATACCAAAAGCTGAAGAAAGAATTGATGTTATGAAAAATATTGCTCAGGAGACACAGAGACCACTGGTTGAATTTCTTACTTCTATGGGATGGACTGATTCTCTTGTTCAGCTATGGCTTTCAAATAAAGTAGGAGTTAAATTACCCAAAAAAGCCATATATGAGATTTTAAAGGAATTTCCTGAGGTTAAAAAAGTTTACTGGAATTTTAAAAGACATGAACCATTGCCTTTGAATCAGGAGCCATTATCTGAATTTTTTGGAGGAGAAGATTATATATCAGGAAGTATTGATAATGTAAGAGCAGATGAAGCTTGGCGAAGAGGATATACAGGTAAAGGAATTGTGATAGGACATCTGGATACAGGGGTTGATTTTACCCATCCAATTCTTAAGAAATCTTACAGAGGAGTTCAGGCATGGTATGACCCTGTATGGAATACAACTGTGCCAGCAGATTCAGATGGACATGGAACAGGTTCACTTGGACTTGCACTTGGTGCACATGGTATCGGAGTTGCTCCAGGTGCAAAATGGATAGCTTCCAATGGATTAATGGGAAATTCTACCCAATTATCACAATCAATGCAATGGTTTGCAGGATTACCTGATTCCCTGAGACCGCATCTTGTTACAAACTCATGGGGTAGTAGCACAGGGCCAACTGATATTTACTGGTCTGATATTCAGGGGTGGCTTACTGTTGGTATAATTCCAGTTTTTGCTATAGGTAATGAGGGACCCGGAGCTTCCACAACCCGCTCACCCGGTGATTATCCTATGGTTTTCGGAATAGGTGGAACTTACTGGCCTACAGAGGATATAATGAGTTATTCTTCAAGAGGACCTGCCCCAAGAAATCAATCACCCTGGAATTTGACTGCATGGTGGGCCAGGCCAGACTGGAATTATCACAAACCAGATTTTATTGCTCCATCAGAACCCACAGTAACTTCTGCTCCTGAAGGAGGGTTTCAGTCATTTGGAGGAACATCTGCAGCCTGTCCTCATGCAGCAGGAGTGATTGCTCTTGTTCTTCAGGCGAATAATTTCGGAATAAATCCATCAATGGGAACTGCTGATACTTCAGAAATAAAAGACCTGTATCAGTTCATGTCCAATAATTCCTGGTGGGACACAGATTGGGGGTTAAGGTCTAATACTAATTTGAGAGATACTTTTGGATGGGGTAGGGTTGATGCAGAAAAATATATATCAAATGTTCCAGCTCCTACCGGTCCAAATGTTTTTATAGACTCCGTATGGATTGTGTCAACTGATGATGGAGACAAAGTAATAGAACCGGGAGAAAGAAATGTAAATATTGGAGTTAGGTTAAAAAATACGGGAACACTTGCCTCAAATGTTACAGGTTCTATTGTTTTCAGAACAACAGATGGTACCAATTCTGATACGAGAATTTTAATAACCACCGCTACTGCTAATTTTGGAAATATTGCTAAAGGACAGACTGCCACATCTACTGTGTATACATTAAGAACAGCAGCTAATTTGCCCGAGACAACTGTATATTATTTCACTTTTAAAATTACAGCCAATAATGGGGCTTATAAAAAGCATGATTTCTTTCAATTGAAAACAGGAAAGAAAGAAGAGGCGGCCCAAACAAGAGTATATAAAAATGATAATGGAAATGCTACCTATGATCCCACCAATGATAGCCACTATGCTAACTGGAAATACTTTGCATCTAAATTTAATCTTCTTTCCTCAGGTCAATTAAATGGTTGTTCACTCTATGTATATGCCACAACAGGAGTTACAGAAACACTTTTTGTATGGGGTCATGATGCTACAAACGATGCTCCTGGAACACTTATAGGTTATAGAATAATAAATGTTACGGGGACGAGTGGATGGCAGTATTTTGATTTTTCAACTAATCCAATTCCAGGATTACCTGCAGGGTATATATGGGTTGGAGTAAGCAAAGGAGATGCAAATAATAATGGAGTTCCTTATCAGGACAACGATGGGGCTTCAACCACCAATGCTTCATCCAATAACAGGAGTGACCCCACAGCTTGGGGAGATAAAAGCTGGTGGTATGATTTTATGATAAGACCTGTGGTGTATTCTTCACCTATCGATAAGCCAGCCATTTCTTATGAGGGTTCTCAACTTCTTGATGATTCTTATTATGGAAATGGCGACGGTTGGGCTGACCCTGGAGAAAAAATAGGGCTTGCCATTGCTTTGAAAAATCTTGGACTTGATGCATTTGCCGTGGTAGGGACTCTTAAAATAGGAGATGCTTGGACTCAGTCGAGAGTTCAGATACTTAAAAATGTAGCATCTTTTGGTGATGTTCCAAATGGTAACCCTTCAGCAAATAATTACAATGATCCCTGGATTATTCAAATATGGGATGAGGATTCTCTGAGAAATCTTAATAATGATTTTCAGTTTGTTGTTAAAATAGTTGCACAATATTATAATAACTCAGGTGGTCCTTTTACCTATACTACAACCTTTAATTTCAGTGTAACCTCTCCTTTTCTTCCTTATGAAAATTCCTGGTGGTGGATAAGGTCAGGTGGAGATGGATTGGCGTGGTTTGGTCAGGGCTATTTTGGATATAATAATTATTATTTTACAGATTTTGACTTCGGGCTTAAATATCCAGAGGATTCTTTTACAATAGATACAGTTATTGCATACATTTATAACACAGCTGGTGCCAGCAGATCTTATAATCTCTATATTTATTCACATGATAATAACAATTACACCCCAAATACCGAGATATGGTCAATTGCCAACCAGTCAGTAGCTGGAGGCTTTTCTGGTTGGGTATATCATCGTCCTAATATTAGGGTTCCGGGAACCGTATGGCTTGGAGAATATCTTAAAGGAAATCTTCTGGGAGGACTTGAACCTATTTTCTGGGGGGCAACAGGTATCGGATCAATTACTTATGTTGATGGAACACTTGGAGCTCCATGGGGTGACCAAGGTTATGTATATCTTCCACTAGGTTTCTATTTTAAAATGCGTCATAATCACCCGACCATAACCTATTATGCACCCCCTGGCTGGAGCTGGCCTATTACACCCAACCATAAGTTTGGAAGTAGTGACACAGTGATTGATTCTCTTATAGGATTTGATGATGCGATTAATCCTTCTGACACTACTTTTGTTTCTTTTGGATTTATGAATAGGTCAGGCGTGAAAATCCCCATTCCTCCTAATAACATTGCAAGAGATACATGGGACATCTATCTCTTAATGGATAATTACTCAGGATATCGATTTTACTTTTTTGACAGTTTACCTGCATGGAGCTATGCTGTTGCAAAAGGAAATAAATTTGAAGTTCCTGGTGGGAGACATACTTTGACCATGTATCTGGACTTTGATCCAGCAGGCTATGAGGTCAGGGGAAATGTTTTTAATGTTTCCTACAGGTATTGGGGAATGCAGTTTTCCTGGAAGGCACCTGAGATTTCTGTAAGAAAACCTATTCTTGCTGAATTTGTTCCCTGGCCTTACACTGATTTTTCTGAAATTTATTATAATGTCACAGCTTTTAAATTTAACACGGTCGGTGTAGCAGGAGGATGGTCTCAGAATCCTCCAAATCCTAAGAGATGGCAAGCTGTTGCGGCTGTGGCAAAAAGATTTGCTTCTGCAGGTGATTCAATTGATATTGATTTAAGATTATACACTGATGGTCCTTCGGATGCTTATAGTGGTTATACAAATGTGATTGAAGCTTCAGAAGTTGAAGGGACAAAGATTGACTATATTCTTATTAATGGACACAAGACAGGCACAACTTATTATGCAGGACTTTACAGTTTTGGTTCAGCTCCTGATTCTGCGATTGTGGATTTTCAGGATTCAAGGGCATTGATAGTTCTTAATAGTCCTATACCGAATCCTGATTCACAGGAATTTAAGAAATCTAATATAGATAGTAATGCAGTTGAACTCATTCATGTTTTTGATATTGTTATGAATGCAGGAACTAATTATCAGATCACTGTAACTCCTAAAACAGGAAGTGGACTTGATGTTGCTGTTGCTGTTTATGGCTCTGTAAATGAATATGAAGGGGATTATTACCTTCGAAGAACAGATGTTCTTGCTTCAGCTGATGCAAACGGTGTTGATGGTCAGGAAGTTCTTTCCTATACACCTTCAGTTACAGATACTTATGCAATTGTTATCCAAAATAAGACTGCTACGAGTGGTAAATACTCAATTGATGTAACAGATGGGACAAACTATGCAAGTTTTACTATTCTTGCGGCTCTTTCTACTGCATTTACAGCTGAACCTATATCTGATGGCATAAAATTGACGTGGAGATTTGATGGAGAGCTTTTAAATGGAACATTATTGAAAAAGGTTATATCAAACACTATAAAAGGAAAAACAGAAGAATACAAAACCATATATTCTTTTAATAAAAAGAATGGTTCCTTTATTGATAAAGATGTAACGCCTGGTGGTGAGTATGAATATATCATAGAATTTAGAACAAGTAAAGGGATCATGACATATGGTCCAATTAAAATAAAGTGGAATTTCGGCCCCAAAGAATTTTCTTTTGTTAAATTTGGACCATCCTTATTCAGAGATAAACTTTCATTTACTGTTGGTATTCCTGAGGTCTCCAATATTGAGGTATGTATTTATAATGCTGTAGGTAGAAAGATTAAGACTGTTTACTCAGGAAAAGTAAAACCGGGATATCATGAATTTGTATGGAGAGGTGACTCTGAAACAGGAAGGAAAGCAGGTAAAGGTGTATACTTTGTTGTGATAGAGAATAAAGGGAAGGCTCTCAAAAAGAAAGTGATTTTTGTAAGATAGCTGTGTTTAGAAGGGTTCAATCCCCTTTTACATAATAGATTTAAATAAAATGATTTATTTACTATTTTTAACACCTTATCTACTTCTTAAAGGTTTTAGTTTTGACCCAAAAACAAACGAACTGGGTAAAAGGGCAGAGGTTAAAAGTGTTGTAGAATTTTCCGAATCTAAAGTCTATCTACTTCAGTTCAAAAACCCTCTTGATAGGAATCAACTGGAAGAGTTGTATTCAAGGGCAGAGATTTTAGGGTATATTCCAGAATTTGCATATGCTGTAAGGTTCAAAAATTACTCTGACTTTGAATATTATTATAATAAATTTATTGCAGGTGATAAAGAAGTTAACTTTCTGGGTAAATTTTTGCCTGAATTTAAAGTTTCACCTCTTGCAGGGAAGAAGTCTCATAATCCTGATTCTCCTTATAGAGATGCAATTGATAGAGGTTTAAGACCTTTTCTTATACAGCTTTATCCTGGAACAGACCCTGAACAGTTTGTAAAGAAGATTTCTGTTTATGGTGAAATAAAGGACATTTCAAGAGGTATTTTCTTTGACAGAATTGAAATATGGGCTTCTCCTGATGTTTTATACTCCATAGCAATGGAAGATGAGGTTGAATATATATGGGAAAAGGATGACGAGGTGATGTTTAATTATAGACACAGACAGGTGACACAGAGTGGAGCAGTAAGGGATACTGTTATGTATAAACAGGGTATAAAGGGAAATGGTGAAAGGGTCGCAATTATGGATTCTGGCCTTGATCAGCAAAGCTGTTTTTTTTCCAGGAACGGGAAAGTGATATCTTATAAAGCTTATGGTGGGGGTGATACAAAAGCATGTGATTATTCACAGGATTTCAGCCATGGAACGCATGTTGCAGGCACAGTAGCCGGATGGTTAAATGGGACAAACCATAAATATGATGGAGTTGCCTATCAGGCAGGAATTGTTTTTCAGGATATAAAACCGAATTCTACTTGTGGAACAGGCTATGTTTATCCTCCCAATGATTTAACCAATGCCTTCCAGGATGCTTATAATCGAGGAGCAAGAGTTCATACAAATTCATGGGGTGGAGGAAATGGAACCTATGAAAATTATTGTCAGGATCAGGATGCTTTTATATATGCAAACCCTGATTTTATTGTTCTTTTTGCTATGGGAAATTCAGGTAATCAGGGAATGGGGGATGAAGCAGCAGCTAAAAATAATCTTGGTATAGGTGCTTCAGGAATGCCTGGAGAAAATTCATTTAATGGAAGGGCAAATTATTCAAGTGTTGGTCCGACACAGGATGGCAGAATTAAACCCGATGTGATGAACGTTGCAGGAAGCGGAAATCAGAATGATGATTCTACCTGGACATGGTCCGCTCTATCATATTATTCCCAGAATCCGGACTGTTACATAGCCGGTTCTGTGGGTACATCGATGGCAACACCAGGAGCAGCAGGTGCTGTTGTTTTGTTGCAGGAATATTTTAAGGAAGGACATCATCCTGATTATGGAAATTATACACCAACTGCATCACTTTTAAAAGCAACACTGGTTGCAGGTGCAGATATTCTTTCAAATAATGTTGTTGATAACAATGTGGGCTGGGGAAGGATTAATCTTGACTATGCATGTGAGTTTGCAGGAGAAACAAGGGACCTTGCCTTTGCAGAGGATGTGTTGAACGGAACAGGTGATTCACTTGTTTATTCTCTTGAAGTTGTTTCGTCTTCAGAACCTCTTAAAGTTGTTCTTTGCTGGATTGATCCTGCTGCAGCACCGAATTCAGACCCTGCACTGATAAACGACCTTGATTTGAAAGTAATTGACCCAAATAATAATTATTACACAGGAAACAATTTCAAAAATGGTCAGTCAAGGCGGAATAATACAAGCTGGGACAGATTAAATAACATTGAAGTGGTATATGTAACAAATCCAACTCCTGGGATATGGAAGGTTGTTGTGAAGGGATATAACATTGCTCTTCTTTCGCAACCCGGGAAAAATCAGATTTTAAAACAGGCACAGGACTTTTCTGTAGCTGTAACGGGAGACCTTGGAGCTTTTCAGCTTGGAGAAGAAGAGTCATATTTTGTTGCTTTACCTCTAAGTGAAGGAATAAAACTCAGAGCCAGGGGACTTTATAGAAATGGTGATGTTGTTCTCAAAAGAGACGGTGCTATAGTTTATACCGGTAAAACAATGAATGGTAAGTTTGAATATATTGATAAAGAAGTCAGGGAAAACAAATCTTATACATATTCGCTGATTTCCATATCTCCTTCTGGACTTAAGAAGACATTTGGACCTGTTGTGGTTACCTATTCAGGAATTCCTCTATCTTTGAATGTGCCTTCTGTTAATGGTAAACGCTTTAAGGTTATGTTTTCAGTCCCTTCAAACGGTAATATTGAACTTTCTCTGTTTGATATGAGTGGCAGAAAAATTAGAAATTTAATTAACAACACACTTGAATCAGGTTATTATAATATGGAGTTTAATGGAATGAAACTTAAATCAGGTGTTTATATTCTTATGCTAAGACACAACGGAGAAGTTAAAAAGACAAAAGTGACTTTATTTAAATAAAAATAACCAGACCTAAGGGTTATTAGATTATTGGAATAATTTAAATTATAGTATTAAGGAGGTGTTTTTTCTTAAAGTTTTAAAATAACAATTCTTTGTTTTATACTATTAAGATGATATTTAATACACAGGAAATTCTTAAAAAATTTAAGGACAAAAAAATTCTTGTGATATGTGGTGGAACCTCGGGTGAGAGAGAGGTTTCGCTTCGTTCAGGAAAAAATGTTTATAATGCACTTTTGAAATGGAATCTGAATGTGGAAATTTTGGAAATTAAAAAAGATTTTATCTCAGAAATTTTAGATGCAAGACCTTTTGATGTTGTTTTTAATATTCTTCACGGTAAACCGGGGGAAGATGGAACCGTTCAGGGATTTCTTGATTTACTTGGTGTTCCCTATACAGGAAGTGGAGTTCTGGGTTCTGCAGTTGGGATGAATAAAATTATTTCAAAAAAAATTTTTGAAAGTGAGGGAATTCCAACTCCTCCATATGTGACACTTTACCGTTATGAAGATTTTGAGAAAAAATTAAAAGAGGCAGAAGAAAAATTTGGTTATCCGATGATGTTTAAACCAAAGGATGAGGGTTCAAGTCTGGGAGTTTCAATCTGCAAGAGCAGAGAGGATGTTGTTAAAAATTATGAAGAGAATAAAGATAAATTTGAAGATTTCTTCCTTGAAAAATATATTAAAGGTAAAATAATAACAACAGGAATTCTGGGAACAGGTAAAAATGCCTTTGCACTTCCTATTCTTGAATTAAGACCTTTAAAAAGGGAATTTTATGACTATACTGCAAAATATACAAAAGGAGAGACAGAGTTTATTTTACCCGCAGAACTTTCACCTGAATTGACAGAGGAAGTTCAGAGGTTATCCTTAAAGGCACACCTTGCTCTTGAATGCAGAGGATTTTCAAGAGTTGATGGTCTTGTATCAGAGGATGGGAAACCATATATTCTTGAGGTGAATACTTTACCCGGAATGACCGATTTATCCGATTTACCCGCAGAGGCAAAAGCGTATGGAATGAGTTATGAGGAACTTGTCCTTTTTATTTTAAATACTGCTTTTGATTGATATGAAACTTAAACGGCATAAAAATTTAACACCTGAGAAATGGAAAAAATTTCCTTTCCATAAGCATATTCTAATGATAGAAACAGAATTAAAAAGTAGTTTTTAAGATTTAAAGAATGCGTTCAAAAATTGTATTTAAATCCTAATAAAGAAGAAAATGAAAAACTTTTTTACATCTTGATACTCATGGATAAGGATGCTTTTAATCTTTTAAATCCGTAATTTTTTTCTTCAAACCTCAAAAACATTTAATCTACATCTTGTAAAATTTCCGTCAAAATCCTTATAATTTACCCTGAAATCAATGAATTTCAGAAAATTTATAATTTTTCTTTTAATTCTTTTCATTCCCCTTCTTTTTCCTTTTAAATACAACAAACTTATTGCCATAACCCTTGCGATGGCTTATTCCTGGATATTTGAAATGGTGCCCATTGAAATTACAGGACTTTTCCCCCTTTTTCTTTTTCCTCTTTTCGGAATTCTTGATGTAAAACAGACCGCAACCTCCTATGGTAACCATCTGATTTTCCTTTTTCTCGGAGGTTTTTTCATTGCAAAGGCAATTGAGGTATCAGGTCTTGCAAGAAAAATCTCTCTTTTTTTTGTTTCAATTTTCCCGAAAACTCCCTTTTTTCTTTTAGCAGGAATTTCCTTTGCTACCTTTATTCTTTCAGGGTGGATTTCAAATACAGCCACAACAATCATTTCCTATACAATTGCCCTCTCTATTCTGGCAGGATTTTCTCTAAAAGAAAATTCGAATTTCAGAAAAATAATGTTTATCTCCATTGCCTACTCTGCTTCATTGGGTGGAATTTTGACTCCTGTTGGAACACCTCCGAATGTTATTTATCTCGGTATAATTGAAAAAGTTTTCGGAGAAAAATATGAATTCTCTTTCCTTGAATGGCTCAGATATTCGCTCCCTCTATCAATCTTAATTTTTGTTTTAATGCTTCTGATTTTTTATATTTTCTTTATCAGAAAGGAAAAAATGGATTTTAAAATAGAGATAGAAAGTTTAAAACTTGATACATATCAGAAAAGGGTTCTTGTAATTTTCCTTTTAACTGCTTTTCTCTGGATTACAAGACCTCTGTGGCAGAAATTCTTTTATCTCAAATATCTGAAGGATTCCGGAATAGCAATTTTATGCTCTTCTCTTCTTTTTGTCATTCCCAGGGATAAAAAAGAAATTTTACCGCTTTTAACATGGAGAGAAGCAAGGGGAATTCCTTGGGGAATTCTTTTTGTTTTTGGGGGAGGTCTTGCTCTTGCAAATGCCTTTGAAAAAACAGGATTTACAGAATTTATAGGTCATTCTTTTAAAAATATGTTTGCTCATCTTAATCCTTTTATTATTCTTTTAATTCTTGTTGCCTTCGGAGTTTTCTTTACAGAAGTTACCTCAAATACAGCTTCTGCTTCCCTTTTATTACCTATAATTGCAGAATTTACAAAGGTGATGAATTTACCTCCTTATTTTCTTATGTTTCCCCTTACCCTTTCCCTTTCCTTTGCCTTCATGCTTCCTTCAGCGACTCCGCCCAATGCAATTGTTCTGGGTTCAGGAGATGTTAAGGTAAAGGATATGGCAAGGATTGGATTTTTTATGAACCTTCTTTCTATAATTATAACCTCTTTTTACTTTTATATTTTAAGATGAAAATAAGAATCGGACCTTCAATAATTGCCGGTGATTTTTCAGATTTAAAGGGTACAATAAGAAAAATTGAAAAATCGGATTCTGATTTTATTCATGTGGATGTTATGGATGGTGTATATGTTAAAAATATAACTTTTGGTCCGATGATTGTTGAGGCAATAAGAAAACTTACAGAAATGCCTCTTGAAATTCATCTCATGATTGTTGAACCGATAAGATATATAAGAAGATTTAAAAATTCTGTTCCTGCTCTTATTTCCTTTCATGTTGAAGCAACCGAAAAGGTTAAGGAAACAATAGATGAAATCCATCATTTTACAAGAGCAGGTATTGCAATTAATCCTGAGACAGATATTTCAGAGATTGAAAAATATCTAAAACATATTGAGCAGGTTCTTGTAATGACCGTTTATCCGGGATTTTCCGGTCAGAAATTCAGAGAGGATGCTGCGTATAAAATAAAGGAGTTGAAAGAGATCAAAGAAAAGAAAAAACTCCGATTTGAGATTGCTGTTGATGGAGGACTTAATAAGGAGACAATACCCTATGTTCTTGAACTCGGAGCAGAATGTTTATGTATAGGTTCTTTTTTCTTTAAGTATAAAAGAATCAATTCTTATATAAAAAAATTGAAATCAGCGCCCGGCGGGATTTGAACCCGCAACCTTCTCCTCCGGAGGGAGACGCTCTATCCATTGAGCTACGGGCGCAATTTTGCCTGATAAATTGCGCTGTACCTTACTTTATATTTTCCTTTAACCACTCAAGGGTTACGCTCTTGGGCCTTTCAATGGGTAATCCAAGTGCTCTGTCCCATATAATCTGGACAGAAATTCCTATTGCTCTTGAAACTCCAAAGAAGACAGTATAAAAAGGGAATTCCTTTATTCCGTAATGGTAAAGAAGACACCCTGAGTGTGCATCAACATTTGGCCAGGGATTCTTTGCCTTTCCATGTTTTTGTAAAACAGGTGGAACCACTTCATACAATAAGGAAACAATTTTAAACAGTTCATCATCAGGCATATATTTAAGTGCAAATTCTCTGAAGGCAGTATATCTCGGGTCTGTTTGTCTTAAAACAGCATGACCATAACCAGGAATGACCTGCCCCGAATTTAGTGTATCCCAGCAGTATTTTTCGAGTTCTTCTTTGGAAGGTGTTCTGTCAGGGAATTTTTCCTTTAATTTTAAAATCCATCTCAGAACTTCCTGATTTGCAAGTCCATGAAGAGGACCCGCAAGTCCATTCATTGCAGCAGAGATGGCATAATATACATCAGATAAAGTTGAAGCAACAAGATGTCCTGTATGAGCTGAAACATTTCCTCCCTCATGATCACAGTGAAGTACCAGGTAAAGTCTCATGAGTTCATACACTTCAGGATTATCATATCCCAGCATATGGGCAAAGTTTGCTGCCCAGTCAAGGGAGGGGTCAGGGTCTATCTGTTTGTCATCCTTATAAAGATATCTGTAAACAAAGGATGCAACTCTGGGTAATCTTGCTATTAAATCAAGAACATCCTCATACACATATTCCCAGTATTGAGCCTTGGAAATCCCTTCCCAGTATGCTTTTGTAAATTTTGATTCCTTCTGCATTGCAAGAATACCCATGGAGAACAAACACATTGGATGGGAGTCCTTTGGCATTTTTCTTATAGCATCAAATACATATCCCGGAACATCCATTCTCTTTTTGAATTCCTCCTGAACCTCTTTTACATTTTCTTCTGTGGGAATATCTCCTGTAAGCAGTAAGTAAAATATCCCCTCGGGCAGGGGTTCATTTCCTCCGGGTGCTTTTGGGAGTTTTTCTCTTACTTCAGGAATTGTATATCCTCTGAACCTTATTCCTTCCATCGGATCAAGAAGAGAACCTTCCCAGACCATACATTTTACACCTCTCATTCCACCGTATGCCTGATTGACTGTAACTTCAGAAATTACTTTGTCTCCGAATTTTTCCCTAAATTCTTTTGTTTCCTGAGTTCTTTTATTGATTTTTTCCCTCAAAATTTCTTTTAACATTGTTTTTCCCTCCTGAATTCTCGGGACTTTAACCCGAATAATAAATTATAAGGGTTGTATTGATAAATGGTCAAAATTCTTTTGTATGGATTTTGATAGAATATTTGATATAAGGGAAAAGGGAGGAGACTAGGAAGCCTCCTCCCCTTAAAAATTTAACTTTTTGAGATTTCTCTATAACAGAACCACCAGTCAAAATTTTTATATTTTTTAACCCTGTATTCTGCTGTTTTTATATCCTGAGCAGGAGGAAGAATGACCTTATCCTTTATAAGTTCATTATCTGGCCAGTTTGCAGGCATTGCAACTTTTTCCATATCAGCAATCTGAAGTGCTTTTACCATTCTTAAAATTTCATCTATGTTTCTTCCCAGTTCAGGAGGATAATATACTATGGCTCTGACAGTGCCTTTCGGGTCAACAATAAAGACCGCTCTAACTGTATTTTTACCTGTTTCAGGATGAATCATTCCCAGTTTTTCAGCAATTTCTCCTCTATCGTCAGCAATTATGGGAAATTGAATTTCCACATTCAGTTTTTCTTTTATCCACTCTATCCATTTTATATGAGAATATACCTGGTCTATTGAAAGTCCTATCAGTTCTGTATTCAGTTTTTTGAATTCTTCATATCTTTTCTGAAAGGCAATAAATTCTGTTGTGCATACAGGAGTGAAGTCAGCCGGATGGGAGAATAGAATAAACCATTTACCCTCATAGTGCCTTGGCAGGGTTATTTTACCCTGAGTGGTATGAACTTCTATTTCAGGGAATTTTTCTCCTATCATGGGTAATTTTTTTTCCATTTTTAAACCTCCTTTTTTAATAAATATAAATTTATTTTCATTATAAATTTTGAATATAAATAATAAGATTTTTATTTTAAAAATTCAAGAGGTATGTTTGATTAAGAATTTATTATTTGTTTTTTATTTTATGAATTTTACAAACTCTTCCTTTCTTCTTCTTTTTGGAGGCTCAGGGATATGCTCGGGGTATCCGAGAGGTGTAATTGTTGCTATAAAATGTTCTTTCGGAATTCCCAGTTTTTCCTTTACCTCATCTCTGTTCATTGCAGCAATCCAGCATGTTCCGAGTCCGAAATTCCAGGAGGCAAGTATGAAATGATATGCTGCAATATTTCCATCTGCTTCAGGTCTTTTTGTTTTTGAGATATCAACACAGACAGCAACCGCCATGGGAGCTCTTTTTATAGGGGCACTGTTTTCACCTCTCAGATTCCCCAGATATTCAAGAATTTCCTTATTTTTAATTACTATAAAATAATAGCTCTGACAATTTTTTGAAGTTGGAGAAAATCTGCATATTTCAAAAATTTCCCATAATAAATCCCCTGGAATGTCCTTATCCTTGAAATATCTTATACTTCTCCTTGTGATTAAAAGTTCCTTTCCATCCATTTATTTTCCTCCTTTTAAAATAATAAAAATTTTACGGAAATTAAAATCTGAAAATAAAAATTTCATAAAATTTTAATTTATGCCAGTTTTTTCTTTATACTTAATCCATATGAAAATATTTATTTTATTTCTCTTCTGGCAAACCTATAATCCCGATATAGCTCAAATAATTCAGAGGGTTAATGTTGATAGTGTTTCCTCACATATTTTAAAGTTACAGAATTTCTGGACAAGACACTATAAAACTGATTCAATGTATAAAGCAAGATTATGGATTAAAAGTAAATTTGAAAGTTATTCATTAAATGTAAATGAGTATATCTTTTTTTATCCTGATACACTTACAGAACAGGCGAATATTATTGCAACCAAATACGGTCTTGTTGATACCTCAAATCCCGTTGTTTTATGTGCTCATTATGATTCAAGGGGAGCTAACTGGAGTAATCCTCCTTACGGTCCTGCTCCTGGTGCAGATGATAATGCCTCTGGTATTTCTTTTCTCCTCGAAATAGCAAGGATTATAAAAGATATTGATTTTGATTATACAATTAAATTTATTGCTTTTGCCTGTGAAGAGCCCGGACTTATTGGTTCTTATAGATATTCGAATTATTTTTATAGTAAAGGGGGAAGAATGAAGTATCTTTTTAATGCAGATATGATAGGTGGGGATGCAAGTAAAATAAATGACATAGTGATAGTGGAAAGGGACCAGGGTAATCAAAGTGATACGAATGATGTAAAATCCTATGCCTTTGCTGATACGCTTTCAACAATGTATTCACTTTATACAACTCTTTCTACCACCTACGGTAATATATTTGCATCTGACTATATGCCCTTTGAAGCATACGGATACACGACATTTGGAGTTTTTGAATATAATTTCAGTTCTGTATACCACTCTGCCTATGATGTGCTTGATAGCCTTGATGTTAATTATGCCACCGAGATAATAAAAGGAGCCCTTGCTTTTATCCTTCACACTGCGAGATTTCATCCTGTTAGAGTTGCAGAGAAGGTGCAGCCTGTTTATAATGAGATAAAATTTATAAAAGCGGGTTTTTATGATATAACAGGAAGAAAGAAGGAGTTTTATAGATTGAAAAGGGGTGTATATTTTATAATTGATAAAAAAGGAAAATCTAAAAAAATTATAAAAATCAGGTAATACCATTTGAAAAATTTTTCATATCAGGGTATTATATAATTAACTTTTTGTATTTTTTTAAAATTTTACAAAATACAGATTTAAAAGGAGGTTAAAACCTTGAAAAATGATGTGCAGGTCAGAATTGCCGGTATCGCCGGCGATGGAAGTTTTATAACAGGTGAAGTTCTGGCTTCAGCTTTTAAAAAGATAGGATATTATGTGGTTACAATAAAGGATTTCCCTTCTAATATAAGAGGATTACCCTCAAACTATTCCATAAGAGGAAGCTTAAAACCTGTTTATGGAAGGAAGGATTTTGATGATTTTCTTATTGCTTTTGATATTCCGAGTATAAAGACTCATCTCAAGGAACTTGATAAGGGTTCTGTTGTTATTTTTGATGCCAGAGATGAATCTTCTCTGACTCCGGAACTGAAAAAGGAAGGTGTTTTTTATTTTCCTGTTCCTTTGAGAGAAATAGCAAGAAAAGAACTGGGACTTGAGCTTATAAAGAATATGGTTGCCTTTGGTATCCTTTCTGAAATTTTTAATATTGAAGAAGAAATTACAAGTTATGTAATTGCCAAACATTTTCAAAGAAAAGGTGAAAAGATAGTTGAGCTCAATAAAAAAGCTGTGCTAAAGGGAAGGGAACTTGTGAAAAAAGGTTATAATGGTTTTCCTGAGTTTAAGCTTGAAAAAGCCCAGGATAAGAAGAGAATACTTGCAATGGGGAATGAGTTTATTTCAATGGGAGCAATTGCTGCTGGATGTAGATTTCTTGCCGCCTATCCAATAACCCCTGCTTCTGAGGTTCTTGAATTTTTATCAAGAGAGATTCCCAAATTTGGGGGTGTGGCTGTTCAGGCAGAAGATGAAATTTCTGCAATAAATATGGCAATAGGAGCCTCATATGCAGGCCTAAGAGCAATGACCTCCTCTTCAGGACCAGGTGTTGCCCTTAAGACAGAAGCTATTTCCTATGCAGGAATGACAGAAACCCCCCTTGTGATTTATTATTCAATGAGAATAGGACCTTCCACAGGATTGCCTACAAAAACAGGTCAGGAAGATTTGCTTTTTATAATTTTTGCAGGACATGGAGAGTTTCCGAGAATAGTTTTGATGCCCGGGACCCCTGAAGAACTTTTCTATCTCACAGGAGAAGCCTTTAATCTTGCGGATGAATTTCAGGTCCCTGTGTTCCTTGTTACTGATCAGTTCCTTGCCCAGAATAAATTTACAGTGGACAGAGAAAAGATTGACCCACAAAAGGTTGAAATAAGAAGAGGAAAACTGGTTTTGAACGGAGATAATGTTCCGAAAAAGGATGGGTATCTTTTGAGATATAAAATAGAAGAAGACGGAATTTCTCCACGTGTTACACCCGGAATAAAAGAGGGAGTGTTTGGAATGACGGGTTTTGAACATGATGAGGCAGGATATGGGACAGAGGATGAAGATATAAGAAAGAAAATGGTGGAAAAGAGAATGAAAAAGATTCCGCAGATAATTAAAAGTGTTCCAAAACCCCTATATTATGGTAAAAATGAATCAAAAATCGGAATAATCTCATCAGGTTCAACCTTTGGACCCATTATGGAAGTAATGGAGAGATTTGAAGAAAAAGGAGTTGATATTTCTTTTATGAGACTTGTAACTCTCTGGCCTTTTCCTCAAGATGAAGTTAGAAGATTTGTTGAGGATAAAAAAGTAGTTTTTATTGTTGAACAAAATTATAAAGGACAGATAAGGTTTCTTGTTGAAAATGCTATTATTGATGTGCATAAAAATAAAATAAGAGGAATTACCAAATATTCAGGAAGACCTTTTAAACCTGTTGAAATAGAAGAGAAAATAAAAAAGGAGATTGGAAATGAGTGATAAAATTAAAATAGAGGAAAAAATCATGAAGAGCCCCAAGGACTATGATGGTTACAAGAAACCCACCTGGTGTCCTGGATGCGGTGATTATTCAATTCTTGCTTCATTAAAAAGAATATCAGCAAAACTTGGAATTGACCCCACCCAAACAGTGGTTGTATCAGGTATCGGATGCTCAGGAAAATCCTATGCTTTTTATTATGCAAATGGTGTCCATACTTTACACGGAAGGGTTTTACCTATTGCAACGGGTATAAAACTCGGTAATCCTGAGTTAAAGGTTATTGCAATCTCGGGTGATGGTGATGCCCTTGCAATAGGTGGTAATCATTTTATCCATACTGCAAGGAGGAATGTTGATATTACTTTGATTATAATGGACAACCAGATTTATGGATTAACAAAAGGGCAGTTTTCACCCACGAGTCTTCACGGTTTTGTAACAGGCTCAAGTCCTTATGGTTCAAAAGAGTTCCCTGTTGACCCGATTGTTATTGCACTTTCAGCAGGTGCAAGTTTTGTTGCAAGAGCATTTTCAGGTGAACCCAAGTCACTTTCCGACATTTTAGAAAAGGCATTGAAACATAAAGGTTTTGCAGTTGTTGATGTTTTATCTCCGTGTGTAACTTATAACAAAGTTAATACTTATGACTGGTATAGAAATAACATAGCATTTTTGCCTGATGGTCATGATGCCACTGACATCAAAAAGGCATTTTCCTATGCCATAGATTTTAACGGAAAAATTCCTCTGGGGATTTTTTATAAAAAGGAAAGACCCACTTATGAGGAGTTGATGCTTGATTCAAAAAACCCGTGCAGGGAAGATTTGTTCTGTGGTAAAGAAAGGGTTTTTGAATTAATTGAAGAGTATTCAAAATAGATTTTTAAAGGATTATAAAAAGGTTTCAAGAATAATAACAGGGAGGATAGAGGAGTTTAGAAAAGTATGGAAAAAAAGAGATAATATTGCTATTTTTAAGGAGTTTATCTTCTGTCTTCTGACCCCGCAATCAAAGGCAAAGTTCTGCTGGCAAGCTGTTTTAAATCTTGAAAAAAAGGGCTTTCTTTTTGAGGGAGATTTCAATAATATTTACGGTGAACTATTAAAAGTAAGGTTCAGGAAAAATAAAACAAAATATATAATTGAAAACAGAGAGAAGTTTCTGGATAGAAGGAAATTCAAACTGATTAAAATTCTTGAAGAAATAGATGACCCCTTTAAGGCAAGAGATTTTCTTGTAAAAAATGTTAAAGGTTATGGATTAAAAGAGGCAAGTCATTTCTTGAGAAATATCGGTTATTCCTTTGAACTTGCAATACTTGATAGACATATTTTAAAAAACCTTTATAAAGAGAAGGTAATAGATGAAATTCCCGAAAATCTCAGTAAAAATAAATATCTTGAAATTGAAAGAAAATTTAGAGAATTTTCAGAAAGGATTGGTATTCCCATACAGCATCTTGATTTACTTTTCTGGTGGAGAGAGACAGGAGAGGTTTTTAAGTGAAATATGACTATATTTCAAGATTAGAGAAAGGGCTCAAGGGTAAAAATTTTATTATTTATGCAAAGGAGACTTTCCAGGGCAGATTTCCTGAAGAAATTAATGTTGATGTTTTTATCAAATTAAATAAAAATGAAGAGGAACTCCTTAAACTCAAATATTTTGCAGGCAGGAAGCCCTTTTTAAGAAAATGGATTGAGTTATTCAATATCAATAAAATCTTTTATAACTCTGAATTTGAGAACTTATTTTTAAAATTTATTTCAGAAGAGATTAAAGAAGGCGAAAAAATTTTTATTGAATATGTCAATGATACAGAGACCTATAATTTTCTCTTCAGAGGTTATCCTGTTTATGTTTCAAGACTGGGCTATAAACTTTTAAATTTGGGTTTTACATGGTTTAAAGATTTTTATGTGCCTGAAGGTTTCTGGGAAGGTTCACCAAAAATAATTGCTGAAAAAGCTATCAATGAAAAAAGAAAAATTGAACATATTTCATATATAAAGAAAGAAATTTTAAATTTTTTGGAAAAATATAAAAACTCAAAAGATGAACTACTCCTTAAGGGTATTAAAAGAGCAGAGGAATTTTTAAGTTATTTTGATTGATTTTTATTTTAAATTTAGTTTAAAATTATAATGGAGGTTTAAAAATGGAAATAAAAACTCTTGAAATTAAAACTTTTACTTCTGAGCCTTTAAGATTAATTGATGAAAACGGAAAGCCCCTCTTTGATTTTATCCCGGAAGATTTCGGATTGTCTGATGAGTTTCTGGTTAAAATGTATAAAGATATTCTTCTTACAAGAGAAATTGATAGAATGGGATGGATTCTGGTAAGACAGGGTAAAGCTGCTTTTTATATCTCAATTGGAGGGCAGGAAACCGCACATGTTGCAAGTTTGTATGCCCTTGAAAAAGATGATTTTGTTATGCCTTTTTACAGAACGGTCCCTGCTTTACATGTGAGAGGAGCAAATATTAAGGAAATTTTCGCACAGACAATGGGAAAGGATGTTGATCCTTTAAAAGGAAGGCAGATGCCGGGTCATTTCGGGAAAAAAGATATCAATACCTTTGTTCTCGGTTCTCCTGTTGGATTGGGTCATACGGTTGCAATGGGAGTTGCAATGGGAATTAAATACAGACGGGAAAATAGAGTTATAATATCATACGGAGGAGAAGGTTCTACATCAGAAGGTCACTTTCACTCTGCAATGAATTTTGCAGGTGTATTCAGATTGCCCTTAATTATTTTCATTGTTAATAATCAGTATGCTATTTCTGTTCCGAGAAAAAAGCAGACTGCTTCAGAGACAATAGCAATAAAAGCAAAAGCTTATGGGATAGAAGGTTATTTTATTGATGGAAATGATGCACTTATAACCTATCTTGTTACAAAAAAATGTGTTGAGGAGGCAAGGGTAAATAAAAAACCTTTTTTAATTGAAGCATTGACTTACAGGTTTGACCCCCATTCCTCTGCAGATGATGATAGAAAATACAGGTCAAAGGAAGAAGTTGAAGAATGGAAAAAGAAGGATGGGATTTTAAGAATGAGAAAATTCCTTGAATATATTGGATTATGGGATGAGCAAAAAGAGATGAATTACAGAAAAGAAATTGAAGAAAAATTAAATGAAGTTGTTGAAGAGATTGAAAAAAGAGGTTTGCCTGAACCGAAAGATATGTTTTATGAAGTGTATGTAAATACCCCATGGTATCTTGAAGAAGAGTATATGGAGTTGAATAATGAGTTGCAAGAAGAATAAATGTAGCGGTGCGATTTATCGCACATATGATGTTTTGCAAATTTAATCAAGGAGGAAAGTATGAAGATGACTCTCGGAGAGGCAATAAGGAATGCTCTTGATATAAAACTCTCTGAAGACGAAAGAGTTCTTATTTTCGGTGAGGATGTTGGTAAAAAGGGTGGAGTTTTCACAATTACAGAGGGACTTCAGAAAAAGTATGGAGAGGATAGGGTTTTTGACACCCCGCTTGATGAGAACGGAATACTCGGAATGGCTACAGGGCTTGCCCTTTATGGATTAAGACCTATTGCAGAAATACAATTTGTTGATTTTATATGGCCTGGTTTTGATGTGATAATTTCTGATATTGCAAAGGAAAGATTCAGGTCAGGAGCCCAGTTTTCTGTTCCCCTTGTTATAAGGTCCCCTTATGGAGGAGGTGTTAAAGGAGGACTTTATCATTCCCAGAGTCCTGAGGCAATTTTTGCCCATATTCCCGGTCTTAAAGTTGTTATTCCTTCAAATCCCTATGATGCAAAAGGACTTTTAATTTCAGCAGTTGAGGATGAAGACCCTGTTATATTTCTTGAACCGAAAAAGATTTATTTTGCTTTTAAAGAGGAGGTCCCTGAAGAGAAATATAAGGTTCCTATAGGTAAGGCGAAAATTGTTAAACAAGGAAAGGATATTACAGTCATAAGTTATGGTTATATGATTCATGAATGTAAAAAGGCTGTTGAGGAACTTGAAAAAGAGGGAATTTCCTGTGAATTGATTGATTTAAGAACAATTATTCCCTTTGATGGAGAGATTATTTTGAATTCTGTTGCGAAAACAGGTAGATTGATGATAGTTATTGAGGCACCGAAAATTAATTCTTTTGCTTCTGAAATTTCTGCTTTTATTGCAGAAAGAGCAATATACTATCTTGATGCACCTATAATAAGAATTACAGGATGGGATACTCCTTTTCCTTATGCCCTTGAACATTTATATATGCCAAATGTTAAAAGAATTAAAAAAGGAGCAAAGAAATTAATGGAGGGATTTTAAAATGCCCGAAATTTTGAAATTACCCGAAATTGCAGAGAGTGTTGTTGAAGGAGAAATTTTGAAATGGTTAAAAAAGGAAGGAGAATTTGTTAAAAAGAATGAACCTGTTGTTGAAATTGAGACCCAGAAGGTAACTGTTGAAATTCCTTCACCTTATGAAGGTATTCTTTATAAGATTCTGGAACCCGAGGGCAGTATTGTAGAGATTGGAAAACCTCTCGCTGTTTTTATAAAAGAAGGAGAAAAACCACCCGGGGATATTGAGGTAAAAAAAGAAGAAAAAGTTGGAAAGGAAGTTCAAATTAAAGAGAAAAGGTTAGAGGAAGATGTAAAAGAGGTTTCAATTCCCTTAAAACCGCCCGAGATAAAAGGAAAAATTCTTGCAACACCTTCTGCAAGAAAACTTGCAAGAGAACTTGGAATTGATTTAAGTAAAGTTAAAATCCGGGGTAAAAGAATTCATAAGAAGGATGTTTTGAAAATAAAAGAAGAAATGGAAAGAAAGAAAAAGTTTGTTCCTTCAGAAGAAATAGAAGAGGTAGAGATTATACCAATAAAAGGAGTAAGAAGAGAAATATCGCAAAAGCTCAGGGAGTCAAAGGATAAAGCGGTTCATACCCTTCATGTGGATGAGGCTGATTTAACCGAACTTGTTAAATTAAGAGAAAAGATGAAAGTTCTTGCTGAAAAAGAAGGTGTAAAACTGACTTTTATGCCTTTTGTGGTTAAAGCATGTATTCAGGCATTGAAAAAGCATCCCTATGTGAATGCAACAATTGATGATGAAAAAAATGAAATTATTATTCATAAGACCTATAACATAGGTATTGCGGTTGCTACTGAATATGGGCTTGTTGTTCCTGTTATCAAAAATGCTGAAAAGAAAACTCTTTTAGAGATTGCAAAAGAGATGTCAGAACTATCAGAAAAAGCAAGGAAAAGAGAGCTTTCACTTGATGATGTTCAGGGAGGAAGTTTTTCAATCACAAATATAGGTTCAATTGGTGGTCTTTTTTCCTTCCCTGTAATAAATTATCCTCAGGTTGCAATTCTTGGTTTCCATTCAATTAAGAAAAGACCTATCGTGAATGAAAAAGGAGAAATTGTTATAAGGGATATGGTTTATCTTTCTCTTTCCTTTGACCACAGGGTTATAGATGGGGCTCAGGCAGCACTTTTTATGAATGATTTGATAAAATATCTTGAGACACCTGAACTTGTTTTTCTTGAAAGTATTTAGGACACCTTGATTATCTTATATACAAATACAATAACCACAAAAAATACTGAATTTGTAACTAAAAGAAATAAGAAAATATTCCTTCTTTTTTGGGTTTCTTTGATTTTGAATAGAATATCATTTACTTTATACTGGTCTATTAAAGATGAATTTTTTAATAAGTTTTTTATTGATGTTAAGTCTTCTTTTTCACCTTTAATTGGAAAAATAATTTTAAGTTTTTGAATTATGTTAATGTTTTTTTCTAATAATTTTTCTTGTAGTTTAAAGTTTAAAATTAATTCTTTGAGGATAAAATATGTAACTGTTATTCCTATAAAGAGTTCTATGAATATTAAGGGAATGAGGAATTTAATTAGAATGCTCATTCTTAATTATAATATAGATTGAAATGCATGTAAAATGGGATTGATTAACTTTTGCTATTTATTTTAAAATAGTTTTTGTCCCTCTTAGAGTAGGGACTCATTGGGTAATTTTTAATTTAAATGAGATTTTTCCGTAAAAAGGAGGTATTAAATGGATTATAAAGCAATTGTTATCGGAGCAGGTCCTGGAGGATATGTTTGTGCAATAAGATTGGGACAGCTCGGGATAAAGACACTTGTTGTTGATAAGAAATACATAGGAGGAGTATGTCTTAATGTGGGCTGTATTCCTACGAAGGCTCTTATACACGCTGCACATATTATTGAGATGAATGAAAAGGCAAAGAAAAATATGGGATTTGGGTTTGAAAATTTTAAATATGATATTGATAAATTGAGGACATGGAAAGATGGAATTGTAAGAAGGCTTACAACTGGAATAATGGGTTTATGGAAGGCAAATGGTGTTGATTTTATGAAGGGTGAAGCAAAAATAAAAGATAATAATACGGTTGAGATAAAAACAGAAAATGGTGAGGTAAAGGAGATAAAAACAGAAAATGTTGTTATTGCTACAGGTTCAAGTCCTTTTATATTAAAGGGATTTGAGCCTGATGGAGAGTTTATATGGACAAGTGATGACGCTGTTTCCCTTAAGAAAGTTCCTGAAAAACTTTTAATTCTCGGTGGAGGTGCAATAGGACTTGAATTTGCCTATGTTTATAAAAATCTCGGAAGCGAGGTTACTGTAATAGAGCTTATGCCCCAGATTTTGCCAGGAATGGATACAGAGATGGTGAATGAACTTTCAAAGGTTTTGAGAAGAAAGGGAATTAAGGTTTATACAGAGGCAAGAGCAAAGGAAGTTTCAAAAAAGAACGGAAAAATAGAACTTCTTGTTGATGTTAAAGGTAAGGAGCAGGTATTTGAAGGAGATGTTCTGCTTGTCTCGGTCGGAAGAAGACCTAATTCAGAAAATATAGGACTTGAAAATGCAGGTGTTAATAAAAATGAAAAAGGTTTTATTCCTGTTGATAAAAAAAGAAGAACAAATGTTTCAAATATATTCGCAATAGGTGATGTTGCAGAACCTCCTCTTTTAGCACATAAGGCATCAAGAGAAGGAGTTGTTGCAGCAGAGGTGATTGCAGGTAAAAATTCAGAATTTGACCCCAAGGTTATACCTGGTGTTGTTTATACACAACCTGAATTTGCATCAGTTGGTATGACAGAAGAAGAGGTAAAGGAAAAGGGTATTGATTATAAGGTCGGAAAATTTCCGATAATAGCAAGCGGAAGGGCACTTGCCTATGGTGAGTCAATAGGTCTTGCAAAAATAATTGTTAATAAAGAAAATGATGAAGTTCTCGGAGTTCATATTCTTTCTCCTGAAGCATCCTCAATAATAGGTGAAGGCGCCCTTGCAATAGAGATGTCTGCAACAGCCGAAGACATAGGACTTACAATTCATCCCCATCCCACTCTCGGAGAAATTTTAATGGAAGCTGCTGAAAACGTGCATAAAAGAGCAATACATATAATTAATAAATGAGCAAAATAAATGTAGCGGTGCGATTTATCGCACCTGTAGGAGCGGTTTCCAAACCGCGATTGAAAAATGTAGCGATGCGATTTATCGCATTTTAAAATAAAAACGGAGGTAAATTATGGAGATTTTAAATGTTCAGACAAAGGAAAGGGAGCAATATGTGGAGATAACCGATGAAATAAAAAAACTTGTAAAAAATAAAAAATTTGAGAACGGGATAATTTTTCTTTATATTCCTCATACAACATGCGGGATAACGGTCAATGAAAGTTATGACCCTGCTGTTGCAGAGGATATAATGCATTCACTTCATTTAATTGCTCCTCCAAAGGGACCTTATAAACATACAGAAGGAAATGCTGATGCCCATGTTAAGACAACCATAACAGGAAGCACATTGTTTTTATTTGTTGAAAACGGAGAACTTGTTCTTGGAAGATGGCAGGGAATATTTCTTGCAGAATATGATGGACCGAGAACAAGAAAGATTTATGTTAAATTTTTTAAGGAGGTTTGATGAAGAGAGATAAAGGATATGAAGAGTGGTTAAAACAGGCTGAGTATGACTTAGAAACAGCAAAAGCTATGTTTAAGTCAGGAAGGTATATATATGTAGTCTTTATGAGCCATCTTTCTATAGAAAAAATTCTCAAAGCACTTTTTCTCAAAAAGTTGAAAAATTTTCCACCTAAGACTCATAATCTTTTATATTTGATAGAAAAAATAGGTTTGGACATACCTGAGAAACTTTATAGTTTTATATTCATGCTTAATAGAGTAAGTGTGCCTACAAGATATCCGGAAGACCTGTCAAAAATGTTGAAAGAGTTTAATAAAAGAAGAGCAGAAAAAATTTTAAAAAACACAGAAGAGGTATTTTTATGGATAAAAGAAAAGTTAAAAAAATAATTAAGTATTTTGAAAATATTCTGAAAAAAGGAATCGATGTCCAAAAGATATTAATATTTGGTTCTTATTCAGAAGGTAAATTCTCTGAAGAGAGCGATCTTGATTTAATTATAATATCAAAGGATTTTGAAGGAAAAAATCTTTTTGAAAGAGCAGAGTTGACAAAAGAAGCTGAAATAAGCACTATAAAAAAATTCATGATTCCCATGGATATAATTACTTTGACACCAGAGGAATGGAAGAAGGAAAAATCACTCCTTATAAAAGGTTTAAAGAAGGAAAAAAGTTACCATGAAATATAAAAGAATTTACAAACTCGGTGATTTAACCCTGATACATCTTTCCTTTGGAACCTTTAAACTTGATGGCGGAGCGATGTTCGGAGTTGTGCCAAAAGTTCTGTGGTCAAGGAGTGTAAAACCTGATAGAAGAAACAGAATTACTCTGGGACTTAATCCTCTTTTAATAATCGGAAAAAATTTCAAGGTTCTTATTGATAATGGAACAGGGAATAAGTATTCTGAAAAGGAAATTGATATTTATGGAATAAGATTGAAGAAAGACCCCTTTAAAATTTACGGAATAAAAAAAGAAGATATAACCCATGTAATATTAACACATCTTCATTTTGACCATGCAGGAGGTTCAACCGAGTATGTTGACGGTAAATTAAAAAGGACTTTTCCGAATGCTGAATATTTTGTTCAGAAAGCGGAATTTGAGGATGCAATGAAACCCAATGAAAGGACAAGAGCTTCTTATAAAAAAGAAAATTATGAGCCGATTTATAAAGAAGGAAAATTGCATTTACTTGATGGTGATACAGAGATTGTGAGGGGGATAAAAGTTATACATACAGGAGGGCATACAAGAGGACATCAATTTGTGGTAATTAAAAGCAGGGGAGAAAAGGCGATTTATTTCGGGGATATTGTTCCTACGAGTTATCATGTTCCCCTTCCTTATATAATGGGTTATGATACATATCCTTTGGAAACCCTTGAGGTCAGGAGAAAGTATTATAAGCTGGCATCAAAGGAAAAATGGCTCTGCTTTTTTGAGCATGACCCTGTTCCCAGGGCAGGAATAATAAGAGAAGGAGAAAAAGGAAGATTTTTATTTGAGGAGGTAAAGCCCTGAAAGCTCTAATAATAGGTGCAGGAAGATGGGGAACGGCACTTTCCTATGTGTGTTCCTTTAATTTTGAAAAGGTTTTTTTATGGGATGTGAATAAAGAGATTCTTGAAGGCATAAAAAAGAAAAGAAAAAATCCCTTATATTTTACATTTTTTGAATACCCCAAAAATATTGTCCCTTCTTTTGATATAGAAAATGATATTAATGATGTTGATGTTATTATTTCGGTTATTCCCACCCAGTATGTCAGGGATACATGGGAAAGGTTAAAAAATTTTATAGAAAAACCGAAATTAATTGTTTCTGCCTCAAAAGGTCTTGAGATAAAGAAGCTTGAAAGACCCAGTGAAATAATAAGAGAGGTTTTGAAAAGAAAAGCAAAGAAAATTTATGTTTTATCAGGCCCTAATTTTGCAGAAGAGGTTATAAAAAATGTTCCGACTCTGACCGTTCTTGCAGGTCCTGAAGGGGAGGAGATAAGAATGTTGCAAAAATTTTTAACAGCTCCCTTTTTCAGAGTTTATATCTCTCATGATTTAAAAGGTGTTGAACTCGGTGGTGCCTTGAAAAATGTCTATGCAATAGGTGCAGGAATTCTTGATGGTCTTTCTCTCGGATTAAACGCAAGAGCAGCCTTTTTAACAAGATCATTGACAGAAATGGCACGTTTCGGAAAAGAAATGGGAGCAAGGTCTCATACCTTTTCAGGACTTTCGGGTCTCGGAGACCTGCTTTTAACCGCAACAGGCGACCTTTCAAGAAACAGAAGGTTCGGACTCTTGATAGGTAAAGGAGAGAGTATAGAAAAAGCACTTGATGAAATTAAAACAGTTGAAGGTTATTACACAATAAAACCCTATGTCCAGATAGCAAAGAAGAAAAAAATTTATATTCCGATTGCCGAGAAACTGTATGAGGTTTTGTATCTCGGAAAGGACCTGAAAACCGCAGTAAAAGAACTCATGACAAGACCTTTAAAATATGAAGATGTTCCAGGACTTTTATGAAAATTAAGGTTATAACCTTTGATTACTGGGATACACTTGTTCCTATTGAAAGGGATAAAATTGAAAAGATGAGAAATGAAAGAGCAAGGGTTATAACACAGTTTTTAAAAGAAAAAGGTTACAATTTCTCCTTTGAAGAGGTAAGAAAAATATCCACTGATATATGGAATATATATAAGGATAATCCTTTAACAAATAAAGAAGTTACACTTTATGTGATGATAGAGGAGATTCTCAAAAAACTTGGAATATCAAAAAATCCGGAGATGATTAAAAAAATTGTTGAGATTTATGAAGAATTCTTATACAAAACAGGTCTTAAAGTTGATAAAAATGTAATACCTGTTATAAAGGATTTGAAAAAGGAAGGATATAAACTCGGTATAATTTCAAATACACCCGGAGGAAATGTGGAGAGAATGATTTTAGAGGATGCAGGTATAACCCATTATTTTGACATAATGCTTTTTTCCTCTTTTGAAGGGATAAGAAAACCTCATCCTGAAATTTTCATGAAGGTTGTGAGGTTTTTTAAAATAAAACCCAAAGAACTTTTACATATAGGGGATACACCGGAGCTTGATATTGAGGGTCCTTTAAAGATAGGAGCAAAAGCAATTTTATGGAATCCGAATGGAAAAGAGATTGAAGGAAATATCTTGACTATAAACAAATGGGAAGAATTGAAAAAAATCTTGAGTGAAAATAAAATAAAGATATGAAAGGGAAAAGTTTAAAAATAATAATTTCAGGAACTTTTATAATAATCATAAGTTTCATAATAGCTGTGATTTTTCAGATATTCAGTATGCTTAAGATTATGGGAGTGATATCTGCTGACAAACCGGTTAATACAGATGTTATGACAGGTTTAATGAAAAGTATGCTTATGACAGGTATAGTTGCTTCTATTGTTTTCGTTATAGGTCTTTTTTTGATTGCAATCGGTATCCTTCAATATTTTTTAAAAGAAAAAACAGAATCCAGAGAATAAAATTAATTAAAAATTTGTAGGAGCGGTTTCCAAACTGCGAGTTAATTCCTTTAAAATCCGAATCTCTTTTTCAGTTCCTCAAGCCCTTTTTTGATTTCCTGTTCCATCTTTTTCTTTGCTTTTTTCTTCACTTCCTTTTTTATCTCCTTTTTCAACTTTTCCTCAAATTTCTTTGTATCAAGTGATACCTTTGGATTTTTATAGGTTCCCTTTAATATAAAGTATAGTTCAAAATCTCCTTTTTTATTCATAAAATATTTTGCAAAGGATGAATATTTCCTTAACTTTTCTGCTGATTTTCCTTTAAACTTAATTAGAAGATTTATATCCAGATTCCCTTTTAAGGATGCTTTTCCTTTTGGAATAACTAAATAATCAGGAGCTTCAATTCTGAAATCAGGGAAATTTATCCATCCTCTTTCTATCTTGAGTTTTACGTTTATCTTTTTAAATTTTAAATTCTTGAGTTCCTTTATTTTTAAAATATCAGCAATTTTTTCAAGAACAGGATCTTTTTTGAATTCTCCATTAAACACAAGCACAGCATTTTCAGCATAAAGTGTTCCGAGAACATCCTCAAGATTAAATCTGCTTTTTGTTTTAATACTTAATTTTCCTGTTATGAGTGATGGTAAAAATTTATGTTTTTTAAGTAACTCGGAAAATTCAATGTTATTTCCTTTTAAATTTGATTTTACTATTATACTTCCCTTTTCTACAGATATATTTCCATCAATACTTCCCCCAAAGACCTTTCCCTTTAAATTTTTTATTCTGATTCCCTTTTCATCAACTTCAAGATTAAATCTTATATCCCTTAGATTATCCTCTTTGAAAATAAAATTTCTTACAGCACCGTTTATAAAAAGTGATATACCTTTAGGGAGTATTAATTCAGGCGGTTTCCCTTTTTTCTTACCCTTTTCTTCTTTTTTCTCTTCAGGCATAATTTCATTTAAATTCAGGTAATTTGAATTTATATTTCCCCTTACATAAAAGAGTTTTCTTTTTTTCTCTCCTTTAAGATTAAAAGTAATATCATTTTTGCCTGCGGTGAATTTACCCTTTATATCAAGTTTGCCTTGAGAAGAGCCGTTTATATTAAAAGTTATGGAATAATTTTTATCTCTTTGAGTGAATTCAATGAGATTTCCTTTTATTTTACCTTTTCCCTTAAATTTATTAGGAGGTAAAAGAGAAAATTCAAAATCTAAATCTCCTTTCTGTTTTCCTGACATAAATTCTGCTTCAAAGTTTCCCTTATAACCTTTAAATTTAATTTTTAATTTGGAAAAATCAATCTCCCTTTCCTTTGTTTTTATGGCAACTTCTTTTCCCTCTATATCTCCTCTTATATAAGGAACTTTATCCGTATATTTACCTTTTACTTTAAGTGAAATATCAATCTTACCTTTGAAATCCACATCTTTTATTCTGCTCAAATCTTTTAAAACAGAAAGAGGTATATTTTCTGATTCTAAAATCAGTTTGTATTCAGGTTTCCCCTCAATCAGTCCCTTTATTTCACCTTCACCCGAAAGAGTAAGGGCATTTATTTTCAGAGTATACCTTTTAATTTCTGCAATATCCTTTGCAATGTCAAAATTAAAATTAAAAGCAAATTTAAGAGGAGAAAATTTTTTAAACTCACTGTATCCGATTTCCCCTTCTCCTTTAAATTCAATAAGATTTTTTTCAATATGTTTTGATGATAGTTTTAAATTAAAAGGATAAATTAAAGTTCTTTTACCTTTTTCAGGAATTATATGTATTTTACCTCTTTCTATTTCCAGTTTTTGCAAAATAAAGAATATGGGAATCTCTGCCTTTTCCTTTTTTTCAGGAGCTTTTCCTTTACCCACATCTTTTACTTCTGTATAAATAAAAACTTCAGGTTCTTTTATATAAATCTTTTCAATTTCAAGTGTTTTTTTGAATATGAGCGGTAATATTTTGAGAGAGAATTCCATTTCATCTATTGAGACAAATTTTTTCTTTTTATCCTCGTAAATCTTTATCCCTTCAGAAAGTATTCCGGCATTAAACAAAGAAACGCGGGGTTCTATTTTTTCAATCTTAACTTCCCTCTGAAGTGCCTGTTTAAGGGTTTTCTCTGTAAAGTCCTTTACCCTTTCAGGAGTCAAGTAGCTTTTTATTATGAAGAATACTGTAAAAAGGACAACAATAAAAATTGCAAAGATTGAAAGAATAATTAAAATTATTTTTCTCATAATAAATATTATATGCAAAATTTAAAACAAAGTGCTTATAAACTTTTAATTCAAAATTTAAGAAAGGGATATAATAAAAAGTTAAGAAAAGATTATTTTTATATTTCTCCTGATAAAGAGCATTATCACCAGTGGTTCTGGGATTCCTGTTTTCATATTATTGTTATGTCAGAGTTTAATACAGATTACGCAATAAAGGAGCTTGAAACCCTTTTAAGTGTTCAGAAAGAAAACGGTTTTATTCCGCATATAATTTTCTGGAAATTCAGACTAAAGGATTATTTTAAAATATGGTGGAAAAAGGAAATACACCCTGAATCAAAATTCTATACTGCTGAAATTCAACCACCTGTTCTTGCTCTATCCCTTGAAAGAATTTACAGAAAAACAAAAGATAAGGAAATTCTGAAAAGATTTATTTATAAAGTAGAAAATTTTTATAAATATCTTGAAAAGGAAAGAGACCCTGACGGAGATTTGCTTGTTTCAATAATAACACCCATGGAATCAGGAATGGATTTGTCCCCTCAATATGATATTGTTTTTGAAAATTCTGAGTTTGCTCCTGAAAAAACAGTGGAAAAAATAACAGAAATGCTTTTCTTTTATAAAAAGATAAAATGGAATTTAAAGGAGATTTTTAAAGAGCAAATTTTTGATGTTGAGGATGTTTCATTTAATACAATTTATGCAATGGGAATTAAAACACTTTCCTTTTTGTTTAAGGAAATAGATGATGGCAAAAGAAGTAAATATTACAGGAATAAGTATAAAGAAATTATCAAAATTATCTTGGAAAAATTCTGGGATGATAAAGACAAGATATTTTACAGTTTATGTCATAAAAAGGATAAGGAATTTAAATTAAAAGTTAAGACAGTTTCATCACTTTTTCCCCTATGTCTTGATATACCGGAAATCTATGTTAATTATCTTTTAGAGCATATTAAAAATCCTGCTGAGTTCTGGCTTGATTATCCGATCCCGAGTGTATCAAAGGATGAGAAGTCCTTCGGACCCTTGACTGATACAAGATTTTTATGGAGAGGAACAACCTGGATAAATACGAACTGGTTTTTATATAAAGGTCTCTTAAAACATAATAAAAATGATATTGCAGAGATGATAAAAGAAAAAAGCACCCGACTCATAAATAAATTCGGATTCTGTGAATTCTATGACCCTTTTACAGGAAATCCGGGAAAAGCAATGAAAAATTTTTCATGGAGTGCGTTGATTGTTGATTTTTAAATCCCTTTCAAAACTTCAACTAAATATTCTATTTCCTCTTCCTCCATATCAGGGTATAAGGGCAAAGTTATTTCTCTTTTTGATAAATTCTCTGTTATTTCAAGTTTTAGTTTCCCATACCTTTTCTTTATATAACTGAAGAGATGAACAGGTGGATAGTGATGAGAAACCTGAATTCCTTTATTTTTAAGGTATTGCAATAAGTCTATCCTTTCTTTTTCATTTTTCGTAAAAACAGGATTTATGTGATAAGAAGAGGGTGTTTCAATTTCATAGGGAAATAAAAGTTTTCCCTCAATTTCTTTTCTTATTCTCATATAAATTTCCTTTCTTTTGTTTTGAATTTCATCAATCCTTTTAAGCAAAGCATTTGCAAGAGCTCCTTGAAGTTCTGTGGGTCTTGCATTAAATCCCGGAAATTTTATGTCATATTCTGATTCAAGCTCTTCTTTTTCAAAGGATAAGAACTCTATTCCGTGATTTCTCAAAAGTTTAATTTTATTAAATAAATTTTCATCATTTGTTAAAATAATTCCTCCTTCTCCTAAATGTAAATTTTTATTTCCATAAAAACTGTAAACCCCGGCTGTACCGAATGTTCCTGCATATTTTCCATCCCTTTTTACAGGAAAAGCATGAGCAGCGTCTTCAATTAAATAAATGTTGTTCTGCTTGCAGAATTCCACATAAGGTTTCATATCAATTACAAAACCCGCATAATGCATGAAAACAAGTGCCTTTGTTTTTTTTGATAATTTTTTTTCAGCATCCTTTAAATCAATCACAGGGTATTTTTCTGATATAACATCAACAAAAACAGGTGTTGCTCCTAAATGAATTAAAGGTTCAACAGTTGCTGTAAAAGTAAAGGAAGGAACAAGAACTTCATCATATTTACCTATTTCAAGTGCCTTATAAACAATATGAAGCCCTGCGGTTGCAGAGGACACAAAAACCGCATTATAACTTGTTAATTTTTCAATACTTTCTTCAAATCTTTTACATTCTTTACCAAAAGTCAGTCTTCCCTTTTCGAGAGTGTTTAATAAAGATTTTTTTTCTTCTTCGGTTAGTTTTATTCTGAAATAGGGTATTCTCATTTTTCCCTCAGATAATTTTCCAGAAACTTTATTTCATCAAATTTGTCCTTTAATTCTCCTTTTATTTTCTTCATTTTTATTTTATCAATTATTTCACCGATTATTTTACCTTTAAATCCCATTTTCAAAAGATAATCTCCGTTTATAAATGTTTTTAAATTTTTAAAGTTCTTTAAAAGAAAATTAATTTTATGATAAGGGATTTCTGATTTTAAAAGAGAAATTAAAAAACTTTTAGGGCTCATTTCATAATAAATTCTTTTTTTCTGGTTCTTAAAAGCATTCAAGAATTCCCTTTTTTCATTTTTTTCTATCAGATTCTCAATTTTTTCAATATAATTTTTATTTTTTATCAGTATTGAAAGGATATAAATCCATTCCCCTTTGCTAAATTCACCGAGTTTCCTGTCAAAGATTTCCATGAATTCAATTATTTTTTGATTTTCCTCAAGAGATTCTGAAAAATAACTTTTTAATAAATTCAAATCCAGAAGTTCTTTTATGATTTCCTTTCTTTCTTTAAGTTCACTTATTTCCTTTAATTCCTTTCTTATTCTCGGAAAACTCACATTTTTTATAAATTTCTTTGCAAATTCAAATTCTTTTTCCTCTATTTCAATATTGAAGTTCAATTTTACTTTATATTTAACAGCTCTTATTGCTCTTGTAGGATCTTCTTTAAAACTTTCCTTTTTCAAAACTTTTATTTTTTTATTTTTTATATCTTCTGTTCCTTTGAAAATATCAATAATTTTAAATTCAGGATAAATTAGGAGTGCTATTGCATTGATTGTGAAATCTCTTCTTTTTAAATCTTCTTCAATTTTATCTGTCTCTTCAATTTCAGGCAATGCACCGGGCTCAGGATACCTCTCTTTTCTTGCCATTGCAAAGTCAAATTCAAAACTATCAAGTTCAAACTCATAAGTTTTAAAAGGAAAGCTTTTAAATTTTTTATTCCATTTTTTTGAAAGCTCATTCACAATATCAATCGGATCACCTATGCATACAAAATCAAAGTCCCTTATTTCTTTTTTATTCAAAATCAAATCCCTTACAGCACCTCCAACAAGAAATATTTTTTTATTTAAATTTTTTGCTGTTTCATATATATCTTTTATAAATTTATTTTTTAAAATTTTCTCAACTTTTTTCATTTCCCTGTTCCCCTTGGATGATATTTTTCCATTACTTCATGCAAATATGTTTTTGTCACATGTGTATAGACCTGTGTTGTTGAGATTGAGGAATGACCCAAAAGAATTTTTAAAGTTTTTAAATCACAGCCATTCATAAGCATATGTGTTGCAAAGGTATGTCTGATTATATGTGGATAAAGTGTTTTGATTCCTGCCTTTAAACCGTATTTTCTGAGTATTTTCCAGAAACCGACCCTTGAAAGTTTTTTTCCATTTTTGTTTAAAAATAAAAATTCATTTTCCTTTCCTTTAAGAATTTTAATCCTTGCCTTTTCTGTATACTCTTTTAAATAAAAAAGAGCAACCCTGTTAATCGGAACAATTCTTTCCTTTTCTCCCTTACCCCTTACCCTGATTATTTCTTCTTCAAAATTTATATCTCCTCTTTTTAAACTCAAAACCTCACTGACCCTCATTCCTGTTGCATAAAGTGTTTCAATAAGTGCTCTATCCCTCAATCCCAGAGGAGTATCCGTATCTATAACATTAATAAGTTTTTCAATCTCTTCAAAGGTCAGAAAATGGGGCAGTTTTTCTCCCTTTTTCGGAATTTCAAGTAAAAGGGATATGTCTTTCTTGAAATTTTCTCTTTCTGATAGAAATTTAAAGAAACTTCTCAAAGAAGAGGCAATTCTCTGAATTGTGCTTTCGGAATAGTTTTTCTTTTTTAATTCTGCTATGAAAAGTGTTATATCAACGGGTTCAATTTTATATAAATCAATTTCATTTTTTTCAAGAAAGTCAAAGAACTTTTTAAGATCATCTTCATAACTTTCCTTTGTATTAATTGAATAACCTTTTTCAAGAAGGATATATTCAAAAAATTTGTTTTTTAAAAATTCAGGATTCAAGTTCTTCAGGTAGGCTGAATTTAATATTTTCCTCTGTCCCCTTTACTTCAATGACTTCTTCTGCCCCCAGTTTTTTGAGTTCTTCAATAATCTCATCCACAAGTTTTTCCGGGGTTGATGCTCCTGATGTTATTCCTATTGCGTCAACATTTTTTAAATCATCTTGGGGTATTTCGCTTTTATCATTAATAAGATAAGATTTTGTTCCATACTTTTCGGCAATTTCTTTTAATCTATTACTGTTTGAACTTTTCTTTGAGCCTATGACAAGAAATATATCAACAAAGGGTGCTATTTTTTTAACAGCATCCTGTCTGTTTTGGGTTGCATAACATATATCATCGGCTCTCGGTTTTGTGACATTTTTAAACTTTTTTTGAATTTCTGAAATTATTTCCCTTGTGTCATCTACAGAAAGGGTTGTCTGTGTAAGAATAGCAATTTTTTCAAAGTCTTTACCATCAAGTTTTTCTATATCTTCTTTTTTTTCAATTAATATTATTTTATCCGGTGCCTCTCCCATTGTGCCTTCAACTTCCACATGATTTTTATGCCCTATAAGGAAAATAATATAATTATTATTGGCAAAATACTTTGCTTCAAGATGGACCTTTGTAACAAGCGGACAGGTAGCGTCTATGATTTTAAGATTTTTTTTCTCTGCCTTTTTTCTCACTTCCGGTGAAACACCATGAGCTGAAAAGATTATAATACTTCCTTCAGGAACTTCTTCTATGTTTTCTACAAAAACTGCTCCCCTTTCTTCAAATTCTTTAACAACCTTTTCATTATGAACAATTGCGTGTCTAACATATATAGGGGAGCCGAATTTTTTTAAAGCAATGTCAAGGATTTCAATTGCTCTTTCGACTCCTGCACAGAATCCTCGAGGTTTTGCAAGGTATATTTTAAATCCCATAAAAATTTCCTTTCCAGGATATATTTTACCTTTAAATTTTTACTTTTTCAAAAATTTAAAAAATAATGATTTCAGGTTTCCGCTATTTAACGGAGTAATAACATCTTTTTGGGACAAAAACCTTTCCCTCTTTTTTAAGTTTTGATAATATTTTTGATACTTCCTTGGATTCCAGACCAGCCTTTTTAGCAATATCACCCGGTCTCATAGGTTTCCCTTCTTTTTTTAATATATCGAGTATCTTTTTTTCTTTATCCATTTCTTACATTTTAATTTATAAGGGAATTGAACCCTTCTTGAATTAGTTTTACTTCTGATTTGAATTTAAAATTATAAACCAATATAATTTTTCTATGTCAAAATTTTTTATTTTATTTTTTATTTTAAATTCAAATTTTAAAAGAGATGAAGTTGTTGTTATCTTTGAAAAAGGGCTGGAAGGAAGCCTGGTCTCTTCAGTTGAAAATTTAGGTTATAAAATATCCCACATAAGTAAATATCTTCCATTCTTTACGGTTAAGTTTAACCCTGCAAAAGAGAATATTGATCATGTTATTGAAAAATTAAAGAAATTACCCGGTATTAAAAAAGTTACCAGAAATGCAATTTTAAAACCTCTTGCAACTCCAAATGACCCCTTATATACATATCAATGGCATTTCCAGAAAATCGGGATGGGAACAGCTTGGAATTATGGTTTCGGAAGTTTTACTATAAAAGTAGCTATTCTTGATGATGGTTTTGCATACAGGACTGCTCCTATACCTTCATCCGAACAAAATGAGGTGATAAGTTCTGATGGTAATTATCATCAGGCTCCTGATTTGCAGGGTTTGAATATTGCTGCAACCTATGATTTTTATCATAATGATAATTATCCAGACCCTTCTTCTCCTCATGGGACGCATGTCCTGGGAACTGTTGCCCAGACCACGAATAATAATTATGGTGTGGCAGGAATTGCTCCGAATGTTTCTGTGATTCTTGTTCAGGTTCTTGGTCCTGGAGGTGGTTCTGCTTCTCAGATTGCAGATGGAGTTTCTTTTGCTGTTCAGAATGGTGCAAAGGTTATAAATATGAGTCTTGGAGGTCCTCCCGGTGATTCAACAGGAATGGATGTTCTTCATTTAGCCATAAAAAATGCTTATGAACAGGGAGTTTTAATTGTATGTGCAGCAGGAAATGATGGAGTTTCAGAACTTTCCTATCCTGCAGGGTATAAGGAATGTATCGCAGTTGGTGCAACCGACTATTTTGATTCTCTTACATGGTATTCTCAGTTTGGGTATGGAATTGAAATTGTGGCTCCGGGTGGTGATCTGAATGCAGACAGGAATAATGACGGTTATGCAGATGGGGTTCTTCAGAATACATGTTATGAATCAGGAGGATTACCCAAGGTTGACTCTTTTGCTTTTTTCTTTTATCAGGGTACCTCCATGGCTTCTCCTCATGTAACAGGTGTTGCTGCTTTATGTCTTTCTCAAGACCCTCAGCTATCAAATCTTGATTTAAGAAGAATTTTGACAGGGACAGCAATTGATTTGGGAGAATCAGGTTATGATACAGTTTACGGATTTGGAAGATTAGATGCTGCAAAAGCAGTAATCCTTGCTGCGGACACTCAATATGTGGTTTATCCGGGCGATGCAGATGCAAATGGAGTTGTTAATGAGATGGATGTTCTCCCCATAGGTCTTTATTTCAACATAACAGGTCCTGCAAGAAATCAGGGAGATAACTGGGGACCCCAATTTTCAGATAAATGGCTTCCCAGAATGGCAACTTTTGCTGATTGTAACGGAGATGGAATTATAAATGAGCAGGATATCCTGACCATAGGTAAGAATTTTGGATTGACTCATACTAATTATTATTTCAGTACTTCCTTTAGTACTAATATTCCTGAGTTCTATGAAAATAAAATGTTTCTCTATTACATTTTTGAGACAACAGAGAATAAAGAAATTAAAAAATTCCTGGCAGAGGTTCTTGATATAAAGTATTCAGAGAAAGAAAAGGTGTCAATTTTTGAAAGGGACATAGAATCAGGAATTAAAGACCTTAAAATTTTTGATGTTACAGGCAGAAAAATAGAAATTTCAGATTCAAAGATACCCGGAAAATATAAAGGTATCTTTTTTATGATTTATAAAAAGAATGGTAAAACTTTTAAAACAAAAAAGGTGATTGTGAAATGAAAAGATTAATATTATTATTTTTAATTTTTCTCAGTTTCTGTGGAAAGTCAGAGCCGGAGGTTATTGTTAACCTTGAGTATGCAGGAGCTTTTGAGATTATGCTTTCTTTTGAATATAAAAATATTGATTATGTTGATTCAGTTGTTATAAAAAGAAATCAGGGAGAATATACTCCTGAGTTTTTTGTTTTTTATAGAAGTATCGGTAAATTTAAGGATACAACGGTGAGTCCAGATTTTTCATACAATTATGATGTGAGAGTTTTTGGCTCAGATAATGTTTCAGGAAATATAAATGTGAAAACAGGAAGACCCTCGGGTTACTATATGATTGTTTCGCCCTTATATCTTGAGACTAATAAGGATTTTTCAGTAAATCTTGAGATATATAATGTAAATAACCTTTTCGGAATTTCAGGCAGATTGCTTTTTAATTCTTCTATTTTAAGAGTTGATAGTGTTAAGAAGGGATCTATATGGGACGGTGATGATATTTTGTTTAATGTTATAAAAGGAGATACGATAATTTTTGCAGTAACAAAGCAGAGGGGTGAAAGTTCTATAACAGGTTCAGGAAAAATTCTGAAAGTTTATTTTTCTAAATTATCAGCAGGGGCATTTTATATTGAACCCATGGATATATGGCTTTATGATAAGAATGGTTCCTATTTACTACTTCCTGAAATTAAAAAGAGTTATATAAAAGTTGAATAAATTTTTTCATATTTTTTAAATATATTTTCAAAATAAACTATTTTTACTTTTTGGAGTGAGTTTATAGAGAGTCTTGATATGTTTTTTTTATTTTTTAATGCTTTTTTAATTGTTATTATTATTTCCTCAGTATCGAAAGGATTCTTTATTATAAAACCTTCTTTACCATCTTCTATTAATTCAGCGCTACCACAGAAATTTTTATCTGAAACCAAGGGAGGAGTCCCACTTGAAAGAGTTTCAATAATTACCAATCCGAAAGGCTCATAAAATGTAGGGAATATAAAAAAATCACAAGCTCTGTAATAAAAAGATATATTTTTTTTGAATCCTAAGAATTTTATTTTATTTTCCAGATTTAATTTCTTAACCATTTCAGGATAAGGAGAATTTTTTTTATTTCCAAGAATTATTAAAAACGCATCTTCATCAATTTTTTTAAATGCTTTTATTAGATTTTCTATACCTTTTCTATTTGAATTTATGTCTCCTGCAAATAAAAATACTGTTTTTTCTTTTAAAAAGGGATTTTCTCTTATAAGTTCTTGTTTCTCATTGTTCTTTTTAAATGGAAACTCTTCAGGGTTTATTCCATTGTAAATAACCTCAATTTTCTTTTCTTTTACTTTCGCATATTTTATAAGCTCTCTTTTTATCTTTTGGGATACTGCTATTATTTTTTTTGATTTACTATATACAATTTTCTCTATAATAGAGCCTATTCCATAATATAAAACATAATATAACTTTCTCCAGAGTGGAAATTTTATATATTTTAAATACCTTTTATAAGCAGAGTGAACAAATTGACAGGTATTTATATGATGAGGAAATATAGTATTAGGACCGGATACATGAATGATGTTGAATTTTTTCTTTTTGTTGATTAAAAATATTGAAGTAAAAAAAATAAAAAAAATGGATTTTAATAGGATAGGTCTTTTTATTATTCTGGGGATTTTATGAAATAATGCTCCTTCTTTTAAAATTTCCTTATAAGCACCATAACCCAGAAGATGGACTTCGTTTCCTTTTCTTAAGAAATTTAATGCACAGTTGTAAATGAATTTAATTTCCCCATTAGAATAAGGGTCAAATTCATGAGATATGTATAAAATCTTTAATTTTTGTTTTTTCTCAGAATTCAAGTCCTCCCTCTCTTGCCCCCTCTGCCAATGCTTTTACTCTACCATGATACTTGTAACCCGCTCTATCAAAAACCACTTTTGTAATTCCCAGTTTTTTTGCTCTTTCAGCAATTAATTTGCCAACAAGTTTTGCTTTTGCAGTTTTTCCTTTTGCCTTTTTAACTTCCTCTCTTATTTCAGGTGAAAGAGTGGAAGCTCCTGTAAGGACTTTACAGGGTCCGATAGGAGGATCAATTATAAGCTGGGCATAAATATGTTTCAGTGATTTGTATACACAGAGCCTGGGTCTTTCAGGAGTTCCGAGAACCTTTTTTCTTACCCTTAAATGTCTTCTTTTTCTTCTTAAAACTTTTTCCGTTCTTTCCATTATTTAGCCACTCCTGCTTTTCCGGGTTTTAGCTTAATAACTTCATCGGCATATCTTATACCTTTTCCTTTATAAGCATCAGGTTCTCTTATTCTTCTTATTTCAGCTGCAACCTGTCCAACTTTTTGTTTATCAATTCCCTCTATCCTTATTTTGAAATTCTGTCCTTCTCTTTTTACCTCGGCTTTTATTCCATCCGGTAAAATGTACTTTTTGGGTTCTGCATATCCGACATCCAGAATTAGTTCTTTTCCTTTAAGGTCAGCTTTATATCCTGCTCCCACAACAAGAAGCTCCTTCACATATCCCTCTGTTACTCCTTTTACCATATTGTTTATAAGTGACCTTGTAGTTCCATGCATTGCCTTAGCGATTTTTTCGTCGTTTTTCCTTTTTACCCTTATTTCACCATTACCGATTTCAACTTCAACACTCGGATGAATTTCAAGGGAAAGTTCACCTTTTGGACCTTTTACCTTTAATATATTCTCTGTTAAATTTACTTCAACTCCTTTGGGTATTGTTATCGGTCTTTTTCCTATTTTACTCATTTTACCATACCTCGCATAATACTTCACCACCAATTTTTAACCTTCTTGCCTCTCTGTCAGTGACAACTCCCTTTGAAGTGGATATAATTGCTATTCCCATTCCGTTCTTTACCCATGGAATCTCATCTTTCTTTACGTATATTCTTCTTCCGGGTTTTGAAACTCTTTTTACATCGGTTAAAATAGGGTTTCCTTCTTCGTCATATTTGGGAATCACAATAATTTCTTTTTTTACTCCCTCTCCTTCTACTTTATAATCTGTAATAAAACCTTCCTGTTTTAAAATCTGAGCTATTCTTTCTTTAAGCTTTGAATACGGAATATTCACCTCTTCTTTTCTTCTCATTACAGCATTTTTGATTCTTATGAGCATATCCGCAATAGGGTCATTAACCATATCTCACCAGCTTGCCTTTTTAACTCCGGGGATTAAACCCTGAACAGCAAGTTCTCTGAAACATATTCTGCATAATCCGAATTTTCTGAGATATCCTCTGGGTCTTCCACATCTTTTACATCTATTTCGATATCTTACTTTAAATTTAGGCTCGTACATCAGCCATCTCATGAATTTACCCTTTCTTGCCACCTTTTTTTACCTCCTTTTTTCTTTCGAATGGAAAGCCAAGTTCTTCCAGCAATCTCATTGCTTCATAATCTGTCTTCGCTGTGGTTACAATTGCTATATCCATACCGAACTGAACCTTTACCTTATCTATGTCAACTTCTGGAAAAACAATATGTTCCTCAAGTCCAAAATTATAATTTCCTCTTCCATCAAAGGAATTTCTTTTTAAACCTCTGAAATCCCTTACCCTTGGTAGGGCAAAGGTTATGGTTCTATCAAGAAATTCATATGCTCTTTTTCCTCTTAAAGTAACCTTTACTCCCACAGGTGTTCCTTTCCTCAGTTTAAAAGCAGCAACGTGTTTTCTTGCCCTTCTTATACATGGCCACTGACCTGTGATCTGGGCAAGTTCTTTTTGAACAAGTTCAATAAGTTTTGGGTCATTTACCGCTTCTCCATAACCAACATTCACAACAATTTTTTCAATTCTCGGAACCTCAAAGGGATTTTTATACTTGAATTCCTTCATTAATTTTGGAATAACGTTCTTTTTATAATGTTCAAATAGTCTTGCCATTTTAATCCTTATCTATGGTTTCATCACATTTTTTACAATATCGAACCTTTTTATCACCTTCAAATCTGAATCCAACCCTTGTTCTTTTTCCGCAGTTGGGACATACAAGAGCAAGATTTGATATGTGAACAGGTGCTGGCATTTCCACTATTCCATGAGGTTTATCAGCACTTACAAATCTTCTGTGCCTTTTTACAATATTCACTCCTTCAACTATTGCTCTCTGTTTTCTCGGAAAGACTCTGATTACTTTTCCTATTTTACCTCTGTCATCTCCCGAGATTACCATTACCTGATCTCCTCTTTTAATTTTTGTAGCCATTACCATACCTCCGGTGCCAGTGATACAATTCTCATAAATCTTTTTTCTCTTAACTCTCTTGCAACAGGACCGAATACCCTTGTTCCCTTGGGTTCTCCACTTGAGTCAATAATTACTCCTGCATTATCATCAAATCTTATTGTTGAACCGTCTTTCCTTTTTATCTCTTTTTTTGTCCTGACGATTACTACCCATACCTTTTCGCCCTGTTTTACCTGGGAACCTGTGCCAATTTTCTTTACAGTTGCTCTGCATATATCACCCACAGACCCGTATTTTCTTGCACTTCCACCAAGTACCCTTATTACCATTACTTCAAGAGCTCCTGTATTGTCAGCAATTTTTAATCTTGATTGCTGCTGTATCATTTTTTCTCTCCTTTTACCTCCTGGGTACCAGGTGCTCTTTCAATTATTTCAACAACTCTCCATCTTTTCAGTTTCGAAAGCGGTCTTGTTTCCATTATTCTCACTTTATCACCGATTCTGCATTCGTTATTTTCATCATGAGCATAGAATTTTTTCCTCTTTTTTATTTCTTTTTTATACAATGGGTGTCTGACCCGTCGTTCTACAAGGACAACGACGGTTTTATCCATTTTATCAGACACAACAATACCGATACGTTCCTTTCTTTTTCCGCGCATGGGGTTTTTTAAAGTTTAATTATAAGGTTTTATTTTATTAAAATCAAGTTTTAATTTTTGTATTTGAATTTTAACATAAAATTTTTTTAAAATCAAGATGAAAACAAAAAATATTTGATCAGGGTAATAATTATGAAAGGTATAAGAGCGGCGGTTTTATTTATTTTAATATTCGGGGGATGCTTTTATTATTCCCCTGAAGAAGACCCCTACAAGATTGAGGCTGCTCAGGAAGAAGTCACTCCTAAACCTGAGGTTAAAAGGATAACAATTAATATAGAAATTCTTGATGCAGAAACCCTACATCCTGTAAAAAATGTTAAAATTGTGTTATTAGGGTCTCCTCTTCCACCTTATTCCTTAAAATCAGGAAAAGCAAAACTTGTTCTCTCACCTGGTAGATACAGATTAAAAATTTCCGCATCTGGATATAAGGAAACAATAAAAGAGATCAATGCTTTTCAAAATAGTTCTTTATCCTTTTTCTTAGAAAAAGAGGCTAAGAAATGATTTTAAAAATCTTCTTGCTTTCATATCTTGTGCTTTATGAAGGTTATTCCAAACTGTTTAAATTTGTTAGACCTGTGAAAAGTGTAGCTGTTGGGAATCCAGACATTCTTGGGATGAGATTACTTTCTGATAGAGAGGTTCTTTTGAATGCCATGAAGGAAGGTGCAACAAATCTTATAATATTTACAGATAAAGGAACACAGGAAATAGAATGTGTTATAAAAAAGAGAGATATTCTCCAATTTTATAAACCTAAGACAATAAGAACAGATGTTTGGGTGCTTGAAATTGAAAGAACACTTGATTCTGATTATGGGTGGGACTGGTTAAAACAGCTTGGTTTTGAGGAAACAAAAATTCCTGAAACCTTTCCTGTTGATGTCGGACCTATTAAAAGGTTGACGAACTTGTCAGCCACTTTAAATTTTCTGGAAGAAAAAGGTGTTCTGAAAATTCTTTCCCATCCTACTCTTGTGGTTCTTGAGGATAAGACTTCTGAATTTCTAAGTGGCGGTGAGATTCCTGTTATAACCGCCCAGGCACTTGGAACTGTTACTGTTGAGTGGAAGGAGTATGGAGTAAAACTTAAGATAAATGCAAAACTTGATGATGAAGGATATATAATCATGAAACTTGAACCAGAGGTATCTGACCTTGATTACACGAATGCTGTAACACTTGAGGGATATGTTATTCCTGCGATACGAAAAAATAATGCAAAAGTAGAAGTTAAACTTCTTCCAGGTGAGAGTATACTTATAGGTGGCTTGACAAAAAAGACAAAACAAGAATTCAGATCATCATTCCCCATTCTTGGAAAAATACCTATTTTAGGTAAACTTCTTTTTACCCGTGTAACCCATAATGATGTTATAAAGGATATTGTTTTTATCGTCACACCACGTGTCATTCCCTTTGAAAGAGGTGCTGCCAAAATCCATATCTTCAAAGGAACCCGAGTAGAAGAGTTTTATATCCCTACTAAAATTTTTGACGGAAACATATATTTTGAACTTTCTGAAATTTTTAAAGATAAATTAAATATTGAGTATAAGTGGATTGAAGAAGGAAAACTTGCGGAGATTAAATTTGGAAAAAGGAGGTCATATCTTTCTGTTGAAAAATCTACCCTTGAACTTGATGGCATAGCTTATCCTGTGAGACCAGAGATAAGGGTTCAGGATAGAATTATTTACGTCCCCTTCTCATTTTTCGAGAGTATAGGGCTTGAAGGGTTCTGGGACCCTTACACCAATGATTTTTATGTCCTTGAGACTTTAAAAGAGACACAGTAAGGTCTCATTATGAAGAAGTATGCCATAATAGGAACAAAGGGTGGAGTTGGAGCAAGTATTTTATCGTCTATTTTATCCTATGAGTTATCTCAGAAAAAGAAAAGTGTTTTGTTGATAGAAGCAGAAACCCATGGGGATTTATCATACATTTTTGGAGCTGATGCCCGTAAAAGTTTCAGAGAGGCATTAAAGACTTTTAAAAAGGATAAGAAATTTAAGGGTGAATTTATTTATGGATATTCCTCCTATCCTTCAAAACTTCATATGATTTTTTCCAAAACAGGTGAAATATGGGATAAGGAATATGAACTTATAAATCCTTTTCTTAAGAGGATTGAGGCTGATTATGAGTTTGTTATCTTTGATTGCGGACATATAATTGATGAAAGAATTCTTAACATCCTGGATATAACTGACCTTATACTTGTTGTTCTTAAAAATGATTTTCTCTCCTTGGCTCAGTCAAAAAACTTGCGTGAAATATTTAAAATGAGATATTATCCGCCTCAGAAAATTGAGTATATTGTGAATTTTTACAGAGAGGACGGTATTCCTATAAATGAGGTGGAAAGTATTCTTGAAAAGGAAGTTCTTTTTCTCTTACCTGAAGACAGTTCCGTAGTTAATATTTCGGAGCTTGGATTTGATTCAGGTAAGGATAAACTTTCAAGTATTTTTAAAGACAGAATAAAGGAAATTACAAGATTTATAGCAGGAGAGATTAAAAGGGAAGATATTCTGAGCGGAAGAAAGGAAACAAAGAAGGATATATTCGGGATATTTAAGAGAAAAAGGAAAGAGGAAAAGGAAGAAAAGAAAGAGGTGCGTGAGGAAAGAATTGAAGAGAAGCGAAAAGTTCATATACCGGTTGAAGAAGAGGAAGCAGGAGAAGTTCCTTATGAGGTTAAAAAGTTGATTCATGCTCATATTGTTAGAGAAATGACACTTTCAGGAGAATTGTCAGCAACAATTGATAGTCCTGCACAGAGAGAAGAGGTTAAAAAAAGGGTTGAAAAGTTGATTATAGAGAAGCTTGATGAATTTGATATTCCTCTATCTTCACAGGAAGCAAGGAGGCAGTTTGTAGATGATATGATAAAGGAAATTCTGGGGCTGGGTCCTCTTGAGGATTTGCTTGCAGATCCTGAGGTTACAGAAATTATGGTAAATTCGGTTGATAAAATTTATATTGAAAAAGGTGGAAAGATTTATTTAACGGACAGAAAATTTTTTAATGAAGCCCAGTTGAGGCTTGTGATTGAAAGAATTGTTGCACCCCTTGGAAGGAGAGTGGATGAAGCGAATCCGCTCTGTGATGCAAGATTGCCTGATGGTTCAAGAGTGAATATTACATTACCTCCGATTTCTATTGATAGTCCTACTATCACTATAAGAAAATTCAGAAAAGAACCATTTTCTTATAAAGACCTTATAAACTTCGGTTCAATAGCAGATTTTATGGTTGAATTTCTTAAAGTATGTGTGTATGTGAGAAAAAATATAGTGGTTGCAGGTGGAACAGGTTCAGGTAAAACAACACTTTTAAATGTTCTCTCATCCTTTATCCCTGACGATGAAAGAATAGTAACGATTGAGGATACAGCAGAGCTCAGATTACAACAGCCTCATGTTGTCAGACTTGAAGCAAGACCACCAAATATTGAGGGTAAAGGAGAGATTACAATTCGTGACCTTGTGAGAAATGCCTTGAGAATGAGACCTGACAGGATAATTGTAGGAGAGTGTAGAGGTGGTGAAGCTCTTGATATGCTTCAAGCAATGAATACAGGTCATGAAGGTTCTCTTACAACGGTTCATGCTAATTCACCTAGAGATACACTTTATAGACTTGAGACAATGGTTTTAATGGCAGGAACTGAACTTCCTGTGTCAGCAATAAGAAACTATATTGCCTCTGCAATTGATTTTATTGTATTTACTGAAAGAATGAGGGACGGAAAAAGGAGGGTTACTAAAATTTCTGAGATTACAGGAATCGAAGGGGATGTTATAACAATGCAGGATATATTCATTTTTAAGCAAGAAGGAGTAAATGAAAAAGGAGATGTTATTGGTAAGTTTATAGGAACAGGAATAAGACCAAGAGTCCATGACGAGTTTGAGATTAAAGGAATAAAAATTCCTCAGGATATATATTATAAAGGAAGGGAAGAAAAAGAATGGTAAATTTATTTTTAATTATCGTTCTCATAATCGGTGCGGTATATGTTCTGATAATTTTCCTTGAGGAATTCTTCATTTTGTATATGAAAAATATTGCAAAAAAACTTGAGCCAGCTGATTATCCTGTAAAAAATTTCATCTTACTTGAACTCAGAATTATTTTGGGATTTTCAATCCTTACATATCTTTTTCTGGGCAAAACACTTGCTACCAAACTTTTTATAATAATTTTGTTTACAATACTTGTTATATTATTTTTTCCTCAATACGCGTATACAATAAGAAAAAAATGGATTGAAAAGTTTAATGACCAGCTTGAAGAGGCAATGAGATTGATTGTTAGTGGTCTAAAGGCAGGACTGGGTTTCAATCATTGTTTGAGAATTGTGACACAGCAGATGCCTCCTCCTATCTCTACAGAATTGAGAAGAGTCCTGGATGAGGTATCCCTGGGTGTCCCTCTTGAGGAAGCTCTTTATCATCTTGAAGAGAGAATTCCTTCAAGGGAACTTAAAATCTTTACAAGTGCTGTTATATTACAGAGAAAAACAGGTGGTTCACTTGTTGATGTTCTTGCAGGTATTGCTGATACAATTAAAGCAAGGAGAAGATTGAAAAGAAGAATTGACACACTTACTGCGGAAGGCAGGTTATCTGCAGTAGTTCTTACATTACTTCCTCTTTTCCTTCTTATTTTATTCAGGCTTACACAGCCTGACCTCTTTGCTCCAATGCTTGAAGAAATCCCTGGAATAATAATGCTCTTTTTTGCTGCTCTTCTTGATATAATTGCTGCCCTCTGGATTAAAAAGATAATAACAATAGAAATATGATTTTAATCATATTTATTCTCGCTTTTGCTTCAATTTATTATTTTGTTCTTGCCTTTTTACCTTCGCCAGAGGAAGTTGCGATATCATCGCGTCTCGAAAGACTAAGAAGAAGGAGAGAAAGGATAGAATTTGCTTCCAGAATTACTGCTTTACTTGCTCCTTTTGTTGAAGTGTTTGTAAAGTTTTTGAAGAGGTTTATTCCCGAAGATTATATAGAAAATTTGAAGAGAAAAATGGAGATGGCAGGTGAGAGAGGAAAGTCCGTTGATGCTATCTTAACAGAAAAGGTAGTTTCAGCTATTGTATTCTTTTTTATTTCATTTATAGTTATATCAATCCTTTTTTCAACAACCTTGTCTTTTCAGTTTGTGCTTTCTCTTGTATTCTCATTTATTGGCTTCTTTTTTAAAGATTTCAGTCTGACAAGTGAGATAAAAAAAAGACACTATGCAATACAGAGAGACCTGGGAGATGTCCTTGACCAGCTTAATACAGCTGTTCAGGCAGGTCTTGGCTTTAATGCTGCTCTTCAATATGTGACAGAAGCCATGCACCCCTGTCCTCTAAAAGAGGAACTTTCCCTGATGCTTTCGGAATTACGACTGGGTAAGAAAAGAACAGAAGCTTTGAGAGATTTAGCGGATAGGACTCAACACCCTGATTTGACACTTGTTGCAATTACAATAGCACATGGAGAAGAGCTCGGTGCACCTATAACCCAAACCCTTTCTTCGCTTGCAGAGGAGGTAAGAAGAAAGAGATGGGATCAGGCAGAGGAGAAAGCAGCTAAAACCCCTGTTTTAATTGTGATACCGACAATTCTTTTAATTTTGCCGACAATTTTTATAGTTATTTTTGGGCCTTTTGTTCTATATTACCTATTTGGAGGAGGTCTATGATATGATGGGATTAATTTTTTTCATAATTATTTCTCAAAGTATGGAGGAAAAGGGAAGTCTGTATATAAAACTTGCTGATTACAAAAATGCACTTATAACATATTCTGAACTTGTAAATAGAGACCCCGATAATGAGAAAATAAGAGAAAAACTCGTTTACAGTGCTGAAAAATATATTGAACAGAACAGTGAAAAACTGGACAAAAGTTTGTTTGAAAAGGCAATATCAAAGTATAACTCTGGTGAGCTTGATTCTGCTCTTTACCTGTCAAAAACTCTTTATGACAGATTTTATTTCTACCCGGAAGCAATGAATCTTTATCAAAAATATATATGGACACTGGATACCCTTAAAAAGCTTTATTCTGTTCTTAAGAAAGCTGAAGGTAGTAGGGATTATTCTACAGCTTATAAGGTGTGTCTTAACATAAAAGAAGTTTATCCCTATTATCCGGATATTGACGAAAAAATTGAATATTATTACAAAAAAATTCCAAAGATTATCAAAAAACCTGTGACTGTTAAGAAAAAGAAGCCTGTTAAAAGGGTGACAAAGAAAAAAGTAGAAAAAAAAGAAGAGAAACTTGAAGATATTAAAGCTAAAATTCAGGAACTTTATAAAAGAGGAATTACACTTTACAGTGAAGGACGCCTTGAGGAAGCAAGAAATGTTTTTAGAGAAATACTGCGCCTGGACCCTCAGAATACAAAAGTAAGGAGAAACCTTGCTGTTATTGAAGAAAGATTAAGGAGGAAGAGATAATGGAAAGAAAGAACTTTATTGTTGCTGGACTTTCCATAGCTGTATTGTTCTTGGTTGTGCTTCTCTTTTTCTTTGGTAAATGGATATTGAATGAAACAAATAAATGGCTTACAAGTGATGCTGAAAATTTTGCAAATGCTGTTGCCAATAGTCTTATGGAAAGTATAAAAGTTCCATGGGAAACAGGAGATGATATGACTCTGAATTCCATTATTTACAGAATAAAAAAGGAAAACAGACAGATTGAAGAAATTTCAGTGATTGATAGAGATAATACAATTATAGGACATACAAATCCCGAAAATATACTCTCTAAATTCAAATTACCTGAAGAAGCCCCTTTTGACCTTAAAAGTTATGGATTAAAGATTAAAAATGATAAAGTATTTATTTTAAGACCTGTTTTAAGTACACTCGGTGACACACTCGGTTATGTATATATGTCTCTTATACCCAGTTCTCTAAGAGAGGGAAGAGATGCTCTCAGAAGGATTCTATTTCTTTTTGTTGTTGCTCTTTCGGCTCTTTTCCTCTTTTTATCAGCCATTTTAATTTACATTTCTACTCCTGAACAAAGAAAAGTTACAATGCCGAGTCCCAAGTTCTCTGATTTTATATCCTCACTTACACCTCAATCAGGTGGTTATAAACCCGAAAACTGGCTTTTATATCCCTTTTTTGAAAAAGGTGAAATTCCAAATATATTTTACAGAATTTTTAGAATATCTTCAGAAAGATGGGGAGTTCTCAGTTTCCAGGTGATAAGCGGTGGTTACAACTGGTCAATTTTATTTCCATTTATAAATTCCTATCTTGATAAATTTCTATTTACAGAAGAAGACCCCTTTGTTATTTTGAAAGGGCTTGTTGATGAATTTTCTAAAATATCTTTGACTGAGGGAGTTGTTGAAGGTTCACTTATATTCTTTGAGGAAGGAGATAAAAAGATTAAGGGAGCCGCTTTTGGTGACCATCTGTTATACAGGAAGAAAGAAGGGAGTCTTTTACCTCTTTATGAAACACCGAAATTTTATGATTTTTCTCATAGAAGTGCAGAGGTTAAATATTTTGAGGCACCTTTTGATGATTCCTTTTTCCTTGTAACAGGTAATTTTTATAGATGGGAGAAATTTAATGATATTTTTCAGAAAGTTACACAGGTTAGAACCGAGGAGGATATAAAAAAGATTATTGAGGACTTCAGGTTTCTCTATGAAGAGAGCAAAATGAAAGAAGGTGCCTTTGCACTTTTCTTCAAGAAAACAAAGGAGGTGGAGGAATGAGTATTTTTTCTTTATTTTTGATTGCTCAGACAATTTCAACACTTACAGGTGGAGATTATATAAAAGCCATACACTCTGGGAATTACGTTTTTGAGGTATCACAGAGAGGAGTAACAGTTATAAATATTGAGAATCCAGCAGACCCTATAACAGAGCTTGAAATTCCAACTCAGGGTATTTCTCTTGATCTCACAGTATCAGGTGATAATCTTTATATTCTTGATTCTCAGGAAGGAATAATCATCTATTCATTAAAGAACAGAGAAAAGAAAAAGACGGTTAATGTTAGAAATGCCACTTCCATCATTTCCATACCTCCTTATATTTATGTTGGAACAACAGATGGAACCATTCTTATATATGAAATAAAAGGTTATGATTTAAAAGGTAAGGGAAAAATTGAAGTAAAGTTACCTGTTACTACTATACAGATTGCTCCTCAGGGATTGATAGCCTTGCTTTCTGATTCAGTTATAGCCCAGATTAGATTTTTGAAGGGAGGTAATATAAATGTTACAAATCAATTTTATTTCCCTAACAAAATAACGAAATTTTTTACCATTGATACACTTATTCTCTTTGGTAAAAAAGAGGGAGGACTTTTCCTGGGTAAATTTTCACAGCCATATATAGAAGTTTTGAAAGAGATTATACCATCGGATGTTATTACAGGCTTACAGGTTTATGGTTCCCAGGTTTTTGCTGGAACTGAAGACGGTAAACTTTATCTTCTCAATTACTCTGACTTTACACCCATAACAAAAGCACAGCTTGTTGGTCAGATTAATGATTTTGTAGCAGTTGGTAATGTACTTGTAGTATCGGTTGGAAGAGCAGGTATTTCTGTTTTAAAACTTCCTGAACTTGAAGAGATAAAAACACTTGGAGGATTTGGTTCTCTTGTTTCAGCAGGTGTTATGAAAAAAGAGGTTCTTTATCTTCTTGACCCACTGCTTGGTGTTAGATTTGTTTCATTTTTCTCCCCTTTTAACCCACAGAAAGAAGAAGAAACAAAATTATCGGGAACTTTTGTTAAAATACTCAGATTTAAAAATAATATTCTTGCTGCAATAAGAGAAGGAGGTTTCTGGATATTGTCATCGGAGAATATATCCCAGATAAAAGGATTCTTCCCGCTTGAAGGAAATGTTAATGATATAATTACAGCTGGCAAGAGGGTATTTGTTGCTACTGATAGAGGAATAGTTGGTATCGACTATGATGATGGGAAATTTGATAAATCATTTGAAATAGAAACAGAAGGAAAGGTATTTAAACTTATTAAAATAGGTAAGAAATTTGCGTCCCTTCAGGAGAATGGAATTTTTATATATGATGAGGATGGTAAAATAGTGGAACACAAGAGCAATATTTCTCCTGTTCTCTATTCTCTTAGAGGTAATGAAGTTTTTATTTATGACATAAGGGGCAAGATTTTTAGATTCAATAACGGATTGTCGGGTCTTACTAAATTATTTTCTTTGAAACCGCCTGTGAGTGATTTTGTTGTGGGTAAAAATAATCTCTATGTTGTAAATGGTTCAAGTAAATTGAAAGTTTATTCCATGAGCAGTGGTGCATTGAGATTTGAAGTGGAATTACCCGAAGCGATTTTTTATTTGAAAATCAAATATCCTTATCTGTTCCTATATGGAAAAAGTGACAGAGTTTTCATATATTTCATAGGAAGAGATATGCCTGAATTTGCAAACAGTATAAGAACCAAAAAAGATATAAAATCTCTTAACTTTTCTGAAGCTGGTATTTTTGTCGGGGAAAATGGATTTATTGAGACTTATAGATTTTACAGGTTTGAAACTCCTACCGAGATATCCTATTTTCTCACCTATGGTGAATTATACAGGGCTTTACCACTTCCTGATGAGAATATCCTTTACATCGCAGGTGGCTCTTCGGGTATTCTGGGTATAGATGTTACAAATATTTATTCTCCAGAGCTTTTCTTCCAGCATACACCTTCTGAAGGAGCCACATACGATATACTGATTTCACAGAGATTTTTGATTACTGCAAATCTGGAAGGGGGTATAGAAGTTTTTGAACTTGTTTCCAGGAGAAATCCTAAATTCTTTACAAAAATTCCAGGAGATGTGCTTGCGATTGATGTACTGAAAAATTCATTTCTTGTTTCTGGAGATAGAACAGGACTGATAAAAATTTATGATATGAGAGGAGGAATTTTTTCACAGATTTCACAACTCTCAGAGTTTAAAGTTCCTGTTCTTGATATAGAGACATACAGGGATTATGCATATGTTTCACTTGGTGATGAAGGATTTGCTGTTGTTGATTTAACAGTCCCGCATTTTCCGAGAGTAAAGAGAAAATATAATCCCGGATTTCCGGTTTACAGAATAAAAGTTATCGGTAACAAGTTATTTGCCATCTGTGGACCATATGGAGTTATTGAGTATGATTTAAAGGAAAATGGTGATGCATCCTATGTTAAACATATAGATACACCCGGTAATGCACAGGATGTTAACAAAATGGGTGATTATTATTTAATATCTGATACATATGGTCTTGAAATTTATAAAGGAGGTTAATAAATGAGACCAAATGTTAGAAGACTTTTGATAGCTTTTGCCCTTGCTGGTATTGCGTCACTTTTGCTTATAAGTTATATACAGGATATCGAAAGAAGGGCAATTATGAAGGGGGCTCCTGAGAGGATTCTCGTTGCAAGAAAGGACATCAGTGCAAGAACAATTATAACTCAGGATTTACTTGAATATAGGGAAATTCCCAAGCCATTTATTGAACCAGGAGCCGTAACAAATGTAGAAGAAATAATGGGTATGGTGGCTATTACTGATATAAGAAAGGGGGAACAGATTACGAGGAATCTTCTTTTACCCCTTACAACCTGGACCGTCCTTTCCTCATTTGTTCCTGAAGGATACAGAGCTATAACCATACATGTTGATGAGGTATCCGGTGTTGGAGGACTTATTCTTCCTGGTGATGAAGTTGATGTTGTTGCCACATTCTCCTTTGAAGATTTAAGAAGATATGTTCCTGAAAACGAATTAAGAAGTTATTTGAGAAGAACAGGACTTTATCGAACAGGAGGAACTTTTGCAACAATAACATATAAGGGATTAAGAGTGCTTGCTGTGGGTAAATCTCTCCTTGCATTGCCACCAACAGTGGAGCAGAAAAAAAGAGGAATGCTTGAAATGCCTGAGATGGCAGGAATGGAAAGGGTTTCCTCTGTCACACTTGCAGTTCCAAAGGTCCTTGTTAAGGAAATTTCCCTCCTTGAAAAGGTTTCTGATATCAGACTTGTTTTAAGGTCTGTAAGAGAGGTTAAGTTACCAGGTGAGGATACCCTTGTTGAGCCACCTCTTACGATTTTTGATATTCTCAGCAAATACAACCCCAGACCAAAATCCAGGAAGGTTTCAAAAAGACGGGTTACAACAAGACCCTCCTATTCCTATATTAATATATATAAAAGAACTGACCTTGAGAAAGTAAAGTTAAAAGGTTCATCAGTTGTTGAACAGAAACCCTGGGGAAGAGGAAGAGAAGAAGCAACAGGACCTCAAAAAATGATTGAACAGTTTATGGGCTCATATCTTAAGGGAATTGAAGGAATGTTAAAACAGGCAGGTGTTAGTATACCGTGTGATACATGTGGACGTTAAATTATCAATTTTAATTAAAAGATTTGAAAATTTTTTAAATAAAAGAAGTAAAAGAGAAGCCTTTCTAACATTTCTTTCTTTTATATCTCTGAGATTCTTTTTTGAAACACTTCTGGAGTCAGCACATGCTGTTGAAATTAAATTTGATTTTATACTTCATCATTATCTTTTTTATGTTACTGTCTTTATCTTGCTTTACAATTATCTTAAATTTCTGCTCGGTAAAGATTTATCTTTTAAATTGTTATGTTATGGCTTTTCAGTAATTCTTTTTCCTCCTTTTATTGACTATTTAATTACTTGGGGTAAAGGTTATGTTCTGACATATGTTGGAAGTCTGAGAGATGTTCCTGTTCTTTATGTTTCTCTTTTTACATCTCCTCTAAGTTATACAAAAGGTTCCTCACCCGGGATGAAAATCGAAATATTGTTTGCTTCAATTCTTTTGTCAGTTTTCCTTTTTTATAAACTAAAAGGAAAGAAGAGAATAATATTTTCTATCCTCAATATAATAATTTTTCCCTTGTTTCCACTTTTTGTAGGTTCAATATTTGCAATACCCGAGCTTTATCTTTATTCACTCTCTACTCCTATTTATGTTCACAGACCGGCTCTTGCAAATATGATTTTTATAGTTATAATAACAGTGCTAACATTTCTGAGTTTTAGGGAACTTTTTCCAGAAAAAATAAGTATCTTCAGTTTCATTCCATCCTTTTTAACTCTTATTGTTGTTCTGTATTTTTCAATTAAAATCAGTGAATTCATACCGCGTTATCTTTTTCTTCCTGGAAATATTTTTTTTATTCTTCTGCATTCCTTTTCAGTTTTTCTTCTCTATATATCATTTGAAAAGGAAAGAGTTTTTGTTGTTCCTTTAACACTCTCATTTCTGTATATTTCCATACAATCAGCGGCATCCATTGTAACTTTTTTTGTATTTTCAATTTCCTTTTATGTATTTAGAAGTTATAGATTTATTAATAACTTCTTATTCCTTATTTATGCAGTGATTCAGGGAATGTGCTTTTTTGCTCTTGGAAGTAAAATTCCTTTTCCTGATTTTGCTAACCATATAAGAAGATATTCGGCAAATTATTATAAAAAGAACAGGAATTATTCAAAGGCTATAAATTTACTTTCAAAAATTACAGATAAAGAATTTTACGATTATTATGAACTTGCAAAGAATTCACTTTTTAATGGTGATACTTTAGATTTTGATATGTTTTTGGAAGTTGCAAAAGTAAAATATATATCAGCTCCGCCCCATTATAAGTCAGTAGAATACAGGGTTGATTTCTGGAAACTTGAGAAGGTGAGATTTCTGATGGAAAAAGAATACAAACTTGTTTATCTAACAACTCTTTCTGTGTTAAATCCCCGTGTGGAATCAGAAGAGATTCTTTTTTTTCTTAAAAGCATAACAGGTTATTTAAATGAGGGTGAAAGAATTAGATTAAAAAAATTTCTTTCCCTTTATGGATATTGAATTCTCAGCATATAAAGTTTTCCACATAAGCTTGACAAAAGTCATTTTTTTATCTTATAATTCCTTTGAGCATAGTTATAAAGTTGGAGGCGGAAAGTGTTAAAAATAATAAAAAAATTATTGGAAGATAATAATGGACAGGCCGCAGTTGAGTATGCGGTCTTGGTTGGAATATTCGGGTTCCTGGGAATTTTCCTTCTCAACTATGCTCTTCTAATTCTTGGTTCGGATTTCATAAATAAATGGTATAATCATTTTTATTCTCTGAAACCATGACTTTTCTTAAATCAGAAAAGGGAGCTGCGGTTGTTGAATATTCAATAATAATCGGAGTTATTGCTCTTTTTTCCTTTGCTGCCTGGAAAATGTTGGGAATTGTTCTTAAAGGGGTTGTTATAAAATTGCTTGATGTACTGCTCTGGTAGTTATGAAAGGTAGAAAGAGAAAAGGGCAGGTTATGGTTGAGGCAGCAATTGGTATAGCACTTTTTCTTATGCTTACTCTTGGTGCTATTGAAACAGCAAGATTTGCCTTGAGAAGAATGCAGGTTACCTATGCCTCATTTCAGGCTGACAGGGTAGCGATTGTTAATAAAGGTGATACGACTGCTGTCAGAAGAACACTTGAAGTAATTTCTTCACATATAAAGGATGCAAAATTTGAGCTGAAAGATGAAGGAGAAGAATATTCACTTATCATTAAAAAAACTTTTCATCCTTTAATTCCCTTTATTGATGTTGATTCTCTTTCCTTTGTCGGATATGCAAGACTCCCTAAAGGACATTTTCAGAACAAAGAGTTTCCTTATAAATATAAAGGATACAGTTCCTATTATCCTGATGTGTTTAATACCTCTGATATGGAAGACCCGGATAGAGCAGGTATTTTAACCTATGATAGATATATAAGAGCATTTATAAGATGTGAAGATAATCCTTATGAAGAATGGAATCCGGGTGCAAAAAAATATGGAGGTGGAGGGGAAGCAGAAATTGTAAGAGGAGGAAAGGATGAAAGGAATGACCCTTTTCATCTCGGTTCCTGGTATCCTCCTTTTGGTATTTTAAGAAATCCAGGTCCTGAGAAGGACAGGACAGGAAATCAGGCAAGGATTGACCAGTATTATTTTATTGAAGCAATGCTTATGGGTCCTTCTGCTTTTCCCTTTTTATGGTTTATACCTGAAAGAAAACCCTACTGGTCAAGAGCAATTACAGGTTTTGGACATGGAAATAATTTACAGACAGGTAAGGATGCACATCCCTATTATGGTGATATTCAGGAATTTATACAGACACGAATGCTTGCGACTTTTGGGTGGTGGGGATTGTGGCCAAGATTTGAGAGTATGATATGGCCTATAGGAGCAGATGGAATTGTGACTGGATTCTATGATGTAGGATGGGGAGGTAGATGGGGTTCCTTTGATCCTTGGGGAGCTAAATATTATAAAAACACAACTAACTTTATTACTGGGTGGGGAAATGCTGTTGGCGAAGCATGCTGGACCGACCCATGGACAGGAACTTCATTCGGCCAAAAAGGCTGGGGAGTTACTAACTTTATTGGGTGGAATGCCAATTATCTTGGTGATAAAAGTTCTTACAGAAGTTACTGGAGAAGATCAAACTGGAGGAGCTGGAAAGGAAACAGAAGGCTGTATGATGCCGCCTTTTATGTTGCAACCTTTAATGAGCTTGAATATATCTATCTTATAGAAGGGTTTATTACTGAAAATCATGGTTCTTCGACTCCCATGAAAGATGACCTGAGAGGATTCGGTGGACCCTGGAATTGTATGACCCTGAAACACAAGGATGAATGGAATGGTGGTGAAAGAAGATAAAGGGAAGGAGAAAATGAGAAGGAAAAAGGGAGCAATTTTGGTTTTTGGTATATTTTTTATTCTTATTGTTTTCGCTGTTATGGGTTATGTGTATGAAATGGGAAGGATGACAGTGGCAAAGATGAGAGCCCAGAATGCTGCTGATGCTTCTGCAATGGGAGCTCAGACAGTTCTTTCAAATTTAAGAAATATCGCAACGACTCATTATATGGTGGCAGATTTATTCAGAAGAATTGCTGTTACAACCTCGAAGGGGATGCCCTGGACATATATAGGAATGATTGGATATTCATGGAATAAGAAAGATGTTTTTGTTGGAGATTTGCCTGATAATAATATAGAGTATTTTGTAAAAACATATCATTTTCTTTTCCATATTCAGGATTTTGCTGTTTCAAGATTACTCGCTGCCTATGATTCAAAAATATTTTTCAGAGATTATCTTAAAGAAGAAGCAGAGAACCACTTTTCCCAGACAAGGAATATCATGAGATATGTGGCATATTCGCTCGCATATTTTAATCTGTATGATGATAATCAGGTTGAAGGTAATGAATATGGATGGGTTACTTTAAAATTTGATAGAAGTGCCCCGGATTGGGCTCCTCCAGGTTTAAGAGTTGATTATGGAGAAGAAGTTGATGGACCAAATGGTCATAGAATCAGAAATATAGCAGATGAAAGATACATAAATAAAAAACTGGGAAGGGCTTATGCTCAGGCTTATGTTATAATTCCTCCCTCCAACTTTTTGATGAGGACATTTCTTGCGAGAAACTGGGGAAATATAAAGTCAATTAAAGAACCTTTCAGATTTCTTGAAGGAATGTGGCTTCCTGTGAGAACAGATGCTGCATCCGGACCAAAAGAAATTCCTATTGAAGTTGGATTACCCAGAAGTATTCCTCTTATAGGCATGTTAAGGGAAGATGGATTCTGGTATTTTCCTCAGTTAATACCCACAATCAGGGTTGAAGGTGAAAATCCGATTGAAGGTCAGTGGCCATACCATTGAGGAGATGTAAAATGGATAAAAAGAAAGGAACGTTTCTTATCGAACTTGCGATAATTCTTCCCATTTTTGTTTTACTTCTTTCCTGGATTTTTATGGTTGGTATGATACTTCATAGAAAACAGGTTGTTACACTTGCGGCAAGAGCAGGTGCTCAATATGCGGTGACTCCTACCCAGAGATGGGGAGAAGCAATGGCAACCTTTGGTGTATGGTATAAACTCTGGTCAGGTGGAGAAAGGTATCAGGAGGTGATGAATGTTGTGAAAGATGTTTTGAGAAAGAACGGTCTTAATCCTGACAAAGCCACAATTAAAATAGAATGGTTCTCCATTCCTTTTGTTCTTAAAGAGGAAGATATAAGAAATCCAGGTGTTAAAGGTAAAGCCACGGTTCATGCAATTTTCACCGATATATTCGGGAATGATAATGTTCATACAAATACTGTCAGACAGGAACTTGAACAGGAATTTGATAGAAATTCTGCCTATCAGTATACAAAATACAGGATACCTTCTGATATATGGGTTGTGAAGGTAAGGGTTGAATATCCTCTTGGTTCTTCAATATTAAATCTTCTGAATCCCATCTTTCAGGCAGTGGGTTTCAGCGGAAATCTTCAGGAAGGAAAGGTTGTTGCGAGCTGTGCTTTTCCAGCTCCTATGCCCTTTGTGCATGTGGTTCAGAGAACACCTGCTCTAAGAAAGGCACTATTTGATTTTCAGCATTATTTTAAATAAAATATGAAAATGAAAAAGTTTTTAGGAGGTATAGTTTTATTTTTGTTTTTATTTTCAGGATGCAGATACAATAATCCATTTTATCCCGAAGCCGAAGTTGTGCTTTCAAGTGACCTTCAAAATATCACTCTAACTTATGAAATTACAGGAGGAGAAATTAAACTTACTTACCCTCTTCTTAAATTATTTTTCAGGGAGAAATACGGTGGTACCTTTGCAATAATTGATTCTGTGAGGATAGATTATTATTATTCAGGTCCTCCTGACCCTGTGAGGGATTCGCTTATTGGTTCAATACCTCCTTATACAGCTGGTTTTTTCCTTTATGTGCCTCCTGATAGTGTGGTTGTTACAGAGTTTAATGTTGTAACAGATGATGTTGAAAATATATTTGCACCTGATAAAGGAGATTATCCCGGTCCGCTTAATGCAACAATGACATTCTATGGAAAAGACGGGAATGAGCATGAGTTTGAACTTTACTTGACTGTTACTTTACAGAGAGTAATACCTGATTAATATTCTGGGTTCGAGTCCCTTTTAAAAAATAATGGAGGTAAAAATGAAGTTATTAAGGTGTGAGAGAGGAGCTACAGCGGTTGAGTATGCAATGATAATAGGGCTTATAGCCCTGTTTGCCTTTGCTGCGTATAAGGCAATGGGTAAGCAGGTGCAGAGAATAATTCATGAGATGTGGAATAAGATGACAGAAGCATCAGCAGGACCTGAGTAAAATAATTAAGGGGTTAAAAATAATACCCTTAAAATGCTTATTAAATTAATAAAAGAAGAAAAGGGAGCTTCAGCCGTGGAATATGCAATGCTAATAGGTCTGATTTCTCTTTTTTCATTTGCAGCATATAGGGCTCTTGGAAGATTGACCTATGCTGTAATAGAAAATATGTGGAATGAGTTAACAGGAGCAGGGGGTTAATTATGAAATTTTTAAGATTATTAAAAAATGAAAAAGGAGCCACAGCTGTTGAATATGCTATGATAATTGGACTTATAGCTTTATTCGCATTTGCTGCTTATAAGGTTCTGGGAAGAGAAGTTCATAGAATAATTGTATGGATGAAATATAAATTACTTACTGTTCATAGTGGACCTGAATAATGTATGAAATCCTTAAATATCAAATTGTTGGAGCTGTTGTGATTTTTTCAGTTTATACTGATGTTAAATACGGGAAGATTTTTAATAAACTTACCTTTCCCTTTTTCTTTCTGGGTTTCATATACAATGTTTTTTTTAAGGGTTTGAGTGGATTTGTAAGTTCCTTTGTGGGTTTTTTGATTGCTTTTATTCCTTTTTTTATTTTTTTTCAGCTTGGAGGAGTTGGTGGAGGAGATGTGAAACTCCTTGCAGGTATAGGTTCATGGCTCGGATACCCTTTGATTCTCTGGGTCATATTTTTTACAGCAATAGCAGGTCTTTTGTTATCGTTAATCGTTACCATTTTTAAAGGTAAAATGGAGATTTTATTCAGGGATGTTATTGAAGAGGGCAAACAGAGTGCGAGGAATATATTTGTCTCATTCCTGACAAAAAATTTTGCCTTTTATGATGAGAAAAAAAAGTTCAGGTTTCACATTCCCTATTCAATTGCCATTGCTTTTGGAACATTGGGAGGAGTTTTTTTAAATTTTTTAGTTTTATAGTTATGGGTCCAAATCCCTTAAAAGGAAGGAGTTAATTTTTATGTGGTATTTGATTGTTTTTTCTTTTATAACCCTGAATGGTGAAGCTAATTATAAGATATACAAACCTTCCAAAGACCTTCTGAAACCGTGTATAAAATTTGCCCCTTCAGGGATAAAGGAATCGGTGAAATATGACCTGGGGGAAGATTTAAATATTCAAATAGGAAAATTCGGTTTTCCAAAATTAATATCTGAATTTGAAGTTTCTGTGCCAGGAAAAGACGCAGTTGAGAAAGCCCTCAATTTTTTAAGCCAATACGAAAGAATTCTCGGGATTGAACCTTCGAATCTTGTGTTGATTAATAATATAGAAGATGACATTGGTTATTCACATGTTACCTTTTATCAGATTTTAAATGGCATAAGAGTTGAGAATTCTTTTGTAGGGGTTCATGTTAATTCAAAGGGTAATATTTATTATATTTCATCACATTATTTCCCCTATGATGGAACACCGATTCCATCAGAACCAAAAATTTCTGAAAATGATGCTTTTTCAGCTGTTTTTTCGGACCTAAGACCCGAAATTTTACCCGAAAATCCTGAAATCGAGCTTGTTTATTATCCCTATGAAAATTCTTTAATCCTTTCTTATAAGGTGAGGTTATTTACAAAGAGACCCCTTGGTGACTGGATTTATTATATTGATGCAATAAACGGAGAAATAATCGAAAAGAGAAATGAACTTAAAACAGTTTCAGGTTATGTGCACGGGTGGTTATTCCCGAATACAGGTTCAGATGGACTTGCAAAATATCCAATGAAGAATCAATATGTTTATGTGGGAAGTTCAACCGCTACCACAAATTCGAGCGGATATTATTCAACTTCAGCAACAGGAACCGTGACAGCCTATCTTGAGGGTCCTTATGTTAAGGTTTTTAATGATGATGTCACAAGAGTCAAATTTACTTCCTCAGGTGGGGGGGGCACCTATAATGTTCAGAATGTTTCCTATACCTGGACAAATACAACAAATCAGCTCGGACTTACAGGTGATGACCAGACAAAGCTTTATTCCCTGCCTTTCTCTTTTCCCTTCTATGGGAAAAATTATAACTCAGTTTATATATGCACAAATGGATTCTTAAGTTTTACATCAAATTCCAATAAATACAGACCTGACCCAATACCCAATACAAATTCACCCAATGCCCTTATAGCTCCTTTCTGGAGAGACCTGAATCCATCAGCAGGTGGTGGTTCAATAACATATTATTCGGGTTCTGATAAATTTGTTGTGACATGGGATAATATTAAGAATTACAGTAATTCAAATAGACAGACTTTCCAGGTTGTTTTGTATCCTGATGGGACAATTGAATTCAGATATAAAACAATAACCAATGATTACACAACCACAATAGGAGTAGAGAATGAGAATGGAACAGCAGGAGTTACAGCACCCACTCCAACAAATTATAAAGCTTACAGATTTGTGCCTCAGTCAGGAGGAGGTGGGGGAGAGGTTTCCTGGGAATGGAAATATCCTTCTGATGAATCAAATGAAGGTAAGCACACAACAGAAGTAATGATTTTCTATCATGTGAATAAAATTCACGATTTCTTCAGAGCAATGGGCTTCAGAGGAATGGATTATCAAATTCAGGCAACGGTTTATTCCCATGAGGTTGACAGTCGCTACAGCGGAGCAAATGCCTATTATTATAATGGAACAATGGAATTTGGTAGAGGTAATGCTCAGTATGGTATAAAAAATATGGCAAGGTCTGCTGACGTTATTTATCATGAATATTCTCATGGAGTTACTGATAAGGTATATGAAAGTGCCGGTGGATTGCCCTATAGAGACCAGTCAGGAGCAATGAATGAGGCATGGTCTGATTACTGGGCATGCACACAATCGGGTGACTGGATTATGGGTGAATGGGTTATGCCTTCCCAGTATCAGAGATATTTACAGAACAATAATAAGTATCCTGACAATTATGTAGGTGAGGTTCATGAAGATTCAAAAATTTATTCAGGAGCGTTATGGGATTTCAGAAGCTGGACAAGCAAAACAATTGCAGACAGAGTGACATGGCGAGCCTATTTCTATTATCCCAAGGATTTTCTTGAAGGAAGGGATGCAATGATTCAGGCTGATAGGGACCTTTATAATGGTTCTCACAAAGATTTAATTATAAAGGCATTTGCAAGGCACGGTATTGGTGGTTCTGATGCTCAGTATCAGATGAGAGAAGCTTCATATAGCTGGGTCAGCACCTCTTTACCCACTGGCATTACAGGAGATGACCAGACAAAAAGATTTTACCTTCCTTTCTCCTTTAACTTCTTTGGTTCTTCTTATTCTTCTGTATATGTATGCAGTAATGGTTGGCTGTCCTTTACTTCAAATTCTACGTCCTATACTCCTCAGAATATGCCAAATACTTATGCACCAAATGCTGTAATTGCTCCTTTCTGGAGAGATTTATATCCACCTGACACAACTCAGGGTGCAGAAATCACCTATGCTTCAAATTCATCCTATTTTGCAGTTACATGGTATAGAATCAAGAATTACTCAAATACAAATAAACAGACATTTCAGGTGGTTCTGTATAGAAATGGCAAGATAAGATTCAATTATCAGAATGTAACAAATGAATTTACAACAGCAGTTGGTATTGAGGACGCTAATGGTGTAACAGCTTATCTTTATGCATACGGAGATGGAAATGTTCTCCCTTCAAGTTATTCTGCTGTTGAATTTATTCCTCTACAGTCTCCGGGTCTGAATGTTGTGACTTCAAGAACTTCTGATATAGGATTTATAGGTGATAGGACTGTGTATAAAATTAAAGACAGTAAAATACTGAATTATAATGTTTTTGATATAACAGGAAGAAAACTCAGTGTCAAAGAATTTTCAACTTTGAGGGAAAAAGGTTCAGGAATCTATTTTATGATTCCTGTAAATAATAATAAGAAAGAAGGTCATAAAGTTATAATTCTGAAATGAATATAAGAGGGTTCAAGTCCCTATTTTTAATAATAGGAGGAGCTAAAATGAGGAAAGCCCTAATGGCAGGGCTGGGACTTACCATCCTGTTCCTTGCATGCTCAAAAGAATCCGAACTCACATCCACAAAGACAAAAGAACAGGGTATCAGATTTGCCACAGCTCAGGAAATTGAAAACCTGGGTGGATATGCTATAAATGAAGTGGATTTTTCAAAATCACTTAAAGCACTTGCAAATGATAAAGAATTTATGGATATGGTAAGAGCACAATCAGGAGGAGGACTTGAATTCCCGATTCCCTGTCATCTTCTTTTAAGGTATCTTGAAAGATTAATAGGTGTGGAGCTTGATAATGCTCAGTGTAAGGCAAGAGGGAAGTTAATGATTAAACCCTCTCTGGATGTGTGGATTGCAGGTAACCTTGCTTATGCTATTGATCTGGGTGGTTATCTGGGAGCAGCAGGTTATGCAGGTTTTTCAGGTTCTATAGCAGGAGCTCAGGAACTTGGTCTTTTGACAATAGTTTATATTAATAACCAGCTTGATACAATGATGTGGAATTATAACTATAATAATGAATCAAATGTTGCCTTTAATGCAGGATTTGTTGTATGGACAAGTGAAACAGGTGGGGTTACAATTGATATTACAACAGACCATACATTTTCAAACGGACAGTTTGACTGGAATCCAGTTTTAGTTGCTTCTTATAGTTTTTAGAAGATAGAAATTACTCCAGAAAAACGGGGAGGGGAATAGAATCCCCTCCCTTTTATTTTTTATGATTTATTTAATTTTATCTTTTATATTCTTTAAGGAATCCGGAACAGTTAAAAAATGGGATGTTTTATATAAACCTGATACTGTTCTTATTTTTTACACTCTTGATATAGATGGAGATAGATTTGCAGAGGAATTGAAACTTTTAAAACTCAATTTGAAGAATAAAAAAGTCAAGAATAAAGTTATTTACCGTGATAAAGAAGGTATTGACAAGATTAAATTGATTGAACATGGTAATGATTATTTTTTATTTTTTACGTTACTCAGAAAGCTTAAGGAAAAAAGGATTAAAAAAAGTAAACTGATATTTATGTTTAACAGAAATAAGGTAACAAAATTTTATGAATTAAAGAAAAAAAACAGATTTATAAATAATGTGGATTTTATATTTGAAAGAGATGATTTGTTTTCTGTTTTTGATGTGAGGAATAGAATTTATATTCTTGGAAACTCAGAGTTATATGAATTTGGTCCTGGTGTAAATCCGATTTTTTTTAAAAATTTTGTTTTATTTTTGAAAGGACTACCTGAAAAAATGAATGTGCTTTTTAAAGCAAAAAGGGAATTAAAGCTATATAAGAAAAAAGAACCTGTTTTTGATAAAGAACCTGTCCTTACTTTTGAAAGAAAAGAAAATTCTGTTATTTTTTTAACTGATAAAGACGGAGACCTTTTACCCGAAAAAATTTATCTAATGAATGATGAGTTTGAATATAAAAATATTTATGATTCTGATAATCACATAATAGTTATTCCGTCTCTTGAAAGAAGAGAAGATACAACTTATATTCTTATCTGTGTTTCAGAGGAATTCATACCCGATAAATTAATACTTGTTAAATTATCGGATAAGGCTGTTAAAAAAGATATTTTAAATAAAAAAGGAATTGAGACAAAATGGGTATATTATCCTTTTTTTATTTTACTTCAAAAAACCGAAACAGGCAGTTTATTTGAACTTACCTCAGTAAAATGATTTTATAAGTTTTTCCCTCTGTTCTTAAATAAATAATTTTTCCTGCTTTTGATATTTCAGTAATATTAAATTTTCTTCCTGATATATCAAAAAGTACAGCATTTTTTGAATATTTTTTTAATTTTTTTATGTCTCTGATAACTGTGGGAACTATGTTTATCTGCTTCTGTTTTTTGGATTTATCTTCTATATTCTGACTCCATCTCAATCCTGTGGATATTTTGTAAAGTTTATATCCTCCTATGTTAATATAGGCATAAATATACTCACTTATCTGTCTTCTTTCCATTGCAATTCCTCTGATTTCGTTTTCAAAAGTCCTGTTTCCGAGAATCAATCCTGATGCACTGAACATGTTTGCCTCAGATAATCCCATCCCCGATGATATGAAAATTGTATCTCCTATGGAAGCGAGAGCACCTGCGAGGAAATAAAGAGGATTTGAAAATGTGAAAGAATCAACTTTTGGGTTTGTCTCATTTGAAAAGTCAAGTTTATAAACACGATAGGAAGAAGGAAATATTGCCTTGTGCACAAAACCAAGATTGTTTCCACCTGCATCTGCAAGGGCAAGTGTTACAATGTCAGAGTTTTGCTTCAGGTCAAAACTGTCAATTAAATTGAAGGTGTTTGAATAATGCACAACATAACACCACTGGAAAGAACCACCACCCTGTGGAATACCCACCTGGGTTGTGAAGAAGCTGTTTGATTCCCTGTCAAAAAATATTCCGAAAGGAATGTCTTCATTGTTTCCCTGTGAGAAGTCCTGTAAGGGGTATTTTGAATTTACTGTGCCATTCTCATCTATTGCAAAAACTGTGTCACCTGAATGGACAATATAAATTAAATTGTCATTTGGTCTGAATGTAAGGTCCTGAAAACCTGAATCATTCTTCGGAAGAGGTATTTCTTTTATAATTGCACCGAAAAACGGATGTGTTGTGGAATAGGATTCAACCGTGTCATTTGATGGATCAGGATCACCTGCAAGCTCGGTCCATGCAAGAATATGATAACTTGTTTCAACATTTCCTGTAAAATCCGTTAACTGTATTGTATCTTTTGAAAGTGGATTTATATTGACATATGAGCTATCCCTGTAAACTCTTGTTTCGGTTATGCTGTCTCTTATTTCACATTTAAGATAAAAACTCTGAATTGCATTTGAATAATTTTCATATTCAATTATGATAGGAGTGGGATTGTTTGCTTCAAAGTATTCAAGGGGTGATATTATCTTTGTTGCACCAACATCTCCTGATAATTTTGCCTCTATATGTATTGCGTCAAGCATGAAAAAGCCTGTATCCGAAGAGGGCTTGTAATAAGAAAAGGCGACTCTTAAACTTTCTGAATTTACATAACTCTGCAAATCAACCGAATCAATATCATTTATAAAGGAAGGATTTGCGTTACCTCCGTAGGTTTTTAACACATTCCATGCTCCCCATGAACCTCCGGAAAATGCCCTTACCAGAATATCTCCCTGTGACAGTGTGACTGTATCCTTTAAAAAGGACAGATTATAATAAAGTTTCAAACTCTGGGTATTCTGGGGAATGGAAACAGAGGGAGATATCAGGGTATCCTGATAAAGCAGATATATTGTGTCACATACAACATAATAATTTCCCTCCTGAGGAGGTTCAACAGGGAAGTATTCTCCGTATTGTGCTATTCTCCATGTGTAATTCGGGTCACCACCGTTTCCTGTTCTCCAGTTTGAAGGAATTGTTCCGCTTTCAAAACCTTCATATAAAAGAGTGATTGATAAAAGAATAAGCTTTATCATTTTTTATTTAAAATAAAGACAGGGTTTGAACCTCATTTTAAAATTATCAATTTATAAAGATTATCCCTTGATTTAATAAAATAAATACCCCCCTTTTTTATTTTTTTTGTTTTTCTTCCTGAGATGCTGAAGAAATATTTTTCATTTCTTAAAAACTCAGGAATTGAGGTTGATAAAATTCCTGCTTTCTTGCTTCTGAAATTTACCTGAGATGTGTATTTTTCCTTTATGCCTGTTATATGTGGATTTATTATACTTACTCCGAGTGGACCCAGTGATGTATAGAGTATTCCGTTTAAATAATATAACCCTCTTGGCTCTCCGAACATAAGATAATATTCAACCTCTGTTGGATTGGAAAGGTTACCTATGAAGATTTTCCTGAGACCAAAATCCGCACCATCTGCTATTACCAGAGTGTCAGGATGTATGAATTCAATATCCATTGCAAATCCGGGTGTTGAGTAATTGGAATAAAACTGAGGATTATTGATACTTGATATGTCCCACAGAGAAAAACCGTGTCCATAACCTTCAGCCACCGCAAGCCTTGTTCCATTTATTTTAAGGGATTTTGATGAACCATAGGATGTAAGGGTTGTGATTAGCTGAATATTATTTGTATCCGAGACATCAAAAACATGAATTCCCGTGCTTCCATCAGCAAGAAAAAGATAGCCCGGTGCATAAAAGATGACATCTTCTCCACTTCCTGAAGTTGTATAATTCCTTATTTCAGCTGGCTTTGTGGGGTCGGAAACATTTAAAATTGAGAACCCGTAACCAGGACCATTTGCTGTATAGAGTAAGGGAAAGTTTAAAGAAAGTGCTTTTGCATAACCATTTACTGTAGTATATCCGAGCTCAACCGGTGAATTTAAATTTTTTATATTATAAACCCTGACTCCCTCAATACCATCGGCAACAAATAAAATTGTATCCTGATAGACCTCAACATCAAATGCGGTTCCAGGAGTATTTATTGAATTTATATAGGTCGGTTTCTGAATATTTTTTATATCAATAAAAAATATTCCACCCTTTCCTGATGCCAGAACAAGTATTGAATCACCTATAACTTTTGAATTATAGGTAATCTGGGGAGTTTTGAAGGAATCTATTGATGTAAGAGATGGATAGGAGAGTGTTAAAAGACCTCTGTCAAGGTCTGCTGTATACACATATGATCCGTATTTTGTTAATGAGATACAATTTGAAAACTGATAATTATGATTTATCTCTGCTCCTGTGTTTATATTATAGGTTCCTATTCCTGAAAATGATAGGGCAATAATTGCTGTATTTGATGAGAGTTCAATATCTTCACCGTATCCCATTGTCTGAAATCCATAAAGGAATTGGGGACTGGAAGGATTCTGAATATTATAGATTCTCACAGAATCACCTGTAAGAACAAAAACTGAGTCATTCCTTTTATATAGATTTTCAAAATACAGGGAAGTTTTTAATTTACTGAATATCTGAGGGGAGGAGGGATTCTGAAGATTCAATATATAAAGTGTGTCTTCAGCTAAAGCAAAGCCAATGTTTCCGTAAATTTTTATGTCTGTAACAAGACCGGGTAATGCATAGGTAAAAAGAGTTTCGGGGGGATTCTGGGTATTAAGATTAAAAATAATTATATTACCCATTGAAACTCCATACCCGTAGGGATAAATATTTTCATAGGAATTTATTATTTTCCTGTCATAAATACCCAGGAGTTGAGGATTGTTTACATTCTGAATATTAAGAATTTTCAGACCGAAATCACCTGCAAGGAACATGGTATCACCTATGAAATCAATATCATACACTGTTCCTTTACTTACGATTTCTTTTTTGAATTCAGGAATTCCTGAAGGATGTCTGAAGGTCAGAATTGTTCCACCTGAGACAAGGAAGAGCAGGGAATCTTTTTTCTCTATTACCCTTGAATTTCCTGCTGTCCAGTAAGATAAAGGGGTAATATTATAGAGAAAAAAAATTAAGATTAAGTTCATTCTTTACCTCCCTTTTTGTGATGTCCTATTATAAATTTTTGTGATGATTTTTTTCAATTTTAAATATTGAAAAATCTTTATCCTGATATATTTTTTTAAGTTTCTGTTCAAATATTTTTTTAATCACATTTTTATTTTCTGTTATTATAAAATCAGCAGGATATTTTTTTATAAAATCAAAGGGGTTTATTTCAGAATTCCAGAATTTGAAATGTTCTTCAAGGATGGGAGAAGGAACACTCAATCTCCCGTCAACAGAGATTTTAAATTCAGGAAAAAGATAAAATTCAATAAATCCACCTCTGTCCGAGGGACAAAGTATATTTCCTCCCTCAAAATTTTCCTTTAAAAATTCCACTGCTTTTACAGGATAAAATTCTTTATCAATCATGAGTTTTTTTTCGGAAAATAAAATTTTAAGAAAAATAAATGTGCATAGAATGATAAAAAGTATCCTGAAAATTCTGTTTTCTTCGATGTTTTCAAATGTCAGATTAAATTTAAAAAATTTTTCAGAATAGGAGGGCAGAATAAATGCGGTTGTAATACCGAACAGCGGAAGGTTGCGAACATATTTTATTGCAGAATAAAAAATAAATATCAGGAGCAGGATATGAAAGGTTTCCTTTTTTTCTTTAGAGAAAATGAAAATGAGTAAAAGAAAAATCATTATAAGAAAAGAAATTACATAATAGATTTCTCTGTCAAAAAATATGGGTGAAAAGATTGTTTCCCATTCTGTTATGTATTTTGACCATATTTTGACATTCTCTGTAAATGCAGAATAAATCCAGAGGAAATAGTCAAAATGATAGGGATTTATCAGAAGAATTAGCAGAATTCCGGTTAAGGTAAATAAAAGAACCCGTAATCCATTTTTGAATTTCCTTTTTATAAACTCTGAGATTATGTATATAAAAGAAATCCCTATGCCTGCGGTAACACCTGCGTGAAAGAAGGACCATAAAGGCAGGATAAGTGTTATCAGAAAATATTTTCTTTTTTCAAGTATATAAAGGATTAAAAAGGAAAAAATATATGTGAAAATATGGGGTCTTAAGGTGGTTCCCCAGAAAATCAATGTATAAGCAGAAAGGTACAGGATTAAAAAAATAAGAATTTTTTTTGTTTTTTTGTATATTCTTATAATTATCAGGGAAAAGAGAAGTGTTAAAAGAAATAATTTGAATAAAATCACTCCCTTATCCCTGAAATTTTTATAAAAATAATAGAGAGCAATTTCAAAACCGATGGAATGGGCAACCCAGTTTTTTGATGGTAAAAAGGTATAGATGTTTTCTTTCGGTAATTCCTTATATTTTAAAACATATTCCGCATCCTTCAAATACCAGAAAAAGTCAGGGTCTGTTTCTGTTTTGAGTGATTTATAAAGAGATAAAAGAAGGATAAAAAATAGAAAAAGAAAACTATTTAATCTCATTCATATTTTTTATCAAAAAGAAAAATTCTTCCTTTATCTCTTTTTGCTTAAAAACACCCATCATTTTGCTTGTTACAAGTTTTGCACTCTTGTTTTTCACTCCTCTTATAACTGTGCATAAATGTATTGCCTCGATTACTATTCCGAGTCCTTTTGGTTCAATTTTTTTGTAAATAAAGTTTGCAATTTCCTCTGTTAATCTCTCCTGAACCTGAAGTCGTTTTGAAAATAAATTTACAATTCTCGGTATTTTTGAAAGACCTATCAATTTTTTATCAGGAATAAAACCTATATGAACCTTTCCGAAAAAGGGAATTATATGGTGCTCGCATAAACTTGAAAAATCTATATCTTTTACTATAACCATCTGGTCTGTGTCAGCAGGAAAGATGGCGCCTTCAACTATTTTGTCAGGGTCTGTTCTGTATCCTTCTGTTAGTTCTTTCAACATTTTTATGAACCTCTCGGGTGTGGGTTTGAGTCCTTCTCTTTCAGGATTTTCACCGATGAATTCAAGAATTTCTTTTATATGGTTTTTGATTTTTTCTTCCATTGTTGAAAAATTTTATAGATTAAATTTATCATATTTCAATGAAAAAGATGTCATTTTTGCTTTTTGTTTTTATTTTTTCATGTAATAAAAATGAGGGATTTAAGAGAATTGATTTTGAAATAAAACTCGGAACTCTTGGAGGACTTACAAAATGGGAGGGTTATATAGTAAGAGAAGGAAAGAATTATAAATTGAAAGTTTATCATCTTATAAAGAAAATAAGGGAAAATCCTTTAAAAATGGAAACCTTGAGTGTTGTTGAAAAAAATATTGATGTTGATTCTTTTGATTTCAAAATTGATTTAAAAAATTTCAAACAAAGCAAAGTAATAAAAGAATGTTTCTCGGGCATAACGGATTTTTATCCGAATTTTTATTTTAAAATAGTGGGTAAGGACACGATTGAAATAATATCAAAAAGTAATTGCAGGAAGTTTGCACCCTGGAACATAAAATACAGGGAAAAAATTTATGTTGATGAAGAGGGTGAGATTTATGATTTTGTAAAAAAAATTCTTGAAAAGGGTGAAATTCCCTTAAAAGGAGAGGGATTGCCTGAAAAATTAAGGAGATGAAACTTCCGAAAACTTATAGGGATTTATTCATAGGAACAGCGGGTGTTCCTGAATCTGCAAAGGATAGTTCAACAGAGTCAGGAATAATAAGAATAAAGGAACTCAAACTTACATGCATGGAGGTTGAATTTGTTAAAGGTGTAAGGATAAAGGAGGAAAGAGCAGTTAAGATTGGAGAACTTGCAAAGGAAAAGGGGGTTTATCTTTCTGTTCATGCCCCTTACTGGATAAATTTAAATTCAAGGGATAAAAGAAAATGGAAAAACAGTGTTATGTATATCTATGATTCTGCCAGAATAGGTTATCTTATGGGAGCCTATGAAATATGTTTTCATCCTGCCTATATGCATGATGATGATGTAAAAAAGGTCAGAAAAAGGGTTAAACAGGGTATTCTTGAAGTTCTTGAAAAACTTGATAGGGAAAATATAAAGGTAAGGTTAAGACCTGAGACAATGGGAAAACCCTCTCAATACGCTGATTTAATTGAATTGCTTGAGCTTTCTCTTGAGTTTAAAGGAGAGGTTGAACCCTGTTTTGATTTTGCCCATTTATATGCAAGGTCTCTTGGAAAGATAAATGGTTATGAAGAATTTAAAAAATTGATTGAGGAGTATGAAAAAGCTCTTGGTAAAAAAGCACTTCAGAGGATGCATATTCATATTTCAGGGATGGAATACGGGGATAAGGGAGAGAAAAAACATTTAATATTTAAAAAATCAAAATTCAAATATAAGGAGGCATTAAAGGTTTTAAAAGAAAAGGGTGTAAAGGGATTTCTTATATGTGAAAGCCCTGTTCTTGAAAAGGATGCCCTGCTTTTGAAGAGAACCTATAATGCCATTTAATCCCCTTCTTCTTTCAGCAGATGTCTATGCAGAGGCAGTTTATGCGATAAGAATTGCTGAAGGGATTTTTTTTAAGTTAAATCCTGATGAGGGATTTTCAAATTTTCCATCAGGTTACCTGCATCCCTTTATCTACGCTCTTTTATATAAATTGAGTTTTACAAGCAAAGAGCTTTTTATTCTTTATATCTATATTTTTAATGCCCTTGTTCTCCTGTTATCGGTTTTTGTTATCAAAAGGTTTTATGAAAAATTCTTTAAGGAGAAAAACAGATTGCCCCTTTTTCTTTTGGTTCTTTCCCCTCCTTTTGTATTTAACTTTTTCCTTACCCTCAACTTTCCCCTTTATGTTCTTTTCTTTTATCTTTCCCTTTATTTCATTGATGATAATAAAAAATTTGTGCTTTTTTTCTTTTTTTTAATTTTTACAAGACCGGAAGGTGCAATTTTAATTGTTTTTTACTTTATTTATAAGTTTGTTTACAGGAAAGATTTAAATAAAGAAAATGTTTTTTGGTTTTTCATCTTAGTTCTGCTCTCAGCACTTCCTTTTCTTATCAATAAAATTTTAACAGGTTATTTTATGACACTTGCAGTAAGGGCACAATCAATTTTCAATTATTATGATTTTAATCAGGCAATTTTTGAAGGTGTTAAAAGATTTTTAAAACATCTTGTTTCAATGATTATCGGTTTTCCTTTTTTGTATATAAAAATTTCAAAATATCTTTCTTCTGTCATTTATCCTCCCTTTTTCCTTATCTTTGCCATTTTTTATATTTTTAAAAACAAAAAGGATTTTATAATAAATATTTCCCTCTTTTTCCTTTTTCTTCTGATTCTTTTTCTTGACAGTTTTTCCTATTTTACAGGTATTCATTTTTCAAGACACATTGCCTATTTTTATCCTGTTTTAATTCTGTTTTTTTATAAAGGAATAAAATTCTTACCGAAAATCTTTTTGAAATTTTATATAATTTATTTTTCTCTGTTTTTTATTTTCTTTTCTTCAGGCATAAAGGGTTATATAAAAAAATCCTCTGAATTCAGGGAATTTGCCTTAAAGGCAGGAAATTTAATTCCTGAAAAAGAGGAGATTCTTGTTTTTAATGACCCCTATTTTTTCTTTTACAATATGGATAAATTAAGGATAAGAATGCTCTCTCCTTCCTTTAATCCTCTGGTTGCAAGATATACAAAAGATTTTAAAGATAAAGAAAAAATTCTTTATGTTATAAGAACTTATTATAAAGAAATTAAATTTTATTATTTCTCTCCGACAGATATTTTAAAGGGTTATATTCAGAAGATTTTTCCTTTTATTCTTTTAAGGTCAGATGATAAAAGTTTTTTTCTGTATTCAAGGACAATGTGAAAATTTTTCTTTTTATAACTTAAAATAAATTTTAAAAAGGAGGGAAAATTGTTTCGCTCATTTTTTATTTATTTATCTCAAAGGGAAAATTTCAAGAATTACATTGAAAAATTTCCTCCAACAAAGAAACTTGTTGAAAGGTTTGTGGCAGGGGAATCTCTTGAGGATGCGATTAATGTTATAAGAGAGTTGAATTCAAAGGGAATTATGGTTACACTTGATAAACTCGGTGAAAGTGTGAGTGACGAGGAAAAAATCAGAGAGGTTGTTGAAGAGTATAAAAGAATGTTGAAGAGAATCAATGAGGAGAACCTGAACTCAACAATTTCAATAAAATTGACCCATCTGGGGCTTCTTGTTTCAGAGGAAAGAGCTTATGACTCTGTTAAGGAAATACTGGAATTTGCAAAGGGAATGAATAACAAGGTATGTATAGATATGGAAAATTCTCCATACACAGAGAAAACTCTTAAAATTTATGAGAGAGTTTTAAAAGAATTCGGTAATGTTGGAGTTGCAATACAGGCATATTTGAGAAGAACCCTTGACGATTTGAAAAGGTTATCTTCAATGGGTGCTGAGGTTAGGTTGTGTAAGGGAGCCTATAAAGAACCTAAGGAAATTGCCTATCAGAAGAAAAGCGAGGTTGATGAGAATTATAAAAAGGGACTTGAGATTTTATTTTCAGAGGAATCCCTTAAAAAGGGAGCATATCCCTGTGTTGCAACACATGATGAGAAATTAATTGATTTTACTTATAAGCTTGTTAAAGATAGAAATATATCCCCTGAAAAATTTGAATTTCAGATGTTATACGGAATCAGAAGGGATTTGCAGGAAAAGATTGTAAAGGATGGATTCAGAATAAGGGTCTATGTTCCCTATGGAAAGGACTGGTATCCTTATTTTATGAGAAGAATGGGTGAAAGACCTGCAAATTTATTTTTTGTTATAAAAAATATATTCAAGGCATGATACTCAATTTAATTTTTTCCTTTTATTTCACGGCAAATCTCCTTTTCCCTTTGTCAAAACCGAATGAGAATCCCGGAGTGGGCAGAGAATTCGGATTTGTTTTTAAAATAAAAAAAATGAATTTTTATATTGATTATTCTGAAATAGAGGTTGCCTCAGGAAGTGATATATTTGTTAAAAATTATGAGATGGGAGTTTATCTTGAAAAAGATATAAAAAATCTTGTTCTCCTTTCTTTTTCACCTGGACTTGTATATGCGAGTAAAGAAAAAGATAATTTAAGTGAAAAGGGATACTATATTTCTTACAATTTTCTAATAACAATTAAAAAAGAAATTTTTCCCTATATGGGAATTAAAACACTCTATGATGGCAAAACCTTTCTTAATTATTTAAAACTTGGTGTAATTTTTGACCTTTAAATGGGAAGATTTAAGAAATTTTTACTCAGAATTTTCAAGATAAAACCCGAAAATAAATTGCTTCTTTTTCCCCTTGACCTTAAAAAATTTGATAGGGTGATAATCCTCTGTGAAGATAACGAGAGGGAAATTGAAAAAATTATGAAGGAGCTGGGTATAAAAAATTATTTGATAATGGAAGAGAGCAAAGAAAATGAGGATAAGTTTTTGAATTCAATAACACGGAGGAGTTTGATAATTGATTTAAGAAAAGAGGATAAAAAAATATTTTTTAAATACATATCAAAGGATTTTCCTGTTATAGGTATAAGAAAGGATTTAAAATTTGTTCTTCCTGGAAATTCTGTAAAAGAATTTTTTGGCTATTTTTCAAAAATTCTGGTATAATAAGTAAATGAAAAAACTCAAAGAAAGGACAGTGCTTTTAAACAAAAGAGCAAAAAGTGATTATGAGATTTTTGAGACATACATATGCGGGATTGTTTTAAAGGGAGCAGAGGTAAAGTCTTTAAGAGAAGGCAGGGCTTCAATAAAGGAAGCTTATGTTAAAATTGAAGATGGAGAGGCTTACATTTATAATTTTTACATATCACCCTATCCGCCTGCAGGGAAGTTTTTCCCTGACCCTGAAAGGAAAAAGAAATTGCTTTTAACAAAAAGAGAACTTAAAAGATTAATCGGTAAATGGAAGGAAAAGGGACTTGTTTTGATTCCCCTTAAAGTTTTCTTTAAAGGACCATGGGCAAAGGTGGAGATTGCGCTTGCGAGAAAGAAGAAAAAATATGAGAAAAAGGAACTCATTAAAAAGAGGGAACTTGAAAGAGAACTCAAAAGACAGCTTCTAAGATGATTTTTCTTTTGATTTTTAATCTTACGGTTTTAAATCCTCCTGAAATTCTGAGATATAAGGATACTGTTATAATAACTTTTGATATTAAAGGTCCTTTAAAATATGAGAAATCCCTTAAATCATACAATCTTGAATTTAAATTTGGAAATGTTGATTCTGCCCTTTCCTTCTCATCTGAAATAAATCATCCCTTATTGAAGGGAATAAAGGTTGAAAAAGGAAATAATGCTGTTTTTCTTAACCTTGAGCTCGGTTATTTCTGCAAAAAATACAGAATTGAAAATAAAAAAGATTATTTCAGGGTTACACTTCTCGGAGAGGTTCCTGATAGCATTTACAGGAAAAAGGAGAAAAGGGAAGAGGAGAAACCTGTTGAGATAGAGGAGAGTAAAAAGGTTATAAGGGAAATAAAGAAAATTGTTGTTGACCCAGGACATGGTGGACGAGATGCAGGAGCAATAGGAAGAAGAGGGACAAAGGAAAAAGATGTTAATCTTGCTGTGGCAAAGTATTTAAAAAAGGAACTTGAGAAGATGGGATTTGAAGTTTATCTGACAAGGGATAAGGATACTTTTATAACTCTTGGAGCAAGAACAAGATTTGCAAATAAGGTGGGTGCAGATCTTTTTGTTTCCCTTCACTGTAATGCATCAAGAAGAGTCACAAAAACTTCAAATGGAGTTGAAGTTTATTTCCTTTCAGAGGCAAAAACAGACTGGGAAAGGGCTGTTGCAGCTCTTGAAAATGCCTCAATTAAATATGAATTTCCGGAGCAAAAAGTCCCTGATGGAGTTATTGAGGCAATTCTTATGGACATGGCTCAGACAGAATTTCTTTTTGAATCACAGAAACTTGCTGAGATTTTACAGAAGACAATATCAAAAAAGACAGGAATGTGGGACAGGGGTATGAAGCAGGCGGGTTTTTATGTTTTGAACGGATGTTATTCTCCTGCTGTTCTTGTTGAAATGGGATTTATAACCACACCAAAAGAGGAAAAGCTATTGAGAAGTAAGAGATTCCAGAAAAAGATAGCAAAGGCGATTGCTGAAGGAATAAAAAAATTCAAGGATTGGTTTGAAAAAAAGAATGGTTTTGCTAAATAATTTTAGATGGACACAGAAAGAACTTTAACTTTCGAAATAAAAAAAGAGGAACTTGCTCCTCTGATTGACCGTATTGCGAAAGAATACCAGAAAAAGGCGAATATTCAGGGATTCAGACCCGGTAAAGCACCTCTTGATATTGTAAAGGCAAAATATAAAAAGGAAATTGAAGATGATGCTATTGAGGAATATGTTAGAGAAAATGTTTTAAAAGAGGTTGAGAAAGAAAAGGCAAAACTTGCTTCTCCCATATATATCAGGGAAAAAGAGGTTGAGGATGATAAATTTAAAATAACTGTTTATTTTGAGGTTCTTCCATCTTTTGAAGTCAGGGGATATGAGAATATTAAGGTTGAAAAAAGGATTAAGAGGGCATCTCCTGATGAGGTTGAAAAGAGGTTGAAAAGATATCAGGAATCTGTTGCTGAATTGAAGGATAAAGAGGAGGGAGCAGAGGAAGGTGATTTCCTTGTTCTGAAATATAATGTGACCGATATTTCAGGTAAGGAGATTGTAAAGGACAAAACAGAGTCCTTTAAATTTACAAAGGATAATGTGCCTCCTGATTTTTATGAGGAATTAAAGGGTAAGAAAAGGGGAGAGAGTTTTAAACTTGCGAGAAATGAGGAATCAGGGACTCTTATATATGAAGGAAAGATATTGTCTGTAAAAGAGATAGTGCTTCCGCCCCTTGATGATGAATTTGCCAGAATGTTTGAAATGGAAAATATGGAAGAATTCAGAAAAAAAATAACCGAGGAAATAAATGATGACCTTAAAAAAGAGTCAGAGGAGGAGCTTGAAAATAAAATTCTTGAAGAACTTTCAAAGTTAAATCCGATTCCTGTTCCAAAATTTTATATTGATGAGGAGGTCAGACACATAATCTCAAGATACGGATTGAGGGAGGAGGAGGTGAAGGAGATGGGAGATGAACTTTTTAAGGTGGCTGAAGAAAAGATAAGAAGAAGATTACTCCTTGAAAGACTTGCAGAGCAGTTAAAGATTGAAGTTAAGAAAGAAGAAATTGAAGATGAGATAAAAAAACTTGCAGGTCTCTACAGGATGAATCCCGATACATTGAAAAAGCGTCTTGAAGAAAGAGGTGCAATAAGGGATATTGAAGAAGCAATAAAAAGAAAAAAGGCAATGGAGTTTTTAAAATCACAGGTTAAAATGGAGGTAATAATAGAATGAAAAACCAAACAATTCCCTTTGTTATAGAACAAACAGGAAGATATGAAAGGGCTTATGACATATATTCCCGTCTTTTAAAGGACAGAATTGTGTTCTTAGGAATGCCCATTGATGACCAGGTTGCAAATCTTGTTATTGCCCAGCTCCTGTATCTTGAAGCCGAAAACCCCAAAAAGGATATATATCTTTACATCAACTCTCCGGGGGGTTATATAACCTCGGGTCTTGCAATCTATGATACAATTCAGTATATAAGACCTGATGTTAATACGATATGTATAGGAATGGCTGCAAGCATGGCTGCTGTTTTACTTGCAGCAGGAACAAAAGGGAAAAGGTATGCTCTTCCGCATTCAAGAATAATGATACATCAGCCCATGGGAGGAGTTCAGGGACAGGCAATTGATATTAAGATTCATGCTGAGGAAATAATGAGAATGAGGGATATGTTGAATGAGATTCTTTCAAAACATACAGGACAGCCAAAGGAAAAGATTGAAAAGGATACAGACAGAAATTACTTTATGTCACCTCAGGAAGCCCTTACATACGGGTTAATAGATGAAATAATAACATCAAGAAAAGAAATAAAATGAGAGGAAAGAAGTTATATCCTGATAGAGGAGCAAGGTGTTCTTTCTGTGGCAGAGCAGAGGCACAGGTTGAAAGAATGTTCTCAGGAGCAGGTGCCTATATATGTGATGATTGTGTAAAATTCTGTTATGACCTTTTATTTGATGAAGAGGAAGATAAGAAATTAAAAACAGATTTTTATTATTCAATACCGACTCCCCAGGAAATAAAGAAAGAACTTGATAAGTATGTTGTCGGACATGAGAGGGCAAAGAAGATTTTATCTGTTTCTGTTTATCAGCATTACAAAAGAATTGTTTTGAATGATAGAACACTTGAAAAAAGCAATGTTTTAATAATAGGTCCAACGGGAACGGGTAAGACGCTTCTTGCAAGAACCCTTGCAAACATTTTAAATGTTCCCTTTGCGCATGTTGATGCAACTCCTTTAACAGAAGCAGGATATGTGGGAGAGGATGTTGAAAATATTTTATTGAGGTTATTGCAGGCAGCGGATTTTGATGTTAAGAAAGCAGAAAGAGGAATAATTTATATTGATGAAATTGACAAACTTGCAAGAAAGGGAGATTCTCCTTCAATAACAAGGGATGTTGGAGGTGAGGGTGTTCAGCAGGCACTCTTGAGAATTCTTGAAGGAACAATCGCAAATGTTCCTCCTCAGGGAGGGAGGAAGCATCCTGAACAGGCGTTTATCCCTGTTGATACAACGAATATTTTATTTATATGTGGTGGAACATTCATAGGACTTGAAAGAATAATAGAAAAGAGAAGGGATAAAAATTCCCTTGGTTTTGTCAAGGTTCAGGAAAAAGAAGATTCAGATTTTGATGTTTTGCCTGATGATATAATTGAATACGGATTTATTCCCGAATTTGTGGGAAGATTGCCGATAATTGTGTCTTTAAATGAGCTTACAGAGGATGAACTCCTGAGAATTTTAGAAGAACCCGAAAATGCAATTTTGAAACAGTATGAGAAAATATTTGAAAGTGAGGGAATAAAACTTATTTTTAAAGATGGAGTAAAGAGGGAAATAGCAAGGAGAGCAAAAAAACTCGGAATGGGAGCAAGGGGTTTGAAGGTGTTTATTGAGAATCTTTTATTTGATGCGGTTTACAGATTGCCATCCGTTAAAGGAAGGTATAAATACTGTATTGTTGATGAAAATTCACTTGATACAAAAAAGGTAAAATTTACAAACAGAAAAAATTAAGGCATAAATTTATCTTAAAAATTTAATAAAAACCCTGTTCAGGTTTACTTTATCAATATTACAGGCTCTGTGTCTTCCCCTTCCTTTGTTTTTATTTTTAGGAAGTATTTACCTGAAACAGGCATTTTTACTTTAAAAGAATGGGTGCCTGGAGTTAAGCCTCCGTCAAAGATTTCTTTAACTTTTCTTCCTGATGTTGAAAACAAATTTAGTTTGACCCTGGAGAAAGAGGTAAGTGTAAGAAGTATTTTTGCAGAGTTTTTCCCATTTATAAAAACTGAAAGATTTTTATTTATATTTCTTCTGTCTTCAGAGATTCTGACCCTTGAGAGGGCATCAAACCATATACTGTATATGTTGTTTGAAAAGTCAGTCCAGGTAACCACAGGCTCCTGGGTGAGATAGTTAAAACCAATCGAAGGGATATGAATATCACTTAAATTTCGGGTATTGTCCTCGTTTACCACATCTCCTGCTGTCCAGGAAGCAGGATTATTGATGTCTCCGATTTTTACTCTCAGCTCTTTGTAAATATTATAATTCTTTCTATAGACAGCAAAAAAGGATGTGCTTGAATCATCTATAAATACATCTGCAAGGAAATTTTGAGTCCCTGAAGTATCCCAGATTTCCTCGGTCCAGTTTAATCCTCCGTCTGTTGAGTATAGGACATAAAGGTCGGTTGTTGTTAATCTGTCAGGTCCTCTACCAAAAATAATAACCCAGTTTGAATCTTTATAAGAAGCAGATATATCAGCATAGGTTTCTCCTGATTCGCGAAGCCAGATGTTGCTCCATGTTGCTCCGAAATCGTCGGAAAAACATCCTAAAATCGCATTCGGGAAATAACCCCAGGAATGAAGAATAACTGCAATCCAGAGTTTGTCAGGTTGACCGTAGGCTATTCTTGTCATTAACCAGTAAGGTCCAACTCCTGAAGTTGAGTACAAATTGATAGGTCCTATTTCCCATGCCGATACATCAAGTTCATCACTTCTTGAAAACATAATTCTTGACCATGATTCACCGAAATCCTTTTCTATCCATGTTGCATAAAGATTTCTCGTAGAACCATAAACAGGAGCATCTGATGCGAGATGAAGTGAATAAACATAATACTGGTTTGTACCTGTTGGACTTCCCCAGTAAATGGGAAAATCTCCGGAATCCGGAAGAGTAACCTTGACCCATCCATAATAGGTATTTGAACTTATATAATGAATAACATACCATTCAACAAGAGTATCATTGACTGTCATTATACCCGGTGAAAGAAGTTTATAGTTGCCTCCAAAGTTATATTCATATTTTATTTTCCAGGTTTCTCCGTTATCTTTTGACATCAATATTACTTTTATTGAATCCTCAAGTATCGCAATTGCGTAAAGTTCTCCATTTGAAAGAGAGGTTATTTTCACATTGTATATACTGTCCCTGGAATCCATTCTCACATCATTTCCCCATTTTGTGCTTTCTGAAAAAACATTGACATTTTCTTCTGAGGATAAAGGATATGAGGGTATGGTTTTATTTCCTGCGCTGAGAGTAAATCTGGATATTTCTCTATTTCTTTTCCACCATTCGTGAAGATATGAAGAAAGTCTGGAAAAAAGCTCTTTATTGCCTGTTTTCCTTGCTTTCAGAAGTTCCTCTTTTGCTTTTTCCGGATTGAAATTGTCAGGGAGAATTATTCTTTTCTCCTTTATCATGGGTTTATGAAAGAGTTTTCCGTTGGTTTCAGCGTCAGAGAGAGGATTGAGACCTATTTGAGATAATATTATTAAAATTATTTCAAACATCATTTATCTCCTCCTTTTTCAGAGTGGAATTATAAAGCTAAAATCTTAAAAAAAACTTAAAAAAAATCTCTGAAACTGTTATTATATAAGGATTTTATTGATAAAAAATATGGATGTGGAAATTAAAGAATTTTACCTTTTCTTCAAAGCCTCCTGAAATTTTTTCAATTGTTTTTTAAAAAATTCATTATCAGGTTCCTTTTCAAGGGCTTTTTTCTCCCAGTAAACTGCTTTTTCATAATCGCCCTTTGCATAGTATGCCTCTGCGAGGGTATCCATGATGTTGGGGTCTTCAGGGTCAAGTTCATGAGCCCTTTTTGCTGCCTCAAGTGTTTCCTCGGGATACATTTTTCTTAATGCAAATTCCCAGGCAAGAGAATTGTAAACCTCGGGTGATTTTATATCACTTTTAAGGGCTTTTTTCAGAAGTTCATGGGCTCTTTCAAGAAACACCTTTTCCTTATCCTTTTCCTCCTTTGCAAGGCGTAAATATGCAGGAGCAAGGAAAACATACTGCCACATTTCATACTGTCTTCTTAATTCTTTAACAGGTTCAGGGTTATCAACCACTTTTAAATCAACAAGACGGTCATCAACTCCCAGGTATCCTCCCCTTTTTCTTGCAACATATAAAGCGGCTGATTGTTTTCCCCTTTTATCTCCACCCGCAGATTCCCCTGCCTCAAGAGCCATTAATAACCTCTCAGCAAGCGGAAGCCCTTTTGTATTTTCAAAAACTTTTAACATTGTATCAACAACCTTTTCACTCACAAGTATATTTCCCTGAACTGCAACGAACATTTTATTTTTATGTCCTGCCCAGGAAATGGTTGATTTTCCTGTAAAGGAAGCAGAGTTTCCCCATTTATCAACTATTCCGACCTGTCTGTCTTCAGGAGAGGTATCCCTTTTAAGAATTATTTTTAAAACTTCATCCGCCTTTTTTCCCTCTCTTAAAAGCTCAAGTGCCCATGGTCCAAAGTAGGGATTTGCAAGTGCCTGTGTTGCAACAGCTCCTGTTTCTGCCTCAAGCCAGGGAACAATATAACCCACATCAAAAACCCTTGATGCAACAGCAATCCCCCATTCCTGTGTTTCAGGGTCCATTGCAACTATTGAAAAGGTTGAGGGAGGATTTTTTATGGAGACCAAGAAAAGGAGTAAAAATTTCATAATTTTTTAAAATAACTTAAGGGATTTGAACCTTCTTAGTGCTGATTTTCTCCATGACCTGATAACCTATTACTCCTCAAATTCAAACCATTTTTTGAATATTTTCTTTATTTCTTCTTCAAAGTTTTTACCGAAATGTCTTTCCCTTTTTCCTATCTTTACCTTTATATCTTTGACCTTATTGTTTCTTTTTATTTCCATCTTTACCTCTGAACCAGCAGGAGTGTTTTTCACAGCATCAACAAATTCCATGAGATTGTCATATTCTTTCCCCCCAAAACTCAGAATTATATCACCTTTTCTGAGCCCTGCTTTTTCTGCAGGAGAATTGTCAAAAACCCTTTTAATATAAATTCCGACTCCTTCCTCATAATCAATTATAATTCCCAGAAAACCAGGATATATCTTTCCCTTTTCCTTTATAAGATTTACCCTTTTTATTATGTAATCATAGGTATATCCCACGGTTTTAAAGGATATCTCATGATAATAGAGTTCAGGCAGGAAATATTTTTGAGGAAGAAACATTCTGTATTTTTTGTAATCGGTTATTCCGTTCTCCTCTCTATTTTCGTAAAATTTTCCCCAGTCAATATCCTGAAGAATTTCAAAGGAATATTTTTTGCCTCTTAAAATTCCTATTATTTTACCACCTGAATTTACAAGAGGAGCACCTGAGAAAGAAGGAGGAGTGTTTCCCTCAATGTAAATTTTTCCGTCCCTTTCATCATAAACCGAGAATATTATGAAGTTTCCCCTGCCTTTAAGGGAAAAAGAGAGAACAAGCTGCGGGAAAATATGTGAAAATTTTGAAAATTCAGGAACTTTTAAGTCTTTTTTTGTTTTTATAACAGCTATGTGAGTTAGTTCGTCCCATCCCTCAATTTTGCCATAAAATTTTTCCCCGTCTCTGTTATACACAGTTACGGTTTCTCCTTCTTCAACCTCTGGCAGGATTGTTATTATTCTGTTTTTTTCAAAGGCAAAACCTGTTGAGTAAAAATGCCTTAGTTTTATATCAAATAAGGAATTTGATACTTTACCGTAAATTTCTCTTATTTCCTCATCAAGCTTTCTGAGGGTCTGACTGAAGAGGAGGTTTGAGAATAATAAAATAAAAAATAATTTTTTCATGGCATTATATCTTCATAGGAGACCTCGTAAATCATATCAGTATAATATATCTTCACAGGTTCCTTTGTTTTTTTCTTTGTTTTTATAATTTTTTCCTTCTTTACTTTTTCTACAGAGGTAAGGGCGTTGTTTTTCCCTGGAATTATATTGTATTCAAAAAGCACGGTGAAGACGGTTAAGATTGCAAGGACAAAAGCAAGAACCCCTGTTAATATTCTCCTTCTGTCTCTTCTTCTGAAGGATGTTACATAATATTTATTTTTCAAAGAGGGAGAAAGGATTTTTATTGTCATTATGTCCTCATAAATGTTTTTGCAGTTTTCACACTCTTCCATATGTTTTTCGATTCTCTCTCTTTCTGCTTCATCAAGGTATCCGTCAATGTAAAGTGAAATTTTTTCTATGAATTCCTTACAGAACATTTTTTAATTTCTCCCTTAAATATAATCTTGCCCTTGAAATTCTGGATTTTACAGTTCCAAGGGGTATCCTTAAAATCTCTGAAATTTCCTCATAGGAATACCCGTTTATATCCCTTAATACGAAAATTTCCTTTAAAATTTCAGGCATGTTTTCAACCTCTTCCTCCAGTTTTTTTCTGAATATATACAGTCTCACAGGGTCTTTATGAATAAAAAGAGAATGCCTTTCATCATCAAGTGAAACTTCTTTTTCCTTTTTCTTCTTTCTTAAATAATCAATGCTTCTATTCTTTGCAACCTTATAAAGAAAAGCAGAGGGATGTTTTACATTTTCCATGTTTTCATAAAACTTTATAAATGTTTCCTGAACTATGTCCTCGGAAATGTCCCTGTCTTTTGTAATACCGTTCACATATCTTATGAGTTTTTCCTTCATTTCATTATAGATTTTCTCAAATTTTTTCTTTTTCATATATATAAAGACGAAAGAGGTTTTAAAAAGTTCAGTTTATTATAAATTTTCTGTTCCGTATTTTACAAAGACAAAATATGAACTCAGAAGTACACGCAGATTTGTTATTATGGCGAGAATTATGAAAAGTTCTTTTATAAAACCCAAAAGTGCAAGAATAAATATAAGGAATATTCTTTCATCCCTTTTCCCTATAATATATTTTATTTCCGGAATTGCCTCATGAAGCGGAACCCTGAAAGCACCCCTGAATCTTTCTGAAACATAACTCACCATTACGGTTCCGAAAATTGCAAGAAGTCCTGTTATTAATAGAGTCCCCTCTGGTTTCAGTTTTAAGAGAAGTACTGATAGAAAAGAAAAATCAACAATTCTATCAAGAACAGAATCAAGCCATCCTCCAAATTCAGTTCCTGCCATTTTGACCCTTGCTATTTCTCCATCAATTCCATCAATTATTGAGGAAATCTGATACAGAAGAGCTCCGAGTGGTATACTAAAAAATAGAGTAAAAGAGGATAAAAGACCAAGGAAAAAGGATAAAAGGGTTGCCTGATTGGGACTTAACTTATCTACAAGCAATTCCGTCAGTTTTGTTGATATTTTCCTGTTAATCAATCTTGAAATCCATCCATCACCAGCACTTTTAACTGATTTTTTAATTAGAAATCTTTTTGCTCTTTTCAGGTCCTTTTTTGTGTCAACATCCATCCAGAAATATCCTGAGACAGGGAAGCATTCAAGGTTTGCTCTTTTGACAATTTCACTCATTTTAAGTTCTTCCTTTTCAGCTTCAAGCTCTTCGGCAAATTTTAGGAAACTGCCATCCAGAATGAAGAAACCTGTATCAAAGGCATTGTATTCTTTAAGATTTTTCCCTATGTCTATAACTCTTCCATCCTCATAATAGACCTTTGTCGCCTCTTCTTTGTCAATATATTTACCCACTTCGTCAATTATAAGTCCTCTGCCATTGATTGCCTCAAAGAAAAATCCTCTCTCATAAATGTGGTCACCCATTAAAAGTATGAACTCTTCCTCATCATCAATATAATCCTTTAAAATATAAACAGAATAACCGTTTTCTCTTTCGGGATGCTCGTTGATTACTATTTTTGCATTTATATTGTACCTGTCAATAAACTCGGAAATTTTATCAACATATCTGGGATTTGTTACAATAATGAATTCCTCTATCCCTATGTCCATCAGATTCTTAATGTTTCTGTAAAGAATTTCTCTGCCTGCAACCTTTAAAAGGGATTTTGGCAGATTATCAGAAAGAGGTTTTAATCTTCTTCCAATTCCGGCAGAAAGAATGACCGCCTTTTTTAATTTTTTTTCTTCTTCAAATTCAGTCCTGAAAAAATCCCTGTATTTCAATTCAATTTTTCCCTTTTCCATATTCTTCCTCCTTTTATTCCTAAATGCCCGATTTAGAAAAAAGTGAAAATTAATATGAAAAAAGAATTACCTTATATATTAAAAATTAATATTAAACTTTTAAAATTTCAAGTTATTTTAATAAAAATATCTTTTCCTTTTTATGAAGGTTCTTGCCATGAAAAATCCAAATAGAAACCCTCCTATATGGGCAAAAAATGCCACTGTTGTGAAGGGAGAGGCAAGGGACATAAAACCACTGAAGAATTGAAATAGAATCCAGAAACCGAGAAAGATGAACGCAGGTATGGGAACAATGTCCCAGAAAAAGAAGTAAACAACAACTGTTAAAATTCTTGCAAAAGGGAAAAGGACAAAATAAAATCCCATGACACCTGAAATTGCTGCGGATGCACCTATCATGGGAACCTTAAGTCCCGGATGAAGGATTGTTTCAAGAACTGTTCCAGCAAGTCCTGCTCCTATGAAGAAAAGAGGGAACCATAAAGGACCCAGAACATCCTCCACATTGTCCCCGAATATATGTAGATAAAGCATATTAAAAAAGAGATGTGACCACCCTCCGTGCAGAAAAATTGATGTGAAAAGTGTGGGGAATCTTCCTATGGGGTCTTTAAAGAAAAGATAGGGAACAAAGCCATTTTTGTATATAAATGCTCTCTGTGCTGAAGGTGGGAGTATGAATTCGTAGAGGAATATTACAACACATGTGATTATTATTGTATATGTCCAGAAGGGAAATCTTCTTGAAGGTATATTGTCCTTTAAGGGTAACATTTATTGTATGAGTTTATAAATTAATGTTCTTTCCAGAGGTTCCCCTATATCAAAGTCAAGAGAATGAGAGAGTATTTTTTTAACTTTTTCAATTTTCTTCTCATCGTTACATCTTATTTCAAAAATTTTATCGCCTTTTTTCACATATGAACCCACCTTTTTATGTATTATAATACCTGCTACAGGGTCAATTTTGTCTTCTTTTTTGAACCTTCCTGCACCTAAAAATCTTGCTGCTTCGCCAACAAATCTTGCATTCATTTTTGTTATGTAACCTTCAACGTCTGACCTAACAAATTCTATGCAATTAGCTTTTATAAAATTATCAATATTTGCAAATTCGAGAGAATCAACATCTCCGCCATGTGCTTTAACCATTTCCAGAAACTTTTTAAGTGCTTTTCCACTCTTTATTGCATTGTCCACCATTTCCTTTGCGGTATCCAAACTTTCTGTCTTGCCACCCATTAAAAGCAGATGAGCAGATAGATTCTTGACAACTTCATCAAAATCCTTAATTTCGGCTCCGTTTAAATAAAAGAGTGTTTCCATTACTTCCAGCCGATTTCCAACCATACTTCCCAGGGGCTCATTCATATCTGTTATAAGTGCCTTCGCATTTACTCCCATCTTCTTTGAAACATTTACCAGCGATTCTGCAAGTTTTTCTGCATCTTCAAATCTTCTCATAAAAGCTCCGAATCCTGTTTTAACATCAAAAATTATTCCCTCAAGATTTACCGATAATTTTTTCGAAAGGATACTCGCAGTTATTAAAGGAATTGAAGGTACAGTCCCTGTTACATCCCTTATGGAGTAAAGAATTCTGTCAGCAGGTGCAATCTCCTCTGATTGCCCTATTATTGAACATCCGACTGTCTTTACAATTTTTCTGAACTCATCAACACTTAAGTCTGTTCTGTATCCGGGAATACTTTCCAGTTTATCCACAGTTCCTCCTGTATGCCCTAACGCTCTTCCTGAAATCATCGGTATATATATCCCGTAAACAGCAACAATAGGAGCAAGTGCGAGGGAAACTTTATCTCCCACACCGCCTGTTGAGTGTTTATCAAGGAGTGGAGAAACACCAAGAATATCAATCATTTTACCGGAATCCCTCATTGCCTTTGTGAGAATAAAAGTTTCTTCGTCATTGAGTCCCTGAAAATATATTGCCATTAAGAGGGCGGAAATCTGATAGTCAGGAATGCTTCCTTCAACCACACCCTTGACAAAATATTCAATTTCCTCTTTTGTTAATGTTTTTCCATCCCTTTTTTTCTCAATTATTTTTATGATGTTAATTTCCATTTTCTTGAAAGTATTTTTAAAGACCTTAAAAGGTCCTCTTCTTTTAAAACAAAAATTATCCCTGGTTTTGATGAAAAAATTGCATATATATGTATTCCTTTTGTTTCAAGTTCTTTCATTGATTCACCGAGAATCTCAGGGGAATCTCCGATTCCATATCCGACAACCGTAAGTGCTCCGAGTTTTTTCATAAGTTTTATTTTATAAGGTCTGTATAACTTTTCTATTTTGGTCAGGATTTTTTTATTTATATTTTTTGATTCTATTGCGAAGGAAAGGTCAACTCCCTTCTCATCCCTTATTCCATGCATGAAGAATAAAACATTTATGTTGTTCTCATTCAGAAATTTGGCAGTTTGAGGTATGTCAAAGTTTTCTTTCACCTTTTCAAGAACAAGAAGGGCAATTCCCTTTTTCAGGGTTATTGCCTTTACATAGGGGGCTTCAATAGCTTCTTTTTTAATCACAGTGAAATCCTCTTTCTTTAAGGTTTTAATATAAAATTTTAAACCATATTTCATTCCAATTGCTACAGCTCTTGGATTTAAAACCTCTGCTCCGTATTCTGACAAAAATAACATTTCTTCAAAGGAGAGTTCTTTTATTTTTTTTGATTTTCTGATTACTCTTGGTGGTAGAGAATAGATACCATCAACATCTTTGTAAAATATAACTTCTTTTGCTTTTAAAAAAACAGCAATTGCAGCTGCTGTCAAATCCGAACCCCCTCTTCCGAGTGTTGTTACCTCCTTTTCAGTGCTGACACCCTGGAATCCTGCTATTATCGGGACTTCACCCCTTTTAATTATTTCAAGAATTCTTCTCCCTCTTATCTCAATGATATGCGCTGAGCTGTGTCTTGTGTCAGTCAGAATTCCTGCCTGTGAACCTGTTAATGACCTTGACATTATGTTTCTTTCTCTCAATGCCATTGAAAATAAAGCCATGGATATTCTCTCTCCTGCTGTAAGAAGCATATCCATTTCCCTTATATCAGGGTTCCTTGAAATTTTTTTTGCAAGTTCTATTAACTTATCGGTTGTATCTCCCATTGCTGAAACAACTATAACAGGATGTACTCCTTTTTTTATGTATTTTTCCACTTCCTTCGCTGCAAGTTTAATCCTTATTGTGGTTCTTAAAACCTCTCCCCCGAATTTTAATACCTTTATCAACTTTTGTAAAATTCCTTTAATCTTTTAATAGCTTCATCAAATTTTTCATCAGAAACTGTTACACTGAACCTTACAAATCCCTTTCCCTCCTCTCCGAATCCTTCACCCGGCACTGTCATAACCTTTTTATTTTTTAGAAGTTCTATTGTGAAGTCATAGCTTGAAAATCCTTTAGGTTTTGCCCAGATGTAAAAGGTTGCCTGTGAGTCAAAGAATTTCATTCCTGTATCCCTCAGTGCTTCTTTCAATCTCTTTCTTCTTTTTTTATATCTTTCCCTTATCGGTTTGTTCAATTTTTCATAATTTAAAAGAGCATATTCTGCTGCCTTTTGAATTGCTCCGAACTGACAGTTATCAATCACAGTTTTGAATTTTGCCAGATTCTGAACAATTCTTTCATCACCGCATACAAAGGCAATTCTCCAACCTGTCATATTGAAGGTTTTTGAAAGTGAGTTGAATTCTACCGCATTTTTCTTTGATACCTGAAGAAGAGAAATCGGCTCCTTTTCCTCATAAATTTCTGCATAACAGAGGTCATTTATGAGTGCAAAATCATGTTTTTGAGCAAGTTTTACAGCATCTTTATAAAAATCAAAGTTTGCTTCAGCACCTGTGGGATTGTTAGGGTAATTTATATACATTGCCCTTGTGTTTTCAAGTATGTTTTCAGGAATTTTACTTAAATCAGGTAGAAAATTATTTTCCTCTTTTAATGGCATTTTATGAATAATTCCTCCTGCCATTTTTGAAGCAAGTTCATAGGCAGGATAGGCAGGATCAGGGATAAGAGAATAGGTGTTATCATCAATAAGAACAAAGGCAACATGTGAAAGTCCTTCTTTTGAACCTATAAGAACAAGGATTTCCTCATCCTTCAGGTCAACATCAAATCTTTTTTTATAATACTTTTTAATTGCCTGCTTTAAAAATGCGTATCCCTGATAGGGAGAATATCTGTGAAATGCAGGATTGTTTGCTTCCTGTTTGAGAATTTCAATGATTTCAGAAGGAGTTGGCATATCAGGGTCACCAACGCCCATATCAATAAGATTCTCCTTATATTCTTCCTTTAATTTATCAAGTTCTTCAAAGAAATAATGGGGAAATTTTGCAAGCCTTTTTGAAAATTTCATAATTAATTTTAAGTTTTGAGGTTTTTATATTTCTTTTATTCCAGCTTTTTCAGGAAATTTTGGTTTTATTATTTCAAAAGCACTATATTTATTTGCAGCAATTTCAAGAAATCCGAAACTTCCTTTTAAAAATAAAAGATTTTTTTCAGGAACATCAGCGTATGTTTTTAATGGTCCCTTTATTTCAAAACTCTTTATTTTTAAAATGTATTTTTTATTTTCCGAAACCCATTTATTCGGTATATCTGTTAATAGATTTCCGAATTTATCCTTTGTAACAGCATGCCCAATAATTTTCCCTGCTTTTTTCAGGGGTTTTTTAATATTCATTTTTACAGGTTCTTTTAATATTTTCAAAGTTTTTAAAATAAAAGGGGAAACTGCAATTTTTGCTGCCCATACAGAGAAATAATCTCTTGCATGAAATGTTTTTGAAGCAGATGCAGGGGGTGGAGGAAGTTCATATACCTTTGCTCCTTTATTTATTAAAAGGGTGAATATTCCATTGTCAGGTCCCACAAAAAATCTTTTTTCAAATTCAAGAGCAATCCCCTTTCTTTCTGTTCCCACAGTGGGGTCAATCACACATAAAAAAACTGTTCCTTCAGGATAATCCTTATAAAGAAAATAAATCCAGTAGAGTGCTTCATATATACTGTGCTTTTCTATTTCGTGGAATACATCAATGATTTTTATCTCCTCACCTGCAATTTTATAAATCTGAGCTTTTACGGGTCCCACATAGGGCGAGTCATAACCGAAGTCAGTAATAATTGCAATAATTTTCATTTGAATTTTTTGGATTTTTAAATTATAATTTAAAAAGGAGGAAATTATGAAAAATTTAAAAAAGTTTTTAGTTATATTAGCTATTCCCTTTATCCTTCTCGGGTCAGCAAGTGATGCTGCTGTTGTGTTCTTAACAATATTTCCCGGAGCAAGAGCTGTTGGTATGGGTGCTGCTTTTACAGCTGTTGCTGATGATGCCACTGCAACATTTTACAATCCCGGTGGAGTTCCATTTATAAAAAATACAGAGGTTTCTCTTCAGCATTCAAACTGGTTAACAGGTTTATGGCCTGATATGTATTATGAATTTTTCGGTTTTGTGAAACCGATGGGTGAGCTTGGCTCAGTTGGGGGAAACATTGTTTATTTAACAACAGGTGAGACAGAGGCATACATTGAGGGGAGTGATGCACCGATAGCAAGGTTTGTTAATTTTGATTTTGCAATCACTTTAAATTATGGTTATGCGGTAAATGATAATTTTGGAGTGGGGATTGGTGCCAAATTCATTTATTCCTTCCTTGCTCCTGACTGGCTTGTTAAAAGAGTTTTTCCTGAATCAGGAGGAGGAGGCACAGGTATAACCTATGCCTTTGATGCAGGTCTTTTATATAAGGTTAATATAAATGAGGAAAACAGGATACTTCCTTATATAAATCTTGGTCTGTCACTTCTTAATTTTGGACCTGGTATCAGATATACAAGACAGGGTGGAGGAGAGGACCCGCTACCCAGGACACTGAAGCTCGGGGTAGCTTTACCCATTTATAGAAGTGAAGCAATCAAATTTACCTTTGCTACAGACATTACAAAGATTCTTGTAAATTTAAGATCTGATTGGGATGAAAAGGGATTTAACTATGTATGGTGGGAAGCCTGGAAGCATTATGGGATTGAATTTACCTATTATGACTTTGTTTCATTGAGATTTGGGTATTTCTGGGATGCAGAAGGTGCAAGAAAGGGTCCAATGTTCGGTGGCGGTGTAAAACTTGGAAAATTCACCTTTGATATAGGTATTGATTCACCTATTTATGATTTTGATACTGATAACTACAGATTTTCACTCGGATATATATTTTAAGTTTATTTGAAATTAAAGTATAAAATATTTTAAAATAAATTCACTTGATTTTTTATCTTTTGTGTGGTATAATTTATTGCCTTTTAAAAATTTAAAAAATAAAACCAGAATAAACGAATATGAAAGTTAGAAGCTCTGTTAAAAAAATTTGTGCAAAATGTAGAATAATCCGCCGAAAAGGGCGGGTTCGTGTTATTTGTGAAAATCCAAAGCATAAACAGAGGCAGGGATAAAGTATGGCAAGAATCGCTGGTGTAGACCTACCCAAAAATAAAAAAATTGAGATTGCTCTGACTTATATATATGGAATAGGACGCTCTACATCCAAACAGATTTTGAAAGAAACAGGTGTGAATCCTGATAAAAAGGTTAAAGATTTGAGTCCTGAAGAAATAAGTAAATTACAGTCAGCTGTGGAATCCAGAAGGGTTGAAGGTGCTTTAAGGATGGAGGTTTCAAGAAATATAAAAAGATTGATTGATATTGGCTGTTACAGAGGAATAAGGCATAAGGTAGGGCTTCCTGTTAGAGGACAGAGAACAAGACACAATGCAAGGACAAGAAAGGGACCAAGAGGTAATATTTTCAGAAAATTAAGAAGAAGGGGTGAAAAATAATGGCTAAAAGAGGAAGAAGAAAAAAGAAGGAAAAAAAGGTAGTTCCTTTTGCTATTGTTCATATACAGTCCACTTTTAACAATACCATAATCACTGTGACCGATGAAAAAGGAAATGTTCTTTGCTGGTCCTCTTCAGGAGCAGTTGGGTTTAAGGGCACAAGAAAAGGCACACCTTATGCAGCTTCAAAAGCAGCAGAAGATGTTGTTAAAAAGGCAAGAGAATTCGGGATTCAGGAAGTTGAAGTGAGGTTAAAAGGACCAGGTCAGGGAAGAGAGGCAGCACTCAGAACACTTCATGCTCAGGGACTTAAGATTGTTGCTATAAGAGATGTTACTCCCATACCTCATAATGGATGCAGACCCCCTAAAAGGAGGAGGGTATAATGGCAAGATATACAGGACCTAAATGTAGATTGTGTAGAAGAGAGGGAATGCAGTTATTCCTGAAAGGTGAGAAGTGTTATACAGAGAAATGTCCTCTTAAGAGAAGACCTTATCCTCCTGGTATCCATGGTCCGAGAAGGAAGCCAAGACTTTCAATATACGGGCTTCAGTTAAGAGAGAAACAGAAGGCAAAGAGAATCTATGGTGTGCTTGAAAAACAGTTCAGAAGATATTTTGAAATGGCAAGAAAAATGACAGGTAATACAGGTGAAAATCTGCTTTCAATTCTTGAAAGAAGACTTGATAATGTTGTTTACAGACTCGGTTTTGCAATGTCAAGAGCACAGGCAAGACAGCTTGTCTCACACGGACATGTTTTTGTGAATGGTCATAAAGTGGATATACCTTCTTATCTAGTGAAAGAGGGTGATGTGATTGCACTTAAAGAAAAAACATGGGAGAATCCTTTTGTTAAGTATTCTCTCCAGAAAAAGGATTCCAGACCTCTTCCAGAATGGCTTTCCTTTGACCCGAATAAAAAGGAAGCAAGGGTTTTAAGATTGCCCGAAAGGAAGGATATCACCTATCCAATTCAAGAAAGTCTTATTGTTGAGCTTTATTCAAAATAAAAGGTTCTATCCCTTTAATTTAAAATGATAAAAAATGTACAGAGTTAACCTAACCATACCTGAAGGTATAAAAATTTTACAGAAAAGTGAAAGTAAAGGAGTTTTTGAGATTTCACCACTTGAAAGAGGTTATGGTGTTACACTCGGAAATTCTTTGAGAAGAGTTTTACTTTCAAGCATAAAAGGTGCGAGCATTTTTGCTGTTCATATAGATGGAATTTCCCATGAATTTACAACAATTGAGGGAGTGAGGGAAGATGTCCCTCATATAGTTTTGAACTTAAAGAAAATCAGAATAAAGTTTGAAGGAGATGTTCCCTATAAGTCCATGGTATTGTCAAAGCAGGGCAAGACAAATATAAAGGCAGGTGATTTCAGAACACCACCTGAAATAAAGATTATGAATCCTGACCAGCATATTGCAGAGCTGACATCTGAGAAATCAAGAATTGCAATAGAAGCATTTGTTGCAGCAGGAAGGGGTTATCTGACTGTTGAAGAGATGAAATATTTAATAAAGGCAGACAAAGGTTTTCAGCCTGTTTTACCTCATGATGCCTTTCTTATTGACGCTGATTTTTCTCCTGTCAGGTTTGTTAATTTCTGGATAGAAAATATGAGGGTGGATTACAGAACCGACTTTGAAAAGTTATTTATTGAAATAGAAACAGACGGTTCCATTTCTCCCTATGATGCCCTTCTTGAAGCACAGGAAATACTCCTTGACCATCTTGCTGTTATAAGAACAATCTATACCCCTGCTAAGGAGACAAAAGAGACGAAGAAAAAAGAGGTTTCAAAGAAACAGCTTGAGATGCTGGATGAGGGAATCTCATTTCTTGACCTTTCAAAAAGGGTCAGGGAAGCACTTGAAGAAGAGGGTATAAAAACCCTTTATGACCTTGTTTCATTAAAACCGGATGACCTTCTTAAAATTAAAAATCTGGGAAAAAAATCAATTGAAGAGATCGAACAGAAGCTGAAAAAACTTGATTTAACTCTGGGTATGGAATTACCAAAGGCAAAGAAAAAATAGGAGGTAAAAAATGAGACATCTAAAAAAAGGAAGAAAACTGGGTAGAACTGCTTCACACAGAAAAGCACTTTTAAGAAATCAAGCAATAAGTATGATTTTAAACGGAAGAATAAAAAGCACTGTTCCCAAACTTAAAGAGACAAGGAAGTTTGTTGAAAAGCTTGTAAACCTTGCAAAAAATGATACACAGGCAAATCGTCGCCTTGTATTTTCCTATTTGAATCATAAGGAAGCATCAAGCAAAATATTTGAGATAGCGAAAAATTATAAAGATAGAAACGGAGGATTTACGAGATTGATAAGATTGGGTTTCAGAAAAGGAGACGGAGCTGAAGAGGGTGTTTTAGAGTTTGTTGAATAGCCCTTTAAAATTAAAACCCCATCATTTAATTTTAATAGGCTATTTTTCCATATCTTTTATTTTTGCATTAATTCTTTTATTACCCTTTACCCATAAGGGAGATTTAAATTTTATTGATGCTCTTTTTACATCAACCTCTGCTTTGTGTGTTACAGGTCTTATTGTAAAAGATACAGGAGTCTTCTGGACTCTATGGGGAAAAATCATAATACTTTTTTTAATTCAGATAGGTGGACTCGGGTATATGACAATAATTTCCTATTTCTTTCTTGTTTTAAGAGGAGGACTCCCGATTTCCCTGCGGGTAATGACCAGAAAAGCACAGAGTTTTCTTAAAGGAATTCCTGTAAAGGAACTTATTCTTAAGGTTCTTTTATACACCTTTATTCTGGAATTGGCGGGTTTTATTTTGCTTTTGATATTTTCAAAAAGTGAAAATAGGATTTTTAACAGTATATTCCACAGTATCTCGGCTTTCTGTAATGCAGGTTTTTCAACTTACTCTATAAACCTTGCTCTTTATAAAAATTCCCCTTTTTATCTTCTCGTAATTGCTTCTTTATTCATTCTCGGAGGTCTTGGATTTTTTGTTCTTGATGATTTGTATAACTTTGTTAAAAATAAAGCAGGTATTTCCTATCATTCAAAGGTGGTTTTAAAAACAACATTTTTTCTGATTATTTTCTTTGGAATTTTATTTTTTCTTGTTGAATGGAACAATTCCCTTAAAAATTTTGATTTTTTCAGTAAAATTGTTCATTCCTTTTTTCATGTTACAACTCCAAGAACTGCAGGGTTTAATTCTTTAGAAATAGGAAAATTGATGACCCCTACTATCTTTATTATAATTTTTTTAATGGTAATTGGTGGCTCACCCGGAGGAACAGCAGGAGGAATAAAGACCACAAACTTTGCTGTCTGGGCGGCATTTTTGAGAAGTATTTTAAAAGGAGAAGAGGAAGTATATATATCTAAGAGAAGAATAGAAAACTCTTTTTTGATACAATCTGCAATGATTTTTACATTATATATATTTTTAACGGGTATTTCTCTCTTTCTTATTCTTCTCATAGAAGGTAATAAATTTAGATTCATAGAGGTCTTTTTTGAGGTTATATCCGCTTTTTCAACAGTGGGACTTTCTTTTGGCTCAAAATTGTATCAGAATGTAAGTTTATCTGCTGATTTTTCTTTTTTATCAAAATTTATTATAATTTTACTTATGATAACAGGAAGAATAGGAGTTTTTACCTTCTGGAGTATTCTTGTGATGAGAAAGAAGCCTCTGAAGAAGTATCCAAAGGGTGAATTCATGCTGGTTTAGGGTTCCATTCCCTTTAATTAAGGAGGGTGGTTATGGAAAAATTTGGAATAGGGATTCCCAGGTCCGAAAGAGAAGGTAATATTTATGAGAAACGTGTTTCACTTTCTCCTTCTGCATGTAAAGAACTTATTGAACTTGGAGCTGAAATTTATCTTGAAAGTAAAGCTGGCGAAGGTTCTGGTTTTACCGATGAGGAATACAGGGATAAGGGAGTTAGAATTGTTTACTCAAAGGAAGAAGTTTTTCTAAGATCGGATATAATAGTGGGAATTAATCAACCTTTTGAAAGTGAACTGCCCCTTTTGAAGGAAAACCATATAATTTTCAGTTTTCTTCATCTTGCTGTGAAACCCAAGACAATATATGATGTCTTTGTAGAGAAAAAAATTACATCTGTGGGATATGAGGTAATTCAGGAAGAGGATGGAACACTCCCTGTTTTGAGGGTTTCCAGTGAAATTGCTGGAAAACTTGCTCCTCAGATAGCAGGAAGATTACTTGAAACTGAAAAAGGAGGAATTGGTATTTTACTCGGAGGAATTCCCGGAATACCGCCTGCAGATGTGGTAATAATAGGAGCAGGAACCCTTGGAACCTATGCTGCGAGGTCTTTTTTAGGACTCGGAGCTTCTGTTTATATGCTTGATATATCAAAAAAGAGACTTGAAAGAATAGATGAAATTTTTGGAGGAAAAGTTGTTACTGCAATTGCAACAAAGGAAAATATTGAAAAGTTTGTTAAATTTGCGGATGTTCTTATTCTGTCTGTTCTTGTGCCCGGTGAAAAAGCACCGAAAATAGTTACAAGGGAAATGGTAAAATCAATGAGACCTGGTTCTGTAATTCTTGACTTTTCCATAGACCAGGGAGGTGCATCCGAAACATCAAGACCCACTCCCACCGAGAGCTTTGTGTATAAAGAATATGGAATAATTCATTTCTGTGTTCCCAATGTTCCTACCTTTGTTGCAAGAACAGCATCCCATGCACTTTCAAATGCAATTCTGCCCTATTTGAAAGAAATTATTAAAAATGGAATAGAATGTATTAAGGAAAATAGAGCTTTATGGAATGGATGTTATACATTTAAAGGAAAATTTACAAGGAGACATCCATGGTGTGAAGGATATCCTGTAATTGAATAAAAGGAGGGGATAAAATGGGGATTATGGATATGTATCATTCAAAGAAGAAGTCGCCTGCAGAGGTTATTTCTTATATTAAATCCGGTGATTGTGTATATATATCAGGAAATGCAGCAACTCCTTCTTTTTTACTTGAATTTCTGGCTCAGAGAAAAGACCTTGAGAATGTTCAGGTTTATCATCTTTTGCAGATGGGTGAAGACCCTTTCAGAAAATATGGAACCTATGAGAATTTTATCCACAGAGCACTTTTTGTTGGACCTGCGGATAGACCTGCTGTGAATGAAGGAATAGCAGAGTATATACCATGTCATCTGCATGAGATTCCCTTTCTTATAAATTCAGGTAAAATAAAAATTGATGTTGCAATAATTCATACCTCTCCTCCTGATGAACATGGATTTTTAAGTCTGGGAGTAGAGGTAATAGCCACAAAAGCTGCAATTCAAAATGCAAAAATAATACTTGCTCAGGTTAATAAAAATATGCCAAGAACCCTTGGTGATTGTTTTATTCATATTTCTCAGATTACAGCATTATGTGAAGTTGATGAACCGCTTCACACTCTTGAAAAGATTGAACCAACAGAAGTTGAAGAGAAGATTGCTAAATATGTTGTTGATTTAATAGATGATGGTGCAACCTTACAGCTGGGAATAGGAGGTATTCCAAATGCAATTTTAAAATTTATAAAAGGGAAAAAAGACCTTGGAGTTCATACAGAGATGATTTCTGATGGAATAATGGAAAGAATACTTGATGGCACAATAACAGGAGCTAAAAAGACCCTTCATCCGGGTAAAGTTGTGGGAACATTTATTTTGGGTTCAAAAGAACTTTACGAATTTGCAAACAACAATCCTGTATTTGAGCTCCATCCTTGTGATTATACAAACCATCCCTTTGTAATAGCCAAAAATGACAATATGGTAGCGGTTAATTCTGCAATTGAAATAGACCTCACAGGTCAGATATGCTCGGATTCTATAGGAACATATATTTATTCAGGCTTCGGTGGACAGGTTGATTTTATAAGAGGAGCAGGCTGGAGTAAGAATGGAAAACCCATTATTGCGATTCCTTCCACTGCAAAGGGTGGAAAAATATCAAAAATTGTTCCGAAATTGAAAGAAGGAGCAGGGGTTGTAACAACAAGAGCTGATGTGAGATATGTTGTTACAGAATATGGAGTTGCTGAGTTATGGGGTAAGTCATTACAGGAAAGAGCAAGGGCGTTAATTGAGATTGCTCATCCTGATTTCAGAGAAGAACTGGAAAAAGCAGCATGGGAAAGGAAGTTATTAAAGAAATTAATATACTTGAACAAAAAGACTTCCTGATTTTTGGTAATTTTGTGTAAGAATATGTGAAAGGGGGCTAAAAGCCCCCCTTCAGATTATATTTATTTAATTATGAGAGCTTTTGCCTTCTGGTTGTCTATCTTTATAAAGTATATTCCAGTTTTTGGAATATGAATTCTATAGGTATTTTTGCCTGAATTGAAGTATTTGTTTATTGACTTAACAACTCTACCTGTAGGGGAATAGATATTTATTTTTGTCATTTTCCCGGTAGGTAAATTTAAAGTTAACAGAACTCCTTCATTTACAGGTAAGATGTTGATTGTGGGGGTGTTCTTGGTAGCAGGAGCGTCTTCCTTCACATCTACGTTCCATCCATCCAACCAGACACCAGAATGGGATACGTAAAGTACACCACCGCCTAAAAATGCATCTATATAATTTACAGATGGATGATCATTTGGTCTGGGTTCATAGTCATTTATGCCTGTTGTAAGTGACCATGAACCTGAATAACCCGAAAAGAATTGATAGTCTATTCTGATATCAGAAGCTCCTTGACTTATGTAGGCTACTCTTGCTGATATTGGAAGTGATATATCATACATGACTTGGAAATTTCGTTCGTTTCTCAGGGAATCATTTGCCAGGTCTATATTAGGGAAACTTGTGTCTGCTCTCCATGTTAGACCTTCATCTGTAGAGTAGTCCCATACCAAATTCCAGTCGCCTGAATTGTCTATATTTTCTTCTGCAACAAGCCACAGAGTATCACCAGAAGCTCTTCCTGTTAACTGAGGTTTTATATCATCAGAGCCTGCTCTGAAATTATGAGTTTTACGTGGTGCTGTTATCCATCCACTGAAACCATAATATTTATTTGTTTTGTTTTTCACAGTAGCTATATCGTCCCAGACTATTATACCCCATACTGAATCTCCGTATATAACGATAAAATCAGGGTTGTTATGAACACCAGAAGTATCTACTAAGTATGGACTTCCCCATGTAAGACCATAATCAAAGGAAGCTCTGAATCTTACTTGATCAGTTGTTCCTGTTTTTACAAGATATGCTATATATATAGCGTGTGAAGATACGGAAGGAAAATCATCTATTGCTGGGTCATATACAGAACCGGATGTTATTTGGACCCAATTGGCATTACCTGTGGTATAGTTATACCTTAAAAGCCAGATTTGATCATTTCGTGCTTGAACCACGACGAAGATAAATGTAGTATCTGCATCATCATCAACCACTACATCCAGGTTTTTAATATGAGTCGTATCATCTATAGCAAAATCTCCTTGCCATAACCAATTATATCCATCTGTAGATTTGTTAAAAGTTATATAATTTATCCCACTAGTAGGTGATACGTATTTATAGATACTCCAATATTCACCTGAGGCTGTTACAACAAGAAATGGTTCATAGGCAGAAGTATCTCCAAATTCTGAAGCTGGTATATCAGTGCCCCATTTGAGAAGTTCTTCATTTGTTTCTCTCTGAGAGAAGTTTGTTATTTTAATTCCTTCATGTATCCTGTTTGAAGTGATATCTATGTTGTTGTAATTCTGGATATTTGATGGTGTTAAAGGATATCCCGCGGTTTCTTCAAAAGAGTAGTCTACATTTTTTTTCACTGTATTGTATTTTTTGGCTTTATGAGTTACAGGATTATCAGATATTTGACCTGCAGCTGCTAATCCGATAGCAGCCAGTATGATTAGAGTTATTCTGGGATACTTCATAAAATACTCCTTTATTTTTTCTTGGGACTTGAACCCTCACCTTGAGAACTCCCAAACACCAAGATTCTCAAGATAGAAAAAATTTCGACCAATTATAAAATTGAATTCAATAAAAGTCAAGTGATTTGTGTCACACTTTTGAATAATTAAGTGGAATTAAAAAAAATTAGGAGTTTATATTAATTTAGAAAATCAGGGAAATTTAAGAATGGGGGACAATGAAAGCCCCCCATATATTTAAAATTTAGTTTACTTTACTAAAATTACAGAACCTGTTTTCTGTGTTTTATCCGTTGTAAGCTTCAGGAAATATTTTCCTGGTTTGAGATTATTTTTGAATGTGTAGGTATAGTTTCCTTTATTCAGATTTGAGTTCAGAAGATTTTTTACCTTTCTACCTTCTGATGAGTAAAGATCAAGTTTTATGTTTGATGTATATGGCAGAGCAAAAGCTATTTTAATATTGTTTTTTGAAGCTGATGTAACAAGTGTCAGATTTCCTTCTGTTCTGAAATTAGGTGATGAACCTTTTTCTGCTACACCTGTATTATACCAGAAATCACTCCATACCATACCTGATGCAAATTCACGATAAACAAGTGCAGTGCCACCAAGATTTGCATTGAGTTCTATTCTGGGTCCAAATTCTGTTGTTGGTGCGTGATCATTAACGATTACTCTGTCATACCATGTTGTGGGATCTGAAGCATATGCCCATGCAGTGATTATTGAATCAGGACCTGAGGGATAAGCAACAGATGCAGCTGCGGCTATATCATAGGGATAATCTAAAGAGGTATGTATCCATGGCCATCTCTGCTCTCCATAATATACATTGGCAGGGGGCCATACAGTAGCTGTCCATGTTGCACCACCGTCTGTTGTGTAAGCATAGTGTATATCATATGCTGAGGAATGCTGTTTTCTATATAAAATCCATGCTGTCTGTGAAGAGCCTACCTGCTGTCTTGATGCAGCAACTGAAGGAGTAAATTCTCCGTCGCCGTCTGTTTCAACATCAGTAAAACTCCATGATCCTGATAAACCGTTTGTATTTCTTCCTATTCTGAGAATTGTATCTTCAACTATATATGATATATAGAAATAATTATCATTACCAATGGCTATTTCAGGAGTATTTCTGTTTCCAAAAGAAATCGAGGTTGGAGATGACCAGGTTTCTCCCTGATCTGTTGAATAAGTTGCGTAAACATACCAGTTTCCTGTGCTTTGTAATTTCATATATGAAAGATAGAGTGTTCCATTTTCATTCATGTCAGCAGCAATATTCTTTATTGAATCACCGGGCTGTGCTACCCATATCCATATTGTTCCGGGTGTTGAGCCATCTGCTTTTACTCTTCTTAATATAATAGCACCTGAATTTGATACTCCTGCATCCTGTGCATGAGTAAATGTATATATCCAGGGATTTGCTCCTGTATCAATTACTATCTCTACCTGAAATATAGTATCACCATCAGGATAATATATTGGATAGGGCCATTCAGTCCATGTATTTCCATCACTTGTTACAAAGAAGCTTACTGTATCGTATGTACCAGCTGCATGTTTCAAAACTGCAACATATATATCTCCATTGTCAGCATCATCTGTTGAGAGCCATCCCCATGTTAAGTTTCCTTCATCTGTTACAAATCTGTCAGTTCCCCACAACAGCCCCGGATTTTCAGAATTTCCGTTTATATCTCCATAATCCTGAATAGGTGAAGGTGGAGCAAAAGCTGTTATATCATCATTTGATTCAACCTGATATCCTCGGCTTGCGGGAAAAAGGTTATCCATGGGTGTCTGTGATACATTTGCCCTTAACCAGGGATAAGCAGGGTGGGTATCAGGAGCATGAGTGGTGCTTGCTCCTTTGAGTGTGTTTGATACCCCCAGTAAAATTATAGCTGTGAGTATATGTTTAAAATAACTCATAAAAACTCCTTATTAAGTTTATATTTGGGTTTGAACCTTTGCTCTTAAGACCCCTTTTTAAATAATTTAAAAAGAAATCAATAAAGAGCAGTAAACTATAATACCACTGAAAATATAAATAATCAAGTGATTTATGTCACATTCTTAAATATTTTTAAAAGGTTCTTTTTTACTCAGAAACCCATAAAAAATTGTTGATATTGTGTATAAAATGGTGCTTATCAATATAGGTAAGGTAAATCCCTTTGTTTGAATAAGGTAACCTCCAAGAAGATTTGAAAGAGCAAAAGATAGATTCCATGAAAGTGTTATTGATGCATTTAGAATTTTCTGATACTGCATACTTACAGATTCCATTGAAACATTTGAAAGTAATGGTTGAGCCATATTCATAAGAGAAGTTCTTATAATATGTGAAGCTGCTGATATAAGAATTTTGTCTGATAATGCAATAGCAATCATAAAGGGTATGGATAGTCCCTGAGTTAGAATCAACACCTTTATCTTTTTCATTATTTTTGTCAGAAAAGGTGCAATTAATGCTGATATAAACATCACAAAACTGGTGGTGGAGAAAATTATACCTATTTTATCAGCACCGAGTTTGAAAAGGTTTTTAAAATAGAGGTTCATATAGGGGACAAAAAGACCTGCTCCGAAACCTATAAGAACCTGTGGTATTAAAATTAAAAATCCCACCTTGGTATCCTTTTTCTCTTTTTCTTCATTTACAGCTTCTTCAATTGCCTCTTCTGATTTTATACATTTGAGAAAAATAAGTGAAAAGAGAACTATTATTGCACCTGTCAAGAAAGTGATATTATAGGAAATTTTTGAATCAAAGAAATTTTCAAGAAATTTTTTAAAAAATCCTCCTCCCAGATTTCCTATTATTCCTGATAAAAGTGAAAGGGAGAAATTGAAGGAAAAGGCATAGGGTCTTAATACTTTGTCGGTTTTTCTTGCAAGAAGAGGAGGATAGGTAAAACCGAGCATTCCCCAGGATAATCCCATAAGAATTGCTCCTGGAATTATAAAACTTAAAGAAGGGGATAGAACTCCCTGAAGAATTATACTGAGTGAGAATAAAAAAGGAAGAAATTTTAAAAGCATTACAAGGTTGAAGTTTACAAAATGAGAAAGTAAAAGAAATGCTGATGAGGAGAATATTCTTATTGCGATTATTATTCCTATTTTTCCTTCAGGAAACCCCAGGTCTTTGAGATATAGGTTATATAAAAGGAAAAATAAAGAACTTCCTGATGAAAGAAAGAAGTTTGTTAATAAAAGTGATTTAACTTCTCTGTTGAAGTTTTTTATTATTTCTTTCAATTTTTTTAATTAAAATATTCTCTGAATGCAAAAATACTGTATATACCGCCTGTATGCAGAAATATCGGATTTTTAAATTTATTTTTTTCGTTGATAAATCCATAAAAAGCTTTACCGGTATATACAGGGTCAAGAATTATTCCCTTTTTTGCCATTTCTTTTATGATTTCTATCTCCTCTTTATAGGGGATTGCATACCCCTCTCCTATATATGAATCAAAAAACAAAAATTCTTTCTTATCAAGTTCAAGGGATAGACTGTATTCTTCTATTGCATTTTTAAGAATTTTTTCCACTTTATTGCTGAAATAGTTTATATCCCTTGTAACAAGCACACCGCATATTTTTATTTCAAGATTTAAAAGTTTTGCTCCGAGAAAAAGACCTGCATATGTGCCACCCGAACCTACTGCACAAAATATTGCATCAACTTTTTTGTCAATAATAATTTTCTCCATTTCCAGCATTGCGTCCACATAGCCCCATAGACCGAGTTCATCAGAACCACCTTCGGGTATTATCAATACTTTATTTCCTTTTTCCTCCTCCTTTATTTTATACTCTTCCATTATCCTGTCAATTTCTTTATATTCTTCATCCGTGACAAAGTGTATTTCTGCATCAAATAAATAATCAAGGAAAAGGTTTCCGTTATATGGTTTGTTTGCATTTCCCCTTAAAAAGAGAACAGGCTCAAAACCCAGTTTTCTTGATAGATAGGCGGTTGCTCTTGCGTGATTTGATTGAACCCCTCCGCAGGTTAAAACCTTTTTTACCTTTTCCTCTTTTGCTTTATAAAAGAAATATTCAAGTTTTCTTATTTTGTTTCCAGAAGCAACGAGTTCTGTAAAATCATCTCTTTTTATAAGAATTTTTTCACCTTTAAATTCAAATTCATCAACAGGAGTCGGGAAAAAACCGAGATTCAATTTATTTGGTCTCATTTTTGAAAAATAATGATAAGAAAACTTAAAATTTATTCTCAATTATCCCCTGAACAAGGGAAAAATTAACCAATAAAAAAGGAGGAAAAAATATATGGAAAAACCTGTAATTTCAAGAATTTCTGGTGCACTTGTTGTTGCAAAAAACATGCGCGGTGCAAGGATGAATGAGATTGTCCGTGTTGGAAAAGAGGGACTTGTTGGAGAGGTAATCAGATTGCAGGGAGACCTGGCTTATATTCAGGTTTATGAGGATACATCAGGTCTTTTTGTTGGAGAACCTATTGAAAGAACAGGAGAATCACTTACTGTGGAACTCGGTCCCGGTCTTCTATCCAATGCTTTTGATGGAGTTCAGAGACCTCTTCAGGTTTTGAGAGACAAAGCAGGGGATTTTATAACAAGAGGAATTGTTGCAAATGCCCTTGACAGGAATAAAAAATGGGATTTTGAACCGGCTCTTAAAAAGGGAGACACAGTTGAGCCCGGGACAATTATAGGAGAGGTTCAGGAGACTCAGAGTATAAGGCATAAAATACTTGCCCCACCAAATATTAAGCCTTCAAAGGTTAAGGAAATCAAAAAGGGTTCATTTACAATTGAGGAAACAGTTTGTATTCTTGAGGATGGAACAGAGTTGAAACTTTATCATAAATGGCCTGTTAGAGTTCCGAGACCTTTCAGGAAAAGGTTAGGTCCCGAAAAACCTCTTATTACAGGACAGAGAGTCCTTGATTTCTTCTTCCCGATTGCACTTGGTGGTAATGCTGCGATACCAGGAGGATTCGGAACAGGAAAAACAGTTACAGAGCAGACCCTTGCTAAATGTTCTCTTGTTGATGTTGTTATATACATAGGATGCGGTGAGAGAGGAAATGAAATGACAGAGGTTCTTGTTGAGTTCCCTGAACTTGATGATCCATTTCATGAAGGAGCACCGCTTATGGATAGGACAATACTTGTTGTTAACACCTCAAACATGCCTGTTGCAGCAAGAGAGGCGTCAATTTATGTGGGTATTACTCTTGCAGAGTATTACAGGGATATGGGATATAATGTTTTGCTTCTTGCTGATTCCACCTCAAGATGGGCAGAGGCATTGAGGGAAATTTCATCCCGTCTTGAAGAGATGCCCGGTGAAGAAGGTTATCCTCCATATCTTGCAGCAAAACTTGCTGCCTTCTATGAAAGAACGGGTAGAGTTGTTCCTCTTGCAAGTGAAAATCTTGAGGGTTCTGTTACAGCTGTTGGTGCTGTTTCTCCTCCTGGAGGTGATTTTTCCGAACCTGTTACTCAGAGCACTTTGAGGGTTGTTGGTGCTTTATGGGCACTTGACACAGCTCTTGCATACAGAAGACACTATCCTGCAATAAACTGGTTAAGGTCATATACCCTTTATTTTGAATTGATGGAAGAATGGTTTAAAAAGAATGTGGCAGAGGATTATCCTGAATTGAGAAGAAGGGCAGGAGAGATTTTGCAGAAAAATGCAGAACTTGAAGAGATTGTCCAGCTTGTTGGTCCTGATGCTCTTGATGACCATGAAAGATTGTTGCTTGAAGTCGGAAGATTGATAAGGGATGGTTTCTTACAGCAGAGTGCTTTTGACCCTGTTGATTATACCTGTCCTCTTGAAAAACAATATGGAATGATGAAAGTTATAATGAGATATCTTGATACAGGTGAAAAGGCATTGAAGCAGGAGGTTGAAATAGAGAAAATACTTAATCCCAATCTTATTGATAGAATAATAAGATTGAAAGAAAAACCCCTTGATGAATTTAAAAAGGAAAAGGAAGAGGTTGAAAAAGAAATAGAAAGATTACTTGAAAAAACAGCAGCAAAAACAGAGGTCTGAGGAAAAGAGCGTTTATTGGGTTTATTGCGTTTGTCGAGTTTATCGCGTTTATTGAGTTTGTCGAGTTGATTGCGTTTATTAATTAATTTCCCCCTTGGAGAAGGGGGATTAAGGGGGATTGATAAAAAAAGAAAAATGGTGAAAAAGGGTTATGGTGAAAGGGTAGATTTAAAACATCCCCCCATCCCCCCTTCTAAAGAAGGGGGAACTGTTAAATATTTCCCCTTGGAGAAGAAAGAATTAAAGGGGATTGATAATTACTTCTCACTATCTGTTTTTTGTTTCTTACCAACCAATATCAATATCATTTTCTCATTTAGTTAATTGACTAAATGAGAAAATGAAAGTTTGAGTTTATGGGTTTATTGCGTTTGTTGCGTAAATTCTTTTGGAGAAGAGAATTTATTTTTGAGGGCAAATATAAACAGTTTATATTTCTTTAAGTGCTTGTTTAGGGGTGATTCGTCCCTTTTTGGTTCTATCAAAGTCTTTGTCAAAGCTTACTATTTTTAAGTTATATTTCTCGGCTAATGTATATTGATAGGCATCATCGAAATCAAGTTTAAATTTTTCCATTATTTTAACGAGTTCTTTCATATCTTCTGGTTCCAGTCTTATGAGTTTGCAATTTCCGTTTATAAACAGGTCCCTGGTAAATTTTATAAACAATTTGAATCTTTTTAAATCAGTTAGAATGAGTCCTATGGAGTGGAAGCTAAAGTCACTTATGTAAATTTTATCAGATTCAACTTTATCCAGAAATAGTTTTACTTCTCTCCATTTATTCTGTTCTAATAGTCTTTCAAGCCAGATATTTGTGTCCAAAAGATACATCAATCACCACGTAACTCAATGGCTTTTTTCTGCAGTTCAAGGGATGTGTATTTATCTCTTAAATCCTTTAATCCACCTGCCCAGTCTTGTTTCAATGTTTTTCTCTTCTTTCTTTTTTTCTTTTTTAAGAGGAATTCTATAAAATCTTCCACTTCTTCTCTTATTTCAGGTGGCAATTCTCTTATTTTTTCTTCCAAGGATTTCATAATAATTTATTATATAGATAAAATTTTGAGGATTCAAATAATACTGAGGTTAAATTTTTCTGTTTGCTTATTTTTGAAAACTTTACCTAAAATTAAGTAATGTTTTCTTATATTTTCAGTTTTCTTATAGTTTTTCAATTAAAGCAGGTATTTATACATGGAAGAATTTTTAATGGAGATATTATTTATGAAGATGTATTTAAAAACAGTCCAAAGGGAGTTCCAATAAAGCCAGACACATTAAAACCAAATGCTGGAATATATAATGCAAAGATTTTATTTCAAGAGGTTGATACAATTAATGGTGGTTATAAAACAATAGATTCTACTACAACAGATAGTTTAGGAAGATTTAGTTTTGGTGTTAGTGTTGGTATTAAAGAAAAGATTGAAGATAAAAAAAGTTTAGAAGATTTAGTGCTTATTGGAAATTATGTAATTAATAATGAGGGTTCTGTTAAAGAAGTTTATATTTTTGATGTTAGTGGAAGAAAAATTAAATCAAAAGTTTTAAGACCTAATGAAAAATATGTTATTGGGAAAATAAAAGATGGGGTTTATTTCTTAAAAAGTGGAGATGAAGTAATGAAATTTAGTTATTTAGGAAATAAGGTTTTGAATTATGGTAAATCTGAAAGAAGTTCTAATGTAACTTTAATGCCATTTTTTACCTATCAAACTCAATATGATACAACTTATAGATTTATTATTTATGATTCTCAAAGGAAAAGAGGTGCTTTAGTTTATCCTTGGGTTTTGAATGAAGGAAATATTCCAGATACAGAATTAATAAGAGTAACTTTATTTAATAGATTTAGACCTATAAAATGGTTATTAAATCCTTCTGATAGCACTGCATATGCAACTGACACAGTTGGAACTTGTAGTTTATGGCTTATGGATGTATATTATATTGGTGTTGGTGATGGATGGATAGATTATCCAAGATATTGGCCACAGAACCCAGAATTTCTTTATCCATTTTTCTTGAATGGAGAGCTTACACAACCTTATGTTATTTATAGAAGATATACTTCACCCCCAACACCAAATCAATGGTATAGTGACAGTCTTGCAATTGCAAGAACTTTTGGTGTTAGGTTGGATACAATAGACACTGGCTATCCTGATAATATTCATTGGTATTTTTTTACGGGTTTGCCGCAGGTTAAGAAGATAAAAGATACTGTTATAGCTCCTGGAGGAGGAAATATTCCTCTCCGTACTTCAAGTGTTCAACTTAGTACTACAATGGCAACTATTAGAGAAGATGATCCTTATGAATATACTCCTCAATTCCCTTGGACTGGAAGAAGTCATATGTTTGTAACTGTTATTGCTCCTGATATATTGTTCCAAGAAACTAAAAATAATGGTGAAAGTGAAATTTATACTTATAAAATATATTCAGATAGCACAGGTAGTGTTTGGTATGATACACAGCCATTAAATTGGCCTAGTAAAGTTGATGCAGCTAATAAACAATTAGGAGAATTAATGAGAAATTGCTGGGGATATGGATTAAATAGCAAGAACTTTTTTATTATGGGTTATATGCTTAGACAAGAAGAAATTGATGCAGCAATTAATGGAGTTTCAGAACCCTGGTATATGCCTTAAATGGGTTTATTGCGTTTATTGAGTTTGTTGCGTTTATTGGGTTTGAGAATTGCGAGACAGGTGGTAAGGCGAGACAGGCGAGAAAGGAGTTTCGTTTATTTTATTTAAGCGGATAGCGGAAAGCGATAAGCGAATTTATTTCCCTATTTCCCCTTCACCGAAAAGGGCGATTTTGAGAATTTCATATGCTAAAAGGGCACATTTCATTCTCACGGGTGAGAGTTCTATTCCGAGGTTTTCAAGATGTTCTTCCTTTGTAAATTTCTTTAAATCCTCAATTTTTTTACCCTTTACATACTCTGTGAGAATTGAAGCGGCTGCCTGGGAGATTGCACATCCTCTGCCCCTGAACTTCACATCCTCTATTACTCCATCCTTCACCTTAAACTGCATTTTTATTTCATCTCCACAATAGGGATTTCCACCTTCATACTCAATATCAGGATTTTCCATCTCCCCGTAATTTCTGGGGTTCTTGTAGTGGTCAAGAATTATCTCGTAAATTTCCTCTATCATGATTTTATATTCTAAGATTCCTCATAAAATTTTTTCATTTCCTTAATTATGTTTTTTGAAATAACAATTCTCTGTATTTCACTTGTTCCTTCATAAATCTCGGTTACTTTTGCTGCTCTGAATAATCTCTGCACATCATGTTCCCTTGAATAACCGAGTGAACCGTGAATCTGAATTGCCTTATCGGTTGCCCACATCGCTGTCTCAGAAGCATAAAGTTTTGCCATTGAGGCCCATTCAGAATACTTTACTCCCTTCTGTTTTAAGAATGCTGCTTTATATGTTAAAAGACGGGATGCCTCTATTCTTGTTCTCATATCAGCAAGATAAAAACTTATTGCCTGATGCTCATAGAGTTTTTTACCGAAGGTTTCCCTTTCAAATGTGTATTTTACAGCCAAGTCAAAGGCACCCTGTGCAATACCCACTGCCTGCGCTGCAATCCCTACCCTTCCTGCGTCAAGTATTGTCATTGCAATTTTAAAACCATCTCCTTCATTACCCAATCTCATTTCCTCCGGAACTTTATAATCTTCAAAGGTTAATTCACAGGAATAGGCTGCCCTTATACCGAGTTTTTTTTCAGGGGGTGATTTGATAACTCCCTCTTTTTCGGTATCAATGATAAAGCATGTTATACCGTGGTGTTTTTTCTCGGGTTCTGTCACAGCAAATAAAAGAACATATTTTGCATGATAACCGTTTGTAACCCATACTTTTTTACCATTAATTACATATTCATCCCCCACCTTTTTTGCCATTGTTCTTAAATTTGAAGCATCACTTCCTGTATGAGGTTCTGTTAAAGAAAAAGCACCTATCCTCTCTCCGCTCGCTATCATGGGTAAATACTTTTTCTTCTGCTCTTCTGTCCCGAATTTATACACTCCATAGCAATAAAGGGAGTTATTAACAGACATTATAACTCCGTGGGAAGGACATACCCTTGATATCTCCTCAACAGCAATAGCATATGAAATTGAGTCCATTCCTGCTCCTCCGTATTCCTCAGGTATTTCCATTCCCATAAGACCGAGTTCTCCCATTTTTTTTACGGTCTCTTCAGGGAAAGTTTCCTCTTCATCTATTTTGTTTGCAATAGGAGCAATTTCATTTTTCACAAAGTCCCTTACCATGTCACGAATCATTCTGTGTTCTTCTTTTAATTCAAAGTCCATTTTTAAAAACCAGGTTTTATTTAAAGGATTTGAACCTTTAAAGGGTTTATTATAAAAATTTTTAAGTCCAGAATAAAATTTTTTTAATTAAAATTTTCCTTTTAATCTCTTTTATTAAATTTTTGGTAAATAAATATCCTTTTTCAACAAATTCATCAAGTTTTTCAAAATCAGCCCAGGAGAGGTTCTGGGTGTCAACTGTTATAATCATATCCGCATTTTTGAGTTCCCACTTTTCAAAATTTATTCTGTGAAATTGTAAAATTCTCTGATAGAATTCATATCCACCCCTGAAATCCTTTCTGTATTCCATGATATTTTTTAATCTTGAAGTTATGATTAATCGCGGTGAATATGTTTTCTTTAAAAATACAACAGGAGAGTTGGATATAACTCCGCCATCTATGAATATTCTGCCATCCTTTTTTAAAGGTGGAAGAAACCCAGGAATTGCAGCGGTTGCCATAACCGCATCTTTTATATACCCTTCATTTATATAAACATATTCACCTGTAACAAGGTCAAAGGCAGTGAGAAGTGTTTTTATCTTTAAATCCTCAAATTTTAAATTTCCGAATATCTCTTCAACAGCACTTTCAACATTTTCTACAGGAACAATAGATTCTGACAAAAATGCCTTTGCAAGATTCACCCTTTCAACAATTGCATCATGTAACCTCTGAAATATGTTTTTTTCCTCTTTTGTGAATATGTCAAACCCGAGTTTTTTAAATGTCTGTTTGTCTATACTTTCTCTGACTTTTTCATATACGAATTTCCAAGACGGTTCCCAAGCATAGAGAGAAGCAATAATTCCACCCATACTTGCTCCTGCAAGAACATCGGGTTTTATTCCTTCCTCTTCCATTGCTTTTAAGAAACCTATATGGACAAGCCCTCTTGCAGCACCTCCTGAGAGGGAATAACCGATAAAGGGTCTCTTTTTCACCTTGAAATTATTATAAGTTAATTTTTTACTTGAAAAAAAGTATTTTTTGGTATATAATAATACTTCTTTTTTAAAACCCCTGAAAGGAGGTGCTGAAAAATGCGTGTTAAAGGTGGACCACATACACGAAGAAGACACAAAAAAATAAGGAGAATGGCAAGAGGTTATTATGGACAGAAGTCCAGAACATTCAGAAAGGCAAACGAGGCGGTTCTGAAGTCATTGAGATATGCTTACAGGCACAGAAAGGAGAAAAAAAGAGATTTCAGAAGGTTATGGATAACAAGAATTAATGCTGCGTGCAGGAATCTGGGAGTTAAATACAGTGAATTTATTTATAAGTTAAGGGAAAAAGGAATTGAACTTAACAGAAAAATGCTTGCCTATCTTGCTGTGAATGAGCCAGAAAGTTTCAAACAGATAGTTGAAAAAGCCTTTGCTGATGGAAATTGAAAGAGTTAAAGAGGAAGCAAAGAGAGATTTAGAAGAAGTTAAGAGTCAGGAAGATTTAGAAAAAGTCAGAATTAAATATCTCGGAAGAAAAGGAATATTAAAAAAATTATTTGAGGAGCTAAAAAATGTTGAGCCAGAGAAAAGAAAGGAATTCGGAAGGAATTTAAATGAATTAAAAAATTTTCTTGAAAAAGAGATAGGTAAAAAAAGGGAAGAATTTGAGGTAAAGGTTAAAAAAGAGATTGATCCCACTTTACCCGGGCTCTATAAAGAAAGGGGCTATCTTCATATATTAAAGGAAGAAATAAAAAGAATAGAGGAAATTCTTGTAGGGCTTTCTTTTGAAGTTGAGAAAGGTCCTGAAATAGAAACCGAGTTTAACAATTTTGAAGCACTCAATATACCTGAATGGCATCCTGCAAGGGATATGCAGGCAACCCTTTTTCTTGAAAAAAAAGGGATGCTTTTAAGAACCCATACATCTCCTATTCAGATAAGAACAATGCTCAGAAAAAAACCTCCGATAAGGATATGCGCTCCAGGAAGGGTTTACAGGCGTGATGACTTTGATGCCTCCCATTCACCTGTTTTCCATCAGGTTGAGGGTCTTTATGTTGATAAGGATGTTACCTTTTCAAATTTGAAAGGAACAATGGAGTTGTTTTTAAAAGAATATTTTGAAAAAAAAGACCTTGAAATAAAATTTGAGCCTTCTTATTTCCCTTTTACAGAACCATCTGCAGAGGTTGCGATATTATGGGAAAGGGGAGACGGAACAAAAGAATACCTTGAGGTTGCGGGTTGCGGAATGGTTCATCCGAATGTTCTTAAAAACTGTAATATAGACCCTGAGGAATGGAACGGTTATGCCTTCGGAGTGGGTGTTGAAAGGCTTGTTATGATTAAATATAAAATTCCTGATATAAGATTATTCTTTGAAAACGAAAGAGGATTTTTAAAACAGTTTTCTTTTTAAAATGAAAATTACATATAACTGGTTAAAGGAATATATTGATTTAAATGTTTCCCCTCACGATTTAATAGATATTTTCGGAAAACTCGGAATGCCTGTTGAAGAATTTGTTGATTTCAGAAAGGGAAAGGAAAATTTAAAAATAGCCGAGATTGTGAACATTGAAAAGCATAAAAACAGTGATAAATTGTATGTTTTGAAGTTAAAGACAAAGGATGAAGAGGTTAAAATTGTGTCAGGTGCTCCTTATCTTGAAAAGGGAAAAAAGGTTATTTATGCTCCTCCTGGAACAAAACTTGAGGAGTTTGAGGTCGGGGTTAGGGTTATAAGAGGAGAGGAATCTGTTGGAACCATAGTTTCAGAGGAAGAACTTGGTCTTGCTGATAGGAGCGAAACAGTAATTTTTCTTGATAAAGATATAAGTCTTGATGAAGACCCTTTGAAAATTCTGGGTGTTGATGATTATGTGTATGACCTTGAAATTTATCCCAACAGACCTGATTTACTTTCTGTTATAGGAGTTGCAAGGGATTTATCAGCCTATCTAAATCTTGAGTTAAAATTACCTGAAATTAAAAAAATAGAGGAAAAGGAAATAGATTTTAAAATTGAAATTGATGATAATGCTCCCTGTTACAGATATATAGGAATAATAATTAGGGGAATTAAAGTGGAAAAGAGCCCCTCAAAAATAAGGTACAGATTACATCTGTGCGGATTAAGGGCAATCAATTCGATTGTGGATGCAACGAACTATGTTATGCTTGAAACAGGTCATCCCTTACATGCCTTTGATTTGTCAAAAATAGATGAGAAGATAGTTGTTCGTAATGCAAAAAAGGGAGAGAAGATTTTATGTCTTGATGAAAAGGAAAGAGAGCTTAATGAAAACATCATGGTTATTGCTGATAAAGAAAAACCCCTTGCGATTGCAGGAATAATAGGGGGTGAGGAATCAGGGGTAAATGAAAATACACAGGAAATTCTTTGTGAAAGTGCCTTTTTTGATATGATAAATATAAGAAAATCAGCAAATTTCCTCAATGTTCAGACAGAATCCTCATACAGGTTTGAAAGGGGAGCTGATTTTGAGATGGTTGAATTTGCTGCATACAGATTAAGGGATTTAATCCTTGAGACCTCGGGCGGAGTCCCTTATAAAAAGATAGATGTTATTAAAAAAGAAGTAAAGAGTAAAAGGGTATTTCTCAAAGAGGAAAAATTGAAAAAAATTCTGGGCAAAGAATTCAATCTTGAGAAATCAAAGGAATTGCTTGAAAGGTTGTATATAAAATGTGAAATTAAGGATAATGTTTTATATGCTGATGTTCCTACTTTCAGAAGGGATATTGAAATAGAGGAGGATTTAATTGAGGAGATAGCAAGAATTTATGGATATGATAGATTTGAATCTAAAGCAGAAAAAGTGGGTTCCATTGTGGGAAAAAGGGATGATTTTGAGGACAGAGTGAGAGACCATTTCAAAGGAGAGGGATTTCTTGAATGCTTTTCCCTTTCCCTTATTGATGAAAAGGAAGCAGAGCTGATAACGGATGAATATTTGAGATTAAAAAATCCTTTATCAGAAAGATTTTCTATTTTGCGTCCCTCCCTTCTTCCTTCCCTTCTCTTTTCATTAAAGAATAATCTCAGAAAGGGTGAAAAGGTGAGAAAACTTTTTGAAATAGGGAAGGTTTTTTACCATGATTATTCTGAAGAGAATAAACTCGGACTCCTGCTTATCCCTGTATCCGAGGATAACTGGATTAAAAGGGAAAAAATTGACCCCTATTTTGAATTAAAGGGGATAGTTGAGAGTTTTCTTGAGGATTTTAAAGATTTTCTTGATTTTGAAAAAAGGGATTTCCCCTTTTTTGATTTCGGTGCCTCTGTATTGATAGATGGGAAAGAAATAGGATTTATAGGGAGTGTTAAGGAGAATATTCTCAAACATTATGATTTGAAGACAGAGGTGGTTTTTGCAGAGATTTCCCTTGAGAAAATATCCTTTAAAAAGGAAAGAAGTTATGAACCGCTTCCCCTTTATCCTTCCCTTTCAAGGGATTTATCCTTTGTTGGACCTGATAATTTAAGTGCTTCTGAAATCATAAGAAGATTAAGGGAATTGAAGAATGAGACCCTTCTTGAGAAATTTGCATTGATTGATGTTTATAAGGGGAAGCCCCTTAAAGAAGGGGAAAAGAATTTCACATTCAGGGTTTATTTCAGGAGTAAGGAAAAGACACTTTCGGAAAGGGATGTGGACAGGGAAGTTGAAAAAATTGTAAAATATATAGAAGAAAAAACAGGATACAGGTTAAGGGGATAGGGTTCAATTCCCGCTCTAAAGTGCTATTTCTGACTCGGAGGATGTGAAAATGGATGAAATTTTGATACAGCTTGAAGGAAAAATTGAGGAACTTGTTTCAAAAATCAGGGAATATAAGGGATATAAAGAAAGGTATGAACAGCTTGAAAAGGAAAATGCTGAATTAAAGGAAAAGTTAAATGCTGTTCAGCAGAAGATAGAGAATTTGCTTGAAAAAATGAAAGATGTAGAGGTTTAAACTTGGAAAAGATAAGAGAGGTAATCATAAGAGGAAAGAAGTTTGAGGTAAAGACAGATTTGAGTGATGAAGACCTTGAAAATATCGTTAAAATTGTGAACAATGTGCTTGAGGAAAGCGAAAATATGGCACTGTCTCCTGATTTTGAAAGGATAAGCATAATGGCACTTCTTTCACTTGCTGAAAAGGTTTATTTCTGCGAAAAAAAATTTGATTTAGCACAGAAAAAAGTTTATAGTTTAATTAGAAGAATAGATAACATATGAAAAAAATAAAGGAGATGAAAAATGCTTTTTATGGAGAAAGAAAAAAAGAAAAATTTTGCACCTTTAGCCTGGCGGATTGCGCCAAGGAGTTTGGAGGAATTTGTCGGGCAGGAGCATATTATCGGGGAAGATGCCCCTTTAAGAAAATTACTTGAAAAGGGAAAACTTTTTTCCTCTATATTTTATGGTCCGCCGGGTGTAGGAAAAACAAGTTTAGCTAAACTTATAGCCAATTATATAAATGTCCCTTTTTATCATTTAAATGCTTCAACATCAGGAGTAAAGGAGGTAAAAAAAATTCTTGAAGAAGCTGGAAAATATCTGAAATCACAGGGAAAAGCACCTGTTCTTTTTATTGATGAAATACACAGATTCAACAGATTACAGCAGGAGATACTTCTCTCCCATGTTGAGGAGGGAAAAATAATTTTTATAGGGGCTCTTGTGTTAAATCCCTATTTTGTGCTTGATAAAGCACTGCTTTCAAGAACAAGGGTTTTTGAATTCAAGCCCCTTAAAGATGAGGACATAATAAGAATACTTAAAAGAGGTTTGATGGAATATGGGGATATAACCGTTTCTGATGAAGTGCTTAAAAGGATTGCTGTTTATTCAGAAGGAGATGCAAGAAGGGCTTTAAATACCTTGGAAACCCTGATTGAGGCAAAGGATGGTAAGGGTGAAATCGGGCTTTCTGACCTTGAAAATCTGAGCCTTCATTTCAGATATGACAGAAAGGGTGATGAGCATTACGATTATATTTCCGCATACATAAAATCACTCAGGGGTTCTGATGCGGATGCTGCTCTTTTTTATCTTTTCAGAATGCTTGAGGCAGGAGAAGACCCGAGATTTATCTTTAGAAGAATGTTAATATTTGCATGTGAGGATGTGGGACTTTCTGACCCGAATGCAATTTTGCTTATAACTTCTCTTTCACAGGCATTTGAGATGGTCGGGATGCCTGAAGGTGAATTTTTCCTTACCATGGGAACAATTTATCTCGCTTTAACGTCAAAATCAAACAGCACATTGAAATCAATGGCTAATGCAAAAAGAATTGTTAAAGAAGAAAGAATTAAGGAAGTCCCTTCCCATTTAAGGGACTCCCATTATGCATCTGCAAAAAAACTGGGTCGGGGGGTTGGTTATCTTTATCCCCATTCCGACCCCTCGGCAATTTATCAGAAATATCTTGAAAAATTTTACCCCATTACCTTTTTAAAGGGTATCGGGAAGGAAAAGGAATTTTTAATTAAACTGAATGAAATAAGAAAAAAAAGATATAAAAAGGAAGGAGGTGAATCATGATACTGCTTGTTATTTCTATCATCCTGTCAATAACTGCAGGGCTTGTTTTGGGCTATTTTATTGCTAAAGGTCAGATAGAGAAAGTTTTGAGAAAAAAGGGAGAGGATGCAAAATCAATAGTTGAAAGGGCGAAAAAAGAAGCAGAGGAGATTGTTTCCAGGGCAAAAAGGGATGCAGAAAATATAGCAAAAAGGGAAAGGGAGAAGGTTGATATTCAGTATGCAAAGGCAAGAAGAGACCTTGAGAGGTTTAAAAAGGAACTTCAGGATAAAGAATATCAGGTTGAAAGAAAAGCAGAGCTTATATTGAGAAAAGAGGAAGAACTTAAAATAAGGGAAAAGGAAATTTCTGAAAAGGAAAGGGTTTTAAAAGCAAAGATGGAAAAAGTTGACCAGGTGCTGAATGAGGGAATAAGGCGTCTTGAAGAAATCTCGGGTATGACAAGGGAGCAGGCGAAAAAGGAACTCATGAGGTCAATTGAAACAGAGGCACGTCTTGAAGGAGCACAATTGATACACAGGATAAGGGAGGAGGCAAAACAGAATGCTCATAAAGAGGCTACCAAGATAATAATAACAGCAATGCAAAGGCTTGCTTCCCAGGTATCTTCGGAATCCTCTGTTACCGTTATTCCCCTTTCATCCGATGAAATGAAGGGAAGGATAATAGGAAGGGAGGGAAGAAACATAAGAACCTTTGAATCACTTACAGGGGTTGAGGTTATTGTTGATGATACCCCCGGTGCTGTCATACTTTCTTCCTTTGACCCGGAGAGAAGAGAAATTGCAAGAATTGCAATGGAGCGTCTTATTGCTGACGGAAGAATTCATCCTGCAAGAATTGAAGAAGTTGTTAAAAGAACGGAGGAAGAATTTCATGAATACATCAGGATAATAGGGGAAGAAACTATACTTGAACTCGGTTTAAGGGGAATGCACCCGGAACTTTTAAGGTATATAGGTAAACTCAAATTCAGGACCTCTTTCGGTCAGAACCTTCTTCTTCACTCAAAAGAGGTTGCCCAACTTGCAGGAATAATTGCAGGAGAACTTGACCTTGAGGTGGAGATTGCAAAAAGGGCAGCATTGCTTCATGATATAGGAAAGGTTGCTGACCCCTCTTATGAAGGACCCCATGCTCTTGTTGGAGCCCAGATTGCAAAGAGATACGGAGAAAGTGATCTTGTTGCAAATGCGATTGCCTCTCATCATGAGGATGTTGAACCTATTTCCCCTTATGGTCCGCTTGTTGCAGCAGCGGATGCAATTTCAGGTTCAAGACCCGGAGCCAGAAGGGAAACCGTTGAGGCGTATATAAAGAGAATTGAAAAACTTGAGGAAATTGCGTCTTCCTTTGACGGAGTTGAAAAGGCGTATGCCCTTCAGGCAGGAAGGGAACTCAGAATAATGGTTCAGGCAGAAAGAATCTCTGATGCAGAAGCCTTTGAACTTTCAAGAATGATTGCAAAGAAAATTGAAGAAGAACTTAAATTCCCGGGACAGATAAAAGTTACGGTTATAAGAGAGGTAAGGGCTATAAGTTATGCGAGATAAAAACTGAATATAATGTAGCGGTGCGATTTATCGCACAATAATTTAGAAAGATTTTAAATGAAAAAAAGAAAATCTTTTGAAGTTCAAATCGGAAATATTAAAATAGGAGGAGAAAATCCTGTTTGTATTCAGTCTATGACAGATACTGATACCTCGGATGCGGAAAGTACATTAAATCAGATTATAGAACTTATAGAGGCAGGAAGTGAGATGGTAAGGATAACCATTAATACAGAGGAGGCAGCGAAGAGTGTTCCTGAAATTATTGAAAGATTAAGGGATAGAGGTTATAAAACCCCTATAATAGGAGATTTTCATTTTAACGGACATTTAATTTTAAGAAAATACAAAAAGGTAGCAGAACTTCTTGATAAATACAGGATAAACCCGGGAACAGCAGGAAAAGAAGAACATTTCAGGGAAATGGTAAAGATAGCAATTGATAATGATAAGCCTGTCCGAATAGGTGTGAACTGGGGTTCTGTTGATAAAAAACTCCTCACAAAAAACATGGAAGAAAATGCAAAAAAAGAAAAGCCCCTTGATTTCAAAAGAGTTTTGCTTGATACCGCTGTTGAATCGGCAATAATTTCAGCAGAGAGAGCAATTGAACTGGGATTAAAGGAAAATAAAATTGTTTTATCCTGTAAAGTTTCAGAAGTCAATGAACTTGTATATGTTTATAAAAAACTTGCAGAAAAAACGAACTTTGCTCTTCATCTCGGTTTAACAGAGGCTGGTGGTGGATTAAAGGGTATAGTTTCTTCGTCCGTGGGAATAGGAACCCTTTTGCTTCAGGGAATAGGGGATACAATAAGGGTTTCTTTAACTCCGGGTGTGAATGAAAAAAGAACAAGAGAAGTTGAGGTTGCAAAGGAAATATTGCAGGTTCTGGGATTGAGAAGATTTAAAGCAGAGGTCACCTCCTGTCCGGGATGCGGAAGGACAAAATCTTCTTATTTCAGGGAACTTGCAGAAAAAATTGATTTATTTTTAAAAGAAAAATCAAAAGAGGATGACAGGTATAAAAACCTAAAAGTTGCTGTAATGGGTTGTGTGGTTAACGGTCCCGGAGAATCAAGATTCGCTGACATAGGTCTTTCCTTACCCGGCATAGGAGAAAAAAGAGCAGCCCTTTATGTAAAAGGAAAATTCAAAAAAAGTATTGAAATTGAGAAAGCAGAAGAGGTTTTGAAAGAAGAGATAGAAAAATTTGTTAAAGGTTAATTCGCTTTACACTCAAATTCAATCCGTAGCGGTTGCATTCATACAACAGAATTTCTTGCACTTACGGATAAAAATTTTATAAAATAACTCAATGAGGTTAATAATTTTATTATTAAATTTTCAATTAAGGTATGTATTTATAAAAGGTAAGGTTTTCAATGGAAATGAATTGTATGAAGAAGCAATAAGAAATAGTTTGAAAGATCCATTTATAACTCCAGACACATCAAAAGTTGTTCCTGGTGCTTTAGTTTTGTTTCAACAATTAG